>Ga0209952_1000092_pt1 | contig 388495 bp, 355 predicted proteins | sample ThiBiot_750_biof_2_FD_183951 | JGI IMG/M metagenome (GOLD analysis project Ga0209952, IMG submission 183951) | Wastewater bioreactor microbial communities from Cape Town, South Africa - Thiocy_cont_750_biof (SPAdes) | ecosystem: Engineered > Bioreactor > Thiocyanate-remediating >... | reverse complement strand
GGCGACAACATCGCGATGGAAGTGCACCTGATCGTGCCGATCGCGATGGAAGAAAAGCTGCGCTTCGCCATCCGCGAAGGCGGCCGCACCGTCGGCGCAGGCGTCGTCGCCAGCATCATCGAGTAAGCGAAGCGCAACGCCGTTAGCGCCTGACAGCGTTGAATCTTACTATTGTGCCCGGAATGCTCAGCGTTCCGGGCATGTTTATTTGCGTGCCGCGGTATTCAAGCCGGCCGGTTGCGTGCAGGCCGAAGCGGCCAAGGGGCGTAAGGGTTTTTCCAGGCAGGACGGCGGAGCGGTTGCCGCCATCAACAGCTTCATTCGCTCGGTCGTGAAAACCATTGCACGGATGCGCCTTTTGGCTCTTTCCTCGCCGGGGCAAAGTGCTTATAGAGGGCGCCAGCTAGGAGTGTAGCTCAATTGGTAGAGCACCGGTCTCCAAAACCGGGGGTTGGGAGTTCGAGCCTCTCCACTCCTGCCAGCGGCAGGATCCCACATCTGATGCCATGCAGCCTTCAGCTGCTTGAAGCCGATGCCGACGCGGTTGCGTCTGTTCAGTCGCTGAGCCGGGTCAGAAGGGCCTTGAGCTCGACCGATGGCGCCTCGGCGGCGGTGCCTTCCACCGACGCGAAGCTGTTTTTTTCGACGCCACGGAAATTGATCTTCACCTCGTTGAGGCCGAAAACCGGCGGATGATCCGGGTCGTGGGTGTGCTGCCGTGCGACCACCACGCCGCTGATCTTATGGCCGTCCTGCTCATAGGATCCGACATACGCGAATGAGGAACTGCCGCCATGGAGTTTTCCGTCGCGTGCGAAGATGATTCCGACGGCTTTCCGGCGCGGCGTTTCGAATTCGATCTTGTACAATCCCTCAAGCATTTCAGCCCTGCGAATGTTCTTGTCGGTGGGTCACTATGTATGGTTGGGATCGGTAACAGCCCGGCCTTAATTTCTCGTTATGGTTGCAGTGATTCCCAAGTACCATTGGGCTAGGTACACGGACGGATATCATGAGGGAGAAGTCGCCGGTTGGTTGTGGCGCAACCATGCGGCTCATGAAGGCTCGATTTGTCACCGATGGTTAATCCGGCCTTGCTGTCGGCGTTGTCCGCGCAGCCTTTCCAAGCTGGGGAAAGCAGGGACACCGTTTGAAAACGGTCGCGATAGGCCGGTTCGGAATGGACAGGCGCGGTTGGCCCGTCGCACCATATGATGTCCGAGTCGGCTTGCGAGTTGGCCGGCCGCCATCAATCAAGCCAGTTGTTGTTCATGCGCATGCCCGATCTGCCGCCGGCCAATCCCGGTTTCGTCCATCTCCACGTTCATTCCGCTTATTCGCTACTCCGCGGCGCGATGAAGGTGCAGAAGCTGGCCGAACTGGCGAAGGCCGACCATCAGCCGGCGCTGGCGTTGACCGACACCGACAATCTGTTCGGCGCGCTGGAATTCTCCGACAAGCTCGCGGGCTACGGCATCCAGCCGATCGCGGGCCTCGCGCTGGCGGTGGATTTTGGCGACCAGGATCCCAACGCACGTAGTGGCGTCGTGCCGGGACCGTCGCGGATCGTGCTGCTGGCGGCACGCGAGGCCGGCTATCGCAGTCTGATGCGGCTCAATTCGCGCGCGTTCCTGGAGACGCCGACACATCAGGCACCGCATATCAAACTCGACTGGCTGCAAGGCGAGACGGACGGATTGATCGCGCTGAGCGGCGGACCGGACGGGCCGATTTCGCTGGCCGTCACCGCCGATCAGGCCGCGCTCGCCGCATCGCGTTGCGATCAACTCGCTGCGCTGTTTGGCGATCGCCTCTATATCGAACTGCAGCGCCACGGCGCCGAGCGCGAACGCCGCGCCGAGCCGGCCTTGATCGATCTCGCTTATGCTAAGGGCCTGCCGCTGGTTGCGACCAACGAACCGTATTTCGCCTCCGCGGACGACTACGAAGCGCACGACGCGCTGCTCTGCATCGCCGCCGGCAAACTGATCGCGGAAGCGGATCGCGATCAACTGACGCCGGATCATCGCTTCAAAACCCGCGCCGAGATGGCGGTACTGTTCGCCGACTTGCCGGAGGCCCTCGCATCGACGGTCGAGATTGCCGCGCGTTGCGCCTATCGCCCGCGCACCCGCAAGCCGTTGCTGCCGCATTTCACTGTCGATCCCAACACCAGCGGCGAGGAGGCCGAACGCGAGGAGGCCGCCGAATTGCGCAAGCAGGCGGAAGAGGGTCTCGCGCGGCGGTTGGCGCTGCACGGTCTGACGCACGGCGCGACCGAGGAAGACTATCAGAAGCGGCTAAGCTTCGAACTCGATGTCATCACCCGGATGAAATATTCCGGCTACTTCCTGATCGTGTCCGACTTTATCAAGTGGGCCAAGGCGCAGGGCATTCCGGTGGGGCCGGGGCGCGGCTCCGGCGCCGGTTCGCTGGTGGCCTATTCGCTCACCATTACCGACCTCGACCCGATCCGTTTCGGCCTGCTGTTCGAGCGCTTCCTCAATCCGGAACGCGTGTCGATGCCGGACTTCGACATCGACTTCTGCCAAGACCGACGCGGCGAGGTGATCGACTACGTGCAGCGCCGCTACGGCACCGATCACGTCGCCCAGATCATCACCTTCGGAACCTTGCAGGCGCGCGGCGTGTTGCGCGACGTCGGCCGCGTGTTGCAGATGCCCTACGGGCAGGTCGACAAGCTGACCAAGCTGGTGCCGCAGAATCCGGCGGCGCCGGTATCGCTGAAGCAGGCGATCGAAGGCGAGCCGAAGCTGCAAGCTTTTCGCGACGAGGACCCGGTGATCGCGCGCGCGTTCTCGATCGCGCAGAAGCTGGAAGGCTTGAACCGACACGCCTCGACCCACGCGGCCGGCATCGTGATCGGCGACCGGCCGCTGCACGAACTTGTGCCGCTCTATCGCGATCCGAAATCGGATATGCCAGTAACCCAGTTCAACATGAAATGGGTCGAGCCTGCGGGCCTGGTGAAGTTCGACTTTCTCGGCCTCAAGACGCTGACGGTGCTCGACGTCGCGGTGAAGCTGCTCAAGCAGCGCGACATCGATCTCGATCTGTCGACGCTGAAACTTGATGACAAAGATACTTACGACATGCTGGCGCGCGGCGATGTGGTCGGCGTGTTCCAGGTTGAAAGTCAGGGTATGCGGCGCGCGCTAGTCGACATGCGACCGGACCGTCTGGAAGATTTGATCGCGCTGGTCGCGCTCTATCGTCCGGGCCCGATGGCGAACATTCCGACCTATTGCGCGCGCAAGCACGGCGACGAAGAGCCGGAATACATGCACCCGATGCTCGAGCCGATCCTGAAGGAGACTTTCGGCGTCATCATCTACCAGGAACAGGTGATGCAGATCGCGCAGGTGATGGCGGGCTATTCGCTCGGCGACGCCGACCTGCTGCGTCGTGCGATGGGTAAGAAAATTCGCGCCGAGATGGACAAGCAGCGCGAGATTTTCGTCGCCGGCGCGATGAAGAACAACGTTCCCAAGGGGCAGGCGGAAACCATCTTCGAATTGCTGGCGAAGTTCGCCGACTACGGCTTCAACAAGAGCCACGCCGCCGCCTATGCATTGGTGTCGTACCAGACCGCCTACATGAAAGCGCATTATCCGGTGGAGTTCATCGCGGCGTCGATGACGCTCGACATGAGCAACACCGATAAGCTCTCGGAATTCCGTGCCGAAGCGCAGCGGCTCGGCATCAAGGTCGAGCCGCCGTCGATCAACCGCTCGGGCGCGACCTTCGAGGTCAGCGAGAATACGATCTACTACGCGCTGGCTGCTTTGAAAGGCGTCGGTGCGCACGCGATCGAGCAGATCGTCGAGGCGCGTCGGAAAGGACTGTTCACGTCGCTGGCGGATTTCGCCGCGCGGGTCTCGCCGCGCGCCATCAACAAGCGCGTGATCGAAAGTCTCGCCGCGGCCGGTGCGTTCGACACCATCGAACGCAACCGCGCCCGCGCCTTCGCCGGCGCCGACGCCATTCTCGCGGCGAGCCAGCGCAGCTTCGAGGCGCAGACGTCCGGACAGAACGACATGTTCGGCGGCATGGCGGACGCGCCGAGCGTGATGCTTCCGGCGATCGACAGCTGGCTGCCGGCCGACAAGCTGCGTCGCGAATATGACGCCATCGGTTTCTTTTTGTCGGGCCATCCGCTGGATGATTACGCGACCATCTTGAAGCGGTTGCGGGTGCAATCGTGGGCGGAGTTTTCGCGCGCGGTGAAAAGCGGCGCGACCGCAGGCAAAGTTGCGGCGACCGTGGTGTCGCGGATGGAGCGGCGCACCAAGACCGGCAACAAGATGGGCATCATCGGCCTGTCGGACCCGACCGGCCATTTCGAAGCGGTGCTGTTCTCGGAGGGGCTCGCCCAGTTCCGCGAAGTACTGGAGCCAGGCGCCGCCGTGCTGCTCAAGCTCGGCGCGGAGTTGCAGGGCGACGACGTCCGGGCACGGGTGCTGCATGCCGAACCGCTCGACGACGCGGCGGCAAAGACCCAGAAGGGGCTCCGCATCTTCCTGCGCGACACCAAGCCGCTCGGCTCGATTTCGAAGCGATTGCAGCCCCCGGCCGGCGCGACGGCAAGTGGGAATATTTCCCTTGTATTGCAGCTCGATCCGCAAACCGAGGTTGAGTTCGAACTCTCCGGCCGGTTCCCGGTGTCGCCGCAGATCGCCGGCGCCCTCAAGGCGGTGTCCGGAGTGGTCGATGTTCAGGTTCTTTGAGGATCATTAGCGGTCGCGGTCGGTCGGTTCGCGGACACCCTGCCTTATTCGAAACGTTTCATTCAACCACTGTTCAGGCATCGCGGCGCTGAATCGGCGCGTGCCGATCCGTCCAAGCGGATCGGGATTCTTCAGAAGGCGAACGACCATGCGTCTGAACCGAGCTTTGCCGATCCTGTCGATGTGCGTCGCTCTGATCGGCGCATTCGTTTTCCCCAACGTCGCGTCCGCCCAGCAGCAGGAGAAGCGCATCGCGCTGGTGATCGGCAACGGCGCTTATGCCAAGGCGCCGCTTTCGACCGCCGCCAACGACGGCGGCCTGATCGCGCAGACACTGGAAGCCGCCGGTTTCGATGTCACCGGCGCGCGCGATCTCGACGGCGATACGCTGCGCGGCACGTTCCGCGATTTCATGAAGAAGGCCGAGGAGTCCGGGCCGGATACGGTCGCGGTGGTGTATCTCGCCGGCTACGGCATTCAGTACGCGGGCGAGAATTACTTCGTTCCCGTCGATTCCAAGATTGAGCGCGACACTGACATTCCGACCGAAGGTCTGAGAGTCGGCGACTACATGCGTCAACTCGCAGCATTGCCGCTAAAAGTCAGCGTCGTGGTGCTGGATATCGCACGCGAGCAGCCTTTCGCCGCCGCCGGATCGATCGCCTCCGGCCTCGCCATGGTCGAGCCCAGTCCGCGCATGCTGGTCGCGTTCAACGCCGCACCGGGCACGGTCGCACCGGAAGAACAGGGCGCTTACGGCGTCTATGCGCAGGCGCTGGCCGAGATGATCCGCACCGGTGGCCTGTCGCTGCCGGACCTGTTCAACCGGGTGCGGCTGCGCGTCAATGAGAACACCAAAGGCGCACAAGTGCCGTGGGACACGCAAAGGATCGACGCGCAATTCATGTTCTTCGATCGCGCTCCCGATGCGCCGCCGCTCGGTGCGCAGGACCAGGCGATGCGCGACAAGCCGATCCGCGATCTTGGCGCGTCCGAGGCCTATGCCGCTGCGCTCGATCGCGACACCTTGCAGGGCTATGAGGATTTTCTGGCCGCCTATCCGAGCGATCCGATGGCGAAGCGGGTCAGGGCGATCGTCGCCGCGCGGCGTGAGGCGATCACCTGGCGTCGCACCTATCGCGTCAATACGCCGGATGCCTACTGGTCTTATCTGCGGCGCTATCCGCGCGGACCGCACGCGGCCGATGCACGTCGTCGGCTGGCGATATTGACCGCTGCACCAGAGCCGCCGCCGACCTTCGCGATGATCGACTACGATGTGCCGCCGCCACCGCCGGATGAGATCGTCTATGTCGATCGTCCGGTTCTGATGTTCAGCGATCCGGAATTCGACTTCGCGCCGCCGCCACCGCCGCCGGTCTTCTATCTGCCGCCGCCCCCGGACGATTTCGTGGTGCTCGAGCCGCCGCCACCACCGATCGGGCTGTTCTATCTGCCGCAGCCGCTGTTCGTGCCGATCCCGGCCTATGTGCGGCCACCGGTGTATGTGCGGCCGCCGCCGAACGACATCATCTTCGCCAACATCCACAACACCACGGTGATCAACAACGTCATCAACCGCCGGCCTCCGCCGGGCGCGGTCAATCCGGCGCGACCGTTTGTCAGCCCGCCGCCCGGTGCGGGAGCCGGAGCCAGTCCGTCCGCCGGACAAGCCGCATTCCGTCCGATCGGGGCAGTGCTGCCGGCGCCGGCCGCCCGTCGTGCCTCGCTGATCGAGCAGGGCAAGGCCTCGGTGCCGTCCAGCGCCACCGTCAACACGACGCCGCAGGGCGGATTCGCGCGGCGGCCCGCCGTTCAGCAGCGCGGGCCGCGCCTGGTCCAGCAGCCCGGCGCGACCCAGCCGCCGCCGGGTGGCGGCGCGGCGACCCCGGCAACACCGACACCTCCCGGCGCGCCGGGACGACCGGACCGGCCGCCGGCAGGCGGGGCGCTGGTGCCGCATGCGCTTCCGGTGCCTGGTACCAAGGGTGCGCCGCCCGTGCAGGGCGGAACCGCAGGCACGAAACAGGGGCCGCAACCGGCTCCGAATGCAGCCAGGCCGGAAGCGCCCGAGCGTAGGACACCGGCATCCGGTGCTGCCGGAATGCCGGCGACGTCCCCTCATGTGACGGCTCCAGCGTCTCCGGCCGCCAAGCCGCCGCGTCCACCGGCCCCATCGGCAGCGGCCCCGCGGCGTTTGCCTCCGCAGGGCGTTGAAGGACGGCGGCCCGCGCCGCCGCATATGGCCCGTCCACCGCAACCGGCTGCGCACGCTCCTTCTCGAAGCGCGCCGCGGCCACCTCATGCGACCCCACGCATGACGCCTCCGCCACCGCGCGCCGCCCCGCCACGCGTCACCCCGCCACCGCGACCGGCACCACCGCCGCGAATGGCTCCACCGCGCGCGGCACCCCCGCCGCGACCGGTCGCGCCGCCTCGGGCGGCTCCGCCACCACGGCCAGCACCGGCCGTCCGTCCGGCGCCGCCGCGGCCTGCCGCGCCCGCGGCCAAGAAGTGTCCGCCAAACGCCCACAAATGCTGACAAAACGCCGGTCCGACCTTGAGGTCCGACCGGCGTTGTTCCCGTCGCATTGTCGACCAGAAACCGGCCGGAAATCCTTGCGCCGACCGAGCGCGGCGGCTATAAGCCGCGCCATCTCACACGGAAACATGGCTGATTTGGCCGTCCGGTGGCTATCCGGGCCGCAAAGCATGTCGCTTTGAAGCTCGTATTGCTCACACGTTTCCGGAGGAACCAACCGGAGAACTAAAATGGCACTTCCTGATTTCACTATGCGTCAGTTGCTCGAGGCTGGCGTTCACTTCGGCCACCAGTCGCACCGCTGGAATCCGAAAATGGCCGAGTACATTTTCGGTGCGCGCAACAACATCCACATCATCGACCTGGCGCAGACCGTGCCGATGCTGCATCGCGCGTTGCAGGCGGTGAGCGATACCGTCGCCAAGGGCGGCCGCATCCTGTTCGTCGGCACCAAGCGCCAGGCGCAGGACGGCGTCGCGGAAGCCGCGAAGCGTTCGGCGCAGTACTTCGTCAATTCGCGTTGGCTCGGCGGCACGCTGACCAACTGGAAGACCATCTCGGGTTCGATCAAGCGTCTGCGTCATCTCGACGAAGTGCTGTCGTCGGGCGATGCCAATGCCTACACCAAGAAAGAGCGCCTGACCCTGCAGCGCGAGCGCGACAAGCTCGATCGTTCGCTCGGCGGCATCAAGGACATGGGCGGCCTGCCGGACCTGATCTTTGTGATCGACACCAACAAGGAAGACATCGCGATTCAGGAAGCGCAGCGGCTTAACATCCCGGTCGCGGCGATCGTCGATACCAACTGCGATCCGAAGGGCATCACCTATCTCGTGCCGGGCAACGACGACGCCGGCCGTGCCATCAGCCTCTACTGCGATCTGATCGCACGCGCGGCGATCGACGGTATTTCGCGTGCGCAGGGCGATGCGGGTATCGACATCGGCGCTTCCGTACAGCCGGCCGCTGAAGAGATTCCGGCGGCCGCCGGTTTCCAGGGCCTCGCCGGCCCGCGCGGCACCGCCGACAACCTCAAGAAGCTCACCGGCGTCTCCGGCGAGATCGAGAAGAAGCTCAACGACCTCGGCATCTTCCACTACTGGCAGTTGGCCGAACTCGACAGCGCGACCGCGCACACGATCGGCGAAGAAGTCGGTCTGCCGAGCCGCGCCGACGCCTGGGTGGCGCAGGCCAAGGCGCTCACCGCCGAGGCGGAATAACCTTCGCGTCGCGGCTGGTTTCGGCCGGCCGCTCGCTTTTCGGCTTTATCACTAGATAGACTCCTGATGGTGAGCGGCGCGGCGGCAACGTCGCGGCGTTTGCCCGAACAGGCAAAGGAAAACGGACATGGCAACGATCAGCGCGGCAATGGTCAAGGAACTTCGCGAGACCACCGGCGCCGGCATGATGGACTGCAAGGCGGCGTTGACGGAAAACGGCGGCGACATGCAGGCGTCTATCGACTGGCTGCGCAAGAAGGGTCTTTCGAAGGCCGCCAAGAAAGCCGGCCGCGTTGCCGCTGAAGGTCTGATCGGTGCGATGACGTCCGGCACCAAGGGCGTCGTTGTCGAAGTCAATTCCGAGACAGACTTTGTCGCGCGCAACGACCAGTTCCAGGGTCTGGTCAAGATGATCGCGCAGGTCGCGCTGAACGCCGGCGCCGATGTCGAGAAGATCAAGGACACCAAGGTCGGCTCCGCCACCGTCGAAGCCGCGATCAACGACGCCATCGCCACCATCGGCGAGAATATGTCGCTGCGTCGCGCTGCGTCGCTCGAAGTCGCCAAGGGCGTTGTCGCAAGCTACGTTCATGGCGCGGTGATCGACGGCGCCGGCAAGATGGGCGTGATCGTTGCGCTGGAGTCGGCCGGCAAGGCTGACGAACTGGCGGCGCTCGGCCGTCAGATCGCGATGCACGTCGCCGCTGCCAATCCGCTGGCGCTCGACGCTTCCGGCCTCGACCCGGAAGTGGTCAAGCGCGAGAAGGACGTGCTGGCCGACAAGTATCGCCAGCAGGGCAAGCCGGAGAACGTGATCGAGAAGATCGTCGAGTCCGGTCTCAAGACCTACTACAAGGAAGTCTGCTTGCTCGAGCAGGCCTTCATCCACGATACCGGCAAGTCGGTGGCGCAGGCGGTGAAGGAAGCCGAGGGCAAGGTCGGCGGTCCGGTGAAGATCGCGGGTTTTGTGCGCTATGCTCTCGGCGAGGGAATCGAGAAAGCCGAGTCGGACTTCGCCGCTGAAGTCGCCGCCGCGAGCGGACAGACCAAGGCTTGATGCCGGAAGCCACGGCATCGGGAGGCTTAGACTGAACGGCTCATCGGAGGATCGATCGTATCATGGGTGAGCCAGTCTACCGCCGGGTCGTCGTCAAGCTGTCGGGTGAGTATTTTGCCGGCGGCAAGCCGTTCGGCGTCGATCAGGAAACCATGGATCGGGTCGCCGGCGATCTTGTCGCGGCCCGTGAGCTGGGTGTCGAGATCGCCGTCGTCGTCGGCGGCGGCAATATCTTTCGCGGCGTCGAAGTCTCGTCGCGCGGCGTGTCGCGCCCGACCGGCGACACCATGGGCATGCTCGCCACGGTGATGAACTGTCTCGCGCTGGAAGCCGCGCTGGAACGGCGCGGCCAGGCGGCGCGGACCCTGTCGGCGATGGTGATGCCGCAGGTCTGCGAGTTGTTCACCCGAGGCACCGCGCATCGTTATCTGGCCGACGGCAAGATCGTGCTGCTGGCCGGGGGCACCGGCAATCCGTTTTTCACCACTGACACCACCGCCGTGCTGCGTGCCGGTGAGATCGGCGCGGAGGCGGTGCTCAAGGCCACCAATGTCGACGGCGTCTATAGCGCCGATCCCAAGCGTGACCCGGCCGCCAAGCGGTTTGACCGGCTGACCCATTCTCAGGCGCTGGAAGGTGGCTATAAGGTGATGGATGCCACAGCATTCGCCCTTGCCCGCGAAACATCGCTGCCTATCATCGTATTCTCCATTGTGGAGGCGGGATCGATCGGGGCGATTCTCAGTGGAACGGGTTACGGTACGATTGTCGCCGGTTGACGCGGTGAGCGGAGCGATCCGCGGCGCGGCAATCGAAAGACCAAGCCGGGCGCCGTTCGGGAACAAGGCTACTCAAGAATAAGAGCGCGATTGCAAGAAGGAGAGCGGTATGCCGTCCGGGAGTTTCGACATCAACGAATTGAAACGGCGTATGCAGGGGGCGACTCAGTCGCTCAAGCACGAACTCGGCGGCTTGCGCACCGGGCGCGCCGCGGCGTCGATGCTGGAGCCGGTGCAGGTCGAGGCCTATGGCAGCCACATGCCGCTGAACCAGCTTGCGACTGTCAGCGTGCCGGAGCCGCGCCTGTTGTCGGTGCAGGTCTGGGACAAGTCGATGGTCAAGGCGGTGGAGAAGGCGATTGTCGATTCCAACCTCGGCCTCAGCCCGGCCACCGAAGGCCAGGTGCTGCGGCTGCGCATTCCCGAACTCAACGAAGAGCGCCGCAAGGAACTGGTGAAGGTCGCGCACAAATACGCCGAAGCTGCCAAGGTCGCGGTGCGCCACGTTCGCCGCGACGGTCTCGACACACTCAAGAAGCTTGAAAAGGGCAGCGAGATTTCCGAGGACGATGAGAAGCGCCTCGCCGCCGATGTGCAGAAGGCGACCGACAGCGTGATCGCGGAGATCGACCAACTGCTGGCCGGCAAGGAAAAGGAAATCCTCACCGTTTAACGTCAACGGAGCGCGGGTCGCGCTTCCAGGAACCCAGCCGATGTCGAATGTCGCAATGCCCTTGACCGATGGACCGGATCGTTCCGGTACGCCGGAGCATGTTGCGATCATCATGGACGGCAACGGACGCTGGGCGGCGGCACGCAGCCTGCCGCGCGCCGAGGGCCATCGGCGTGGCGTCGAAGCGCTGCGGCGCGTGGTCCGTGCCGCCAGCGAACTCGGCATCCGTTATCTGACGATCTTTTCGTTCAGTTCGGAGAACTGGTCGCGGCCGGCGAGCGAGATCGGCGATCTGTTCGGCCTGCTGCGTCGCTTCATCCGCAACGACCTTGCTTCGCTGCATCGCGACGGCGTGCGCGTTCGGGTGATCGGCGAGCGCGAAGGGCTGGAGCCCGATATCGTGGCGCTGCTCGACGAAGCTGAAGATCTGACGCGCGGCAATGTCCGGCTTAATCTCACCGTCGCGTTCAACTACGGCTCGCGGCAGGAAATCGCCAACGCCGCGCAGCGGCTGGCGCGCGAAGTTGCCGAAGGCAAGCGCGATCCGTCGAGCATCGACGTCAACGCTATCTCGCAATACCTTGACACATCGGAGCTTCCGGATCCCGATCTGATTATCCGCACCTCGGGCGAACAGCGCCTCTCGAATTTCCTGATGTGGCAGGCGGCCTATAGCGAACTGGTATTTTTGCCGGTGCACTGGCCGGACTTCGACAAGGCGGCGCTCGAACAGGCCATCGTCGAATACGCCAAGCGCGAGCGTCGTTTCGGCGGTCTTGCCGCCAAAGCCGGATCGGGCCGCGCGTGACGCCGCAACAGGCGCCGCCGGCCGGCAACGACGCGCGCGATTCCAGAAATCTGATACTGCGGGTCCTGGCGGGCGTGGTGCTGGCGCCGCTGACTATCGCCGCCGCTTATTTCGGCGGCTGGTTGTGGGCTGCTCTCGCCACGCTTGCGACGATGGGCATGTATGCCGAGTGGCTGTTCGTGGTGCAGGCCATCCGGCCGCGCGTTACGGCGGCCGGAGCTGCGCCCCTGGCCGTTGCCGGCATTGCGCTTGCTGTTGGATTTCCCGGAAGGGCGCTGCTTGCGATTGCCGTGGGGCTGATTGCTGTTGCGGTGTTAGCCCGCGTCAACCGTGGATGGGCGCTTGCAGGATTGCTTTATGCCGCCGCCGCGTTGTTCGGGGCGGTTCTGGTTCGCGCCGATCCGCAATCCGGCTTCATCGCACTGCTGTTCGTGCTGCTGGTGGTCTGGATCACCGATATCGGCGGGTATTTCGCCGGACGCGGCATCGGGGGACCAAAACTGTGGGTGCGCGTTAGTCCGAAGAAGACCTGGGCCGGCGCGATTGGCGGTTTTGTCGGAAGTCTCGCGGTGGCGGCGGGTTTCGCCGCCTCGGGATTCGGCCGGATGCTGCCGCTGCTGTTGCTCGGGGCGGTGCTGTCGGTGGTATCGCAACTCGGCGACCTGTTCGAATCCGCGGTGAAGCGGCGCTTCGGTGTAAAGGATTCCAGCAATGTCATTCCCGGCCATGGCGGCTTGCTCGACCGGCTCGACGGTTTCGTCGCGGCCATTGTCATGGCCGCCGTGATCGGCGTAATGCGTGGGGGTCTCGATGGGGCCGGCCGTGGCCTGATGATGTGGTGATGGAATGAGTGCAGTACCGCTAAGGAACGATCAGCCGGCCATCAACGGCCCGCGCGCCATCACCGTGCTCGGCGCGACCGGTTCGATCGGCGACAGCACCATGGATCTGCTGCGCCTCGCGCCCGAGCGCTATCAGGTCGAGGCTTTGACCGCGCATAGCAACGTCGAAGGGCTCGCCAAGCTGGCGCGCGAGTTCAACGCGCGCTTTGCGGCCATCGCCGATCCCGCGCGCCTCGGCGAGTTGAAGGAGGCGCTGTCCGGCACCGGCATCGCCTGCGGCGCCGGCGAGAGCGCGATCATCGAGGCGGCGGCACGCCCGGCCGATTGGCTGATGGCGGCGGTGAGCGGCGCGGCCGGTCTGAAGCCGGCGCTGGCCGCGGTCGATCGCGGCACCACCGTTGCGCTCGCCAACAAGGAATGCCTCGTCTGTGCCGGCGATTTCTTCATGCAGCGCGCGGTCGATGCCGGCGCGCGCATTCTGCCTGCGGATTCCGAGCACAACGCGCTGTTTCAGGCGCTCAGCTCTGGCAATCGCGCCGAACTGACGCGCGTGATCATCACTGCGTCCGGCGGCCCGTTCCGTACCTGGGCCGCGGCCGACATCGAACAGGCGACGCTGGAGCAGGCGCTCAAGCATCCGAACTGGAGCATGGGCCAGAAGATCACCATCGACTCGGCGTCGATGATGAACAAGGGCCTCGAGGTGATCGAGGCCGCCTATCTATTTGCGTTGAGCCCGGACCAGATCGACGTGCTGGTGCATCCGCAATCGATCGTCCACGGCCTCGTCGAATTCTCCGACCGCTCGGTGGTGGCGCAACTCGGCTCGCCCGATATGCGCATTCCGATCGCGCATTGCCTCGGCTGGCCGGACCGCATCGTCGGCCCCTCGACGCGGCTCGATCTGGCCAAGATCGGCCAACTGACCTTCGAGGCGCCGGACTTCGAGCGATTCCCCGGCTTGCGGCTGGCGTTCGAGGCGCTGCGGACCGGGCAGGGGGCGACGACGGTTTTCAACGCCGCCAACGAGATCGCGGTAGCGGCCTTCGTCGGCAAGAAGATCCGGTTCGGCGCCATCGCCCGACTGGTAGAGGCCACGCTGGAGCAGTGGGTCCGCGCCGGCAATCTCGCGCCGCTGACTTCGGCCGATGATGCCATTGCTGTTGACCATAACGCGCGAAATCTCGCTGCCTCCCTCTTGCCTCAAATTGCCGCAAAGGCATCCTAGGAACTTCGTGACAAGGTTGGGCGGCTCTGCGCGCTGTCGCCAGCCTTGGGTGAGGGAATACGAATGTCAGAGTTTTTTCTACATGGTTTCAGTACGTTGAGCCATGGTGTGATCGGTTACATCGTTCCCTTCCTGTTTGTTCTGACCATCGTTGTCTTCTTTCATGAACTCGGACACTTCCTGGTGGCCCGCTGGGCGGGCGTGAAGGTTCTGACGTTTTCCCTTGGTTTCGGTCCTGAACTGGCCGGCTTCAACGACAGGCACGGCACGCGCTGGAAGCTGTCGGCGATCCCGCTCGGCGGTTATGTCCGGTTTTTCGGCGATGAAAGCGAAGCCAGCACGCCGGATAGCAACAAGCTCTCAGCCATGACGGAAGAGGAGCGCAAGGGCAGCTTTCATCACAAGAAACTCGGTCCCCGCGCCGCAATCGTCGCCGCCGGGCCGATCGCCAACTTCATTCTGGCGATTCTGATCTTCGCCGGACTGTTCACGTTTTTCGGCCGGCCGAATGCCACCGCGCGGGTCGACAAGGTGATGGAAGGCAGCGCCGCCGCCGTTGCCGGATTCCAGTCCGGCGACCTCGTTACCGCGATCGACGGCACCAAGATCGGCAATTTTGCCGAGATGCAGCGGATCGTCAGCACCGAAGCCGGCCGGCAGCTTGCCTTCACCGTGAAGCGGGGCGATGCCTCGGTGACGCTCCAGGCCACGCCGGAACTCAAGGAAATCAAAGACAATTTCGGCAACGTCCATAAACTGGGCGTGCTTGGCATCACCCGTTCCAACGCGCCGGGCGATGTCCTGACCGAACGGGTCAATCCGGCGACCGCGCTCTGGCTCGGCGCCAAGGAAACCTGGTTCGTGATCGACCGGACCTTGGCCTATGTGGGCGGTGTCTTCGTCGGCCGCGAAGCAGCCGATCAGGTCGGCGGTCCGCTTCGCATCGCCCAGATCTCGGGGCAGGTGGCCACGATCGGCCTTGCCGCCCTGATTCACCTGACGGCAGTGTTGTCGGTGTCGATCGGCTTGCTGAACCTGTTTCCGGTGCCGCTGCTCGATGGCGGACATCTTTTGTTCTATGCGGTGGAGGGGATACGGGGCCGTCCGCTGTCGGAACGGGCTCAGGAAGTGGGATTCCGGATCGGATTGGGCCTCGTGCTGATGTTGATGGTATTCGCGACTTACAACGACATTCTGCACTTCGCGACGTCATGATGTTCCCGATGGCGTGACTATTGGGCAACGTCTTGGATTGAAATTGAAATTGCGTTGCGAAAGAGCGTTTGCCAGGTGGGCAAAATTGGCTACAAGCAGGGCAATACGAGAGAATCTGCCGGTGTTCCGGGGGATGGGGCTGGGCACTGGAAATGAAGAATAAGGGCGCACGGCGCATGAAGGTCGGAATGCGAGTTCTACGGGGCGGTCTGCTTGCTGCTTTGATCATGATTGCGATGCCGGTCGCGGCGACGATGGGAACCGTCATGGTTTCGTCGGCGGCGGCGGCTCAGACGGCGTCCTCCATTGCGGTCCAGGGCAACCAGCGCGTCGAGGCGGCGACCATCCGCTCCTATTTCAAGGCAGGTCCGAACGGTCGCCTCGATCAGGGCGCCATCGACGACGGCCTCAAGGCGCTGATTGAAACCGGCCTGTTCCAGGACGTGAAGATCAACCACGCCGGCGGCCGTTTGGTCGTTTCGGTGGTCGAAAATCCGGTCATCAACCGCGTCGCCTTCGAAGGCAACAAGAAGGTCAAGGACGAGCAGCTCGCGGCTGAAATCCAGAGCAAGTCGCGCGGCACGCTGTCCCGTCCGATGGTGCAGGCGGACGCGCTGCGGATTACCGAAATCTATCGGCGGTCCGGTCGCTACGACGTGCGCGTCGATCCCGAAATGATCCAGCAGCCGAACAACCGCGTCGATCTGATCTTCGTCATTACCGAGGGCCAGAAGACCGGCGTGAAGTCGGTCGAGTTCATCGGCAATCATGCTTTCTCCTCGTATCGCCTCAAGGACGTCATCAAGACGCACGAGTCGAACTGGCTCAGCTTCCTGTCCTCCGGCGATATCTACGATCCGGATCGCGTCGAAGCCGACCGCGATCTGATTCGCCGTTTCTACCTGAAGAATGGCTATGCCGACGTGCAGGTGGTCGCCGCGCTGACGGAATACGACCCCGCCAAGAAGGGCTTCCTGGTCACCTTCAAGATCGAGGAAGGCCAGCAGTATCGCGTCGGTTCGGTGAACTTCCAGTCGACCATCCCGACGCTCAACGGCGAGTCGCTCCGTAGCTGGTCGCGCGTCAGTGTCGGCAGCGTCTACAACGCCGAGGCGTTGGAGAAATCGGTCGAGGAAATGCAGATCGAGACGTCGCGTCGGGGCTATGCCTTCGCGGTGGTCCGTCCGCGTGGCGAACGCAACTTCGACGCGCATACAGTGGCGATTACCTACGCCATCGACGAAGGCCCGAGGACTTACATCGAGCGCATCGACGTGCGCGGCAATACACGGACGCGCGACTATGTCATTCGGCGCGAGTTCGATATCTCCGAAGGTGACGCCTATAACCGCGCCCTGATCGATCGTGCCGAGCGTCGTCTGAAGAACCTCGACTTCTTCAAGTCGGTGAAGATCACCACCGAGCCGGGCTCGTCGAACGACCGGGTTATCGTGGTTGTCAGCCTTGAAGAGAAATCGACCGGCGACTTCTCGGTGTCGGGCGGCTACTCGACGACCGACGGCGCGTTGGGCGAAGTCAGCATCTCCGAGCGCAACTTCCTCGGCCGTGGCCTGTTCGCCAAGGCGTCGGTGCAGTACGGCCAGTACGCGCGCGGTTACTCGCTGTCGTTCGTCGAACCGTATCTGCTCGATTATCGCGTCGCGCTCGGTCTCGACGTGTATCAGCGCACGCAGTTGCCCAACCAGTACATTCAGTACGGCACCAAGACGCTGGGCTTCAGTCCGCGCCTCGGCTTCCAGTTGCGTGAAGACCTGAGCCTGCAATTGCGGTATTCGCTCTATCGGCAGGAAATCACGTTGCCGGACAGCTTGCTCAATCCCGCGACGACGACGATCTCGCTGCCGGTCTTGATGGAGTTGAATCAGGGGGCCGCGCTGACCTCGATGGTTGGCTACACGCTCACCTACAACACCCTCGACAATAACAAGAACCCCACCGATGGCCTGTTGATTGACTGGAAGCAGGACTTCGCGGGTGTCGGCGGCGACGTCAGCTATCTCAAGTCGGCGATCGACGCGAAGTACTACACGCCGCTGGTATCCGACATCGTCGGCATCATCCGTCTGCAAGGCGGCATCTTGAACAAGGTCGGCAGCAAAGAGATTCGAATGCTGGACCATTTCCAGATGGGGCCGAACCTGGTCCGTGGTTTCGCTCCGAACGGCATCGGTCCGCGCGATATCTCGCTGTGGAATCAGTATGGATACGGCGACGCGTTGGGCGGCACGCAGTATTGGGGCGCATCGGTCGAGTTGCAGATGCCGTTCTGGTTCCTGCCCAAGGAAGTTGGTTTGAAGGGTGCGGTCTATGCCGACGCCGGCCAACTCTCCAGCTATAAGGGACCTCCTTACGCGGGAGTTGGAATTCCGGCGAATCTGGCTGCGCGGTCGTATCTGCCTTATAACGATGACGTCGTCCGCAGTTCGGTGGGCGTGGGCCTGATCTGGCAGTCTCCGTTCGGACCGCTGCGCTTCGATTATGCTGTACCGATCACCAAGGGTAAGTATGATCGCGTGCAGGAATTCCGGTTCGGCGGCGGCACGACGTTCTAAGCGTGCCCCCGCGACCGATCGCAGCGGGTGGCATGGCGCAGCAGACATTCTTCCGACAACCGCCGAGGTTGACGCTGGCTGATATAGCCGCGTTGACCAAGGCGCATCTGGTGGATGCGTCGCGCGCAAGCCAGGTCGTGGATGGACTGGCCTCGCTCGACGAGGCCGGGCCGATGCATCTGGCCTTCTTCGATAACCTGAAATACGTCGACCAACTGGCCCGTACCCACGCGGGAGCCTGTCTGGTCCACGAAAGGTTCGAGGGCAGGGTACCATCGCATGTCGTGGTGCTTCGCGCCGCGCAGCCGTTCCGCGCCTTTGTCGACCTCGCCCGCCACCTCCATCCCGATGCCTTGCGGCCGCAGTCCTCCTGCGGCAACAGCGGTATTTCGCCGTCGGCCATCATCGATCCGTCCGCGCGCCTGGAGGATGACGTCATCGTCGATCCGCTGGCGGTGATTGGCCCCGACGTGGAGATCGGTTCGGGGACGCTGATCGGGGCCAGCGTGGTGCTTGGCCCCGGCGTCAAGATCGGCCGGGACTGTAACGTCGGCCCGAACTCGTCGATCCACAACACCTTCATCGGCAACAACGTGCTGATTCACCCCGGCTGCCATATCGGGCAGGACGGCTATGGCTTCGTTTTCGGCAAGGACGGCCACATCAAGGTGCCGCAGACCGGCCGCGTTTTGATCCAGAACCACGTCGAGATCGGCGCCGGCACCACTATCGATCGTGGCAGCCTGCGCGACACCGTGATCGGCGAGGGCACCAAAATCGACAATCAGGTACAGATCGGCCATAACGTCACCATCGGCCGCCATTCGCTGATCGCGGCCCAGTGCGGGTTGGCGGGCAGCCTGACGATCGGGGACAATGTGGCGATGGGCGCCAAGGTCGGCGTCAACAACCACGTTCACATCGGCAACGGTGCTCAGATCACCGCCATGAGCGCCGTGAAGGACAGTATTCCCGCGGGCGAGCGATGGGGGGGCTTCTTCGCCAAGCCGACAAAGCAGTGGTTCCGGGAGTTTCTCGCGGTGGAACGCCTGGTCCGTGACGGCGGGCTGCAAGGCACCAAGGATTCCAATACCAAGGCTGAGGGACAGGACTGATGCAATCGCCGATCGCCATCGAGACCGTCGATATCAATAAGATCCTCCAGACGCTGCCGCACCGCTACCCGTTCCTGCTGATCGACAAGGTGATCGATATCCGCGAGGACCACAGCGGCATCGGCATCAAGAACGTCACCATGAACGAGCCGGTGTTTCAGGGGCACTTCCCCGAGCGGCCGGTGTTTCCCGGCGTGCTGGTGATCGAGGGCATGGCGCAGACCGCCGGTGTCATCGGCATCCTGTCGGCCGGCAACGGCATTCAGCCGCGCGCGGTGTATTTCCTCACCATCGACAAGTGCAAGTTTCGTAAGCCGGTGCTGCCGGGCGACACCATCGAATATCACATGCGCAACACCAGCCGCCGCAAGACCATGTGGTGGTTTCACGGCGAAGCCAAGGTCAACGGCGTCGTCGTCGCCGAGGCCGATGTCGGCGCCATGCTGACCGACTGACCCTCGAGCATGTTGAATTGAGATTGAATCGTTATTGCGAGCTAAGCGAAGCAATCCAGAAGACTACGGGGCGAACTGGATTGCTTCGGAGTTCACGCTTCGCGCAATGATGGGCAAAATGAGTGATCGAACCTGAACTCATTTGACTTTAGGTCCACGACCTCAGTGAATATATAGGCGAGCATGAGCAAGATTGATCCGACCGCGCGGATTGCGGATGGCGCGGTGATCGGCGAGGGATGTTTCATCGGTCCGTACTGCGTCATCGGCCCTGACGTGGTGCTCGGCGACGAATGCCATCTCGATGCGCATGTCTCGATCATGGGGCACACCACGATCGGTGCGCGCTGCCGGATGTCGCCGTTTGTGTCGCTGGGCAGTCCGCCGCAGTCGCTGGCCTATCGTGGCGAGCCGACGCGATTGGAGATCGGCGAAGCCTGCCAGATGCGCGAAGGCGTCACCATGAATGTCGGCTCGGTCGTCGGGGGCGGGGTGACGCGCGTTGGCGCACGTGGTTACTTCATGAACAACGCTCACGTCGGCCATGATTGTCAGGTTGGCAACGATGTGATTTTCGCAACCTCGGCAACGCTGGGGGGACATTGCGAGATCGGCGACTTCGTCTTTATTGGTGGTCTGTCTGCCGTGCATCAGTTCACTCGCGTCGGTTCGCAGGTGATGGTCGGCGGTGTCTGCGGCGTGCGCGGCGATATCATTCCGTACGGTCTCGTCAATGGGCAGTATGCGCGGCTTGAAGGCCTCAATATCATCGGCATGCGTCGCCGCAAATTCACCCGCGACCGGCTCGCGACGGTGCGCGGCTTCTATCGTAAGCTGTTTCACGGTCCGGGCACCTTTGCCGAGCGACTGCAAGACGTGCAGCCGATGGCGGCCGAGGATCCGGCCATCGCCGAAATCCTGACGTTCATCGGCGAAGGCAAGCTCAGGCCGCTCTGCCTGCCTGGAGACCACAGCGACAAGTCGTGACGACGAGGCGGTGGGACACGAGCCATGACCAACGACACGCTGCCGATTTCATCGCCGGTCGGACTGGTCGCCGGCGGCGGCGTGTTGCCCTTCGCGGTCGGAGAGGCGCTGAGCGCGCGCGGGGTCACGCCGGTGATCTTCGCGATCCAGGGATTTTGCGATCCGGTCGCGGTCGCACGATTCAAGCATCATTGGATTTCGCTCGGTCAACTCGGCCGGTTGACGCGGCTGTTACGCGCCGAGAAGTGCCGCGACCTCGCTTTCATCGGTACGCTGATCCGGCCGGCACTTTCTGAAATACGCCTTGATTGGGGAACGCTGCGCGTCCTGCCGCGCGTGTGGGCATCGTTTCGCGGCGGCGACGATCATCTGCTGTCGAGCATCGGACGCCTGCTTGAGAGGGATGGCTTTCGTCTGGTCGGAGTCAAGGATCTCGCACCCGACCTGTTGATGCCGGCGGGTTGCCTCACGCGCGCCGCACCGGATCGCGATGCCGAAACGGATATTGGCAAAGGATGCGATGTGCTGCGCGCGCTCGGCCCGTTCGATATCGGTCAGGCCGTCGTGGTGATCGACGGTCATGTCGTCGGCGTCGAGGGAATCGAGGGCACCGATGCGCTGCTCGCGCGCATCGCGCAGTTGCGTGCCGACGGCCGCATTCGCGCGAAAACCAAGCGCGGCGTTCTGGTCAAGATGCCGAAGCGCGGACAGGACCTGCGCTTCGATCTGCCGACCACCGGCCTGCAAACCGTCGAAGGCGTAATCGCGGCGGGGCTGGCGGGACTGGCGACTGTTGCCGGCCATACCATCGTTGCCGATCCGCAGCCGATGATTGAGGCGGCGGATCGCGCGGGCGTTTTCGTCACGGGATTGCCTGCGTGATGCAAAGCGATGCGCGCAAGATATTCCTGATCGCGACGGAAGAATCCGGCGACCGGCTCGGTGCCAGCCTGATGCGCGAATTGCGCGCGCGGCTCGGTGACGGCGTGCGCTTCGAAGGCGTCGGCGGCCGGACGATGGCAGAGGCGGGACTCGTCTCCCGCTTTCCCATCGAGGAATTGTCGATCGTCGGTCTTGCCGCCGTTGCGAAACAGTTGCGCAGCATCCTGCGTCGGATTCGGGAAACCGCCGATGCCGTGATCGCGGCAAAACCTGACGCGCTCATCATCATCGACAGTCCGGACTTCACGCATCGCGTCGCCAAGCGGGTGCGGGCGCGCGCGCCGCGCATTCCGATCGTCGATTACGTGTCGCCGCAAGTCTGGGCATGGCGGCCGGCGCGCGCCCGCACCATGCGCGGCTACATCGATCACGTGCTGGCGATCCTGCCGTTCGAACCCGAGGCGCTGCGGAAACTTGACGGGCCGCCGTGCACCTTCGTCGGCCATCCGCTGACCGGGCAAATTGGTTCGTTGCGGCCGAGCCCCGTCGAGCAGGCGCGTCGTGACGCGTCGCCGCCGATTCTGTTGGTGCTGCCCGGCAGCCGCCGCAGCGAAATCGGCCACCACATGGCGGTGTTTGGTGAAACGCTGGCGCAGTTGCAGGCGCAGGGGATCCAGTTCGAAGCGGTGCTGCCGACGATGCCGCATCTCGAAGCAGCGATTGCACGCGGATTGGAAAACTGGCCGGTGCGGCCGCGCGTCGTGATCGGCGAGGAGGCCAAGCGCGCAGCCTTTCGCGTGGCGCATGCAGCTTTCGCAAAGTCCGGCACCGTCACGCTCGAGCTTGCGCTGGCGCAGGTGCCGATGGTGACGGCTTACAAGGCCGGCGCGGTGGAGGCCTGGATCGTGCGCCGGCGCATCACATCGTCGTCGGTGATTCTCGCCAATCTGGTGATCGGCGAGAACGTCATTCCTGAGTTCATTCAGGAGGACTGCACGGCCGCGAAGTTGATGCCGGCATTGCGCGATGTGCTGACGGCAACGCCTATGAGGCGGCGGCAGCAGGACGCATTCGCGCGGATCGACGATATCATGTCGACCGGCGCACTTTCGCCAAGCGCATGTGCGGCCGAGGCCGTGATCGGATTGTCAGGCAACCGCGCTTGATCCTGCCGTGTTCTCATTCGCGTGTCATTGCGAGGAGCGCAGCGACGAAGCAATCCGGCCCTCGTTTCGTGGTTTTCTGGATTGCTTCATTCGCTCGCAAGGGCCATTCAATCGTAATTCCGTAATTCGTCATGCTTTATTCCTGCGGAGGATCGACCAGTACGTCATCACGGACGATGCAGACGCCGCCGCGATAAACTGAACGCCCCTTGGGCACGGCGACCACGGCCTCTGGAATATGCGCGGCGCGCAGCGTCACGAAGTCGGCGCGCGCGCCGATGTGCAGGCCATAGTCCGCGATGCCGAGCGCTTTGGCGCCCGCCGTTGTGACCGCGTCGAATGCAATGCCAAGTTCGTTGTCGGTGCGGAAGTCCGAGCGATGCCCGATCATCATGGCACGGCGGAGCATGTCGCCGTCGCCGTAGGGGCTCCAGCTATCGCGGATATTGTCGTTGCCGCTGAACACGGTGACGCCCGCGTCGCGCAGCGCCAGCACCGGCGGAAACGCCCGCGCACCAGGCGCGGTGGTCATGATGGCGACGCCGGATTTGGCAAGCGTATCCGCAACGCGACGGACAGCATCGGCGGGAATGTCGCCCAGCGCGTAGGCATGGCTGATGGTCACCTTGCCTTGCATCCCGTGAGCCCGCGTGCGCGCCGCGATCTCCTCGATCGAGAACAGGCCCATGGTGTTCGCTTCGTGCAGATGGATATCGATGCCGACGCCGCGCCTCTCGGCGATGCCGAAGATGATATCGAGATGCCCGTTGACGTCGCGGTCGACTGCGGCGGGATCGAGGCCACCGATCAGGTCGGCACCGTGATCGAAGGCGGCCTCCAGCAGTTCGGCGGTGCCGGGGCAGGTGAGGAGACCGCTCTGCGGAAACGCCACCAACTGGATGTCGATCAGATCGCGGTATTGCTCGCGCACCGCCGCGACGGTTTGCAGCGACTTCAATCCGACGCTGCCGTCGACCATAACGTGGCTGCGCATTTGCATCGAGCCGTTGGCGATGCAGAGTTCGAGCTGATTGCGCACACGCTCCGCCATCGGCGCGGCGGCAGCCATGTTGCGGTGCTGAATTGCCACGCGCTCGCGGACATTGAAACCGGCCGTGTAGGGAACGTATGGCCGCCAGGTATCACCGTAAAAACTGGTGTCGAGGTGGACATGGCCTTCGACGAATCCGGGGACTACCAACTGTCCGCCGAGATCGGCATTGGATGCCGCGCTCATATTGTGCGCCGCTGCCTCCGGCTCGATGGCGGCAATCTTGCCGCCGCTGACGGCGATGGCGGCCACTGTTCCGTCGGCCATGCGGGCATTCCGGAACAGCGTATCGATCGTTTTGGTCATGGCTCACCTCGTCGACGTGAGAGCTTGGCCGGAAAAACAACAGGCCCGATCCGGATTGTCGGATCGGGCCTGCGAATCTTCAAGTCGTGGAAAGCGCGAGCGCGCTTACTTGCGCTTGCTCAGGTCGACGTAGTCGCGCTTGGTCGCGCCGGTGTAGAGCTGGCGCGGTCGGCCGATCTTCTGCGCCGGGTCCTCGATCATCTCGCTCCACTGGCTGATCCAGCCGACGGTGCGGGCGACCGCGAACAGAACGGTGAACATCGAAGTCGGGAAGCCCATCGCCTTCAGCGTGATGCCCGAATAGAAGTCGACGTTCGGATACAGCTTGCGCTCGATGAAGTAGGGATCGTTGAGCGCGATCTTCTCCAGCTCCAGCGCGATCGGCAGTAGCGGATCGTTGGCGTGCCCGGTCTCCTTGAGCACGGCGTGACACATCTTCTGCATGATCTTGGCGCGCGGATCGTAGTTCTTGTAGACGCGATGGCCGAAGCCCATCAGTCGCACCGACGAGTTCTTGTCCTTCACCTTGGCGATGAAGTCCGGAATCCTGTCGACCGAGCCGATCTCGGCGAGCATCTGCAACGCCGCCTCGTTGGCGCCGCCATGCGCCGGGCCCCACAGGCAGGCGATGCCGGCCGCGATGCAAGCGAACGGGTTGGCGCCGGACGAACCGGCGATACGCACCGTCGAGGTCGAGGCATTCTGCTCGTGGTCGGCGTGCAGGATGAAGATCTTGTCCAGCGCGTCGGCGAGCACCGGGTTGATCTTGTATTCCTCGCACGGCACCGCGAAGCACATCCGCAGGAAGTTCGACGCATAGTCGAGATCGTTCTGCGGATACACGAACGGCTGGCCGACCGAATATTTGTAGGCCATCGCGGCCAGAGTCGGCACCTTGGCGATCATGCGCATCGACGCGACCATGCGCTGCTGCGGATCGTTGATGTCGGTCGAGTCGTGATAGAACGCGGCCAGGGCACCGACCGAGGCGACCATCACAGCCATCGGATGCGCGTCGCGGCGGAATGCCTGGAAGAAGCGTGTCATCTGCTCGTGCACCATCGTGTGATGGGTCACGCGATAGTCGAAGTCTTCCTTCTGCGCCTTGGTCGGCAGTTCGCCGTGCATCAGCAGGTAACAGGTTTCGAGGAAGTCGCCCTTTTCAGCCAGCTGCTCGATCGGATAGCCGCGATACAGCAGCACGCCGGCGTCGCCGTCGATGTAGGTGATCTTGGATTCGCAGCTCCCGGTGGAGGTGAAACCCGGATCGTAGGTGAACATGCCCGCCTGGGCATAGAGTTTGCTGATGTCGATAACTTCAGGGCCGACGGTTCCAGCTTTGACCGGGAAATCGTACGACTTGCCGCCGACGGTCAGGGTGGCCGATTTTGAATTGGTTTTTGCGTCCATCGCATATCCCCGATGAGATCGTTGAAAGGCCGAGCTTGCCAGGCGTCGAGATTGTGGCGACGAGTGGCAGCCGGGGTGGCCGAAAAGCGCCGGGCCAAGGGGTATCGCATTGCAGTATGCACCGCAAGGTGCGCTTTTACACCTTTGGTAGCGTCAGGTGGCGGCCTGATCAGCGAGGCGGGCCAGGCATTCCTCTCGGCCGAGAACCGCCAGCACGTCGAAGATCCCCGGAGACGTAGTGCGGCCGGTCAGCGCCACGCGCAGCGGCTGTGCAACAGAACCCAGTTTCAGGCCATTCTGTTCCGCGAACGCGCGCATGGCCGCCTCGGTAGTATCCTGACGCCATTCCGTCACCGCCGCCAGCGCTTCGCGAATCCGCCCGATCAACTGCCGCGTTTCCGGCATCAGCAAAGCGGCCGCTTTCGCATCGATCGGCAGCGGCCGGTCGGCGACGATGAAGTGCGCGCCGTCGATCAAATCAATCAGGGTCTTGGCGCGCTCCTTCAGGCCGGGCATCGCCCGCAGCAGTTGTGCGCGCGTGGTTTCGTTGAGCTTCGCCTTCAGCATCGCGCCGTTGGGCAGATGGCCGGCCTCGTTCGCCAGCACGGTCACGAGAGATTGATCGTCGCTGTTGCGGATGTAGTGGCCGTTAAGGTTTTCCAGTTTGGCGAAATCGAACCTTGCGGCGGAGCGCCCGATCGCCGGAAGATCGAATGCGTCGATCATTTCCTGCGTGGAGAAAATTTCCTGATCGCCATGGCTCCAACCGAGACGCACCAGATAGTTCCGCAGCGCCTCGGGCAGATAGCCCATGGTGCGATAGGCATCGACGCCAAGCGCGCCATGCCGCTTCGACAGTTTTGAGCCGTCCGGCCCGTGGATCAGTGGAATGTGCGCCATGCTGGGCAATTCCCAGCCGAGCGCGTCGTAGATCTGCTTCTGCCGCGCGGCGTTGGTGAGGTGGTCGTCGCCGCGGATGATGTGGGTGACACCCATGTCGTGATCGTCGGCGACCACGGCGAGCATATAGGTCGGGTTGCCATCGGAGCGCAGCAACACCAGATCGTCGAGGTTCTCGTTCTGCCAGACCACCCGGCCCTGCACCTGATCCTCGATCACGGTTTCGCCGGTGAGAGGAGCCTTGAGACGGATCACCGGCGCTGCGCCCGCCGGGGCCTCGGAGGGATCGCGGTCGCGCCACAGCCCGTTGTAGAGCCGGGTGCGGCCCTCGGCGCGCGCCTTCTCGCGCATCGCCGTCAGTTCGTCCTGGGTGGCGTAGCAGCGGTAGGCGTTGCCGCTGGCGAGCAACTGCGCCACCACCTCGCGATGGCGCTCGGCCCGCTGAAACTGATAGACGACGTCGCCGTCCCAATCGAGCCCGAGCCATTTCAAGCCGTCGAGGATGGCGGTGATGGCGGCGTCGGTCGAGCGCTCGCGGTCGGTATCCTCGATCCGCAGCAGCATCTTGCCGCCATGATGATGGGCGAACAGCCAGTTGAACAGCGCGGTCCGGGCACCGCCAATGTGCAGGAAACCGGTGGGCGAGGGCGCAAAGCGGGTGATGACAGGTTTGGTCATGATACCGGAAACAAGGGAAACGGGGCGGGCTGGAAACGCGCGGTCGGTGTATAGCAGGATCGCGGCATAACTAAAGCCTTCTTGACACCGCCGCGTCCGATCTGCGGGCTTGGCGGCGGCAGGCGGATTTGGCAAAGGAAGGCGCTGCAAAACGCGGCGGACTTCGGATTCGGGATATTGGAATGACGGCAGAAGCGACAACGGCAGAGGCAGGGCGCGATTTCATCCGCGACATCGTTCAGGCTGACCTCGACGCGAAGCGGCATGCGCAGATCGTCACCCGGTTTCCGCCGGAGCCGAACGGCTACCTGCATATCGGCCACGCCAAGTCGATCGCGCTCAATTTCGGCATTGCGCAGGAGTTCGGCGGCAAGTGCCACCTGCGGTTCGACGACACCAATCCGGCCAAGGAAGAACAGGAATATATCGATTCAATCCAGCGCGACGTGCGCTGGCTCGGCTTCGACTGGGGCGACAACCTGTTTTATGCCTCGGACTATTTCGATCGTCTCTACGGCTGGGCGGAAGATCTGATCCGCGCCGGTCTCGCCTATGTCGACGACCAGTCGCAGGAGGAGATCCGCCTCGCGCGCGGCACCCTGACCGCGCCCGGCAAGAACAGCCCGTTCCGCGACCGCGGCGTTGATGAAAACCTCGACCTGTTCCGGCGCATGAAGGCGGGCGAATTTCCCAACGGCGCGCGGGTGCTGCGCGCCAAGATCGACATGGCCTCCGGCAACATCAACCTGCGTGACCCGGTGCTCTACCGCATCCTACATGCCGAGCATCCGCGCACCGGCAAGGCGTGGTCGATCTATCCGAGCTACGACTACGCGCACGGACAGTCCGACGCCATCGAGGGCATCACGCATTCGATCTGCACGCTGGAGTTCGAGGATCACCGGCCGCTCTACGATTGGCTCCTCGACAAGTTGCCGGTGCCGTCGCATCCGCATCAGTACGAGTTCGCGCGGCTCAATCTCACTTACACGCTGCTGTCCAAGCGCGTGCTCACCGAACTGGTGCGCGGCGGCCATGTCAGCGGCTGGGACGATCCGCGGATGCCGACCATCGCTGGCCTGAAGCGGCGCGGCGTGCCGCCGGAGGCGATCCGCGAATTCATCAAGCGGATTGGAGTCGCGAAAGCCAACAGCGTCGTCGATGTCGGAATGCTGGAGTTTTGCATTCGCGAGGTTCTCAACCGCACGTCGCAGCGGCGCATGGCGGTGCTGCGGCCGCTCAAGGTGGTGATCGAGAACTATCCGGAAGGGCAGACCGAGGAACTGGAAGCCGTCAACCATCCGGACGATCCGGCCGCCGGCACGCGCACGATCACCTTCGGCCGCGAACTCTACATCGAGCGCGACGACTTCATGGAGAACCCGCCGAAGAAATTCTTCCGTCTGTCGCCGGGCAAGGAGGTACGGCTGCGCTACGCCTATTTCCTCACCTGCCGCGACGTGGTGAAGGATGCCAACGGTGAAGTGATCGAACTGCGCTGCACTTACGATCCTGCGACCAAGGGCGGCAACGCGCCGGACGGCCGCAAGGTCAAGGCGACGATGCACTGGCTGCCGGCGGCACGGTCGGTCCCCGCCGAGATCCGGATCTACAATCCGCTCTTCACCAATCCGGCGCCGGACGCCGCCAACTTCGTCGCCGATCTCAATCCGGACTCGCTCGAGGTGCTGCGCGATGCCCGCATCGAGCCGGCGCTGGCCACCGCAAATTCCGATGACGTCATGCAGTTCGAGCGACAGGGCTACTTCGTGCGCGACCGCGACTCGACGCCGGAGCACCCGGTATTCAACCGCACCATCGGCCTGCGCGACAGTTTTGCGAAGGATGCCGGCAAGTAATATTTTCGCCGAGCCGGAATATGATGAATTGACGTTGAGCAATATGCGTCGTCATGGCCGGGCATAGCCGTTCGAAGAACGGCGTCGCTTCGCTCGCCTATGTCCCGGCCATCCACGTCTTTGAACCTGCAACGCCTTTCAGGACGTGGATGCCCCGGCATAGAGCCGGGCATGACGGACCGGTACAAATGTGTCCTGCCAAGGTTGCCGCCGTCGCCAGCTTGCCTCATGCTGCCCCTCCGCTTGGGGGTGACGCGTGGCGGACGAGGGCGAGGGCAGGGCCGAGAGTAGAGCCAAGGCAAGAACCTGGCCGACGCAGGCCGGCACCCGCGCGGCCGCAATCTTTCCCCAACGCCTGAACGTATCGCCATTCGTCGCACGCCTGCGGGAATGGCTGCGCGCGGAAGCGGGTGACGGCCGTCTGCTGCCTTGGGTGCCGATTGCGTTCGGCATCGGCATCGCGCTGTATTTCTCCGCCGATCGCGAGCCGGTCGCCTGGGTGACGGCTGCTGTCGCGGCGATGCTGTTCGGTGTCGCGTTTCTGCTTCGGCATCGCAAGGCATTTGCCGTTACCCTGATGCTGGCTGCGATGGCCGGCGGTTTTGCCGTTGCGGCCTTGAAGACGGCGCGGGTGGCGCATCCGGTGTTGGCGCATCCGATCTATTCCGCCTCGTTGCAAGGCTTCGTCGAAACCCGTGAGGAGCGCGAGCGCACCGATCGTTTCGTGCTGCGCGTCACCGAGTTGACGGCCGCGCGCAATGCGGTGGCGTTGACGCGCGTGCGGCTCTCGGTACGCAAAGGCACCGCGCCGCCGGTCGGCAGCTATGTCGCATTGAAGGCGCGGCTGCTGCCGCCCCTGTCGCCGCTGCGGCCCGGCAGCTACGACTTCGGCCGCGATCTTTATTTTCAAGGCATCGGCGCGTCGGGCTTCGCGATGGGCGCGATCAAGACGCTCGATCCGCCGGCGAGCGGCGGCTGGAAACTGCGCTATGCCGCCATCATGCAGGGGATGCGCGATGCCATCGACGCGCGCATCCGCACCGCGCTGGACGGCGACAACCGCGCCATCGCCACGGCGCTCCTCACCGGCCGGCGCGACGCCATCACGCCGCCGGTTAACGATGCGATGTTCATTTCCGGTCTCGGTCACGTGCTGTCGATTTCCGGCTACCACATGGCAGTGGTCGCGGGGGTGGTGTTCTTCGCGGTGCGTGCGCTGCTGGCGCTGATCCCGGGATTGACCGTGACGTTCCCGATCAAGAAATGGTCCGCGGCCGCGGCGCTGCTGGCTGCGACATTCTATCTGCTGCTGTCGGGCGCCGAGGTCGCGACCCAACGCTCGTATTTCATGACGGCTGTGGTGTTGATCGCGGTGATGGTCGACCGCCGCGCCATCACCTTTCGCACGCTGGCGATTGCGGCGATGGTGGTGCTGATCGCCGCGCCGGAAGCATTGGTCCACCCCAGTTTTCAAATGTCGTTTGCCGCGACGCTGGGGCTGGTGGCGCTGATCCAGATCGGCATGCCGCGGCTGTTCGCGACGCCGGATAACTCGGCGGCGGCGCGGGCGGCGCTGTGGGGCGGCCGCGAGATCATGACGCTGGCGCTGGCCTCGCTGGTCGCCGGGCTCGCCACCACGCCCTATGCGGCGTTCCACTTCCATCGCGTCACGCCCTACGGCGTACTGGCGAATCTCGCGGCAATGCCGGTGGTGTCGGGCGTCGTCATGCCGGCGGGGCTGATCGGCCTGATCGCCGCGCCGTTCGGGCTCGACCGCGTGTTCTGGGAGATCATGGGGCTCGGCGTCGACTGGATGATCGCGGTGTCGGTGTGGGTCACGGCGCTGCCGGGCGCGATCGGCCGCATGGCGGCGTTCGGCACCGGGCCGCTGCTGCTGGCGAGCGCCGGCATCGTACTGCTCGGCCTGTTGCGCACGCCGCTGCGCTGGGCCGGTGGTGTCGCCGTGATGGCGGCGACGGTTTGGGCGCTGTCGGTGACGCAGCCGGATGTGCTCGTTGCCGGCAACGGCCACAGCGTCGCGGTGCGCGGCAGCGATGGCCGCCTGCGGATGATGCGGACGGCGAAGGATACGTTCCTCGTCCGCGAATGGCTGGCGGCCGATGCCGACGCGCGCGGCGCGACGGATCCGGCGCTGGCCGCGGGCGTCTCCTGCGATCCGGACGGTTGCGTCACGCCGCTCGGCGACGGCCGGCTCGTGGCGCTGACCTTGCGGCCGGAAGCCTTCGACGACGATTGCGCACGCGCCGCGATCATCGTCACGCAGCATCAGGCGCCGCCGGATTGTGCCGCCATGGTGATCGATCGGGCAAGGTTGCAACGGCACGGCGGGCTGGCGCTGCGCAAAACAGGTGATGGCTTTGCCGTTACCGCGATCCGGCCCGAGGGCATCGACAGGCCATGGTCGCCGGCGCCGTCAGCAACGTCCGTTACAACAGCGCGCCCACGCCTCGCGCCGCCGGTCGATGCAACGCCTTTGGAAGCGGATCGTCATCCGGACGATTGAACGCGGACGACGCTCAGTACCGCCGGTACAGCCCGATCAGCTTGCCCTGAATCCGCACGCGGTTCGGCGGCAGGATGCGGACCTCGTAGGCAGCGTTGGCCGGCTCCAGCGCGATCGACGCGCCGCGGCGGCGGAAGCGCTTCAGCGTGGCTTCTTCCTCGTCGATCAGGGCGACGACGATATCGCCGGTGTCGGCGCTGTCGTTCCTCTGGATCAACGCCATGTCGCCGTCGAGAATACCGGCCTCGACCATCGAATCGCCGCGCACTTCGAGCGCGTAATGTTCGCCGGAGCCGAGCATGTCCGGCGGCACACTGATGGTGTGGCTACGGGTTTGCAACGCCTCGATCGGCGTACCGGCCGCGATGCGGCCCATCACCGGGACGGCGACGGGATGCTCCGCGTCATTGTCCGCAGCGCTGCTGGCCGGGCGGACTTTGCCGAGGTTGCCCTCGATGACGCTCGGCGTGAAGCCGCGTCGCGTGTTGCCGCCGGTCGAGGCCTCCGGCAGCTTGATCACCTCGATGGCGCGCGCGCGGTTGGGCAGGCGGCGGATGAAGCCGCGCTCTTCCAGCGCCGTGATCAGGCGATGGATGCCGGATTTGGAGCGCAGGTCGAGCGCGTCCTTCATCTCGTCGAAGGAGGGCGGCACGCCGCTTTCGCTCAACCGCTCGTTGATGAACCGCAGAAGCTCGTATTGTTTGCGTGTCAGCATGTCGGTCCCATCCCCGGTATCAAAACAGGTAGCAAACGCCCCCGTTGCCGTGACCCATTTGTCTTGCGCCGGTCATCCACCGGCCGATACTCACGTCGAACGAGATGCCCGTTCGAAACAAATCATGAACGGACACTATATGTTCGATATGTGTTCCGCAACCTCTTAATTTTCGGTCAATGCCGGTTCGATCCGGGACTTCAGCCCGGCAGGCGGATCACCGTGCAGGGATCGCCGCTCTCGGCGGCCGGGGCAAACGGTAGCCGAACCACCATGGCCTGCGCGGCCGCGAGGTTCGCCAGCAGCGAACTGTCCTGCTGGCTGACCGTGGTGGCGACGATCATCCCGTCGTCGCGCCGCGCGAGGCTGGCGCGCAGGTAATCCTGTCGCTGGTCGTTGGCGGCGAGCGCGTTGCCGAGCACGGCGGGCTCGACCGCGTGATGGATGTCGGCGCGCCCGGACAGGGCGCGCAGCAGCGGCACCATGAACAGGAAGGCGCAGACGTAGGAGGAGACCGGGTTGCCGGGCAGCCCGATCACCCGCATGTCGCCGAGGCGACCGTGCATCATCGGCTTGCCGGGGCGCAGCGCGATCTTCCAGAACGACAGCGCAACACCTTCGGCCTGCAAGGCGACGTGCATCAGGTCGTGATCGCCGACCGACGCGCCTCCGCTGGTGACGAGGATATCGGCGCCGCTGTCGCGTGCCCGGCGGATCGCGGCCGTGGTGGCTTCCATCGTGTCAGGAGCGATACCGAGATCGATGGTGTCGGCGCCTTCCTGCCGCGCCAGCGCGTGAAGCGCGAAGCCATTGGAGAGCACGATCTGCCCCGGCTTCGGATCGGAGCCGGGCAGCACCAGTTCGTCGCCGGTCGCCAGCACCGCGACGCGCGGGCGGCGATGCACCGGCAGGTTCGGATGGTTCATGCCGGCCGCGAGCGAGAGGTCGCGATCGGTGAGGCGGCGGCCGGCACGCAGCAGCACATCGCCTTCGCGGAAGTCGATGCCGGCGCGGCGAATGTTGCGCCCCGTGGCGATCGGCTCATTGATGACGACGATATCGCCGTCGCGCGTGGTGTTTTCCTGGATGACGACCGCGTCGGTATCGGCCGGCACTACGCCGCCGGTGAAGATGCGGACAGCTTCACCCGGTTTCACCGGCACATCGAACGGACTGCCGGCGGCGGCTTCACCGATGACTTTCAGGCGCACGGGCGGTTTCGCGATGTCGGCCGCACGCACCGCATAACCGTCCATCGCCGACATGTCGGCGGGCGGCTGCGTGCGCAGCGAGGCGATGTCGCGGGCGAGGACGCGGTGATGCGCGTCGGAGAGCGCGATCATCTCCTCCGGCAGCGCTTTGACGCCGTCGAGCACCGCGGCCATCGCGTCGGCGACCGGCATCAACGCCATGATGAACTCCACGGCTTTCGATGCGCGTCGTTCATGTCGATGCCTTGCGCGCCGGTGCGCGATAATGGCCGGATTTGCCGCCGCGTTTTTCCACGAGACGTATGCCTTCGATGTGCACGCCGCGCTCCACCGCCTTGATCATGTCGTAGACCGTGAGCGCCGCGACCGACACCGCGGTGAGCGCTTCCATTTCCACGCCGGTGGGGCCGGTGACCTTCACCGTAGCTTCGATCCGGCACCCCGGCAGCGCGGCATCGGGCGTAATGTCGAGCGTGACCTTCGACAGCGCCAGCGGATGACAGAGCGGAATCAATTCGGAGGTCCGCTTCGCCGCCATGATGCCGGCGATGCGCGCGGTGCCCAGCACGTCGCCCTTGGCGGCGTCGCCCTTCACGATCAGATCGAGCGTCGCCTTGCTCATGACCACGCTGCCCTCGGCCACCGCGACGCGTTCGGTCGCGGGCTTGGCCGAAACGTCGACCATGCGGGCTTCGCCCTTGCTGTCGATGTGGGTGAGGGCGGGCTTGCGGGCCATGATGTCAGTGCGCTCCAGCAGTGCGCGCCAGCAGCGCCCGTGTCGCCGCGGTGACGTCGTGCTGCCGCATCAGGCTTTCACCGACGAGGAATGTCGAGATGCCGACGCGCGCAAGCCGCGCCAGATCGTCGGGCGTGAAGATGCCGCTCTCGCCGACCATCAGCCGATCGGCCGGCATATACGCGGCCAGATCCTCGCTGGTCTTCAAGGTCGTCTCGAAGGTGCGCAGATTGCGGTTGTTGATGCCGATCATCGGCGAGCGCAGCTTGAGCGCGCGATCGAGTTCGGCGCGGTCGTGCACTTCGACCAGCACATCCATGCCGTGAATGCGCGCGGCGTCCTCGATCTCGCGCGCCGCGCCGTCGTCGAGCGCGGCCATGATGATCAGGATGCAATCGGCGCCATGGGCGCGGGCTTCGACCACCTGATAGGGGTCGAACATGAAGTCCTTGCGCAGCACCGGCAGCGACACCGCCGCGCGCGCCGCCACCATGAAATCGAGGTGGCCCTGGAACGACGGCGTATCGGTCAATACCGAAAGGCACGCCGCGCCGCCGGCCTCGTAAGCGCGGGCCAGCGCGGGCGGATCGAAATCGGCGCGGATCAGTCCTTTCGAGGGCGAGGCCTTCTTCACTTCGGCGATCAGCGCGTAGTCGCCTTGCGCGAGCTTGCGTCGCAGCGCCGCGATGAAGCCGCGCGGCGCGGTGGCGGCGCGTGCCAGACGCTCGAGGTCGGCGAGCGAGCGCACGCGCTTGGCGGCGGCAATCTCCTCGCGCTTGTAGGTTTCGATCCTGGTCAAGGTGTCGGACATGGCCGCCTCCTGCACATCAACTGTTGGAGACGGCAATAAGTTGCTTCAGCCGCTCGGTCGCCGCGCCGGAGTCGAGCGCCTTCGCGCCGATGGCGACGCCTTCCTTCAAATCCTTGGCGCGGCCGGCGACGATCAGCGCGGCCGCCGCGTTCAACAACGCGACGTCGCGATAGGCGCTGGGCTTGCCGTCGAGCACGCCCTTCAGCGCGACCGCATTGGCGTCGGCGTCGCCGCCCTTCAGCGCATCGCCATTGGCGCGCGGCAGGCCGGCGTCATCCGGCGTGATCTCGAAGGTGCGGATGTTGCCGCCTTCAAGCGCCGCCACGAAGGTCGGACCGGTGAGGGTGATCTCGTCGAGGCCATCGGAGCCATGCACCACCCAGGTCGATTCCGCGCCGAGGTTCTTCAGCACCTGCGCCAGCGGCTGCACCCATTGCCGCGAGAACACACCGACCAGCTGCCGCGTCACGCCGGCGGGATTCGACAGCGGCCCGAGCAGATTGAAGATGGTGCGGGTCGCGAGTTCGACGCGCGTCGGGCCGACGTTCTTCATCGCCGGATGATGCGCGGGCGCAAACATGAAGCCGATGCCGGCTTCCTTGACGCAGCGCGACACCTGATCCGGCGTCAGGTCGATCCTGACGCCGAGCGCCGCCAGCACGTCGGCCGCGCCTGATTTCGAGGACAGCGCGCGATTGCCGTGCTTGGCGACTGGCACGCCGGCACCCGCCACGATGAACGAGGCGCAAGTGGAGACGTTGACCGAGCCGGAGCCGTCGCCGCCGGTGCCGACGATATCGACGGCATTGGCGGGAGCGGTGACGCGCAGCATCTTGGCGCGCATCGCCGACACCGCGCCGGTGATCTCGTCCACCGTCTCGCCCCGTACCCGCAGGCCCATCAGCATGGCGCCCATCTGCGACGGCGTCGCTTCGCCCGACATCATGCGATCGAACGCGTTGGCGGCTTCATCGCGAGTGAGGCTGGCGCCGGTGGCGACCTTGGCAATAATCGTTTTCAGATCGTCCATCGAATCCGTGCCTTCAAGTCGTTATCAGTTGTTCGCGCCGGTGATCTGCGCGACAGCCGGCTGGTTGATCGTTACGCCGATCTCGTTTTCCATCTTGATGACGTACTGGCCGACCAGTTCCTCGGCGACGCCGCGCTCGACCGACGCCTTGAGCTTCTTGGCATCGTCGGAGGCGAAGTCCAGCGTCGGCTCGGTTACGTCGGTGACGCGGAACACCACCCACTCGGTCACGCTCGCACCTTCGCTTTGGCCGGCAGCGTCCTTGGCGGTGCGGAACGCGCTCGCGACCGCGCCGGCCGGGAGGTTGGCGACGGTGGCATCGCGCTTGAACTTCTCGGCGGTCTCGACCTTGACGCCTGCAGCCGAAGCCTCGTCCGCAAGCTTGCCGCCCTTGTTGAGTTTCTCGACCATCTCGGTCGCCTTGGCGCGCAGCTTGTTGGTGATCTGGTCGGCGCGCCAGCGCGCTTCGACCTGATCCTTCACCTCGTCGAGCGTGCGCTCGCGCGATGGCGTGACGCCGAGCACGTCGAAGGAGACATAGCCGCCATTATACGAAATGGTTTCGTTGTCGACGCCGACGTCGCTGGCGAAGGCCTGCGAGACGAGGTCGAGGCCGGGCGGGATCGAGGTCACCGGCTTGCCGTCAGGCGCGCGGCCTGAACGATCGACCGCCTCGATGGTGATGACCGGCAGCTTCAGCTTTTCGGCGGCCTCGGTGACGGTGGCGCCGCCGCCGCGCTCGTCTTCCATCTTGTCGTGCAGGTCCTTCACCGACTTGCGCGCGCGCTCCAGCGCGATTTCCTTCTTCAAGTTCGCAGCGACGCTCTCATAACTCGCCTGGCTGCCCGGCTCGATCTTGCCGACCTTGACCAGCACCGTGCCGAAGGTGCCCTGAATCGGTTCGCTGACGTCGCCAGGTTTCAACGCGAAGGCGGCATCGGCCACCTTCGAATCGATGATCGCCGACTTGGCGACCAGACCGAGATCGACGTCGGACGGCTTGAGGTTGCGCTCCTTGGCGAGGTCGTCGAAGGAGAGGCCGCTCGTCAGGCGCGCGCGCGCGGCCGCAGCTTGCTCGGCGTTGGGAAACACCATCTGCGAGACGTCGCGCTTTTCGGGCGTCGTGAAAGTATCCTTGCGCTCTTCGTAGACCTTCTTCGCATCCTCGTCGGACACCGTCGTCCACTTCGCCAGGTCGTCGGGCGTGATCGCGACGAAGGCGATCTTCCGATATTCGGGCGCGCGGAACTGCACCTTGTGCGCGTCGTAGAAGCTCGCCAGCGCCTCCGGCGTCGGCGTGTCGATGGTGCCGGCCTGCGCGGCCCCGAGCTTGACGAATTCCACCGTGCGCTGCTCGTTCTGGAATTGGTTCAGGACGGCAACGGCGGTCTTGCTCGGTTCAAGTTCTCCCGAGATCGATCCGACGAGCTGACGGCGCAGCGTGTTCCGCTTCTGCTCGGCGATGTAGCGCTGTTCGGAGAAATTGAACTGGCGGATGAGCTGGGCGAAGCGCACCGGATCAAACGCGCCGTTGGCGCCCTTGAAATTCGGATCGCTGGTAATCGACTTCATGACCTCGTCGGTCGACACCTCCAAGCCGAGCTTGCGCGCGGATTCGTCCAGCGTCGTCTCGGCGATCACCTGTTGCAGCACCTGGCGATCGATGCCGAAGGCGCGTGCCTGGTCCGGCGCAAGCGGGCGGCCGATCTGGCGGCTGATCTGTTGCAGCCGGTCGGTATAGAGCTGGCGGAATTGCTCGATGGAGATTTCGGTCTTGCCGATCTTGGCCAATGTCGACTTACCGAATCCCCGGAAGATGTCGCCGATGCCCCAGATGCCGAAACTGACGATCAGGACGCCCATCACGATCGTCATGATGGCTTTGCCGAACCAGTTGGATGTGGCGTTACGAATTCCGCGAAGCATGGGCCTATCTTATTGCAGGAGGGGCGGGCCGCTTCCGGAACGAATTCGGCGTCATGGCAGCGGTGACGCGCCAAGCCGCTTCGCCGGCACGGAGATCCGGGTTGGTCCTGGCACGAACCGGCGTTCCACGTCGCCGGAAGGCGTCCGAAGGGCAGCACGAAGTGATCCGGTTATCATAAAGAGCCGGCCGCGCCGTCGCAACCGTGGCGGAATCGCGCAATTCGTCGGCAATCCCCCGCTTGGGCGTTGTCAGCGCCGGTCGTGGCGGTTATTGGCTCTGGCCATCCCAATTCCGTGATGTTTTGCCGTCGTCGCAAGACCAACCACCTGAGCGCGAGAGTTCGATCCCATGACCAAGCCGATTCGTCCGCTGATCGCGGGCAACTGGAAGATGAACGGCCTCAAGGCCTCGCTGAGCGAGATCGCGGCGATCGCGCAGGGGGCTAGCGCGCTGTGGCGCAAGGTCGATCTGCTGATCTGCCCGCCCGCGACATTGCTGTTCACCTCGGCCGCCTCGGTGATCGGCTCGCGGGTGGCGATCGGGGCGCAGGATTGCCATGTCGCGACCTCGGGCGCGCATACCGGCGATATTTCTCCGCAGATGCTGGCGGATGCCGGAGCCACCGCCGTCATCGTCGGCCATTCCGAACGCCGCGCCGACCATGGCGAAACCGACGCGCTGGTGCGACGCAAGGCCGAAGCCGCCTGGAACGAGGGGCTGGTGGCGATCATCTGCATTGGCGAGACCCAGGCCGAGCGCGACGCCGGGCAGGCGCTCGACGTGGTCGGACGGCAGCTCGCCGGCTCGGTGCCGGACGGCGCCACCGCGACCAATACCGTGGTCGCCTACGAGCCGGTCTGGGCGATCGGCACCGGCCGCACGCCGACAGTCGCGGAAGTCGCTGAAGTGCATGATTTCATGCGCAAAACTCTCGCCAACCGTTTTGGCGACGAAGCCGTCGGCATCCGGCTGCTCTACGGCGGTTCGGTCAAGCCGTCGAACGCCGCGGAACTGATGGCGGTGTCGAACGTCAACGGCGCGCTGGTCGGCGGTGCCAGCCTCAAGGCCGTCGACTTTCTTGCGATCGCGGCCGGCTGCCCTTAATTAAGCGCCAATCGATCAGGTATCGGTTTGCGCGCCCGAGCGGCCGGGCAGGGGTGACAATCGCCCCGCCGGTCGTGTAGACACCCTGCGAATTCATGTTTCGCCTGCTGCCCGCGGATTTGGTCCGCTGCCGGCGCTGCGATGGAAGGTCTCGATGGAAACCGTCATTATCGTCATTCACCTGATGCTGGTCGTGGTGCTGATCGGCGTGGTGCTGATCCAGAAGTCCGAAGGCGGCGGCCTCGGAATCGGCGGCGGTGGTGGCGGCGGCTTCATGTCGAGCCGCGGCACTGCGAATCTGCTGACGCGCACCACGGCGATCGTGGCCGGACTGTTCTTCGTCACCAGCCTGTTGTTGTCGTGGCTCGCGAATTACGAGCGCCGGCCGACCTCGATCATCAACAGCACTTCGGCGCCGCTGTCGCAGCCGGCTACCCCGGTCGCGCCGACCGGCGGCGGTGTGCTCGATTCGCTGAAGCAGCAGGAACAGCAGGCGCCGAGCGTCCCGCAGCCTCCACGATCGCAGTGAGGTCCTGCAATTCTGCAAGGCTCCTCAATGTGAATTGTTGAGAAACGGCCCCAAGACTCTGTTTTCGCTTTGAATTTAAAGTCACCCACAGCATGGCCCGTGGTTGGGCCGTGGTTCCGATTCGTTTTGGCGAATCGCTCAGGTCAGCGTAGAGGTTAAGTCCCATGGCGCGGTACATTTTCATCACCGGCGGCGTGGTCTCCTCGCTCGGCAAGGGTCTGGCATCGGCGGCGCTCGGCGCTTTGCTGCAAGCCCGGGGCTACAAGGTCCGGCTTCGCAAGCTCGATCCCTATCTCAACCTAGATCCCGGCACGATGTCGCCGTATCAGCACGGCGAGGTGTTCGTCACCGACGACGGCGCCGAAACCGACCTCGACCTCGGGCATTACGAGCGATTCACCGGGCGTCCGGCGACCAAGCAGGACAACATCACCACCGGCCGCATCTACCAGGACATCCTGACAAAGGAGCGCCGCGGCGACTATCTCGGCGCCACCATTCAGGTGGTGCCCCACGTCACCAACGCCATCAAGGAATTCGTCCTTACCGGCAACGACGGCTACGACTTCGTGCTGGTGGAGATCGGCGGCACGGTGGGCGACATCGAGGGCTTGCCGTTCTTCGAGGCGATCCGCCAGATCAAGAACGACCTGCCGCGCGGTTACGCGATCTACGTTCATCTGACGCTGCTGCCGTTTATCCCGAGCGCGGGCGAGTTGAAGACCAAGCCGACCCAACACTCGGTCAAGGAATTGCGATCGATCGGCATTCAGCCGGACATCCTGCTGTGCCGGACCGACCGGCCGATCCCGAAGGAGGAACGGCGCAAGCTCGGGCTGTTCTGTAACGTCCGCGAAAGTGCGGTGATCGAAGCCCGCGACGTCGACAACATCTACGCCGTGCCTGAGGCCTATCACGATGCCGGGCTCGACGACGAGGTGCTGGCCGCATTCGGCATCGAGCCGAAAGCCCCGCCGGCGCTCGAGAGCTGGCACACCATCAACGAACGCGTCCGCAATCCGGAAAGCGCGGTGACCATCGCCATCGTCGGCAAGTACACCGGCATGAAGGACGCCTACAAATCGCTGATCGAGGCGCTGTCGCACGGCGGCATCGCCAACAACGTCAAGGTCAACCTCGACTGGATCGAGAGCGAGGTGTTCGAGAAGGACGATCCCGCGCCGATGCTCGAACACGTCGATGGCATTCTGGTGCCGGGCGGCTTCGGCCAGCGCGGAGCGGAAGGCAAGATCCGCGCGGCGCAGTTCGCGCGCGAACGTCGGGTGCCGTATTTCGGCATCTGTTTCGGCATGCAGATGGCAGTGATCGAGGCGGCGCGCAATCTTGCCGGCATCACGAAGGCGAACTCGACCGAGTTCGGCCCCACCGACGAGCCGGTGGTCGGCCTGATGACCGAATGGCTGCGCGGCAACGAACTTGAGAAGCGCTCGAAGGCGGGCGACCTCGGCGGCACCATGCGGCTCGGTGCCTATCCGGCGATGCTCAAGAAGGGCAGTCGGGTCTCACAGATTTATGGCGGCGCGCTGGAAGTGTCCGAGCGCCATCGCCACCGATACGAGGTCAACACCGCCTACAAGGACCGGCTCGAGCAGCACGGCCTGCGTTTCTCCGGCCTGTCGCCGGACGGCGTGCTGCCGGAGATCGTCGAGTATGAGGATCATCCGTGGTTCATCGGCGTGCAGTACCACCCCGAACTGAAATCCCGTCCATTCGAACCGCACCCGCTGTTCGCCTCGTTCATCCAGGCCGCGGTGGTGCAGAGCCGGCTGGTTTAGCGCCAGTCTATTCCGCGCTCGTCTATTTTGCGCAGCCCGACGTCTGGTCGCCCTGGCGGGCCATCGGTTTGCCGTTGATGAAAACGCCTGTCGCGCCGCCGGTGACGGTGCCGCCGCAACCGGTGCGGTTGCCGATCACGGTCGCGGGTTTGCCATTGATGAAGACGTTCGGCACGCCTTCGACGATCGAGCCGTCGCTGGTGGTGTCGCCGACCCGCGCGGAGGGTTTGCCGTTGACCGTGACGCCCGGACTGCCGCCGGTGATGACGCCAGGCGAGGGGCTTGGCGATTGCGCCGCCGCCATGCTTGCCGCCGCGACGATGGCGCCTGCAACCCATCCGGTCAGGAGAAACGTTCGCATCCTCGGCCCCACATTCTCATGCGCGATTTGAGCCTCATCCAACCGGCCAATCGCGGCGAAAATGTTTCGAACGCCATTGGGACAGTCGGGATCGCTCCCGCTATAACCGCGAGACATGACACCGCCGTGCAAAAGGAAACCCCATGATCTATGAAATGCGCGTCTATCGCTGCGTCTCCGGCCGGCTGCCTGCGTTGCTCAAGCGCTTCGATACGATCACGCTGAAGTTGTGGGAGAAGCACGGCATCCGCCAGGCGGGATTTTTCACCACACTGGTCGGCGCATCTAATCAGGAACTGACCTATTTCCTGGCGTGGGAATCGATGGCCGAGCGGGAAACCAAATGGACCGCCTTCGCCACCGATCCGGCCTGGCTGACCGCGCGCGCCGAGACCGAGAAGGACGGCCAGATCGTCGACAACATCGACAATCAGTTTCTGCAACCGACCGCGTTTTCATCGGTCAAGTAAGCGGCGAATAACGCATCTGGCGCAACCCTCGTATCGCCATCCGCCGCTTGTGACGGCTGGGGCCATCCGGCATGGTCGCCGCGAAAGGATTCCACCTTGAACCCCGTTTCCTCCTCAACGCCATCGCCTGTCGTTACTCTTGGCTCTGTGAAATTTGGCAATGCGCTGCCGCTCGCCGTCATCGCCGGACCGTGCCAGCTCGAAAGCCGGGCGCATGCGCTGGAGACGGCATCGGCGCTGAAGGAGATCGCGGGGCGGCTCGGCATCGGGCTCGTCTACAAGACCTCGTTCGACAAGGCCAACCGCACCAGCGCGAGCGCCGCGCGCGGCCTCGGCCTGCAACAGGCGTTGCCGATTTTCGCCGAAATCCGTTCGTCGCTCGGGCTGCCGGTGCTGACCGATGTTCACGAGCCTGGCCAGTGCGCCGAGGTGGCGCAAGCGGTGGACGTGTTGCAGATCCCGGCCTTCCTATGCAGGCAGACCGACCTGCTGCTGGCGGCCGCCGCGACCGGCAAGGTCGTCAACGTCAAGAAAGGCCAATTCCTCGCACCGTGGGACATGACCAACGTGGTGGCGAAGATCGTCGGCGGCGGCAACCCCAACGTGCTGGTGACCGAGCGCGGCGCATCGTTCGGTTACAACACGCTGGTGTCGGACATGCGCGCGCTGCCGATCCTTGCGCGCACCACCAAAGCGCCGGTGATTTTCGACGCGACCCATTCGGTGCAGCAGCCGGGCGGCAAGGGGACGTCGTCCGGCGGCGAGCGCGAATTCGTGCCGGTGCTGGCGCGCGCGGCGGTCGCTGTCGGCGTCGCCGGCATCTTTATCGAGACGCATCCCGATCCCGATCATGCGCCGTCCGACGGCCCCAACATGGTGCCGCTGAACGAATTCGAGGGACTGGTGCGCACGCTGATGGCGTTCGACAAGCTTGCCAAGAGCGAGGCGCATTGATGCACGCCACCTCAGAAGCGTTTTCAAGCGAAGTGGCTTCCGGTTCGCGTCAAGACAACGCGTCACATAATTTCCACTCCGAGAGGTGGCGTTTGTTCTGATGCCATCTGTTCTCTACCTGATTGCGCTGGCATCATTCGCGGCGAACCTGTCGGTGCGCGCGATCGACCCGGTGATCCCGCATATCGCCGACGATCTCTCCGTTTCCATCGCGCAGGCCGCCGGCCTGTCGGCGGCGCTGGCCTTCACCTTCGCCATCGTGCAGCCGATCATCGGCGCCGTTGCCGATCTGATCGGCAAGGCCCGCGTCATGGTGGCGTGTCTGGCTCTGCTCGGTCTCGGCAGTATTCTCGGCAGCTTCGCCGAGACGTATCCATTGCTGCTGGTGACGCGCATTCTGTGCGGCGTCGGCGCCGGCGGCGTGTTTCCGGTGACGCTCAGCCTGACCAGCGATCTGGTCCCGGTGTCGGGGCGGCAGGTCGCGATCAGCCGGGTGCTGGCGGGCGCGATGATCGGCAACATTCTCGGCTCGACGCTCGGCGGCGTGGTCGGCGATCTGTTCGGCTGGCGAGGCGTGCTGGGGTTTCTCGGCGTGACGACGGTGCTCGCTTCCGTCGCCGTTGGCATCGGTTTGAGCAAGAGCTCGACCAAGATCGCCTCCGGCGGTTCAAATCTCAAGACGCTGTGGCACGGCTATGAGGTGCTGTTCCACAACCCGCGCACGCGGGTCTGCTACAGCGTGGTGTTCGCCGAAGGGTGCTGCGTCCTCGGCGTGTTTCCCTTCGTTGCGGCGTTCCTGTTCGATCTCGGCGAAACGCGGTTGTCGATCGCCGGCATCGTCATCGCAGGCTTCGCGCTGGGCGGATTGGTCTACACCGCAAGCGTGACGCGATTGCTGCCGTGGCTCGGCGTGCGCGGCCTGATGATCGGCGGCGGCGCCTTGATGGCGCTGCAACTCGTCGTGCTCGGCCTCGGCCTGCCGTGGCAGGCGCAGATGGCGAGCTTCGTGGTGATGGGGCTCGGTTTCTACATGCTGCACGGCTGCATGCAGGTGTTCGCCAGCGAACTCGCGGTCGAGGCGCGCGCGACCTCGCTGTCGCTGCATTCGTGCTTCTTCTTCCTGGGGCAGACAGCTGGGCCGATCGCTTATGGCTTCGGCATCGCGCATATCGGCAAGATGCCGACGCTGATCGTCTGCGGCATCATCGTCACACTGGTCGGCATCATCGGCGCCAAGCTGCTGGTGACCAAGACCGCCGAGCAGCGCCCCGCCGTGTAGCGCGATTTATCCACGGCCGCGATAGGAGGCGACGCCTTGCTCCGGCAGCCACACACCCTTCGGCAACTTGCCGGTCTGCCAGAACACGTCGATCGGAATACCGCCGCGCGGATACCAGTAGCCGCCGATACGCAGGAAGCGCGGCTTGATCTCGGAGACCAGACGTTTGCCGATCGCCACCGTGCAGTCCTCATGGAACGCACCATGATTGCGGAAGCTCGCCAGATACAGCTTCAGCGATTTCGATTCCACCAGCCACGCGCCCGGCACGTAGTCGATCATCAGATGCGCGAAATCGGGCTGGCCGGTGATCGGGCACAGCGAGGTGAATTCCGGCGCGGTGAAACGTACCACGTAGTTCGTGCCTTTCTGCGGGTTGGGCACGCGGTCGAGCTGCGCCGCCTCGGGGGAGGTCGGCCATTCGACGGCGCGGCCGAGTTGCAGGCCGGCTTGCTTGGGGGCGCGAGGCGATTTTGACATGGCTGCCTGCGTAGCGCCTGCGCGGCGATCCCGCAAGGCGCGGGGAGGCCCCACATGGTTCCGCCCGGCCTTTCCCCGCTGGGCGCCTTGCTGTAGAAGCACCGCCAATATTTCCCCCTGACCTACAAGAGGCTCTCATGACCGCCATCGTCGACATCATTGGCCGCGAAATTCTCGACAGCCGGGGCAATCCGACCATCGAGGTCGATGTCGTGCTGGAAGACGGCTCGCAGGGCCGCGCGGCGGTTCCGTCCGGGGCCTCCACCGGTGCCCATGAGGCGGTCGAACTGCGCGACGGCGACAAGGCGCGGTATTCCGGCAAGGGCGTGCAGAAGGCGGTCGACGCCGTCAACACCGAGATTTTCGATGCCATCGGCGGCATGGACGCCGAGGAGCAGGTGCAGATCGACGAGACCATGATCGCGCTCGACGGCACCGCCAACAAGAGCCGTCTCGGCGCCAACGCCATCCTCGGCGTGTCGCTGGCGGTGGCGAAGGCTGCGGCCGATTCCTTCGATATGCCGCTCTATCGTTATGTCGGCGGCACCTCCGCGCGCCTGTTGCCGGTGCCGATGATGAACATCATCAACGGCGGCGTGCACGCCGACAATCCGATCGACTTCCAGGAATTCATGATCCTGCCGGTCGGCGCGTCGTCGTTCGCGGAAGCGCTGCGCTGTGGCGCGGAAGTGTTTCACACGCTGAAGGCCGGACTGAAGAAGGCCGGCCACAACACCAATGTCGGCGACGAAGGCGGCTTCGCACCGAACCTGCCGTCGGCCGATGCCGCGCTCGACTTCGTCATGAACGCCATCGCGCAGGCCGGCTACAAGCCCGGCGAGGACGTCATGCTTGGCCTCGACTGCGCCTCCACCGAGTTTTTCAAGGACGGCAAGTACGTCTACGGCGGCGAGAACAAGACCCGCTCGCGCTCCGAGCAGGCCAAGTATCTCGGCGAACTCGTCTCGCGCTATCCGATCGTGACGATTGAGGACGGCATGAGCGAGGATGACATGGAAGGCTGGAAGGAGTTGACCGACCTGATAGGCAACAAGTGCCAGCTCGTCGGCGACGACCTGTTCGTCACCAATGTCACGCGGTTGTCCGATGGTATCAAGAAGGGCCTCGGCAATTCGATCCTGGTCAAGGTCAACCAGATCGGCTCGCTCACCGAAACGCTGGCCGCCGTCGAGATGGCGTTCAAGGCCGGCTATACCGCGGTGATGTCGCACCGCTCCGGCGAGACGGAGGATTCCACCATCGCCGATCTTGCGGTTGCCACCAACTGCGGCCAGATCAAGACCGGCTCGCTGGCGCGCGCCGATCGCACCGCCAAGTACAACCAACTGCTGCGGATCGAGCAGGAATTGGGAACGCAGGCGAAATATGCCGGCAGGGCCGCGCTGAAGGCGCTATCCTGATGTAACAACCTTGGGAGGGAATGCATGAGCAACGATCACACGAGTGGACTTGAGCTTCGTTCCCTCATCAAGGCCGACGGCACGCTGGAAGTGTCGTTGGCGCGGGTCGATGTCCCGGAGCCTGCCGCCGACGAGGTGGTGGTGCGGGTCGAGGCGACGCCGATCAATCCGTCCGATCTCGGACTGCTGTTCGGCGCGGCCGACATGTCGACCGCGAAAGTCGCCGGCACCGCGCAGCAGCCGGTGCTGACGGCGTCGGTGCCCGCTAGCGCAATGCGGGCGATGGCCGGGCGGCTCGATCAATCGATGCCGGTTGGCAACGAAGGCGCCGGCGTCGTCGTCAAGGCGGGGTCATCCGATGCCGCCAGGGCGCTGCTCGGCAAGACCGTGGCGATGATTGGCGGTGCGATGTACGCGCAATACCGCGTCATCAAGGCACGCGACTGCATGGTGCTGCCGGCAGGCGCAACGGCTGCGGATGGCGCATCGTGCTTCGTCAATCCGCTGACGTCACTGGGCATGGTCGAGACCATGCGGCGTGAAGGCCACAAGGCGCTGGTGCACACCGCAGCCGCATCCAATCTCGGGCAAATGCTCAACCGCATCTGCATCAAGGACGGCATCGCGCTGGTCAACATCGTGCGCAGCGCGGAGCAGGCCAATCTCCTGCGCGGCATTGGCGCGAAATACATCTGCGATTCCACGTCACCGACTTTCATGGACGATCTCACGCAAGCGCTGGTCGAGACCGGCGCGACCATCGCGTTCGATGCCATCGGCGGCGGCAAACTGGCCGGACAGATCCTGACGGCCATGGAGGTCGCGGCCAACAGGACCGCGAAGGTCTACAGCCGCTATGGCTCGGATGTGTACAAGCAGGTCTATATTTACGGCGGGCTTGATACCGGGCCGACCATCATCAATCGCTCGTTCGGCATGACCTGGGGCGTCGGTGGCTGGCTGCTGTTTCCGTTTCTGCAAAAGATCGGCCCGGCGGACGGGGCGCGGCTGCGCCAGCGTGTCATGGACGAACTCAAGACCACCTTCGCCAGCCATTATACACGCGTCATTTCCTTGCCGGAGGCGCTACAGCTGGCCAACGTTGCAGTCTACAACAAACGCGCGACCGGCGAGAAATTCCTGATTGATCCAAGCAAATAGGCGCAAAACGCTTGTGATCGCCTGTCGCCGGCATTTCTTTCGCCGGGGGGTAGAGCCATAAAGTTCATGCACTTGCATCTTCTTTGCGGAGCGGCTAGGTGAGGGGGCCCGACCCTGACCGAATGAGGACTATCTTATGACCAGCCGTAGCGTTGCCGTGATCGTCGGCAGTCTTCGCAAGGAATCCTTTTCCCTCAAGCTCGCCAAGTCGCTGGCGGCGCTTGCCCCCTCGCTGACAGTCGATGTCGTCACACTCCACGGGCTGTCGTTCTACAATCAGGATCTCGAAGCGACGCCGCCGGCTGATTGGGTCGCCTTCCGCGATCGCATCCGCAAGGCGGAAGCGGTGCTGTTCGTCACCCCGGAATATAACCGCTCCGTACCGGGCGTTCTGAAGAATGCCATCGACGTCGGCTCGCGGCCGTATGGCCAGAGCGTGTTCGATGGCAAGCCGGGCGGCGTTATCAGCAACTCGCCGGGCGCGCTCGGCGGGTTCGGCGCGAACCACCACCTGCGGCAGTCGCTGACCTTCCTCAACATCGCGATCCTCCAGCAGCCCGAAGCCTATGTCGGTGGCATCGGCGATGCCTTTGGCGCGGACGGCGAATTGGTCAAGGACTCGCTGCGCGACTTCCTCAAGCAATATCTCTCGGCCTTTGAAAGCTGGATCGGCCGAATCGTGAAATAGATTTGCCGCTGAGACGGTTCGGTTAGCAGTCCGTTAACCGGGCCGTCGCATCGTCGGCGCATGGTAACGCGCGCAAGACTGAAAGCATTGCTGACCGGAGTGGCCCTCTATGCGATGGCCGCGGCGACGGTCGGCTATTTCAGCGTCAATGCCTATACCGGCAAGTACGGCCTGAACGCGCGCCAGGAGCTAGATCAGGAAATCATCGCGCTGACCTCCGAACTCGCTCGGTTGAAGAAAGAGCGCATCGAAGGCGAGAAACGCGTGTCGCTGCTTCGCGCCGACCGCATGGACCCCGACATGCTCGACGAGCGGGTCCGCTATCAGCTCGAATACGCGCACCCGCGCGATCTGGTCGTCAAGATCAATCGGCCGAACTGAAAACGTCCACCGAAAATTCGACCATCCGGTTATTTGCGGCCATGCGCGAACATCGCTCGTGATGAAATTTCAAAATCAGCATGATTGCATCTCAAAAATGTCGTTTCGCTGCGCTGCGACATGACTCTGCGTGATTGATCGTCGCGCTTGGCTTTCAAGCCCGTTTGAGTTGGAGTAGAGAGGATTATCGCCCCTCTTATCCGGACGAGCTATGGCCGCACCCAAGAAGAATGCATCAACAGGGCAGGAGACAAAGAACGGGACCTCTCGTTCATCCGGTCTGGAATTCACCAAGGAGCAGGAGCTTGCGGCGCTGCGCGAGATGCTGCTGATCCGGCGTTTCGAGGAAAAGGCCGGTCAACTTTACGGCATGGGCGCGATCGGCGGTTTCTGTCATCTCTACATCGGCCAGGAAGCCATCGTTGTCGGCATGCAGATGGCGTTGAAGTACGGCGATCAAATCATCACCGGCTACCGCGATCACGGTCACATGCTCGCAACCGGCATGGATGCCAACGGCGTGATGGCGGAATTGACGGGACGCCGTGGTGGCTATTCCAAGGGCAAGGGCGGCTCCATGCATATGTTCAGCAAGGAGAAGCACTTCTACGGCGGTCACGGCATTGTCGGTGCGCAGGTGTCGCTCGGCACCGGGCTTGCGTTCGCCAACCGCTATCGCGGCAATGACAACGTCAGCGTCGCCTACTTCGGCGATGGCGCCGCCAATCAGGGGCAGGTCTATGAGAGCTTCAACATGGCGGAGCTGTGGAAGCTCCCGGTGATCTACGTCATCGAAAACAACCGTTATGCCATGGGCACCTCGGTCAGCCGCTCCTCGGCGCAGCAGGATTTCTCCAAACGCGGCGCGTCGTTCAACATTCCCGGCGAACAGGTCGACGGAATGGACGTTCGCGCGGTCAAGGCCGCTGCCGAGAAGGCGGTGAAGTGGTGCCGCGAGGGCAACGGGCCCTATATCCTGGAAATGCAGACCTATCGTTATCGCGGCCATTCGATGTCGGACCCGGCGAAGTACCGGACCCGCGAAGAGGTCGATAAGGTGCGTCACGATTCCGATCCGATCGAGCAGGTGCGCAACCGGCTTCTCGCCGCCAAGGTCAGCGAGCAGGATTTGAAGCAGATCGATGCCGAGGTGCGTGAGATCGTCAACGCGTCGGCCGACTTTGCTTTGAACGATCCCGAGCCGGACGCGTCCGAGCTTTACACCGACGTCTATCGTTAAGCGCGCAGCCGTATAGTTCTGGAGCGAATATGCCGATTCAAGTTCTGATGCCCGCGCTGTCGCCGACGATGGAAAAGGGCAACCTCGCCAAGTGGCTCAAGAAAGAGGGCGAGGCGATCAAGTCCGGCGACGTGATTGCCGAGATCGAAACCGACAAGGCGACGATGGAAGTCGAGGCGACCGATGAGGGCACGCTCGGCAAGATTCTCATTCCCGAAGGCACCGCCGATGTCGCGGTGAACACGCCAATCGCAACCATTCTCGCCGACGGCGAGAGCGCCGCCGATCTCGACAAGGCGCCGGCACCGGCGAAGGCGGAGGCAAAGCCCGAGGCCGCGCCTGCCGTGGCCAAATCCGCGCCCGCACCGGAAAAGGCGGCCGCACCTCAAGCGCCGACAGCGAACGCTCCCGCCGATCCGGATATTCCGGAAGGCACCGAGATGGTGACCATGACCATCCGCGAGGCGCTGCGTGATGCGATGGCCGAAGAGATGCGTCGCGATGACGATGTCTTCATCATGGGCGAGGAGGTCGCCGAATATCAGGGCGCCTACAAGGTCACGCAGGGCCTGTTGCAGGAATTCGGCGCGCGCCGCGTGATCGATACGCCGATCACCGAGCACGGCTTCGCCGGCGTTGGTGTCGGCGCGGGCTTCGCTGGCTTGAAGCCAATCGTCGAGTTCATGACCTTCAACTTCGCCATGCAGGCGATCGATCAAATTATCAACTCGGCGGCCAAGACGCTGTACATGTCCGGCGGGCAGATGGGCTGTTCCATTGTGTTCCGTGGGCCGAATGGCGCCGCAGCACGCGTCGCCGCCCAACACAGCCAGGACTACGCGGCGTGGTATTCGCAGGTGCCCGGCCTCAAGGTGATCGCACCCTATAGCGCCGCCGACTACAAGGGATTGCTCAAGGCCGCGATCCGCGATCCCAATCCGGTGATCTTCCTCGAAAACGAAATTCTTTACGGCCACACCGGCGAAGTGCCGAAACTGGAGGATTTCATCGTACCGATCGGCAAGGCGAAAATCGCGCGCGCCGGCCAGCACGTTACGTTGATCTCGTGGTCGAACGGCATGAGCTATGCGCTGAAGGCTGCCGATGAACTCGCGAAAGAGGGCATCGAGGCCGAGGTCGTCGATCTGCGGACCATCCGGCCGATGGATACCGAAACCTTCGTCGCGTCGGTGCAGAAGACCGGACGCGCGGTGGTGGTCGAGGAAGGCTGGCAGCAGTCCGGTGTCGGCGCGGAAGTCGCGGCGCGGCTGATGGAGCATGCGTTCGATTATCTCGACGCGCCGGTCGCGCGCGTTTCGGGCAAGGACGTGCCGATGCCTTATGCCGCCAATCTTGAAAAGCTGGCGCTGCCGTCGGTGGCGGAAGTGGTCGAGGCGGCTAAAGCCGTTTGTTATCGCTGAGAGAGCAAGGCTGACACATGCCGATCAATATTCTGATGCCCGCGCTGTCGCCGACGATGGAGAAGGGCAACCTCGCCAAGTGGCTCAAGAAGGAAGGCGACAAGGTCCAGTCCGGCGACGTCATCGCCGAGATCGAGACCGACAAGGCGACGATGGAAGTCGAAGCCGTCGACGAGGGCACGATCGCGAAAATCCTGGTGCCGGAAGGCACCGCCGATGTCCCGGTCAATGACGTGATCGCGATCCTTGCCGGCGACGGCGAGGATGTGAAGGCCGCGGCAAGCGGCGGCGGTGCCGCGAAGACAGAAGCGAAAGCGCCGGCTGCTCCGGCTGCCAAGGCCGATGCGCAACCGGCTGCACCCGCCGCGACATCGCCCGCGGCACCCGCTCCGCAATCGGCGAGCGCCGCAGCGCCGGCCGCGCAGCCGTCAGGCAATCGTATCTTCTCGTCGCCGCTGGCCCGCAGGCTTGCGAAGAACGCCGGCATCGAACTGTCGCGCATCAGTGGTACGGGGCCGCATGGCCGTGTCATTGCGCGCGACGTCGAGGCGGCCAAATCCGGCCAGGGCCTGAAGGCACCGGCAGCCGCGCCCGCGCCGGGCGCGGCACCTGCCGCCGCACCGGGCATCGCGCCGTCGATGTCAGATCAGCAGGTGCGCGCGCTGTTCGAGGAAGGGTCCTACGAAGTGGTGCCGCATGACGGCATGCGCCGGACCATCGCGCAGCGGCTGACGCAATCGATGCAGACCATCCCGCATTTCTATCTGACGATGGATTGCAATCTCGACAAGCTCTTGGCGCTGCGTGAGCAGGCCAACGCTGCCGCGCCGAAGGACAAGGATGGCAAGCCAGCCTACAAGCTCTCGGTCAACGACTTCGTCGTGAAGGCGATGGCGGTCGCGCTCCAGCGTGTGCCGGACGCCAATGTCAGTTGGACCGATAGCGGAATGCTCAAGCACAAGCATTCGGATATCGGCGTCGCGGTGGCGATGCCGGGCGGGCTGATCACGCCGATCGTGCGCAGCGCCGAGACATTGACGCTCTCGGTGATCTCCAACCGGATGAAGGATTTCGCGGCGCGCGCGCGCAACCGCAAGCTCAAGCCGGAGGAATATCAGGGCGGCACCTCGGCGGTGTCGAACCTCGGCATGTTCGGCATCAAGGATTTCACCGCCGTGATCAATCCGCCGCACGCCACGATCCTCGCGGTCGGCACCGGCGAGCAGCGCGCCATCGTCCGCGACGGCAAGGTCGAGGCCGCGAACATGATGAGCGTGACGCTGTCCTGCGATCACCGCGCGGTGGACGGCGCGCTCGGCGCCGAACTACTCGGCGCCTTCAAGCAACTGATCGAAAACCCCATGACGATGATGGTGTAACGGGCATCTACCATGTACGTGATCTGCTCTCCGTACATCCTGTTTGCCATCATCGTCATCGTTTCGATTGTTGCCGCTCGCCGTGACCTTATATCCACGACCCAATTCAAGATCATGACTGTCGGTGCGGGAGCATTTGCGCTGACATGGAGCGCGCTTCTGTGCGCAGTTTGGCTGGCAGTTATGCTGGAGTATAGATAATGGCCGATACATCCTTCGACGTCATCATCATCGGCTCCGGTCCTGGTGGCTACGTCACCGCGATCCGCGCTGCGCAGCTTGGTTTCAAGACCGCGATTGTCGAGAAGCAGTATCTCGGCGGCATCTGTCTCAACTGGGGCTGCATTCCGACCAAGGCGCTGCTGCGCTCGGCGGAAATCTATCACTACATGCAGCACGCCAGGGACTATGGCCTGTCGGCGGAGAAGGTGAGCTTCGATCCGAAGGCGGTGGTGCAGCGCTCGCGCGGCGTGTCCAAGCGCCTCAACGACGGCGTCGGCTTCCTGATGAAGAAGAACAAGGTCACGGTGATCTGGGGTGAGGCGTCGATCGACGCGCCCGGCAAGATCACGGTGAAGAAGTCGCCAGTGGAGGCGCCGAAGGGCACGCAAGGCGAGGGGACCTATCAGGCCAAGCACATCATCCTTGCTACTGGCGCGCGGCCGCGCGCGCTGCCGGGGCTCGAGGGCGACAAGAAGCTGGTGTGGACCTATTTCGAGGCGATGGTGCCCGACCGGATGCCGAAGTCGCTGCTGGTGGTCGGCTCCGGCGCGATCGGCATCGAGTTTGCGTCGTTCTTCCGCACCATGGGTGCGGAGGTCACCGTGGTCGAGGTGTTGCCGCAGATCCTGCCGGTCGAGGATGCCGAGATCGCAGGCCTTGCCCGCAAGCGGTTCGAAAAGCAGGGCATCAAGATCATGACCTCCACCAAGGTCACCAAGCTCGACAAGAAGGCCGACAGCGTCGTCGCCACCATCGACGACGGCAAAGGCAAGCCGATCACCGCCGAATTCGAGCGGGTGATCTCGGCGGTCGGCGTGGTCGGCAACATCGAGGGGCTGGGGCTGGAGAAGCTCGGCGTCAAGACCGACCGCGGCTGCGTGGTGGTAGACGGCTACGGCAAAACCAATGTGCCCGGCATCTATGCCATCGGCGACGTCGCGGGGCCGCCGATGCTGGCGCACAAGGCCGAGCACGAGGGCGTGATCTGCGTCGAGGCGATCAAGGGTCTGCACCCGCACGCGCTCGACAAGAGCCTCATTCCCGGCTGCACTTATTGTCAGCCGCAGGTGGCGTCGGTTGGCCTGACGGAGGCCAAGGCAAAGGAGCAGGGCCGCGACATCCGCGTCGGCCGCTTCCCGTTCGTCGGCAACGGCAAGGCTATCGCGCTTGGTGAGGATCAAGGCCTGATCAAGGTGATCTTCGACAAGAAGACCGGGCAATTGCTCGGCGCGCATATGATCGGCGCCGAAGTCACCGAGTTGATCCAAGGCTACGTGGTGGCGATGAACCTCGAGACCACCGAGGAAGAACTGATGCATACCGTCTTCCCGCATCCGACCCTTTCGGAAATGATGAAGGAAGCGGTGCTCGACGCCTACGGCCGGGTGCTGAATATCTGATCGCGTTCGAGGAGGAGCGGGCAAAGGCTCGCTTCCCTCGTGGCATTTTCAATTGATGGATCGGCCTGGCCGATATGGTTGCTGCGCGGCAACGAATGTTGCGTGCGCGCAACACTGATTGAACATTTAACCCTGAAGGCAGGCAGCACTTGCCTACGCCGCTATTTGGCCACACCCCTTGATGAAATCATTCTAAGCACATCGGCAGCCAAGCTTTCGGCTTGAGCTTTCCGACGGCTAGAGGTTTCGCCTGTTGGGCCGGGCGCGATCGATACGGTACAGGTCCCGGGATGGGTTCGCGATGGACGCGAAAACCGATATCAAGGCAAAGCTGCCAAGCCGGCACGTGACCGAAGGCCCCGAGCGTGCGCCCCATCGCTCCTATCTCTATGCCATGGGGCTCACTACAGCCCAAATTCATCAACCCTTTGTCGGCGTCGCTTCATGCTGGAATGAAGCCGCACCCTGCAACATTTCGCTGATGCGCCAAGCCCAGGCGGTGAAGAAGGGCGTCGCCTCGGCCGGCGGCACGCCGCGCGAGTTCTGCACCATCACCGTCACCGACGGCATCGCCATGGGCCACGATGGCATGCGCTCGTCGCTGCCGTCGCGCGAAGTGATTGCCGACAGCGTCGAGCTGACCATTCGCGGCCATGCCTATGACGCACTGGTCGGCCTTGCAGGCTGCGACAAGTCGCTGCCAGGGATGATGATGGCGATGGTCCGGCTCAACGTGCCGTCGATTTTCATCTATGGCGGCTCGATCCTGCCCGGCAATTTCCGCGGCCAGCCGGTGACCGTGCAGGACATGTTCGAAGCGGTCGGCAAGCATTCCACTGGTGAGTTTTCCGATGCCGACCTCGACGAGATCGAGCGGGTGGCGTGTCCATCGGCGGGAGCCTGCGGCGCCCAGTTCACCGCCAACACCATGGCGACGGTTTCCGAAGCGATCGGGCTGGCGCTGCCGTATTCGGCCGGCGCGCCGGCGCCTTACGAAATCCGTGACTCCTTCTGCATGGCGGCCGGCGAAAAGATCATGGATCTGATCGCCGCCAACATCCGCCCGCGCGATATCGTCACCCGCAAGGCGCTGGAGAACGCCGCCGCCGTCGTCGCGGCGTCCGGAGGCTCCACCAACGCGGCGCTGCACCTGCCGGCCATCGCCCACGAATGCGGCATCAAGTTCGATCTGTTCGATGTCGCCGAAATCTTCAAAAAGACACCATATGTCGCGGATTTGAAGCCGGGCGGCCGTTATGTCGCCAAAGACATGTTCGAGGTTGGCGGCATACCGTTGCTGATGAAAACGCTGCTCGATCACGGCTTTCTGCATGGCGACTGTCTGACGGTAACCGGGCGCTCCATCGCGGAAAACTTGAAGTCGGTGAAGTGGAATCCACACCAGGATGTGGTTCATCCAGCAGACAAGCCGATCACCGTGACGGGCGGCGTCGTCGGCTTGAAAGGGAATTTGGCCCCGGAGGGTGCGATCGTGAAGGTCGCTGGCATGTCGGAGTTGAAGTTTACCGGCCCGGCGCGCTGTTTCGACCGCGAGGAAGATGCGTTCGAGGCGGTTAAGAATCGCACCTATAAGGAAGGCGACGTGCTGGTGATCCGCTATGAGGGACCGCGCGGCGGCCCAGGAATGCGGGAAATGCTGGCAACCACCGCGGCGCTGTACGGGCAGGGCATGGGCGGCAAGGTCGCACTCATCACCGATGGCCGTTTCTCCGGCGCGACCCGCGGTTTCTGCATCGGCCATGTCGGGCCGGAAGCCGCTGTGGGTGGCCCCATCGCGCTGCTGCGCGACGGCGATATCATTGAAATCGATGCCGTGGACGGCACGCTCGACGTCAAATTGTCCGACGCCGAGTTGACCGAACGCAAGACGAGTTGGAAGCCGCGTGCGAGCGACTATCGTTCGGGCGCGCTGTGGAAATACGCCCAGCAGGTCGGCCCCGCCGTGGACGGCGCCGTCACCCATCCGGGCGGGGCGCATGAGAAGCAGTGTTATGCGGATATCTGAGCGTATCGTTGTTGCGTTGAGTGTGATGGGCTTCGCGTTGGCGGGGCCCCCCGCGTTTGCTTTCGAGGGCACCACCGTCGGCCAGGATTCGGCGTTGCCGGTGGCTTCCGCTGCGTCGCCGGTCGGCTCCGCGAGCGCGTTGCGCAAGTCCGTGCCCACCAACAATTCTCTGTCCGCCCTGCAATACGCGGCCGAGGACGGTCATCCGATCGCGCAATGGAAACTTGGCCGGATGTACGCCAAGGGCGACGGCGTCGCGCAGGACGACCTGCGCGCCTTCCAGTATTTCAGCCGCATCGCCAACGCGCACGCCGAGGACAGCCCGACCGCGCCGCAGGCGACGGTGGTTGCCAACGCCTTCGTCGCGCTCGGCCGCTATTATCTGGAGGGGATCCCCAACTCCAAGATCAAGGCCGATGCCGAACGCGCGCGCGAGATGTTCTCCTATGCTGCATCGTATTTCGGCAATGCTGACGCCCAATACGATCTGGCGCGGCTCTACCTCAATGGCATCGGCGCGCCGCGCGATCCGAAGTACGGCATCCGCTGGCTCGGACTTGCCGCCCAGAAGGGACAGCACCAGGCTCAGGCGCTGCTCGGTCAGATGCTGTTCAACGGCGACCACCTGCCGCGGCAGGCGGCGCGTGGACTGATGTGGCTGACGCTGGCGCGCGATAGCGCCGGTCCCGAGGAAGCCTGGATCAAGGACAGCTACAACAAGGCGATCGCCAAGGCGTCCGAGGACGACCGTGCGATGGCGTTGCAGATGATCGAGCACTGGGTGCAAGGCCGCCGGGATTAAGTCCGGCGGGACCAAGCCGGCTGGCACTCACGCCGTTTCCAGATCCAGATCGATCCACACCGGAACGTGGTCGGACGGCTTTTCCCAGGCGCGGACATATTTGTCGATGCCGACGCCGCTCAGCCGGTCGCCGGCCTGCGGCGACAGCAGCAGGTGATCGATACGCAGCCCGTTGTTCTTCTGCCAGGCGCCGGCCTGATAATCCCAGAACGTGTATTGGCCGGCGGCGTCGGTGGTGGCGCGCAAAGCGTCCGTCAACCCAAGCCCGAGCAGAGCCTGAAATCGCTCCCGCGTTTCCGGACGGAATAACGCGTCGTCGACCCAGGCCTCCGGATTGTGCACGTCGCGCGCCGCCGGAATGACATTGAAGTCGCCAGCCAGAACCAGCGGCTCCTCGGCCTTGAGACGCTCTTTCGTGTACTCAAGAAGCCGCGACATCCAATTCAGTTTGTAGGGATATTTGTCAGTATTCGCCGGGTTGCCGTTAGGCAGATAAAGGCAGGCAATTCGCAAGGCGCCGCGCTTCAGCGACACCACGCCCTCGAGGAAGCGCGCGTGAGCGTCGTCCGGGTCCCCGGCCAGTCGCGGCGTGGTTTCGTCGAACGGCAGACGCGACAGCAATGCCACGCCGTTGAAGGTCTTCTGTCCATGGGTGACAACGTTGTAGCCGAGCGCTTCGATCGCCTCGCGCGGAAAGGCCTCGTCGACGCATTTGATTTCTTGCAGGCAGGCGACGTCCGGCGAGCATTCGCTCAGCCAGGTCAGTAGATGATCGAGGCGTTGCCGCACCGAATTGACGTTCCAGGTGGCGATCCTCATCGCTTACGCAGCCCCTTATTGATGATGGCGCCGGCTGCCCCGGTGATCCGACGTCTCCGCATGCGCAGAATCGCTGCCTGGCAGCCATCATGGGATGGGTGGTGACTATACCGGCTCGTGCAAGAACAGGATAGGGAAGCTGGCCAAGCGGATGGTCGCGATGGCGGCTGGGGATATTTCATCCACAGATCGCAGGCTCCGCGAAACAGTCCTGTCTCGGCCAATCCGCCACCGTTGCCATTGTGCAGCACGTCCCGGAAAAGCACGCGGCAAAGGCCCCGGATGAAGGTTTGTGTTTGCCTGCCGATGCCTGGTCGCGACATGCTTGCTGCGACATCGGGTCGGGCGGGATTCGCAGGCCCGGCCGGATGCCCGCAATCGGTGCGGGTTTGGAGATGAAGATGACGACAACAACAAGAACAATACTGATCGGTTCGGCGGCGGCTCTGCTTGCTGTCAGCGGGGCGCAGGCGGCGGATTTGCCATTGAAGGCCAAGGCTGTTGAATATGTGAAAGTCTGCTCGCTCTACGGCGCCGGATTTTACTACATCCCGGGAACCGATACCTGCATCAAACTTGGCGGCTATATTCGCGCCGATACCTCGTTCAACGCTTCCGGCGCTTACGACGCGCCGCGATGGAACGGCCGGGTGACACGTGCCTCGAATGATTACATCGCTCGCTCGCGTCTGGGCTTCACCCTCGATACCCGCACCGCGACCGAATATGGCGTGGTCCGGACCTACGCCGATTTACGGTACAATTGGACGACGGATACATCCTCGCGTGCAGGGGGTGATAGCGTCGGCGTCTATTACGCTTTCATCCAGTTCGCCGGCTTCACCATGGGCAAGGCGGTGTCGCAATTCTCCGCGCCGTGGACCGGTTTTCCCGGCAACAACACCTCCTACCTGATCGGCGGCGAAGACGTCGACAGCGGCGTCAACCAGATTGCTTACACGGCTCAATTCGGCAACGGCGTATCGGCCGCATTCAGCCTTGAGGAGGCGAGCGGCCTGAACGGCGCGAGCACCATCAATTCCTATTCCCGCGCGCCGCTTTATGACGTGACGTCGGGCTTCACACCGGCGAGCAATTGGGGCGGCACTGGCGTGCCCGATATCGTTGGTCAGGTACGTGTCGATCAGGCTTGGGGCGTGTTCCAGGTATCCGGGCTGGCGCATCAACTTCGCGCGGGTCCCTACGGCTTTTTTGGTGGCGGCGTCGGCGCTCCCCATCCCGACGATGCCTGGGGCTTTGCCGCGCAACTGGCGCTGTCGCTGAAAAACCTGCCAACGGGAGCGGGCGACACCATCAACCTGTCGGTCGGCTATGCCGATGGCGCCTCGCGCAACATCATCGGCGGTGTCAGCCCGGACAGCTTCCAGATTTGGGGCGGCGGCGGCACACGGGTCGCCTATGCCTATTCCAGCGACGGCGTATTTGGCGCGAACGGCAGCATCCAGAAGACCGAGGCCTGGGGCCTGCGCGGCGCGTTCAACCACAATTGGGATGCCCACTGGTCGTCGTCGCTGTTCGGCTCCTATACCCAGGTCCGCTACAACGACACCGCCAAAACCCTGCTGGCGGGAACGTCGATCTGCTCCGGGCTACTCGTCTGCAATCCGGATTTCAACATTTCGCAGGTCGGTCTCCTGACCAAGTGGACCCCGGTTAAGAACCTGACCTTCTCCGGCGAGGTCATGTACACCTACATCGACCAGAAAAACGTCGGGGTCACGCCCATCGGCGGCGCCACCCTGGCGAGCGAGGGGACGTGGACCTTCGGCGTTCGCGCCCAGCGTAACTTCTGATCGGGGGACGGTCGGCATTCTGGGATGAGGCCCGAGAGGGCTTCATCGGGACGCTTCAAAGGGGCAATCAGCCAATTGGTTGATTGCCCCTTTGTTATGGCTCTCGGTTCGTTCCCCGGACGTGATTGGAAGCCGCGCGATAGGGCTGCGACCGCGAACACGCCGGCCGCTTCGGATGCACTGGAACATGACGAAGTTGTCACTAACGATGCCCCCACATTTTGCCGTGCCGCGTATCACGATCCGGGGCGGTGTGGTAAAACCTTAAGCTGGAATGGAGGTTTCAAGGGCCTCCAACAGACTGAAGCTGCGCCGTTTTCCGATGCGCGGCGGGCACGGGACGTTCATGGCAAAGCGTGGTTGGATCGTTGTTGCGGTGTTGCTGGTGGCGGGAGGCATCACCGCCTACCAGACCCGCACGTCCTGGTACGGCGGCGAGAACGCTGCCAAGCACGCGCCGCCGCCGCGTAAAGTCGCCGTGGAAGTTGCCAAGGCGGTGAAGCAGCCGGTTCCCGTCGATGTCGAAGCGATCGGCACGGTGACGCCGATCTCCAGCGTGGCGCTGAAGTCGCGCATCGAAACCACGATCATCGGCGTGCATTTCGAGGACGGCGCGCGGGTCAAGCAGGGCGATCTTCTGTTTACGCTGGACGCGCGGCAGATCGATGCGCAGATCGAACAGGCGGAAGGAACGCTGGCGCGCGACCGCGCGCAACTCGCCGGCGCCCAGCGCGATCTCAATCGTTACAGCGAATTGATCGGGAAGGGCGCGACTACCCAGGTCAATCTCGACAATGCCAAGACCCAGGCTGACATTCTGATCGGAACCATCAAAGCCGATCAGGCCGCGCTGGATAATTTGCGGGTGCAGAAGAGCTACACCGTCATACGCGCACCGTTCGATGGCCGCATCAGCGCCGCCGCCGTGAAAGTCGGCAATTTCGTTCGCCCGGCCGACACCGCGCCGCTCGCCATTATTAATCAGATGGCGCCGGTCTATGTCACGTTTGCCGTGCCGCAAGCCGTGCTCAGCGATCTGCGCGACGCCATGACGAGCGGTTCGGCGCAGGTGATCGCCACGGTGCCGGGCCGCGAAGCATCGGAGCAGGGTAAGGTGGCGATGATCGAGAACACCGTCGATGCCACCACCGGCATGGTGACGGTGCGCGGCATCATGGACAACGGCCGCGAGGCGCTGTGGCCCGGAACACTGGTCAACACCCGCTTGATCGTCCGCCGCGAGAACGCCGTCGTCGTCCCCTCGGCGGCGGTGCAACGCAGCCAGAACGGCGACTTTGTCTTCGTCGTCGCCGACGGCAAGGCGAAGGTGCAGCCGGTGACCGTGTCGCGCACGTCCTCCGGCAATTCCGTTCTCGCCAGTGGGTTGAACGGCGACGAAAACGTTGTCGTCGAAGGTCAATTGCTGCTCCGTGACGGCATGCTGGTCCAGTTGCGGGAACGCAAGGCGGGAGCCTGACGGATGACGCTCTCCGAGCTTTGTATCCGCCGCCCGGTGCTGACGACGCTGTTGACGGCGTCGATCATCGCGTTTGGCATTTTCGGATTCCGCCTGCTGCCGGTGTCGGCGCTGCCGAAAGTTGATTTCCCGACCATCGCGGTGACGGCGACGTTGCCGGGCGCGAGCGCCGAGACCATGGCGGCGTCGGTCGCCGGCATCATCGAGCGGCAACTCTCAACCATCGCTGGCATTTCGTCGATGTCGTCGCAATCGTCGCAAGGCCAGTCGACGATCACCATCCAGTTCGATCTCAACCGCAATATCGACGCGGCATCGCTGGATGTGCAGACGGCGCTGACCATCGCGCAGCGGCGGCTGCCGATCGAGATGACGATCCCACCGAGTTTCCGCAAAGTGAACCCGGCGGATTATCCGGTGATCTATCTGTCGCTGTCGTCGGACACGCTGCCGCTGTCGGCGGTGAACGAATACGGCGAGATCACCGTCGGGCAGACGCTGTCGCAAATTCCGGGCGTCGCACAGGTGTTGATCTACGGCAGCCAGAAGTTCGCCATCCGCGTGCAGGTCGATCCGCAGGCCGCCGCGGCGCGCGGCTTGACACTGGACGATGTACGCGCGGCCGTCACCAACGCCAATTCAAGCACGCCGGTCGGAACCCTCAACGGCCCGAAGCAGGACGTCGCGCTGGTCGCCTCCGGGCAGATGCCGAAGGCGTCGGAATACAGCAAGGTCATCGTCGCGTGGCGCAATGGCTCGCCGGTGAAGCTCGACGAGATCGCCTCGATTTACGATAGCGTCGAGAACGACAAGATCGCGACATGGCTCAACGGCAATCGATCCATCGTGCTGGCGATCCAGAAGCAACCTGACGCCAACCTCGTCGAGGTGGTGGACGGCGTGCGCGCCAAGCTGCCGGCGCTGCGGGCGCAAATCCCGCCCTCGGTGTCGGTCGACGTCATGATGGATCGCTCGATCTCGATCCGCCAAGCGGTGGCGGACGTCGAGGAGACGCTGTTGATCGCGGTAGCGCTGGTGATCCTGGTGATCTTCCTGTTCCTGCGCTCGGCGTCGGCGACGTTCATTCCGGCGCTGGCAGTCCCGATCTCGCTGATCGGCACCTGTGCGCTGATGTATGTGTTCGACTTCTCGATCAACAACATGACGCTGCTGGCGTTGACGCTGTCGGTGGGATTCGTCGTCGACGACGCCATCGTCATGCTCGAAAACATCATGCGGCACATCGAGGAGGGAATGCGGCCGTTCGAGGCCGCGCTGAAGGGCGCGCGCGAGATCGGCTTCACCATCATCTCGATCACCTTCTCGCTGATCGCGGTGTTCATCCCGGTGCTGCTGATGGGCGGCATCGTCGGCCGTGTGTTCCGTGAGTTTGCGGTGACGGTGGCGGTCGCGATCCTGGTGTCCGGTTTTGTCTCGCTGACCTTGACGCCGATGCTGTGCGCGCGCGTGCTGCGTTCGCACGACCACGAGAAGCGGCCGAATATCGTGTTGCGCGCGTTCGAGGCGATGTTCGCCAGTTGGCTCCGCGCCTATGAATGGGCGCTCGATCGCGTGCTTGCGTTCAAGTCGGTCATGCTGGTCGTGACCCTGGTGACGCTGGCAGGCACGATCGCGCTTTACGTCGTCGTGCCCAAGGGCTTTTTCCCGCAGGAGGACACCGGTTTCCTGATCGGCGTCACCGAAGCGGTGACCGACACCTCCTATGAAGCGATGGCCCAGCGCCAACAGGCGCTCGCGGCGCTGCTGCAAGCCGACCCGGCGGTGGAATACATCAACAGCACGGTGGGTGCGGGTGGTCCTAATGCGACCACGAATTACGGTCGCTTCTTCATCTCGCTGAAGCCGAAGAACGAACGCGACGACGTGCAGACCGTGATCGGGCGGCTGCGCCGCACCGCGTTGCAGGTGCCGGGCCTGCAGGCGTTCTTCCAGAGCATCCAGAACCTCAACATCGGCGGCCGTATCTCCAAGAGCCAATATCAGTACGTCTTGCAGAGCGGAGATTCCGACACGCTCTACCGGCTCGCTCCGCAGATCCGCGACAAGATGGCGAAGGTGCCGGGGCTGCTCGACGTCACCACCGACCTTTACATCAAGAACCCGCAGCTCAGCGTCGAGGTCGATCGCGAGAAGGCGGCGGTGTTTGGCATCAGCGTCGGCCAGATCCGCAACGAGTTGTTCAACGCCTACGGCACGCGACAGGTCGGCACCATCTACATGCCGTCCAACGACTACAAGATCATCATGGAAGCCAAGCCGGAATTCCGCGTCGATCCGGCCGACCTTTCCAAGCTCTATGTGAAGACAGCGCAGGGGCGGCCAATTCCGCTCGATGCGGTGGCGCGCATGGTGCCGTCGGTAGGGCCGTTGCAGATCAACCATCAAGGCCAGCAGCCGGCGGTGACGATTTCATTCAATCTCGCGCCCGGTGTGTCGCTTGGCTACGCGGTGGACAAGATTACCGAGATCGAACGTGACTCGCGGCTGCCGGTCACCATCGTCACCGGCTTCTCCGGCACCGCGCAGGTGTTCCAGGATTCGCTGCGCGGGCAGGGCATCCTGATCCTTGCCGCGATCTTCGCGGCCTTCGTGATCCTTGGCATTCTCTACGAGAGCTTCATCCATCCGATCACCATTATCTCCGGCCTGCCTTCGGCCGGCATCGGCGCGATTCTGACGCTGATGCTGTTCAAGATGGAGCTGTCGGTGATCGCCATGATCGGCATCGTCATGCTGGTCGGCATCGTCAAGAAGAACGCCATCATGATGGTCGACTTCGCCATCGAGCGGCGACGCGTGGGGCTGTCGGCCGAGCACGCTATCCGCGAAGCGGCGTTGTTGCGCTTCCGTCCGATCATGATGACGACCTTCGCCGCGATCTTCGGCACCTTGCCGATCGCGCTCGGCACCGGCGCCGGCGCCGAGTTGCGTCAGCCGCTCGGCGTCGCGGTGGTCGGCGGCCTGATGGTGTCGCAGCTTCTGACGCTGTTCATCACGCCGGTGATCTACATCTACCTCGACCGCATCGACCGTCGCCTGAAGCGGAAGCTGGAGCCGCAACTCGAGGAAGCCGAGTTGGAGCGGCGGCACGCAGCGGCGGCGGAGTGACGTCGACCGTGAATGGCCGACGCGAGCGTTGCTCTCGTGCGTAGGATAAAACGCCCGAGCAGTCGGCTGCGAAGAAGCTAACGCTATCGATCAGACCGAGAAGCTGGTGCCGCAGCCGCAGGAGGCGGTGGCGTTCGGGTTGTTGATGCGGAACGAGGCGCCGATCAGGTCGTCGACGAAATCGAGTTCCGAGCCGGCGAGGAACGGCGCCGAGGCCGGATCCACCAGCACCACCGCGCTGTCGCGGGCGATCACCATATCGTCATCGGCGCGGGCGCGCTCGACGTCGAACTTGTACTGGAAACCGGAACAGCCGCCGCCCTCGACGCTGATGCGCAGCATCGCGCCGTCACCTTCGGTTTTGAGGATCTCGCCGATGCGGCGGGCGGCCCGCTCGCTGATGGTGACGTTGGTGTCCGTCATGGATATCGCTCCGGAATCAAGGGCATCCTATTTGTATATTTGTATATGCCGCAAACCATAGTTAAGTGTGAGCAATCGCGGAATCAAACTTTAGAGGCTAAGAAGACGGTGTCGGTTGGAATGGCTGCTCCCCGGCAGGCTTATGCCTGCGACCCGGCCCGCAGCCGGGGACGGCAGTTCGAGGAGCCGCCGAGCGCGACCCGCAGTGCCTTCCGGCGCGATTGCGACCGCGTCATCCATTCCACCGCGTTCCGCCGCCTCAAGCACAAGACCCAAGTCTTCGTCTTCCACGAGGGCGACCACTACCGCACCCGGCTGACCCATTCGCTGGAAGTGGCGCAGATCGCCCGCGCGCTGGCGCGGCAACTGGGGCTGGACGAGGACCTGACGGAAACTCTGGCGCTGGCCCACGATCTCGGCCACCCGCCGTTCGGTCACGCCGGGGAGCGGGCGCTGGACCGTTGTTTGAAGGACTTTGGCGGCTTCGATCACAACGCGCAGGCGCTCCGGGTGGTAACGGCGCTGGAGCATCGCTATCCGACATTCGACGGCCTCAACCTGACCTGGGAAACGCTGGAAGGCATCGTCAAGCACAACGGCCCGCTGCTCGACCGCTGCGGTCCCGATGCCGACCACAAGTTGCCGGTCGGCATCGCCGAATTCAATCGCGTCTACGATCTCGAGTTGTGGAGCTTTGCCTCGCTGGAAGCGCAGGTCGCCGCCGTCGCCGACGATATCGCCTATGACGCGCACGACATGGACGACGGGCTGCGCGCCGGACTGTTCAGCATCGCCGATCTGAAGGCGGTGCCGTTGCTGGCGCGCCTGATCGAGGCGACCGCCGCGCGCTATCCGGGATTGGTCGAGCCACGGTTTGGAGCCGAACTGATCCGCGAGTTGATTTCCTCCCTGATCGGGGCGGTGATGACGGAGACGCGCAGTCGTCTGGCTGCGGCAGCGCCTGCCAGCGTTGACGAGGTGCGCCACCATGCCGGCACGCTGGTGACATTCACCGCGGAGATCGCGAAGGAAGAAGCCGCTATCAAGGCGTTCCTGAAGCAGCATATGTATCGCCATCCGCGCGTAATGCGGGTGATGGGCGATGCCGAACGGGTGGTGAGCGATCTGTTCGCGCACTACCGGGCGGTCCCGGCTGACCTGCCCGCCGAATGGCTGCCCGCTGGCGGACACGAGCCGGAGGGCGATTTCGCCCGGCGCGTCTGCAACTACATCGCCGGGATGACGGACCTCTATGCGCTGACCGAGCACCGGCGGATTTTTGACTTGACCCCGGATTTGCGTTAGGCGGCGCGGACGCCCGTTTCGCCGCGCCCGGCGGCCCGCGTACCCAATTCCGAACAACCCGAGCGATATTCATGGCCGATCCAGTCTCCGCACCGCATCCTTTCGCCAATCTGCTTGCGCGGGTGCAGGGGGTCTGCCGCGCTTTGGTTGCCGAGGGGGTATTGCCGGCGGATATCAATCTGTCGCGCGTGGTGGTGGAGCCGCCCAAGGATGCCTCCCACGGCGACATGGCTACTAATGCCACCATGGTGCTGGCGAAGGAGGCCAAGGCCAAGCCGCGCGACCTGGCCGAGAAGATCGCCGCCGGTCTGCGCGCTGATCCGCTGGTAGCCTCGGTCGATGTCGCTGGTCCGGGCTTCATCAACATGACCTTGCAACCATCGGTCTGGACTGCCGCACTGGGCGATATTCTCGACGCGGGCTCCGGCTATGGGCAGAGCCGCATCGGCGGCGACCGCAAGGTCAACGTTGAATACGTCTCCGCCAATCCGACCGGTCCGATGCATGTCGGCCATTGCCGTGGTGCGGTGTTCGGCGACGCGCTGGCGAGCCTTCTGGCTTTCGCCGGCTACGACGTCACGCGCGAGTATTACATCAACGACGCCGGCGCGCAGGTGGACGTGCTGGGGCGCTCCGCTTATCTGCGCTATCGCGAAGCGCTCGGCGAAAACATCGGCGAGATTCCGGACGGGCTTTATCCCGGCGATTATCTGAAGCCAGTCGGTGAGGCGCTGGCGAAGCAGCACGGCGACGCGCTGCTCAAGCAATCGGAATCCGAATGGCTGCCGGGCGTGCGCGCCACCGCCATCGCCATGATGATGGAGATGATCCGCGGCGACCTCGCCGCGCTCAACATCACGCATGAAGTGTTCTTCTCGGAGCGCTCGTTGATCGAGGGCGGCAGCGATCGCGTGGCCGCGACCATCGATTTTTTGCGCGCCAAGGGCGATGTCTATGAAGGCCGCCTGCCGCCGCCGAAGGGCGCGCCGGTGGAGGATTGGGAAGATCGCGAGCAGACGCTGTTCCGCGCCACTGCCTACGGCGACGACGTCGACCGTCCGCTGTTGAAGTCGAACGGCAGCTACACCTACTTCGCTTCCGACATCGCTTATCACAAGACCAAGTATGATCGCGGCTTTCGCGATCTCGTCGACGTCTGGGGCGCCGATCACGGCGGCTACATCAAGCGGATGCAGGCGGCGATCAAGGCTGTCACGAACGACGAGGCCGCGCTCGACGTCAAGATCGTGCAGCTTGTGAAGCTGCTGCGGAATGGCGAGCCGGTGAAAATGTCGAAGCGCGCCGGCGATTTCGTCACCTTGCGTGAAGTGGTGGATGAAGTCGGCTGCGACGCCGTGCGCTTCATGATGCTGTTCCGCAAGAACGACGCGGTGCTGGATTTCGATCTCGCAAAGGTGATCGAGCAATCGAAGGACAATCCGGTCTTCTACGTCCAGTACGGCCATGCGCGCGGCCATTCGATCTTCCGCAATGCCCGGGAAGTGATCGCCGATCTGCCGGAGAATGACGCCGCGCGGCTTAAATTCCTGCATGCCGCGAAGCTCGATCGACTGACCGATCCCGCTGAACTTGATTTAATTCGCAGGCTTGCGCTTTACCCTCGCACCCTCGAAGCCGCGGCGCTGGCGCACGAGCCCCATCGGGTGGCCTTCTATCTCTATGATCTTGCCAGCGAATTTCACGCGCTTTGGACGAAGGGGCGGGATGCGCCTCATTTACGCTTCATTATCAATAATGATGCAGAACTTACCTTATCGCGTCTGGCATTGGTTCAGGGCGTCGTCTCGGTTCTGGCATCCGGTCTCGCCGTTCTCGGTGTCGATGCGCCAGTCGAGATGCGATAGAGTTGGTTGGATCGTCGGCGGCATGGGGTGTGTAGTCGGCATCCGGTAGCGTTCGTTTCGTTAGAACGACGGGTCGGCGCTTTCCCGAAGGGGATGCACATCACATGGCTGATCGATATCACGAACGCACTTACGCAACGGCAGATACGATGGATCGCGATTACCGTCCGTCGGCAAAGGTCGAAAGCGATCCGCTTGCCGAACTCGCCCGCCTGATCGGCCAAGCCGATCCCAATGCAGATTTCGGCGAGGGGCGGGCGCCCGCGCCGGCGCGGTCGTCTCGCCGCCAGCCATCGCCTCCGGCGGAAGCCGACTATGAGGCCGAGGACGATCGTTCGGCCGGGCCGCCGCCATGGATGCGGCGTCATGCCGAGCAGCAACAACCGGCCGAGCCTGCCATTCCCCGGGATGTGCATCCGCTCCGGCGCTACGCCGCCGCGCATCATTTGCCCGAGCCGACCTATCACACCTCGCCGCAGGTGCAGCCCGAGGCCCATCACGCGTCGCGTTACGATGATGCGCTTTACGGTCCCGCGGATTCCGACGCGGATCACGCGGCCTATGGCAGCGGGCAGCATGCCGGTTATCACGACGACTACTCTTATCAGGATGACTACGAAGACGACGAAGAGGAGCACAAGCCGCGCCGCAAAGGTCTTGCCACGGTCGCCGCGATTGTTGCGCTCGCCGTGGTCGGCACCGGAGCCGCATTCGCCTATCGCACCTTCGTCGGCACGACGCGCAGCGGCGAGCCTCCGATCATCAAGGCCGATGCAGGGCCGAACAAGGTGGTGCCGCCGTCCGCCGAGAATGCCAGCAAGCAGATTCAGGACCGGATGGCCGCGGGCAATGCAGCCGAGAAACTGGTCTCGCGCGAGGAGCAGCCCGTCGACGTCAAGGATATCGCCAAGTCCGGACCGCGGGTGGTGTTTCCACCGCTGAACCAGAATGCCAATCCACCGTCGACCGCCAGTGTCGCTCCCGGCAACAAGCTGGCCGCCAATGGCGGAAGCGCCGCTGCTGTCGGTGGAGGCGAGCCGCGCAAGATCAAGACGCTGATGGTGCGCTCGGATGAGGCCACCGCGACCGCCGCCGAACCGGTGACTCAGCGTGCGCCGGCTCCGGTGCCAGCGCCGCCCGCGACCACGCGTGCCGCCGTGCCGCAGTCAGCCGCAAATGGCAACGCGCCGCTCTCGCTGGCGCCGCAGGGCACGCCGGGCCGCGTCGCCTCGGTCAACCCGACTCAGACGGAAGCTTCCGCTGCAACGGGCGGCTATGTCGTTCAAGTGTCGTCGCAGCGTAGCGAGGCCGATGCACGCGCGTCGTTCAAGGCGTTGCAGCACAAATTCCCGTCCTCGTTCGGATCGCATGCTCCCTTGATCAAGCGGGCGGATCTGGGATCGCGTGGCGTCTATTATCGCGCCATGGTCGGGCCGTTCGGTACCTCGGAGCAGGCCGTTCAATTCTGTGGAAATCTCAAGGCCGCCGGCGGCCAGTGCGTCGTCCAAAGGAATTAACGGCGCTTTCCTTGACCCTTCAGGGAGCGCGCGCTAATCGGCCAGAATGGACGCGCGCGCTTTTATTACCGGAGTTTCCGGGCTTGCCCTGACCGCTGACGAACGCGCGTTTCTGCGCGAGCAGCAGCCGTGGGGTTTCATTCTCTTCAAGCGAAATGTCGAGAGCCCGTCACAGGTCAAGGACCTGGTGGCGAGTCTGCGGGAATGCGTCGGCAGGCATGATGCGCCGGTCCTGATCGATCAGGAGGGTGGTCGCGTTCAGCGGCTCGGCCCGCCGCATTGGCCGATCTATCCGCCCGGCGCGGTGTTCGGCCTGCTTTACGACAAGGACCCAGGACTGGGGTTGCGGGCGGCTCACTTCGCAGCGGCGCTGATTGCATTCGATTTGTCCGCGCTCGGCATCACCGTCGATTGTCTGCCGCTGGCGGATGTTCCGGTTGCGGGCGCCGACGCCGTGATAGGCAATCGCGCCTACGGGACGGAACCGGGCAAGGTTGCCGCGATTGCTCGCGCGGTCACCGACGGCCTGGGGGTAGGAGGCGTGTTGCCTGTCCTGAAGCACATTCCCGGCCATGGACGGGCGACCGCCGACAGCCATTTGCGGCTTCCGGTGGTGGATACGCCGCAGGCGGAACTTGAACGGACCGATTTCGCGGCATTTCGGCCGTTGGCGGACCTGCCGATGGCGATGACCGCACATGTTGTGTTTAGCGCCATTGATCCTGCCCAACCCGCGACCACTTCTGCGACAATGATCGGGCAGGTGATTCGCAAAGGGATCGGGTTCCAGGGTTTGCTGATGAGCGACGACGTGTCGATGAACGCGCTGGAGGGCTCGATTGCGGACCGGACGCGAGCGCTGTTCGCGGCCGGCTGCGACGTCGCGCTGCATTGCAACGGCAAGCTCGAGGAGATGCGCGCGGTGGCCCAGGAGACGCCGATGTTCGCAGGCGAAGCCAAGGCGCGCGCGGCCGCGGCGCTGGCCGCCCGACGGGCGCCGGATGCCGGCTTCGATATCGCGGCGGGGCGCGCAGAACTGGCGGCGCTGATCAGCCGGGCCGGGGAGACAAACGTATGAGCGCGGAAATTCTGTCGTTCGAGACCGGACGGCCTGCGGTCGCCGAACAGGCTGACGATGATGTGGCGCTGGTCGTCGACGTCGAGGGTTATGAAGGCCCGCTCGACCTGCTGCTCAACCTCGCGCGCCAGCAGAAGGTCGATCTCGCCAAGATTTCCATTCTGGCGCTGGCCGATCAGTATCTCGCCTTCATCGAAGCGGCGCGTAAAATCCGTCTCGAGCTTGCCGCCGATTATCTGGTGATGGCGGCGTGGCTCGCTTTCCTCAAATCGCGGTTGCTGTTGCCGGAGCCGCCGTCCGAGGAAGGACCGAGCGCCGAGGAGATGGCGACCGCGCTCGCCAATCGCCTGCGTCGTCTCGAAGCCATTCGCGAAGCCGCGAACCGTTTGATGGCGCGTCCGCAATTGCAGCGCGACATCTTCATGCGCGGTCAGCCGGAAGCGATCGCCGAGATCAAGCATCCTAAATTCACGGCGACGCTGTTCGATCTCTTGAGCGCCTACGCCGCGCAGCGGCAGCAGCGCGTGCTCGCGACTGTGCATCTCGCCAAGCGCACCGTGTGGTCGCTTGCGGAAGCGCGCGCGTCGCTGGAGCGGCTCGTCGGCGTTGCCGAGGAGTGGAGTTGCCTCGACGAATATCTCACCGCCTACGTGCTCGACCCCTCACAGCGCGCCACCGTGTTCGCGTCGAGCTTTGCCGCCGCGCTTGAACTGGTGCGCGAAGGCACGATGGAAGTGAATCAGAAGCAGGCGTTCGCGCCGCTGTATTTTCGCAAGCGGATGCCGGTCGCGGCATCCGATGCAACGGCTGCGCCGGACACTCCGGTGCAGTAAGTGGAAGAAGGAGACACCGCCATGGCGAGTCTGGCTGAGAAGCGCGTCGAACATCTCGAGATCGTCGAAAACATTGTCGAGGCGTCCGACGTCGAACAGTCTCATGCCGAGCAGTCTGGCGTGCGGCCCGAAGGGCGGCCCGAGGAATTGCGTCTCCTCGAAGCGTTGCTGTTCGCGTCAAGCGAACCGCTCGACACCGCCTCGCTCGCCAAGCGGATGCCGGAAGGCGTCGACATCAAGGCGGCACTGGCACAGTTGCAGGCCGACTACGCGATGCGCGGCGTCAACCTGGTGCGCGTCGCCAACAAGTGGACCTTCCGCACCGCCGGCGATCTGGCGTGGCTGATGACGCGCGAGAGCACCGAGACGCGCAAGCTGTCGCGCGCGGCGATCGAGGTGCTGGCGATCATTGCCTATCACCAGCCGGTGACGCGCGCCGAGATCGAAGAAATTCGCGGCGTCGTGACGTCGAAGGGCACGCTTGATGTGTTGCTGGAGACCGGATGGATTCGTCCGCGCGGTCGTCGCAAGACGCCGGGCCGTCCGCTGACCTTCGGCACCACTGAAGCCTTCCTGTCGCAGTTCAGTCTTGAAGCGCTCGGCGACCTGCCGGGTCTTGAAGAACTGAAAGGCACGGGCCTGCTCGACTCCCGCCTGCCGTCCGGCTTCAGCGTGCCGGTGCCGTCCGATGATCCGGCGCTGCGCGAGGACGAGGACCCGCTGGAAGACGGCGAACTCGAACTGGCATTGGCGCCGCCGGTGGAACCCGAAGGCGACGCGGAAGGCTGATTTCACAGCGCGCCGCGACGCCGTTAGGACTAGCCGAAAGACGGGCTGTGCCTTGCGATTTGACGCGGCTTAAGTCCTTGTTTTTACCGCTTCCGCCAACTAGGTTCAGGCAAGATGAGGCCGGTAGCCGGCCGCGCGCGTTTGGAGGAATGCAGGATGGGTTCACTCAGCATTTGGCACTGGATCGTCGTGATCGCGATTGTCCTGCTGCTTTTTGGGCGCGGAAAGATTTCCGACTTGATGGGTGATGTCGCGCAGGGCATCAAGGCCTTCAAGAAGGGCATGCAGGATGATGAAAAGACTGCGGAAAAGCCCGAGCCCGTCAAGACCATCGACCACAATGCGCAGGCTTCGGCCGCGGCGCGATCGGATGTCGGGAGCAAGGTCGGCTGAGGCACTTTAGCCGCGGATCGAGGCGCCCGGGATTCTTGCGGCAAAGCCGTGGCCGATCCGTGGCAGTTGTGGCATGACCGGGCGAGGCCAGCCGCGGGGCGCCGGTCGCCTCGTGTGAGCGGATTGTCGGATGTTTGATATCGGGTGGAGTGAACTGGTCGTGATCGGCGTCGTGGCGCTGGTCGTCATCGGCCCGAAGGAACTGCCCGGCGTGTTGCGCACGATCGGACAGTGGATGGGCAAGGTGCGCCGCATGGCCGCCGAGTTCCAGGGCCAGTTCAACGAGGCGATGCGCGAGGCCGAAATGGCCGACCTCAAGAAATCCTTCGACGAGATCAAGGACACCGCGTCGAGCCTGTCGAAGAACAACATCCTGACCTCGCTGACGCAGGACGTCAGCGATGCGATGAAGGTCGGCGATCTCAACGAGCCGGCATCGACGTCGACATCATCATCGACAGCCGCGTCGTCGGAGCCGGCCACGCCGCTGATTGAAACCGAAACGCAAATCGAAACCCATGGCGCCGTGTCGGAGCCGCTGGCGATCACCCGCGAGGCGGAGACCGCGCAGCACGATGCGACGGGTGCGGCCGCGCCGGTTGCCGAGGTCAAGCCGGCGGAGGTTCATGCCGCCGACTATTACCTTGACGCCGACCTTCGCAAGGATGCGAAAGCGTCATGAGCGCCGAAGACATCGAGGCCAGCAAGGCCCCCTTGATGGATCACCTGATCGAACTGCGCGGGCGGCTGATCAAGGCGTTGCTGGCGTTCGGCGTCGCGTTCATCGTCTGCTTCGTGTTCGCCAAGCAGATCTACAACGTGCTGGTGTGGCCGTTCGTCTGGGTGGCGGGACCTGAGAACTCCAAGTTCATCTACACCGCGCTGCTCGAATACTTCATCACGCAACTGAAGCTGGCGATGTTCGGCGCGGGCTTCATCTCGTTCCCGATCGTCGCGGCGCAGATCTACAAGTTCGTCGCGCCGGGCCTCTACAAGCACGAGCGCAACGCCTTCCTGCCGTACCTGATCGCGACGCCGTTCTTCTTCGTGCTCGGTTCGCTGGTGGTGTATTTCCTGGTGTTGCCGATGCTGATCCGGTTTTCGCTGGGGATGCAGCAGGCGCCCGGCGTCGAGACGGCGCAGATCGCGCTGTTGCCCAAGGTCGGCGAATATCTGTCGCTGATGATGTCGCTGATCTTCGCGTTCGGCATCGCCTTCCAGTTGCCGGTGATCCTGACGCTGCTCGGCCGCGTCGGCATTATCACCTCGAAGACGTTGCGCGAGAAGCGCCGCTATTTCATCGTCTGCGCGTTCATCATCGCCGCGGTGCTGACGCCGCCGGACGTCATCAGCCAGATGTCGCTCGCCGTGCCGCTGCTGTTGCTCTACGAGGGCTCGATCATCGCGGTGCGGATCGTCGAGAAGAAGGCGGCCGCCCAGACCACCGCATCGTCCGCCACGCCGCCCGCCGAAAGCAAGCCGGCGGAGTAGGGTCACTACGTCACCAGCCGTCATGGCCGGGGCTTGTCCCGGCCATCCACGTCTTGCCTTGCCGTGTACGAAGACGTGGATGCCGGGACATAGGCGAGCGAAGCGACGCCGTTCTTCGAACGGCTATTGCCCGGGCATGACGGAGAGGCTTTGCCAGCTTCTGCCTGAAATGCGCCGTTTGAGGTTTCAAACCCGCGAATTTAAGGGTACTGGATGCCAAATGTTGGTTGTTTACAAATAAAACGACAATCCGCAGTTCGCCACCCCAGGACCTGACTTCCATGCACGACATCAAATCGATCCGCGACAATCCGGAAGCCTTCGACGCCGCCTTGAAGCGGCGGGGGCTTGGGGCGCTGTCGGGCAGGCTGCTGGCGATCGATGAGACGCGGCGCGCGGCGATCCACGCGTTCGAGCAGGCGCAGGCGCGGCGCAACGCGGCCTCAAAGGAAATCGGCGAGGCCAAGAAAGCCAAGGACGAAGCGCGCGCGTCGTCCTTGATGGCCGAGGTCGCGGACCTGAAGGTCGCGATGCCGCAGCTCGAAGACAGGGCGAAAGCCGCCGATACGGAGTTGCAAAAGGAACTGGCGCAAATTCCCAACCTGCCGCTCGACGAGGTGCCGACCGGCAAGGACGAGCACGACAATGTCGAGCATCATCGCTATGGCGAGAAGCGCGCTTACGCCTTCACGCCGAAGCCGCATTACGATCTCGGCGAAGCGCTCGGCCAGATGGATTTCAACGCGGCGGCGAAATTGTCCGGCGCGCGCTTCGTGGTGCTGAAGAACGGCCTCGCGCGGCTGGAGCGCGCCATCGGTCAGTACTTCCTCGACGTCCATACCGGCGAGCACGGCTACACCGAAGTCAATCCGCCGCTTTTGGTGCGCGACGACGCCATGTTCGGCACCGCGCAACTGCCGAAGTTTCGCGAGGATCAGTTCGCGGCGGGTTCGCTGTCCGAAGACAGCAAGGGCTTCTGGCTCATTCCCACCGCCGAGGTGCCGCTGACCAATCTGGTGCGCGAATCCATCCTCGATGAAAAGGAATTGCCGATGCGCCTGACCGCGCTGACGCATTGCTTCCGCGCCGAGGCGGGCGCGGCGGGGCGCGACACGCGCGGCATGATCCGTCAGCATCAATTCACCAAGGTCGAACTGGTGTCGATCACCACACCGGAAGAATCGAAGAACGAGCATGAGCGCATGTTGGCCTGCGCCGAGGAGGTGCTGCGCCGGCTCGGCCTGCATTATCGCGTGGTGACCTTGTGCACCGGCGACATGGGCTTTGCGTCGCAGAAGACCTACGACATCGAAGTGTGGATGCCGGGACAGGGCGAGGGCGGTGCCTATCGCGAAATCTCATCGTGCTCGGTCTGCGGCGACTTCCAGGCGCGGCGCATGGATGCGCGCTATCGCGCCGGCGACAACAAGCCGCGCTTTGTGCACACGCTGAACGGCTCCGGCACGGCGGTCGGCCGCGCGCTGATCGCGGTCGTTGAGAACTATCAGCAGGCAGACGGCTCCATCGCGGTGCCGGACGTGTTGCAGCCCTACATGGGCGGGATGAAGGTGATCGCGCGGGCGGGGTGATTGAGATTGAGGCCGTCACCCTGAGGTGCATTGCGAAGCAATGCCTCGAAGGGTGGCCGTGATCCTTCGAGGCTCGCGACTCTGTCGCTCGCACCTCAGGATGACGCCGTCTGGCGACCTCATCTCATCAAGGGAAAAGACGTGGATGGCCGGGACGAGCCCGGCCATGACGAAGACAGGGATTGTAAGGCGAGCATATGCGGATTCTTTGCACCAATGACGACGGCATTCACGCGCCGGGCTTGCAGATCGTCGAGCAGATCGCGAAAGCGCTGTCGGACGATGTCTGGATCGTTGCGCCCGAACTCGATCAATCCGGCGTGTCGCATTCGCTGTCACTGAACGATCCGCTGCGGCTGCGCGAAGTCGGCGAGCGGCGCTACGCGGTGCGCGGCACGCCGACCGATTGCGTCATCATGGGCGCGCGCCACATCCTGAAAGACAAGGGACCGGACCTCGTGCTGTCCGGCGTCAACAAGGGCCGCAACGTCGCGGAGGACGTGGTCTATTCCGGCACCATCGCCGGCGCGCTGGAAGGCACCATTCTCGGCCTGCCGTCGTTCGCGCTGTCGCAGGAGTTCTCGTTCGAGACGCGCAGCAATCCGACCTGGGATACCGGGCTCGAACATGGCCCGCGCATCATCCGCAAGGTGATGGAAGCGGGCGTGCCGAAGAACACCGTCATCAACATCAACTTCCCGGCCTGCGCGCCGAAGGACGTTGCCGGCGTGCGGGTGACGGGGCAGGGCAAGCGCAACCTCGGCTTCCTGAAAGTGGATCAGCGCTACGACGGGCGCGGCAATCCTTACTTCTGGATCGGCTTCGAGCGCGCGGCGATGATGGATGCGCCGGAGGCCGGCACCGATCTCGCAGCACTCGCCGCGAATTATATCTCAGTGACGCCGCTGAAACTCAACCGCACCGACGAGGCGTTTTCCGAAACGCTGGCGGAGACGCTGAAATAGGCGGGGGGTTATTTCTCTTCCGTCGTCCCTGCGCAGGCAGGGACCCATAACCACCAACGTTAGTGGTGTATGATGAAGTAACGCCGCGTTGTTAGCCGTGCCTGACCACAGCGACACGGCGCATGGGTCCCTGCCTGCGCAGGGATGACTCTGTGCCACGGTGTTGAGCTTTCCTCATTGTCATTGCGAGGGGCGAAAGCGACGAAGCAATCCAGTTCTTGCTTTGTGGTTTTCTGGATTGCTTCGCTGTGCTCGCAATGGCGGAGAGGTACGACGAGCGCCTAAGCCGCGGCGTTTTTCAGCGCGGCTTCGACCATGCGGGCCAGCGTTTCCATCTGGAACGGTTTCTGCAACGCGGGGCGGCCGCGGAATTCTTCCGGCATGCCTTGCGTGCCGTAGCCGGTGGCGAACACGAACGGGCGCTTGCGGGCGGCGATGGCGCGCGCGACCGGCGTGACCACCTTGCCGTTGACGTTGACATCGAGAATGGCGATGTCGAAATCGAGCGTCTCGATCAGCCGCAGCGCTTCGTCGACGTCGCCGGCCTCGCCCGCAATGCTGTAGCCGAGGTCCACCAGCATTTCCGCGACCATCATCCGGATCATGGTTTCGTCTTCGACCAGAAAGACCGAACCGCCAGGCGGCCTCAACGCAATCATGAGGGAACCCTTTAATCAGTGTGGCGGGAAACTCGCAAATAACGGCACCAAAAGCAACATGATGGCGCGCGCCGGCGCTGCTGCGAAACGCGTTTGCCGCGATGCGGCATGCGAAGGCGACGAAAATTCTATAAACCTGTCCGCGATATAGTCGCGTGCGATCGAGCGCGGCGGGCGATATCGACAAGATATGCCGTCGCGGCGATGAGACCAGTTCTGCGAGGCCGACATGTCATCTGCTGAGAACCCGCCGGAGAAGATGCTGTTTCAGCTCAGCCTGCGGCGGCGCGGCATCAGCGATCAGGCGGTGCTGCGGGCGATGGAGGAGGTGCCGCGCGACGTCTTCGTCGCGCCAGAGGATCGCGACGCAGCATGGCGCGACACCGCGCTCGGCATCGCCTGCGGCCAGACCATCAGCCAGCCGTTCGTCGTCGCCTACATGACCGAGCAGTTGCAGGTGCGGCCGGAGCATCGCGTGCTCGAGATCGGCACCGGCTCGGGTTATCAGGCGGCGGTGCTGGCGCGGCTGTGCAAGGAGGTGCTCAGCGTCGAGCGTTTCCGCACGCTGGCGGACAGCGCGCGGCAGCGGCTGGCGAAGCTGCATTGCGACAATGTCGAGGTGATGCTGGCCGACGGTCTCGCGCTGCCCGCCGATCTCGGCGTGTTCGACCGCATCATCGTCACGGCGGCGCTGCCCGACATCCCGGCGTCGCTGACGGATCGGTTGCAATCGGACGGCATCATGGTGGCGCCGGTCGGTCCACCCAACGGCCGGCAGACGCTGGTGCGTATTACGCCCGTGGCGGACGGCTTCGAGCGCCGCGAGTTGTTCGATGTGCGCTTCGTGCCCGCATTGCCGGGCCTCGCGCGCGAAATGTAGGCGGGAGTCTGTCGAAACCGTGAAATGGTGAATCAAATTTGGCGGACTTAAAGCCTTGTTTACTGCCCGCGTGTTTACTCAAATTCCTAGTCGTGTTGCGTATGAGTGAGTAACCATGTCCCGGGTAGTCGACTTGTTTTGCTCCCGCCGGGTTCCGCAAGTTGCGGTGCTGGCGCTGATGTCGATCGGTTTTGCTGGTTGCAGCGCCGACATGTCCACGCGGTTTGCGGACAATCCCTTCAACTCACGCAGCGAGACGACCGGCTCGGTGCGCGGTGCGCCTTACGCGTCGCCGACGCCGCAAGTTCAGCGGCAGGAGCTGCCGCAGTACAGCCGGCCGCAGCCGCGGCAGCAGTCCTACACCTCGTCGTCGCTGCCGCCGCCGGTGTCGGCGCCGCAGAGCTATCCCAGCTATCCGAGTTCGACCGGCACTTCTGGCGGGGGACGTGGCGTCTCGTCGTATGAGCCGCCGGCGCGGCCGCATATCGAATCCACCGGCACCGTGGCGCCGCGTTCGGTCGCCGCCGCGCCCGCTCATAATCATGGCAACGGCACCACCATCATCGTCGGCACCAGCGATACGCTGGAAGGGCTGTCGCGGCGCTATAACGTGTCGTCGGCGGAGATCCTGCGCGCCAACGGCTACAAGGGGCCGCGTGCGCTGCGTCCCGGCCAGCAATTGATCATTCCGGCGCGGCAGACCGCGCACGCGCAGCCGGCTCCGGTCGCCGCGGCGCCTGCGCCGAAGGTCGCGGCGGCGTCGGCACCGGCCGTCGCGGGGACGCACTACGTCAATCGCGGCGACACGCTGATGAGCATCGCCCGCCACAATCACATCTCGGTCGCCGAACTTGCGCGCGCCAATCGCATCGCGCCAAACGCGCAGCTCAAGATCGGCAGCAAGATCATCGTCCCGGGCCGCAAGGTCGCGGCCGCCGCTCCGGCGCCGGCCGTACTGGGCGCGCCGCCGGCGCAGCTCGGCGCCACCGCGCCGTCAGTGCCCGCCGCTGCCGCGCAGCCCGCGCCGGTACACGTCGCGCAGGCCCCGGCCGAGCCAGTGCAGAAGGCGCGGATGGCCAGTGCGGTCGAGACGCCCGCCGCCGCGGCTGAAGCCGCGCCGTCGCCGGTGAAGTCCGCCGAAGCCACCGGCGCGCTGCCGACCTTCCGCTGGCCGGTGCGTGGCCGCGTCGTCGCCGCCTACGGCGCCAAGACCAACGGCAAGGTCAATGACGGTATCAACGTCGCGGTGCCGGAAGGCACGCCGGTGAAGGCCGCCGAGGATGGCGTCGTCGCCTATGCCGGTAACGAACTGAAGGGCTACGGCAATCTTGTTCTCGTGCGACACTCCAACGGCTATGTCACGGCGTATGCCCACGCCAGTGAGCTGCTGGTGAAGCGCGGCGAGACCATCAAGCGCGGCCAGACCATCGCCAAGTCCGGCCAGTCCGGCGAGGCCGGCTCGCCGCAACTGCACTTCGAGATCCGCAAGGGCTCGACGCCGGTGGATCCGCTGAAGTTCCTCAGCGGGGCGTAAGGCCTCGTGTCCCGGACGCGGTGCGTCGCTGTTGCGATGCGCCGCAAAGCCGCGACCGTTTCAAACACAGCATTCGCGACGGCCCCGGCTCAGCAGCGCATCACTTCGTGCTGCGCAGCGTCCGGGGCACACGCACGTCTTGTTTACTTCACCGCCAGCCGCACGCCGAGGCGGCCGGCGAGTTCTTGCGTGAACTGCCAGGCGACGCGGCCGGAACGTGAGCCGCGTGTGGTGGACCACTCCAGCGCCTCGTGCTCGAGCTGCTCGTCGTCGAGCTTGATGCCGAAGTGGGCGCAATAGCCGCGCACCATGGCGAGGTATTCGTCCTGGCTGCACTTGTGGAAGCCGAGCCACAGGCCGAAGCGATCCGACAGCGACACCTTCTCCTCGACGGCTTCGCCGGGATTGATCGCGGTGGAGCGTTCGTTCTCGACCATCTCGCGCGCCAGCAGATGCCGGCGGTTCGACGTCGCATAGAGAATGACGTTGTCGGGGCGGCCCTCGATGCCGCCTTCGAGCACCGCCTTCAGCGATTTGTACGACGCGTCGTTGCCGTCGAACGACAGGTCGTCGCAGAACACGATGAAGAGGTAGTTCGAGGCCGCGCGCAGCAGCGCCATCAGCGTCGGCAGGCTCTCGATATCCTCGCGGTGAATTTCGATCAGCTTGAGGCGGCCGTCGACATCCGGCCGCGCGTTGACGCTGGCATGCGCCGCCTTCACCAGCGACGACTTGCCCATGCCGCGCGCGCCCCACAGCAGCGCGTTGTTGGCGGGGAGGCCGGTGGCGAAGCGCTCGGTGTTCTCAATCAGGATGTCGCGCATCCGGTCGATGCCCTTGAGCAGGGTGAGCTCGACGCGGTTGACCTTCGGCACCGGGATCAGCCGGCCGCTCGGGTTCCAGATGAAGGCATCGGCCTTGGCGATGTCCTGCGGCGAGGAGATCGCAGGCCCCGCGCTCGCGAGGTGGGCGGCGATGGTTTCCAGCGCGCGGGCGATTCGATCCGCCGTATTGTCCTCAGGCCGGGACGTAAGGCGTTTTGCCGCGCTGGCGCGGGCGGCGATGGTCTTGTTGCGGCGAGGGGCGGAGGTGGCCGCGCGGGCGGCTCGGGAGGGCTTTTTGCTTGGTTTTTTCGACATTTTCCGGGTTCCTGACGCAGCACCCTTAAAGGCCCCGGCCTGCCGCCGCAACCCGGCCCGGACGCGGGGCGGAACAACGCCGCCGCAGCGTTGCAATTGAAACCGCGGCCGCTATAGTCCGCGCGAATTTGACCGAAACCGGCCCGGACGCTGCCGCGTCGCGCCGGTTTGCCTCCATTTCACAAGGATTTCCGGATGCTGATTACCCCCGCCTTCGCTCAGGCCGCCGGCGCGGCTGGCGACACCAACAGCATGTTGATGTCGTTGCTGCCGTTCGCGCTGATCTTCGTCATCATGTATTTCCTGATCCTGCGGCCGCAGCAGCGGAAGGTGAAGGAACACAACGACCTGGTGAAGAACATCCGCCGCGGTGATACCGTCATCACGAATGGCGGCCTCGTCGGCAAGGTCACCAAGGTGGTGGACGACGAGCAGATCGAGGTCGAGGTCGCCGACGGCGTGCGTATCCGCCAGATGCGCACCATGATTTCCGGCGTGCGCACCAAGGGCGAGCCCGCCAAGGACAAGGGCGACACCAAGGACACGGCCTCCGCGAGCTGATCGCGCCGCGCCAGGGTCTGATCCAACTGCGTTGAATCGGACCCGTCGCTTAGCTTTTTGTTTGAGCATGATCTTCTCCGAAAACCGGTTTCCACTTTTCGGGATCATGCCTTAGAAGGCCATACCGGAACGTCTGACGGATCAATTCGATGTTGTATTTCACGCGGTGGAAGGCTTTGGCGATCATTGCCGCGGCGCTCCTGGTGTGCCTGTGCGCGGTTCCCAATTTCTTCCCCGAAGCGACCGTCAAGACCTGGCCGAAATGGGCGCAGCGCCATCTGGTGCTGGGCCTCGACTTGCAGGGCGGCTCGCACATCCTGCTCGAGGTCGATGCGAAGTCCGTCAAGAAGGACAAGCTCGATCAGGTCCGCGACGAGACCCGCCGTGCGCTGCGTGATGCCCGCATCGGCTACACCGGCCTCGCGATCCGTGGCGACGCCGTCGAGGTTCGCGTCAAGGAGCCCGATGTCGAGAAGGCGCTGGCCAAGCTGAAGGAGCTGTCGCAGCCGCTCGGCGGCATTCTCGGCTCCACCGGGGCGCGCAGCGTCGAGATCAGCGATGCCGGCGGCGGCCTGATCCGCCTGAGCGTGCCGCAAGCGGCGATTTCGGACCGCATCCGGCAGTCGGTCGATCAATCGATCCAGATCGTCGAGCGTCGCGTCAACGAACTCGGCACCGTCGAGCCGCTGATCCAGCGGCAGGGCCTCGACCGCATCCTGGTGCAGGTGCCGGGCCTGCAGGACCCGACGCGGCTCAAGGAGATTCTCGGCAAGACCGCGAAGATGGACTTCCGCATGGTCGATCCGTCGGTGTCGCCGGAGCAGGCCGCGCAGGGCCGCGCGCCGCCGGATGACGAAGTGTTGATGAGCGCGCAGGAGCCGAAGGTTCCTTACGTCATCAAGAAGGAAGTGCTGGTGTCGGGCGCCGACCTCACCGACGCGCAGCCCGGCTTCGACCAGCGCACCGGCGAGCCCATCGTCTCCTTCAAGTTCAACACCACCGGCGCGCGCAAGTTCGCCGATGCGACGCTGAAGAACGTCGGCACGCCGTTCGCCATCGTCCTCGACAACGAGGTGATCTCGGCGCCGGTGATCCGCGAGCCGATCACCGGCGGTTCGGGCCAGATCTCCGGCGGCTTCACCGTGCAGCAGGCCAACGACCTCGCGATCCTGCTGCGCGCCGGCGCGCTGCCGGCGCCGCTGACCATCATCGAGGAACGCACCGTCGGCCCCGGCCTCGGACAGGACTCGATCGAGAAGGGCGAGCGTGCCGCCTATGTCGGCTCGGTGCTGGTCATCGTCTTCATGCTGTTGACCTACCGGCTGTTCGGCGTGTTCGCCAACATCGCGGTGGCGATCAACGTCGCGATGATCTTCGGCGTGCTGTCGCTGCTCAACGCGACGCTGACCTTGCCCGGCATCGCCGGCATCGTGCTGACGGTCGGCATCGCGGTGGACTCCAACGTGCTGATCTACGAGCGCATCCGCGAGGAGTTGCGCGCCGGCCGCAATGCGATCCAGGCGATCGACGCGGGGTTCAAGCGGGCGCTTGCGACCATTCTCGACTCCAACATCACCACCTTCATCGCCGCCGCCGTGCTGTTCTACATCGGCACCGGCCCGGTGCGCGGCTTCGCCGTGACGCTCGGCATCGGCATCATCACCACGGTCTTCACCGCCTTCGAAGTGACGCGCCTGATCGTCGCCGGCTGGGTGCGCTGGAAGCGGCCGCAGAACGTGCCGATTTGAGAGAACGGAGCCGGCTGTGACACATACGATCCTGCTTGCCCTTGCGGCTCTCATTGTGGTGCTGACCATCGCCAGCATCTTCGGGTGGCTGCCGTCGCTCCGCATCGTGCCGGACGACACCCATTTCGACTTCACCCAATTCCGCCGCATCAGCTTTCCGATCTCGGCGGTGCTGTCGATCTGCGCCATCACGCTGTTCTTCACCCACGGCCTGAACTTCGGCATCGACTTCAAGGGCGGCACCCTGATGGAGGTGCAGACCAAGAGCGGCCCGGCCGACATCGCGGCGATGCGCACCACGCTCAACAGTCTCGGCCTCGGCGAGGTGCAGCTCCAGCAGTTCGGCGGACCGGATAACGTGTTGCTCCGCGTCGCCGAACAGCCCGGCGGCGACGAAGCGCAGCAGGCGGCGGTGCAGAAGGTGCGCGGCGCGCTCGGCAGCAACGTCGAATATCGCCGTGTCGAAGTGGTCGGCCCGCGCGTCTCCGGCGAGTTGCTCGCTTACGGCATGCTCGGCCTGATCCTCGCCATCGTCGGCATCCTGATCTATCTCTGGTTCCGCTTCGAATGGCAGTTCGCGCTCGGCGCCATGGTCGCCAACGTTCACGACATCGTGCTGACCATCGGCTTCATGTCGATCTCGCAGGTGGACTTCGACCTGACCAGTATCGCGGCGCTTTTGACCATTCTCGGCTATTCGCTGAACGATACCGTGGTCATCTACGATCGTATTCGCGAGCTGCTGCGGCGCTACAAGAAGATGCCGATGCCGCAGCTTCTCAATGAATCGATCAACCAGACGCTGTCGCGCTCCATCATCACCCACTTGACGGTGACGCTGGCGCTGCTGGCGCTGCTGGTGTTCGGCGGCAACGCGATCCACTCCTTCACTGCGGTGATGATGTTCGGCGTCGTGCTGGTCGGCACCTATACGTCGATCTTCATCGCCGCGCCGATCCTGATCTATCTCGGCGTCGGCAACCATCGCGAGGATGCCGCGCCGCTGACGTCCGCGAAACCGGCGAAGGCTGGTGACAAGGCTGCGAAGGCCGGCACCACCGCCAAGGCGTGAGCGGTGACGTCCGGCGACGCTCCGCATCTGCCGCGCTCGGCACCGATCGAGGCATATGGCAATGGCGGCTTCCGCTTCGACGAGATGTCGCATCGCGGCTCGCTCTTGTGCCTGCCGGATTCGATGTGGGCGTGGCCGGTGACGACGCCGCAACAGATCGACCGTTATTCGCTCGCGCGCGTGTTCGAGAAGGCCAACAGCATCGACACGCTGATCATCGGCACCGGCAATGAGGTGTGGCTGCCGCCGAACGATCTGCGCGAGGCGCTGCGGCGGCTGCATGTCGGCATCGACGCGATGCAGACGGGGCCGGCAATCCGGACCTACAACATCATGCTGGGCGAGCGGCGGCGCGTCGCGGCGGCGCTGATCGCGGTGCCATGAGTGCACAGCCGGGCGATGCGGCCGAGTTCTGCGCCGGGCTGGTGCGCGAATTCGATTTCACCCGCTATGCCTCGACGCTGTTCGTAACGCAGGACGCGCGCCGTGCGCTGCTGGCGCTCTATGCGTTCAATGTCGAGATCGCGCGCGTGCACGAGCATATCCGCCAGCCGATGGCCGGCGAAATCCGCCTGCAATGGTGGACCGACATGCTGGCCGGGCAGGGGCACGGTTATGTCGAGGGCAGTCCTGTCGCCTCGGAGTTGATGCGTGCGGTCGAAGCGCATGCGCTGCCGGTGGAGCGGCTGACGCGGCTGATCGAGGCGCATCAGTTCGATCTCTACAACGACCCGATGCCGGATAGCGAAGTGCTCGACACCTACGCGCAGGAAACATCATCCGCGCTGTTCGAACTCGGCGCGCGGATCGCGGGCGCATCGCCCGACGCGCTTGCCGAAGTGACGCGGCAGGCGGGAATCGCGGAGACTTATTTACATGTGCTGACGCGGTTGCCGTTCGATGCCTCGCGGCAGCAGGTCTATCTGCCGCTCGATCTGCTGACGCGGCACGGCGGCGGCATCGACGAGGTGTTCGCGGGCAAGATGACGCCGGCGCTGCGCGCGACGATTGCAGAGTTCGTCGACCTGGCGCTGTCGCACTTCAAGCTGATGCATGCGCCGCTGATGCAGCTTGCGCCCGAGGCGCGGCAGGTATTCCTGCCGATGGCGATGGCGCGCCGCACACTGGAGCGGGCGCGGCGGCCGGACTTCGATCCCTACAAGCCGCAACCGGACTCGCGGCTGCGCATCCTGTGGACGCTGTGGCGCGCCTCACGCTCCCGCGATTTCCGCGGGTAGGGGCGGAAGGAATTAACGACAAACAACTCCGGAAATCGTCCCCGTCTGCGCGGGGACGACTCTTTCCATTTTGAAAATCCGACCACGAAACGGATTCCGATCAGGCTCTTTCAGGATTGCACCCATCACGACGCCGCGACGGCGGCCTCGGTTCTCGGCTTCAGGATGGCGTAGTTGCCGTTGGCCTGCGCGACCAGCGTATCGCCGACGTAGAGACGGGAATCGAGATTGGCGATGGTCCGTCCGCGATTGATCAGGGTCGTCTCGCAGCGGACGACGCCGGACGGCACCGCACGAAAATAGCTCATCTTGATCTCGATGGTGGCGCAGGTCTCGCCCTTGGCGAGGGTCGGGTAGAGCGCCGCGCCCATGCCGGTATCGGCGAGCGCGTAAAGCACCGCGCCGTGCGTGATGCGGTGCGGATTGTGATGGAGGTCCGGTTCGATCTCGACCGAACAGATGCTGCGCCCCGGGGCTTGCTCATCGATCCGGAGTTTCATCACGTCCGCGAACGGGTGGTGCTGAGGTATCTCGGCTGGGTGCGTCACGGTTCATGTCTCCGCGTCGTGATGGTGCGTACCCCTTCCGTCATTGCGAGGAGCACTCGGATCGGCGCTCTGCGAGCACAGGCTCTGCGACGAAGCAATCCAGAAGAGCTCCCACCCCAAACCCTCCCCCGCAAGCGGGAGAGGGAGAAGAAGGACTGGATTGCTTCGCTCGTAATGACGAGGGATGCGTCTCGGCTTATACCGCGTCCCAATTAAAGATGTCGGCGGAGCGGTCGAGTTTGTAGAACGACGACTTCAGCGCCGGCATGCCGTGCTCGGCGATGGTTTGCGGGGTCCAGCCTTCGCCGCGATGGATCGAGCGGATCGGCCGCGACTGGCTCATCAGGAAGATCTCGTTCATGCGCACCGCGAAGATCTGGCCGGTGACGTCCTTGGCGGCGTCGCCGAGCAGGTAGACCGCGAGCGCCGCGATCTTTTCCGGGCCCATCTGCTGCATGCGCTTGACGCGCTCCTTCTCGGCTTCCGTCTCGGTCGGAATGGTGCCGATCAGGCGGCTCCAGGCGAACGGCGAGATGCAGTTGGAGCGAACGTGGAAGCGGCTCATGTCGAGCGCGATCGACTTCGACAGACCGACGATGCCGAGCTTGGCCGCGGCGTAGTTGGCCTGGCCGAAATTGCCGATCAGGCCCGAGGTCGAGGTGAAGTGCACGAACGAACCGCTCTCCTGTTCCTTGAACAGGCGCGCGGCTGCGTGGGACACGTAGAACGAGCCCATCAGGTGCACTTTGATGACCTGCTCGAACGCGTCGACGCTCATGCGATGGAAGATTGCGTCGCGCAAAATGCCGGCGTTGTTCACGACGCCGTCGAGCTTGCCGTAGGTATCGGTCGCGGTCTTGACGATGTTGGCGGCGGCGAGCGCTTCCGCGACGCTGTCGAAATTGGCCACCGCAGTGCCGCCGGCCTTGCGGATTTCCTCGACGACTTCCTCGGCGGGGGCGGCGTCCTTGCCGGAGCCGTCGGCGGCGACGCCCGGATCGTTGACCACGACCTTGGCGCCTTCGGCGGCCGCAAGCAGCGCGATCGCGCGGCCGATGCCGCGCCCCGCGCCGGTGACGATGATGACTTTGCCGTCGAGTGATTTGGTATTTGCCATGATGCTCTCGTGTTTGCGGTTATTTCTCGTTGGTGAAAATGATGGTGCCGGACGCGGCGAACATGCCGCCGACGCCGTGGCAGACGGAGATCTTCGCGTCCTTGACCTGTGCCGGCGCGATGCCGCGCATCTGCCGCACGCTCTCCTGCAACGCGTACATGCCGTACATGCCCGAGTGCATGTAGCTGAGGCCGCCGCCGTTGGTGTTGAGCGGCAGCTTGCCGCCGGGCCGCGTGTTGCCGTCGGCGATGAACTTGCCGGTCTCCTCGTAGGGCATGAAGCCGAGATCGCCGAGGCCGTAGAGCGGCAGGTGCGCGAAGGCGTCGTAGATCATCAGGTGATCGACATCCTTGTGGGTGATGCCGGCCTCCTTGAACGCCAGCGGTCCCGCCACCTTGAAGGCGCGCGACGAGTTGAACGTCTCCATCTGGCTGACCATCGGCGTCTCGACGCTCTCGCCGGTGCCGAGGATGTAGACCGGCTTCTGCGGAAAGTCTTTCGCTCGATCCGCCGAGGTGAGGATCAGCGCGCCGCCGCCGTCGGTGACGAGGCAGCACTGCAACAGGCGGAACGGATAGGCGATCATCCGCGAATTGAGCACGTCCGCGACGGTGATCGGGTCCTTCATCATCGCGCGCGGATTCTTCGCCGCCCATTCGCGCTGCGCCACCGCGACGGAGGCGATCTGCTCATGCGTGATGCCGTAGGTCTTCATGAAGCGCAGCACCGGAATCGGAAACATGCTCGGCGGCCCGTAGACGCCGAACGGCGCCTCGAACTGGCCTTGCAGGCTGTAGGCCGGGATCGAGCGCGGCGGTTTGCCGATCATCGACTTGCCGCTCTCCGCATGGGTGATCAGCACCGTCTTGCACAGCCCGGCTTCGATGGCGGCGGCGGCGTGACGGACATGCAGCATGAACGAGCAGCCGCCAACCGAGGTGCCGTCGGCCCATGTCGGCGTGATGCCGAGATAATGCGCGATCTGCTGCGGCGTCTCGACCGCGGTGGCGATGCCGTCGATGTCCGAGAGTTTCAATCCGGCATCGGCGATGGCGTTGAGTGCCGCGTCCGCGTGAAGCTGGATCTGCGACATGTCCGGAATGACGCCGAGCTTGGTGGTTTCCGCCGCGCCGACCACGGCGACTTGATTGCGACGCATGAGTTTAAGCCTTTGCCGGAGCGAACAGGGGGAGGGTGATGGCGTCGTCGAGCTTTTCGAACGTCACCTTCAGCGGCATGTCGAGCACCAGCGCTTCCGGCGTCTGCGGACAATCGACGATGTTGGTCATCATCCGCGGGCCTTCTTCCAGCGTCACCACGGCGATGGCGTAGGGCGGTGTGAAGCCCGGCGCGGCGGGGCGGTGATTGATGACGTAGCTGTAGAGCGTCGCCTTGCCGCTCGCCGGGAATACCGAGACCTTGCGCGAAGCGCAGGCGGGGCAGAACGGACGCGGCGGGAAATAGACGTGGTCGCAGGCGTCGCAGCGTTGCAACCGCAGTTCGCCGGCCTTGGTGCCGTCCCAGAAGTGCTGCGTTTCCGGCGTCGGAATGGGGCGCGCGCGCGCGGCTTCGGCCATGTCTCGTTTCCTCTTGTGTCATGGCGCGGGTCGCTCGAGCCCGCGCGAGGCAATCTTGATGCGCCATTTTTCCGCCCAGCGTCAACGCTCTGGCGGTCATCGACGGGCAGATATGCCGATGGCGGTGAGCCGTCCGCGACACGGAATTGGCGCACGTTCGCGCCGCCGCGATCCGCGCGCGGGCTTCGCTCCCTGCAAAAGATACCTTGCCAACCGGCCTTGCATCCTGCAAACGCAAGACGATAGATTGCCGCAGCGATGGCTTGTCGCAGGGCGGCGCTGCCAGTCACATAACAAGAAAATCCGGGAGGACTTGATGCTGAAAAGAGCAATTGCGGCCTTGGGCTTGGGAATGGCCCTGGGCGTGACATTGGGCATGACCCTGGCGTCGCCGGTGCTGGCGGCGGACGCGCCGTCGGAAATCAAGCTCGGGACGCTCTACGCCTCGTCCGGCCGCTATGCCTCGATCTCGATGCCGGTCCATGCCGGGCTGAAACTCTGGGTCGAACAGAAGAACGCCGAAGGCGGCGTCTATGTGAAGGCGTTCGACAAGAAAATCCCGATCAAGCTGATCGCCTATGACGACCAGAGCAACACGGCGACCGCCTCGACGCTCTACAATCAGCTCATCACCCAGGACAAGGTCGATCTCTTCGTGGCGGATTCCGGCTCGGTTCTGACCGCGCCGGCGGTGACCATCGCCCGCGACCACAAGATGTTCCTGTTCGACCAGACCGGCACCGGCGGCAGCTTCTTCACCAAGGACAATCCGTATATCGCGCTGATGTCCGATCCGGTCTCGACCATCTGGCCGAAGCCGATCGCCGACTTCCTGACCAAGGACGGTCCCGCGCTCGGCATCAAGCGCGTCGCGATCCTGTATTCGACCAACGAGTTCACCGGCACGCAGGCCAACTCGCTGCGCAAGTTCATCAAGGACGCCAACGCGCCGATCGAGATCGTCTACGATCAGGGCGTGCCGACCGAGACCACCAACTACACGGTGATCCTCAACAACATCCGCGCCGCGAAGCCGGATGCGGTGATCCACCTCGGCTACGCGCCCAACGACATCGCCTTCCTGCGCAACGTGCAGGACGTCGGCATCAAGTTCAACATGCTGTTCTGCATCTATCCGGGCCTCGAGACCGAGTTGCTCGAGAAGAACGTCGGCGCCAAGGGCTTGCAGCACGTCTTCACCTACGTGCCGCCGTCGGAGATGGCTTATCCGGTCAACTTCGGCATGAACATCGCCGACTACCGCAAGGCATGGGACAAGAAATATCCCGACGGCAAGATCGAATTCGGCTTCAACGCGGTGGCGGGCTACACCACGGCGCTGGTAATCGAAAAGACGCTGTCGGTCGCGACCAGCCTCGATCAGATGGAATTGCGCAAGGCGGTGTTCAGCCTGTCCGGCCAGCTCAAGACGCTCGACGGCACCTTCGCGCTCGACGACACCGGCGGGCAGATCGGCGAATTGACGCCGCTCGGCCAGCTCGAACTCGACGATCACGGCCACATCAAGTTCGTCGCGGTCTATCCGCACGAAGTCGCCACCGGCAAGCCGGTCTATCCGAGGCCGTAAGCCGCCAGGCGGAATGCACAGCAACGTCATTGCGAGCGAAGCGAAGCAATCCAGTCTTTCTTTTTCGGGGCTGGATTGCTTCGTCGCTTCGCTCCTCGCAATGACGGTAAATATAGAGACGCGGACCGACGCAACGGAGACTTGATGCTGGCTTATCCGCTCATCGCCGGAGTTCTGTTCGGGCTGTATTTCAGCCTGCTCGGCATCGGGCTCAATCTGGTGTTCGGCGTCATGCGCATCGTCAATCTGGCGCATGGCGATTTCCTGATGCTGGGGGCCTTCGTCGCGTTCGGCGTGTTCTATGTGCTCGGGCTCGATCCGTTGCTGGCGGTGCCGCTGGCGTTCGTGCTGTTCGTCATCGTCGGCATCGTCCTGTACGGCCTGCTGGTGCCGCGCCTGCAACAGTCGCGTGATCCGGAAATGCTGTCGATCATCCTGTTCTTCGGCCTGTCGCAGGTGATCGAGGCGCTGGTGACCATCGCCTTCGGCACCAGTGAACGCTCGATTCCGAGCCGCGAACTCGGCAGCCTGATGACCGCCGCCGCGAAGGCGCTCGGCGCCAAGCCGGAGGGCGGGCCGGTGGACATTCTCGGCCAGTCGTTTCCGGCGGCATGGGTGATCTCGGCGGTGGTCAGCGTCATCGCCATCGGCCTCGTCTATGTCTATCTCTATCGCACCCGGCTCGGCACCTTGACCCGCGCGGTGATGTCGCGGCGCGACGAGGCGTTCGCCACCGGCATCAATGTCGATCGCGTTTGCGCGGCGGCGTTCGGCATCGGGCTCGGCCTTGCGGCGATTGCCGGCGTGTTCGCGCCATTCATGTTCGGCTCGGTGACGCCGGCCTTCGGCGCCGATGCGACGGTCACCGCCTTCGTCATCGTGGTGCTGGGCTCGCTCGGCAATCCGCTCGGCACCGCGCTTGGCGGCATCGTATACGGCATCTGCTACATGCTGGTGCAGACCTTCCTGTCGTCGTGGGCCGACCTGCTGCCTTACGTGCTGTTGATCGTCGTGTTGCTGCTGCGGCCGAGCGGCCTGTTGGGAAGGAAGGTGCGCGTTGCCTAGTTTCGTGCGCCACTTGCTGTTGATCGTCGCGCCGCTGATCGCCGCATTCGCGATCCTGCCCGGCGTCTATGACAATCACCTGCTGCTGTTCAACTTCGTGATCTTCCTGATCCTCGCGCAGGGCGTGAACATCATCTATGGCTTCACTGGCTATCTGCCGTTCGGCTATGTCGGCTTCTTCGGCGCGGGGGCATACGGCTTCGCCATCATGGTGATGCACTTGCAGACGCCGGCGCCGCTGGCGGTGCTGGCGGCCGGCGTGGTCGGCGTGCTGCTCGGCCTGTTGCTGACGCCGCTGCTGCGATTGTCCGGCGCGTATTTCGCCATCGCCAATCTGGCGGCGGCGCTGGCGGTGCTGCATTTCGTCGCCAACCCGGCGCTGGAATCGATCACCAAGGGGCCGTATGGCGTTGCGCTCAGCGGCACCTTCAATCCGACGCTCGCCTATATCGGCGCGGTAGTCATCCTGGCGCTGACGCTCGGCTTCGTGGTGTTCCTGCGCAACTCCAGTTTCGGCATGGCGTTGCAGGCGGTGCGCGAGGATGCCGTGAGTGCGGCGATGGCCGGCGTCAACGTGGTGAAGATGCGCGTGATCGCGTGGCTCGTCTCGGCGCTGGTCGCGGGCCTCGCCGGCGGCGTGTTTGCCTGGTATGTCTCGGTGTTCTATCCCGACAACGTGTTCAGCAGCGACTTCAGCATCTTCGCCATCGTGTTCGCGCTGTTCGGTGGCGTCGCGACCATCATGGGGCCGATCGTCGGCGTCGTGATCCTCTACGGCATCTACAACCTGATCGGCTTCACCACGCCGCAGTATTTTCAATTGATCTATGGCGTGCTGATCATGGCGCTGGTGCTGTTCCTGCCGGCCGGTCTGGTGTCGCTGGCAACGCGGCGAGGCTGGAATGTCCCCTGACGCCAAGCCCATTCTCACTGTCAACGGACTGGTGAAACGCTTCGGTGGCTTTCACGCGCTGGACGGCCTGAGCTTTCACGTCTCGCCGGGTGAAATTCTCGGTCTGGTCGGCCCCAACGGCTCCGGCAAGACCACTGCGATCAATGTCATTTCCGGGCTCTATGCGCCGGACGGTGGCACGCTGACGTATGACGACGCGTCGATCGGCGGCGTGGCCTCGCACAAGCTCGTGCATCGCGGCATCAACCGCACATTCCAGATTCCAAAACCGTTCCTGTCGCTCACCGTGCGGCAGAATGTCGAGGTGGCGCTGGCCTATGGTCGCGCCGAAGTCGCGCCGCCGAAGCTGTCGGATCTGCTCGAACAGTATCATCTCGCAGAATTGGCCGATCGCCCCGCCGCGGATCTCAACAGTTCGCAGCAGAAGATGCTCGATCTGGTGCGCGCGCTGGCGACGCGGCCGCGCTTGCTGTTGCTCGACGAACTCGCGGCCGGCCTCAACCCGACCGAACTCGACTGGATCGCCGGGCACATCAAGGCGCTGGCGCAATCCGGCCTTGCCATCATCGTGGTCGAGCACCTGATGGGTTTCATCGAGCAGATCACCGACCGCGTGATCGTGATGAATGCCGGCAGGGAAATTTTTGAGGGCACGCTGGCGGTGGCCGTGAAGGTGCCGCAGGTGATCGAGGTGTTTCTCGGAGGCGAACATGGCGCCTGAAGCCGCATCGTTGTTGGACGCGAAGGGCGTCGATGCCGGCTACGGCACCATGCAGGTGCTGTGGGGCGTCGATCTTGACGTGCGGCCGGGCGAGACCGTGCTGCTGCTCGGCGCCAACGGCGCGGGCAAGACCACGTTCCTGAAATCGCTGGTCGGGTTGATCGACACCAGACATGGCCGCATCGCGCTCGGCGGCCATGACGTGACGCGGATGCGCTCCAGCGACCGGATGCGGCTCGGCATGACTTATATGTCGGAGCTGGCGGTGTTTCCCGATCTGTCGATCGAGGAGAACCTGAAAGTCGGCGCGCAGGCGCTCGGCCACGCCAATCCCGGCGCGCGCACCGAAGAACTCTACGGCCTGTTTCCGGTGCTGCGCGAAAAGCGCCGCAACGCGGCCTCAACGCTCTCCGGTGGCCAGCGCAAGATGCTCGGCATCGCCAAGGCGCTCGCAGCGGAGCCGAAGCTGTTGGTGATGGACGAGCCGTCCGCCGGGCTGTCGCCGCTCTTGGTGAAGGAAGTGCTTCAGGTGCTGAGCCGCCTGCAAGGTCAGGGGCTGGCGCTGCTGATTGCCGAGCAGAACATCGGCTTCCTCGAAGTCGCGACGCGGGTATTCGTGCTGGAAGGCGGCCGCATCCGCTTTTCCGGCACCGTCGCCGAGATGACCGACAACGAAGCCTTGCGCCGGGCCTATTTCGGTTTGAAGTAGATACAATAGCGTTTTCAAGCGAAGTGGAAGCCGGTTCGCGTCAAGAAAGCGCGTCAAAAATAAAATCAATCCACGCTTCGGATTTCATCAAACGCAAAAACGTTCTAAGACCGAACCCAAGACAAATAACAAGACCAACAAGAACGGGTGCGGCGATGGGCGGCGGAAGCGAACTCACGGCATTGACGGTTGCGGAACTGGCGGGGCTGCTGGCGCGCCGCGACGTGTCTTCCGTTGAACTCACCGATGCGTGCCTCGCGCGGATCGCACGGCACAACGAGGCGCTGCACGCTTTCATTGCGGTCTATGCCGAGGACGCGCGCACGGCGGCGAAGGCTGCCGATCTCGCGCGCGCTGCCGGCTACGCGCTGGGGCCGCTGCACGGGATTCCCTACGGCCTGAAAGATCTCGTCGATCTCGAAGGCAAGGTGACGACCGGCGGCTCGAAAGTCTGGGAGAAACGGGTGTCGCCGTCGACCGGCACCCTGGCGCGCACGCTCGCGGCGAACGGCATGATCGTCGCCGGCAAGACGCATACGGTGGAATTCGCGTTCGGCGCGTGGGGCACCAACCAGCACATGGGCGCGCCGCGCAATCCGTGGGATTTGCGCGAGGCGCGCACGCCCGGCGGCTCGTCGAGCGGCTCCGGCGTCGCGGTGGCGGCGCGGCTGGTGCCGTGGGCGGTCGGCACCGACACCGGCGGCTCGGTGCGGATTCCCTCGGCGCTGTGCGGCATCACCGGATTGAAGACCACGGTGGGGCAGGTCGCGACCGACGGCATTCTGCCGCTCTCGACCACGTTGGACACGCCGGGCCCCTTGGCACGCAGCGCCCTTGATGCCGCGATCCTGTTCGCGGCGATGCGCGGTGGCGATGCGCGCGCCATCGACGCGGTTCTCAAAGGCCCACCGCCGCGCGGCGTAAAAGACCTGCGGCTGGCGCGGATGCCCGATAACGAACGCGACGTCTGCGAACCGGCGGTGCTCGCCGCTTACGACGCGTCGCTGGCGCAGCTTGCCGACATGGGCGCGGAGATCGTCGATGTCGTGCTGCCGTTCCGCATCAAGGATTTCGGCGCGCTGACCGGCCGCCTGATCGCCGCGGAGGGCTATTCGTTCCTGAAGGAAATCATCGATGATCCCGCCGCGCCGGTGGACGAGGCGGTGCGCGCGCGCTTCGCGGTGGCGCGCACGATGACGGTGACGGATTATCTGCGGCTGTTGCGCGAGCGCGAGGCGATGAGCGCTGCCGCCGACGCGGCGCTGGCCGATGTCGATGCGCTGTTGACGCCGACGACGCCGATGACCGCGCACCCCACCGCCACCGCCGAGCAGCAGCCGATCGTGCCGTCGCACTTCACGCGCATGGCGAATTTCCTCGGCCGCTGCGCGCTGGCGGTGCCGAACGGCTTTTCGCCTTTGGGCCTGCCGACCTCGCTGCAAATTATCTGCGCCGCCAATGCGGAGGCGATGGCACTGCGGATCGGCCGCGCCTATCAGACCGTGACCGACTGGCACCGCCGCGCGCCGTCGCTCGACGCGGTGTAAGGGGATGGCGATGCGAACGATCAGGATCGGATCCGGTGCGGGCTATTCCGGCGATCGCATCGAGCCGGCGGTCGAACTCGCGGAGAAGGGCGGCATCCAATATCTGGTGTTCGAGTGTCTCGGCGAGCGCACCGTGGCGCTGGCGCAACGCGCGCGGCTGAAGAATCCCGACGACGGTTTCGATCCGCTGCTGGAAGCGCGGATGCGCGCCGTGCTGCCGGCTTGTGCTGCGAACGGCATCAAGATCGTCACCAACATGGGCGCGGCCAATCCATGGGCGGCGGCGCGCAAGACCGCGCAGATCGCGGCGTCGCTCGGGCTGTCGCGCCTGAAGATCGCGGCGATTGTCGGCGACGATGTGCTGGAGGCGTGCAAGCAACACGACCTGCCGCTGATCGAGATCGACGGCACGCTGAAGACGCTGGGCAATCGCATCGTTTCCGCCAACGCCTATCTCGGCGCCGAGCCGATGGCAGCGGCGCTGAAGGCCGGCGCGGATATCGTCATCACCGGCCGCGCCTCCGATCCGGCGCTGTTCCTCGCGCCGATGATCGATGCCTTCAATTGGGCAATGGACGACTGGAATTTGCTCGGGCGCGGCACCGTCGCCGGGCATCTGCTGGAATGCGCCGGGCAGGTGACCGGCGGCTATTTCGCCGATCCCGGTTTCAAGGATGTCGCGGGGCTGGCGCGGCTCGGCTTTCCGATCGGTGAAGTGAGCGAAGACGGCGGCCTCGTCATCACCAAAGTTGAAGGTTCGGGCGGAGAGGTGTCGGCGCGCACCTGCAAGGAGCAGTTGCTTTACGAGGTGCACGATCCCGCGCGCTACATGCAGCCGGACGTCGTCGCGGATTTCTCGCAAGTGTCGATCGAGCAGATCGGCCCGGATCGCGTCCGCGTCTCGGGCGGGCGCGGCACGCAGCGCCCCGACACGCTGAAAATCTCGGTGGGTTATGTCGACGGCTACATCGGCGAGGGGCAGATGTCCTATGCCGGGCCCGGCGCGGAAGCTCGCGCGCGGCTGGCGCTGGAGATCGTGCGTGAGCGGCTCAAGCTCACCAAGGTCGAGGCCAACGAATGGCGCTTCGACCTGATCGGTATCGACGCGCTGCATGGCGAACGGCGTTCTCAAGGCAGCGCACCTTACGAGGTGCGCGTGCGTGTCGCCGGCCGTACCGACACGCTGGCCGAAGCGGTGCGGATCGGCGACGAGGTCGAAACGCTTTACACCAACGGCCCGGCCGGCGGTGGCGGCGCGTTCAAGTCGGCGCGCGATATCGTCGCGGTTGCCTCGGTGCTGCTGCCGCGCGACCTGGTCGCGCCGCAGGTCCGTTTCGTGGAGGCGTGAATGGCGAAGCTGCGCGACATTGCCCACTCCCGCACCGGCGACAAGGGCAACATCTCCAACATCTCGGTGATCGCCTTTGACGCGCGGCATTATCCCTTGCTGTGCGAACAGGTGACGCCCGCGCGCGTCAAGGCGCATTTCGACGGCATCGTGTCCGGCGAGGTGGTGCGCTACGAACTGCCGAACATCGCCGCGCTGAATTTCGTGCTGGATCAGGCGCTGGGCGGCGGCGTGACGCGGTCGCTGGCGCTCGATGCACATGGCAAATCGCTCAGTTCTGCGCTACTCGATCTGGAAATCGAGCTGCCGCCGGACCATGATCGCGGCGCTGCTTAGAAAAGTCCTTCCTCCAGCGAGTTTGCATGATGTTGAACACTCCGACCCTTGATTCCCTTGCCGCCGATCTCGAAGCCGGGCGCACCACGGCCCGCGCGCTGGTGGAGGATTGCCTCGCCAAAATCGCGGACAAGAACGGCGAGGGCGCGCGGACCTTCATTTACGTCGATGCCGAGGGCGCCAAGGCCGCCGCCGACGCCATGGACACCTTGCGCAAGGCCAACGCCGCGCCGTCGCGCTTCGCCGGCATTCCGGTGTCGATCAAGGACCTGTTCGACATCAAGGGCCAGCAGACCCGCGCCGGCTCCAGGGCGCTCGACGATACGCCGCCGGCCGCCGCCGACGCGCCGGTGGTGGCGCGGCTGCGCCGGGCCGGCTTCGTGCTGATCGGCCGCAGCAACATGGTGGAATTCGCCTATTCCGGGCTCGGCCTCAATCCGCATTACGGCACGCCGAAGAGCCCGTGGCGGCGCGACATCGGCCATGTGCCGGGCGGCTCATCCTCCGGTGCGGCGGTGTCGGTGACGGACGGCATGGCGCATGGTGCGCTCGGCACCGATACCGGCGGCTCGTGCCGGATTCCGGCGGCCTATTGCGGCATCGTCGGCTACAAGCCGACCGCGCGGCGGATTCCGCTCGACGGCGGCGTGCCGCTGTCATTCACGCTTGACGGCTACGGGCCGTTGGCGCGCAGCGTCGCCTGTTGTGTCACGCTCGACGCCGTCCATGCCGACGAGCCGATCAAGCCGGTCGCGCCGCGTCCGATCAAGGGCATGCGGCTCGCGATCCCGACCACGGTGGCGTTCGACGAGATTGCCGATGACGTCGCGCAGGCCTTCGAGCGCGCGGTGGCGAAGCTGGCGCAGCAGGGCGCGGTGATCGAGCGCATCGCGGTGCCGGAGTTCGCGGACGTCGCGGTGCTCAACGCCAAGGGCGGTTTTTCCGGCGCGGAAGCGTGGGCCTGGCATCGTGCGCTGATCGCGCGGCGCGGCGCCGATTACGATCCGCGTGTCATCGTCCGCATTCGTCGCGGCGAAGGCCAGAGCGCGGCGGACTATGTCGATCTGCTGAAGCATCGCCGCGCCATGATCGACGGCTTCGATGCCCGCGTCGCGCCATATGATGCGCTGGTGATGCCGACCGTCGCCATCACGCCGCCGCGCATCGCCGACCTCGAGAAGGACGACGATGCCTACGCGAAAGCCAACGTGCTGTCGCTGCGCAACTGCACGCTGATCAACACCATCGACGGCTGCGCCATCACGCTGCCGATCCATCGCGAAGGCGAGGCGCCGGTCGGGCTGATGCTGGCGGCCTCCGGCGGTGCGGATCGCCGCATCTTTGAACTCGCTGCCGGGATCGAATCCGCCGTGCGCGGCTGACGGGAAACGGGTGGCGGCGGCGCGGGCCGATGCGCATATCATCTGGTGTCTGTTTTCGGAGGCCATGACATGCCCAGCGCCCGCACCGCCCGCCTGATGGATCCGCCGCTGGCGGTCGAGACAATCGACTGGCAGCGCGTCGGCGACGATCTCGATGCACGCGGCTGCGCGGTGATCGAGAACTTGCTGACGCCGCAGCAGTGCGTCGATCTCGCCGCGCTCTATCCCGACGACGCGCGCTTCCGCAGCCGCATCGTGATGGCGCGGCACGGCTTCGGGCGCGGCGAATACAAGTATTTCAATTATCCGCTGCCGGAGCCGATCGCGCATTTGCGTCCTGCGCTCTATGCGCCGCTGTCGCAGATCGCCAATCGCTGGAATGCGACCATGGGAATCGACGTGCGCTATCCGGCAACGCACGACGCGTTTCTCAGGCGGTGTCACGAGGCGGGGCAAACTCGTCCGACGCCGCTGCTGCTGCAATACATCACCGACGATTACAACTGTCTGCATCAGGACCTTTACGGCGAACATGTGTTTCCGTTGCAGGTCGCGGTGCTGCTGTCGGAGCCGGGGCGCGATTTCAGCGGCGGCGAATTCGTGCTCACCGAGCAGCGGCCGCGCATGCAGTCGCGTGCCGAGGTGGTGCCATTGACGCAGGGCGACGCCGTGGTGTTCGCCGTGCATCACCGGCCGGTGCAGGGCACGCGCGGCTCGTATCGCGTCAACCTGCGGCATGGCGTCAGCCGGCTGCGCTCCGGCCGCCGTCATACCGTCGGAATTATTTTCCACGATGCGAAGTGAGGAACGCGGAGACGTGAGGACGTGACCGGCGATCTGTTCGCGGGAGTAGCGGAAGCGCAGCCGTCGCGTGAGACGATGGCGGAGGGCGCGGTGCTGCTGCGGGGCTTCGTGCTGGCGCGGCAAGAGGAGTTGCTCGCGGCGTTGCGCGAGGTGATCGCCGCCGCGCCGTTTCGCCACATGGTGACGCCGGGCGGTTTCACCATGTCGGTGGCGATGACCAATTGCGGCGAGGTCGGCTGGGTGACGGACCGGCGCGGCTATCGCTACGACGCCAACGATCCCGAGAGCGGCCAACCTTGGCCGGCGATGCCGCAAGTGTTGCTGCAATTGGCGCGCGACGCGGCGGAGGCGGGCGGCTTCGGAAATTTCGCGCCGGATGCGTGTTTGATCAACCGCTACGTGCCGGGCGCGAAGATGTCGCTGCATCAGGACAAGGACGAGACGGATTTTTCCGCGCCCATCGTCTCGGTGTCCCTAGGATTGCCGGCGACGTTTCTGTTCGGCGGCTTGAAGCGCAGCGACAAGACGCAACGTTATCGCCTGACCCATGGCGATGTCGTGGTGTGGGGCGGGCCGTCGCGACTGTTCTATCATGGCGTCGCGCCGCTGGCGGAAGGGGAGCATCCGTTGCTCAAGCGTCAGCGCATCAACCTGACATTTCGCAAGACGGCATAGGTGCGCCGACAAGGTCGCACATAGTCTGTGCATTGCTGCACAGGCATGCGTTTGCTTCGCTACCCAATATCCGGATCGTTCAATAGACTTCACGCCATCTCAAAATTGCGTGAGGAAAGAATGAAGCCGGGTACTGGTATCGCTGTTGCGCTTTTCGCGTTGGGGTTAGTGACGCATGTGTCGGCGGAGCCGATCACCAAGCCGCTGAACATCGCGGTGCTCAACGACAAGAGTTCGGTGTTCTCCGATGCCGGCGGCGTCGGCAGCGTGGCGGCGGCACAACTCGCCATCGAGGATGTTGGCGGCAAGGTGCGGGGACAGCCGGTGGTGCTGCTGGCACCCGACCATCAGAACAAGACCGACATCGGCGTCAATCTGGCGCGCAGCCTGTATGACCAGCAGGACGTGAGCGCGATCTTCGACATCGGCAATTCATCGATCTCGCTCGCGGTGCAGGACCTCGCGCGCGAACGCGGCAAGATCGTCGTGCATGTCGGCTCCGCCACCGCCGACGTGTTCGGCAAGGCGTGCTCGCCGACCGGCGCGATGTGGCTCTATGACACTTATTCGCTGGCGCAGGGCGTCGCGAAGTCGATCGTGCGGCAGGGCGGTGATACCTGGTTCTTCATCACTGCGGATTACGCGTTCGGCATCGCCATGCAGGCCGAAGTCTCCAAGGTGGTGACGGCAGCGGGCGGCAAGGTGCTGGGCTCGGTGAAGCATCCGGTCGGCACCATGGACTTCTCGTCGTTCCTGCTCCAGGCGCAGGCTTCCGGTGCGAAGATCATCGCGCTTGCCAATGCATCGGGCGACACCGTCACCAACATCAAGCAGGCACGCGAATTCCAGATCGGCGAGGGCAAGCAGAAGCTGGCGGTGCTGATCTATTATCTCACCTCGGTGCATTCGCTCGGCCCGGAGGCGATGCAGGGCGTGCAGTATCTCTCGGGTTACTACTGGGATCACAACGATGCCAGCCGCGCTTTCGCCAAGCGGTTCGCGGCCAAGCATGGCGGCAAGATGCCGACCCACGCGCAGGCCGGCGTCTACAGCGCGGTGCTGCATTATCTGCGCGCGGTTGAAGCGGCCAACGACAACGACGGCCTGACCGTGATGCGCAAGATGAAGGCCACGCCGGTCGATGACTTCTTCGCACCGGGCGCGCGCATTCGTGCCGACGGCCGGCTGATGAACGACATGCTGCTGGTGGAAGCCAAGGGCCCGAAGGACGTCAAGAGCGAGTGGGACCTGTTGACGGTCAAGGGCACCATCAAGGCCGAAGACATCATGCGACCGATCAGCGAGGGCGGCTGCACCCGCCTCGATCCGCCGCCGACCTGATGCGGATGCGGTGATTGCGAGGAGCGCTAGCGACGAAGCAATCCAGGCTCTTGAAGAACGGCTGGATTGCTTCGCTTCGCTCGCAACGACGGTGTGCAAAGCGATCTGCTTTTAACGGAAACATCCCAATCCGTCATGCCCGGGCTTGTCCCGGGCATCCACGTCTTGAAAGTATCGCAAAACAGAAGACGTGGATGGCCGGGACAAGCCCGGCCATGACGTGTTGTTGATTCTATCTGAACGACGCTTGCTCGAGATTGTGCCGGCGCTACTCGTCCACGATGAGGCTACTCGTCTACCACGCCGTTGCGCAGGATGCCGAGGCCGTCGGCTTCCACTTCGATCACGTCGCCGGGCTTGAGGAAGCGCGGCGGGTCGAAGCGGGCGCCGGCGCCGGTCGGCGTGCCGGTGACGATGACATCGCCCGCCACCAGCGTGGTGAAGGTCGAGATGTAGTTGATCAGATGACGGAAGCTGAAGATCATCCGGCTGGTGCGGTCGCTCTGCCGCGTTTCGCCGTTGACGCGCGTGGTCAGCGCGATGTCGGCGATCTGCGCCTCATCGGTGAAGGGCACCAGCCACGGGCCGAGGCTGCCGGCTGAATCAAAATTCTTGCCCTGCGTCACGTTGAACTTGGCGTGGCGCACCCAGTCGCGAATGGTGCCCTCGTTGCACAGCGTCAACGCGGCGATGTGGTCGAGTGCGTCGCGTTCGGCGATGTGGCGGCCCGGCTTGCCGATCACGATCACCACTTCGCCTTCGTAGTCGAGTTGTTGCGAAGCCTTCGGCCGCACCAGCGGCGTGTTGTGGCCGACGAAGGAGCGCGGCGTGCGCATGAACATGCTGGGATAGGGCGGCGCGTCCTTGCCGTCCTTGTATTCGGCGTTGCGGTCCGGATAGTTGACGCCGATGCAGATGATCTTTTCCGGCGCCGGGATCGGCGGCTGCCAGGTGACGGCGTCGAGCGCGACATCGGGCGAACGCCCCGCCGCCTCGTCCGCGAGTTTCATCAGCGCGCCGTTCGCGATGACTTCGCGCAGCGTCGGAAAGCTCTGGCCGAAGCGCGCCGAGAGATCGACGATGCCGCTGTCGGTCACCGCGCCGTAGCGGGTCGCGCCGTTGGCGGTGAAGGTGGCGAGGCGGGGACGGGTCACAGCAGCCATGCCTCAGTCCGCCACGATCACGTCGGCCTTGAATTTTGGCTCGCGTACCGCTTGCCCGACGAACGGCGAGCCTTCCTCGAACCAAGAGCGCGGCGCGGGCGAGCCCCACAGCGTCTGGCGGCGCGGATCGCGCAGCGACCAGCGCAGCGGCTCATGGTCATGATCCATGGTGTTGTAGTCGCTGGTGTAGATCTCCAGCCGATGCCCGTCGGGATCGCGGACGTAGAGGAAGAAGGCGTTCGAGATGCCGTGGCGGCCGGGGCCGCGCTCCATGTTCGTCAGGTAGCCGCACGACGCCATCACGTCGCACAGATGCAGGATGTTCATCGCGGTCGGCACCCAGTAGGCGAAGTGATGCAGGCGCGGGCCTTGGCCGTTGGTGATGGCGAAGTCGTGCACGTTGCCCTTGCGATGCATCCAAGCGGCGGCGATGCGGCCGTTCGGGCCGTCCTCCTCGGCGTATTCAGTGAGGCGGAAACCGAGCCGGGCGTAGAAATCGACGGTGTCCTGCACTTCGGCGGCGAACACGTTGAAGTGGTCGAGCCGCTGCGGATGGCAGCCTTTGTAGAGATCGTAGCGGCGCAGCAGGTGCGGGCGCTTCTCCATGGTGGCGTAGAGTTCGATGCGATAGCCGAACGGATCGGTGAATTGCAGCGTGCGGCCCTGGAACGGCACTTCTGCAAAGGCATGCTCGATCTTGTTGGCGGCCATGAAGGCGGCGGCCTTGTCGAGGTCCTTGTCGTTGCCGACCTTGAAGCCGAGCCGGTTGCAGGCGGCGACCTGCGCCTTGCGCAGCACCAGCGAGTGATGCTGATGCTCCTCGGAGCCGCGCAGATAGACCACGTCGCGGTCGGCGTCCTCGACGTGCAGCCCGATGACGGTCTCGTAGAATTTGCGGCTGGCGTCGAGGTCGGTGACGTCGAGCACGGCGTGGCTCGAGCGGAGAACGTTGAACGGCGGATCGAAGACGTGCTGCGGGACCGGCATGGCTGTGTCTCAGGTTGCTGTTGCGTAGGATCGGCGCGAAGTGACGGATGAAGCGGTAAAGACCAAGGGAGGCGCGGTTACCCGGCTTTCTCCTTCGCCAGATGCTGATGGATGTTGTTGCGTTTCCAGCTCATGTCCTTGTCGTTGATCTGCATGTCGAACGACAAGGCGAACGGCATTGCCGCGAACGCCGGTTCGAGGAACTGCGACAGCGCCTTGAAGATGTGCTCGCCGGCGCGCTGCCGTGTCGGCAAGTCACGGCCTTCGCCGAGCCGCAACACCATGGCGAGAAAGCCCATGTCGGGATTGCCGTCGGCAATGGCATAGTGCTCGCAGCGGATGGCGCGGACGCGGATGCCGCCGAGCGGGAAGATGCCGGTTTCGATCGCGGCCTTGCGCACCACCTCGACGGCGGCGCCGATATCGATGCGGGGTTCGAGATTGGCCGAGTATTCCAGCGTGAAATGTGGCATGTCGCTATCTGCTCGCGTGCTCGATGCCGTCGCCGCAACAATGTCGGGATCGTCAGTTTCCGCGCGGCGATTGCGGGAAGTGCCAGCCCGAAACGGTTGCTTTGATGTTTACCTTGGACGACGGCTCCGGAATATGATTAACATGTTAAATGGAATCTGGCAACCGGGCGAATCCGGCTGCCGCGACGAGGAACGGGACGCCGCTCGCGGGCGGCATGGACACCGTCGGGACAGAGGTGGATCGGGCAGGTCATGGGCTCATCACGCAGGAAGGCCCCGGCGATGCCGGTGAAATCGCCCGCCACGACACGAAGCAGCGCGCGCGGTGCCGCACGCCCTGAACAGACCGCCGGCACGGCGGCGCGCGAGATGCCGATGCGCGAATTCTCCCGTTCGCTGCCAATGGCGCTGATGCGCGCCCGCGAAGCGGTGATGCGTCACTTCCGCGCCTCGCTGCGCAATCATGGGCTGACCGAGCAGCAATGGCGCATCCTGCGGGCGCTGGGCGCGGTGGACGCCATTGAGGTCACCGAACTGGCGCGCTCGGCCTATCTGCTCGGCCCCAGCCTGTCGCGCATCCTGCGCGATCTGGAGCAGCGCGGGCTGATCGAGCGCCGCAGCGTCAAGACCGACCTGCGGCGCGGACTGGTATCGATCAGTCCCGAGGGGCTGCGCCTGATCGAAGCGGTCGCGCCGTCGTCGGAGGCGATCTACGCGGAGATGACGCGGCGCTACGGCGCGGAGCGGCTCGCCGCGCTGCACGAGATGTTGAGCGCGCTGGAGGCGAGCCTTGCCGACATGCCGCTGCCCGGCAACGGCCATCTCAAGGACGAGGACGACGACGCATCCCTGTAATGGCAAAATTGCATGACCGGCGAAAACGCCGCTTCGCACAGGGAATGGGGCAGGCGCACCGGGTTTTGCTGCGGTCACGAGCATGGACAGGCGGCTGCGTTTTCGCGCAAACTCATCTTCAACAAAAATCAACAACGGGAGCGAACGCCGCGCCATGGTGACCGTGCAGGTTCAGAAGCTGATCGATTTCGTCGCCGATGTGTTTGCCCATGCCGGCTCATCCCAGGAGGAAGCCCGGCGAATCGCCACCTACCTCACCACCGCCAACCTGACCGGCCACGACAGCCACGGCGTCATCCGCGTGCCGGTCTATGTGCGCTGGAAGAACATGGGCTCGGTGGTGCCGGATCAGACGGTCGATCTGGTGGTGGATACGCCGTCGCTGGCGGTGGTAGACGGCAAGTTTGGCTACGGCCAGACCGTCGGGCCGCAGGCGGTGAAGCTCGGCATCGAGAAGTGCAAGGCGAGCGGGCTCGCAGCGGTGGCGCTGCGCAACGCCGGCCACATCGGCCGCATCGGCGACTGGGCCGAGATGGCAGCGGCGGAAGGGCTGGTGTCGATCCATTTCGTCAACGCAGCGGGTTCGATCCTGGTCGCGCCCTATGGCGGCGTCGAGCGGCGGCTCTCCACCGCGCCGTATTGCGTCGGCATTCCGCGCAAGGGGCAGCGGCCGATCGTGCTCGACTTCGCCACCTCGATCGTCGCCGAAGGCAAGGTGCTGGTGGCAAGCCGCGGCGGCAAGAAGCTGCCGACCGGGGCCTTGATCGACGCCGACGGCACGCTGAGCGAGGACCCGCATGTGCTCTACGGGCCCTATACGCAGGACGGCACCCGCGATCACTCGCAGGGCAAGGGCGCGATCCGCGCGTTCGGCGATCACAAGGGCTCGGGACTGGCGCTGATCTGCGAACTGCTCGGCGGCGCGCTCACCGGCACCGGCGCCACCGCGCCGAACCGCCGCTTCGCCAACGGCATGCTGGCGATCTACATCGATCCCGCGCGGATCGATCCCGCGAACTTTTTCGACGGCGAGATGGCGCGCTATGTCGATTACTACAAGAACACCAAGCCGGCGAAGGGCAACGACGGCGTGCTGATCCCCGGCGATCCCGAAGCACGGACGCGGGCCGAACGCACCGCCAACGGCGTGCCGCTGCCGGACGACACCTGGGCCGCCATCGTCAACACCGCACGCGAAGTCGGCGTCAGCGAAGCCGCGATCGCCAAGGCAATTCAATAGATTTCCCGTCATTGCGAGCGAAGCGAAGCAATCCAGTTCTTTCTTCTCGGCCTCTGGATTGCTTCGTCGCTTCGCTCCTCGCAATGACGAAATGTTTTGACCAATCGAGAGGATGAAAGATGGCCAACAACGTCAAGAAACTCTGGGCTGAAGGCAAAGTCGTGGTGAACGGCTGGCTGGCGATCCCGTCGGGATTTTCCGCCGAGGTGATGGCGCAATGCGGCTTCGACAGCGTCACCGTCGATATGCAGCACGGCGTGCAGGACTATCAGTCGATGGTGCAGTGTTTTCAGGGTATGCAGGCGCACCCGGTGACGCCGATGGTGCGCGTGCCGTGGAACGAGCCGGGCATCATCGGCAAGGTGCTCGATGGCGGCGCCTACGGCGTCATCTGTCCGATGATCAATACCAAGCAGGAAGCGGAGAACTTCGTCTCCTACTGCAAGTATCCGCCGCGCGGCACCCGCAGCAACGGGCCGATCCGCGCCGGGCTCTATGGCTCCTCCAGCGGTTATCAGACCACCGCCAACGAGGAGACGCTGTGCATTCCGATGATCGAGACCAAGACCGCAGTGAAGAACATGACGGCGATCCTCGATGTCGAAGGCATCGCCGGCGTCTATGTCGGCCCGTCCGATCTCGGTTTCTCCTACGGTCTGGTACCGAAGCTCGATCGCGACGAGCCGGAAATTCTGAAGATCTACGACAAGCTGATCAAGGAATGCAGCAAGCGCGGCATCTCGGCCGGCATCCATTGCAGCGGCCCGGCCGGCGCGCTGCGCGCCATCAACATGGGCTTCAAGCTGGTGACCTTGCTCAACGACAGCGGCATCATGGCCACCGGCGCGCGCGCCTGGGTCACGGAAACCCGCAAGGGCGCGAAGGGCAAGGCCTGATATTCGGCGCAGCGAGGCTGCGATTTGTGGTGAACCACGCCGTCGCGGTGGCGACCATCGAAGCATGATGGTCGCGGGCCCGCTTCAAGGAGATTGGATTATGAGCACCGCGCCCGTCATCCGTTTGCATCCCGACGACAGCGTCCTGATCGCGCGGACCACCTTGCTGCCGGGAGTGGCCGTGACGGAAGGCGTCACGACCTCGGATCGCATTCCGGCTGGTCACAAGGTGGCGATCCGGCCGATCGCGGTGGGGGAAGCGATCCGGCGCTATGGCCAGATCATCGGTTTCGCCACGATGCCGATCGCGCCGGGGCAGCACATCCATACGCATAATTGCGGCATGGGCGATTTCTCTCGCGATTATGCCTATGGCGTTGATGTGAAATCGACCGCTTTCATCGACCCGCCGGCGACGTTTCAGGGCATCCGCCGCGCTGACGGAAGGGTCGCGACGCGCAACTACATCGGACTTCTGACCAGCGTGAATTGCAGCGCGCATGTCGCGGGGCTTGTCGCCGACGTGTTCAAGCGCAATCCGTTCAGCGGTCACAACCCGCTGGCGGATTTTCCCAACGTCGACGGCGTGGTGGCGCTGACCCACAAGACCGGCTGCGGCATGACGCAGGACGAACCGCTGGCGCTGCTCCGCCGCACGCTCGGCGGCTACGCGCGCCATGCCAACTTCGCCGCAGTGGTGGTGCTCGGCCTCGGCTGCGAGATCAACCAGATCGGCGGCTTGATGGCGGAGCAGAAACTCGCCGGGCGGCTGCGCGAATTGCAGATTCAGGACATCGGCGGCACCCGCAAGACCACCGAGGCCGGCATCGCTTTCGTCAGGGAAGCCTTGCAGGACGCCAACAGGGTGAAACGCGAAACCGTTCCGGCCAGTGAACTCACCGTGGCGCTGCAATGCGGCGGCTCCGACGGTTATTCCGGCATCTCGGCCAATCCGGCGCTTGGCGCGGCGAGCGATCTGCTGGTGCGCCACGGCGGCACCGTCATTCTCTCGGAAACGCCGGAGACCTATGGTGCCGAGCATCTGCTCACGCGCCGCGCGGTGAGCCGCGAGGTCGGCGAAAAGCTGGTCGGCCTGATGCGCTGGTGGGAGGATTACACCAGGCGCGAGGGCGCGGAGATGAACGCCAATCCCAGCCCCGGCAACAAGGCGGGCGGGCTCACCACCATTCTCGAGAAGTCGCTCGGCGCGATGGCGAAAGCCGGCAGCACCAATCTGGTCGATGTGGTGAACTATGCGGAGGCCGTGACCAAGAAGGGCTTCGTCTTCATGGACACGCCCGGCTACGACCCGGTGGCGGCGACCGGGCAGGTGGCGGGCGGCGCCAATCTCGTCTGCTTCACGACGGGGCGCGGCAGCGTGTTCGGCTGCAAGCCCGCGCCGTCGATCAAGCTCGCGACCAACTCGCCGATGTATCGCCGCATGGAAGACGACATGGACGTGAACTGCGGCACCATTCTCGACGGCGACGAGACGGTGCAGCAATGCGGCCAGCGCATCTTCGACTTGATGCTGCGTGTCGCATCGGGCGAAGCGACGAAAAGCGAGAGCTTCGACTTCGGCGGTGCGGAGTTCGCGCCGTGGGTGCTCGGCGCGACGATGTAGCACGCCGATGACGGCGCGTGACGCGCTTTGCCACAATGTTGAGGGATTTCGAACCCAGTCTGACGCCAATCGACCGTTGATGTCGACGGGAACGATTTGACGTTCTGGATGTTGTTTCCAGTTAAGGCGCTTCCGATGGAGGTGTCCTGAATCGAGACGCGTTCGGGGGTTAGATGATAAATGAGGCCGGTGAGACCGGACGTCGCATTCTGTGCGTGTTTCCGCGCTACACATCCTCGTTCGGCACGTTCGAATATGCCTATCCGTTGACGGACGGCGTGCAGGCCTTCATGCCGCCGCAGGGGCTGTTGCTGATCGCGGCCTATCTTCCGAAACACTGGCAGGTTCGCTTCATCGACGAGAATATCCGCCCGGCGACCGCGGAAGATTTCACCTGGGCCGAAGCCGTGCTGGTCAGCGGCATGCACGTTCAGCGAGTTCAGATGAACGACATCTGCCGCCGCGCCCATGCTTTCAACCTGACGGTCGCAATCGGCGGGCCGTCGGTCAGTGCCTGCCCGGATTACTATTCATCATTCGATTATCTGCATATCGGCGAACTGGGTGACGCAACCGATGAATTGATTGCGCGGCTCGCGCGCGATCCGTCGCGGCCGCGGGAGCGGGTGGTGTTGAAGACCGCCGACCGGCTCGACATGACGCGCTTTCCGATTCCGGCTTACGAGCTTGCCGAGATCCCGCGCTACTTCCTCGGCAGCATCCAGTATTCGAGCGGCTGTCCGTATCAATGCGAATTCTGCGACATTCCCGGACTCTACGGCCGCAATCCGCGCCTGAAATCGCCGGAGCAGATTACGCGTGAACTCGACAAGCTGCTGGAATGCGGCATCCGCGGCTCGGTGTATTTCGTCGACGACAACTTCATCGGCAACCGCAAGGCCGCGCTGGAATTGCTGCCGCACCTCATTGAATGGCAGAAGAAGACCGGCTTCGTGCTGCGCTTCTCCTGCGAGGCGACGCTGAACATCGCCAAGCGGCCAGAGATTCTGTCGCAGATGCGCGAGGCCTATTTCGCCACCATCTTCTGCGGCATCGAGACGCCGGATCCGGTGGCGCTGAAAGCCATGCACAAGGACCACAACATGATGGTCCCGATCATGGAAGCGATCCACACGCTGAACGGTTTCGGCATGGAAGTGGTGTCCGGCATCATTCTCGGCCTCGACACCGACAAACCCGAAACCGGCGCGCATCTCCTGCACTTCATCGAGCAGTCGCAAATTCCGCTGCTCACCATCAATCTGTTGCAGGCGCTCCCCAAGACTCCGCTATGGGATCGCCTCAAGCGCGAGAACCGCCTGATCGAGGATGAGAACCGCGATTCCAACGTCGATTTCCGGCTGCCTTACGATCAGGTCGTCAACACCTGGCGCGATTGCATGGGGCGCGCTTACGAGCCGGAGAGATTGCTGGAGCGGTTCGAATATCAAATCCGCGAAACCTATCCGCACCGGGTGCAGCCGCCGCCGTCACGGGCGCGAATCTCGGCCGCGAACATCAAGCTCGGCCTGACGATGCTGCGGAACATCTTCTGGAAGGTCGGCGTGCTGGGCGACTATCGCCGCGCGTTCTGGAAGTTCGCGTTGCGCCGGCTGCGGCGGGGCGAGATCGAATATCTCATCAGTTCGATCACGGTGGCGCATCACCTGATCATGTTCGCGCGCAACGCCTCGCGCGGCGAAACCAACGCTTCATATTATTCGCTCAAGCTCCAGGGAGCGTCGGTGCCGGCAGAGTGACCGGCCTGCGCCACGCAAGCTCGCTCGATGCGCTTTGATGACAATTCCGTGAAAGAGTACGCTGCGGCAGGCCAACCGGGGCGAATCGCAGCAAGAGCGTTTTTTGAGCGAAGCTGATGCCGGTTCGCGCGAAGAAAACGCGTCAAAACAAGAAGCTGGAGCCCCGTTCCGATTCAATCGGAACGGAAATGACTCCAGGCCGCGCTTGCGGGATCGCACAGACCTGCTAAACCTCGGCGCCGTGATTTTGTTTCATGTTTTCAAGGGCTCCCGCTGTCGTTGACCGTGGAGCCGGGCGCCGGATCGCCAGCCGAGAACGGACACCGCATGCACGACGTGAATGGAAGCGATCTCGATGCCCGCAAGCCGGGCAGGAAGCTGCCAAGCATTGCCTTCGGGCTGGAGCGCATCGGGCTGATCGGCATTCGCGCGCCGATTCTCGCTTGCATCATTCTCGCGGTGCTGTGCGTCGGCGCGGCGTTCGGCATCCAGCGAATCAAGATCGACGATTCGCTCAGCCAGTTGTTCCGCTCCGACTCGGTCGAATACAAGCAGTACGAAGAAGTGACCCGACGCTTCCCGTCGACCGAGTTCGACGTGCTGGTGGTGGTCGAAGGCAAGACGCTGCTCAAGCGCGACAACCTCGAGAAGTTGCGCGACATGGTCACCGACCTGCAACTGATCGACGGCACGCGCGGTTTGATCTCGCTGTTCTCGGCGCGGCAGGCGCCCGAAGCCGGCAAGCTGCCGGCGGCGTTGTTCCCGAACGATCTGCCGCAAGGCGCGGCCTACGACAAGTTCATCGAGACGGTGAAGTCCAACGAGATCATTCGCGGCAAGCTGTTGTCGGAAGACGGCACGCTCGCCTTGATCGTGCTGGCGCTCGATCCCGAGGTGGTCCGCAACAACAGCCTCGGCAAGGTGGTCGGCGAGATCCGCAAGGTGATGAACGACGATCTGGCAGGCACCGGCCTCACCAAGGAATTGTCGGGCGTGCCGGTGATGCAGCTCGAAATCCGCAACGCGGTCGAGCGCGACGGCTTGATGTACAACATCGCCGGCATTCTCGCGGGCTGCCTGATCGCCATCGTGTTCTTCCGCAAGGTCTCGTTCATGATCGTGGCGGCGTTCCCGCCGCTGCTCGCCATTCTGCTCGCGCTCGGCGCGCTGGGTTGGGCGGGCTTCAGCCTCAACATGTTCCTGAACGTGATGACGCCGCTGATCATGGTCATCAGTTTCTCGGACTCGATGCAGCTCACCTTCGCGGCGCGCGATCGCCTGATCGCGGGGGAGGACCGCTATTCGGCGTTTCGAAACGCGGTGCTGGTGGTCGGCCCGGCCTGCGTGCTGACTCACGCAACGGCGGGCATTTCGTTCCTCGCGCTGCAATTCTCCAATTCGGATTTGATCCGCGCCTTCGGTGAAGCCGGGTTCGCGGCGACCGTCATCGCGCTGCTGGCGGTGCTGCTGCTGGTGCCGGTGTTCGGCGTGCTGCTGGTGCGCAACGAGAAGGTGTTCGCCAGCAAATTCAAGACGGCTGATGCCGGCGTCAACGCGCTGCGCGCCTTCTGCATGTGGATCGCGGTGCGCATGGTCAGCCGGCCGGGGCTATTCAGCCTGATCGCGCTGCTGGTCGTGGTCGGGCTCGGCAGCATCTATGCGAGTCTCGAGCCACGCTACCGGCTCGCCGATCAGGTGCCGGACAAGCAACAGGCGGTGGCGGCGAGCGGCCGTCTCGACGCCAAGCTCACCGGCGCCAATCCGATCGACGTGCTGATCGAATTCCCCAAGGGACAGTCGCTGTATTCGCAGCAGACGCTGGACACCATCGCCGAGGTGCACAAGCAGGTCGAGACGCAGGCCGGCGTCGGCAACGTCTGGTCGCTGGAAACGCTGCGGCGCTGGCTGGCGGAGAAGGTCGGCTCCTCGGACGTCGCGACGTTGAAGGAATACGTCGACCTGTTGCCGAAGCATCTGGTGCGGCGCTTCATCTCTGAGGATCAGGATGCGGTGGTGGTGTCGGGCCGCGTGCCCGACAGCGACTCCAGCCAGATCCTGCCGATCGTGAAGAAGCTCGACAACAGCCTGAACCAGGTGCGGAAAGAGCACCCCGGCTATGAGATCGCGGTGACCGGCCTCTCGGCCATCGCGGCGCGCAACAGTGCCGGCATGATCGAGAAACTCAACCACGGTCTCACCATCGAGTTCGGGTTCGTCGCCGCCTTCATCGGGCTGGCGTTCCGTTCGGTGGTGGTGGGGCTCGCCTGTATTCTGCCCGGTATCTTCCCGGTGGTGCTGTCGGGAACGGTGCTGTGGCTGCTGGGGGAGGGGTTGCAATTCGCCAGCGTCGTGGCGCTGACCGTGTCGTTCGGACTCGGGCTAAGCGCGACGATTCACTTCCTCAATCGATTGCGGCTGGAGCAGAAGCCCGGCGAGGATCCGGCGATCGCGGTGGAAAGCGCCACCGTGCTGGTGGGACCGGCGCTGATCCTGACCACGGTGGTGCTGGCCTGCGGCCTGGTGGTGACGGTGTTCTCAGACCTGCCGTCGCTGCGGCTGTTCGGCTGGCTCAGCGCCTTCGCCATGGTGGCGGCGCTGATCGCGGACCTGTTCATCCTGCGGCCGACGGCGATGTGGCTCATCAGCCTGTCGCAGCGGTTGCGCGGTGTGCAGAGGCAGCCTAAACCGGCGGAGTAGACCCGTCATGCAAAAGCCCGCGGAGTGATCCGCGGGCTTTTGTCGGATAGCTGGTTGCGAAGGGTCAGCTCTTCACGAGCGTGATGTTGACGCCGCGAATTTCGCCCTTCGAATTGATCAACACCGACTGCTTGTTGCCATGTGTGGTGACCGTGAGGTTGGCGGCGAAGCCCGCCGCTTCGACGAACACCTCGATCCGGCCGTCGCTGGCGCGGCCCTGAAGATTGCCATTGATGTTGCGGCTCTGCTCGCTCCAGTTTCCGGTCACGGTGCCGCCTTGCGCGACGACATCGCTGTCGAGGTCGAAGCGATAGCTGTCGCTGGCGCAGCGCAGCGTCTGCTTCAGGCCCTGGCCGTTGCCGTTGACCTTGTAGTTCGCCTTGCAGCGAATTCGCTCGGTCGAGCCGTTGGACATCGAAACCGATCCGGTTCCCGACCATGCGCCGTTGAAACTCGTGAACGGACCGGACTGAGCATGGCTTGCCGATATCGAGAACAGAAGCATGCCGGCCGCGCCGGCTGTCTTGATGATCTGCGAAATGCCGAAACCGAACGACTTCATAGCTGCGCCCTAAATTGATTTGCTTGTCGCGAAGATAGTATCGCCGCATCGCATGCGGTAGCTCAGCTTCATAGTGTCTCGAAACCGTCCGCGGGTTCAATACCACGTACACAATGACGCGACGATATCGGACAACGCCGAAAAAACGCGATGACCTGTCGGGATATACGACGAATTCGGTTCAGTCGGATGTGACGGCGGATCGGTTCAAGCGATGACGGCATGACAAATGTGAATATCGTGCCTCGTTGAAATAATCGCGTAAAATCATGATGTTATGATGATTTGATCATGCGTGGCGCAAATCCTCGCGCGCGCGATGCCGGTCTGCCGTAATTTTAGCCGTATTTGCAGGCGCTTTGACGGAAGTGTCGTCACCATCATGCCGATGGATGCTTGTGTCTCGCGCGCGTCCGTGAGGAGCTTCGATGAAGTAAGATTGTTGACGGCGCGTCTGCCCTGTCAGTATTCAATCGGCTGACAGACGTTCGTGACTCGCCGTCAGCATTGCCGTCTCCAACTGTAAACGACCGTGAATCGATGATCGGTCGCGCTGTTATTTTTGTCAGAAACGAAGGACCACAATGCCCAGAATTCTCCTGTTGCTCGCACTGTTGGCGCCGCTTTCCACCGCTGCAATGGCCCAGAATCAAAGCTCGAACCAGCGCAGCGGCACCGAGGAAGAGCAGAAAGCCTGCACCCGGGATGTGACGCGGCATTGCCGTCAACTGATGGATCAGGGCGATCTGGTGATCCTGGGCTGCCTCAAGGAGCACCGGGCGAAGCTGACCAAGGCTTGCAATCAGGTCCTCGTCAATCACGGTCAGTGATCGCCGGCTGACTGTTCTGCATTCTTGAAGCGCGCGGGCAGGTCGATCCCCGTCCGCAGGCGGGAAATCCCCCAAAATTGGGTTCCCAGATCGGCTTCGGCAGGGGGCAGCAGCGCCGCGTGGCGCCCCGCCTGTGACAGAATGCATTGGTTTTATGGGTGAACTTCCCATATATGAGGGCGGAACTGCGGACGCGCGCCAAGGAATGGCGCGCCAGCGCTTATCAGCCCCTTGAGATGAATGTAGCCGTTTCCAATGACGACTGCGAGCGAGCTGCGATCGGGCAAGACCCATCGCGACGAGAATTTCCCGGTTGCGTCATGGATCATCCATCCGCGCCATCGGGCGCTGATTCTCGCCTTTTATAATTTCGTCCGCACCGCCGACGACATCGCCGATCATGCGACGCTGAGCGGCGAGGACAAGCTCGCCAATCTCGATCTGCTGGAAGCCGAACTGCTCGGGCGCGGCAACAGCCAGCCGGAAGCCGTGCGGCTGCGCGAAGCTTTCGCGGAGCGTGGCATGCCGCCGCGTCATGCGCTCGATCTGCTGATCGCGTTCCGCATGGACGTCACCAAGCTGCGCTACGAGAATTGGGACGAGGTCATTCACTACTGCCGCTATTCGGCGATGCCGGTCGGCCGCTTCATGCTCGACGTTCATGGCGAGAGCACATCGACGTGGCCCGCGTCGGATGCGGTCTGCGCCGGCTTGCAGATCAACAATCATCTGCAGGATTGCGGCAAGGATTACCGCAATATCAACCGCGTCTATCTCCCGCGCGACGCGCTTGCCGCGGCGGGCGCAAGCGTCGAGATGTTAGGGCAAGACAAATCACCGCCGCAGCTTCTGCAATGCCTGCACGCTCTCGCGCGCCGCAACGAAGCGTTGCTCGATGAAGGCAAGTCGCTGAATGCCGGTGTAATCGATACGCGGCTCGGGTTGGAGATCGCGGTGATCCAGACCTATGCCGACAAGATCGTGCAACTGTTGAAGGTGCGCGATCCGTTGAGCGAGCGCGTCCACCTGCGGCCGCATCAGTTCCTTGGCTATAGCATCAGCGGCATGGCCATGGAGTTGACGCGGCGTATGTTGCGGCGGCCCGCCGCCAAGCGGGCGGCCGGCGCATGAGCATCGAGGCGGCGGCCGACGCAAGTTCCGGCGCATCCGCGTCCGGCAGTTCGTTCTACGCGGCGATGCGCATTCTGCCGCGCGCGCAACGCGAGGCGATGTTCCAGATCTATACGTTCTGCCGCGAAGTCGACGACATCGCCGATGCCGACGGCCCGCGCGAGGGGCGCCGTGAAGCGTTGGAGCAATGGCGCCGCGATATCGACGCGCTGTGCGCCGGCCATCCGCCGGAGCGATTGAAAGGCTATCTGCCGTCGGTGCGAACCTTCGGGCTGCGGCGCGAGGATTTTCTCGCGATCATCGACGGCATGGAGATGGATGTCATCGGCAATATCCGCGCGCCGGACGCCGCGACGCTCGATCTCTACTGCGATCGCGTCGCGAGCGCCGTGGGGCGATTGTCGGTGCGGGTATTCGGCCTGCCGGAACAGGACGGCGAGGGGCTCGCCTATCATCTCGGCCGCGCGCTGCAACTCACCAATATCTTGCGCGACATTGACGAGGACGCCGGCATCGGCCGTCTGTACCTGCCACGCGAGGCGTTGCTGGCGGCGGGTATCACCAGCGACGATCCGGATGTCGTGATGCGTGAACCGGCGATGCAGAAAATCTGTGCGCCACTGCTGGCGCAGGCGCGCGAGCATTTCATCAAGTCCGACGAGATCATGGCGCGGCATCCGCGCAAGATCGTGCGCGCCCCGCGCATCATGTCGAAATACTATCAGGTCATTCTGGATCGTCTGGTGGCGCGCGGTTTCGCGCCGCCGCGCGCGCCCGTGCGTCTCAGCAAGGCGGCGAAGATGGCGATCCTCCTGCGATACGCGGTCATCTGATGTCATCCACCGTTCACATCATCGGCGCCGGGATTTCCGGCCTTTCGGCAGGTGTGCGGCTCGCCGCCGCCGGCCGCACCGTGCGCGTGCACGAAGCGACGCAACAGGTCGGCGGACGCTGCCGCACCTACTACGACGGCGCGACCGATCTGATGATCGACAACGGCAATCACCTGCTGCTGTCGGGCAATCATCACGCTCTCGCTTATGCGCGGCAGATCGGCAATCTCGAAGGGCTGAAAGGTCCGGACGAGGCGCGCTTCGACTTCGTTGATTTCGGCACCAATGAACGTTGGGTGCTGCGCATGAACGACGGCCGCGTGCCGTTCTGGGTGTTCGATGCCAAGCGGCGCGTGCCCGGCACCTCGGCCGCCGATTACTTCGGCCTTGCGCCGCTGGTTTGGGCAGGCAGCGACAAGCGCATCGGCGATGCGATCAAGTGCGACGGTGCGCTGTATTGGCGACTGGTGCAGCCGCTGCTGCTGGCCGCGCTCAACATCGATCCGCCGAACGGCTCGGCCGGTCTTGCCGGCGCGATCATTCGCGAAACATTGCTGGTGGGCGGGCAGGCATGCCGTCCGCTGATCGCCAGCGACGGCTTGAGTTCGGTGCTGATCGATCCCGCGATCCGTTTCATTCGCGAGCGCGGTGGCAGCGTCGATATCGGCCATGAAGCGCGCAGCTTCACCTTCGACGGCAATCGCGTCAGCGCGCTTTCGCTCGGCGATCAAACGATCGATCTCGGCCCGCAGGACGCGGTGGTGATGGCGGTGCCGCCGCGGCCTGCGGTCGCGCTGCTGCCGGGGCTCACCGCACCGAACAAATTCTGCGCCATCGTCAACGCGCATTTCCGCTTTGCGCCGCCGCCGGGCACGCCGCCGATCATGGGCATCGTCAACGGCCTGATCGACTGGCTGTTCGCGTTCCCGGAGCGGCTGTCGGTGACCATCAGCGGCGGCGACCATCTGGTCGATCGGCCACGCGAGGAACTGGCGCAGGCGATCTGGGATGACGTCTGCAAGGCCGCGGGCATTGCCGCGCCGCTGCCGCCGTGGCAAATCGTGCGCGAACGCCGCGCCACCTTCGAGGCCACGCCGGAACAGCATGCGTTGCGGCCCGGCGCGCGGACGCAATGGACGAATCTGGTTTTGGCGGGCGACTGGACCGATACCGGTCTGCCGGCAACCATCGAAGGCTCGGTGCGTTCGGGCAACCGCGCAGCCGACTTGCTCCTGAAGAACTGACAGGCCGCCTTAGGCGTCCCGCGCTGTCTCATTGGAACACGAGATCGAGATGCTCACCACCACTACTCAATCCGTTATTGAAAAAGCCGAACTCGACCGCAGCATTGCCGCGGCGACGAAGGCGTTGCACGACCATCAGCGTGCAGATGGCCATTGGGTTTTCGAACTCGAAGCCGACGCCACCATTCCCGCCGAATACGTGCTGTTCCGGCACCAGATCGGCGAGCCGGCGTCGCCGGAGATCGAAGCCAAGATCGGCAACTACCTGCGCCGCATTCAGGGCAAGCATGGCGGCTGGCCGCTGTTTCAGGACGGCGCGCTCGATATCAGCGCCAGCGTCAAGGCGTACTTCGCGCTGAAGATGATCGGGGACTCTCCCGACGCGCCGCATATGGTGCGCGCCCGCGACGCCATTCGTGCGCACGGCGGCGCGGAGAAATCCAACGTCTTCACACGCTTCCTGCTGGCGTTCTTCGGCGTCGTGTCGTGGCGGGCGGTGCCGGTGCTGCCGATCGAGATCATGCTGCTGCCGCGCTGGTCACCATTTCATTTGACCAAGATTTCGTATTGGGCACGCACCACCATGGTGCCGTTGATGGTGCTCGCCGCGCTGAAGGCTAAGGCGCAGAATGCGCGCGGCGTCGGCATCGATGAGTTGTTCCTCGCACCGCCGTCACAGGTCGGCTTCGCGCCGAAGGCGCCGCATCAGAGCAAGGCGTGGTTCCTGCTGTTCCGCAGCATCGATGCCGTGCTGCGGGTGATCGAGCCGATGTTTCCGAAGAAGCTGCGCGCCCGCGCCATCGCTGCCGCGCAAGCCTTCGTCGAAGAGCGGCTGAACGGCGAGGATGGCATCGGCGCGATCTTCCCGCCGATGGTCAACACCGTGCTGATGTATGATGCGCTCGGCTATCCGAAGGATCATCCGCCGCGCGCCACCACCTTGCGCGGCGTCGACAAGCTGCTCGTCATCCATGATGACGAGGCCTATTGCCAGCCCTGCGTCTCGCCGGTGTGGGACACTGTGCTGACCGGCCATGCGCTGCTCGAGGCCGGCGACGCGGAATCGGTCGCTCGCGTCCGCAAGGGGCTCGACTGGCTGAAGCCGCTTCAGGTGCTCGACGTGAAGGGCGACTGGGCCGCCAAGCGCCCCGACGTGCGGCCGGGCGGCTGGGCCTTCCAATACGCCAACGCGCATTATCCCGACCTCGACGATACCGCCGTGGTGGTGATGGCGATGGATCGCGCCCGCCGGCTCGACGGCGGCAAGGAATACGACGCGGCGATCGCCCGGGCGCGGGAATGGATCGAGGGGCTGCAAAGCAAGGACGGCGGCTTCGCCGCCTTCGATGCCGACAACCTCGAATACTACATCAACAATATCCCGTTCGCCGATCACGGCGCGATGCTGGACCCGCCGACCGAGGACGTCACCGGCCGCTGTGTCTCGATGCTGGCGCAGCTCGGCGAGACGCTGGAGTCTAGCCCGGCGATGAGGCGAGGGGTCGATTACCTGATTCGCACCCAGCTCGATGAGGGCTCCTGGTACGGCCGCTGGGGGCTCAATTACATCTACGGCACCTGGTCGGTGATGTGCGCCCTCAACGCCGCCGGCATCGACCACAAATCCCCGACCATGCGCAAGGCGGTCGACTGGCTGGTCAAGATCCAGAACCCGGACGGCGGCTGGGGCGAGGACGGCGACAGCTACAAGCTGGATTACAAGGGCTATGAGGCGGCGCCCAGCACCTCGTCGCAAACCGCCTGGGCTCTGCTGGCGCTGATGGCGGCCGGCGAGGCCGACCATCCGGCGGTTCATAGAGGTGTTGCGTATTTGTCACAAGCGCAAAATGAAGCGGGTGAGTGGGACGAGACCCGCTATACAGCGACCGGTTTTCCGCGTGTATTCTACCTGAGGTACCACGGTTATCGGAAGTTCTTCCCCCTTTGGGCGCTAGCCCGATACCGCAACCTTCATTCGACGAACAGCAGGCTTGTAGGGGTCGGGATGTGATCTTGGGGACAGGGGATCGAGTTGTGCCTGCGGGGGGTGAATTCGACTCGCGGCCCGTCCTGATCGTGACCGGTCTGATGCAGGAAGCGCGCATCGCGGCGGGCCCCGGCATGACCGTCATTTGCAGCAGCAGCAATCCAATGCAGCTTCGTTCGCTCCTGACCGGTTTCGATCCGGGCACGGTTCGCGGCGTGGTCAGCTTCGGCGTGGCCGGTGGGCTCGATCCCGAACTTGAGTCTGGCGATGTCGTGGTCGCCACGGACGTCACGGCGGGGCAGCAAAGCTGGCTGGCCGGCGCCTCGCTCAGTGAAGAACTCATCGATGACGATGGGCTCGGGGGGCGGCGGATCGTCCGCGCGCGCCTCGTAGGTGTCGAGCAGGTGGTGCCGGCGCGGTCGGCCAAGGCGGCGCTGCGCCGCGAGACCGGGGCCGCAGCGGTCGACATGGAAAGCCACATCGCCGCCGCCTATGCGACCGAGGCCGGTCTGCCGTTTGCCGCGTTGCGCGTCATCAGCGATCCGGCGAGCCGTTCGCTGCCGGCGCTGGCCGTCAACGCCGTGAAACCGAACGGCAACATCAATCTCGGCGCCGTGCTGCGTGGCATCGCGCGCAACCCGATGGTGGTTCGTGCGCTGATGGCGACCGGCCGCGACTTCAATCGCGCCTTGCGCAGCCTGCGCGGCTGCCAGCCGGCGCTGATGATGCAGCGGACCACGGTGTTCTCGCAGGCCCACCACAACCGCAATCATGCCGTTGCGCGGCGACCCGCGGAGGCCGCGCAGGCGATCTCGGCGATCGGCCGCCAGTTCGCGGCGGCGGGCTCTTAAGAGCGCGGGTTAGCGCAGATTTCGTTCAGATTGCATTAGCAACTCGTCATGGCCGGGCTTGTCCCGGCCATCCATGTCTTTGAACCTGAATTGCCTTTATGACGTGGATGCCCGGCACAAGGCCGGGCGTGACGGCTCTGAGAGGTGGCCCGCCTATCTCTGCGCCGACACCAGCAGCATCATCGGCCGTTCCAGTTCTTCGATGAGTTCCGGCATCTGCGCGATCTGCTCCGTCGTGGGTGCGAATTCGACGACGCGACGAATCTGAAAGCCGGAATCGATCAGCGTGTTCAGCGTCGTGCCGAGTGTCCGGTGATGCTTCAGCACGTCTTTGACGAACCACTCCGAGCGGCGTTCGCCTTCGATGGAATAGCGATTGACCGGCCAGGTCTTGCGGCCATCCTCATCGGCGATCCAGTGCGGACGGGTCGCCGCCATGAACACCGGGTGCTCGATCGAGAAGACCAGATGTCCGCTTGGTGCCAGTGCCTGATGGATCACACCAACAAGGCGAGCGAAATCCGCGACGTAGTGGAAGGCGAGCGAGCTGAAGGCGAGGTCGAAAGCGGCCGTCGGCAGGTCCAGCGTATCGAGATCGGCGACCTGGTACGCGATCGCGGAGTCCGTCGTGGAGGTCTTCGCCCGCGCGATCATGTTCCGCGACAGATCGAGCCCGAGAACCGAAGCGGCACCTTGTTCGCGCATCCAGCGCGCCGCCCAGCCGAAGCCGCATCCGAGATCGACGACGCGCTTGCCGGCGAGGCGAGGGAGCAAATCGCGCAGCACCGGCCATTCCGGCGCGCCGTCCAGCCCTTGCGTCTGCCGGCGCAATTGGCTGTAGCCGGCGAAGAAATCGGGATCGTCGTAAACGTTCTGCGCCATGATTGCATCTCACCCGTCATTCCGAAGAGCGTTAGCGACGAAGCAATCCACTTCTTGCTTTGTGGCTTTCTGGATTGCTTCGCTTCGTTCGCAAACGGTTCAAGCGAAACTCGTCGTGATCCAAAATGACAAGCCTCGCTTCCCGTGTCCCGGAAGCGAGGCTTGTTGATCTTTGGATATTGAATGACCGGCACAGCCGCTTACGCGGCGGTCGCGGCCTTCTGCTTGGCGGCGGCCTTGGCAGCGGCTTCGGCGGCTTCGTCGCTGCGCATTTCCGACAGCTTTTTCTGCACCTGCTCGGAGAACACGTACTGCGCCGGGCGCTGGTTGGAGAGATTGATCTCCGGCGCCAGCGGGCCGGTGGTGCGGACGCCGCGCAGCGCGACCCAGGCAGCCTTCAGCGGATTGCGGAAGGCGGCATCGGCTGCGGTCGGCTCGTAGCCGCAATGCGCCATGCAGTTCGCGCACTTCTCGTACTTGCCGGTGCCGTAGGTGTCCCAGTCGGTGGTGTCCATCAGTTCCTTGAAGGTTTTCGCGTAACCTTCGCCGAGCAGGTAGCACGGCTTCTGCCAGCCGAAGATGTTGCGGGCCGGCATGCCCCACGGCGTGCACTCGTAGGTCTGGTTGCCCGCGAGGAAGTCGAGGAACAGGCTGGAGTGCATGAAATTCCACTTCTTGCCCTTGCCGAGAGCAAAGACGTCGCGGAACAGATGTTTGGTCTTGGCGCGGTTGAGGAAGTGCTCCTGGTCCGGCGCGCGCTCGTAGGCGTAGCCCGGCGACATCGAGACGCCGACGCCCAGTTCCGCGGTGAAGTCGAGGAACTTTGCGATCTCCTCGGCCGGATAGCCGTCGAAGATGGTGGCGTTGACGTTGACGGTGAAGCCCCTGGCCTTCGCAGCCTTGATCGCCGACACGGCGCGGTCGAACACGCCGGTCTGGCACACCGACTTGTCGTGGTGCTCCTTGAGACCGTCAAGATGCACCGAGAAGAACAGGTACGGGGAGGGCTCGAACAGATCGAGCTTCTTTTCCAGCAGCAGCGCGTTGGTGCAGAGCGAGACGAACTTCTTGCGCGCCACCAGGCCGCGCACGATCTCGCCGATCTCCTTGTGGATCAGCGGCTCGCCGCCCGGAATGGCCACCATCGGCGCGCCGCATTCCTCGGCGGCGTCCCAGCACTCCTGCGCCGACATGCGGCGATTGAGGATCGCGTCCGGGTAATCGATTTTGCCGCAGCCGGCGCACGCCAGATTGCAGCGGAATAGCGGTTCAAGCATCAGCACGAGCGGATAGCGTTTCCGGCCCATCAGCTTCTGCTTCATGATGTAGCCGCCGATACGGATTTCTTTCAGAAAAGGTATAGCCATTCTCAAGGTTCTTTCTGGCCGCACCACATCTCGCCGTCAGGCGACGTCGGCCCGTGTCAATTCGGCGGGAAGCCGGAATTCGATGTTCTCCTCGCGGCCGGGCAGTACCGATACGGCCACCGGACCGATTCGCCGCAGCGTCTCGATCACGTCGTCCACCAGCACTTCGGGAGCCGAAGCACCTGCGGTGATGCCTACAGCTTTTGCGTTCGCCAGCCAATCGGGATTTAGTTCGCTGCCATCCGCGATGAGATAGCTTGGGACGCCCGCCTCGGCTCCAATCTCGCGCAAACGGTTCGAATTCGAGCTGTTTGTCGCGCCGACCACGAGGATAACGTCCACGAGCCTGCTGAGGTCTCTTACAGCAGATTGACGATTTTGTGTCGCATAGCAGATATCCCGGGTGTCAGGGCCTTGAATGTCCGTAAACCGGGCCTGGAGCGCCGCGATGATGTCCTTGGTGTCATCAACACTCAGTGTGGTCTGCGTGATGTAGGCCACCGGGGCGTCGGCGGGCAGGTCGAGGGCCGCGACATCCGCGACATTTTGCACCAGCAGGACCGGGCCGGGGACCTGGCCCATGGTTCCCACCACCTCGGGGTGGCTCTCATGGCCGATCAGGATGACGGTCCGGCCCTTGGACATGTAGCGCTTGCCCTGGTTGTGAACTTTCGTCACAAGCGGGCAGGTTGCATTGAGAACCGGCAACCCGCGACTGGCGGCTTCCTCCTCGACGCTCTTGGCGACGCCATGGGCCGAGAAGACCGTAACGGCGTTATCCGGCACCTCGTCAAGATCCTCGACGAAAATCGCCCCTTTGGCTTTAAGGCTTTCGACGACGTACTTGTTGTGAACGATTTCGTGCCGGACATAGACGGGAGGACCGTATTTCTCGAGAGCACGTTCGACAATCTCGATGGCGCGCACGACACCGGCGCAAAACCCTCGGGGTTGAGCGAGAAAAACTTCCATTGCGGGACCTTCAGCCAGGATGCGCCATGCGCATCAGGTTCTCCATGAGACAGGAACGAGAGCTATCAGTCGTTCCCCGCCATATAAGGGTTCAGCCGGGCGCCGCCAAACCGTGGCGCCGAGGGGAACCGTGCAGTTGACGGCATGGTTACCGAAGTGCGGTATTATAGTGCAGTTTCCGGTATGTGGAACCGGGCGGGGCCTCCGTCATCTTGCCGCCACTTAGTCCTGACTATTCGGTTCCCGCGAGGGCTTCGCGACCATTTCCAAGCCGGCGACAAATCGCCGCTCATTGAGATGATGCGCTGAACCTCATGTATTAGCTCGCGTGTCAGAGGCTCCGGGGACCGTCCGAGCGTCCCTTGAGCAAATGACCGTGAGCCTTTCTAGGAAAGTCACGTCACGTCGTCGCAGCGCCCGCGGTCGAACATTTCTTCATATCTGAAGTTTGATAAGACAGCCCCGCGTTGAATGGACTTCGATTCCCGCTCTCCTAGCTGTTGCCAAAAGAAAGAAAGACTGTGCTGACACGCCTCGTTGTTTCCATCGTCGGGTTTTGTACGCGATTTGCGATCCCGACCGTGCTGGTTGCCGTCCTGTTGACGGCGTTCGCGGGTGTCTATGCCGTCCACAACTTCGCTATCAACACCGACATCAACAAGCTGATTTCGCCGAATCTCGATTGGCGGCAGCGCGATATCGCTTTCGAGAAGGCGTTCGATCAGGAGCGGCTGATCATCGCGGTGGTGGAAGCGCCGACGCCGGAATTCGCCAGCGCGGCCGGCGCGGCGCTGGAGAAGAAGCTTCAGGAAAACCACGTCAATTTCGAATCGGTGCGGCGTCTCGGCGGCGGTGCGTTCTTCGAGAAGAACGGATTGCTGTTCCTGCCCACCGCTGAAGTCGCGCAGATCACGGGTCAGTTTCAATCGGCCGCGCCGTTGCTCGAAGTCATCGCCGGCGATCCCAGCCTGCGCGGCTTGACCGGCGCGCTGGAGATCGCGCTCACCGGCATCAAGCGCGGACAGTTCACACTCGATTCGGCGGCGCGTCCGCTCGACACCATTGCCGGCACGGTCGAGCAGACGCTCGACAAGGGCAATGCAACCTTCTCCTGGCGCGGACTGGTCAGCGACAAGCCGCTCACCGACGCCGACAAGCGGGCCTTTATCGAGGTCAAGCCGATCCTCAACTTCGACGAGCTGGAGCCCGGCAAGGCCGCGACCGACGCGATCCGCAAGGCGGCGAACGACATCAATCTCGCCGGCGAATACAGCGCGCGCGTGCGCCTGACCGGCCCGGTGCCGATCGCCAACGAGGAGTTTGCGACCGTGCAGGAAGGCGCGCTCGTCAACGGCATCGGCACGGTCCTCGTCGTGCTGTTCATCCTCTGGCTGGCGCTGCGCTCGCCGAAAATCATTTTCGCGGTGGCGACGACGCTCGCGGTCGGCCTCGGGATCACCACCGCTGCCGGCTTGATGATGGTCGGCGCGCTGAACCTGATCTCGATTGCATTCGCCGTGCTGTTCGTCGGTCTCGGTGTCGACTTCGGTATCCAGTACAGCGTTCGATATCGTTCGGAACGTTTCAAGCACGACGATCTGCGCTTCTCGCTGCTGCGCGCGGCGAAGCGATCCGCCGTGCCGCTGTCGCTGGCGGCGGTGGCGACGGCGGCGGGCTTCCTGTCGTTCCTGCCGACGGACTACAAAGGCGTGTCCGAACTCGGCGTGATCGCCGGCGTCGGCATGATGGTGGCGTTCTTCGCCAGCATCACCGTGTTGCCGGCGCTGCTGACCCTGCTCAATCCGCCCGGTGAAAAGGACGCGGTGGGCTATGCCTTCCTCGCGCCGGTGGATCATTTCCTTGAGAAGCATCGCGTTCCGATCATCGTCGGCACGCTGCTGTTGGTGATCGGCGGCTTGCCGCTGCTGTACTTCCTGCACTTCGATTTCAATCCGATTCACCTGCGCAATCCGAAGGTCGAATCGATCGCGACCTATCTCGATCTGCGCAAGGATCCCAACACCGGCGCCAATGCCATCAACGTGATGGCGCCGAATGAAGCGGGCGCGAAGCAAATCGAGGAGAAACTCGCCAAGCTACCGCAGGTGCAGCGCGTGATGTCGCTGGACAGTTTTGTGCCGGAGGATCAGCCGGCCAAGCTGAAATTGATCGCGGATGGCGCACGCGTGATCAATCCGGCGATCAACCCGGATCAGGTCGATCCCGCCCCATCCGATGCGGAGAACGTCGCGGCGCTCAAGGGCGCGGTGGAAAATCTGCGCAAGACCGCGAGCGATCAAAAGGGACCAGGCGCGCTGGCGGCGCGGCGGCTTGCCGACGCGCTCGCCAAAACGGCCAGTGCGAGCGAGGCCGTGCGCAACAAGGTGCAAGCGGTGTTCGTCGCGCCGCTCAAGATCATGCTCGATCAGTTGCGCAACTCGTTGCAGGCGCAGCCCGTGAGCCTCGAAACGCTTCCGCAGGATCTGGTGAAGTCATGGAAGACCGCCGACGGTCAGGTGCGTGTCGAGGTCTCGCCGAAGGGCGATTCCAACGACAATGAAGTCCTTCGTAATTTCGCCGACGCGGTGCTGGCCGCCGAGCCGAACGCGATCGGCGGGCCGGTTTCGATTCTCAAATCCGGCGACACCATCGTCAAGGCGTTCATTCACGCCGGCCTGTGGGCGCTGCTGTCGATCAGCATCCTGTTGTGGATCGCATTGCGGCGTGTCACCGACGTACTGCTGACGCTGGTGCCACTGTTGGTCGCGGGCGCGTTGACGCTCGAGATCTGCGTGCTGATCGGACTGCCGCTCAATTTCGCCAACATTATCGCGTTGCCGCTGCTGCTCGGCGTCGGTGTCGCGTTCAAGATCTATTACGTGGTGGCATGGCGGGCAGGGCACACCAACCTGCTGCAATCGAGCCTGACGCGCGCGATCTTCTTCAGCGCGATGACCACGGCGACCGCGTTCGGCAGCTTGTGGCTGTCGAGCCATCCCGGCACCGCCAGCATGGGCAAGCTGCTGGCGCTGTCGCTGGTGACGACGCTCGCCGCCGTGCTGCTATTCCAGCCGGCGCTAATGGGTCGTCCGCGCGATTCCGGGGATTAGGCAGATATCACCGACGGGATCGGCGGCTTCGCCGCTCTCCGTCGCGCCTTTCTGGCCGACGGTTTTCGGCGGTGCCTTGCCAGCACTTTTCGCCGGCGCGGCGTGATGGCCCTTGGCGGCAGGTGCCGACTTCGCGGCGGGTTCTGCCGCGGCTGTATTCGACGGACTGCTCGGAATCGGGCCGCTGACCCGCGTCCAGGTCTGGCCGCCGCACAGGATGCCGAGCACGCAGCCTTCGATCTCGAGCTGGTTCGGATTGTTGAGCGTCATCGTGCTTTCGTAGAGCTTGCCGTCCTTGGCGTTGTAGATCTGCCCTTCCCACTGATCGGCGCCAGCCTTCTTTTTCATGTCGAGCAGGATCGGCATCCCGAGTGTCGGCCGCGATCTCTTGGCGGCGTCGGGATTGTTCTTGTCGCGGCCGCCGGGGATTTTCTCCCACGCCACCACCCCCCACATGCTACCGTGGCATGCGGCGACTCGGATGTTGGCGACGCCGTCCTCGACGCGCCAGTCGCCGGTAGGATCGCCAGCCATCGCCGGCGTCATACTGACGGCCAGAAGCAAGCCACAGTAGGCCAGGATGCGCTTGGTGGATCGGGAAGACTGCAACATGGTGAACCCTGTGATTTGACCAGTTTGACTGCGGCGAATCGAGAGCGCCATAACGGGCTTTTTTATTGACGCGCAGCACATCAATCGAAATATGTAGACGATGGTATATTCAAATCTAGACGTTTCCGAGATGTTTGTGGATCGCGAGGCGGAGCGCAGTTCTCTGCACACGCGATATCTCAACGAGCAACTCGTCCGGGTTCTTAAGACGATCGGATACGATGTCGGGTTCAAACGCGGCGAGGGACAGTATCTGTTCGACCGCGAAGGCGCGCGCTATCTCGATCTGCTCAGCGGCTTCGGCGTATTTGCCATCGGCCGGAACCATCCGGCATTGCGTCAGGCACTCAAGAGCGTGCTCGATGCCGATCTGCCCAACCTCGTGCAGATGGACGTGTCGACGCTCGCCGGCATTCTCGCGGAACGGCTGCTCGCGCGTGTGCCATATCTGGAGAAGGTGTTCTTCGCCAATTCCGGCACCGAATGCGTCGAGGCCGCGATCAAGTTCGCGCGCGGTGCGACCGGGCGTACCGGCATCGTCTATTGCGACCATGGTTATCATGGCCTGACTTACGGCTCGCTATCGCTGACAGCCGATAACAACTTCCGTGGCGGATTTGGACCTCTGCTGCCGGACTGCAACGTGGTGCCGTTTAACGATCTCGCCGCGCTGGAACAGGCGCTGTCGACGCGACAGGTCGCAGCCTTTATCGTCGAGCCGATCCAGGGCAAGGGCGTCAACATGCCGTCCGACGATTTTCTGCCCGGCGCTGCGGCGCTTTGTCGCCGTTACGGCACCATCATGGTTGCCGACGAGATTCAGTGCGGCATGGGCCGCACCGGCAAATTCCTCGCGGTCGAGCACTGGAATGTCGAGCCGGATATGGTGCTGCTGTCCAAGTCGCTGTCCGGCGGGCATGTTCCGGTCGGCGCCGTGCTGACGCGCAAGAGCATCTTCGACAAGATCTTCAACCGCATGGATCGCGCGGTGGTTCATGGCTCGACTTTCGCCAAGAACGATCTGGCGATGGCGGCCGGCATCGCTACGCTGGAAGTGATGGAAGCCGAGAAGCTGATCGAGAACGCGGCAGCGCGCGGCGAGCAACTGATCGCCGCATTGTCGGCGATGATCCCGCGCTATGAGATGTTCAAGGAAGTCCGCGGCAAGGGATTGATGATTGGCGTCGAATTCGGACCGCCGAAATCATTTCGTCTCAAGGCCGCGTGGAATTTGCTCGAGAGCGCCAACAAGGGGCTGTTCTGTCAGTTGATCACCGTGCCGCTGTTCAAGGATCACAAGATCCTGACGCAGGTGGCGGGTCACGGCAGCCACACCGTCAAGCTGCTGCCGTCGCTGACGGTGACCGCCGACGACTGCAAGTGGATCGAGAGCGCGTTCGATACGACGATCGCTGCGAGCCATCAGGTGCCGGGTGCGATCTGGTCGCTCGGCAAAACGCTCGTCGATAACGCGGTGCGTAAGTCTGCCTAGTGCCCGTTAGAAAAATCGTCAGACTGCTTATCGGTCGTTCCCCGGACGCAGCGCAGCGTGAAACGGTGCGCTGCTGAGCCGGAGTCTTCGCGATGTTTGTTGCAACGATCCCGGTTCTGCGCAGCATCACTTCGTGCCGCAGCGCGCCCGAGATACCCGGAGCTAACCTTTTCAAACGGCCTCTCAGCCCAGTTAGCGCCGCGCCAGCACGCTGATGCGGCCATACATGCCGGTGCGGCGAAAACTGTCCTGCACATAGCCGGCGGCGAGCGACCATTCGAATGCGCCCGTCCGCAAGCCGGTGAGATGCGCGCCGACGCGATACTGCTCGCTGAAGCGATCGGATGACATCGCAATCTCCGGACCGATCCAGCCGGCCTCGAACACGCGCCAGCCGCCTGCAACGCGCGTGCTGAATCCATTGGCGATGCTCGTCACCGAAGCGGAGGCGGACAACATTGTGATCGCCGTCGGCTCCCACCACAGATCGATCGCGGCGCGCGCGCCGACGCTGCTGCGAGGCGGCAGGCGATAGGCCTGTATTGGTGAAAGGGCGTCGTACTCAAAGTCCGCGCCGGCGAACACCTTCACTTCGAGATTGCCGCGCTTGAAGCGCCAGCCGGGAAGGATTGACGCACGAAGGATCGCGGTTCGGTATCGCGTCGTCGGTGTATCGAAACGCTCGATGCCGTCGGAGACGAAGGCGTTGAGAACGAAGCCGTCGCGGTCCAGCGAGTCCGGCGCCCACTGCGCACCGGCATAGCCCGCATAGCCGAAATTCCAGAGATCGAACCCGCTATAAAAGAGGAAGCGTTCGGGCGTCGCGCCGCCGATCAGATCGTCAGGAGCGGAGGCTGGCGTTTGCGCGGATGCGGGGGCGGGTCTGCAAGCAAGAAGAGCCGCAGCGATAACGTAGCCCCAACTCCGGTTTCGCAACCCTGGCATCACACTCACGCCTCTACGTTGGTTACGTAGAACTACTTATGAGAGTGAAGCCTAGCGTTGTGGCCCGGTCCAGTGCTGCAACCGGAACGATTGGAGAACTTGAACTAAAATCTAACGATCCTGCGTCCGCTTGGTTGACCTCAATTCACCCGCTCGATCAAGGCCATAGCTGCGGCGGGTGCTCGCACCTTGCCCTCGTGGATGACGTAAGCGAACACGTCGCGCGGTTGCTTCTTTCGTGCGGCCTCTCCCACACGCGGCAAGTCGTCCGGTTCGCCGCCGCTGGCCCACGTTGCAAGCCGCTTGGCCCAGGCATCGAGCGCCTTCGGCGGATAACCTGTCTCGATGTCGTCGCGGCCTTTCTGCAATCGCGCATAGACGAAATCGCCGGTGAGGTCGGCAATCGCCGGATAGGTGGCGTGTTCGGAAAACACCACCGGGATTTCGAATCGTCGTAGCAGCGCCACGAAGTCGGCCGTGCAGAAGCTGTCGTGGCGCACTTCGACAACGTGGCGCAGCGCGCGCCCGTCGAGGTCGCGCGGCAGCAGTTCGAGGAACGCGCCGAAATCCGCTTCGTCGAATTTCTTGGTCGGCGCGAATTGCCACAGCACCGGGCCGAGGTGATCGCCCAGTTCGAGCACGCCGGAATCGTAGAATCGTTTGATCGAATCGCCGGCTTCGGCCAGCACCCGGCGGTTGGTGGCGAAGCGCGGCCCTTTCAGCGAGAACACGAAATTGTCAGGAACCTCGCTGGCCCACTTGCGATAGCTCGCCGGCTTCTGCGAGCCGTAATAGGTACCGTTGATCTCGATCGAGGTGAGGTGGCTGGCGGCGTAGGAGAGTTCCTTCGCCTGCGGCAGCTTGTCGGGATAAAACACCCCGCGCCACGGGGCGAACGTCCAGCCGCCGATGCCAAGGCGAATTTTTCCAACCTTTTTGGTCATTTAGAAGCCCCCTTGCGCGAAGCGGATCGCGTTCCTATCTAGCAAACAACGGCAGACGTCGACGCTCTCAGGGCTCCGTTGCCGAGACGGCCACAACATAGCACGGTCACGCCGGATGTACGCGGACCCTGCCGTTCGTGGCCGTTGACATTTCTGCATTCGCGATATGTCTGCAACGGCCGGCGGCAATGATGCCCGCGGGCCGTCGCTCGCCTTGGCAGGGCGAGACGGCGCGGATATATGCTGGCGCCATGGATCAGATGGTCGGGCAGGCGCCCCAGTATATCTCGCGGGCCGATAAACTCGCGAATGCCTCACAAGCGGCGGGTGCCCGTCAGCTCTCCGTCATCGTGCCGACATTCAACGAGCGCGACAACGTTGCCGTGCTGTTCGAACGACTGGCCGAAACCCTCGAGGGTATCTCGTGGGAGGTCATCTTCGTTGACGATAACTCTCCCGACGGCACCTGGCAGACGGTGCAGGAACTGGCGCAGCGGGATCCCCGCGCGCGCTGCATCCGGCGCATCGGCCGGCGCGGACTTTCGGGCGCCTGCATCGAGGGCATTCTGGCGTCGAGCGCGCCTTGCGTCGCGGTGATGGACGCCGACCTGCAACACGACGAAACGCAATTGCCAAAGATGCTCGGCCTGCTGCAGCGGGGCGAGGCGGAACTCGTGGTCGGCAGCCGCTACATCGACGGCGGCAATGCCGACAGCTTCAATCGCCAGCGTCGTGGCGCCAGCGAATTCGCCACCACGCTGGCGAAGAGGCTGCTGCGCGTCGAGGTCGCCGATCCGATGAGCGGCTTCTTCATGATCCGCCGCGACCGCTTTGAGCAGCTTGCGCCGAAACTGTCGGTGCAGGGCTTCAAGATCCTGCTCGATATCGTCGCGACCGCGCACGGCAAGCTGCGCGTGATCGAAATTCCCTACGCGTTCGGATCGCGGCTGCACGGCGAGAGCAAGCTCGACTCAATGGTCGCGCTCGACTTCCTCGGCCTGCTGCTCGCGAAGCTGACCGGCGACGCCGTGTCGCTGCGCTTCCTGCTGTTCGCGCTGGTCGGCTCGATCGGTCTTCTGGTGCACCTTGCGGCGCTCGATGTGTCCTTCAATGTCTTCAGCTATTCTTTTGCCGAAGCCCAGTTGATCGGCGCGGTTGCCGCCATGACCAGCAACTTCCTGCTCAACAACTTCCTGACCTACCGCGACCAGCGGCTGAAGGGCTTGGCGATCGTGCGCGGCCTGTTGATGTTTTATCTGGTGTGCAGTGTCGGGCTGTTCGCCAATGTCGGTGTGGCGTTCTCGGTCTATGGCCAACAGCCGATCTGGTGGCTCGCAGGCGCGGCCGGCGCGCTGATGGGCGTGGTCTGGAATTACGCGATGTCCGGCCTGTTCGTGTGGCGCAAGCGGTGAGCCTGCCATGACGGCCAGCGAGACGCGGCTGCTGCGTCAGACCTGGCTGGCCATTTCGGCGCTGGTTCTGGTGCGTCTGGTCGCGGCGGCGGTGACGCCGCTGAGCTTCGACGAAGCCTATTACTGGACCTGGGCGAAGCATCTCGCCGGCGGCTATTACGATCACCCGCCGATGGTGGCGGTGGTGATCCGCCTCGGCACCATGATCGCCGGTGATACCGAACTTGGCGTTCGCCTTGTGTCGGTGCTGCTCGCATTGCCGATGAGCTGGGCGGTGTACGAGACGGCGGCGATGCTGTTCGGCGGCCGCCGCGTCGCCTCCACCGCGGCGATCCTGCTCAACGTCACGCTGATGGCTGCGGTCGGCACCATGATCGTGACGCCGGACGCGCCGCTGATGGTGGCGTCGAGCTTCGTGCTCTACACGCTGGCGAAGGTGGCGACGACAGAGCGCGGCGCGTGGTGGCTCGCGGTCGGCCTCGCGGTCGGCTTGGCATTGTTGTCGAAATATACTGCGCTGTTTTTCGGGCCGGCCATCCTCGTTTGGCTCGTCGCGGTGCCGAAGATGCGGCGCTGGTTGTTGTCGCCGTGGCCTTATCTCGGCGGCGTGCTGGCGTTCGCGGTATGTGCGCCGGTGATCCTGTGGAACGCCGAACATCATTGGGTGTCGTTCATCAAACAGTTCGGCCGTGCCCGCATTGCGCATCTGACGTTGCGTTACATCGCCGAGATCGTGCCGACGCAAATCCTGTTCGCGTCTCCCTTGGTATTCGTGCTCGGCGCGATGGGGCTGTATGCGATCGCCACCAAGCGCGGCGGCGCCTATGTGGCGCGGGCACTGCTCAATGCGATGATCTGGATCATCGTGCTGTATTTCACCTGGCATTCGCTGCACAGCCGCGTCGAAGCCAACTGGTTCAGCCCGATCTATCCCGCGTTCGCCATCGTCGCGGCGGCGGCAGCGCATGTGGTGACCTGGAGCGAGCGCGGCGAGCAGCTCAAGCGCTTCTCGCTGCGTTGGGCCGCGCCGGTCGGCATCGCGATGTTCGCACTGCTCGTGGTTCAGGCCAATACCGGCCTCCTGAGCGGCTACCGCCGTGATGCCACCGTGCGCAGCATCGGCGTCGGCTGGCGCGAGATGGTGCCGCAGATCGAAGCGGCGCGCGCGAGAGCCGACGCAAGATGCGTGCTTGCCAACGACTACGGCACCACGAGCTGGCTGATGTTCTATCTGCCGAAGGGCACCTGTGTGCTGCAAGCGAACGAGCGGATCCGCTGGGTGAACATGCCGACGCCGGATGCCGCAACGCTGCACGGCAAGCTGCTGCTGGTGGATGAGCCGAAGCCTGAAACGCAGGCGACGCTGGCGGAACGTTTCGCCCATGTCGAGCCGGTGGGCGAGGTGGTGCGCAAGCGCGGCCCGCTGGTGATCGAAACCTATCAGCTCACGCTGCTCGACCGCGCGAAGGGCGAGGCGCTGGATAATTCGCCGCCGCCGGAAATGAGCGGCCGCAGTTCCTCGGAATAACGCGAGCCTCAATGCAAACGGCGGCCGTGAGGCCGCCGTCGGTATCGATGGGTGCTGCGCTTAGCGGCAGACGCGCACGCGCTTGACGATGCGATGGCCGTGGTGACCGCGCTTGACGATGGTTTTCATCGTGCAGTGCGGACGATGGCGGTGACGATACTGCACCGTGATCACGTCCGAAGAGGAATGCGCGGCAATGCCGGGCGCGGCGGACAGCGCCGATGCGGGAGCCGAGAACGAAGCCAGGCCCAATGCGATGGCGGCGGCGAATCCAAGGGCGGTTTTTTCACGCGATATCTCCTTCGTTGTGGGGAACGCCATCTTCACGTTCCCGTGCGCACTGTTGTCCGCTACGGATGAACCCTTGATGAACGCGCGGGGAACCGCGCGACACTCACGATGCGAGACGATACAGGCGTCAGGAAGCGGGGCACTGTGGAGCAAAGCGTGAGAGGTGAGGCGCGGACCGCACCCATACAGCCACTTCTGCTGCATCCATCGATTCGCAAGGCGCGCGTGATGCTGTCGCTCGCGGTGTTGTTGGTCGCCAACCTGCTGCCGCTGGTCGGCGTCGCGCTGTGGGGCTGGAAGCTGTTCGACCTGATCGTGACGTGAACGGTCGTCGCCGCGCGCGGCATTTCACGCCAGCAGCGGCTTGAGCAGGATGAGCAGTCCGTCCGTCATGTCGCGCGCTGTGCGCGCGGGCTTCGCGGAGGTCGCGCAGACGAGTGCCGCTTCCATCATCGCGCCAGCGATCAGGTGACCGACGGCCTGCACCTCGCGCGAGTTCATTCGTTTGCGCAGTTGCGCATCGAGTGGACCGCGCATCAATGCCGCGAAATACTTGTGGTCGATCTCACGCCAGCGCTCCCAGCCCAGCACCGCCGGTCCGTCGACGAGAAGGATACGCCGCGTGCCGGGCGCCGTGATCGCGGTGAGGTATTTGAACGTGCCGCGGCCGATGCTGTCGAGCACATCCTTGCCCTTGCTGGCGACCGCCACCACCTCGCCGGCGATTTCGTTCTGCATCGCGTCGACAAGGCGATCCAGTATCTCTTCTTTCGAGGCGAAGTGATGATAGACCGCGCCTTTGCCGACGTCTGCCTCGGATGCAATGGCATCGACGCTGGTGTCGTCGAACCCTTGCGCGGTGAACAGCGTGCGCGCGCCGTGCAGAATGGCGGCGATGGTGTCGGCGCGGCGTTTGCTTTGGGCAATCAATGGCTTGCTCGCTGGTTTGACAAACAGACTGACAGTCGGTAAATTACAGACTGACGGTCGGTAAGATATCACGATCGGAAACAGGAGGATAGAGATGGTCTCGATGTCCGATATGTTGTGTTTTATGGGCGTGCTGCTGTTCCTGTTCGGGTTGCTGGCGGGTTTCGGCATTCCCGCCTTCGCAAGCCCGCGCCTCGGCCTGTCCGCGCATCTGACGGGGGTGCAGAGCGGGACGGCGCTGCTGGTCATCGGGTTGCTGTGGCCGCATCTACAATTCTGGAGCGGCTGGTCGACCGTGACCGGCTACGGCTTGTGGATCTCGTTCTATCTGCTGTTCGCCGGCATGACGCTGGGGGCGGTCTGGGCGACGGGACGGTCGCTCGCGATTGCGGGCGGCGGCATCCCGGCGCAGCCCTGGCAAGAACGCGTCGTTCAGATCCTGCTCGCAACGGGCGCGTTTGGCACCGTCGCGGCCGTGCTGGCAATCCTCATTCAGTGGCGCTGGATGGGGACGTGAGTTCGGCGGATTGCTTCGCATCCATCGGACACGATGGTGCCGGATGAGGCTGAAAAGCAGCGAAACAAAAGCCCGGCGTTTCCGCCGGGCTTTCGCATTTTGTGTTCAGCTTGGAAGGGCTGATGGACTTAGAAGTCCATGCCGCCACTCAAAGCCGGATCGGCTTTGAGTATTTTCGATTCAGGGGCGGCGATTTCTGACGCTTTGCGTCAGAAATCCATGCCGCCCATGCCGCCGCCCGGAGGCATCGCGGGGCCGCCGGCGTTCTTCTTCGGCAGCTCGGCGATCATCGCTTCCGTGGTGATCAGGAGCGCCGCGACCGAGGCCGCGTTCTGGATCGCTGCACGCACCACCTTGGTCGGGTCGATGATGCCCTTGGAGATCATGTTGACGTATTCTCCGGTCTGCGAGTCGAAACCATACGCATACTGATCCTTCTCCAGGATCTTGCCGACGATGATGCTGCCGTCTTCGCCGGCGTTCATCGCGATCTGGCGGGCCGGAGCCGACAGCGCCTTGCGGACGATCTCGACGCCGGTCTTCTGGTCGTCGTTCTGCGTCTTGATGCGCTTGAGCTGCTCGGAGGCGCGGAGCAGGGCGACGCCGCCACCCGGGACGATGCCTTCCTCGACCGCCGCACGGGTCGCATGCATCGCGTCATCAACGCGATCCTTACGCTCCTTCACCTCGACCTCGGTCGCGCCGCCGACGCGGATCACCGCGACGCCGCCCGCGAGCTTGGCCAGACGCTCCTGCAGCTTCTCGCGGTCGTAGTCCGAGGTGGTTTCCTCGATCTGCGCCTTGATCTGCTGTACGCGCGCCTCGATGTCGGCCTTCTTGCCGGCGCCGTTGACGATCGTGGTGTTCTCCTTGTCGATCATCACCTTCTTGGCGCGGCCGAGCATCTGCAGCGTGACGTTCTCGAGCTTGATGCCGAGGTCTTCGCTGATGGCCTGACCGCCGGTCAGCACCGCGATGTCCTGCAACATGGCCTTGCGGCGATCGCCGAAGCCCGGCGCCTTGACGGCGGCAACCTTCAGGCCGCCACGCAGACGGTTGACGACGAGGGTTGCGAGCGCTTCGCCCTCGACGTCTTCCGCGACGATGACGAGCGGCTTGCCCGACTGCACCACGGCTTCGAGCAGCGGCAGCAGTTCGTTGAGCGAGGAGAGCTTCTTCTCGTTGATGAGGATGTAGGCGTCGTCGAATTCAACGCGCATCTTGTCGGCGTTGGTGACGAAGTACGGCGAGATGTAGCCGCGATCGAACTGCATGCCCTCGACGACGTCGAGTTCGGTGTCAAGCGACTTGGCTTCCTCGACGGTGATGACGCCTTCGTTGCCGACCTTGGCCATCGCCTTGGCGAGGAAATCGCCGATTTCCTTGTCGCCGTTGGCCGAGATGGTGCCGACCTGCGCGATCTCCTCGTTCGAGGTGACCTTCTTGGAGTTCTTCTTCAGATCCTCGACGACGGCTTCGACCGCGAGGTCGATGCCGCGCTTGAGGTCCATCGGGTTCATGCCGGCGGCAACCGACTTGGCGCCTTCCTTGACAATCGCCTGGGCGAGCACGGTGGCGGTGGTGGTGCCGTCGCCGGCGAGGTCGGCCGACTTCGAAGCAACTTCGCGCACCATCTGTGCGCCCATGTTCTCGAACTTGTCCTCAAGCTCGATGTCCTTGGCGACGGTGACGCCGTCCTTGGTGATGCGCGGCGCGCCGAACGACTTGTCGAGCACGACGTTGCGGCCCTTCGGGCCGAGCGTCACGCGCACGGCATTGGCGAGGATGTCGACGCCGCGCAGCATCTTGTCGCGGGCTTCGACGCCGAATTTGACTTCTTTGCTAGCCATGTAGGTTTTCCTTCGTTGGGGTCGTCGTCACCCTGAGGTGCGAGGCAACGAAGTTGTCGAGCCTCGAAGGGTGACTGGTTGGCGGAGTGTCATCCTTCGAGGCTCGACCTGCGGTCGAGCGCCTCAGGATGACGAGACGTCGACTTAAGCAGCTTTCTTCTTGGCGGCGGTGCCTTCGAGAACGCCCATGACGTCGCTCTCTTTCATGATCAGCACGTCCTGGCCGTCGATCTTGACCTCGGTGCCGGACCACTTGCCGAACAGCACGATGTCGCCGACCTTGAGGTCAATCGGGATCAGCTTGCCGGCCTCGTCGCGGCCGCCGGGACCGACCGAGAGGATTTCGCCCTGTGAGGGCTTTTCCTTGGCGCTGTCCGGAATGATGATGCCGCCGGCGGTCTTCTCTTCGGCGTCGATGCGCTTGACCACGACGCGGTCGTGAAGCGGACGGAATTTCATGCAGTCCTCCTAAGATTTTGAAGGTATTTGAATTTCTGAATTGGCAATCACGGCTGGCGAGTGCCACCGCGATTGCTACGGGACATAGGCCGGCGGGCGGTTTCCGGCAAGGGGTCCAGCGCAAAAATCAGCACCCAAGCTTGCCGAGTGCTAGCCGGAGCATCCAGGCATGGTGCGGGCGTTGCGCGGACTGTTGTTAGCAGTTGCGGTAAGTCGCTGCTAACGCTGGATATCTCAACACATTATTAAACTTTTAAGCTTGTGATTGGGTGGTGTCGTGCGTCACATTTCGTTCAGGTGAGCGCATTTTTCGAACCGGGTGTCGCTCGGTCGGCGACCACTCTGTCAGACGCGCTCCGGACAGGAGGTTTGACATGACTTCGAAGGAATTGGTCTCGAAGGGTTTGATCGCGGCGGACGCTGCGGCGAACAGTCGGCTCGCCAAGGGCGGCGAGGTCTCCGAGGATTTTCGCAAGCAACTGCTCGGCTACGGCCTGACCACCGCCGAAATCCTGTATCGCCGGCCGGATCATCGCTGGCTGCTGCAATCCTACGTCTGGCAGGCTTACGACCTGTTTCCGAAATTTCCGGCGTTGCAGGATTTTCTTGCGTTCTGGAAAAGTTCGCTGGACGGGCCGCTGGTGTCGGTGACGGTCGCTCATTCGCAACTGGTGAAGCCTGCGGAATTGCGCGCGGTGGACGGTGTGTTCCGGCTGCACTGATATGAAGTCCGCGCGCGTTGTTGTTCCCGCGCCGCGCGATTAACCTTGCTGGATGTGAAGCCGACTCGCGCTTTGCGATCGGCGTCGCCAACAACGGCAGGGAGATCGTCGATGGCCAGAAAGCCCGCGAAGAAAACCGCGCGCAAAGCCTCGCGCGTCGCAGCGAAGTCCACCAAGCGCAAGGTCGCGAAAGCCGGCAAGGCGAAAGTAGCCAAGGCTAAGAAGGCGAAGGCTGTTGTCGCGCGGAAGCCTGCTCGCAAAGTTGCAAAAAATCCCGCGGCCAAATCCGCGCGTAGGTCATCGAAGAAGTCTGCCGCGAAGGCGCGCGCGCCTCGCCCCAATCCCGCGCCCGCCGCGAAGCCGGCACGTCCGCCGCAGCGCGTTGCCGTCAGCCACTACAACAACGCCGATTTCGAATCCGGTTTGCGCACTTACGCGCAGTATCGCGATCTCGGCATCGTCGACGCGACGCACGGCATGGTGCGCGCGCACGTCTTGCGCTTTGTCGAGCCGTGCGATCCGGAGGTGGTGTCGAAACTGCACTTTCACGATACGCAGTTCCAGATGGTCTACGTACTCAAGGGCTGGGTGAAGACCGAACTGGAAGGCGAGGGCGAAGTGATGATGCGGCAGGGCAGCGCCTGGACCCAGCCGCCGCAGATCAAGCACAAGATCAACGATTACTCCGAAGATGCCGAACTGCTGGAGATCATCCTGCCGGCGGATTTCGAAACCGTCGAACTCGCATGAAGGTGTTTCCGTCGCTGCGCAAGGTAGAGCGGCTGGAGTAGGGGCGCACGCTCATCGTCTATCCGTCATTGCAATGACGAAAATTACCCCCGTCCGACGAACGGCATCTTGGTCGCCATCACATTGAGGAACATGACGTTGGCATCGAGCGAACGTGTCGCCATGAACACCACGGCTTCCGCGACGTTCTCGACGTCCATGCGCGGCTCGATCATCTTGCGGCCGTCCGGCTGCAACACGCCGTCAGCCATGCGCGCAGTCATCTCGGTCGCGGCGTTGCCGATATCGATCTGGCCGCAGGCGATGTCATAGGCACGGCCGTCGAGCGAGGTCGAACGCGTCAAGCCGGTGATGGCGTGCTTGGTCGAGGTATACGCCGCCGAGAACGGACGCGGCGCGTAGGCCGAGATCGAGCCGTTGTTGATGATGCGGCCGCCGCGCGGCGTCTGGTCCTTCATGATGCGGAACGCGTGCTGGGTGCACAGGAACGGCGCGGTGAGATTGGTATCGACCACCGCTTTCCATTGTTCGACGGTGACATCTTCGAACGGCACCGGTGGCGCGCCGATGCCGGCATTGTTGAACAGAACGTCGAGCCGGCCGAAGGTCTCCTTGGTCCTGGCGAACAGCGCCGCGATCGAAGCGGGGTCGGTCATGTCCGACGGCACCACCAGCGATTGTCCGAGCGCCTTGCCGGCTTCGGCGGTCTGGTTCAGCGCATCGGCGCGCCGGCCGGCCAGAACCACCGCGAAGCCCGCTTTCATCAGCGCGAGCGCGCTGGCGCGGCCGACTCCGGAGCCCGCGCCGGTGACCAATGCGACCTTATGTGAAACTGGTGCTGCCATTTTTCCGCCCTGGATTGTTTGCTGTCCGGTTCGTCAGGAAACCCATAGCCGGAGTGTGCACAGATCGCAAAGCGGGAGTCCATTCCGGAACGTCGCCCTGCCTATGCATGGCCGCACGGCTTCTGCTAAAGATGACAGCGCGAACAGGCGAGGTGAGGCGATCATGAGCGACGTGGTGACGGCAAGCATTCTGGTGATCGGCGATGAGATCCTCTCCGGGCGCACCAAGGATAAGAACATCGGTTTTATTGCCGAATACCTCACCAATATCGGGATCGACCTGAAAGAGGTGCGGGTGGTCGCCGACGACGAGGCCGATATTATCGCGGCGCTCGATGCGCTGCGGAAGCGTTACACCTACGTCTTCACCACCGGCGGCATCGGCCCGACCCACGATGACATCACCGCCGACAGCGTCGCGAAGGCGTTCGGCGTCGGCATCGATCATCACCCCGAGGTGGTGGCGCGGTTTCGCGAGCGCTTCACCGGGCAGGACCTCAACGAGGCGCGGCTGCGCATGGCCCGCATTCCCGACGGCGCCGATTTGATTCAAAGCGCGACTATCCTCGCGCCCGGATTCATGCTCGGCAATGTCATTGTGATGGCCGGCGTGCCTTCGATCATGCAGGCGATGATGGATATCGTCGCGCCGAAGCTGAAGACCGGCGTGCGGATGCTGTCGGACTCGGTACGCGCCAACGCGCGCGAGGGCGACATCGGTGGCCCGCTGCGCGAGATCGCCAATGCGCATCCCGACACGATCATCGGCAGCTATCCGTTTCTCGATGAGGATCAGAAACCCAACACCAACCTTGTGGTGCGCTCGCGCGATCAGGCCAAGCTGACGGCGGCGATGGACGCGGTGAAGGCGATGCTCGCGGGATTGAGGACGACGCTCTGAGGTCTGTTTCAACTGCGTTGAATCAGGCTCTTCGCTTATCTCTTGTTGAGCATGATCTTTTGCGAAAACCGGTTTCTACTTTTGGGATCATGCTCTGAGGCAAGACGCTTATGGCCGGCCAGGTTTCGAACAGCGATGCGCAAGCGCGCGCCGAAAAGGCGTTTCCGGTGTCGTGGGATCAGTTTCACCGCGACGCGCGGGTGCTGGCGTGGCGCCTCAACGGCGCGGGACCGTTTCAGGCGCTGGCGGCGGTGACACGCGGCGGCCTGGTGCCGGCAGCGATCGTGGCCCGCGAACTCGGGTTGCGCACCATTGATACGATTTGTCTCGCCAGCTACGACCACACCACCAAAGGTGATATCAAGCTGCTCAAGGGCGTCTCCGAACAAATTACGCGTTTATGCGGCGAGGGCGGCAAGGGACTGTTGGTGATCGACGATCTGGTCGATACCGGCACCACGGCGAAGGTGGTGCGTGAGATGTTTCCGCAGGCGCATATCGCGGCGATCTACGCCAAGCCGATGGGCAAGCCGCTGGTGGATACCTTCATCACCGAAGTCTCGCAGGACACCTGGATTTTCTTTCCGTGGGACACCGGCCTGTCGTTCCAGCCGCCGATCCGCGACGGGGCGGCTTAGCGGCGAATGCCTCGACGATTTATTTGACGTCACACGCGGACTTGACCCCGGTGTCTATCTCTTTTGAAGTGTCCATCTCCTTTGAAGAAGGATGGATTGCCGGATCAAGTCCGGCAATGACGGCTATCGTGTGACTAAGCGCAATATTCGTCATTGCGAGCGTTAGCGACGAAGCAATCCAGACCTTTGGAGAAAGACTGGATTGCTTCGCTTCGCTCGCAACGACGAAGGAGGAATCTGATGCCCCTGCAAAACCGCGTCACGCCGCTGGGCGAGATCGTCGCCGTGCGGCAGCGTGGCCTGTTCACCGGCAATCGCGGCATCATTCACGATCCCGCGACGCGGACGCTGTTGAAGCGGCGTTGGTCGACCCGCGCCTGGATCACCTGCGTCTGCGAGTTTCGCGGCTGGCGACGCGAAGTCATGGCGCGGCAGAGCTGGACCGAACTGTTCTTTCTCGACGAGGCGACGGCGCTCGCCGCGGGGCATCGCCCATGCTTCTTCTGCCGCCGCGACGACGCCAACCGCTTTCGCGCGGCGTGGGCGGACGGCAATGCCGTGCCAAAGCCGCGCGCAAAAGAGATAGATGAGGTGCTGCACGGCGAACGCCTCGACGAACGCGTCAAGCGGCTGCACCCGTTGCGTGAATCGGTGGACGCGCTGCCGGATGGTGCGATGGTTTATGCCAGCGACGAGACGTTCCTGATTGTTGGGGGCAGGGCGTTGCGCTGGTCATTCGATGGCTATCAACCGGCTAACATGCCGGCTGGTGATGTGCAATTGATCACGCCGCCATCGACGGTGCGGGCGTTGCAGGCAGGGTATCGGCCACTATTACACTCGAGTGCAAACATCGCGAATTCGGTCACTTTGAAAAAAGCATCGACTTCGTAGTCGTCATGCCCGGGACAAGCCCGGGCATGACGACGGTAGTTGCTATTACCCCAGCCGCTCCCTTGCCAACTTCGCGCCCGCCCCAAGCGCATTCAGCTTCGCCTCGGCGATCTCGCGGCGCATCGGGGCCATGCCGCAATTGGTGGTGAGCACGATGCGTTCCTTCGGCACGAACTTCATCACCGCTTCGACGGTCGCGACAATGCCCTCCGGCGTCTCCACGTCGTCGGTCGCGACGTCGATGACGCCGGCCTGAATCACCTTGCCGTCGAGCAGCTTCAACAGATCAAGCGGCACCCGCGAATTGACGCATTCGATTGCGGCCTGCTGGATCGTGCTCTTGGCGATAGCCGGGAAAATCTGCTCGTATTGCCGCCACTCGCTACCTAACCCGTGTTTCCAGTCGATATTGGCCTGGATGCCATAGCCGTAGCAGATGTGTACGGCGGTGGCGCAGGTGAGGCCTTGTGCGGCGCGTTCCAGCGCCTTGATGCCCCAGTCGTTGACCTCCGCCATGTAGACGTTGAAGGCCGGCTCATCGAACTGGATCAGGTCGACGCCGTCAGCTTGCAGCCCGCGGGCTTCCGCGTTGAGCAATTCGGCGAAGGCGAACGCCATCTTGACCCGGTCGCCGTAGTGGCGATCCGCGATGGTGTCGATCAGCGTCATCGGGCCGGGCAGGGTGAATTTCAACTGGCGCTTGGTGTGGGCCCGCGCGACCTGCGCCTCGGCGGCGTGGACGCGGCCCTTGAGCCGCAGCGGCGCCACCACCTGCGGCACCATCGCCTTATAGCGGTCGTTGCGGATGCCCATCTCGACCTTGTTGGCGAAGTCGATGCCCTCGACGTTTTCGAGGAAGCCGTGGACGAAATGCTGCCGCGACTGCTCGCCCTCGGTCAGGATATCGAGGCCGGCATCCTCCTGAAGTTTCAGCGCCAGCAGGGTGGCATCGCGCTTGGCGCGTGCCAGTTCGGCGCCTCTGGACTTCCACGGCGCCCACAGCGTGTTGGGCTCGGCAAGCCATTCAGGCTTCGGCAACGAGCCGGCATTGGTGGCTGGAAACAGCATGTCTCGCCTCCCGGAAAATGTTGGCGCGATCAGATCTTTTGTTCTTTGCGCAGGCATTGGTGTGCCATGCCCAAGGCGCTGCGTACATATGTTGCGCGGGGTGTTGGTCGAAATGCTGAGAGGGAGTTAGGATGCGGCTCGACCCTAAACCGGACCCCGCATGATCGATCTCTACTACGCCCCGACGCCGAACGGCTGGAAGATCACGATCATGCTTGAGGAATTGGGCATTCCTTACAACGTGATCCCGGTCGATATCCGCGCCGGCGATCAGTTCAAGCCGGAATTCCTCGCCATCAGCCCCAACAACCGCATCCCGGCGATCATCGATCGCGCGCCGGCCGACGGCGGTGAACACATCTCCGTGTTCGAGACCGGGGCGATCCTGATTTATCTCGCGGAAAAGACCGGACGGCTTCTTCCGTCCGACACGCGCGGCCGTTCGCGGGTCATCCAGTGGGTGATGTGGCAGATGAGCGGGCTCGGCCCGATGCTCGGCCAGCACGGGCATTTCCTGCTCTATGCGGCCGAGAAAATTCCCTATGCCATCGATCGCTACCGGCGCGAGGCGGGGCGGCTTTACGGCGTGCTCGATACCCAACTCGGCAAGACCGGAGCCTATGTCGCGGGCGACTATTCCATCGCCGATATCGCCTGCTTCCCGTGGACGATGACGCACAAGGCGCAGGGCTTCACGCTCGACGATTATCCCAACGTTAAGCGCTGGTATGCCGAAGTACGGGCACGGCCGCAGGTGCAGGCCGGGCTCGCGGTGGGCAAGTTCGTCAAGGAGCCGTTCAGCGAGGAAGCGCGGCGGATTATGTTCGGAACGGCGAGCGCGCCGACGCCACCGTAATAGCCGGCAGGCGGCAGGTTTGCCGCGAGACAGCAATCGACAGCGCCGCTATCGCGGCGCAATGACACGGAGGTCCAATGATTGAGTTCTTTTTCGACTGCTCCAGTCCGTGGACCTACCTTGCCTTTCACAACATCCAACCCTTAGCGAAAGAACTGAACGTTCCGATCACATGGCGGCCGATCCTGGTCGGCGGCGTGTTCAATACCGTCAATCCCAGCGTTTATGCGTCGCGCGAAAAGCCGGTGGTGCCGAAGGCGCGCTACATGCTGAAAGACCTCGGCGACTGGGCGCGCTCCGCCGGCCTCGCCATCAAGATGCCGCCCACGGTATTCCCGGTGAACAGCGTCAAGGCGATGCGCGGCTGCATCTGGCTCGGCAACGAGGCGATGGTGCCGTTCGCCGCCGCCGTGTTCAAAGCCTATTGGGGCGACGACAAGGACATCTCGCAGGACGCGGTGCTGGGCGACATTTGCAAGGCGACCGGCATCGATCCAGAAAAGTTCTTTGCCGGAATCGGCGAGCAGGCGGTGAAGGATCAGTTGAAGGCGAATACCGACGAAGTGATCGCTCGCGGCGGCTTCGGTTCGCCCACCATCTACGTCGACAAGACCGATATGTATTTCGGCAATGACCGGCTGCCGTTGATCCGCGAAGCGATCCTGCGCCGGAAAGCAGGTAAAAGCTGATGTCGCGCGCCGTCGTTTGTCGTGAATTCGGCGCGCCGGAAATGCTGCGCGTCGAAACCAGTTGCTCGATGCCGCTCGCGCCGGGCAAGGTTCGGGTCGCCATCCGTGCCGCCGGGCTCAACTTTCCCGACGTGCTGATGGTGGCGGGGCAATATCAGTTCAAGCCCGATCTGCCGTTCATTCCCGGCATGGAAGCCGCCGGCGAGGTGATCGAGGTCGGCGGCGACGTTCGTGGCGTGAGTGTGGGTGAGCGCGTTATCGTCAAGCTGCGGAATGGCTGCTTTGCCGAGCGGGTCGCGGTGACGCCGGAACATCTCGCGCCGCTGCCATCGAATTTCGACTACGCGGAAGGCGCGACGTTTCTCGCAGCTCACGGCACTGCCTATCACGCGCTGATCGATCGCGGGCAGATCAAGCCGGGTGAAACGCTTTTAGTGCATGGTGCGGGCGGCGGCGTCGGGCTCGCGGCGGTGGAGATCGGCAAGCTGCTCGGTGCAACGGTGATCGCCGCGGCGTCGAGCGAGAAGAAACTCGCGGCGGCGAAAGCGCGCGGCGCCGATCACCTGGTGCTGTACAAGCGCGAGCCGTTTCAGGACGCGGTCAAGCGTCTCACCGACGGGCAGGGCGTCAATGTGGTGTTCGATCCGGTCGGTGGCGAGATTTTTGAAGCGAGCCAGCGCTGCATCGCCTGGGGCGCGCGGATGCTGGTGATCGGCTTCACCGGCGGCATCGGTCTTGCGAAAACCAATCTGCTGTTGATGAAAGGCGCCAGCGTGCTCGGCGTGCGCGCTGGCGAAGCGGTGCGGCGCGATCCTGAACTCGGCAAGGTGCGGCTGAAAGCGCTGGTCGAATGGGCCGAAGCGGGCAAGATTCGTCCAAACGTCTCGCATCGCCTGCCGTTCGAGGATGTCGCCAAGGCGATGCGGCTTCTGATCGACCGCAAGGCCATCGGCCGCGTTGCGCTGACGATGGAGTAAGTGCGGGCACCAGACGCCGATCAGGCCGCTGCGCGCAGCAACAGCGCTTTCGACAAGAGTTGTCGCGTGGTCGTTCGTAGCGGAACTTCGATGTATCGGCAGATCGACCACGATGCCGCAGCGATCGCGAGAACGATCAGGCAGACCGTCGCGGCGGATTGATATTGCGGCGGAAAGCGCGAGAGGATCGCATATCCGAGCTGTTGATGCAGCAGATAGAACGGATAGGTCAGCGCGCCGATGGCGATGGTGATCTTCGACGGAAGCAGCGGGACATTCAGGCGCGTCGCCAGGAAAATGGCGGCGACCGACGCTAAGAAGATGGTCGCGACTACCGAGGGCTGAAAGACGACGTCGGAATGCGCGTGCAGCCATCCCAGCGAATGGATGGCGTGAAAGACCGCGATGCCTACCGACAGGCCGAAAATGCAGACCCACATCAGGTCGCGCCGGCCACGGTGAAATTCGTAGAGCATCAGGCCGGTGGCGAAGTAACCGGCATTGTCGGTCAGGAAGACCTTTTCAAGAATGGCCGAGTCCGCTGTCAGTTCGTTGGTCATCGACAGAAACAGCCACGCGAGCACCAGCGCATCGAGCCGTCGCGGAAATAAGCCCGTGGCGATCAAGACGGTGACCCAGGCATAGAACGTCACCTCGATCACTAGCGACCAATAGGCCGAGTCCATGTAGGGGAAACCCAGCGCGGGCGATGCGATCGCCAGATTGGCGGCCCATCGTGCGAACGAGACCTGAAAAAGTTCGCCGCCGAAAAACAGGATTCCCAGAGCGGTGATCGTCATGCAAAGCACGAACGTCGGGTAGATGCGGCTGAAGCGGGCGATGGCAAATTCGCTGGCCGTTCGGCCTTCCGCAGAGTAGGCGATCACGAAGCCGCTGATCACGAAGAATGCCGGCACGCCCAGGTAACCGTACATGGCGAAGGACGACAGGTACGGAAGCGCTGCCCATGTGTGGTCGCCGACGCTCGCACCCCTGAAGCCGTAGTGATAGAGAACCACGCCGAGCACGGCAACGAGGCGCAGGAGATCGAGCGCTTCGACGCGATTCACGGATGCGTGATCATCCTTCGGCATGCCGATAATCTATGCCTTCGGCCGGTGCGCGTCACCGAATGTCCGACAAATCGACAAAGGTAGTTAATCGCCGGCGAAGGTGGCGGTCGGCCGCAGGTTGATGCGCAGGCGGTAGCATGCGTCGGGCAGAGTTACGCTCACGACAGGGTAAGTTATTTGGGGAGTCTCTCTTTCGTCATGGCCGGATTTATTCCGGCCATCCACGTCTTAAAGGGCTCATTGCGAATGAGGCGGCAGAAACGTGAAGTCGCTTTGTCCGTTGGTGCGCAGTTCTAAGGACGTGGATGGCCGGAACGAGCCCCGCCATGACGGAAGTAGGTCGCGTCGTGCTTACTTATATTCCCGCTCGGTCCACCACGGGAAATAGTCGGGCATGTCGGTCGAGACCTTGTTCTTGAATTGCGCCGGGCGCTTTTCCAGGAATGACATCACGCCTTCCTTGACGTCGTCGGAACGGCCGCGTGCGTAGATGCCGCGGCTGTCGACCTTGTGGGCTTCCATCGGATCGTCGGCGCCCATCAGCCGCCACATCTGCTGGCGGATCAGCGCGATCGACACCGGCGCGGTCTTGTCGATGAATGAGCGCGCCAGTTCGCGCGCGGTCGAAATCAGTTGATCCGGCGCCACCACTTTGCTGACGAGGCCGCCGGCGAGGGCTTCTTGCGCCGGGAAGACGCGGCCGGAGTAACACCATTCCAACGCTTGCGAGATGCCGACGAGGCGCGGCAGGAACCAACTCGACGCCGCTTCCGGCACGATGCCGCGCTGGGAGAACACGAAGCCGAAGCGCGCGTTCTCCGATGCGATGCGGATGTCCATCGGCAGTTGCATGGTGACGCCGATGCCGACCGCCGGCCCGTTGATCGCGCCGATCACCGGCTTCAGGCACTTGAAGATGCGCAAGGTCACCTGGCCGCCGCCGTCGCGGATGCCGGGATCGCTGTAATCGACGTTGCCGCTGGCGAGGCGCTTGGCCGGGCCGCGCTTGGCATCGCGGTCGAAGGTATCGCCGCCCGAGGAGAGATCGGCGCCGGCGCAGAAGCCGCGGCCTTCGCCGGTCACGATGATGGCGCGCACGTTATCGTCGGCATCGGCCTTGTCGAAAGCGTCGATCAACTCGTTCATCATTGTCATGTTGAACGCGTTGAGCTTGTCGGGGCGGTTCAACGTGATGGTCAGGATCTGGTCGGCGATATCGTATTTGATGGTCTCGTAGGCCATAGAGAGTCCTCTGTTGAATTTTCGTTCTAACGGATTGTCGTTATCCTGAGGTGCGAGCGTAGCGAGCCTCGAAGGATAATGTTGCGATGGCTGGCCGTTCATCCTTCGAAGGCGCCGCTTTGCGACGCCGCCTCAGGATGACCGGGACCAACTCAGTCTTTCGGCGGCACCGGCCATGGCTTCTGTGGGCCGCGCAGGCCTTCGAAAGCCTTCGCCATCCGCAGCACGCCGAGGTCGTCGAAGCGGCGGCCGATGATCTGCACGCCGATCGGAAAACCATCCACATCGTAGCCGCCGTTGATCGACGCCGCTGGATTTTCCGCCATATTCCACGGCACGGTGTAGATGATGTGCTCGAACGGTTGCTGCGGATCGTTGCGCGGAGCCGCGAGTTCGGCGCGGAATTTCACCACCGGCGACACCGGCGAGATGACGTAGTCGAGATCGGCGAACAGTTGCGCCGCCGCGGCTCGGATCGTCATGGTGGCGTTGAAGCCACGCACCACGTCGACGCCGGAGAGTTTTGCACCGCCTTCCGCCCATTGGTAGATATAAGGCAGCGCCTTGGCGCGCACCTCTGGCGGCATTCTCGACAGGTCATCCCACGAGCGCGCGCGCCAGAAGGCGTCGAGCCCGTCGAGTGTTTCGCGCGTGATGACGCCGGAGACTTCGCGCACCGACGCGCCGGCAGATTCAAATGCGCGGGCGGCGGCTTTCACTGTGGCGCGCACCTCGTCTTCCAGCTTGTCGCCGAAGCCGAGATCGAGCATCAGGCCGATGCGCTTGCCCTTCAGCGAGACGTCGAGCGCGGGCCAGTCGATATCGGCGGGCGGCAGGCTCATGCCGTCGCGCGGGTCCGGTTGCGACAGCACACTCATCAACAGCGCCGCATCATCGACGGTGCGGGTCATGGGCCCCGTGACACGGCCGACATAGGGCGGATCGATCGGCACGCGGCCGAGGCTCGGCTTCAGTGCGACGATGCCGCACCAGCAGGCGGGAAGCCGCACCGAGCCGCCGATGTCGGTGCCGAGATGCAGCGGGCCATAACCCGCGCCGGCGGTCGCGCCCGCGCCCGCGCTGGAACCACCCGGATTCATCCGCACGTCCCACGGATTGCGGGTGAGGGGATGAAAGCTGGAGAGGCCCGACGACAACATGCCGTAGTCCGGCATCGTGGTCTTGGAGAAGATCACCGCGCCGGCTTCACGCACGCGCGCGGCCTGCGGCGCGTCGACGGGCGCGGGCACCAGCGTCGTGGTCGCAGCGCCGAGCGGCACCGGCACGCCCTTGGTGGCGATGTTTTCCTTGATGGTGATCGGCACGCCGTCGAGCGAGCCGACCGGCTCGCCTTTACGCCAGCGCTCGGTCGAGGCTTTTGCCACCACGCGCGCGCCGTCCGGATCGAACGCGTAAAGCGCGTGGATATGCGGCTCCCATTTGGCGACATGCGCGAGCACGTCTTCAAGCACATCGCTCGGTGAGAACTGCTTTCCGTGATAGCCGGCCAGCAGTTCGACGGCAGAGAGGTCGTGCAGTGCCGTCATGCCGACACCGGCAGCCGTGTCTCGATGATGCGCGCGAACATGCTGGCGCCGATCGGCAATATCTTGTCGTCGAGGGTGAAGCCGGGATTATGCACCGGCACCGAGCCGTCATGGCCGAGCCAGAAGTAAGCGCCCGGCACCGCGAGCAGCATGTCGGCGAAATCCTCGCTGCCCATGCGCGGGGTTTCCTTGATGGCGACGTTCTTGGGATCGAGCACGGTGCGCGCCACGTCGAACACCACCTTGGAGTGTTCCTCGCTGTTGATCAGCACGCTGAAAATGTCGCGGATTTCGACCTTGATCTCCACCCCGAACGCCTGCGCCATGCCGGTGGCGATCGCTTTCATGCGCTCGCGGATTTGCATGCGGGTGGGCTGGTCGAAGGTGCGGACGGTGCCGGCGAGGGTGGCTTCGTTCGGAATCACGTTATAGGCGGAGCCAGCGTGAATCTGGGTGATCGAAAGCACCGCCGCGTGCAGCGGATCGACGTTGCGGCTGACGATGCTTTGCAGCGCCTGGCCGAGGTTCATTGCGATCACCACGGGGTCGCGCGAGCGCTCCGGCATTGCGCCGTGCGCGCCGAAGCCGGTGATGGTGATGTCGAAGAAATCGGCGCTCGCCATGCTGGGGCCGGGTGAGATCACCAACTCGCCATGCTTGAGGTCCGGCGCGTTATGGATGCCGTAGATTTCGTCGCACGGAAATTTTTCGAACAGACCATCCTTGAGCATGGCGCGCGCGCCGCCGAGGCCTTCCTCGGCCGGTTGGAAGATGAAATGCACGGTGCCGTCGAAGTTCTTGGTCTCCGCGAGATAGCGTGCGGTGCCGAGCAGGATGGTGGTGTGGCCGTCGTGGCCGCAGCCATGGAAGCGGCCGGGAATGGTCGAGCGCCACGGCAGGTTGGTGTTTTCCTCCATCGGCAGCGCGTCCATGTCGGCGCGCAGGCCGATGCGCTTGCTGCCGTTGCCATTGCCCTTGAGCACACCGACCACGCCGGTGCCGCCGAGCCCGCGATGCACTTCGATGCCCCATTGCGCGAGCTTGTCGGCGACGATGCCGGAGGTGCGCTTTTCCTCGAAGCCGATTTCGGGATGGGCATGAAGATCGCGGCGGATCGCGGTCAGTTCGTCGGCAAAGCCTTCAATACGCTCGATAGTGGGCATGGGGGTTTCCGTTCGTCTGAGATTTTGGCCTGCGGCGGGCGCGGATGCATCGGGATCGCCACCGTTGAGCGCCGGCCCCTCACATCGTGCGAGGTGCATCTTCGGCCGCGCCTGCGCGAGGGTCAAGTCAATGCGCAGCCGCGCCAATCATGGCTGCTCCACGCTTGGCAGCCTGCTTGGCGGCGCACGTCGCGATCATCGGGGCGACACGCGAAGAGGGCCGCCTTTCACAACCGTGAGGCAGTCCCGCACATATCGTTTGTCCGCCTCCCGATGAATGTCCGGCAACGGCAGGTTCAGCACGGCTTCAATCAGTGTCGTCTACAAGATGGTTGCTCTTTCAATGGAGGCGACCATGTCATCGATCAAGAATGCTCTGACCAGCGGTGCGGCGGCTCTCGCCGTTGCCGCAACCTTCGGCCTGTCGACCGCACCTTCCGCGAACGCCATGACGCTGGCGCCTGCGATCGCGGCACCAGCCAGCGTCGATCAGGTCCGTTGGGTCTGCAATGACTGGGGCCGGTGCTGGTGGCGGCCAAATCCGTACCGCTCCTACGGCTACTATGGATATGGCTACAGCGCGCCGCGCTATGGCTACTACGGCGGTTGGCCGTATCGTCATTACCGGCACAGCTATTACGGCCCTCGCTTCTACGGCGGTTGGCGATAGCTGAGATTTGATGTGATGGTCGGGGCGGCGGGATCTGGTCCGCAGTCGCTGAACCGTTCGGCGACGGTGACGTGCGCGACAGGATCGGCCGCCCGGTCATCCCGTGTCCTGTGTTCACCTGCGATCAGGCAAAACGCATGGCCGCGCTCGCATCAGATCGAACGGCGTGGCGTTCAAGCCCAAAGGGGTGATTGAGGGACAACGTGGACAATGGTGCGGGCGACCGGAATCGAACCGGTACAGGCCTTGCGGCCCTACGGATTTTAAGTCCGTTGCGTCTACCAATTTCGCCACGCCCGCCTGCCTTTCTTTTCAGGGACTTAGAAAAGAAAAGCAACCGTCTCCGCGCAAAACATCCATAGCGCCCGGTTGCACCGGCCTAGTCGCTGGCGGGCATGAAGGCGAGCAGGAACGTGACCTGCGCGGCGTAGTAGAGCACCCAGACCGCGAACCGCATCGGCGGTTTGCGCGCGGACGCGGCGGGCTCCACGAATTTTTCCCACGCCAGGGTGGCGTCCGAGGCCACGAACATCGCCGCGCCGGCGATCAGGAGCGCTCGTTCGGTGGCAAGCGCCGTCAGTCCCATCAGCACCAGCGCCGTGCAATACACCATCACCGGCAGCCGTAGCTCGCCAGAGACGTGCCGCAAGATGATCCGAAGCAGCGCCAGGCTGGCCGCGATCAAACCAGCCGCGACGAGCACGAGCGGCATCGACAAAAGCACCGCCGGACTTTGTCCGATGCTGGCGAACAACACGATGTAGGCGACGTGCGCGACGAGGAAACTCACCAGCCCGCTGATGAAGGCTTTTTCGCCGTCGCGTGACAGGAACAGATCGCCGAGGGCGCTCAGAGCCAATCCAGCAACGAGCAATACTGGGCCGCCCATATCCCAGGCGATGATCGCGAGCAGGGAAGTCGACAACGTCTTCGCGACGGAAAGCCACCATGACGTTCCTTGCCCCAGCATGAGCAGATAAAGAACGGCAGCGGCCAACGAGATCAGCAGCGCGACGTTGTCGAGATGTCCAAACCCGCCGGGAAAAGGCATCATGGCCGGGTGTTGTCCTGCGTTCGATGCGACGATGCTTTGCCGGTGTCGAGGGTACCGCCGACCTCAGTTCGTGCTCTTGTCGGAGTTGCGCTGGGCCTGTTCGAAGAACGCCTTCTCCTCGGCGGTCGCGTCCAGCAACTGATCGTCCTGATCGTAGACATCGTCCCTGAAATGGACGATGCCGTCGCGGGTCATCCATCCGGTGAGATAGATCCACGCCACCGGCACCTTCTTCGCCAGTGCAACGCTCTGGCGCTCGCCGGAGGCGATCGCGAAGTCGATCTTGGCGCGATCCCATCCGGGTGTGTCCTGTAACAGCCACGCCGCGAGGTCGCGCACCTGATCGACACGGACGCAGCCGTGGGAGTCGAAACGATAGTCGCGGCTCAGCAAGCTGCGCTGATTGGTGTCGTGCATGTAGACGGCGTAGGCATTGGGCATGTTGATCTTCAATTCGCCCAGCGCGTTCCAAGGTCCGGGATCCTGACGCACGATGACGCCCGGTGCCTTGTCGGCGTTCCAGTTCACCGAGGCCGGATCGACGACGGCGTCGTGCTCGTCGTAAAGCTGCATGTGCATACGGCCGAGGTAAGCCGGATCCTTGCGCATGTGGTTGGCGATTTCGTTCTTGGTGATCGACGCGGGCACGGTCCAGCGCGGGTTGAGATTGATATCTGTGATCTCCGCCGAAACCGTCGGCGATGGTTTCTCCGTCTTGCCGACGACAACCCGATAGCGATGAACGACCTTGTCGTTCTCCACCGCCTCGACATAGGCGGCCGGAATGTTGACGGCGACGAACCGTGTTCCAAAGCCGAAGCCGATTGCCGAGGTGCGCAGCAACGAGGCTTCGAGTTGCTTGCGGCGTTCCTCGACCGGGACATTGAGCGCTGCCATGGTCTTCGGGCCGACCGTTCCGGTCTGGGGAAGGCCGTGGCGCGTCTGGAAACGCTTGATGGCGGCGACCACCTCGGCGTCGAACGCGCCTGTTGCCTGATCGGCGGCGAGGTCGCCGCTTGCGATCAGACGCTGGCGGAGCAGGGTGTCGTTTGCGCCTGCCGTGCCCAACATAAATTTCGCGTCCGCAGGAATTTTCGGCCAGCCGCCGCGCGCGGCGATGGCGGCATATTTCTGGATCGCTTCCTTGAGGCGTCCGGCGGTGCCCTGATCAAAGGTCGGCTCAATCGAGCCGGGCAGGTTGCTCGTCGTCTTGGTTGCAACCACCGGGGCGGCGGCCAGCGGCGCGGGCTTCTCCTTCGCGGCTGGCGCCGGGGCGGTTGGTTTCGGTGCGGTAGCCTGGCCGTATGACGGCCCGATCCCGGACAAGATGGCTGCTGTCAGCACAAAAAGTGCGCGTCTCATGGTCAATCCCGCTCGCGAAGGGTGACCAACGCTAAAGCAGGATCGTCAACCAAGGGTTAACCATATGGAGCCGGCGCGATTTCAGCCTTTTGGGGCGAAGGGCGGGCCGTTCGGCTTGATGCGGATGTCGGGGCGCAGTCGCGTCCAGGGCAACGACGCGGTATCGGCCGGCATCGCGCCCGGCGCGGCGCAGATCAGTAGCGTCTCGGCGATCGGCTGAAAATCGGCGCGGAAATGCACCGAGCTTTTGTTGACGAGAATCGCCTGTTCGGTCGGCTCGATGCCGACATAGCGATACATCGCCTGATCGGCGAGCTGCGCCTTGTGCGACGACACCACGACGCGGACATCGTCGATGCGCAGGCACGCTGACGGCCCCATATCCATGTCGCGGCCGCCGTAATAGGGGCCGGGCGCGACAAATTTTCCGTCCGAGAGTTTCTCGACAATGAAGGTGGCTTCATACGGCGCGTCGCCGGGAATACCGGACTTGCCGCCGAGTTGCAGCGTCACGCGCGCGCCTTCGCCGGCTGCGTGCGCGGCCTTGGCGGACGCCGGATCGTAGATCGCGCCGGTCGCGGCGCGCGTCGCCTTGTTGCGCACCAGCGCGCGCAGCATGCCGGTGGTGTCGGAATCGCCGCCGGCGCCGGGATTGTCCTGCGTGTCGGCGATGACGATCGGCTTGCGCGCGGTCTTGGCCAATTGCATCGCGTGCTGCACGCCTTCGTCGGGTGCATAGATCTTGCCGTCGAAATCATCCTCGTGACCGATGACGAGTTGCGCGACGGCATCCGCCGCGGCGTCCGCATCGGCTTGCGTGCGGCCATAGGCGAACACGGTGGGGCCGCAGCCGGGGAAATCGGCTGCGGGAAAACCCGGCGCGAACGACAGCGTCGGCACTGCGTCATTCTCCAGCGCTGCGAGCTTGTCGTAGATGCCTTTGGTGGGTTGGTCGAAGGTGCATTGCCAACTGATCGGGATCAGGAACGGCAATTGGCGGAAGGCTTTCGCGAAGCGCTGCTTGCTTTTCAATAGCAGCGCGAGATGTCTTGCCGCGGCGCGGCCGGTGTCGGCCATGTCGACATGCGGATAGGTGCGATAGGCAATCAGCGCGTCGGCGTGTTGCACCATTTGCGGCGTGACGTTGGCGTGCAGGTCGAGGCTCACCACCAGCGGCAAATCCTTGCCGATCACCTTGCGCACGCGCGCGAGCAGTTCGCCTTCGCCGTCGTCGAGATGTTCGGTCACCATCGCGCCGTGCAGGTCGAGGTAGACCGCGTCGAGCGCGCCGGCATTGGCGATGCCGTCGACCATTTCCTTGGCGACACGCTCATAGGCGTCCTTCGTCACATGCGCGCATGGGCTGGCGCCGCAGGCAATGGTCGGGATCAACTCCCAGCCGCGCGTCACGGCATCGTCAATGAAGCCGGCGAGGCCGACATTGATGCCGCGCATCACTTTCAAGACGTCGGAGCCGTGGGTCATCGCCGGCCAGCCGCCGCCGTGAACGAAATCGGCATAGGTCGCCTTGGTGGGCGCGAAGGTGTTGGTCTCGTGCAAGAAGCCGCCGACGGCGATACGGGTCATGACGTTATTCCAGGGTAGTTGTGTGTTTGCTGTTCGTTTGAAACGTCATTGCGAGGAGCAGAGCGACGAAGCAGTCCAGTTCTTACTTTTTGGCTTTCTGTATTGCTTCGCTTCGCTCGCAATGACGGCGGTAGGGGAATGATCAAACCGGCGCGGCCGCATCATGCTGCGTCATGGCGACCGGCCGGAAATTGGCAAAGTCCCAATGGCGGCCGGGGGCGGCTTCGAGCAATTGCTTGGTATAGGCCTGCTGCGGATTGGTGAGAATTTCGCCGGCCGGCCCTTGCTCGACGACGCGGCCGTGCTGCATCACCACCACTTCGTCGCAGATCTGGGCTGCGACGCGCAGGTCGTGGGTGATGAACAACAGCGCGATGCCGAGCCGCGTTTGAATCTCGTCGAGCAGGTCCAGCACCTGCGCCTGCACCGAGACGTCGAGCGCCGACACGGCTTCGTCCGCCACCAGCACGTCGGGATCGAGCGCCAGCGCGCGGGCAATCGCGATACGCTGGCGCTGGCCGCCGGAGAACTGGTGCGGATAGCGCGCGATGGCGTCGGCGGGCAGGTCGACCAGTTCGAGCAGTTCGCCCGCGCGCTTGATCGCTTCCGCATGCGGCACGCCGTAGTTCACCGGTCCCTCGGCAATGGTCTCGCCGACGGTGACGCGCGGATTGAGCGAGCGATAGGGGTCCTGAAACACGATCTGGATGCGCTTGCGATGCGGCCGCAACGCGGGGCGCGACAAGGTCGAGATGTCCTGACCGGCGAGGCGGACCTCGCCCGAGGTCGGATCGATCAGCCGCACGATGCAGCGCGCCACGGTGGATTTGCCCGAACCGCTTTCGCCGACGATACCGAGCGTGCGGCCCTTGCGCAGCGTCAGCGTCACGTTCTGCGCGGCCGCGACCTCGCGCGCGGCGCCGAACGTCGAGCGCTGGCGATAGACTTTGCCGAGGCTCTCGGTCTGAAGCACGATCGGCTCGCTGCTTGCAGGCCGTGCCGCGCGCGGGATCAGGCTCGGCACCGACGACAACAGGTTGCGGGTGTATTCCATGGTCGGCGCGCGCAGCACGGCGTCGAGCGCGCCGGTCTCCACCACCTTGCCCTTGCGCATCACCACGACGCGGTCGGCGATCTCCGCGACTACGCCCATGTCGTGAGTGATGAACAACACCGCGGTGCCGTGGTCGCGTTGCAGGTCGCGGATCAGCGACAGGATCTGTTTCTGCGTGGTGACGTCGAGCGCGGTGGTTGGCTCGTCGGCGATCAACAGCTTCGGTTCGAGCACCAGCGCCATCGCGATCATGATGCGCTGGCGCTGCCCGCCGGAGAGCTGATGCGGATATGACTTGAAGATGCGCGCGACGTCGGGCAGCCGCACCTGTTCCATCATCGCCAGAATACGCTCGCGCCGCGCGCGCGCGTCGAGATTGGTGTGAGCGCGCAGCACTTCGTCGATCTGCTTGCCCACCGGCACCACCGGATTGAGCGCGGTCATCGGCTCCTGAAAGATCATCGCCATGGTGGTGGCGCGCAACTGCCGCAGCCGCCGGTCGCTGGCGGAAAGAATGTCCTCGCCGGCCAGCGTAATCTTGCCGCGCGCCGGCACCAGCACTTTTTTCGGCAATAGGCCCATCACCGTCAATGATGTCACCGATTTGCCGGAGCCGCTTTCGCCGACCACGCAGAGCGTTTCGCCTTGCCGCACTTGCAGCGAGACGCCGTCGATAATGCGATGCGCATCGGGTTTCCGGCCGATCGAGATGATGAGATCGTTGACGTCGAGAATGACGGGAGCGGTAGTGGTCGCAGTCATGGGCGGGCCTCGCGCTGTTTCATGCGCGGGTCGAGAGCGTCGCGCGCGGCATCGCCGATCAGGTTCACCGAGAGAATGGCGATCGACAGCATCAGGCCGGGCCAGAAGATCAGCGACGGCTTGATCTGGAAGAAGGCGCGGCCCTCGGCCATGATGTTGCCCCAGGTCGGAATCTCCGGGCTGATGCCGGCGCCGAGGAACGACAGGATCGCCTCGACGAGAATGGCGGAGGCGCAGACGTAAGTGCCTTGCACGATCAGGGGCGCGACGGTGTTGGGCATCAGATGCCGCCACATGATCTTCGGCAGGCTGGTGCCGACCGAGATCGCGGCTTCGACGTAAGGCTCCTCGCGCGCCGTCAGCACCACCGAGCGCACCAATCGCGCCACGCGCGGCACTTCCGGAATGGTGATGGCCACCAGCACCGTCATCAGGCTCGCGCCGGACAGCGACACCACGGCGATCGCCAGCAGGATCGCCGGGATCGCCATCAGGCCGTCCATGATGCGCATCATGATGGCATCGACCCATTTGAAGAAACCGGAGACGAGGCCGATCACAAGGCCGATCACCACACTGAACACGGCGGAGCCGAGGCCGATCAGCAGCGAGACGCGGCCGCCGTAAAAGATGCGCGAGAGCACGTCGCGGCCATAAGCGTCGGTGCCGAGCGGATACTCGGCGCTGGCGGGCTTCAGCCGCTGCGCCGGCGCCAGCAGCTGCGGATCGTGCGGCGAGATCAGCGGCGCGAAGATCGCCATCAGCACGATCACCGCCAGACAAATGGCCGCGATGGCGATGATCGGATTCGAACGCAACAGGTTGCGGCCGAGCCGGCGCGGCGTGATCCGGAGCGAGGGGTCTGGCAGGGCGTCGACAGCCATTAGTAACGAATCCTCGGATCAAGCAGGGTGTAGGAGAGGTCGATCAAGAGATTGACCCCGACATAGATGCCGCTGGTCAACAGGATCATCGCCTGAATGACGGGGTAATCGCGCGCCAGCACCGCATCGACGGTGAGGCGTCCGATGCCGGGCAGGTTGAAGACCGTCTCCGTGACGACGACACCTGAAATCAGCAGCGCGAAGCCGGTGCCGATCACGGTGATCACCGGCACCGCCGCGTTGCGCAGCGCGTGCCGCAGCAGCACGCCATGCTCGGCGATGCCCTTGGCGCGCGCGGTGCGGATGTAATCCTCGTCGAGCACGTCGAGCATCGCGGCGCGGGTCATGCGCGCGATCAGCGCGATGTAAATGAATGACAGTGTCAGCGTCGGCAGCGCGATACGTTCGAAGAACGGGCCGAAGCCGCGCGCGAAGCTGCGATAGCCTTGCACCGGCAGCCAGCGCAGATCGATGGCGAACACCTGAATGAGCACATAGCCGATCACGAACACCGGCACCGAGAAGCCGATCACCGAGAGCGCCATCACGAAGCGATCGATCCAGGTGCCGTGCTTCCATGCGGCGACGACGCCGAGCGGCACTGCGACGATCACGGTGAGGATGATAGTGGAGAGCGCGATGGCGACGGTCGGCTCGATGCGGTTGCCGATCATGGTGATGACCGGCACGTTGGAAATCAGCGAGACGCCGAAGTCGCCGTGCAGCAGCTTGCCGATCCAGGTGAAGAATTGGGTGTAGAGCGGCTCGTTCAATCCGAGCGAGGTGCGGATGCGGTCAAGTTGCTCGGGCGTCGCGTTGTCGCCGGCGAGAATGGCGGCGGGATCGCCCGGTGTCAGCCGCAGCAGCAGGAACACGAACAGCGCCACCACGCCCATCACAGGGATGGCGGCGAGGATTCGGCGGATCAGGTATCCCAGCATTCGTCCCTACCTTGTCGCGCGTCCTGAAACGACATCCATGATGACCGTGACGGCCGGGATGTTGTCAACAATCTCGTTTCCCCGTTTCATCCGGCGTGGGCATATCCATCCGGAAATCCCGCGCCGGTTGATTTATGCCAATTCCATGCCAACGAATATTCGCAGGTGTGGAATCTGCCGCCGTCTTACTCCAGCGTCGCCAGCAAACCTGCCATCAGGCGGCCACGCTCGGCAAGGCTGTCCACCTCGATATGTTCGTTGAGCGTGTGGACGCCGCCGCCGCGCACGCCGAGACCGTCGAGCGAGGGGATGCCCATGGCGCCGGTGAAGTTGGCATCGGAACCGCCGCCGGCGCTGCCGTGCGGCAATTCCATGCCCATTTGGCGGGCAACGCCGCGCGCCTTTTCATAGAGCGCCATGGTTCCGGCATCCGGCTCCCACACCGGACGGGTGACGCCGCGCGTCACGGTGAACGTCACGTCGTCGTGTGTTCCGGACAGCGCCAGCATGCGCTCAACGCCACGGTCGAGATCGCTTTGTCGCTTGGCCATGCTGAGCGCCTCGCCCGTCGCGGTGGTAGCGACGCAGTTCACCCACTGGCCGCCATGAACGACGCCGACGCTGAAGGTGCAGTCGGGGCCGGTCATCGCGTCGATGGCGAGGATCTGGCGCGCCATCTCGCGGATTGCGGAGCGACCCGAAGAGAGCGTCGCGCCGGCATGGCTTGGCCGGCCGGTGGCTTCGAGGTTGAAGCGGGCGATGGCGTAACGGCCGGTGACGACGCCATTGTCATCGCGGCCGGGCTCCGGCACCAGCACGTATTTGTTGCGCGCGGCTTCCGCCTCGACGACATCGCGCACGCTCGGCGTTCCGACCTCTTCGTCGGGCGTCAGCAGGAAGGTGATCGGCAGCGGCGTAGTGAAGGCGGCGCGCTGCAACTGGCGAATGGCTTCGAGCGAGAGATAGTTGCCGCCCTTCATGTCATAGACGCCGGGGCCGTAGCACTTGTTGCCCTCGCGCCGCCACGGCAGCTTCTCCAGCGTGCCGACCGGATGCACGGTGTCGAGATGGCCGGCGATCAGGATGCCGGGCTCGCCCTGTTTCGGATGCGGGAAGCGGGCGCGAACGCAATCGCCAAAACCCATCCGTCCCGGAATGCGCTCGATGGTCGCGCCCGCGAGCGCCATCTCGCGCGCGGCGAGATCGAGCATGCGGTTGACGGCGGCGCGATCCCACGTCGGGCTTTCGCATTCGACCCACTGACGCAGGCCCTGCAACATGGCTTCGGTATCGAACGGGAGGTTGGCGGGATTCATGGCTTCCAGATGCCTTCTTCTTTTGGTGATCCGACTTCAACGCGCGTGACGTGAGGAGGCTTGCGACGAATGCTGAAGCGAGAGGATCACAAACAATGGAGGTTTCCAGCGAGGTTCAAAATTTGATACGCGCGTCACGACGTGGAGCGAAGAATCCAACCCTTCGATGGAGCGAATAGTGAACCGCCACCATTCGCGAAAACATCGCACGCCATAACGCGCGGTCATAATGGAGACTTCAACGGAAATTGCCAGCGCAACCTTGCAAGTGATCGCTTTTCTCAGGCCGTTTTGCATGTGTGGCCGCGGGCCGCGGCAGCCTTGTGCGGATGCGAAGCGGACTCCGATTGACGCCCGGCAAACTTGATGCAAGTCTTGCGCGCAATGAAAGCCACGTGAGTGATCTGGAGCGACGCTGCCGTCGCTTCCGGTGCCGTCAGAAGCAATCAATCAGCGCGATTCATCATCAGAAAATTGCGTTCAAGTCGGGAGAGATCGAATGTTGCACGTCACGCCTCCAAGAGTGTCCAGGAAAGTGGGGAAATTGAGCATGGCATTGAAGGCGGCATTGCCGGCCTTCCTGCTTGCAACGGCGCTGGGCTCGCCGGCGCTGGCGCAGACCAAGACCATCCGCGCGGTGATGCATTCCGACCTGCGCGTGCTCGATCCCGGATTGACCACCGCCTACATCACCCGCGACCACGGTTACATGGTCTACGACACGCTGCTGGCGATGGATGAGCATTTCAAGATCCAGCCGCAGATGGCGAGCTACAAGGTCTCCGACGACAAGCTCACCTATACCTTCACCCTGCGCGACGGCTTGAAGTGGCATGACGGCACGCCGGTCACCGCCGAGGATTGCGTTGCCTCGCTCAAGCGTTGGGGCAAGGCGGACGGCATGGGCCAGAAGCTGATGGACTTCACCGCCAGCATCGAGGCACCGGACGCCAAGACCATCGTGCTGAAACTGAAGGAGCCCTACGGCCTGGTGCTGGAGTCGATCGGCAAGCCGTCGTCGCTGGTGCCGTTCATGATGCCGAAGCGGCTCGCGGAAACCCCGGTCGGCAAGGCCATTCCGGAGCAGATCGGTTCGGGCCCGTTCAAGTTCGTGCAGAAGGAATTCCAGCCCGGCGTGAAGGCGGTATACGAAAAGAACAAGGACTACGTGCCGCGCTCGGAGCCGCCAAGCTGGACCGCCGGCGGCAAGGTGGTGAAGGTCGATCGCGTCGAATGGATCACCATGCCGGATGCGCAGACGGTGGTGAACGCGATCCAGTCCGGCGACATCGACTTCTCCGAAACGCCGTCCTACGACCTGCTGCCGATCCTTGAGGCCGACAAGGATCTCGTCATCCACACGCTGAGCCCGCTGGGCTTCCAGACGCTGGGCCGGATGAACTTCCTCTATCCGCCGTTCGACAATCCGAAGATCCGCCGCGCGGCGTTCCTTGCGGCGAGCCAGAAGCCGGTGCTCGACGCGCTGATCGGCAATCCGAAGTACTACAAGATCTGCGGCGCGGTGTTCGGCTGCGGCACGCCGCTGGCGAGCGACATCGGCGCCGAGACGCTGATCAAGGGCAACGGCATGGAGCAGGCCAAGAAGCTGCTGGCCGAGTCCGGTTATGACGGCACGCCGGTGGTGATCATGGCGCCCGGCGACGTCGGACAGTTGAAGGCGCAGCCGATCGTGTTCGCGCAGTTCCTGCGTGACGCCGGCTTCAAGGTCGACCTTCAGGCGACCGACTGGCAGACCGTGGTGACCCGTCGCGCCAGCCAGAAGTCGCCGAAGGAAGGCGGCTGGAACATGTTCTTCACCAACTGGGCCGGCCCGGACATCATGAACCCGGTCGCCAACGTCTCGACCAACGGCAAGGGCAAGAACGGCGGCTGGTTCGGCTGGCCGGACGATCCCACCATCGAAAAGCTGCGCGACCAGTTCGCCCGTTCGACCTCCGCCGACGAGCAGAAGAAGCTCGCCGAGGAAATCCAGAAGCGGGTCTATGATGAAGTTATCTACATCCCGCTCGGACAATTCGAACAGCCGAGCGTGTGGCGCAAGTCGCTCAAGGGCGTGCTCGACGGCCCCGCGACCCCGGTGTTCTGGAACATCGAGAAGACCGGCGACTGATCGGTCCGATCAAGTGCTGACAACATTCGACGGCGGCCGATCCCATCGGCCGCCGTTTTCTTTGGGGCGCCATGTTCCTTGGAGCGTCATGTCGAGCGCCTGACGGTCAGGAGCGGGGAGCAAGGCTCGCTCAACTCCCCGTCATTGCAATGACGGGAGAGTCAGGCGCTCACTCATCGCCGCTCAAAAAATGCCCGATGGCGGCCAGCGGGCGGATGCCGTCGCAGACGATCTTGGTGATCGCCAGCATCGGCACCGCGAGGATGGCGCCGGGGACGCCCCACATCCAGAACCAGAAGATGAGCGAGATGATCACCAGCACCGGATTGAGCGTGAAGCGCCGCGCCAGCAGCATCGGCGTGACGATCTCGCCCTCGATGACGTGAATGCCGAGATAGAGCGCCGCCGGCATCATCGCCATCCATAACGGGTCGAGCACCAGCAAGCCCGCCAGCAGGAAGATACCGACGCCGAACAGCGGTCCCATGATCGGCACGAAGTTGAGGAAGAAGGCGACGACGCCCCACAGGATCGGGTCGCCGAGCCCGACCATCCACATCGCAAACCCGGTCGCCACGCCGACCGCCACATTCATGACGGTGATGGTGACGAGATAGATCGAGATGTTTTCCTCGACCTGTTGCGACAGTTCGACCGCCTGCCGCTTGTCCTTGAAGCTCGGCAGGATCTCCACTGTGCGCTTCAGGAAGGTGTTGCCGGAGACCAGCAGGAAAAACAGGATGAGGATGGTTTCGAAGAAGCTGCTGGCGAAATGCGTGGTGCCGGTGAACAGCATCGCCGCGATCGCCGAGCCCGAAGGGCCGCCGCCCGCTTGGGACGCCGCGCCGCCCGACATGAAGCCGTCGATCTGTTGCAGGAAGGTCTGCAACGTCGCGACCGGCTGACTAAGGAATTTCAGTCGCTCCTGCAGGCGCGGAATACCGTCGGGAAGTTTCGTCGCCCATTCCGTCGCCGGGCCGGAGACCGCCGCCCCGATGGCGACGATCGCGCCGAAGAAGATCAGGATCAGGATCAGCGCCGCCAAGGCGCGTGGCAGACGAACGGTCTCCAGCGCGCGCATGCCGGGCTGAAACAGCAGGTTGAGCACCAGCGCCAGCACGATCGGCAGCACGATGGGGGCCGCGAAATAGGCGACCGTCAGCACCGCGATCAGCAGCAGCGCCGCCAGTATCACCGTGATGGGATCGGACGGCAGGTCGATGGCGTCGGCGTCGGTGCCGGTGGTGGTCTTGGCGACGGTGGCTTCCGTGCTTTCCAGCGTTCCGTCCCGCGCATATTCCTCTTTGATGCTGGCGGTGACGGTCTGTTCGGTGGCCATCGGTGACCTGAGATCGGTTAAGGAAATGGATTTCCGGCGCGGAATGAAGGAAGCACGTCGCGGTGCTAACGCGGCAAGGCGAGCGCCGGTTCCAGCGCCCGGACGGCCGGGACTTCAGCGGCCCGTCGGCCTTGCCGCTCATGCGGCTTAAAATCGCTCTAAACAGAGGCCCGCAGTCAAAGCGCGCACTTGACCCTCGGGGCGCCGGTTGAAACAAGCGACGCATGACCATCGACCTCCACGAGTCCGGCGCGGTTCGGCTGCTCGGCGATGCCCGGCGCGGCTTTTCCGGCACGGTCCATGCCCTGAAGGGCGGCAATGCCGAATCCAGCCTGAGCGCGGCCGAGCTGGAAAGCCGGCTGATCGAACTGGGATTCGTCGAGGGCGCGCGTGTCGAGGTGCTGCACGAGGGCCTGATCGGCCGCGATCCGATCGCGGTTCGGGTCGAGAACATCACGGTCGCCGTGCGCCGGCGGGAGGCAATGGCCGTCGTCGTCATCTGACGGCGCCCACGGATCGCCATGGAAGCTGCACTCTATAACATCGTCCTGGTCGGGACGCCGAACAGCGGCAAGACCTCGCTGTTCAATGCGCTGACCGGCAGCCGGCAGAAGGTCGCGAACTATCCCGGCGTCACCGTCGAGCGCAAGCAGGGCTTCTTCGTCACCCCGCGCGGGCGGCAGGTGTCGCTGATCGACCTGCCGGGGACCTATTCGCTGCGCGGCCGCAGCCCGGACGAGGAGATCACCCGCGACGTGGTGCTGGGCCGCGCCAAGGGCGAAACCCTGCCGGAATTGGTGCTGTGCGTGGCCGACGCCACCAACCTGCGGCTGGCGATCCGGCTTGTGCTGGAGATGAAGCACACCGGCCGGCCGATGGTGCTGGCGCTCAACATGTTCGACATCGCCAAGCGACGCGGCGTCACCGTGAACGTGCCGGCCCTGTCCGCCGCGCTCGGCATTCCGGTGGTGACGTCGATCGCGGTGCGCAAGGGCGGCACCGACGAACTGCTGCAACTGACCGACCTCATCGCCGCCGGGCCTGCGCAAATCGCGCACAAGAACGACTGGCGGCCGCACAGCGTCGCCGAACTGCGCGCGACGCAGCGCGAGGCGGACCGTATCATCAAGGAAACCGTCAGCCTGCCGGCGCGGCCGGACACCTGGACCGCGCGGGTCGATTCCGTGGTGCTGCATCCGGTGTTCGGGCTGGCGATCCTCGCCGCGATCCTGTTCGTGATGTTCCAGGCGGTATTCGCCTGGGCGCAGCCGGTGATGGAATTGATCGCCGGCGGCTTCGAGCTGCTCGGGCAATGGGTGCAGGCGACGCTGCCCGCGGGCCTGCTGCAAAGCTTCATCCAGAACGGCGTGATTTCCGGCGTCGGCAGCGTCATCGTGTTCCTGCCGCAGATCATCATCATCTTCCTGTTCATCCTGCTCTTGGAAGACTTCGGCTACATGGCGCGCGCCGCGTTCCTGATGGATCGCATCATGGGCGGCGCCGGGTTGCACGGCCGCGCGTTCATCCCGCTGCTGTCGAGTTTCGCCTGCGCGATTCCCGGCATCATGGCGACGCGCGTGATCGACAATCGCCGCGATCGGCTGACGACGATATTGATCGCGCCGCTGATGACCTGCTCGGCGCGCATCCCCGTTTATACACTGATCATCTCCGCCTTCATTCCGGCGAAGCAGGTGTGGGGCTGGATCAACTTGCAGGGCCTGGTGATGTTCGGGCTCTACGTCACCGGCATCACCAGCGCGATGGCGGTGTCGGCGCTGATCAAGTTCTTCATGTGGCGTGACGACGCGCCGGCGCCGTTCATGCTGGAATTGCCGGACTACAAGCTGCCGCGTCTCAAGAGCATCGCCATCGGTATCTACACCCGCGCGATGATGTTCCTGCAACGCGCCGGCACCACGATCTTCGCGATGATGGTGCTGATCTGGTTTTTGGCATCCTTCCCGCAGCCGCCGGTCGGCGCCACCGATCCCGGCATTGACTACAGCCTGGCGGCGATCATCGGCCGCTTCATCGAGCCGGTGCTGGCGCCGCTCGGTTTCAACTGGCAGATCGCGGTGGCGCTGATCCCCGGCATGGCCGCGCGCGAGGTGGCGGTGGCTGCGCTCGGCACGGTCTATTCCATCGAGGGCGGCAAGGAAGCGGCCGAGCAGATCGGGCAGGTGCTCGCCAGCAAATGGAGCCTTGCCACGGCGCTGTCGCTGCTGGCGTGGTACATCTTTGCGCCGCAATGCGCGTCCACGCTCGCCGTCATCAAGCGCGAGACCGGCGGCTGGCGCTGGATGTGGATAACGTTCTTCTACATGTTGTCGCTTGCCTATGTCGCGAGCCTCATCACCTACAACATCGCGCGTTCGCTGGGTGCCGGCTGAGCATTGGCGGTTCCGCGGGGTTGAAGAATCGTTGTCCGCTGGGTCATATCCGCTTCCCCCGAGGGGCCGTTTCATCGTCGTCCTCGGTCGGTTGTGAAGTGAGGGACGCGTGACGAATTCCATCTATCGCCGGATTGCGGACGAACTCAACGTTCGCGAACAGCAGGTTCAGGCCGCGGTTGAATTGCTCGACGGCGGCGCCACCGTGCCGTTCGTCGCGCGCTATCGCAAGGAAGCGACCGGCGCGCTCGACGACGCGCAGTTGCGCACGCTGGAAGAGCGGCTGACTTACCTGCGTGAGATGGAAGAGCGCCGCACCGTCATCCTCAATTCGATCCGCGAGCAGGGCAAGCTCGACGACGCATTGGAAGCGGCGATCATGGCCGCCGACAGCAAGGGCCGTCTCGAAGACATCTATCTGCCGTTCAAACCGAAGCGCCGCACCAAGGCCGAGATCGCGCGCGAGGCCGGGCTCGGCCCGCTGGCCGATCTGCTGCTGACGCAACCCGAGAACGATCCGCAGGTCGCCGCCGCGCCGTTCATCAACGCCGAGAAACAAGTGGCGGATGCCGCCGCGGCGCTTGACGGCGCGCGCGCCATTCTGGTCGAGCGCTTCGCCGAGGACGCCGACCTGATCGGCTCGCTGCGCGAACAGCTCTGGAGCAACGGCGTGCTGACCTCGAAGATGCGCGACGGCAAGGAGGAAGCCGGCGCCAAGTTCAGCGATTACTTCGATTTCAGCGAGCCGCTGACCAAATTGCCGTCGCACCGCATTCTCGCGCTGTTCCGCGGCGAGAAGGAAGAAGTGCTCGACCTGCACATCGCGCCGGAAAATCCGGCGGCGGCACCGGCGGGCACTACCGCGCCCAATCCTTACGAACTGCGCATCATGCATCGCTTCGGCATCGCCGATCGCAGCCGTCCCGGCGATCGCTGGCTGATCGACACCGTGCGCTGGGCCTGGCGCACCAAGATTCAGATTCATCTCAACATCGACACGCGGCTGAAGCTGTGGACCGCCGCGGAAGACGAGGGCGTGCGTGTGTTCGCGTCCAACCTGCGCGATCTGCTGCTGGCCGCGCCCGCCGGCACGCGTGCGACGATGGGGCTCGATCCCGGCTATCGCACCGGCGTCAAGGTCGCGGTGGTGGATGCCACCGGCAAGGTGGTGGCGACGACCGCGATCTATCCGCACGAGCCGCAGCGGCGCTGGGATGAATCGCTTGCCGTTCTCGGCAAGCTGGCGAAAGCGCACAACGTCGAACTGATCGCCATCGGCAACGGCACCGCTTCGCGCGAGACCGACAAGCTCGCCACCGAACTGGTGAAGCTGCTCCCCGACCTCAAGATGTCGAAGATCGTGGTGTCGGAAGCCGGCGCGTCGGTCTATTCGGCGTCCGCCTTCGCGTCCGAGGAGTTGCCTGAACTCGACGTCACGCTGCGCGGCGCGGTGTCGATCGCGCGGCGCTTGCAGGACCCGCTGGCCGAGCTGGTGAAGATCGATCCGAAATCGATCGGCGTCGGGCAATATCAGCACGATCTCGGCGAAGCGAAACTGTCGCGCTCGCTCGACGCCGTGGTGGAAGATTGCGTCAACGCTGTCGGCGTCGATGCCAACACCGCGTCCGCGCCGCTGCTCGCGCGTGTCTCCGGCATCGGCGCGGGACTGGCGCAGAGCATCGTGCAATATCGCGACGCTAACGGCCCCTTCAAGTCGCGCAAGGCGCTGAAGGACGTGCCGCGGCTCGGTCCGAAGGCGTTCGAGCAGTGCGCGGGCTTCCTGCGCATCCCGAACGGCGATGATCCGCTGGATGCGTCCGGTGTGCATCCGGAATCCTATCCGGTGGTGCGGCGGATTCTCGAAGCGACCAAGAGCGACATCAAGGCGATCATCGGCAACGCCGTCGCGCTGCGCCAGCTCAAGCCGCAGAATTTCGTCGACGACACGTTCGGTCTGCCGACGGTGACCGACATCCTGCGCGAGCTGGAAAAGCCCGGCCGCGATCCGCGTCCGGCGTTCAAGGCGGCCGAGTTCAAGGAAGGCGTCGAGACCATCAACGATCTCAAGCCGGGCATGATCCTCGAAGGCGCGGTCACCAACGTCGCCGCGTTCGGCGCGTTCGTCGATATCGGCGTGCATCAGGATGGCCTGGTCCACGTCTCCGCGATGTCGAAAAATTTCATCAAGGACCCGCGCGAGGTGGTGAAGCCGGGCGACATCGTGCGCGTCAAAGTGCTCGACGTCGACAAGCCGCGCAAGCGCATCGCGCTGACGCTGCGCCTCGATGACGAGATAGGCAAGCAGGATCGCGCCAATGCATCCGCCGGGCGAAGCGATGCCGGTGCGCGCGGGCAGGGACCCCGCCGCGATGCGCCGCGACGCGAGCAACAATCCGCATCGAGCGGCGGCGGCGCGCTGGCCGACGCCTTGCGCCGCGCCGCCGAGAAGAACGCGGGCAACGGCAAATCGCGCTAAACTCGACGTCGTCCCCGCGCAGGCGGGGACGACGATTTTCGTGTTGCATATCCGCGCGCAACGCGTCTGCTCAGTCAGACGGCGGCGTCATCCCGCCGCCGTCGTGCCATTGGTATCGAGCCCGCGGCGGATCAATGAGGCCCAACCTTCCTCCGCCGTTTCGGCGAATTCGAACAGCTTCAAATCGTCCGCCGCGATCATGCCTTCCTCGACCAGTGCGTCGAAGTTGACGATCTTGCGCCAGTAGCTCTCGCGAAACAGCAGGATGGGTGTCGGCCGTGCTTTCCGCGTCTGTTGCAAGGTCAGCACCTCGAACAATTCATCCATGGTGCCGAAGCCGCCGGGAAATACCGCGAGCGCGTTGGCGCGCATCGCCAGATGCATCTTGCGCATCGCGAAGTAGTGGAAGCGGAAATACAATTCCGGCGTGATGTAAGGGTTCGGCACCTGCTCGTGCGGCAGCGTGATGTTGAAGCCGATGGTCGGCGCGCCGGCGTCGTGCGCGCCGCGATTGGCCGCTTCCATGATGCCGGAGCCGCCGCCGGTGGCGATGACGTTGTCGCGCCAGCGATGTTTCGGCGCGAACGAGCCGCCGCGCTGCGAGGCGATCTGCGCGAACTCGCGCGCGATCTGGTAGAGTTCGGCCTGCTTGCGCATCGCTTCCGCGCGGGTTCGCTCCGCCTCGGTGTTCGCCGCTTTCGCCGCGGCCTCGGCCTGTTCTGGCGAAGCGATGCGCGCGCTGCCGAACACGATGATGGTCGAGCGGATGCCCCAGTCGCGCAGTTCGAGTTCCGGCTTGGAATATTCGAGCGCGAAGCGGATCGAACGCATCTCGTCGCGCAGCAGGAATTCGGTATCTTCGACCGCCAGCAGCGAACTGCGGGAGACCGGCGGGTTGGCGGGTTCGTTCATTTCGGTTCGTCCGTTGTTCGGTTGCGGCCGCCGACCATGCGGGTGCTCCACAGAAGCGTCGCAAAGCTGCGAAAGACGTCGTATGAGGGGGCGCGATTGCGGGACCGGTTCGTGATCGTGCCTTTCCGGATAAGTTGAAAATGCCGCTAGATCAATCGCATAGATTTACCGTCGCGCCGATGATGGATGGGGCAGACAGTTAGTAATTCGTTAATCTTAATAAGATGTTGGGGAGGGGCAAAAAAACAGAGTCATAAAATGTTGTAAATGGAGAGCGGTCAGCAGCGAGTAGGGAACGGGGCGCAATTAATTGCAGAAATAGGCTCTGTGGGGAGCGATGAACTACGACGAGTACGTTCGCGAAGGGCATGCGCGGTGCGTAATTTATAAGAATCATGGCAGCGATCTGCTGACTCGCTCTGGCCATTGATCGAGGTTCGCTGTGGGCCACGTGTGTGCGCACGCACTAGCACTAGCGGATTGGATGGTCCCGGCAAACGTCCCCTTGCGTACCCTTACTTCTATCGATAATTGTGATTCATGTCGGGGGACACCTATGGTCGTGGTATTCGGGGATAACCTGCGTCGGAAGCGTCTCGCTGTCGCAACCTATATCATTGCCGCAGGTTGTGCCGTTGCAACGCTCGTCACTATGGCGCCGAATGCGGGTGCAGAGATTGTCCGCACCTTCGGATTCGTGCCAGTCGACTTCAGTCGCCATCCCATCCTGTCGCTGTACACATTGATCACCGCCGAGTTCATTCATTCGGGGCTCGTGCATCTAGTCGGCAACTTGATCTTCCTGGTGGCGTTCGGTCGCTCAATCGAGAACCTTGTCGGTCCCGTCCCATTCGCCGCCGCTTTCATCGGGCTTGGCGCCCTGTCCTTCCTGGGGTCATGGCTGATCGGCCCAACCTCCCAAGTCCCAATCATTGGTGCATCTGGTGCGCTGTCGCTGCTGATGGGTGCCTATACCATCGTATTTCCGAAAGCCAAGCTGCGCATCATCCCCCTTCTGCGGGTGCCGTATTTGCGCGCGTGGCAATTCGCAGCCGCGTGGGTTGCGCTCCAGCTTTGGGATGCCGTGGCCGTGGGCGAACTGGCAGGTGGCGTTGCTTATGCCACGCACCTAGGGGGTTTTGTCATCGGTCTAGTCACAGGCTCGGCCTGGAAGGAGTTTGCTCTCGACACAGACCGGCTCATTGCCGAACTCACCGACGAGGTATCGTCATGAAGCACGTCATCCTGCTAATCGCGATGGCGATCACTTGCATTCTCGCTGCGGTCGCTAACGTCATCGTCACCAGGATGATCGGTCTCAACATTTTCACGTTCAAATTGTGGTTCATCATCCCTGCAGGCGCGATAGGCGTAGGGATGGCCGGGGCGAGTGGTGCAGTTCTGGCTGCACGCTATTTCAACATCCAGCCCACGATCGTCGACGCCGTACTCATGGTCGCTGTCGCGGCTGCCACCATGATCCTTATCTACTACCTCGATTACGCGACGTTCGTCCTCGACAATGGCCGTAGAGCCACCGATCTAGTGGACTTCGCCACCTATCTCGATCTGATACTGACGAAGGCGCATATGCGCGTCGGCCGCGCGGGGCACGATACAGGAGAGGTAGGCCAGATGGGCTACTATCTCGCCGGTATTGAGTTCTTCGGCTTCTTGATCGGTGGCGCTGTCACGTTCTTCTTAATCAAGGGACTGTGGCGCTGCGCCGATTGCGGCTCATATTTACGCAAGCTCAAGGTGAGAAAAACGAAGGAGCTAACGTTTGACGAAGCGAGCAAGGTCATAGAACTGTTCAAAGCGGGCGATCTCGAGATGATACAAGAGTTGATGGTGTGGGCTCCTCCACAGCGCAATCTTGGTCGCGCGGAACAGAAGGCGCTGATCTCGTATAATCTGTTCGGTTGTCCGAAGTGCAAGACAGAAGTTGTCTCTGCTAGCATCACCGCCTTCAACGGGAAGGAGTGGAAGGATGTGCCGTCGCTGACGACGCGGCGCAATCTATCGAGCGGCCTGTCGTTGCGCGATCACTTCGAATGAAACGCCAATGAGTGCCCGAGAATGATCGTCATAGCGGTGGGAGATCGAGCGTCTGCCTCTTCGACCGGCGTCATCCGCAAAGGGCTTTTGCCTCCTTAATTGCTTCTTTGCGACGGTGGTCGAGGTAGTCCGCTAAATCCTGCAGGTGGACGCCCTTCGCGCTCTTTTGGCTGTTCTCAATGCGAGTGATCGGCAGCCGGATTTCGCCTGCGCCGAGCTTTCGCAAGAACTTCGGAAGGGTGAGGTGTGAGAAGTAATCCTTGCATACGGTCTCAATCGGGATAACTGCTCTTCCGTTGTATTGCGCCATGAGGAGGAAGGCAGTGTTCAGCGACATTTCCTTACCCTTTTGAAAAATCGAACTAAATGAGTCACGTATCACAAGAGCCGACAATGTCAGTCGGCCTGATCTCAAAAAAGTTTAAAAAGTCTTAATAAGTGATTGAAAATAAACACAAATTCTCCATCGCGCCGATGATGGATTGGACCGATCGTCATTGCCGCGTCTTTCACCGGCTGCTGACGCGGCGTGCGCGGCTCTATACCGAGATGGTGACGACCGGCGCCGTGATCCACGGCGACCGCGCGCGTCTGCTCGGGTTTGACCCCAGCGAGCATCCGGTGGCCTTGCAACTTGGCGGCTCCAACCCCGCCGATCTCGCGACCTCCGCCAAGATCGGCGAGGATTTCGGCTACGACGAGATCAACCTCAATGTCGGCTGCCCGTCGGATCGGGTCAAGGAAGGCCGCTTCGGCGCCTGCCTGATGGCGGAGCCGGATCTGGTCGCGGACGGTGTCGCGGCGATGAAGCGGGCGGTGCGGATTCCGGTGACGGTGAAATGCCGCATCGGCATCGACGATCAGGACCCGGAAACGGCGCTCGACCGGCTGGCGCGTGCGGTGGTCGCGGCCGGTGCGGACCTTCTGATCGTGCACGCGCGCAAGGCGTGGCTGAACGGATTGTCGCCGAAGGAAAATCGCGACATCCCGCCGCTCGATTACGATCGCGTCTATCGGCTGAAGGCCGCGTTGCCGCAGGTGCCGATTGTGATCAACGGCGGCATCGGCAGCATCGACGAAGCGAAGCGCCATCTCGACCATGTCGATGGCGTCATGCTCGGGCGCGCCGCCTATCAGGAGCCGTGGCGGTTGCTCGCGGTCGATCGCAACATCTTCGGCGAGACGGCGCCGCATGACGACATGATCGCGGCGCTGGAAGCGATGATGCCGTACATCGCCGAGCAACTGGCGCGGGGCACGCGGTTTCACGCCATCACGCGGCACTTCGTCGGCGCGTTCCACGGCATCCCCGGCGCGCGCGCGTTTCGCCGGCATCTGTCGGTGCATGGCGTGAAGGCGGATGCGGGCGTGGACGTGCTGCGCGATGCGCTGGATTTAGTGCGAACCCGGGCAACGGCTTCGGCGGCCGCTTAATCTCGCGGTCGCTCGTCATGGCCGGGCCTGTCCCGGCCGTGACGAAATCGGATTCATCGTCAAATAGCTAAGGATAGCCGCGCAGCATCAGGCGGTCGGCGCGGACTTCCCAGCTTTCCAGCCGGTCGAGGAAGCTCATGCCGAGCAGGTTGGTCTTCATCTGGCCGCGCGGCACCACCAGCGCCGGGATCGAATGCTCGACGAGGCGGCCGACGGCGAGGCGATCGAGCGTCAGGCGCGCGGCCTTGGTGTTGCCGCCGACGGTCTCCAGCGGAACGTCGTAGTCCAGCAGTTCCAGCGGCAGGCCGGCCGCCTTGGCGGCTTCGTAGGTCAGCACCACCGACGTCGCGCCGGTGTCGATCACCATCGGCACCTTGACGCCGTTGATCCGGGCGTCGAGCTTGAACTCGCCACCATTGCCGCGCGGAATCTGCTGGATGCGGGCATGGGCGGCGGTGCGGTGCTGAATCATCTCCGTCACCGAACTGCGGGCGGTGGTGATCTTCGCCGGATCGCCATAGGCGAACACCGCGCAGGCGGTGGCGATGAACACGATGAGCAGGACGCGGATCATGATCCACCTGCCGTCAGGCTGTTTGTGATCAGGTCGTTCTGGCGCCGCCCTTGGCGGCTGGCGTCAGCGGCTGCAATCCGGCGTCCGCCATGCGTGCCGGAAGCTCCGCCATGATCGACAGCCGTTCGCCGGACGCCATGCGGCCCCAGCGCGCGATTTCCGGCAGCGTGCGACCGCAGCCGAAACACAGGCGGCTTTTGGGGTCGATCATGCAGACGGCGATACACGGGCTTTCTGTGCTCATACTCGATAGTGATGCGTATTCGCGCGCCGGCGCAAGCGCGCAATCTACAATCCTGTCCCTGCATTCATGATCGGCGAACGGCGCGGGCGACGCGCCGTCGCTGCGACGGGTTCGGTTCCGGTGAAGTCTTCCGGCTGCAATGCCGGCGCTTCCTCGACCATCGGCGCCAGGGCCGACATCACGCGCTCGGGCGGCAGCGTGATGAGGACCTCGGTGCCGATCCGCAGCTTCGACTTCAGCGTGAAGGTGCCGCCATGCATGTCGATCAGGCTCTTTGCGATCGGCAGGCCGAGGCCCGCGCCCTGTTCGGCGGACTTGATCGAGTTCGAGCCCTGTCCGAACGAGGCGAGCACGATCGGGATTTCGTCCTCGGCGATGCCGGAGCCGTTGTCCTTGACGCTGAGATACTGCCCGCCGGACGCAGTCCAGCCGGCCTTCAGCCAGATCTCGCCGCCCTGCGGGGTGAACTTGATGGCGTTCGACAACAGGTTCAGCACCACCTGCCGGATCGCGCGCTCGTCGCCCCAGACGCGCGGCATGCCCCGCTCGAAAATCTCGTGAATGGTGATGCCGCGGCTGGACGCGCGCAACTTCAGGAGATGGTGGCAATCGGCGACGATATGCACCAGCGAGATCGCTTCCTCGTTGAGTTCGTAGCGGCCGGCTTCGATCCGCGACAGGTCGAGGATTTCGTTGATCAGGTTGAGAAGGTGCACGCCGGAATTGTGGATGTCGGCGGAGTAGTCCTTGTAGGCGGGAACCGCGTGCGCGCCGAAAATCTCGCTCTTCATCACTTCGGAAAATCCGAGAATGGCGTTGAGCGGTGTGCGCAATTCGTGGCTCATCTGCGCGAGAAAACGCGACTTGGCGACGTTAGCGGATTCGGCGCGATGCCGTGCCTCGTCGGAAATGGCCTTGGCCTGTTCGAGTTCGCCGATCAGCGCGTCCTTTTCGGCGCGGGCTTCCAGGGTCGCCAGCGTGATCGAATGCAGCCGATGTGCCAGCAGTGCGAAGTAGGCTTCGGCGGCGATGGCGAGCAGGGCCAGAATATAAGCGTCAAGCGTGCCGCGCATGACGAAGTTGATGGCGATGGCCGCCGTCACCGGCGCGGTCGCGGCGAATGCCGCGATCGGCAGGCTCGATGCCAGCATGCTCGATACCGCGACGATCAGCAGCATCATGAACATCATGACGGTGCCGGAAACCAGGTCGTATCCCGCCGGGTGCACCAGGATCGTGGTCCAGCACAGGCCGTAGACCAGATCGAGCAGGATGAAGCGAACGCGCCACTTGCGGGTGCTGTTCGCGGAAGCGGGTTCGCTCAGATACTTCGTGCAGGTGTGAACGATGATGCCGTGGATCAGCAGCGTGCCGACGGTCCATGCGCCGGCGAACACCGGTTGCACCATGACGCCGAACAGCACGCCGGTCGCAAACACCAGCATCATCACGACGTAGGACGCCGACTGCCGGGTCTGGGCGTATTGCCGCAGCAGTTCGCGGTCGAACGCCGGGCGGGTGCCGCTGGTCGAGGTCAGGCGGTCACGGGCCTCGCGCACCCGTTGCGCGGCGACGCGGCGATTGCGCGCCGGGGGCACAACCGGTTCCTCAGCCGGGAGCTGAACAACCTCGGGCTGTTCGACGGATGAATTCATTACGCAATACTGATCCTGCGCGCGCGAGCGCGGTGCATTTTCTTCTTCTTAATCTCTGACGCCAAATCATTAAGAGCAGCCTTAAACGGCGAGATAATCTTCTTAACGAAATCCTAAAATGCGAGAGGCCGGCACAGGCGGCCGGCCTCCGAGATATAGGATTAAATCGTCATTGCTGTGCGAAGCGAGGCAATCCAGTCCTACTTTCGCGATTTCTGGATGGCTTCGTCGCTAGCGCTCCTCGCAATGATGGGAAAAATCTAAAAATCGCTGGTTTTACAGTAGTTTATGGCGAATTGCTCAGCGCTCCAGCAACGCCAGCAGGCTGGAGGTATCCCAGCGGCGGCCACCCATTTTTTCGACCTGCGAATAGAATTGATCCACGAGCGCCGTCGCCGGCAGGCTGGCGCCGTTGCGACGGGCCTCGCCGAGGCAGATCGAGAGGTCCTTGCGCATCCATTCGACGGCGAAGCCGTGGTCGTATTTGCCCTCGTTCATGGTCTTGTAGCGGTTCTCCATCTGCCAGGATTGCGCCGCGCCCTTGGAGATGGTGGCGATGACGGCCTCGACGTCGAGCCCCGCCTTCTTGGCGAAGTGGATGCCCTCGGACAGTCCCTGCACCAGCCCCGCGATGCAGATCTGGTTGACCATCTTGGTGAGCTGGCCGGAGCCGGCGGGGCCGAGCAGCTTGCACATCCGCGCATAGGCGGCGATCACCGGTTCGGCGCGGCCATAGGCGGCTTTGCTGCCGCCGCACATCACGGTGAGGACGCCGTTCTCGGCGCCGGCCTGACCACCCGACACCGGGGCGTCGACGAAATGGAAGCCGGCCGCGGTCGCCGCCTTGTCGAGTTCGCGCGCGACTTCGGCGGAGGCGGTGGTGTGATCGACGAAGATCGCATCCTTCTTCATGCCGGCGAAGGCGCCGTTGTCGCCGATGGTGACCGAGCGCAGGTCGTTGTCGTTGCCGACGCAGGCCATCACGAAATCCTGACCTTCGGCGGCGGCCTTCGGGGTGGGGGCGGCGCGTCCGCCGAATTTGTCGGTCCAGGCCTTCGCGGTCGCGGCCGTGCGGTTGTAGACGGTCACCTCGTGCTGACCCTTCTTCACGAGATGTCCCGCCATGGGGAATCCCATGACGCCGAGACCGATGAAAGCGACTTTAGCCATGATGGAAACCTTGGGTGTTGACCGGCATTTGTTTGGGAAGTGCCGTGTTGTTTGACGATTGGAGAGGGCGCGGACACGGCCCGCCCGGACCGAGTGAATATCGCAGCATAGTCCGTCAGGCCCGCAGAGCAACGCCCGCCCTGAAAAATGGCTTTTCGCGCTGCGGCAGCGGTGCATGTCAGGCGATGCGCGGCAGGGGCGCATATGGAGCCAAATGCGACGCCTCGCGACAAAGGAACCATTGCGCCGGGTTATGGCTATTGCTCTATAGGGGCCGGGAAAATTCGCCTGCCGATCCGTTTGTCGCGGCGCAAGGACGAGCGCGCCAGTCCGGATTATTGCCGGATGATTGGCGGGCGCGAGGAGAGAAAAATTGAGTGTCACCGAACGGCAAATTCGCGATGTCCTGTCCAACGTCATGTCGCCGGACGGCGTTCCGCTGACGCAGGCCAAGGTGCTGTCGGAAATCGCCATCAACGACGGCAAGGCGTATTTTTCCATCAACGTCGATGCCGCCAATGCGGCTGCGTGGGGTGATGCGCGGGCCAAGGCCGAAGCCGCCGTGCGCGGCATGCCCGGTGTGACCAGCGCGATGGTGGTCTTGACCGCCGAGCGCAAGCCGATGGCGGCGGCCGGGCCCGCGCCGTATCGCCGCGTATCGGGAGCAGGGGGCGGCTTGCCGCCGGCGTCCGCGCATCGGCCGACGCCGCATGCGGCATCGGGTTCGCCGATGGCCAAGCAGGCGCCGATTCCCGGCATCGCCGCGATCGTCGCGGTGGCGTCGGGCAAGGGCGGCGTCGGCAAATCGACGACCGCGCTCAATCTCGCATTGGGCCTGCGCGACCTCGGCCTGCGGGTCGGGCTGATGGACGCCGACATCTACGGTCCTTCGGTGCCGCGGCTCACCGCCATTCACGACAAGCCGGTGGTGAACGAGCACAAGAAGATGATCCCGATCGAGCGCTTCGGCCTGTCGATCATGTCGATCGGCTTCCTGGTCGAGGAAGAAACCGCGATGATCTGGCGCGGTCCGATGGTGATGTCGGCGATCACGCAGATGCTGCGCGAGGTGGCGTGGGGCAAGCTCGACATCCTCGTCGTCGACATGCCGCCGGGCACCGGCGACGCGCAATTGACGCTGGCGCAGAACGTGCCGCTCAAGGGCGCGGTGATCGTGTCGACGCCGCAGGATCTGGCGTTGATCGATGCGCGGCGCGGACTTGCAATGTTCAGGAAGGTCAATGTCCCCGTGCTCGGCATCGTCGAGAACATGAGTTACTTCCAGTGCCCGGAATGCGGCACGCGGTCGGATATCTTCGGCCATGGCGGCGCGCGGCACGAGGCGGAGCGGCTCGGCGTGCCGTTCCTCGGCGAGGTGCCGCTGCACATGTCGATTCGCGCGACCTCGGATGCCGGCACGCCGGTGGTGGTCAGCGAGCCGAACGGCCCGCACGCGACGATTTACCGCGCCATCGCGACGCAGGTGCGCGATCAGCTCAAGGACGTGCTGGCGATGGCGGCCGATTGAAGCGGCTCCCGTAGCGCACCGCTGAACACGCATGAGACTTTGGTTGAATTTCCCCGACAACGGCGTGGGATGCGTTTCTGCTATGCATGTTCCGTGTTAGAGAGCATTCCAAGCGCGCCCCCCCTTTTGGTCGCCTTCCAATTGTCGTCGCGGGCACCCCGGCGGCGTCAGAATCGCAAGCGAAACGCAAGCAAGGAGAAGCTGAATGAAGCGTCGTGATTTTCTCAAAGTGTCTGCCGCCGGCGCCGCGGTGACCGCTGTGGCCTCGCCGGCCATTGCCCAGTCGTCGCCGGAAATCAAGTGGCGCATGACCTCGAGCTTCCCCAAGTCGCTCGACACCATCTACGGCGGCGGCGAGCACTTCGTGAAGCAAGTCGCCGAAATGACCGACAACAAGTTTCAGATTCAGCTGTTTCAGGCTGGCGAAATCGTCCCCGGCTTGCAGGCCTTCGATGCCACCTCGAACGGCACCGTCGAGGCGTGCCACACGGTGTCGTACTACTATGTCGGCAAGGACCCGACCTTCGCGATCTTCGCCTCGGTGCCGTTCGGCCTCAACACCCGCATGCAGAACTCCTGGCTGCTTCAGGGCGGCGGCAATGAACTCGCCGACGAGTTCTTCAAGCCGTACAAGGTCGTGGCCGTGCCCTGCGGCAACACCGGCACCCAGATGGGCGGCTGGTTCCGCAAGGAGATCAAGACCGTTGCGGACCTGTCGGGCCTGAAGATGCGTATCGGCGGCATCGCCGGTCAGGTGTTGCAGAAGGTCGGCGTCGTGCCGCAGCAGCTCGCCGGCGGCGACATCTATCCGTCGCTGGAAAAAGGCACCATCGACGCGGCCGAGTGGGTCGGTCCCTACGACGACGAAAAGCTCGGCTTCCAGAAGGTCGCCAAGTTCTACTACTACCCCGGCTGGTGGGAAGGCGGCCCGACGGTTCACGCGTTCTTCAATGAAGAGAAGTTCAACGCGCTGCCGAAGCATTACCAGGCCGTGCTGCGCAACGCCGCCGCCAACACCACGCTGTGGATGCCGGCGCGTTACGACATGCAGAACCCGAAGGCCCTGAAGCAACTGGTTGCCAGCGGCACCCAGCTTCGTCCGTTCTCCACCGAGATCATGGAAGCCTGCCTCAAGGCCACCAACGAGCTGTGGGCGGAAATCTCGGCGAAGAACCCGACCTTCAAGAAGGTGATCGACGCGATGCAGACCTATCGCGGCGACGAATACCTGTGGTGGCAGGTCGCCGAATACACCAACGACAGCTTCATGATCCGTTCGCGCACCCGCAACTGATCCGAGGTTTTCCCGCCGGGGGCTTGGGTCCAAGCCCCCGGCGCGAAGCTATTCCAGACGAAGCCCGGCTTTCCGCTCAGGAAGGCCGGGCTTTTTTTGCGCGCGCTTTACGATCGGTGTGGATTTGCGCGCGAGTTCGCGTCAATCTGATCGAACCGTCCCGCCAAGAGGACGATCACAATCCATCATTTCCAACTGGGAGGATTCAGAATGAAGCGACGTGACTTTCTGAAGGCGACCGGCATCGCTGCGGCGGGTACGGCGGTCGCAGCGCCGGCTATTGCGCAGTCGATGCCGGAATTGAAATGGCGCATGCCGACGAGCTGGCCGAAGTCCCTCGATACGCTTTATGGCGGCGCCGAGATCATGGCCAAGGTGGTCGCCGAGGCGACTGACAACAAGTTTCAAATTCAGACATTTGCCGGCGGCGAAATCGTGCCCGGCCTCCAGGTGCTCGACGCCGTGCAGAGCGGCACCTGCGAGATCGGTCACACCGCGTCCTATTATTACTTCGGCAAGGATCCGACATTCGCGCTCGGCTCGAACGTCGCGTTCGGCCCGAACATGCGCATCAACCAGGCCTGGTACATGCTTGGCGGTGGTCGCGACCTGCTGAACGCCTTCTACAAGAACTACAACTGCGTCTCCCTGCTGGCCGGCAATACCGGATGCCAGATGGGCGGCTGGTTCCGCAAGGAGATCAAGTCGGTCAACGATCTGCAGGGATTGAAGATGCGGATCGGCGGCTTCGCCGGCCGCGTCATGCAGAAGGTTGGCGTGGTGCCGCAGCAGATCGCCGGCGGCGACATCTATCCGTCGCTCGAGAAGGGCACGATCGACGCCGCCGAATGGGTCGGCCCTTACGATGACGAAAAGCTCGGCTTCTACAAGGTCGCGCCGCATTACTACTATCCCGGCTGGTGGGAAAGCGGGCCGATGTTGTTGAGCTTCGTCAATCTCGACAAGTGGAACGCCTTGCCAAAATCTTATCAGGCGGTCCTCGAGCACGCCGGTCATTACGCCAACAACTGGATGATGGCGAAATACGACAAGGAAAATCCGCAGGCGCTGCGCAAGCTGCTGGCGCACGGGACCAAGCTGCATGCTTTCCCGCAGCCGGTCATGGAAGCCTGCTTCAAGGCCGCGAAGGAGTTGCACGCGGAGGTGTCGAAGTCGAACGCCAACTTCAAGAAGGTCTACGACTCGATGACCGACTTCTCCAACAATGGTTACCAGTGGTTCCAGGTTGCCGAAGTCGCCAACGATTCCTTCCTCGCGCGCCATTCGAGTGGTTGAACGGGACGGAACAAGGAGGGATCGTCATTATGAAATGACGATCCCTCCTTAAGCAAAGGCCCGGAGAGTGATCTCCGGGCCTTTCATTTTGTTTGATGACGTCACTGGATTTTCGGTGGACCGAAATCGAGCGGCGGAAGTTCGATCTGCGGCACTTCGATCTTCACCTTGTTGAGATCGATATTCGCCGCCGAGCCCTTGTAGTGCATGACCATCGAGGGGAACAGGATCACCAGCAGCACCATCGCCACCTGGATCACGACGAACGGCACCGCGCCCCAATAGATCTGCCCGGTGGTGACGGGCTCCATGCGCTTCTTTGTGACGCGGTCAACGTAGCTTTCCTTCGGCGCGACCGAGCGCAGGTAGAACAGCGCGAAGCCGAACGGCGGATGCATGAACGAGGTCTGCATGTTGACGCCGAGGATGACGCCGAACCAAATCAGGTCGATGCCGAGCTTCTCCGCCGCCGGCCCGAGCAGCGGGATGATGATGAAGGCGAGCTCGAAGAAGTCGAGGAAGAAGGCCAGGAAGAAAACGAAGGCGTTGACGAAGATCAGGAAGCCGAACTGCCCGCCGGGCAGCGAGGTCAAGAGATGCTCGACCCAGACGTGGCCGTTGACGCCGTAGAACGTCAGCGAGAACACGCGGGCGCCGACCAGGATGAAGATCACGAAGGCCGACAGTTTCGCGGTGGACTGCACTGCCTGACGGATCAGGTCCCATGACAGGCGCTTCTTCGCCGCGCCGAGCAGGAGCGCGCCGGTGGCGCCCATCGCGCCGCCCTCGGTCGGCGTCGCGACGCCGATGAAGATGGTGCCGAGCACCAGGAAGATCAGGAACAGCGGCGGCACCATCACGAAGGTGGTCTGCTGCGCGATCCGCGACAGGAAACGGAAGCCGGTCAGGCGGTGGATCACCCAGTTCAGCACCGCGACGGCGAAGGCGAACAGGATGCCGTACATCATGCTGATGACGACGAAGTCGGCGCCCTTGGTGTCCGAATGCCGCATCATGAACCAGGCGAAGGCGACGCTGACGAGGGTCAGGATGCCGAGCGAGGTCAGGCCGCGGCTGCCGCTGTCCTCGCGGAAGCCGATGGCTTCGGCCGGCAGGCCCGGCGTGTACTTGGGAAACAACAGCGAGACGAGGAGAATATAGGACGCATACAGGCCGGTCAGCACCAGGCCCGGAATGAACGCGCCCTCGTACATGTCGCCGACCGAACGGCCGAGCTGGTCGGCCATCACGATCAGCACCAGCGAGGGCGGAATGATCTGCGCCAGCGTGCCCGACGCCGCGATGACGCCGGTGGCGACGCGGCGGTCGTAGCCGTAGCGCAGCATGATCGGCAGCGAGATCAGGCCCATCGAGATCACCGAGGCGGCGACGACGCCGGTGGTCGCCGCAAGCAGCGCGCCGACGAAGATCACGGCATAGGCGAGGCCGCCGCGCAACGTGCCGAACAGTTGGCCGACGGTGTCGAGCAGGTCTTCCGCCATGCCGGATCGCTCCAGCACCAATCCCATGAAGGTGAAGAATGGAATGGCCAGTAGCGTGTCGTTGTTCATCACGCCGTAGACGCGTTCCGGCAAGGCTTGCAGGAAGTTGGGATGGAATTGCCCGAATTCGATGCCGATGAAGGCGAACAGCAGGCCGACGGCGCCGAGCGAAAATGCCACCGGATAGCCCAGCAGCAGAAACACGACGAGCGCCACGAACATGATCGGCGCCATGTTCTCGATCAGAAAAGCAATCATGGAGTCCCCCGAGCCGTTTCCGGCTCCCTCAATCTTTCTTGATGGCTTCGACCAGATGCTCGACTTCGGCTTCCAGGCTCGACGGCTGCGCCTCGTAAGGATCGCGGATCAGCCTCCGCATCACGGCGATGCGCTTGATCAGTTCGGAAATGCCTTGAATCAGCAGCAACGCGAAGCCGATCATCAGGAGCGACTTCGCCGGCCATTGCGGCAGCCCGCCCGCATTGCCCGATTGCTCGTTGATGTCCCAGGACCGGATGAAGAACGGCACGCTGGTCAGGATCATCACGATGCACAGCGGGATCAGGAAGAAGGTGTGGCCGATGACGTCGATGACGTCGCGGACCTTCTTCGGCCAGAAGCTGTTGACGATGTCGATGCGGATATGTTCGTTGCTGAGCAGCGTCCACGGCGCGCAGAGCAGGAACACGATTCCGAACAGCACCCATTGCAGTTCCAGCCAGGCGTTCGACGATTCGTCGAACACCTTGCGGACGGTGGCGTTGGCGCTCGAGATCAGAACGGCGACGAGGATCAGCCACGACAAGTGCCGGCCGATCCACGAGTTGATCGCGTCGATCCCCTGACTGAGTTTCAGGAGCGATTGCACGGAAGGTCTCCCCGATTTTCGGCTTCCGCCATCCCGTCGGCATCTTGGGGCCGGGCGCTTATTATTCGAGCGGCTTGAAGCGGCTGCACCATTTCAGCGCGATGCGCCGCCGTCAATTGGAAGTTTGGCGGCAGGGCGGGACAACGGTGGGGACGCCCACAGGATGGGCGTTGCGGGGACCTTATCCGCCGGTCACGCTCATGTGGCGGCTGACGCTGGGGCGGTTGTGGCGGCGGTCGATGACGAAGTCATGCCCCTTCGGCTTGAGGCCGATGGCGCGATCGATCGCCTGGCTGAGCAGGTCGTTCTCGGCCGAGGCCCGCAGCGGCCGGCGCAGGTCGGAGGCGTCCTCATGGCCGAGGCAGGTGTGGATGGTGCCGGTGCAGGTCACCCGGACGCGATTGCAGGATTCGCAGAAATTATGGGTCATCGGCGTGATGAAACCGATCTTGCCGCCGGTCTCGCTGACCTTGACGTAGCGGGCCGGGCCGCCGGTGGAATCGTCGAGGTCGGTGAGGGTGTAGCGCGTCGCCAGCCGGCTGCGCAGCAGCGACAGCGGCAGGTACTGGTCGATGCGGCCGGTGCCGATATCGCCCATCGGCATCACCTCGATCAGGGTCAGGGTCATGCCCTTGCCGTGGGCCCATTCTATCAGCGTCGGAATCTCGTCCTCGTTGACGTTCTTCAGCGCCACCGCGTTGATCTTCACCGCGAGGCCGGCGGCGCGCGCCGCCTCGATTCCGGCCAGCACCTTGTCGATATCGCCCCAGCGGGTGATCGCCTTGAAGCGGGCCGGATCGAGGGTATCGAGCGAGACGTTGATGCGGCGGACGCCGCAGTCGCGCAGTTCGCTGGCGAAGCGGGCGAGCTGCGAGCCGTTGGTGGTCAGTGTCAGTTCGTCGAGCGCACCGCTATCCAGATGGCGCGACAATGAGCGCACCAGCGACATCACGTTGCGCCGGACCAGCGGCTCGCCGCCGGTGAGCCGCAGCTTGCGCACGCCTTTTTCGATGAAGACCGAACAGAGCCGGTCGAGTTCTTCGAGGGTGAGGAGGTCGGCCTTCGGCAGGAAGGTCATGTCCTCGGACATGCAGTAGAAGCAGCGCAGGTCGCAGCGGTCGGTCACCGAGACACGGAGATAGGTGATGGTCCGGCCGAAAGGGTCGGTCATCGTTCCCGGATGGTTGGCTAAAGGCCCTGACATCGCGCGACACCTGGCTCGGGCATGAATCCCCCAAGGATTCCTTGGGGGCTATCTTCAGCCCCGCATTATTCTCGTCCCAAATCTATGGGGGATCAGCCGGCTCCGCAATCTATCCCATTGTCGCGGTCGCCGTCCGCTCAGCGCGTCGGCTGGGCGGGAGGAGGCGTCGTTTGCGGAGCGGGGAACGCGGAGTCGGCGGTCGCGGGGGCCGCTGCCGCCGCTTTCGGTGCCGCCTTGGGAGCGGCGCGCTTGCGCGGCTTCCGCCGCACCGGCCGCTTCGGCGGTTCGGCCTGCAATTCGCCGACCACCGGGCTCGGATCGAAGGTGGTCGTGGGCTGCGACGTGAAATAGTCGCCCGGATGCCGGGTCACCTGCACCGGCACGGTGAGCGGCTGATAGTTCGGCAGCGCGAAGGCGACGCTGAAGCTCTCGGCGTTCTCCGGCACCGACAGCGAGCAGGGCGTCTTGCAGCTCGGTCCCAGCGAACTGGTGGCCTCGGCGCCCGGCGGCACCGAATCGACCTGGAGCGAAACGGTCTTCGGAGTCGGTTTGAGGGAGTCCAGAGACAAGCCCGAGCAGCCCGCCAAGCCGAAGCTGGCGACCGCGATAACGATCACACTACGCATCATCCACCCGTTCTCTTGCGGCACCCAGCCACAGACCCCGCGCGAACAATAGGAGGGAGCGAAGCGGCGCGCAATATGCGGTCACCAGTCGTCCAATGAGATATAAAATGAGATATGTTTCAATAAAAACAATTCATTATGTAATAAATCTAATCTTTCACAGAAACTTCAAGAAGACTCTCGACGGTCTCCGGAAGCTCGCTCATGCGGTCGATCAGGCGATCTGGCTTGAGGTCCGCGATCGGGATCTCGGTATAGCCGAAGGAGACTCCGATCACCGGAACGCCGGCGCGTCGCGCCACGCCGACATCGGTTCCGGCGTCACCCACCATGATGGTGGAGGCGATGGCCCCGCCGGCTTTCGCCACCGTCTGGCGCAGGATGACCGGGTCGGGTTTGGAAACGCCGAAAGTGTCCGCGCCGCAGATCGCCGCGAAGCGCGGCGTCAGCCCCAACCGGTCCAGTAGCCGGCGCGACAGCCATTCCAGCTTGTTGGTGCAGACCGCCAACTGATAGCCGCGCCCGGCGAGGTCGTCGAGCGCCGCTTCAAGCCCCTCGAAGGGACGGGATTCATCGGCGATGTGGTCGGCGTAATAGGCGATGAAATCCTCGGTCATCTTTGTCATTTCCGCCGGCGTGACCTGCCGGTTCTCCACCTCGAGGCCGCGCTCGAGCAGCCGCCGGGCTCCGGCGCCGATCAGATTGCGCGCGGAATCAAGCGGGAGCGGCGACATCTTCTCGCGAACGAGGATGTGGTTGAGAGCGCCGATGAGGTCCGGTGCGGTGTCGACCAGGGTGCCGTCGAGATCGAAGGCGATGACGGGTGCGTTTTTCATGTTCGATCGCTAACCGGCGGACCGGGCCGTTGCAAGGCCGTTCGATGGCCTCGTCCTGCGACCGTCCCGAAATTGGTCCCGAGATTGGGTATCCGGTCACGGAACCGGCATTTGGCCTGTTCAGGAACCGCGACCGACGCTAGATAGAAGCGCCAATTTGCGGCCGGACCCTCGGTTCGCGGGGCGCGCCGTTTCGGAGTGGGCACGACGATGAATCTCGACGACCGGAAGCGACAGGCCGCCGCGCGCGCGCTCGAAGATGTCCGCGACGGCATGAAACTGGGGCTCGGCACCGGCTCGACCGCGAAGCACTTCGTCGATCTGCTAGGCGAAAAGGTCCGGGGCGGCCTCAAGGTGGTCGGCGTTCCGACCTCGGAAGCGACCCGCATTCAGGCCGAACAGTGCGGCGTCCCGCTGACGACCTTGGACGACATCGATCACCTCGATCTCACGGTGGATGGCGCCGATGAGGTCGATCCCGCGCTCGACCTGATCAAGGGCGGCGGCGGTGCGCTGCTGCGGGAAAAGATCGTGGCTGCGGCATCGGACCGGATGATCGTCATCGCCGACGATACCAAATGGGTTGAGCGGCTGGGCCGCTTCCCGTTGCCGATCGAAGTCATTCCCTTCGGGCTCGCGGCGACCCGGCGCGGGATCGCGAAGGCCATGGCGGTATGCGGCGTGGCCGGCGAGTTGCGCATCCGGCAGGCCGCCGCCGGCCATGCTTTCGTCACCGATGGCGGCCACTGGATCATCGATGCCCACCTCGGTGCCATCCCGGACGCCCCGCGTCTGGCCGGATCGCTGGCATCGATCCCGGGCGTCGTCGAGCATGGTTTGTTTATCGGCCTTGCCAGCACCGTGGTGTTGGCCGGAGCCAATGGAATTCGCGTCGTCGAGCGGCGCTAGCGTCAAACAGGAATCTCAAGGAGTTCACATGAAGTATCTCAGCCAGATGTTGATCGCCGGTGGTCTTGCCGTGGGGCTTGCGGTGTCGGGCGCCGCCGCGCAGGCGCAGACCGCGCAGGCGCCGCAGCATGAACTCAAGCCGGTATCGCCGGCGGCGCTGGCGGCGGCCAAGGAACTGCTCACGCTGAAGAACGCCCCGGCAATGTACACCGGCGCCGTCGCCGGTATCGTTCAGCGCGTCAAGTCCAACCTGTTGCAGAACAATCTCAACTACCAGAAGGATCTGGATGAGGTTGCGCTTGTCGTCGCCAAAGAACTCGCCGGCCGCGAGTCCGAGGTCACCGAGCAGATGGCGAAGATCTATGCCAATTTCTTCACCGAGCAGGAGTTGAAGGATCTGGTGGCCTTCTACAAGGCGCCGCTGGGCCAGAAGCTGCTGACGGCGGAGCCTCAGGCCATCTCCTCGAGCATGAGCTTCATGAATCAATGGGGACAGCAGATCACCGAGAAGGTCGGTGAGCGGTTCCGGGACGAGATGAAGAAGCGCAACAAGCCGGTCATGTAAGCGAAGGCGGGGAATTGCCGTCATGGCGGATTTCGACGCGGATCTGTTTGTCATAGGCGGCGGCTCGGGTGGCGTGCGCGCCGCGCGGATCGCCGCCGGTCATGGCGCCCGCGTCATGATCGCCGAAGAGTATCGGATGGGCGGCACCTGCGTCATTCGCGGGTGCGTGCCGAAGAAGCTGTTCGCCTACGCCTCGCATTTCAGCCACGACTTCGCCGACGCCGCCGGCTTCGGCTGGACCGTTCCGCCCGCGACCTTCGATTGGCCGACCTTGATCGCCAACAAGGACAAGGAGATCGCGCGGCTGGAGGCGGCCTACACCTCCAACGTCGAGACGTCCGGCGCGCAGGTGATCAAGTCGCGCGCGGTGTTCGAGGACCCGCATACGCTGGTGCTCGACGACGGCAAGAAGGTCCGCTCGAAATATATCCTGATCGCCACCGGCGGCGCGCCGAACCACGGCAAGATGATTCCCGGCATCGAGCACGTGATTTCGTCGAACGAGGCGTTTCATCTGCCCGCGTTGCCGAAGCGCATCGTGATTCAGGGCGGCGGCTATATCGCGCTGGAATTCGCCTGCATCTTCGCCGGCCTCGGCTCCGACGTGACGGTGATCTATCGCGGCGACAACATTTTGCGCGGCTTTGACGACGACGTCCGCGCCCATGTCCGCGCCGAGATGGAGAACGACGGCATCACCGTTCTCACCGGCTGCACGGTGGACAGCATCGAGAAGCACGGCGACGAGTACACCTCGCACCTGTCGAACGGCTCCAGCATCGCGTCCGACAAGGTGATGTTCGCCATCGGGCGCCATCCCAACGTCGCCAATCTCGGGCTGGAGAAGGCAGGCGTCGCCATCAATCCGAAGAACGGCGGCATCGCCGTCAACGAATTTTCGCAAAGCTCGGTGCCGCATATCTACGCGGTCGGCGACGTCACCCATCGCTTCAACCTGACGCCGGTGGCGATCCGCGAGGGCCATGCCTTCGCCGACACCGTGTTCGGCAAGCGCGAGGTGAAAGTCGATCACGGCGATATCCCGACGGCGGTGTTCACGCAGCCGCAGGTCGGCACCGTCGGCCTGACGGAAGAGCAGGCGCGAGCGCAGTTCGCCACCGTCGATGTCTACAAGACCACCTTCCGCCCGTTGAAGGCGACGTTGTCGGGCAGCCAGTCCCGCGTGCTGATGAAGCTGGTGGTGGACGGCGCGAGCGACCGCGTCCTCGGCTGCCATATCGTCGGGCCGGAGGCGGCCGAACTCGTTCAGGTGATCGCCATCGCCGTGAAGATGAAGGCCACCAAAGCCGACTTCGACGCCACCATGGCGCTGCACCCGACCTCGGCGGAAGAACTGGTGACGATGCGCACCCGCACCGCCCGCTACGTCCGCGAGGCGGCGGAGTAGGCGGGTTCGTGTCCCGGGCGCGGTGCAGCGTGTAACGTTGCTCCGCAGAACCGGGACCGTATCAACGACATTGTTTGTGACGGTCCCGGATCAGCGAAGCGGCACGGCGCTCGCGCTTGCGCCGCATCGCATCCGGGACACGGGCTGATCTCCTTACTCGATCACACCCAGCCAGTCGGCGGCATTGCGCCAGAGCGTGCCGCGATGTTCGCGGCGGAAGAAGCCCATGTGGCCAATGCTCTTCACGCCGGCATCGCCCGGCGCGATCGACACCACTTCGGGCGTCGTCGCGGTGAAGCCGGAGCACAGCAACTCCACCGCCGGCCGCGGCGCCCAGGTGTCGTCGGTGAAGGCCAGCGCACGCAGCGGCGCCTTGTAGCTGGCGAAATTCGGCAGCGCTTTGAGCGTCGCATCGCCGAGCAGGTAGCGCTCGTTCATCACCCAGCGGGTCCATTCGAGGAAGACCCCCTTGGGCAGGTCCTGGCCGAGCATCATGCGGCCCGGCAGATAACCGGCGACGCGGGCCACCGGCACGCCGAGATAGTTCATGAACAGGTAGACGCGATAGCGTTCCGGTGTCGGCATCAGCTTCCAGTAGGCGGCCTGCGCCGAGACGAACAGCGCCCGTGTCACCTCGGTATTGTTCGGCAGCAGCCCCAGCGCCTGGCCGCCGAACGAATGGCCGACATAGAGCAGCGGCAAGTTGCCGTAGCGCTGGCGCATCCACGTCACCGCGCCGGTCACGTCCTTGGCGGCCCAGTCCGTCATCGACGCATCGAAGCCGCGCAGGCTCGGCGGCTTGCCGCCGGCAGTGGAAGGTTTCGGCCGCGAACCGCCGATGCCGCGATAGTCGTAGGTGAGGACCGCGCAGCCCTGCCGCGTCAGATAGCGCGCGAAGGCGTCGTAATAGCCGCGCGGGACAGCTGTGGCGGAGTTGATGAGGACGGCATGGTGCTTGGCGCCGCGCGGCAGGTACAGCGTGGCGGCGAGCGCATAATTGTCCGTGGCGGGAATTGAGATGTCGTCGGAATAGACGTCGTCCAGAACAGCCTCGGTCACGGTCGCTTCTTCGTCCTTGCGGTGGGCTCAGATGGCGGGAAATCCCGCCGCAGCCCGCATTCTATAGCAAACCCTTGTATTGCCACGACGATTTCAAACTGGCGGGGAGCCTCCCGGCTGTGTATAACCCGCCGATCCGCCATCCTTGGAGGACGGCGGCTTTTTCTTTTAGGAGTACAGCATGTCCGAGCGGTGGACACCCGACAGTTGGCGCAACAAGCCGGTGGTGCAGATGCCGGTCTATCCCGATGCGAAGGCCTTGGCCGACGTCGAGGCGCAGCTTGCGACGTTTCCGCCGCTGGTTTTTGCCGGTGAGGCGCGCAACCTGAAAAAGTCCCTGGCCCGAGTCGCAAAGGGCGAGGCTTTCCTGTTGCAGGGCGGCGATTGCGCCGAGAGCTTCGCCGAGCACGGCGCCAACAACATCCGCGACTTCTTCCGCGTGCTGCTGCAGATGGCGGTGGTGCTGACCTATGCCGGCGCGCTGCCGGTGGTGAAGGTCGGGCGTATCGCCGGGCAATTCGCCAAGCCGCGCTCGTCGCCGGTCGAGAAGATCGACGGTGTCGAGCTGCCGAGCTATCGCGGCGACATCATCAACGACATCGCCTTCACCGCCGAGGCCCGCACGCCGGACCCGCGCCGGCAGGTGATGGCCTACCGGCAGTCGGCGGCGACGCTGAACCTACTGCGCGCCTTCGCGACCGGCGGTTACGCCAATCTCGGCAGCGTGCACGAGTGGATGCTCGGCTTCGTCACCGGCTCGCAGCAGTCGCGGCGCTATCAGGAACTGGCTGACCGCATCTCCGACGCGCTGAACTTCATGCGCGCCTGCGGCCTCAATCTGGAGAGTCATCCGGAACTGCGTTCGACCGAGATCTACACCAGCCATGAGGCGCTGCTGCTCGGCTACGAGCAGGCGTTCACCCGCGTCGATTCCACCACCGGCGACTGGTACGCGACCTCCGGCCACATGATCTGGATCGGCGACCGCACCCGGCAACTTGATCACGCCCATGTCGAATACTTCCGCGGCATCAAGAACCCGATCGGCCTCAAGTGCGGACCGTCGCTGAAGCCGGACGAGTTGTTGAAGCTGATCGACGTGCTCAACCCGGACAACGAGCCCGGCCGGCTGACGCTGATCTCGCGCTTCGGCGCCGACAAGGTGGCGGATGGCCTGCCGCCGCTGGTGCGCGCGGTGCAGCGGGAAGGGCGTGTCGTGGTGTGGTCGTGCGATCCGATGCACGGCAACACCATCACGTCGACCACCGGCTACAAGACCCGGCCGTTCGACCGCATCCTCTCCGAGGTGAAGGGCTTCTTCAACGTGCACGCGGCGGAAGGCACCTACGCCGGCGGCGTGCATCTGGAGATGACCGGGCAGGACGTCACCGAATGCCTCGGCGGCGCGCGTGCGATCACCGACGAGCATCTCAACGACCGCTATCACACGGTCTGCGATCCGCGGCTCAACGCCGAGCAGTCGATCGACATGGCGTTCCTGATCGCTGAACTGCTCAAGCAGGAGCGCGCCGGCAAGGCGCAACCGCTGCCGGCGGCCGCGGGAATGTGATGTGCTGAGGGCGTGGCGGGCGACGGTCAATTCGTGGAACGGATTGGCCTTCGCTGTCCGCTCGGAACAGGCGTTCCGCGAGGAACTGGCGGCGCTGATCCTCTCAGTGCCGCTGGCATGGCTGATCGGCACCACGCCGGCGCGACGTATCGAGATGGTGGCAGTGATCCTGCTGCTGCTGGTCGTCGAACTGCTCAATACGGCAATCGAGAAACTGGCCGACCGGCTGACCACCGATCACGATCCGCTGATCGGCCGCGTCAAGGACATGGGCTCGGCCGCAGTCGGCGTCACGCTGATCATCGCGGGCGTGGTCTGGCTGTTCGCGCTGGCTGAATGTCTTGGGTGGGCTTGAGTGTTCGATCCGATGCGAAAGGCGTCGTCCCCGCGCAGGCGGGGACCCATACGCCGCAGCGTTTCAGCTCTATCACCAAAGCGAAGTTACCTTATGATAACTGACGCCAGGGGTTATGGGTCCCTGCCTGCGCAGGGACGACCCGGTGGGTGGGGATGTGGTTTGCGATGAATTGCGCGAGACGGGTGAATTGATGGCGACTGAATTCAAGATCACGCTGGCGCAACTCAATCCCACGGTCGGCGACATTCCCGGCAACGCCGCCAAGGCGCGCGAAGCGCGGGCGCAGGCGAAAGCCGCCGGCGCCGATCTGCTGGTGCTGCCGGAATTGTTCATCGCCGGGTATCCGCCGGAAGATCTGGTGCTGAAGCCCGCATTCCAGGCGGCCTGCCGCGCCGCCATCGAAGACCTCGCGCGCGAAAACGCGGACGGCCCGGCGATGCTGATCGGCTCGCCATGGGTCGAAAACGGCAAGCTCTACAATGCCTGCGCGTTGCTGGCGGAAGGCCGCATCGCGGCGCTGCGCTACAAGGTCAACCTGCCGAACTACGGCGTATTCGACGAGAAGCGCGTGTTCGCGCGCGGACCTGTCGCCGGGCCGGTGACGGTCGGCGGCGTGCGCATCGGCGTGCCGATCTGCGAGGACACCTGGCTCGAGGAGTCGGCAGATTACGAGAACGTCGTCGAATGTCTGGCCGAAACCGGCGCGGAAATTCTGGTGGTGCCGAACGGCTCGCCCTACGCCAAGGGCAAGACCGACATGCGGCTGTCGATCTCGGTGGCGCGGGTCACCGAAAGCGAACTGCCGCTGGTTTATCTCAATCAGGTCGGCGGCCAGGACGAACTGGTGTTCGACGGCGCGTCGTTCGTGCTCAACGCCGACCGTTCGCTCGCCGCGCAATTGCCGGCCTTCGTCGAAAACATCACCACGCTGACCTTCACCAAGGGCGCGGAAGGATGGTGTTGCAACGGCCCGGTGGCGCCGCTGCTCGACAACGACGAAGCGGACTACGCCGCCTGCGTGCTGGGTCTGCGCGATTATGTCGGCAAAAACGGTTTTCCCGGCGTGCTGATGGGTGTTTCCGGCGGTATCGACTCGGCGCTGTGCGCGGCGATCGCGGTCGATGCGCTCGGCGCCGAGCGCGTGCGTGGCGTCATGCTGCCGTTCAAGTACACCGCGCAAGTCTCGCTCGACGATGCGGCGAAACTCGCCAAGGCATTGGGCATTCGCTACGAAGTGTTGCCGATCGCCGACGCCGTCAACGGCTTCGAGGCAATCCTCGCCGACACCTTCAAGGGCTTGCCGCGCGATATCACCGAGGAGAACTTGCAGGCGCGCACCCGCGGCACGCTGTTGATGGCGCTCTCCAACAAGACCGGCGCGATGGTGGTGACCACCGGCAACAAGTCGGAAATGTCGGTCGGCTACGCCACGCTGTACGGCGACATGAACGGCGGCTTCAATCCGATCAAGGACATCTACAAGACCGAGGTGTTCCGCCTCTCGCGCCTGCGCAACACATGGAAGCCGGACGGCGCGCTCGGCCCTTCAGGCGAGGTGATCCCGGAAAACATCATCGTGCGGCCGCCGACGGCTGAACTGCGCGACAACCAGACCGATCAGGATTCGCTGCCGCCTTACGACGTGCTCGATGCCATCCTCGAACGGCTGGTGGAGCGTGAGGAGCCGCTGGCGGACATCATCGCGAACGGCTTCGAGCGCGACACCGTGGCGCGGATCGATCGTCTCTTGAACATCGCGGAATACAAGCGGCGGCAGGCCGCGCCGGGCGTGAAGGTGACGCGCAAGAATTTCGGCCGCGACCGCCGCTATCCGATCACCAATCGCTTCCGCGACTCCGGCGCGCCGCTGCCATCCGCCGACGCAACATTGACGCCGCGCAGCGGCAAGGCGTCGACGGACGTGTTCGAGGGCTGATCAGCGTCGTCCCCGCGATGGTTCTGTCGTCATGGCCGGATTTATTCCGGCCCTCCACGTCTTTGCACAGATTCAACGTGAAGGACGTGGATGGCCGGGACATAGGCGAGCGAAGCGACGCCGTTCTTCGAACGGCTATGCCCGGCTATGACGGAAACGATGGGCCTGTGCAGACCTGCCTTTTGCGAAGACGGCGACCGCATCACCGCGTCGGCAGGAACGTCGGCCCCACGGTGCGGATGCCGTTCTTGTCGGTGTTCGCGGCCGGCGCGTTGCCCGGCGCTGCGGCGGGCGCCGGCGCGCCGTTCGCCGGCGGCGTATCCTGCGCCGTGGCGGCGCCTTTCTTCTGCGGCGCCGCTTTCGGCTGCGACATCTTCTTGGCGCGGTCCTCGGTGACGATGATATCACCCTGTCGCAACGAGGCCTTCTCGTCGAGATGCTTCAACGCCTGCGACCAGGTTTCGCCGTTGGCCTTGCAGGTGCAGTTCGGATCGAACGTCTTGCGATACTGGAACGCATGGGGCAGCGACGTATACGGCTGGCCCGAGATCGACACCGCCTGGTTCATGTCCTCGCCGGGATTGCGATAGGTGTAGAGATTGGCGTCCGCCGCCGGGCACTGGTTTTTGCAGGTGCGCTCGTCGTCGGCGAAGCGGCTCTGTACCGTCGCGAAAGAGATCGGGAAGTAATAGCCGTCGCAGCTTCGCACGCAGACGGTGCGATAGGTGCCCGACGGCGCGCCGGGCGGCGGTGCGATATTCGGCTCGGCCTCACCCGGATTGGGATTGTTGTTGTTGCCGCCGCCGAACAGGTTTTCGAAGAAGCCGCCGGGGCCACGCGCCGCGTTGGCATATTGCGGGCCGCAGTTGTTCTGCGCCAGTGCGGCCAGCACCGAGCGGCGCTGGCTGTCGCGCTCGTGCCCGCCGCCGCCGCGCAATTGTTCGAGGCTGCCGAGCATCTGGTCGAGGTTGGCGCGCATCTGCTGGATCTGGTTGTTGACCGGGCCGCATTGCGCCGATTGCCCGTTGAACAGCGAGAAGAAGCCGGAGCTGTCGCAGCCCATCCGTTTGGCCTGCGCGGTGACGCGGTCGAGCTCATGCTGCTGCCGGGTGGCGGCGTCCTGATAGCGGCGGATCTGCTCGGCGCGGGCCGGATCGCCGCCGCCGCGATCGATGCTGGCGAGTTGCGCTTCGAGGCGCGCGCACATCGGATTGGCGGCGCCGCCGGCTTGCGGCGGCGGATAGTTCTGCGCGTCTGCCGGACTGCCGAACGCCGCGACGCCCGCAAGAATTGCACCGGCCAGCGCCCAGCGTGAGGTGGAAACGATCAAGGAATCCAGCATGATGCAGTCGATTGAGCCATTTTCGATCGAGGTGGATGTCGGCCGCGCGCGAATCGCCAAGCCTTGAATCGCACGCCCTTATAGCATCGTCGGGCCGCAATGCAGGGCATCTCCGCAGCCGGTCCGGCCGGGCGCCGACCGGGCCACTGTCACGTCGTTCCAAGGCGCGAGTGTGGCGGTCGCGGGCACGATCCCGTGACGAATCCGCGTAATGCGGGGGCTTTTAACGGTGGCAGGTGATGGCGATGAATTCGGCACCGCCCGAACCCCGACGGTGGCCACCGGTCGAGGCCGGAATGACGCCCGTTACCTCGTCGGGATCGACCCGGCGGAACGCGGTCGCCTCGGTGAATTCCCGCGACTGGCAATAGGCGCGGGCGGCATGGGCGCCGCACTTCTGGCCGTTGGCGAGGCATTCATCGATGCCGTAGCCGTCGGATTGGTTGGCGATGATGAAGACCCGGTTGTCCGCGCGGGCCGGCGCGGCGGCGGAGAGGGCGGCGAAAGCAGCCAAGAATCCAGTCAGGGCAACCAGAAGCGGGGTCGATTTCATGAGGCACCGGAATGACAGCGTTATGTCATCGGTACGCCCGAAGGGTTAAAAATGATTAACCTTGGGGGCCCGGCCGTCAAAATCTTGGAAACGACGCTTTCGCAGGGACTTGACGCCATCCCCCGGTCTGGCACATGGTGCCGCCATGGATAGCCTCCTCACCGATTGTGGCATTTGCCGCGCGATTATTAGCTAGCGTTTTCGCTGGCTGAGGCTGTCTATTCTCATCGATTCATGAGCGGACGCCCGGCCCGGGGGACCGTATGCCTATGGCCTCAAGCCTTGGCTTCTCGTTTCTGGATTGATGACCGATGGAACTTCGCCTCTACAATACCCTGACGAAGGAGAAGCAGCCGTTCCGGCCGCTCGATCCGGCCCGCGTGCGGATGTATGTCTGCGGACCCACGGTCTACGATTTCGCCCACATCGGCAACGCCCGCCCGGTGATCGTGTTCGACGTGCTGTTCCGGCTGCTGCGGCACGTCTACGGCGCGGACCACGTCACCTACGTCCGCAACATCACCGACGTCGACGACAAGATCAACGCCCGCGCGGCGCGGGACTTTCCCGACCTGCCGCTCAACGAGGCGATCCGCAAGGTCACCCAGGAGACCGAAAAGCAGTTTCACGCCGACGTCGACGCGCTGGGCTGTCTGCGGCCGAGCGTCGAGCCGCGCGCGACCGAGCACATCCCCGAGATGCGCGCCATCATCGAGAAACTGATCGAAGGCGGCCACGCCTATGTCGAGCAGGACCACGTGCTGTTCGCCGTTGCCTCGATGAACAACTACGGGCGGCTGGCGCGGCGCTCGCTCGACGAGATGCTGGCCGGCGCGCGCATCGATGTCGCGCCCTACAAGCGCGACGCCATGGACTTCGTGCTGTGGAAGCCCTCGAAGCCGGGGGAGCCGTCATGGCCGTCGCCGGGCGGCATCGCCGTCGAAGGGCGGCCGGGCTGGCACCTCGAATGCTCGGCGATGGCGTGGAAGCACCTCGGCGAACAGTTCGACATTCACGGCGGCGGCATCGATCTGGTGTTTCCGCATCACGAGAACGAACTGGCGCAGTCGTGCTGCGCCTTTCATCACGACCGCATGGCCAATGTCTGGATGCACAACGGCTTCCTGCAGGTCGAAGGCGAGAAGATGTCGAAGTCGCTCGGCAACTTCGTCACCATCCGCGAGTTGCTGGCGACGCCCACCTTCGGCGCGAGCAAGTGGCACGGCGCGGTGTTGCGTCTGGCGATGCTGATGACGCATTACCGCCAGCCGATCGACTGGACCGCCGAGCGGCTGGTCGAGGTGCGGAAGGCGCTGGCCGAATGGATTAACGTCGCGGCGGGCGCCAAACCGTCCGCCACGGTTTTGCCGCAAGAATCCCTGGACGTTTTGGCCGATGATCTGAACACCCCGGGCGTCGTTACGATGCTCCATGCGTTTCATCGCGAAGCCAAGAGTGGAAACGCCGAGGCTGCCGCGCATCTGCACAACACGCTGCGCTTCCTCGGCGTCTGGAATGGCGAGACCGCGGACGAAATCGCCAACTATGGACTGGACGCCAGCGATCTTCCGAGCCGTGACGAGATCGAGAATTGCATCGCCGCGCGTGCGGCCGCGCGCGCAGCCAAGAACTGGGCTGAGTCCGATCGCATTCGCGATGAACTCGCCGCGAAAGGCATCGTGTTGAAGGATGGCAAAGGTGCCGATGGCAAGCCGGTGACGATGTGGGAGGTGGCGCGATGAGCAAATCCGACACGCCGTTCGCCAGGCATCGCACCTATTACATCGCGTTGAAGTGGGCTGTGATCGCGGCCGCCGTTGCCATTGCGTTGAAACTGTTCGGAGTGTGGTGATGGGGCAGGCGATGACAGAACCCGCGCTACGACCATTGCTTCCCGCCGACGTGCCGGTATTGGCCGCGATCTTTGCCGCGAGCATCGAAGAACTGGCCGAGGACGACTACAGCGAAGCGCAGCGCGCGGCCTGGGCAAGCCGCGCCGACGACGAAGATGCGTTCGGCAAGCGCCTCGCCGGACAGTTGACGCTGGTTGCGACCATCAACGGCGCGCCGGTCGGCTTCGCTTCGCTGAAAGGCGCGGATCATATCGATATGCTGTTCGTGCATCCGAGCGTAGCGCGGCAGGGCGTTGCCGCGATGCTGTGCGATGCGCTGGAAAAGCTCGCCGGCGCGCGAGGTGCTGCGAAACTGACCGTCGATGCCAGCGACACTGCCGAACCGCTATTCCTCAAGCGCGGTTATGTCGCGCAGCGTCGCAACAGCATTTCGATCGACGGTGAATGGCTGGCGAACACCACGATGCAGAAAAACCTGGCCGCGAATCCCGCGCCGAATTCGGAATCCAATCCATGAGCCGCGAACGCCTTTATCTGTTCGACACCACGCTGCGCGATGGCGCGCAAACCAACGGCGTCGATTTCTCGCTGCATGACAAGCAACTGATTGCGGGGCTGCTCGACGAACTCGGCATCGATTACGTTGAGGGCGGCTATCCCGGCGCCAATCCGTCCGACACCGAATTCTTTTCCGAGAAGCCGAAGTTTCAGCATGCGCGTTTCACTGCGTTCGGCATGACGCGGCGGGCAGGGCGCTCCGTTTCCAACGATCCTGGTGTCGCGGCGCTGCTCGAAGCGCGCGCGGACGCAATCTGCTTCGTCGCGAAATCGTCGGCCTATCAGGTGCGCGTCGCGTTGGAGACGACAAAGGAGGAAAACCTCGCCTCGATCCGCGATAGCGTGACCGCGGCGAAGAATATCGGCCGCGAAGTGATGCTGGATTGCGAACACTTCTTCGACGGCTACACGGAAGATCCCGAATTCGCACTCGCCTGCGCCAAGGCGGCTCATGAGGCCGGCGCACGCTGGGTGGTGTTGTGCGACACCAACGGCGGCACCATGCCGGACCGCATCGAGGCGGTGGTGCGCGAAGTGGTAAAGTATATTCCGGGCGACCACGTCGGCATCCACGCGCATAACGATACCGAACAGGCGGTTGCGAATTCGCTAGCGGCGGTGCGTGGTGGCGCGCGGCAGATTCAGGGAACGTTGAACGGCCTCGGCGAGCGCTGCGGCAACGCCAATCTCTGTTCGATCATCCCGACACTGAAACTGAAGCCGCAGTTCGCCGATGCTTTCGAGATCGGTGTCACCGACGAGAAACTCGCGACGCTGACCCGCGTGTCGCGTGCGCTCGATGAAATTCTCAATCGCGCGCCGGATCGCCACGCACCTTATGTTGGCGCCAGCGCCTTCGTCACCAAGACCGGCATTCACGCCTCGGCGATCATGAAAGACCCCGCGACCTATGAACACGTCGCGCCGGAAACGGTGGGCAATCATCGTCAGGTCTTGGTGTCGGATCAGGCCGGGCGTTCCAACGTGATCGCCGAACTGGAGAAGGCCGGCATTCCGTTCGACAGGAACGATCCGAAGCTCAATCGGCTGATCGACGAGATGAAGTCGCGCGAAGCGGCCGGCTATGCTTACGAATCCGCCAACGCATCGTTCGATCTTCTGGCGCGCCGCACGCTCGGCAAGGTGCCGGAATATTTTCGCGTCGAGCAGTTCGACGTCAATGTCGAGCAGCGCTACAACGCCATGGGTCGTCGCGTCACTGTGGCAATGGCGGTGGTGAAGGTTGATATCGGCGGCGAGACCACGATCTCGGCGGCGGAAGGCGACGGGCCGGTCAACGCGCTCGACGTCGCGCTGCGCAAGGATATCGGCAAGTACCAGAAGTATATCGAGGGGCTGAAGCTCACGGATTATCGCGTGCGTATCCTCAATGGTGGCACCGAGGCGATTACGCGGGTGCTGATCGAAAGCGAGGACGAGCAGGGCGACCGCTGGACCACCATCGGCGTGTCGGCAAACGTGATCGACGCGTCGTTTCAGGCCTTGATGGATTCGATCGTCTACAAGCTGGTGAAGTCGAACGCTCCTGTTTGACGGAGGGGCGCGTCGGGCCGGTCGTCATTGCGAGCACTCGGATCAACGCTTCGCGTTGTCCGAGCACAGGCTCCGCGAAGAAATCCAGAAAGCCACGAAGCAAGAACTGGATTGCTTCGTCGCTACGCTTCTCGCAATGACGGAGGGTAAACGGCAATGATTGATCACGTTTCGCTTGCAGTCAGCGACCTTGCGCGCGCTGTCGCGTTCTATGAGCGTGCGTTGGCGCCGCTTGGCCTGACAAGACTGGTGACGCGCGAAAAGATGGTCGGCTTCGGCAAAAGCTATCCCGAAATCTGGATCAATCTGCGCGACGGCATGGCGCGGTTGCCGGCCGACAGCGGTGCACACGTTGCATTGCGCGCCAGAACCACCGGAGAGATCGATGCCTTTCACGCCGCAGCGGTGGCTGCGGGAGCGGTTTTGGAAAGCGCGCCCTCGCTGCGCCCGCACGATCGGGTGCGCTACTATGCAGCGTTCGTCGTCGATGTCGACGGCAACCGCATTGAAGCGGTGACGTTTCCGCAGGACTGAGTCCACAAGATGATGGCTGATGCGAACGGAAGCGATATGAGCCGACTCACATCGCTTCGCACGCTCGCTTTGATTGCTACCTCGCCGCGGCCTCGCGTTCGAGCGCGCAGTCGGGCGTCGGATTGTTGGCCAGCGCCGCCTGCACTTCCTTCTGCGCCGCGCCGAACTGTGCCTTGAAGTCGGCATTGGTATGAAGTTGGGCCACCACAGCGGCCGCTACCACGCGGCCGGCATTGACGTCGCTCTGCCAATGCACGCCGCAGATGATGCGGTTCTGGCCGAACTGATAGCCGCGCTGGATGATCGCGTCGGCCTTGTCCGGCACCATTTCCGCGAGGATCAGCGCCCATGCCCAGCCATAGGCCGAATGTCCGGACGGATAGGAGCCGTCTTTGCGCAGCATCTCCTCGTCCTTCGGATAGCAGGTGGTGTTGTCGTTGGCGGCAACGAATGGGCGCGTCCTGTTGTATTTGATCTTCGCCTTGTAGGTAGCGAGCCCGGCGTCGACCAGCGTGCGCTTCAGCAGCATGTTGAGATGCGGCGTGGCGGTCGGCGAAATGGTGATGCCGATCGTGCAGGCGAAGGCATCGACGGATTTCGGCGAGGTGTAGTCGGCATCGCGCGCGGCGAGCTTCCAGCGCGCCGTTTCCCGGATGGCGATCGCGGCGCGGCGGGCGGCGTCGTCGCTGGCTTGCGCTTCCGATCCCGCATCGGGCGGGGGAGGCAGCAATGCGAGGCTGTCGATCAGCTTGTCGCGCGGAATGTAGCCGGCCACCACGCCGGGCCGCAGTTGTGGCAGCTCATCGGGATTGGTGGAAGGGAGCGATTGGGCGCTTGCAAGCGAGGTGCAGGCGATGGTCGCGCCGAGCACGAGGCAGAGTTTCAAGTGCATCATCGTGCGGCGTGGCATCGTCAATCCTCCGCAATCTTACCTTGTTATCACTTGGCGACGTGATGCGTGTCGGTCGTCAGCGGGCTTGCCTCACGAGGCCATAGCCTCTCATCATGAGACATGAGCGTGATATGATGCAACAGGAAATGGATGGCCTGATTTCACCCGCCAGCGTCGCGTGAAAACGCGCGCTGCCAGCGATTACAGGCGGCGCGCAACGCTTGGCGTAAGTTGCTTCTCGGCTTCCGGCACTTGTGCGGCGGCAGCGCGCAGCTTCGGCAGGATGTCCTCGACCCGCTCGGCCTTGAGAACATCCACCGACAGCGTCGGCCGAATGAAGGCGGTTGAGCGCATATGTGCGAGCAGGTCCATCAGCGGCTCCCAGAAGCCGTCGATGTTGGCGAGCAGGATCGGCTTGCTGTGGCGGCCAAGTTGTTGCCACGTCAGTTGCTCGACTAGTTCTTCAAGCGTGCCGATGCCGCCGGGCAGCGCGACGAAGGCGTCCGAGCGTTCGAACATCAGCCGCTTGCGCTCGTGCATGTCGTGGGTGACGATCATTTCCTGAGCGCCGGTCATCGCATGTTCGCGCTTCACCAGGAAATCCGGAATGATGCCGGTGACCCGGCCGCCGTGCTCCAGCGTCGCCGCCGCGACCGCGCCCATCAGGCCGATCGAGCCGCCGCCGTAGACCAGGCCGACGCCACTCGCGGCGAGGGTCTTCCCGAAGGCTTGCGCTGCTTCGACGAAGTGGGGATTGGTGCCAGGGCCAGAGCCGCAATATACGCAGACGGTTTTAATATCAGTCATAAGGTTCATGTGGCATTGGCCCATGACAGCGTCAAGACGGGGGAGCGGCCGGAAGCCGGTCGGGGTCGGCCAACGCCGGCCCGAAACCGCGTCAACCAGTGCGGGTGGTAAAAGAATCCACCTGCGAGGGTGCGGCCGGCGCGCAAACCCTCTATATGACACCACGATTGCAAACTCTTTTGGCAAACGGCGGCGGCAAGGGCTCGCCGCCGTTTGCGTCAGGCTGACGAATGGCTTCCACGCATTCCACGTCCAAGACTGAAGTGCCGCCGCAGGCCGCCGCGGATGCCGCCGCCGGCGCGTCGCTGGTCCGGACGCTGGTGAACCTGTGGCCGCACATCTGGCCGGGAGATCGCGCCGACCTGAAATGGCGCGTGGTGTGGTCGCTGGTGCTGCTGCTGCTGGCGAAGCTCGCCACGCTTTCAGTGCCATTCACGTTCAAATGGGCCATCGATGCCTTGACCGGCGCCGATACCGCGCCGGTGCAGCCGTCGAACTGGCTGCTGTGGTTGATCGCCTCGCCGCTGCTGATGACCGCGACTTACGGCGCGGGGCGCATTCTGATGGCGCTGTTGACGCAATGGCGCGACGGCATCTTCGCCAAGGTGGCGATGCACGCGGTGCGTCGGCTGGCTTATCTGACCTTCGTGCACATGCATGAGTTGTCGCTGCGCTTCCATCTCGAGCGCCGCACCGGCGGGCTGACGCGGGTGCTGGAACGCGGACGCCTTGGCATCGAAGTCATCGTGCGCATGGTAATCCTGCAACTGGTGCCCACCATCGTCGAGGTGACGCTGCTGACGGCCGTGCTGTTGTGGCAGTTCGATTGGCGCTACGTTCTGGTGACGCTGATCACGGTGGTGATCTACATGTGGTTTACCTACGTCGCAACCGAGTGGCGCATCGATATTCGCCGCCGGATGAACGACTCCGACACCGAGGCCAACACCAAGGCCATCGACTCGCTGCTCAATTACGAGACGGTAAAGTATTTCGGCGCAGAAGAACGCGAGGCCGCGCGTTACGACCGCTCGATGGAGCGTTACGAGCGCGCCAGCGTCAAGACCTACACGTCGCTTGCGGTGCTCAATATCGGGCAGAACGTCATCTTCACCATCGGCCTGACGGCGACGATGTTGATGTGCGCCATCGGCGTGCGCAACGGCACCAATACCGTCGGCGATTTCGTCATGATCAACGCCATGATGATCCAGCTTTACCAGCCGCTGAATTTTATGGGCATGGTCTATCGCGAGATCAAGCAGGCGGTGATCGACATCGAGAAGATGTTCGGCATGCTGGCGCGCAGCCCCGAGGTGAAGGATTTGCCTGGCGCCAAGGCGCTGCTGGTCACCAGCGGGCGCGTGCAGTTCGACGACGTGCATTTCGCTTACGATCCGGAGCGGAAGATCCTGCAAGGGTTGAGCTTCGAGGTGCCCGCCGGCAAGACGGTGGCGATCGTCGGTCCGTCGGGAGCCGGTAAATCCACCATCTCGAGGCTGTTGTTCCGGCTCTATGAAGTGTCCGGCGGTCGCATCCTGATCGACGGACAGGATATCCGCGAAGTGACGCAGCGCTCGCTGCGCGAGTCCATTGGCATGGTCCCGCAGGACACCGTGCTGTTCAACGACACTATCCGCTACAACATCCGCTATGGCCGCTGGGAAGCGAGCGATGCCGAAGTGGAAGAGGCGGCGCGGCTGGCGCAGATCGATGCCTTCATCCGACGGTCGCCGCAGGGCTATGAGACCGAGGTGGGCGAGCGTGGTTTAAAGCTCTCCGGCGGCGAGAAGCAGCGCGTGGCGATCGCGCGCACCATTCTCAAGGGACCGCCGATCCTGGTGCTGGACGAAGCCACCTCGGCGCTCGACAGCCATACCGAGCGGGAGATTCAGGACGCGCTGGAAGGCGTGTCGCGCGGCCGCACCTCGCTGGTGATCGCGCATCGTCTGTCCACCATCGTCGGCGCGGACGAGATCATCGTGCTGGATCGCGGCCGCATCGTCGAGCGCGGCACCCACGCCGACCTGCTGGAGAAGAGCGGGCTCTATGCCAGCATGTGGAATCGGCAGCGCGAGGCCGAGCAGGCGCGCGAGCGGCTGGCGCAGGTGGCAGACGAGGGCGAAGCGCCGAATCGCCGGCCGCCGCGAGCCGATGATGACGACGATGTGGTTACGGCGGCTGCGGAATGACCGCGCCGCGTGATATGGTCCCCTGAGCAGAACCGGATTCGAGAGAACTGATGTCGATTGCCCATTCCATTCGCGCGCAGATCCCGCCGATTCACCCGGAGGGTTATCCCTTCATCGGCGGTTTCGCGCTGGCGAGCCTGATCCTGTTTTGGATCTGGACGCCGCTCGGCTGGCTCGGAACCCTGCTGACCGTCTGGTGCGCGTTGTTTTTCCGCGATCCCGTGCGGGTGACGCCGGTGCGGGAAGGGCTGGTGGTGTCGCCCGCGGACGGACGCGTCTCAATGGTCGCGCCGGCGGTGCCGCCGGCTGAATTGGGGCTTGGCGACAGGCCGCTGCTGCGGGTGTCGATCTTCATGAGCGTGTTCAACTGCCATGTGAACCGCAGCCCGGTCGCCGGGCGCATCGATCGGATTGCGTATCGGCCTGGCAAATTCATCAATGCCGAACTCGACAAGGCGAGCGAGGACAACGAGCGCAACGGGCTGGTGATCTCGACGCCGTCCGGCCGCATCGGCGTGGTGCAGATTGCGGGTCTTGTGGCGCGGCGCATCGTGTCGTTCGTCCGCGAGGGACAACTGCTCGGGGCGGGCGAGCGGTTTGGCCTGATCCGTTTCGGCTCGCGGCTGGACGTCTACCTGCCGGAAGGCACCCGCGCGCTGGTGTCTGTCGGCCAGACGGCGGTGGCAGGCGAAACCGTGCTGGCGGATCTGCTGCCCAACTCCGGCGAAGCGACTTTCCGCACCCACTGATCGCTTCGGCTGGCGGTGGTTTCCGCCGGATCAATCGGCCAAAAGCATCATATTCCGGGCGAGAGGCACATGGCGGAACCCGCGCGCGGTTGTTATATTGGGACCATGCGCACATCAGACGATCCCGAATATCCCGAGTTGCGCCGTCGGCGGTTCCGGCCGATTCCGGTGCGGATGCTGGTGCCCAACGTCATCACGTTGCTGGCGATCTGCGCCGGCCTGACGGCGATTCGACTGGCGACGGAAGGGCGGATGGAACTGGCGGTCGGTGCCATCGTTTTCGCCGCGGTGCTCGACGGCGTCGATGGCCGGGTCGCGCGCCTGATCAAGGGCCAGTCGCGGTTCGGCGCGGAACTCGACAGTTTGGCCGATTTCGTCAATTTCGGCGTCGCGCCCGGCCTCATCCTCTATTTCTGGCAGTTGCACGATCTCAACAACGTCGGCTGGATCGCGGCGATGGTCTTCGCCATCAGCGGCAGCCTGCGGCTGGCGCGCTTTAACGCGGCGATCGACGAGCCGAGCAAGTATCCGTTCGCCGGCAATTTCTTCACCGGCGTGCCAGCCCCCGCCGGTGCGTTGACGGTGTTGCTGCCGGTCTATCTCGGCTTCCTCGGCGTGCCGATGCCGCCGGCAACGCTGACCGCGTTCTACACCGTGCTGATCGCATTTCTGATGGTGTCGCGGCTGCCGGTGTTCTCCGGCAAGTCGATGCGCTGGCGCGTGCCGCCGGAGATGGTGTTGCCGGCGTTCGTTTCGGCGGTGTTGTTCGTGGCGCTTCTGATCGCCTATCCGTGGCAAATTCTCTCAGTCGGATCGGTGGTCTATCTATGCAGCCTGCCACTCGGCTGGAAATCGTATCGCGATCAACAGCGTGACTTTATCAGCCGCACCGAAACGGCAAGCGCAGCTAAAGCTGCATCGCCCGTCGAGCGGTTTCCTTCGGGCAATATCCATTCAGACCAGGATAACCGGCCGACGCACTTGAATTGAGACGAGTGAATTGAGGCTTGGCAATTTCGCCGCCACAACAAGACGGAGAAGAAGACGTGACCGATCACGCACATCAACCGTTGAGCGCAGACCTTCTCGCGACGCTGGCGAAATACGATACCCCGACCATCTGCAACGCGATGGAAGTCGTGGCGCCGGGGCGGCGCCTCAACGGCTTCACCACGCGGCCGCTGGTCTGCCCGTTTCCTGATTTGCCGCCGATCGTCGGCTATGCACGCACCGCAACCATTCGCGCCACCGGACCATCCAGTTTGCCCCCGGCAGAGCAGCAGGCGCAGCGGCTCGCCTATTACGAATATGTCGGGCAGGGCGCGGGTCCGCGCATCAGCGTCATTCAGGACCTTGATGGCACCGAGGCCGGGTTCGGCGCGTTCTGGGGCGAGGTCAACAGCGCCGTGCATCAGGCGCTGGGGTGTCTCGGCGTCGTCACCGACGGCTCGATTCGCGATATCCCGCAATGGGCGCCCGGTTTTCAGGCGCTTGCCGGCTCCATCGGTCCGTCCCACGCGCATGTCCACGTCACCCGATTCGCCGGCGAGGTGCGCGTCGCCGGGATGACGGTACGTTCGGATGATCTGATTCATGCCGACCGTCATGGTGCGGTGGTGATCCCGCATGAGGTGGCCGAAAGGCTACCGGAGGCGGCCGAACTGTGCGGCCGGCGCGAGGAGCCGATTCTGGCGATCGCGCGAAGCAACGGCTTTTCGCTCGACAAGCTGCGCGACGCGCTCAAGCGCTCATCGGAAATCCATTAGTCGATACGCACACGCCGCGTGGCGTGACGTGGTTAGCGCCGCGTTAACAGCGCACGCGCTTGTTTGGTTGGCGTTTTTCGCTGTCGCGCAGGTTGCGAAAGGGAGGCGGCGTAGCATCCTCGCTGTTGCCAGTTCCAAATGCGCTTAACCTTTACGCGTCTTTAATCGCAGACCCGGTACGGTCTCCATCGGCTCAGAAGGAGTCGACGCCGCCGCAAAGGCGGTGGGTTGCGTGCGTCGGAGTTCTCCATGGATATCACCACTGGCGTTGGCCTGATTTTCGGAACCATCGTCATCCTGCTGATGATCTTCATGGGCGGCGATCTGCACATGTTCATCAGCGAACATGCCATGATCATCATCTTCGGCGGCTCGATCGCGGCGACCCTGATCCGCTTTCCGCTCAGCGCCATCCTTCACGGCCTGCCGCTCGGCGCCAAGTTCGCTTTCACCATGAGCCGGCTGTCGGCCCGCGACCTCGTCGACGAACTGGCGAGCATTGCGGAAGTCGCCCGCAAGCAGGGGCCGGTGGGGCTGGAAAAAATCGAAGCGGCCGACCCGTTTCTTGCGAAGGGAATTCGTTACGTCGCAGACGGTTACGATCTCGAGTTCATCCGCGATAATCTTGAGCGCGACCGCGACAATTTCCTGATGCACCTCGACGAAGGCGGCAAGATCTATCGCGCCATTGGCGACTGCGCCCCGGCCTTCGGCATGATCGGCACGCTGATCGGCATGGTGCAGATGTTCGCCAACATGACCGACCCCTCGAAGCTCGGTCCCTTTATGGCGACGGCGTTGCTCGCGACGCTGTACGGCGCGCTGGTTGCGAACCTGTTCTGTCTGCCGATCGCCGACAAGCTACACGGCAAGCTGCTCGATGAGGAAACCAACCGCACCTTGATCATCGACGGCATCCTGATGATCCGGGATTCCAAGAGCCCGACCCTGGTGCGCGAGATGCTGCTCGCTTACCTGCCGGAAAAGCACCGCCACGAGGATGGCGAGACCGTGCCGGCCTGACGCAAACCCGGAAGCTGAGCGAACGTCATGGCCAAGAAGAAGCGCGGCGATGCTCACGGCGGAGGTCACGGCTGGTTCGTCACCTTCGCCGACCTGATGGGCCTGATGATGAGCTTCTTCGTCATGCTCGTCGCGTTCTCCAATCAGGACCAGCAGAAGCTCAAGATCGTCGCCGGCTCGATGCGCGATGCGTTCGGTGTGCAGACGGAATCGCGTTTCTCGGGCATGATCGAATCCGATGGCCTGCCGACGCGTCCGAGGTTGAAGAACGTCGATCACATCTCGCCGGAGGAGGCCTCCAACACGCCGACACCGGACGAGCAGGAACGCAGCAAGACCCAAGGCGCGCGCCTCAAGACCGATCGTGAATTTGCTCTGGCCTCGGCGTCGTTGCGTCAGGCGTTGCAGGACATGCCGGAACTGGCGGAAATCTCCAAGCACGTGATGTTCGAGGAGACGAAGCAGGGGCTCAACCTCGAGATCGTCGATCAGAATGGCCGTTCGATGTTCGCCGAGAATTCGAAAGTGCCCTACGAGCGGACGCGGTTGCTGTTGCAAAGGCTCGCGGCGCCGCTGAAGGCGACGCCGCTGCGCGTCTCGATCGTCGGCCATACCGCCTCGGGCTATGTGCCGACGCGCGGCGATTATGATGCCTTCGATCTGTCGGCGGATCGCGCCAACGCCGTGCGGCAGATTCTGGAACGCGAGGGTTTGCCGGCAAGTCATATCTTCGCGGTGTCGGGCAAGGCCGACAGCCAGCCGCTGTTTCCCGACGATCCGTCGCTGGCCGCCAATCGCCGCGTGACGATCACGCTGATGCGCGAGGATCCGCCGCTGCCGCCCAACTTGAAGCCCTGAGGTTCGACCGGACATTTCCATCCCGGTTCAATGAGGGCTTCCGGAAGTGTCAACTCCTTTTTTAGCGCGTGCCTTTGGGATAGGCTCCCTACCGCGGTCGAAACCGAGTATCGGACCGCCGGTGACTTGACGCCGCTCACCGCGTGCTTCATTAGCCCGGACCCCAACCTGATAGAGCGTTTTCCTTTGTCATGACTGCGAGCGAAACATCGCCCGAGGCTGCTGCCGAGCCCCCGGTTTCGGCTGGTTTTTGGGCCCTGACACTTGGAAGCATCGGGGTCGTTTTCGGCGATATCGGCACCTCGCCGCTTTACGCATTCCGTGAGGCGGTCAGCCATGCGGCGCAGAAGGGCGTGGTGACGCCGGCCATCGTGCTGGGCGTGCTGTCGCTGATCCTCTGGTCGCTGTTCATCGTCGTCACCGCCAAATACGTCCTGCTGCTGCTGCGGGCCGACAACAACGGCGAAGGTGGAACCCTGTCGCTGATGGCGCTCGGGCAACGCGCGCTCGGGCGGCGGAGCTGGTTTCTGCTGGCGCTGGGCGTGGTCGGCGCGTCGATGTTCATCGGCGACTCGATGATCACGCCGGCGATCTCGGTGCTCTCCGCCGTCGAGGGTCTCAAACTCGCGACCCCTGCGCTCGAAAATTACGTGGTCCCGCTAACGCTGGTGATCCTCGTCCTGCTGTTCTCGGTGCAGAGCCGCGGAACGGCACGTGTGGCATCGGCGTTCGGGCCCGTGATGTGCTTGTGGTTCGTGACCATCGCCGTATTCGGCCTGTTGCACATCCATGAAGACCCGACGGTGCTGCTCGCGGTCAATCCATGGTACGCGATTCACTTCCTGCTCAACCACGGCATGATCGGGCTCGTCATCATGGGCCTCGTCTTCCTGTCCGTGACCGGCGGTGAAGCGCTCTATGCCGATCTCGGCCATTTCGGCCGGCAGCCGATCCAGTGGGCGTGGTTCTATCTGGTGCTCCCGGCCTTGCTGCTGAATTATTTCGGGCAGGGCGCCTTGATCCTGGCGCATCCGGAGGCGCTGGAGAATCCCTTCTTCCGGCTGGCGCCGGCACCGTTGCTGCTGCCGCTGGTACTGCTTGCGACCGCCGCGACGGTGATCGCGAGCCAAGCGGTGATCACCGGCGCGTATTCGTTGATCAGCCAGGCCGTGCAGCTTGGCCTCCTGCCGCGCTTCGAGGTGCGCTACACCTCCGAAACCCACGCCGGCCAGATCTATCTGCCGCGCGTCAATCTGCTGCTGCTGGTCGGTGTGCTGCTGCTGGTCGGGCTGTTCCGCACCTCGAGCGGACTGGCATCGGCCTATGGCATCGCCGTTTCCACCACCATGGTCGCCGACGGCATCATGGGTTTTGTCGTCGTGTGGAAATTGTGGAACTGGCGCGCGGCAACTGCGGCGGCGCTGGTGTTTCCGCTGGTGGTGGTGGACGTCGCGTTCTTCAGCGCCAATCTTCTGAAGCTGTTCGAAGGCGCATGGGTGCCGATGCTGTTCGGCATGCTGATGGTGGTGATGATCTGGACCTGGCGGCGCGGCGCGGCGCTGCTGATCGAGAAGACGCGGCGCACCGAAGTGCCGCTCTTGGACCTGATCAAGAGCCTCGAAAAGCGTCCTCCGCATGTGGTGAAGGGCACGGCTGTCTTCCTCACCAGCGATCCCAACTTCGTGCCGACCGCGCTTCTGCATAATCTCAAGCACAACAAGGTGCTGCACGAGCACAACGTCATCCTCACCATCGAGACGGCGCAGACGCCGCGGGTCGATCCGCTGGAACGTGTCCACATGGAGAGCATCAGCGAGAAGTTCGCGACGGTGCGGTTGCGCTTCGGATTCATGGAATCGCCGAACGTGCCGCGTGCGCTCGGCATCGCCCGCAAGCTCGGGTGGCAGTTCGACATCATGTCGACGTCGTTCTTCGTGTCGCGACGTTCGCTCAAGACCGCGGCAAAATCCGAAATGCCGCGCTGGCAAGATCGCCTGTTCATTATGCTCAGTCGCTCGGCGAACGACGCCACCGACTACTTCCAGATCCCCACCGGCCGCGTCGTTGAAGTCGGCACTCAAGTGACCATCTGATCTCCGGCGGGGCCACGGTTTCCGGCTTGCCGGACTGCGCGCGGGCGCTTGATTTTCAACGCGCGAGGCGCGAGTTTGGCCCGCCGGCGAAGGCCCGGCGGCAAAGCGGCGAGGAGAGTTTGGTGTCCGATCGGAATATTACGGTGCAGGATTTGACGCCGGTTGAAGTGGCGAAAGGGATCGAGGAGGGGCGATATCTTCTGATCGACGTCCGCGAGCCTAATGAGGTGGCAATCGAGGCCTATCCGGACGCCGTGGTGCTGCCGCTGTCGACCTTCGATCCTTCCGACATTCCCGACTTGCAGGGCCGCGAACTGGTGTTTGCCTGCCGCTCCGGCAACCGCTCGGCCAAGATATCGCATGCGATCCAGGCGGCCGGCTTTCCCTATGACAAGCACCTCGCGGGCGGCATGATCGCCTGGAAGGCGGCCGGGCTGCCGATCCGGACCGGCGGCTGACATCGTGATGAACCAGGTTTTCGCCGGGCTGCCGGTCACCGTCTTCGAAGCCATGTCGCAACTTGCCCGCGACAACAACGCCATCAATCTCGGTCAGGGATTTCCCGACGCGCCGGGGCCGGAGGATATCCGCCGCGCGGCGGCCGATGCGGTGGTGAACGGCTACAATCAGTACCCGTCGATGATGGGTATTCCGGAATTGCGACAGGCCATCGCTACCCATTACGCGCACTGGCACGGTCTCAACCTCGATCCGATGACCGAAGTGATGGTGACCTCGGGCGGCACCGAGGCGCTGACCAGTTCGCTGCTGGCGGTGATCGAGCCCGGTGACGAGGTCGTGCTGTTTCAGCCGATGTATGATTCCTATCTGCCGATCATCCGGCAGGCCGGCGGCATTCCGCGGCTGGTCCGCTTGCAGCCGCCGGGCTGGCGTCTCAACGAAGAAATTTTGCGCGAAGTCTTCAACCACAAGACCAAGGCGGTAGTGTTCAACAATCCGCTCAATCCGGCGGCGGTGGTGTATCCACGCGAGGATCTCGAGCTACTGGCGCGCTTCTGTCAGGAATTCGACACCATCGCGATTTGCGATGAGGTGTGGGAGCACGTCGTTTTTGACGGCCGCGAGCACATTCCGTTGATTGCGATTCCGGGGATGCGCGAGCGCACGCTCAAGATCGGCTCAGCGGGCAAGATCTTCGGACTGACCGGATGGAAGATCGGCTTTGTCTGCGCCGCGCCGCCGCTGTTGCGCGTCGCCGCCAAGGTGCATCAGTTTCTCACTTTCACCACGGCGCCAAATCTTCAGGTCGCGGTGGCCTACGGTCTCGGGAAGCCGGATGCGTTCTTTCACGGCATGCGCGCCGAACTCGCGCGCAGCCGCGATCGCCTCACGGCAGGCCTGACCAGCCTCGGTTTTCCGGTGCTGCCGTCGCAGGGCACCTATTTCCTCACCGTCGATCTATCTGTGCTTGGCCTCAACGAAACGGATGAGGCGTTCTGTCGCCGGATTGTGACCGAACACAAGGTTGCGGCGATCCCGGTGTCGGCCTTTTATGAAGTCAACGCGGTGACGTCGGTGGTGCGCTTCTGTTTCTCGAAAAACGACGCCACGCTGGATGCCGCGCTCGAACGATTGTCGGATGCGATACATCGATAAGGAGGTGTGATTGGCGGCACGAAACTTGGTGCGGTGGCTGGCCGGACTGGCGGCCATAGTGATCGGAGCGACGGCTGCGCAAGCCGAGCCACGAGCCGTCCACTTCTACAATTGGTCGAACTATGTCGCGCCCGGCGTGCTCGACGATTTCACCAAGGAAACCGGCATCAAGGTCGTCTACGACACGTTCGACGCCAACGAAACTCTTGAGACGCGGCTTCTCGCCGGCAAGTCCGGTTACGATCTGGTGGTGCCGAGCGCCTATTTCCTCCAGCGCCAGATCGGCGCGCATATTTTCCAGAAGCTCGACAAATCCAAGCTGCCCAACCTTGCCAACATGTGGCCGGAAGTGACGCGGCGGCTGGCGGTCTACGATCCCGACAATGCCCACGCGGTGAACTACATGTGGGGTACCACCGGCATCGGCTACAACGTCAAGGCGTTGCAGAAAATTCTCGGTGCGGATGCGCAGGTGACGTCGTGGAACCTTGTGTTCGATCCGGCCAATCTCGCCAAGTTCAAGGACTGCGGCGTGCAGATGCTCGATTCCGCCGACGACATCCTGCCGGCGGCGTTGAATTATCTCGGCCTCGATCCGAACTCCACCAAGCAAGCCGACCTTGAGAAAGCGGCTGCGCTGATCGGGCAGGTTCGCTCGTCGGTACGCAAGTTTCATTCGTCGGAATATCTCAACGCGCTGGCGACCGGCGAGATTTGTCTTGTGGTCGGTTGGTCCGGTGACATCAAGCAGGCGCAGAAGCGCGCGGCGGAAACCAACAACGGCGTCGAGATCGGTTATGCGATCCCGAAGGAGGGCGCGCAGATGTTCTTCGACAATCTGGCGATTCCAGCCGATGCGAAGAACGTGTCGGAAGCCTATGCGTTGATCGACTATCTGCTGCGGCCCGAAGTAGCGGCGAAGAATTCCAGCTTCCTCTCCTACGCCAACGGCAATCTGGCCAGCCAGAAGCTGATCGATCCGAAAGTCCTCAACGACAAGACGGTATATCCGGACGAGGCGACCATGAGCCGCCTCTACATCATCACCGCGCGTGATCCAGCGACACAGCGCATCATCAATCGGCTGTGGACGCGGGTGAAGACGGGACGGTGAGGCGCAGTTTGCGAGCGTATCGCTCGCTTTGAATATGTCCCGATCGTCATTGCCGGGCTCGACCCGGCAATCCATCCATTCTTTGGAAAGACGGATGCCCGGATCAAGTCCGGGCATGACGAATGAGGAACAGGAAGCGCGGCGGTCTTAAATTAGTTTCGCTGCTACCGCCAGCGGCGGTGCAGCCACAGCCACTGATCGGGATATTCGCGGATCCAGCCCTCGATCACCGTGGTAATCGCCTGCATGGTGCCCTGAATATCGATGTCGCCCTTGGCATCGCGCACCGGCGGGATTTCTTCGGTCAACTCTGCGCGGAAACGATGGCCGGGCAGCCGGATGATGCGGACGCCGTGGATCGGACAATCGATCTGCCGGCGCAAACGGGCCAACAGCGGATTGGCTTTGGTCTTGCGCCCGAAGAAAGTGACGTCGACGCCGTTGGTGAAATACTGATCGACCAGCATCGCGGCGTGCTGACCATTCTCCAGCGCTTGCGCCAGTTTCAACGGCGCATCGCGGCCGGCAGGGATCAGCGTGCCCATGTTGACCGAACGTAACTGTTCGATGGCGCGGTCGGCGGATTCGATGTTGGGACGGCGAAACAGCACGGCCGCATCGAGCCCGTGCGCCACAGCAGCCAATGCCGGAAGCTCCCAGTTGCCGATATGGCTCGCGAAGATCAGTGCCGGCTTGTTGTCGAGGCGAAGCTGGGCGAACAGCTCGTGGGTGCGCTGTTGGATTTCGATGCGGCTGTTCTCGGGATGCGCCGGGTCGTGCTCCCAGATGTGATCGATGTGCGCGAACTCCGCTGCGATGCGTCCGAGATTGTCCCAGACGCCGTCGAGAATGGCATCGATTTCCTGCGGCGATTTCTCGGGAAACGCGGCGGTGAGATTGGCGCGGCCGATCTTGTGCTCGCGAAACAGCGGTCCGATCCGCCGCGTGATCTTGCCGAACAGGTTTGCGGTCTTGATCGGATCGAAATAACGCGTCGTGCGCAGCAAGCCGACCGTGAGGCCACCGACAGCCGCCTCGCCGAGCGGCTTGAGCGCATCGCGAATCCGGGCCTTGGTGCGGAGCAGGAGACGTTGCATCGCGTGACGTTGCGCTCCGGCGTAATGCTCAGGCCGGCTCGCCGGTGATGATCAACGACGCGTTCTGTCCGCCGAAGCCGAACGAGTTCGACATCACGGTGGTGACGCGCGCGTCACGTGCCTTGTTCGGCACCACGTCGAACGGAATCGCTGGATCGGGAACGTCGTAGTTGATGGTCGGCGGGATGCGTTGATGCTCCAGGGTCAGCAGCGAGAACACCGCTTCCACAGCGCCCGCTGCGGAGAGCGTATGTCCGACCATCGACTTGTTCGACGACACCGGGACCTTGCTTGCGCGCTCGCCGAACACCGTCGAGATGCCGAGATATTCCATCTTGTCGTTTTCCGGCGTGCCGGTGCCGTGCGCGTTGATGTAGTCGATCTGATCGGCGTTCAACCCCGCATCCGCCAGCGCATTGCGCACGCAGCCGATGATCGGCTTGCCGTCGGGACTGGAGCGGGTGCGATGGAACGAATCCGCCAGTTCGCCGCAGCCGGCGAGCACGCCGAGGATGCGCGCGCCGCGCGCGGTGGCGGCTTCCAGGCTCTCCAGCACCAGTGCGCCGGCGCCTTCCGCCATGACGAAACCATCGCGGTTCTTGGCGAAGGGTTTGACTGCCGAATGCGGCGGATTGTTTTGCGTCGACAGGGCCGACAACAGTGAGAAGCGGATCAGTGCTTCGGGATTGACCGAACCATCGGTCGCGACGCACAGGGCCGCGTCGGCCTCGCCACGCCGGATTGCTTCGACGCCGAGTTGGATCGCGGTCGCGCCCGACGCGCAGGCCGTCGACAGCGAGATCGGCGATCCCTTGGTGCCGAAGGTTTCGGCCAGATGATCGGCGACCGAGCCAAACAGGAAGCGCCGATGAAAATTGGTGAACTTGCCGCCGCCGGAAACTCGCAGCATCTGATCGTAGTTGATCTCCGTCTCGCTGCCGATGGCACGGCCGAGCGCCTGACGCTGCGGCCACTCCACCTCGACGGGAGCAACCGCCAGAAACAACGGTCCCGGAAAATCGCCCTTGCTGCCGATGCCGGCCTGCGCCACCGCTTCCTCGGTGGCGAGATCGGCGAGGCGTTCCGACAGATCGGTGGAGGAGAAGGGCTCGACCGGGACGAAATCGATCGATCCGGCCATCGTCGTCTTCAAGCCGTCGGTGGGGAAACGGGTGATGGTGCGAATGCCGGATTCGCCAGCGCAGAGTTTTGCCCAGTTGTCGGTCTTGCCGGCGCCCAGCGACGTCACGACGCCCATGCCGGTGACGACGACGATCGGCCTGCCAAATGTATCGCGCGGTGCTGACATGTGTTCTCCGTCGGTCGCTTGCGCGGCTCCATGTGATTCACGGCGAGCTTTCGCCCGCCAATAGGTTTTGACGTGGATCGCTCACGCCAATCGATCATTGCGTTACGCCTGCGCCGTGAACTCGCGCGTCAGCGAACGGCCTCCACCAGCGCCATCCCTTCGCCGCGCCAATGCCCGGCGCCGACCACCACAATCTGGGACGGCGCCTTGGTCATTTCAATCTCGACGCCGGCGGAATCGTTCGGCGGGAACAGCTTGCCCTTGGAGATCGACAGCGCCGCCAGCGCCAGCCCGAGCGGAAACTGTGTTTCCATGGTATGGCCGAAACTGGTGCCGGTGGCGCGCACCGCGAAGTCCGGATGCGTCGCCAGGAAGGCACGCTCTTCCGACGTTGCGGGTTCGGCTCCGGTTGCACCGGTGATGATCGCACCTTGGCTCTCGACGCCATCAAGTTGCGACCACAGCTTGGAAAGGCTGGCGGTGACATCGCCGGCGGATTTCCGCGAGGTGCGGTCGGCGACGACCTGGGCGAGGCGGGCGTAGGGCTTGGCGCCGCGCGCTTCGGCGTGCTTGCGCGATTCGATGACGAGGAACGCGCCGCCGGAGCCGAGCGCGAAACCTGGATGTCCGTCGCGCGCCCATACCGGCGCGAACTTGTCCTTCAGATTGAAGTCGCCGAATTCGTAGAGCACCAGCAGGTCCTTGCGCTCGCCGTTATGGGCGGCGCCGACCAGCGCGATGTCGCTCTGCCCGGAAGCGATCCGCGCCAGCGCGATCCGCGCGGCGTCCACGCCGGCGGCTTCCTCGCCCATGAAGGTGCGTGACGAACCGGTGACGCCATGGACGATGGCGATATTGCCGGCGAGCAGGTTGGAGAGCTGCGCCAGGAACAGCGTCGGCCGCAGGTCGCTCATCAGGCGCTCGTTGAGAAATCCGGGCGCGGAATTGCCCTGCGCCTCGGCATTGAGAATGGCCGAGTCGACCGCGAGGTCGCGCTCGCCGCCGCCCGCGGCGACGATCATGTCCATCCGCGCCAGGATGTCCTTGTTGCCCTTGATGCCGGCGGAATCCAGCGCGAGGCCTGCGGCATAGGTGCCGATTCGCTGCCAGGCTTCCATCTGGCGCTGATCGCCCTTCTTCGGGATCTGCGCGTCGAAGGAGACCGGCGCGAGCGGGTGCACCAGATACGGCGCGAAGCCCTTGTCGTCGACGTTGACGCGGTGCTCCGAAAGGCCGTCCCAGTTCGCCTCGAGGCCTTCGCCCAGCGATGTCGCGAGACCAATACCGGTAATCCAGGCCTCGGTCGCCCCCGTCTTCGATGTGTTGGTGTCAGTCATGAGGCATGGCCTGCTGCGGATAGCCGATGCGCTTGGCCATGGTTTCCATGTGCCCACGCAGTTCGGGATTCGGGAAAGGGACGTGGCCGAACGTAATCGTGGCGTTGCAGCGCTGCTTGCCGTCAACGCTGACTTTGGCCTTGGTGATGGCGAAGCCAGAGCCTTCGTGGAGAACCGTCGCTTCGATTTTCAACAATTCGCCGGGCGTCACGAACACGCGCATCTTCGCTTCCTTGACGGCCCCAAGGAACGGCATACGCTCGAACTTCATCAGCGCGATCAGCAGCCAGCCGGAGGTCTGGGCCATCGCCTCGATGAGCAGCACGCCGGGCATCAGGGGATAGCCGGGGAAATGTCCCTCGAAGATCGTTGAGTGCTGCGGCACCTGCGCCTCGACGACGATGGTTTTCGCGTCGAGGTCGAGGTCGGTGATGCGATCGATGAGATGGAAATAAGCCAGATCCATGGGTGGCGATTAAGCCCCCTTGGCGGCGACGAGTTCGTCGATTCGCGCGCTGAGGTTCTTCAGGACGAAGTACTGTTCGGTGGTCGCCTTGCCGTCGTTGACCTCCTGGGTCCACTTTTCCAGCGGCAGCTTGATGCCGAAGGCTTTATCGATCGCGAATGCGATATCGAGGAAGTCGAGGCTGTCGATTCCCAGATCATCGATGGCGTGACTTTCAGGCGTGATGGTATCGCGCGGGATGTCGCAGGTTTCCGCAATGATGGTGGCAACCTGATCGAATGTGGAGGACATCATTAAGCCTTTGATAGATTGAAGGTAAATGCGGAAATGACGGAGTGAGGGCGGCTCGCCCCGACATGCCCCGCCGCCTTATAGAGTTGATTGCCCGTATATCGGACCCATGCCGGGAGTTCAATGGCGGCGGGGGATGCCGGGTTCCCGTTTCGTGCACGGATCGACGGCCGCCCTACAGTCACACCGGTCCGCCTCGCGACGGAATCAGGGGCGCGCAATTGCGATGTCCGGCAAGGGCGCAATCCTGCGTCTGCTGCAATTCCGCCAGGCTGAATGCCAGCCAAATCCCTGCGGCGGTCAGGCCGGCAACAAAAACGAAGGCGGCAAGATTCGTCAGCATTCGATGCCGAAATTCGTCCTGATCGCTCGCGGTTCGATGATTGGCAGCGCCGACGGCCACCTCGGTATGAACGTCAGGTCGCCGCGCGCCGCGTTGCGCCGGCGCGGTCGAAAGGGTGCGCGGGGTGAATTTGATCACGCGTGCACCGTTGTCGGGTTGGGCTGGCACCTGAACTTTCATCCTGTCCTTGTCGATGTCGGTCGCTACCGCATGGTCGCCCGGCAGTCTAGCACAGCGGCGGAGCCTCGATCCAAAGCAAGACCGCGTGACAGCAATACGGCGGTCCCGCGGGCGGTGGAGTGAAGCCGGGGTCGGTGTCCGTCCGGCCTTGATCCCAACGACGCCAGCCCACACTTCAAGAGTTCCGACGTGCGCGATCAGAGGAGAAAATCAGCATATGACCATCCGCGATCCCATCCTGCACCCGATTCCGATCCTGTCGTTACGCCCAACCCAGATGACGGTCGGGATGCGCGAGGTGAAGGAAAAGCGCCGGCGCTGGCGACAACACAAGTCGAAGAAGAAGCAGGCGGAGGTGCTCGGCCACCATATGATCCCGGTGGTCCACGGCCCGGACGGACATCACTACGTCGTCGATCATCACCATCTGGCGCGGGCGCTTCACGACGAGGGCGTGGAGAATGTTCTTGTCACCATCATCGCCGACCTGACGATGATAGATCGCGATTCATTCTGGCTGGTGCTCGACAGTCGCCGCTGGGTCTATCCCTATGACGCCAAGGGCGTGCGTCATCATTACAAGGACATTCCGAAGTCGGTCGCGGATCTGAAGGACGATCCGTTCCGCAGCCTTGCCGGCGAATTGCGCCGTGCCGGCGGCTTCGCCAAGGACACCACGCCGTTCAGCGAGTTTCTGTGGGCTGATTTCTTCCGCCGCCGTTTGTCGCGAAAGAGTGTGGCGGCCGATTTCGAGAAGGCAGTCGAAAGGGCGCTCAGTCTGGCGCGGAGTAGCGAGGCGGTTTATTTGCCAGGCTGGTGCGGGCCGGTATCCGATTGATCGGCAGCAGTGGCGACGGTCGCGGGATCGTCGTCCCCGTGGTGATGGAAGAAGCGATGAAACAGGCGCTCGATCGGCCGGCCGAGCAACAGCACGAGAGACGCAAGCACACCGGAGACCAGCACGATCCGCCATTGTCCCGCACCGCAGACGATGCCGATGCAGGCGGTGAGCCAAACGCAGGCCGCACTGGTCAGGCCATGGATACGCTTGCCTTGCTCGTGGTGAACGATTACGCCGGCACCGAGAAAACCGATGCCGGTGAGAATGCCCTGGATCACCCGGCTGGTCGCGTCAGACATCGTGGCGTGAATGACGCCGCCATCCGCGAGCAACACCACGATGGCTGATGAAAGCCCGACCAGTCCAAGTGTGCGAACCCCGATCGGCTTTCCATGGAGGTCGCGGTTGAGGCCGACCGCGCCGGCGGCGACGGTCGCGACGCCAAGACGCAAGGCGATTTCGCTTAGCACGATGTCCACGTTTGCCTCAGGCCTTGGTTTGCCTCACGTCTTCGGCAAGCGACCCATCAGGTAGAATTCGTCGTTGGGGCGCATGTTGGTGACGTTGGCCATCCGGTTCGACAATCCGAAGAAAGCCGAGATCGCGGCGATGTCCCAGATGTCGTCGTTGCTGAAGCCGTGCCGGGAGAGTTCGGTGAAGTCGTGCTCCGAAACCTTTTGGGCCTCAGTGCTCACCTTCATCGCGAAATCCAGCATCGCCTTCTGGCGCGGCGAGATGTCGGCCTTGCGATAGTTGGTGGCGATCTGGTCGGCGATCAGCGGGTTCTTGGCGCGGATGCGGAGAATAGCACCGTGGGCGACGACGCAATATTGGCACTGGTTGGCGCTGCTGGTGGCGACCACGATCATCTCGCGCTCGGCCTTGGAGAGGCCACTCTCCTTGTCCATCAGCGCGTCGTGATAGGCGAAGAAGGCGCGAAATTCATCGGGACGATAAGCCAGGCTGAGAAAGACGTTGGGCACGAAGCCGGATTTTTCCTGCACCTCCTCGATCCGCGTGCGGATGTCATCCGGCAACTGCTTGAGCGAGGGGATCGGGAACCGGCTGTTGGTCGACGGCGTCATCGTGGAGTCCCGCATGAATGGCGTGAAAGGTGAGGGATCATAGTCGACCGCTATGGAAACAAAAAGCCGCTTGATGTGCGGCGGGTGCGCAGATCCGTCGCGGGACGGCGCCGGCGGTTTGTGTCGGAAACGGCGTCAGCGCAGCGGCTTTTTCAGCAACGAGAAGCGATCGGGATCGAGGCCGAGCGAGGGTTGCAGCATCGGCGCTTCGAAGTTGCGCGGCGCCGGCCGGGGGGGGAAGCCGTCATTCGGCACGTCGCGATGTGATGTCGCGCCGCGCCAGCGTTCGAGCACGGTATTGAGGAAATGTGTGTCGTGGCCGCTGTCCGTCACCGGCGTGCTGGCAATGGTGGATTCGCTGCGCGGCAATTGATGCGCGGGCACATCCTTGAAGCGCAGCCGGGTCGGCAGAGCGACGCCTTCACCGAAGGCCAACACCTCGCGCGTGCCGAGCGAGGGGACGAACGACAACAGATTCGCCGCGGCGTCGGATACGGCCGAGCGGAGCAGGGACTGGTCGCGCTCGTTGGCGAGGCGCATCGTGAACAGTGTGCTGCATTGGGAGATGATGGTGGCATCGAGTTCGGCGGGGCGCTGGGTCACCAGCCCGAGATAGACGCCGTATTTGCGGCCTTCCTTGGCGATGCGCGACACCGCCTTGCGGGTGGGGCCGAAGCCGATGGTACGATCCGCGGACGCGTAGCGGTGGGCTTCCTCGCAGACGAACAGGAGCGGAGAGATGCCATCGCTCCACAAGCCGAAATCGAATGCCATGCGACAAAGCACGGAGACCACCGAGTCCACCACCTCGGCCGGAAAGCCTGCGAGTTGCATGATGGTCATCGGCCGGCCGTTGGCCGGCAGCCGGAACAGATGGCTGATGACTTCCGCCATGGTGTCGCCGCCGACGTTCGCATTGTCGAACATGAAGGCGTAGCGCGGATCGTTGCGCACCGTCTCGATACGCGAAATCAGCCTGTGATAGGTGATGCGCGACGACCGGTTTTCCAGCCGGCCCATGCGCTCGTCGATCAGCGAGATCAGATCCACCAGGCGGTAAGGCACCGGCGTATCGGCGGTAAAGGTGTTGTTCTTGCTGTCGAGGCGCTTCAGCCCCAGCCGATCCGCGCTGCTGTATTGCGTGTAAACGCTCTTCGCAAGCGGGATGACTTCGGTGAGGATTTCCAGTTCTTCGGGAACACCGGGCCGCCCGCCGAACAGGACGTCGACGATTTCCTCGAAGTTGAACAGCCAGAACGGCAGTTTCAGGTTTCGCGGGTTGAGGACGAGGGCGCGCTCGCCGAAACAGCGGCCGTATTCGTTGTGAACGTCGAGCAGGAATATCCGGAGCTTCGGGCGCGCCTTGAGAATCTCGTTCAGCAGCAGCGAGACGCCGCTGGATTTGCCGACACCGGTGGAGCCCAGCACCGCGAAATGCTTGTTGAGCATTTCCTCGACGTCGATATAGGCCGTCACCGAAGGGTCCTGCTGCAACGCGCCGATGTTGATCTGGTCGAGCCCCTTCGGCGCATAGATCGTGCGCAGTTCCTGATTGGAGATCAGCGTGACCGGATCATCGATCGCCGGATAGCTGGTGACGCCGCGCCGGAATCGCTGCTGCTGCGGTTCGCCGTAGATTTCGCCGAGCAGATCGACCGACGCGCAAGCATAGTAGCGGTCGGTATCCGGCAGGTGCTCGGTTGTAACTTCGGTGATGATCGCGACGATGATGACGTTGGCGCAACGGATGCTGACGAAGCGGCCCACCGTCGCCCGCGCTTCGGCGGAGGAGGTGTGCTGGCCGGCATGGAGCCCGGCACGTGCTTGCGAGCCGCGCACCGAAATGATCCGCCCGAACGAGCTTTCAGGTGGCGAAAAAGACATGTCGCAATTCGTATCTCCGTAATTTTCCCACTATCGGACGTGTTGTTTCAGAAAGTGTTAACCGGCTAGGCTCATCGGATGACCGGCTTTGCAATATGAACCGCCAAAAATCAAAAGCCGCCCTCTGAATGAAGCGGCGGCGGCTTTTGTACGCAATACTGGAGGTCATCCAGCTGGCCGGGAAAACGTGACAGGGGCTGATAAGCGATCGGTATATTCGTGTCATCGGAAGAGGCGTGTGAGCCCTCTCGACTGCGTGGTAATTCGTATCTCGATAGTGGCGCTGCCGGGAATGCGACCAGCCCCATGCAGACCGTGACCGTGAATGCCATCCTGGTGGAGACTGCAACCGGGCGACTTGCAAACCGAAGGAGGCCCATCTAAAAGAACCGCGAGCGAGCGCGAGTGGAAAATTGCCGGCCGGCAATTGGAAGAAGCTTTAAGAATTTTATCTAAAGCCTTGTATCAATTCGCGAATCCGTTGGGGAATGGTGTAACGGTAGCACAACAGACTCTGACTCTGTTTGTCTTGGTTCGAATCCAGGTTCCCCAGCCATTACGCGCCGCATCGTCCGGCGGCTCGGCAATCTCACATCCCATCGCCGCCGGCGATCTCGGGCAGGCGGCTGATCCCGTGGCGCTGCAGGCAGCGGTGCAAGGACGAAGCGCGTGAGATGGGGGAGGTCGGCTGTAGCGCGTAGAGACAGTCATCCAGAAGCAACAGCGTGTGCTTGCGGAAGGCAACAATCATGGCCTCTTCCTCGGCCCGAAAGGACGCTCAAGCGCACGGTCTTCGGCCCATCGGCGCATGGTGAACAAAGGTCCGCCTGCGCCACTTTGCCACGGTCTTCTGGTTGAGGCCGTGCCAGGCGGCTAGCTCCTTTGAGCGGAGTCGTCGATCGCAGTATTGCCGCTCGGATGGCGCGCGTGGTCGTGGCGCTGCCAGAGTATCTGACCCATCGGACCTTCCGGATTGCCTGTAGTTGGTCGCGTTGAGCTCCACCGTTGTCGGTGGTTGCTGCGCCAGAGCCGTGACTGGAACGGTGACGCCGATCAGGCCGCCTTCGCGGTTCTGTCGTGGCAGGCGCGTCTTCCGCTTGCGAAAGTGGGCGTGGCCGATCAGGATCGGGATCATCGCGGTGCATCCAGGGAGGGCAAACATGACCGATCGTAAGAATGCCGAGCCGTCCGTCGCTGGCGCCAACGCCGCCGTGCTGAACCAACTCCCGTTCACCGACCGGCAGGATTATGCCGATGCCGAGCGGGGATTCATCGGCAGCCTGCCGGATGCGATGATCCAGAACGAGGCCGGTCGCACTGTCTGGACCCTAGCCGACTATGCCTTCCTGAAGGACAATGCCGCGCCGGCCACCGTCCACCCCAGCCTGTGGCGGCAGGCACAACTCAATTGCCGCCATGGCCTCTTTGAGGTGGTGCCCGGCATCTATCAGATCCGCGGGCTCGACCTCTCCAACATGACGCTGATCGAAGGCAAGCAAGGTGTGATCGTGATCGATCCGCTGGTGTCGGCGGACACCGCGCGCGCCGGCCTTGCACTTTATTGTCAGCATCGCGGGCCACGGCCGGTGGCCGCGGTGATCTACACCCACTCGCATGTCGATCATTGGGGCGGCGTGAAAGGCGTCATCACGCAGGAGGACGCCGACAGCAAGCGCGTGCCGGTGATTGCGCCGGAAGGTTTCGTCGAGGCGATCGCGCAGGAGAACGTGCTCGCTGGCACCGCGATGGTGCGTCGCGCGCAGTATCAATTCGGACCGTTGCTGCCGAAAGGCGTCAAGGGGCAGGTCGATGCCGGGCTCGGCAAGACGCTGTCGAGCGGCACTGTGACGCTGATCGCGCCGACCGATCTGATCCGTCACGATCATGAGACGCGCGTAGTCGACGGTGTCGAGATCGTCTTCCTGATGGCGCCGGACAGCGAAGCGCCAGCCGAGATGCATATGTTCTATCCGGCGTTCAAGTGCCTCAACATGGCCGAGAATGCGGTGCATAATTTTCATAACCTGTTGCCGTTCCGCGGCGCCGAGGTGCGCGATTCCCGTGCGTGGTCGCGTTACATCGATGTTGCATTAATGACGTTCGGCGATCGCGCGGAGGCGCTGATCGGCCAGCATCACTGGCCGGTGTGGGGCACGGGTGCGATCAAGACCTATCTCGCCAAGCAGCGCGATCTCTACAAATACGTCCACGACCAGACGCTGCGCCTGATCAATCACGGTCACACCCCGAACGAGATCGCGGAGATCCTGACGTTGCCGGACGGCCTTGCGCATCAATGGTACGCGCGCGGCTATTACGGCACGGTGCGGCACAATGCCAAGGCGGTCTATCAGAAATATCTCGGCTGGTACGACGGCAACCCGGCGCATCTCGACCCATTGCCGCCGTCGGACGCCGCGCGAAAATATGTCGACTACTTCGGCGGCTTCGATGCCGCGCTCGCCAAGGCCAAGGCGGATTTCGCCAAGGGCGAATATCGTTGGGTGGCGGAGATCGCCAATCATCTGGTGTTCGCCGATCCGGCCAATCAGGAGGCACGCAACCTAGCGGCCGATGCTTACGAACAACTCGGCTATCTGTCGGAAGCCGCGACTTGGCGCAATTCCTATCTGTTCGCGGCGCACGAACTGCGCAACGGCGTGCCGCAGATGACGGCGCGTAGCGGCGTCGCGCCGGATGCGCTTGCGGCGTTGCCGCTCGATACGTTCTTCGATCTGCTGGCGGTGCGGCTCAACGGCCCCAAGGCCGTCGGCAAGACCGCCGTATTGAACTGGATATTCACTGACACCGGCGAGATTTTCGTGCTCAACCTCGACAACTGCGCGCTGACCCATCGCTTCGGGCAGCGCGCCGATCACGCCGACGCGACATTGACGCTGACGCGGGCGACGCTCAACGCCATCATGCTGACGCAGACGACATTCCCCGAGGCGGTGGGCGCGAAGAAGATCAGCATCGATGGCAATCCGGCAAAGCTGCTGGAATTGCTGGGGCTGTTCGATACGTTCACTCCGAGCTTCGCCATCGTCGAGCCGTAAGTTGGAGTGTCATTGCGAGCGAAGCGAAGCAATCCAGTCCTTCTTCGAGAGTCTGGATTGCTTCGTCGCTAACACTCCTCGCAAGGACGAATAGGGCGGCTCGTCTGCTACGCCGTCAATACGTCGCGCGGCCGCCGGAGATGTCGAACACCGCGCCGGTCGAGAAGGCGCAGTCCTCGGAGGCGAGCCACGCCACCATCGCGGCGAGTTCTTCCACCAGGACGAAGCGGCCCTTCGGAATCTTCGACAGCATGAAATCGATGTGCTGCTGCGTCATCTGGTCGAAGATGGCGGTCTTCGCTGCCGCCGGCGTCACCGCGTTGACGGCGATCTCATAGCCGGCCAGTTCCTTGCCCAGCGACTTGGTCAGTGCGATCAGTCCTGCCTTGGAGGCTGAGTAGTGCGCGGCGTTGGGATTGCCTTCCTTGCCGGCGATCGAGGCGATGTTGACGATGCGGCCGTAGTTCTGCTTCACCATCGTCGGCACAACGGCCTTGCAGCAGATGAAGGGACCGTCGAGGTTGATGCGCAGCACCTTGCGCCATTCGTCGAGGTCGGTTTCCCACACCGTCTTGTTGATGCCGGCGATCCCGGCATTGTTGACGAGAATGTCGATCTTGCCGAGTTTCGCCAGCGTCGCGTCGCGCGCCTTCTCGACCGCGGCCAGATCCGAAACGTCGACCTGAATGGCTGTCACCGCCGCGCCGATCTGTTTGGCAGTCTGTTCGGCCAGCGCGATATCATGATCCCAGATCGCAACCTTGGCGCCGGAAGCGACGAAACGCTCCGTGATCGCGCGGCCAAAACCCTGCGCGCCGCCCGTTACTACGGCGCAGCGACCATTGAGATCGATCTTGTTCATGGTTTGCTCCTTGCTGCCATCCTTCGAGGCTCGCTTCGCTCGCACCCCAGGATGACGCGGTTCTTGAATGAGAAGTTATCACTCTGAGGTGCGCGCCATCTTCGGCGCGCCTCGAAGGGTGACGGCGTGATTAAAGCGTCCAGCCGCCGTCGATGATGTGCGCGACACCAGTGGTGAAGGCGCTTTCGTCGCTGGCAAGATAGACCGCGAGCGACGCGATTTCCTCCGCGGTGCCGAGCCGGCCCATCGGTTGGCGGCTGACGAACATTTCGCGGCCGCCGGCGCCGAGCGCGGCGGCGCGGCCGAGCATCGACGGAGTCTCGATGGTGCCGGGGCAGATGCAGTTGCAGCGGATGCCCTTGGTGATGAAATCGGCGGCGACGGCGCGGGTGAGGCCCGCGACGGCGGCTTTCGTCGCGCCGTAGACGTAGCGGTTCGGCGCGGCCTTGAACACGCCGGCAGCGGAGGCGATGTTGATGATCGAGCCACGCCCCGCCGCCAGCATTCCGGGCAGGAAGGCGCGCAGCGTGCGGTGCATGGATTTTACGTTGAGGTCGAACGAGAAATCCCAATCGTCGTCGCTGCACTCCAGCACTGTGCCGTGATGGACGAAGCCGGCGGCATTGAGCAGCACGTCGATGGTGCCGACCTGTTTGGCCATGGCCGCGACGGCGGCGCTGTCGCGCGCGTCGAGGCGGGCGACTTCCGCTACGCCTTCCTTGGTCAAGGTCGCGAGTTGCTTGTCGTCGATATCGGTCGCGATCACCATCGCGCCTTCGCGGGCGAAGGCGATGGCGCTGGCGCGGCCGATGCCGGCCGCCGCAGCGGTCACGAATGCGCGTTTGCCCTTAAGTCGGCCGGACATGCTCGTTCTCCTTGAAGATTAGTGATTGTCGCGGGCGACGCCGACACGGCCGGCGATGTCCTGATAGCGCGTCGCGAATTCCATGCAGGCGCCGGTGGCATGCTGTCCGACCGTGTTGCGATACATCTCCTGCCACGGCGTCTGGTGCGCGGGGTAGGGAAAGCCGCCCTTGGCCTTGAGTTCGGCGCGGCGTCGCTTCACCTCGGCGTCATCGATCATGATGTTGGCGCTACCCTTGTTGAGGTCGATGCGCACCATGTCGCCGGTTTTCAGAATAGCGAGCCCGCCATCCGCCGCCGCTTCCGGCGTCGCGTTCAGGATCGAAGGCGAACCCGACGTGCCAGACTGGCGACCGTCACCGATGCATGGCAGCGAGAGAATGCCGCGTTTGATCAGCGCGGCTGGCGGCTGCATGTTGACCACCTCGGAGCCGCCCGGATAGCCGATCGGCCCGACGCCGCGCACGAACAGGATGCAGTATTCGTCGATATTGAGCGAGGGATCGTCGATGCGATGGTGATAATCCTCCGGGCCTTCGAACACGATGGCGCGGCCTTCGAAGGCGTTGGGGTCTTTCGGATTGGACAGATAGCGATCGCGAAATTCTTTCGAGATCACGCTGGTCTTCATGATTGCGGAATCGAACAGGTTGCCGCGCAGCACGAGGAAGCCCGCATCCTGCACCAACGGCTTATCGTAGCTCCAGATCACGTCGCCATCGGGTTTTGGCGCATCGCGGCAGTTGTCGCCGATGGTTCGGCCGTTGACGGTCATCGCACCTTCATGGATGCGCTTGTGCCGCATCAATTCGCCGATCACGGCGGGCACGCCGCCGGCGCGGTGATACTCCTCGCCGAGATAGAAGCCGGCCGGCTGCATGTTCACTAGCAGCGGGACGTCGTGGCCATACTTCTGCCAGTCGTCGATCGAGAGTTCGACGCCGATGTGGCGGGCGAGAGCGTTGATGTGGATCGGTGCGTTGGTTGAACCGCCGATGGCCGAGTTCACGACGATGCAGTTCTCGAACGCCTCGCGGGTCAGGATATCCGACGGTTTGAGGTCTTCCCACACCATCTCGACGATCCGCGTGCCGGTTTCATAGGCGATTTGGCCGCGCTCGCGATAGGGCGCCGGGATCGCCGCACAGCCCGGCAGCGACATGCCAAGCGCTTCCGCCAGCGAATTCATCGTCGAGGCGGTGCCCATGGTGTTGCAGTGCCCGACAGAGGGCGCGGACGAGGCGACGATGCGCATGAATTCCTCGTAGTCGATCTCGCCGGCGGCGAGCCGCTCGCGCGATTTCCAGACCACGGTGCCTGAGCCGCTGCGCTCGCCGTTGAACCAGCCATTGAGCATCGGCCCGCCGGACAGCACGATCGCCGGCATGTTCACGGTTGCCGCCGCCATCAGGCATGCGGGCGTGGTCTTGTCGCAGCCGGTGGTCAGCACCACGCCGTCGAGCGGGTAGCTGAACAGCACCTCGACAAGGCCCATGTAAGCGAGATTGCGATCGAGCGCGGCGGTAGGCCGCTTGCCCGTTTCCTGAATCGGATGCACCGGAAATTCCATCGCGATGCCGCCGGCGGCGCGGATGCCCTCGCGGACACGCTTGGCGAGTTCGAGATGGTGCCGGTTGCAAGGCGAAAGATCGTTGCCGGTTTGCGCGATGCCGATGATCGGCTTGCCCGACTGCAACTCCTCGCGCGTCAGGCCGTAGTTGAGGTAGCGCTCGAGATAGAGCGCGGTCATCGCCGGGTTATGCGGATTGTCGAACCACTCGGTCGAGCGGAGCTTGCGGCGGGAGTTGTTTGCGGACGTGGTCTGATCGGTTTTCTTGTTCAATGTTTCCTCCCGCGTGGTTGTTCGCAGGGCTCGCCTTGGCCATCTGGCGTGGTTGCGCGTAATGCTGGAACGGACCGCGCATGCGGCCGCCAACGCGCATTGTTCCAGAGACGCGCGCGCAAGTCACGCCAAAAAGACAGCGCTACCAAATTTGTCGGGAGGGGCGAAAAACCGTCGCAGTGGTGGCGATTTAGGTGCGGCGCGGTGCGGAACTGCGGCGGATCATCAGTTCATAGCCGAGATCGACGACCGGCGTTGCCGGCCGCTTGCCCTCGATCGCGTCCATCACCATGGTGATGGCGGTCTTACCCATGTCGTAGCGATTGGTGCGCACGCTGCTGAGCGGCGGCACCGCCGACGCCATGTAATCCAGATCGTTGAAGCCGACGATCGCGATATCTTCGGGAACCTGAATCTGGCGGCGCTGGCACTCGAACAGCGTTCCCAGTGCAAGGTCATCATTGACGCAGAACACCGCGTCGATATCCGGCGCTTTCATCAGCAGATCGGCGAACAGCGTGCCGCCCATCGTCACCGATGTCGGCACCGGCGTTGCGATGATCAGGCGTGGATCGTACAGCGACGCCCGCTTCATCGCGTCGGTATAGCCTTCGAGGCGGCGCTGTACGCGCGGATCCATGCGCGCGCCGAGAAATCCGATGCGTTTGAAATTCAGCCCGATCAGGTGCGAAATCACCTCGAATGCAGCAGTATTGTGAGAAAATCCCACCATCATGTCGACGGGATCGGGGCCTAACTCCATGATCTGGACGATGGGGCAGTTCATCGATTCCAGGATGGCGCGGGATTCATCGGTCTGGTTGATGCCGGTCACCACCAGCCCGGCGGGGCGCTGCGCCTTGAACAGTTGCAACAGCTTCTCTTCCTGAAGAATGCTGTAGTGCGTGTTGACGAGCTGGATCGAATAGCGGCTCTCGCCCGATCCGTCGTAGATGCCGCGCAGCACGTCGGAGAAAACGTTGTTGGTAAAGGACGGGATCAGCACGCCGATCACTTCGGTGCGCCGCGACGCCAGCGCGCGTGCGGCGAGATCGGGAACGTAACCGAGTTGCCGCGCCGCATTCTCGACGCGTTCGCGCTTGCCGGGAGAGAGAGCTTCAGGATTGCGAAAGAAACGTGACGCGGTGATCGGACTGACGCCCGCGAGTTTCGCGACTTCAGTGAGTCTGACTTTCCCGGAACTGGTCCGCGCCCTCGCCATGACGTGCTGATAGCATAGCCGTTCGAATGATTAAATGATTATTGACAGCGCTACCACCGCATTGATAATGGCGGCCCAACTAGGGACAAATACCCCATTCAGCTTTCGCAACGGAAGTTGAGAACAGAGCCGCGACGGTTTGCGCCGTACAACGCCGAAACGTGAGGGAATGGAAACGATGGCGTCGGTGCAGATTAGCGACGTACGTAAATCGTTCGGCGGATTTGAAGTTCTGCACGGCGTGAGCATTCCGATCGAGGATGGCGCCTTCGTTGTTTTGGTTGGTCCTTCGGGTTGCGGCAAATCCACATTGCTGCGGATGCTGGCCGGCCTGGAAAACATCACCTCCGGAACGATCGCGATCGGCGACCGCGTTGTGAACAACGTGCAGCCAAAGGAACGCGATATCGCGATGGTGTTCCAGAACTACGCGCTCTATCCGCACATGACGGTCGCCCAGAACATGGGCTTTTCGCTGAAACTGCGGAACGCGGAGCAGAGCGACATTTCGACCCGCGTGAAGAAGGCGGCCGAAATCCTGGATCTGACGCCGTTACTGGAACGCTATCCGCGCCAGTTGTCCGGCGGTCAGCGTCAACGCGTTGCGATGGGCCGCGCCATCGTGCGCGATCCGCAGGTGTTTCTGTTCGACGAACCGTTATCGAACCTTGATGCCAAGCTGCGCGTGGCGATGCGTACCGAGATCAAGGAACTGCATCAGCGGCTCAAGACGACCACGGTCTATGTGACGCACGATCAGATCGAAGCCATGACCATGGCCGACAAGATCGTGGTGATGCATGACGGCATCGTCGAGCAGATGGGTTCGCCGCTCGAGTTGTACGATCACCCGGAGAACCAGTTCGTCGCCGGTTTCATCGGCTCCCCGGCGATGAATTTTCTCAACGGACACCTCAAAGTGAATGGCGGGCAGCCTTACGTTGAGACAGAAAATGGCAGCCGTCTGCCGATCAGTGCGGCGCCTGCCGCCTCTGATGGTCGCCCGGTGGTTTACGGCGTTCGCCCCGAGCATCTCGATCTCGCCGGCGACGGCATCGAAGCCGAGGTCGCGGTGGTGGAGCCGACCGGATCGGAAACGCAGATCGTCGCGCGGATCGGTTCGCAGGAACTGATCGCGGTATTTCGCGATCGCCATCAGGTCGCGCCGGGTGACAAGATTCACCTGCGCCCGCGCGCGGACGTCGCGCATCTGTTCGACAAGGATACCGGCCGGCGCCTATGATCCGGCACGACCGACAATAAGAAGACGACAACGATTGGGGTTTTGAGGGACGTCCAGAATTACAATTACAAGCAAAGGCAGGGAGAAGACGATGAGCAATTTTATCACCGACCGGCGTTCGCTGCTCAAGGGTGGCGCGACAATGCTGGCCGCCGCGGCCACGATGTCGAGCGAGCAGTTGCTGGGCTACGCCAAGGCGTGGGCGCAGACCGCGCCGTGGAAGCCGGAGGCTGGTGCCAAGATCAACCTGCTGCGCTGGAAGCGTTTCGTCGAAGCCGAAGACGTTGCTTTCATGAAAATCGTCGATGCTTTCCAGAAGGCAAACAACGTCACCATCAACGTCTCCAACGAGGCCTATGACGACATTCAGCCGAAGGCCTCGGTCGCGGCGAACACGGGGCAGGGCCTCGATCTGGTGTGGGGCCTGTATTCGCTGCCGTTCTTGTTCCCCACCAAATGCACCGACATGACCGACGTTGCGGACTATCTCGCCAAGAAGTGCGGCGGATGGGCTGAATCCGGTAAGGCTTACGGCATGCTGAATGGCAAGTGGATCGGCATTCCGGTGGCGGCGACCGGCGGACTTGTGAACTATCGCGTGAAGGCTGCCGAAGCCGCCGGCCACAAGACCTTCCCGAAGGATCTCGGTGGCTTCCTCGACCTCGTCAAGGGCATGAAGAAGAACAACACGCCGGCCGGCATGGCGCTCGGCCATGCCTCGGGCGACGCCAACGGCTGGCTGCACTGGGCGCTGTGGGCGCACGGCGGCAAGCTGATCGACAAGGACAACAAGGTTGTCATCAACTCGCCGGAGACTGCCAAGTCGCTCGAATACGTCAAGCAACTTTATGAGAACTTCGTCCCCGGCACGGCCTCGTGGAACGACAGTAACAACAACAAGGCGTTCCTGGCCGGGCAACTCCATCTCACCGTCAACGGCATTTCGATCTACGTCGCGGCGAAGAAGGAAAATCCGCAGATCGCCGAAGACATGAACCACGCGCATCTGCCGCCAGGCGTCGATGGCAAGACCCGCGAGTTGCATCTCGGCTTCCCGATCCTGGTCTACAACTTCACCAAGTTCCCGCAGACCTGCAAAGCGTTCACCGCTTTCATGATGGAGCCGTCGCAGTTCAATCCATGGGTTGAAGCCGCGCAGGGCTATCTGTCACCGTTCCTGCTGGATTACGAAAAGAATCCGATCTGGACGGCCGATCCGAAGAATACGCCCTATCGCGACGTGGCGCAGACCGCGAACACGCCGGCCGGCGTCGGCAAGATGGGCGAGGCGGCCGCGGCGGCGATCGCGGATTTCGTGGTGGTCGATATGTTCGCCAACTACGCCACCGGCCGCGAGGACATCAAGACGGCGATGGCCTCGGCGGAGCGTAACGCCAAGCGCATCTTCCGCGGTTAAACGAAACCATGCCGGCGCGGATCATCCGCGCCGGCATTTCGTTGATTGGCGGGGCGAACTCATCAGCGTGAGAGCGCTGGTTTGATCTTTTGTTCGGCCGGAGCTGGAACTGAATGACCACGATGCAGACATCGATGCCGATGCGGGCGGTCTACAAGGACACCAGATCGCTGTGGGAGCGGCTGCGCACCAACCGGAACTGGCTGGCGCTGTGGTTCATGCTGCCGACGGCGGCGTTTCTCATTCTGTTTCTCGCCTATCCGCTCGGGCTCGGCGTCTGGATGAGTTTTACCGACGAACGCATCGGCCGCACCGGCATCTTCATCGGGCTGGAGAACTACGAGTGGCTGTGGAGCGACAGCATCTTCTGGCTCTCGGTGTTCAACACGCTGCTCTATACGATCATCGCCAGCGCCATCAAATTCGCGGTCGGGCTTTACCTAGCATTGCTGTTGAACCGGCACATGCCGTTCAAGGCGATCATCCGCGCGATCGTGCTGGTTCCCTTCATCGTTCCGACGGTGCTGTCGGCGATCGCGTTCTGGTGGATCTACGATGCGCAGTTCTCGATCGTGTCGTGGTCGCTGATCAAGCTCGGCCTGATCGACCATAACATCAATTTTCTCGGCGATCCCAACATGGCGCGCGCCAGTGTGATTTTCGCCAATATCTGGCGCGGCGTTCCCTTCGTTGCGATCACGCTGCTGGCCGGTTTGCAGACGGTGTCGCCGTCGCTCTACGAGGCTGCGACGCTCGACGGCGCGACGGACTGGCAGCGCTTTCGCTACATCACCTATCCGCTGCTGACGCCGATCATCGCGGTGGTGATGACGTTCTCGGTGCTGTTCACCTTCACCGATTTCCAACTGGTGTGGGCGTTGACTCGCGGCGGTCCGGTGAACGCCACCCATCTGATGGCGACGCTAAGCTACCAACGCGGCATTCTCAGCGGGCGCCTGGGCGAGGGGGCGGCGATCGCCACCGCGATGATCCCGTTCCTGCTGGCGGCCATCGCGATCTCGTGGTTCGGCATGCAGCGCCGCAAGTGGCAGCAAGGATCGGACAATGACTGAGACCGCAGCCCAGGCCAAAACCGCGGTTCAAGCCGCCGCCGCTCTTGCGAAGAGCGACGACAGCGAGGGCATGAGCTATCTCGAAAGCCTGCCGCGCCGGCTGGTGACGCTCTATCTGCCGCTGTTCATCATTCTCGTCGTGTTGCTGTTCCCGTTCTACTGGATGGGCCTCACCGCGATCAAACCCGACGAACAGTTGATCGACATGGAGAATTACAACCCGTTCTGGGTGATCCATCCGACGCTCAAGCACATTACCAAGCTCCTGTTCGAAACCGAATATCCGCGCTGGTTGTGGAATACGATGTATGTCGCTGCGTGCGCGACGACTTTGTCAATCATCGCCAGCGTGCTGTCGGCCTATGCCATCGTGCGGCTGCGCTTCAAGGGCGGCGACGCGGTCGGCGTGCTGATCTTCTTCGCCTATCTGGTGCCGCCGTCGATCCTGTTCATTCCGCTGGCGTCGGTCATTCAAGCCTATGGCCTGTTCGACTCGCCGCTGTCGCTGATCCTGGTCTATCCGACCTTGCTGATCCCGTTCTCGACCTGGCTGCTGATGGGGTACTTCAAGACGATCCCCTTCGAGCTGGAGGAATGCGCGCTGATCGACGGCGCGTCGCGCTGGCAAATTCTGGTCAAGATCGTCATTCCGCTGGCGGTGCCCGGCTTGATTTCGGCGTTCATATTCTCCTTCACGCTGTGCTGGAACGAATTCATCTATGCGCTGACCTTCCTGCAATCGACGCCGAACAAGACGGTGCCGGTGGCGATCGTTAACGAGTTCGTCGACGGCGACATTTATAAATGGGGTTCGCTGATGGCGGGGGCGCTGGTCGGCTCGCTACCGCTGGTCATCCTCTACGCCTTCTTCGTCGAGCACTACGTCTCGGCCATGACAGGCGCGGTGAAGGAGTGATATTGCAGATCCACACGCCGCAATATCAATAATATCAAGAAGAACACTAAGGAGTTTGGGTCTTGCACATTCTCGTTCTGGGCGCGGCCGGCATGGTCGGCCGCAAATTGACCGAACGGCTGGTTCGCGACGGGCGGCTCGGCAACCGCGAGATCACGCGCCTGACGTTGCAGGATGTCGTCGCTCCGCAGAACCCTCCAGGAAACACGATCCCGGCCAAGCTCGTCACCAGCGATTTCGCCGATCCCGGCACCGCCGCGCCGCTGGTTGCCGAGCGACCTGATGTCATTTTCCATCTCGCTGCCATTGTCTCCGGGGAGGCAGAAGTCGAGTTCGACAAGGGCTATCGCATCAATCTCGACGGCACCCGCTATCTGATCGACGCCATCCGCGCCATCGGCGGCGGCTACAAGCCGCGGCTGGTGTTCACCTCATCGGTGGCGGTGTTCGGCGCGCCGTTCCCAGACAAGATCGGCGACGAATTCTTCCTTACGCCGCTCACCAGTTACGGCACGCAGAAGGCGATCTGCGAGTTGCTGATCGCGGACTACACCCGCAAGGGATTTCTCGACGGCATCGGCATCCGTCTGCCGACCATCTGTGTGCGGCCCGGCAAGCCCAACAAAGCGGCGTCCGGCTTTTTCTCGAATATCATCCGTGAGCCGTTGGCGGGCGAGGGCGCGGTGCTGCCGGTCTCCGAGGACGTGCGCCACTGGCATGCCTCGCCGCGCTCGGCGGTCGGCTTCCTGATCCATGCTGGCACTATGGATACTGCCGCGATGGGGCCGCGCCGCAGCCTGAGCATGCCGGGCTTGGCGGCGACCGTCGGCGAGCAGATCGCGGCGCTGGAGCGGGTCGCCGGAAAGAACGTCACGGCACGGATTCGTCGCGAACCCGATCCCGCCATTATCAGCATCGTCGACGGTTGGCCGCGCCAGTTTGACACGCAGCGTGCGTTGAAGCTGGGCTTCACCACGGCGGAAAAGACCTTCGACGACATCATCCGCATCCATATCGAGGATGAACTGGGCGGCAAGTTCGTCGCCTGAGACCGCCGAATCGCACACGCCACCGGTCCGCCGGGGGCGTCGCTTTGCCGTGCGGGACGGCAGAATTTCCCAAACTGGTGTGTTCTCGCGGAACCGATGCGCTATAGTCGGCCCAATCCGGGCCTGTGGCGGTCGTGCCGATGTGCGGCCGGCGGGTCAATTCGACAATGACAGGAAGATCATCATGACAGCCAGTATCGTGGGATGGGCACATACGCCGTTCGGGAAATTCGACGCCGAGACCGTGGAAAGCCTGGTCGTCCGCGCCGCCAACGAGGCGCTCGCCGATGCCGGTATCTCCGCGAGCGACGTCGACGAGATCGTGCTCGGCCACTTCAATGCCGGTTTCTCGGCGCAGGATTTCACCGCCTCGCTGGTATTGCAGGCCGACCCGAAGCTGCGCTTCAAGCCGGCGACCCGGGTGGAGAACGCTTGCGCCACCGGCTCGGCGGCGGTGCATCAGGGCATCCGCGCCATCGCCGCCGGCGCGGCCCGCATCGTGCTGGTGGTCGGCGTCGAGCAGATGACCCGCACGCCAGGTCCCGAAATCGGCAAGAACCTGCTGCGCGCGTCCTACCTGCCGGAAGACGGCGATACCCCGGCCGGCTTCGCCGGCGTGTTCGGCAAGATCGCGCAAGCCTATTTCCAGAAATACGGCGATCAGTCCGATGCCTTGGCGATGATCGCCGCCAAGAACCACAAGAACGGTGTCGCCAATCCCTATGCGCAGATGCGCAAGGATTTCGGCTTCGAGTTCTGCCGCGCCGAGAGCGACAAGAACCCGTTCGTGGCCGGTCCCCTGAAGCGCACAGACTGCTCGCTGGTGTCGGACGGCGCCGCCGCGCTGGTGCTGACCGATAGCGAGACCGCGAAGGCGATGGGCAAGGCGGTCAACATCCGCGCCACCGCGCATGCGCAGGATTTTCTGCCGATGTCGAAGCGCGACATTCTCGATTTCGAAGGCTGCACCGTGGCGTGGCAGCGCGCGCTGCAATCCGCCGGTGTCACGCTGTCGGACCTGTCGTTCGTCGAGACCCACGACTGCTTCACCATCGCCGAACTGATCGAATACGAAGCGATGGGCCTGACCTCGCGCGGGCAGGGGGCGCGCGCCATCAAGGAAGGCTGGACCCAGAAGGACGGCAAACTGCCGATCAATCCGTCCGGTGGCCTCAAGGCCAAGGGCCATCCGATCGGCGCCACCGGCGTGTCGATGCATGTGCTCACCGCCATGCAACTGCTCGGGCAGGCGCCGGAAGGCATGCAGATCAAGGACGCCAAGCTCGGCGGCGTTTTCAACATGGGCGGCGCCGCGGTCGCCAATTACGTTTCGTTGCTGGAGCCGGCGAAGTAAGCCGGTTCACGCGGCGGGAGGTCGATCATGAACATAGCCGAGTGGTTGGCGGCGAGCGCGCATCTGCGTCCGGATGCGCCCGCGCTGCTGACGGGTACGCGCGTCGACGCGGACTATCTCACCTTCGCCCGGCGCGCTGCGGCGGTGGGCGCGCATCTTGCGAAGCGATATGGCGTCGCGTCCGGCGACCGCGTCGCGCTGTTCATGACCAACTGCACTGCTTACTTCGAATGCCTTTACGGCATCTGGTGGATCGGCGCCGCTGCGGTGCCGATCAACGCCAAGCTGCATGGTCGCGAAGCCGCGTGGATCTGCGAGAACTCCGGTGCGAAGCTGTTGTTCATTTGCGACGACACGGCGGATCACTGGGCGGAAGCCGAAACGCCGTCGCTTGCGGTGTTCTCGGTCGATGGCGACGAGTATCGCCGCGCGCGTGACGGTGAAGGCGCCGCCGCGCCGTTGGCGCGTGATACGCATGATCTCGCCTGGCTGTTCTACACCTCCGGCACCACCGGGCGGCCGAAAGGCGTGATGCTCAGCCACGGCAATCTTTTGGCGATGTCGATGTGCTACTTCGCCGACGTCGATCAGCCGTCGCCGCAGGACGCGGCACTCTACGCCGCGCCGATCTCGCACGGCGCTGGCCTCTACAACTTCCCCAACGTTCGCGTCGGCGCACGTCATGTCGTGCCGGAGTCCGGCGGCTTCGAGGCCGACGAGGTGCTTGCGCTCGGCAAAGAACTCCGCAACGTTTCGATGTTCGCGGCGCCCACGATGGTGCGCCGTCTGGTCGATGCCGCCAAAAAATGCGGCGAGGATGGCGACGGCATCAAGACCATCATTTACGGCGGCGGCCCGATGTATCTCGCCGACATCCGCGACGCGATGGCCACCATGGGCCAACGCTTCGTGCAGATCTACGGCCAGGGTGAATCACCGATGACCATCACGGCGCTGAGCCGCGAATGGCATGGCCGTATCAGCGATCCGCGCTATCTCGAGCGGCTCGCTTCGGTCGGCACGGCGCAAAGCGTGATGTCGGTCCGTATCACCGACAGCGACGGCAACCCGCTGCCGGCAGGTGAGACCGGCGAGATAGAAGCCAAGGGCACGGCCGTCATGCTAGGCTATTGGAACAATCCGGAAGCCAGCGCCGCAGCGCTCAAGGACGGCTGGCTGCGAACCGGCGACGTCGGCCGGCTCGACGCCGACGGCTTCCTGACGCTGTCGGACCGTTCCAAGGATGTCATCATCTCGGGCGGTACCAACATCTATCCGCGTGAAGTCGAGGAAGCGTTGCTCACCCACGCCGAGGTGCGCGAAGTATCGGCCATTGGCGTACCCGATGCGGAGTGGGGCGAGATCGTCGTTGCCTGCATGGTGCTGGAAGACGGCGCCGAGCCGAACGACCAGAAGTTCGACGCCCATTGCCTCGCGTCGATCGCGCGCTTCAAGCGGCCGAAGCGTTACGTCTATCTGCCGTCGCTGCCGAAGAACAACTACGGCAAGGTGCTGAAAACCGCGCTGCGCGAGATGATGGCGAAGACATAACGGAAGACGGTATTCCGCACGATAGAATGTCGACGGGTGCCGGGCGCGCCGTGCATCGAGCCTTTCCCGCTCGGCATGGCGACCCACGGCAAACGCCCTTGATCTCGCCGTTTCCCTGCCGTTACTACGGCTCTGGCGGTGAGAGAACCGCGAAGCAAGTTGGAGCGGGTGGAACATGGGGCCGTTGCAGGGCATCAAAGTCGTCGACATGACAACGGTGCTGATGGGGCCTTTCGCGACCCAGACGCTCGGCGATTACGGCGCGGACGTCATCAAGATTGAATCGCTGGATGGCGACGTCACCCGGCAGATCGGCCCGACCCGGCATCCCGGCATGGGGCCGGTGTTTCTCAACGCCAACCGCAGCAAGCGCAGCATCTGCCTCGATTTGAAGAAAGACGCCGGCCGCGCAGTGGTCCTGCGGCTGGTCGCGGACGCGGATGTTCTCGTCTACAACGTGCGTCCGCAGGCGATGCAGCGGTTGCGGCTCGGCTACGAGGATGTCGCAGCGGTCAATCCGCGCCTGATCTATGCCGGCGTGTTCGGCTTCGGGCAGGACGGCCCTTATGCGGCGAAGGCCGCCTATGATGATCTTATTCAGGGCGGCTCGGCGCTAGCGCACTTGATGGCGCGTGGCGGCGACGGCACGCCGCGCTACGTACCTAATGCGCTGGTGGATCGTATCGTCGGGCTCAATGCCGTGGGCGCGATCCTTGCCAGTCTGGTGCATCGTGATCGCACCGGCGTCGGCCAGCGCGTCGATATCCCGATGTTCGAAACCATGGCCGGCTTCGTGATGGGCGATCACCTCGGCGGCCTCACTTACGAGCCGCCGCTGGATCAAGGCGGTTATGCGCGGCATCTGTCGCCGGATCGCAGGCCGTACAAGACGTCGGACGGCTATATCTGCGTGATCGTCTACAACGACAAGCAGTGGGACAAATTCCTCACCGCCACCGGCCGCGACGATCTGCGCAACGATCCACGCTTCGCGACCTTCGCCGGGCGCGCCACCAACATCGATCATGTTTATGCCGAGTTGGCGCGCATCATCGCGCTGCGATCGACTGCCGAATGGATCAAGCTGCTGGACGAGGCCGACGTGCCGGCGCTCCCGATGCACGATCTCGTCAGCATCCTCAGCGATCCGCATCTCGTCGCCACGGAGTTTTTCCCGACGGTGGAGCATCCGAGCGAGGGAAAAATCCGCAGCATGCGCACCGCCGCCACCTGGTCCGAGACGCCGGCCGAACCGACGCGGTTGGCGCCACGCCTCGGCGAGCAGAGCGGGGAGGTGCTGCGCGAGGCCGGCTATTCGCCGGACGAGATTGCGCAACTGATCAAAGACGGCGTCACCAATCGGCCCGTCGATTAATTCAAAAGGAGATCGCACGCGATGGATTTTGCACTCACCGCCGAACAGGAATCCATCCGCGATGCCATCGCGAAGATTTGCACGTCGTTCGATGACGCCTACTGGCTGGCGAAGGATCGCGAAGGCGGTTTCCCGGTCGAATTTCACAAGGCGATGGCGGACGCCGGCTGGCTCGGCATCTGCATTCCGGAAGCCTATGGCGGCGCTGGGCTCGGCATCACCGATGCCGCGATCATGATGCGGACGATTTCGGAATCCGGCGCGGGCATGTCGGGCGCGTCCGCGGTGCATATGAACGTGTTCGGGCTCAATCCGGTGGTGGTGTTCGGCACTGACGCGCAGTGCCAGCGCATGTTGCCGCCAATCGTCTCCGGCAAGGAGCGCGCCTGTTTCGCGGTGACGGAGCCGAACACCGGGCTCAACACCACGCAGCTCAAAACTCGCGCGGTGCGGCAGGGCGACAAGTATGTCGTCAACGGCCAGAAGGTGTGGATATCAACTGCGCAGGTCGCAGAAAAGATCCTGCTGCTCGCGCGCACCACGCCGCTGGAGGAGGTAAAGTCACCAACCCACGGCCTGAGCCTGTTCTATACCGACTTCGATCGCTCGCGCATCGCGGTGCATGAGATCGAGAAGATGGGCCGCAAGGCGGTCGATTCCAACGAACTGTTCTTCGAGAATTTTGAAATTCCGGTCGATGACCGCATCGGCGAGGAAGGCCGCGGTTTTGAATACATCCTGCACGGGATGAATCCGGAGCGCATCCTGATTGCGGCGGAAGCGGTCGGGCTTGGCAAGCTGGCGCTGTCGCGCGCGGCCGCCTATGCCAAGAGCCGCATCGTGTTCAATCGTCCCATCGGTCAGAACCAGGCGATCCAGCATCCGCTCGCCAAGAACTGGATGGAACTGGAAGCGGCGTGGCTGATGGTGATGTCGGCGGGCTGGCAATACGACAAGGGCATGTCATGCGGCCCCGCTGCCAACGCGGCGAAGTATCTCGCGGCGGAAGCCGGTTTCCATGCCTGCGAGCAGGCGGTGATGACGCATGGCGGCTTCGGCTACGCCAAGGAATTTCACGTCGAGCGCTACATGCGCGAAGTGATGATCCCGCGCATCGCGCCGATCAGCCCGCAGCTCGTTCTCTCCTTCATCGCCGAAAAGGTGCTCGGCCTGCCGAAATCCTACTGAGTATCGCTCGTCTTTTGCCGCATTCTGAAAGGACCATAACATGAGCCGCCTCAAGGCCGCCCTCGATCCGCGTTCCGTTGCCATCATCGGCGCATCGGAGAACCACAACAAGGTTGGCGGCCGGCCGGTCCACTACCTCGACAAGTTCGGCTTCAAGGGCAAGATCTTTCCGATCAATCCGACGCGGCCGGAAGTGCAGGGGCACAAGTGCTATCCCAGTCTCGCCGATCTGCCCGAAGCCCCCGAGATGGTAATCGTCGCGGTGGCGGGCGACAACGCCATTGGCGCGGTGGAAGATTGCGCGGCGCGCGGCGTCAAGGTTGCAGTGGTGATGGCATCCGGCTTCGGTGAAGTTGACGCCGTGGCCGGCAAGGCCAAGGAGCGCCATATGGTTGAGGTGGCGCGCAAGGCGGGCATGCGCATCGTCGGGCCGAACTCGCAGGGACTCGCCAACTTCGGCACCGGTGCCATCGCCAGCTTCTCGACGATGTTCATGGATATGGATCGCGCCGAAGGCCACGTCGCGATGCTGAGCCAGAGTGGTGCGCTATCCACCGTGCCAGTCGGATTCCTGCGCCAGAAAGGCATCGGCGTCCGCCATACGCACGCGACGGGCAACGACGCCGATATCACCGTCGGCGAACTCGCGGTGGCGGTGGCGGAAGACCCCGAGGTCAAGCTGCTGCTGCTCTATCTCGAGAGCATTCCCGACAAGACCTATCTGGAAGAACTCGCGGCCGTTGCGCTCGATCGCGATTTGCCGATCATCGCGTTGAAGTCCGGCCGCACCGAAGCGGGGCGGCAGGCGGCGCAATCGCACACCGGTGCGCTCGCCAACGAGGATCGCGTGGTCGATGCGTTCTTCGAGCATCACGGCATCTGGCGCGCGCCGGACATGCGCGGACTGGTGGAGGCGACCGAGCTTTACCTCAAGGGCTGGAAGCCGCGCGGCCGGCGGCTCGTGGCGATCAGCAACTCCGGCGCGGTCTGCGTGATGACGGCGGATGCGGCGACCTCGGCGGGTATGCCGATGGCGAAGCTCGCGCCCGAGACCGACAAGAAGCTCAAGGGCATCCTGCCGACCTTCGCCACCACCACCAATCCGATCGACCTCACCGCCGCGCTATTGTCGAACAGCCGGCTGTTCGGCGACATCCTGCCGGTGATCGCGGAAGATCCGGCGGCGGATGCGTTTCTCATCGGCGTGCCGGTGGCGGGGCCAGGTTACGATGTACCGGCCTTCGCGCGCGACGCTGCCGCCTTCGGCAAGCAGACCGGCAAACCGCTGGTGGTCTCAGCGACGCAGAAGAGCGTCGCGGACGAATTCGCGGCGGAGGGCATCACCGTATTTCCGACGGAAGTAGAGGGCGTCACCGCGCTCAATCAGTTCCTGTCGCATCACGAACTGATGGCACGGACCCGCGCGCGCCGCGCGGAGCGCGCAAAGCCCGGTGCGGCGGCTGCACTGACCGGCACAACCGAGATGTTAAACGAGGCCGACAGCCTTGCGTTGCTGGCGGCGCGCGGGATTCCGGTGGTGCCGCATCGGCTATGCCATTCGCGCGCCGAGGCGATCGCGGCGTTCGAGGCGATCGGCGGGCCGGTCGTCGTCAAGGGGTGCTCCGCCGACATCGCGCACAAGTCCGAACTCGGTCTGGTGAAACTCGGCGTCGCCACGCGCGAGGCGGCCGGCGATATCTACAGCGAGATGGAGGACATCATCCGCAAGCATGGCGCGCGGTTCGATGGCGTTATTGTCGCGGCGATGGCGGGCGGGCGGCGCGAGATCATGATCGGCGCGCATCGCGATCCGGTGTTCGGCCCGGTGGTGGCGATGGGCGACGGCGGCAAGTATGTCGAAATTTTCCGCGACACCACGTTGTTGCTGCCGCCGTTCACCCAAGCGGAGGCGGTGGACGCGCTGCAAGGCCTGCGCATCGCGCCCCTGTTCGCTGGTGTGCGCGGCGAGCCGCCAATGGACGTCGCCGCGTTGAGCGATGCCATCGTCAAGATCGGCGCGCTGATGGCCGATCCCGAGGCCCGGGTGATGAGTCTCGATCTCAACCCGGTGATGCTCGATAGCGAAGGCAAGGGTTGTGTCGTGGTCGACGCCGTGGTGTTCCGGGCGACATGATTTCCAGTGGGACTATCGGGTTCGCGCTGGAACGACTACGCCGCTGCGGCTGCATAGCAGCCGCGCCATCAGGAGCGTCGGGATCAGGATTGCAGCGCCGAGCGTTGTCACCTGCCACTGCGACAGCGGCATGATGCCGCCGCCCGGCGTTGCCACCACGATGCCGCCGAGGATCAGCAGCACGCGAACCGGCCACTCCAGCGCGCCGGTGCGGCGCAGATCGCCGACGCCGATCTGGTAACCCTGAATGCCGCCGCAGATGAACACCGTGCCGAATGCGATCAGCGCCATCAGGCCGACGCCTTCGAGATAGTGTCCCTGCATCACCAGCGCGGGATTGAGCACGAAGAAGAACGGGATGAAATAGATGATGGAGCCGACCCACATCGACTCCCATCCGGTCTTCATCGCCGGTGAGCCTGCGATGCCGGCGGCGGCGAAGGAGGCAATGGCTACCGGAGGCGTGATCGATGACAGCATGCCCCAATAGAAGATGAACATGTGTACCGCCATCCGGTTCAAGCCGACCTTCTCGAGGGCCGGCGCGATCAGGATGGCGAGGAAGATGTAGCAGGCGGTGGTGGTGAGCCCGAGCCCGAGGATCAGGCTGGTGACCGCGCACATGATCAGCAGCATGAAGGCGTTGTCGCCGGCGATGCGCAGCAAGTCATTGGCGAGGCTGGAAATCACGCCAGTCATCGAGAACGCGCCGATCAAGAGGCCACAGCCGGCGAGGATTGCAGCGAGTTCGACGAAGGTGCGGCCGTTCACTTCGAAGAACTTGCCGATCGACGCCATGGTCCAGCGCGTATCCTTCGAGAACAACTGGTTCAGCACCAGGAGCAGCGCGGTGGCGTAGAACGGCGCATGGCTCTCGCGCTTGAAGTACAGGAGCATCACGATCAGCAGAACGATGACGAAGATGTAGTACCAGCCTTCCTTCACGGCATCCCATGCGCGCGGCAACTCCGAGCGTGGAATGCCGGCAAGGCCGTGCCGGGCGGCATAGGCGTCGACTTGCAGGAACAGGCCGGTGTAATAGAGCGCGGCCGGAATGATCGCGGCGACCGCGACTTCGGCGTAGCTGACGTTGAGGAATTGTGCGATGACGAAAGCCGTCGCGCCCATCACCGGCGGCGCCAGCACCGCGCCGGTGGAGGCGCAGGCCTCGATGGCGGCGGCATAGGAGGCGCGGAATCCGCTCTTTTTCATCACCGGGATGGTCATGGTGCCGGCGGTCAACACGTTCGAGATGATCGATCCCGACATCATGCCGAGCAGGCCGCTGGCGAAGATGCAGACCTTGGCCGCGCCGCCGCGAAAAGTGCCGCACAGCGCGAAGGCGATGTTGATGAAGAATTTTCCGGCGCCGGTCATCATCAGCGCGACGCCGAACACCAGGAAGCCGATCACTGTATCGGCGAAGGCCTGGATCGGAATGCCGAGCAGGCTTTCGCCGGACAGCATGTGATAGGCGGTGGCCTGTTCCAGCGTCGATTGTGTGCCGCGCAACGGCCCGAGCCAGCTTGCGTCGGCGAACAGCGGGTAGACTGTGAAGGGCAGGATGCACAGCAGCAGGCTCCAGCCGCCGGTGCGCCGCAGCGCCTCCATCAGCATCGCCCACATCACAAGGCCAGCGACATAGGCCGCCATCGGCGCGCCGCCGAATTCCCAGCCGGCTTCTGCGGCTTTGCGGATATGCGCCATCAGCACCAGCGAAGCCGCGAAGGTGATGACGGCAAGCGCGATGTCGTACCACGGGATTCTGTCGAGGCTTGCGCGTTCCGATCCGGGAAAGATCAGGTAGGTGAACGGCAGCATCAGGGCGATCAAGAGATAGAAGTATTCAGTGTTGAGTTGCGTGTAGCCGACGAAGAAGCGCAGTGCGAATTGCTGGTTGATACAAAGGAAGATCGTCGCTGCCGTCGCCACGATTAGCGCGATGCGCCAGAATCCGCGCAAGGTCCGCACGCGCGTGGTTTCGGATTCCTGCATGGTCGCATGCGGATCCTCGAAGACGATGCGTGTCATCGCGTCGCCGGATGCCTCCGCTTGGGATGCGGAGACTTGTGTGCGGATATTGCCAGCGGAATCTGGTTGAGACATCGACCCTCCTTACATTGCGAAACTCGCCGCCGGACTCAAGGTGATCGGGCGGCGAGGGCTGATAATGGTTCTCAACGAGAGGAGGGGGTCAATTGAACGGGTCGGGCAGCTTGGCTTCCGCAAGCGCTGCCTTGCGCGCGGCGGTCCAACCGTCAGCGAACTTGTCGTCCGGCGGATTGGTTTTGACGTAGGCGGCCCATGCCGCGCCGAGAACCTGCTGGCGCTTGATCAGACCGTCGTTGTGAGTTTGATCTTCCGCGGTCCAGTGGCCGGCTTCCTTGAGCGCCTTTACGGTGCCGGGATGGAACGGCAACACCCACTTCATGGTCTGCTGCTTGACATCGAGACCGGCCGCGCCGGGAACGTCGTTCTTGTAGCTGTCGTAGCCGTTTATCATCGCTTTCACGATCGGATAGACGGTGTCGGCCGACTCGGTGCCGTAGGCGACGAACAGCGGATAGGGATAGGTGCCCATCTGGATCGGTTTGTCCTTCGTGATCCCGGCGCCGCACGACACGGTGTGCGGCGTGAAGTACGGGCCGACTTTCTGCACGCGCTCCCAGCCGGCCTTGTCGTCCTTCGACATCACCGGCCACATCAGGCCGCGCGGCGCGGTTTCGGCTTCCTTGGCCTGGCCCGAGATGGTCGATGCGAAGGCGCCGTCGGCGTCGTTGTTGATGATGCCTTTCCACATCGCGCCGTAGCTGGCGAATTCGACGATCTTTACGTCGTTCTTGCTGAGGCCCGCGAAGGCGATGATCGCAAGCGCGTTCTGGTTCAGCGCCGGCGAGCCGACCACGAAGCCGAGACGCTTGCCCTTGAAGTCCTTCAAATCCTTCACGCCGATATCATTGGCGATACCAACCGAGAGGCCGTTGCAGTCGACGGTGGAGAGCATCAGTTGGACGGGTTGCGGTCCCCATTCCTTGGCGCCGAATTCGAACACGCCTTCCTGCGCGAAATAGCTGCCGGTGCCCATGGCAGATGCGACAGCGCGGCCGGCGCGCAGCGGGGCGAGGCGGGCGACGTCGTTGCCGGCGGGCAGCACGCGAACGCTCGAACTGTATTTCTCCTTCATCATCTTGCCGACGGCGACGGCGATGTTGAAGCCGGACGATCCGGTGTCGTAGGCGGTGAATGTCAGCGATGACGGCAGTTTCACATCATCGGCGCGCACGGCGGATGAAAACAGCAACGTCGCGCCAGCGGCGGCGATAGCAGTACGTGCAACGATTGAACGAAGCATGGTGCCCCTCCCCATATGTATAGCGTCCGCTTCGCGGATCACGTTATCGTGTGAGGATCATGTCATCGCCGACGAAGGTTGGCAACGCCTGCGCGATGAATCGATCCGTCTCGCGTGTTTCGCAATGAGGAATATGGAACTGGCAAGTCGATGCGATCACTTGCGCGATTGCTTTGTCAGTGAAGGCGAGGGGTGAGGCGCATTGTCGCGCTACGCGAAAAAGTGTCGTCGCGAATATCACGAGCGAGCGCGGTATCATCGCCGCGCCGCTCATTTGATGTAGCCGTGAGCATCTCGTCCGGCATTGCGCGATGACGCCGATATCATCGCATCGTCGTCAGTCGGTCGGCGAAGATCAATTCGCCGACCGCATCTCGTCACTATGCGATCGTCGCGATGACCTGACCTTCGGCAACGACGTCGTCGATCTTGACGAGGATCGTCTTGACGGTGCCGCCGCCCGGCGCGGAAACCGGAAGCTCCATCTTCATGGCCTCAACCAGGATGATGTCGTCGCCTTCGCCGATCTGATCGCCGACATTCGCGACCAGCGCGCAGACCCGTCCGGCGACCTCGGTGACAATCTTGGTTTCAGCCATTCTTCCGTTCTCCGTTTCTCTGATTGCAGCCCTGTGCCGACCGCCGGAACAGTTCGGGTGCTCCGGACAGGGGCACAACAAAACCCCCGGCGGACCCATCGATCCACCGGCGGGAGCGACGTGATGTTTTATCGTTGCAGATTGCCCAAGGTAGTTTATTCTGCAAGTGGAATTTAATTTCATTTTGCGGAATATGGCGGGTCCGGATCGTGGCGCGCGGTCGGAATGCGTTCGCCAGCGATTTTTGCGCGTCTGCGAATTCATGTGTTGCGACATTCAGGAGGGGAGGATCGATGGGTCGACGATCAGAGCGGCTGACCAGAGCTGGACACCTCGCCGATCTTACCGGCGGCAATGATGTCATTCAGGTCGTATCGCGCGCGTTCGACGTGCTGCGCTGCTTCGAGGGACACGAAACCCGGCTCGGCAATCTGGAGATATCCAATCGCTGCGGCCTGCCGCGATCCACGGTCTCCCGCCTGACGCATACACTGACCCGCATGGGCCAGTTGATCTATCTCCCGCACGATCAGAAATATCGCATCGGCCCGAGCGCCGTGGCGATGAGCACCTCGATGATGCGCGGCTGGCAGGTGCGCGATTTCATCAGGGATCAACTCCGCGACGTTGCGGCTGGCATTCCCGGCACCATCGGTTTCGTCATCCCCGATCGCTTTGAACTGGTCTATCTCGAATACGCGCGCTCGGCGGCAGCGCTGGGGCTGCACTCGGGCGTCGGTACGCGGATCGCGATGGGGCGCACAGCTGCCGGCCACGCTTATGTCGCCGCGCTCGACGACGCCTCCGCCAACGCGCTGGTGACCGAGATGGAGCGCGAGTGTCCGGAGGATGCCAAGGTGCTCCGTCCGCGCATGGAAGCGAACCGTCGCCATCTTCAGGAAAAGGGTTACGTCGTGACGTGCGGGCTGTGGAGCCCGCACATCAACGGCATCGCGATCCCGATCTGGTCGCCGCAGTATCAGACCTACGCGGTGATCACCATCGGCGTGCTGTCGGCGATGTATGACGAACAACGGCTGCATGATGAAGTCGCAACGCCGCTGCGCGAACTGGTACACAGCATCGACGCGGCATTGTCGCGTCCTGACGCCGATGTTTTCCGCCGCGTCCCTGAAACCACCACATCCAACAAAACAATGATCAACTCGGAGAATACGAATGACTTGGCAGCCGGAACTCGACGATCTCGCCCGCCGCGAGGACTTCGCGCGGCAGATGGGCGGCGTTGACAAGGTCAAGCGACAGCGAGATCAGGGCCGGCTGAACGTTCGCGAGCGCATCGACAAACTGGTCGATGACGGCACGTTTCATGAAATGGGTGCGGTTTCCGGCATCGGCGAATACAGCGCCACCGGCGATCTCGAAAAACTGACGCCGGCCAATTGCATTTTCGGCCGTGCCAAGATCGATGGACGGACCGTGGTTGTCGTCGGTGACGACTTCACCGTGCGCGGCGGCTCCGCCGATGCCTCGATCAGCGCCAAGCCGTTGATGGCGGAGGAGATGGCGCGCGATTTGCGTCTGCCGATCATTCGCGTGATCGAAGGCTCCGGCGGCGGCGGTTCGGTGAAGACCATCGAGACCAAGGGTGCGGCCAATCTGCCCGGCGGCATCGGCGGCACGCGCTGGTATGCGACCACGACCGGCAACATGGCGCGGGTGCCGGTGGTCGGCCTCGGGCTCGGTTCGGTCGCGGGTCTTGGCGCGGCGCGGCTTGCCGCGAGCCATTATTCGGTGATGACCAAGACCTCGGCGATGTTCGTCGCCGGTCCGCCAGTGGTGGCGCGGCTCGGTCAGCAACTCGACAAGCAGGAACTGGGCGGCTGGGAGATTCAGACCAAGGCGGGCGCCATCGATCATGCGGTGGACACCGAGGAAGAGGCGTTCGAATGCGCCAAGCGCTTCCTGTCCTATCTGCCGTCGTCGGTGCATGGACTGCCGCCGACGCTGCCGTGCGACGACGATCCGGAACGTTCCGATGAAAAGCTGATGAAGGCGGTGCCGCGCAACAAGCGGCAGGTCTACAAGATGCGGCCGATCATCGAGTCCGTGGTGGACAAGGGCTCGTTCTTCGAGATCGGCCAGAATTTCGGCCGCTCGATCATCACCGGGCTGGCGCGGCTGGAAGGGCGCGCGGTGCTGCTGCTCGCCAGCGATCCGTATCACTATGGCGGTTCGTGGACGGCGGATACCTGCGACAAGGTGATCCGCTTCGTCGATCTGGCTGAGACGTTCCATCTTCCGGTGGTCTATCTGATGGATTGCCCCGGCTTCATGATCGGGCTCGAAGCGGAAAAGACCGCGACCATCCGTCATGGCGTGCGCGTGATGGCGGCGGTGAACCAGAGCACGGTGCCGTGGTGCACGATCATCGTGCGCAATGCCTTCGGCGTCGCCGCCGTGGTGCATCAGCCGGCCGACCGCTTCTCGATGCGTTACGCATGGCCGTCCGCGTCGTGGGGTTCGCTGCCGCTGGAGGGCGGCATTGAGGCGGCCTATCGCGCGGAGATCGAGGCAGCGGAGGATCCGCAGGCCAAGATGCGCGAGATCGAGGAGCGCCTGACCAAGCTGCGCTCGCCGTTCCGTTCGGCCGAGAAGTTCTGGGTCGAGGAAGTCATCGACCCGCGCAAGACGCGTTCGCTGCTGTGCGAGTTCGCGCGTCTCGCCGAGCCGCTGCGCACGCCGGGGATCGCCAGCAATATGGCGGTCCGCCCGTAATCAAGAACGGCGCGTCGTATTTGTCGCGTTTCATGTTTTGACCGACGTCATTGCCGGGCTTGACCCGGCAATCCATCCCTTTTCTAAAGATGGATGCGCGGATCAAGTCCGCGCATGACGGCGGTTGATTGCGTCAATAGCTGAAAGACTCTCGTAGCGCCTATTATTTTCCGCCGCGCTTGCGGTCGAGGAACTCCTGCATCAGCCGGCGCGGCTCGTCGGTGAGATAGGAGCGGCCGAACGCGCCGACGGAGACCTCGACGGATTCCTTCAGCGGGAGATCCTCCCACTGTCGCAGCAGCGCCTTCTGATTGCGCAGCGCCTGCGGTCCGCATTCCAGCAGCATCTCCACCACGCGCTCGACGGCGGCGTCGAGCGGCTCACCGTCGGCGGCGACCACGTCGACCAGGCCCCAGTCCAGGGCAGTCGGCGCGTCGATGGTGGCAGCCGTCATCAACAGCCAGCGCGCGCGGCCCCAGCCGATCAGGCGCGGCAGCAACGCGGCGTGGATCACCGAGGGAATGCCGACCCGTACTTCGGGCATCGAGAATTTGGCATCGGCAGCCGCCACGCGAAAATCGCAGGCGGCGGCGACTTCCAATCCGCCGCCGAGACACCAGCCCGGCATCCGCGCGATGACCGGCGCGGGGAAATTGCGCACCGCTTCGCACAGGTCGCGCAAGCCGGAAATGAAGCGTTCGGCGCTGGCCTGATCGAGCGTCGCCATTTCCTTGATGTCGGCGCCGCCGATCATGCTTTTCTCGGTTCCGCCGCTGAGGATCAGCGCGCGGATGTCGGCATCGGCCGAAAGCGTGGTCAGTCCTTCAATGACGGCCCTGATCACCGTCGAGTTGAGGATGGTGAGGGAGCCGGCATTGCTGATGGTGAGCCTGACCACGCCGCGCGTATCGCGCGTCACGCCGCAATGGGGATTGATCATCTGCATGGGACATTCTCGCTGTGGTGGGTGGGCGGCAGAGGACGGGCAACCGTCAGTTGTAAATAGCTTGGGCGGGACTATATTTCGACCTTTCCTTAAAGCGCTTTCGTTATATGATCTACAACATGTCATGGGAGCGGTGATGCGCTACGCCAAGGAGCACAAGCAGGAGACCCACGCCCGCATCGTGAAGAAGGCTTCGGTCAAGCTTCGCGAGCGCGGCGCGCACGGCATCGGCGTCGCCGACCTGATGAAGGAGGCGGGGCTCACCCACGGCGGTTTCTACGCGCATTTCGCGTCGCGCGAGGCGCTGGTGGTCGAGGCGTTCGTTTACGCGATGGAGCGCTCCAACGCCGCGTGGCGGAAGAAGACCGAACCGATGCCGCCAGCCGAACGCTTCGCGGCAATCGTCGAATCCTATCTGAGCCCCGCCCATCGCGACGATCCGGGACGCGGCTGCGCGCTGCCCGCATTGGCGGCCGAAATCGGACGCGAGAGCGTCAAGACCCGTCGGGCTTTCGCCGCCAAGCTGGAGGAGATGGTGGAGATGCTGGCCGAGCAGATCCCGGACGCATCCCCCGAAGCCGCGCGTGAGCAGGCGATGGCCGCGCTCGCGACCATGGTGGGAACGTTGGTCCTGGCGCGGGCAGGCGGCTCCGGCAAGCTGTCGGACGATATTTTGGCGGCTGGCCGCGATGCCCTGCTGGAGAAGCCCGCGCCGGTGAAAGCGCGGGCGAAAAGGGCCGCCGCCAAAGGGGCCTAGCCCTCCCGTCAGAGTGGTTGCCGCGCCATCGCGGCCCCGCACACGCCATGTCTGCATTTTCGCAAACGGGTTGCGCGGAGAATCCATTTTCAAATGCCCTGCGAAAGGGCCAAACTGCCTTCAGGAATAGTTTTCTGGAGGAAAATATGCGCTCGATCGGACATTTCATCGGCGGCAAGGCCGTCAAGGGCACATCCGGCCGCTTTGCCGACGTTTATCAGCCGATGACCGGCGACGTGCAGGCGCAGGTCGCGCTGGCGACCAAGGCCGAGCTTCGCGCCGCCGTCGAAAACGCCAAGGCCGCGCAGCCGGCATGGGCCGCAACCAACCCGCAGCGCCGCGCCCGTATCCTGATGAAGTTCCTCGAACTGGTGGCCCGCGACAACGACACCATGGCCGAACTCTTGGCGCGCGAGCACGGCAAGACCATTCCGGACGCCAAGGGCGACATTCTGCGCGGCGTCGAAGTCGTCGAGTTCGTGCTCGGCGTGCCGCATTTGATGAAGGGCGAATACACCGAGGGCGCGGGCCCCGGCATCGACATCTATTCGATGCGCCAGCCGCTCGGCGTCGTCGCCGGCATCACCCCGTTCAACTTCCCGGCGATGATCCCGATGTGGCAGTTCGCACCTGCCATCGCGGCCGGCAACGCCTTCATCCTCAAGCCGTCGGAGCGCGATCCGGGCGTACCGATGCGGCTTGCCGAACTGATGTTGGAAGCCGGCCTGCCGCCGGGCGTCCTCAATGTCGTCAACGGCGACAAGGAAGCCGTCGACGCCATCCTCGACGATCCGGATATCTCGGCGGTCGGCTTCGTCGGCTCGTCGTCCATCGCGCAGTACATCTATGAGCGCGCAGCGCAGACCGGCAAGCGCGCGCAGTGCTTCGGTGGCGCGAAGAACCACATGATCGTGATGCCCGACGCCGACATGGATCAGGCCGTCGACGCGCTGGTCGGCTCCGGCTACGGCGCTGCCGGCGAGCGCTGCATGGCGGTGTCGGTCGCGGTGCCGGTGGGCAAGACCACCGGCGATCGCCTGATGGAAAAGCTGATCCCGCGCGTCGAGAGCCTGAAGATCGGCCCGTCGATCGATCCGAGCGCCGACTTCGGCCCGCTGGTCACCAAGGCGGCGCTGGACCGCGTGCGCAACTACGTCGACATCGGCGTCAAGGAAGGCGCCACGCTCGCCGTCGACGGCCGCGGCTTCAAGATGCAGGGCTACGAGAACGGCTTCTACATGGGCGGCTGCCTGTTCGACAACGTCACCAAGGACATGCGGATCTACAAGGAAGAAATCTTCGGTCCGGTGCTCTCGGTGGTGCGCGCGCACGACTTCGACGAGGCGCTGCGGCTGCCGTCCGAACATGAATACGGCAACGGCGTCGCGATCTTCACGCGCGACGGCGACTCGGCCCGTGAATTCGCGGCCCGCGTCAATGTCGGCATGGTCGGCATCAACGTGCCGATCCCGGTGCCGGTGGCTTACTTCTCGTTCGGCGGCTGGAAGCGTTCCGGCTTCGGCGACCTTAACCAGTACGGCGCGGACTCGATCCGCTTCTACACCAAGACCAAGACGGTGACCGCGCGCTGGCCGTCCGGCGTCAAGGAAGGCGCCGACTTCGCGATGCCGACCAGCTAAGCTATCGCTTGGCAAATCCCGCTCCCGGCGATATCCGGGAGCGGATGCCGCACGCCGCCGCGCATATTCAGAACCATCTTTGGTTACGCAGCGGACAATTGCGGTCTGAATCCCTGTTTCAACCCCGTTGGCACAGGGCAGGGTCATCGAACACAGCGGGGTGATATGCAATTCGCTCTCAATGAAGATCAGATTGCGGTTCGCGACATGGCGCGGGACTTCGCGGCCGAGAAGATCGCGCCGTTCGCGCTGAAGTGGGACGAGGAGAAGCATTTTCCTGTCGACGTGATGCGGGAGGCGGCAAGCCTCGGCATCGGCGGCATCTACATCAAGGACGATGTCGGCGGTTCGGCGCTGACGCGTTTCGATGCCGCGCTGATCTTCGAGGCATTGGCGCTGGGTTGCCCGACGGTGTCGTCGTTCATCTCGATCCACAACATGGCGTCGTGGATGATCGATGCCTATGGCTCGAACGAGCAGCGCCACAAGTGGCTGCCAAAACTGTGCACGATGGAGTTGCTGGCGAGCTATTGCCTCACCGAGCCCGGCGCGGGCTCCGATGCCGCCGCCCTGCGCACGCGCGCGACGCGGGAGGGCGATCATTACGTTCTCAACGGCCAGAAGCAGTTCATCTCCGGCGCGGGCAGCACCGATCTGCTGGTCGCGATGGTGCGCACCGGCGATGCCGGCCCCGGCGGCATTTCGACAATCGTGATCGACAGCAAGACGCCGGGCGTGTCGTTCGGCGCCAACGAGCGCAAGATGGGCTGGAACGCGCAGCCCACCCGCGCTGTCATCTTCGAGAATGCGCGCGTGCCGGTGGCCAATCGCCTCGGCGATGAAGGTATCGGCTTCAAGATCGCGATGGCCGGGCTCGACGGCGGACGTCTCAATATCGCGGCCTGTTCGCTCGGCGGCGCGCAAAGCGCGCTCGACAAGACGCTGAGCTACATGAAGGAGCGCAAGGCGTTCAACAAGCGGCTCGACGAATTCCAGGCACTGCAATTCCGCGTCGCTGACATGGCGACCGAACTGGAAGCGGCGCGCACCTTCCTGTGGCGCGCGGCGGTGGCGCTCGACAACAAGGACTCCGACGCGTCGATGCTGTGCGCGATGGCGAAGCGGTTCGGTACCGATGTCGGCTTCGCGGTTGCCAATCAGGCGCTGCAACTGCACGGCGGCTACGGCTATCTCGCCGAGTACGGCATCGAAAAGATCGTGCGCGATCTGCGCGTGCACCAGATTCTCGAAGGCACCAATGAGATCATGCGGCTGATCGTGTCGCGCAAGCTGATCGAGGGCGCGCGATGAGTGCTGTCGCAGCCGAAGGTGACCTGATCGCCCGCCGCGAAGGCGTAGCCGGCGTGATCCGGCTCAACCGCCCGAAGGCCATCAACGCACTGACGCTTGAGATGACCCGCGACATGGATCGCGCGCTGGATGCGTTTCAGGCCGATCCTGCCGTTGCGCTGATCGTGCTGGAAGGCGCGGGCGAACGCGGGCTCTGCGCCGGCGGCGACATTCGCGGGCTTTACGACAGCGCGCGCGAGAAGGGCGATCTCGGCCCGGTGTTCTGGCGCGAGGAATACATCCTCGATGACCGCATCGCGCGCTTCCCCAAGCCGTATGTCGCCTACATGGACGGGCTGGTGATGGGCGGCGGCACCGGCCTTGCAGCTCATGGCAGCCATCGCGTCGTCAACGACAAGACCAAAGTCGGCATGCCGGAAGTCGGCATCGGCTTTTTCCCTGACGTCGGCGGCACCTGGCTGCTGTCACGCGCATCGGGCGAGGTCGGCACTTATTTCGGCCTCACCGGGCAGACCATGAACGGCGCGGACGCGATCTATGCCGGATTCGCGGATTTCTATGTGCCGTCATTGAGGTGGCCGGAGTTGCGTGCGGCGCTCGTCGCTTTGCCGAATGGCGCTGATGCCGCGCAGGTCACGAATATCATCCGTAGTTTCGCTGAGAAGCCACAGCCGGGCATCGCAGAGCAACATCGCGCGCAGATCGATAAGCTGTTCGGCCACGACAGCCTCGAGGCGATCGTCGCCGCGTTGCGCGCCGACGGTTCGGAGTTCGCTCAAGCAACCTTGAAGGCGCTTGGCGAGAAATCGCCGACCAGTATGAAGGTGACATTGAAGTTATTGCGCGCGGCCCGCGTCTCCAAATCGTTGCAGGAATGCCTCGCCCGCGAATATCGCGCCGCGTTGCAGGTGTTCGACAGCGCGGAGTTCATCGAGGGCGTGCGTGCCGCGATCATCGACAAGGACCGGCAGCCGAAATGGCAGCCTGCGCGGATCGAGGACGTGACGCCGGAGATCGTCGATCGCTACTTCGCACCGCGCCCCGGCGATCAACTGGTTTTTTCGGGATAGATGGAGTTAGAATCGTCATTGCGAGCGAAGCGAAGCAATCCAGGAAGCAGCACGGCAAAGAACTGGATTGCTTCGTCGCTAACGCTCCTCGCAATGACGGACAAACAGACGATCGAACTCAAAAAAACTTTCCGGTCCAGATTTAGTTAGGCGACAAGCAAAAGAGGAAACGTCATGGCGAACATCGCATTCATTGGCCTCGGCAACATGGGCGGCCCGATGGCCGCGAACCTGGTGAAGGCCGGGCACAAGGTTGCCGGCTTCGATCTGGTGGACGCGTCGCGCGAAGCCGCGAAGGCCGCTGGCGCTTCGATTGCCGCCACGGCAGTAGACGCTGTGAAGGGCGCCGACGTCGTCGTGACCATGCTGCCGGCCGGCAAGCATGTGCTGTCGGTGTGGACCGAGATATTGCCGTCGGTTGCCAAGGGCGCGCTGCTGATCGATTGTTCCACTATCGACGTCGAAAGCGCCGTCGCGGCCCACGGCCTCGCGGCCAAGGCTGGTGTCGCCTCGGTCGATGCGCCGGTGTCGGGCGGTGTCGGTGGCGCGCAGGGCGCGACGCTGACCTTCATGTGCGGCGGCGACGACAAGGCGTTCGCGGCGGCGAAGCCGATCCTCGAGAAGATGGGCAAGAAGATCGTCCATTGCGGTAAGGCCGGTGCAGGGCAGGCGGCGAAGATCTGCAACAACATGATCCTCGGCATTTCGATGATCGGTGTCTGCGAAGCGTTCACGCTGGCGGAGAAGCTCGGCCTGTCGCATCAGGCGCTGTTCGACGTATCCTCGACCTCGTCTGGCCAGTGCTGGTCGCTGACGACCTATTGTCCGGTGCCGGGCCCGGTTCCGACCTCGCCGGCCAACAACGACTACAAGCCCGGTTTTGCCGCCGCCCTGATGCTGAAGGACCTGCGGCTGTCGCAGGCGGCCTCCAAGGCTGCCGGTGCTGCGACCCCGCTCGGCGCTCATGCGGAAGAAATCTACGCGGCGTTCGAGAAGGCCGGCCACGGCGGCGTGGATTTTTCCGGCATCATCCATCATTTGCGCGAGATCGCCGGAAAATAGCCGCGCGGGAGCCGCCCGGCGGGCCGTCTCGATCTAACGCAAAAGGTGGATTGCCCAGCCATGTCGCGCGGTGACATGCTGCCCCCGCATACAGCCACGATCGAGGTTGCGACGATGACGACATTCCAAGAGGCCCGCCAGTTCCTTCTCGACCGCCGCACCGACTATGCCGGCGCGGTGGCCGGCTTCAAATGGCCTGACCAGACCGAGTTCAATTGGGCGCTCGACTGGTTCGACGCGGACCTCGCGCGCGATGCGCGGAGCAAGGATCGCCCGGCGCTGTGGATCGTCGAGGCCGCGACCAACACCGAAACAAAGCTCACATTCGCCGAGCTGTCGCAGCGCTCCAACCGCGTGGCGAATTTTTTGCGGGCGCAGGGCCTCAAGCGCGGCGATCACCTGCTGCTGCTGCTCGGCAATGTGGTGCCGCTGTGGGAGACGATGCTGGCCTGCATCAAGCTCGGCGTCGTCATCATTCCCGCCACCACGCTGCTGACGCCCGACGAATTGCAGGACCGGCTCGATCGCGGCCGCGCCAGGGCGGTGGTGGCCGCGCAGGATCAGGTGGCGAAGTTCGCCTCGCTCAAGAGTGGCGATCTCAAGCGCATCGTGGTCGGACCGGGCAGCGACGGCTGGCTGTCGTTTGACAAAGCGGCGGAGTTCTCCGATGCCTTCACGCCGGACGGCGTGACGCGCTCCGACGATCCGATGCTGCTGTATTTCACCTCGGGTACCACGGCCAAACCGAAGCTGGTGCGGCACAGCCAGCGCAGCTATCCGGTCGGGCATCTGTCGACCATGTACTGGATCGGCCTGAAGCCCGGCGACATTCATCTGAACATCTCCTCACCGGGCTGGGCCAAGCACGCCTGGAGCTGCTTCTTCGCGCCGTGGAATGCGGGCGCCGCGGTGTTCGTGGTCAATCAGCCGCGCTTCGACGCCAAGGGTCTGCTTGCCACGATCGGCCGTTGCGGCGTCACCACGCTGTGCGCGCCGCCGACGGTGTGGCGCATGTTCATTCAGGAGAAGCTGTCGGACTTCAAGGTGTCGCTACGCGAAGTCTGCGGCGCCGGCGAGCCACTCAATCCCGAGATCATCGATCAGGTGAAGGGCGCATGGGGCCTCACCATTCGCGACGGCTACGGCCAGACCGAGACCACCGCGATGGTCGGCAATTCGCCGGAGCAGCCGTTGAAGGTCGGCTCGATGGGGCGGCCGATGCCGGGCTACCGCATCCGCGTCGTCGATGCCGACGGCAATCCGGCCAAGGAAGGCGAAGTGGCGCTGGTGCTCGGCGATCAGCGCCCGGCCGGCCTGATGCAGGGCTACCAGACCGACGACGGCAAGCTCGCGGGCGCGGAAGGCGAGGTCTATCGCAGCGGTGACGTGGTCTTCGTTGATGACGACGGTTATCTCACCTTCGTTGGCCGCGCGGACGATGTGTTCAAGTCGTCGGACTATCGCATCAGTCCGTTCGAACTGGAGAGCGTGCTGCTGGAGCACGATCTCGTCGCGGAAGCTGCGGTGATCCCGAGCCCCGATCCGATCCGGCTCGCAGTGCCGAAAGCCTATATCCTGCTGGTCGGCGACACCGAGCGCTCCGCCGCAACCGCGCTGTCGATCTTCCGCTTCCTGCAGGAGCGGCTGGCGCCGTTCAAGCGCATCCGCCGCATTGAGCTCGTGACCGAATTGCCGAAGACCATCTCCGGCAAGATCCGCCGCGTGCAGTTGCGCCGCCTCGAACACGACGGCGACCGCAGCGACAAGCTGCGCGGGACGGAATTCCGCGAGGAAGAGTTCCCCGAATTGCAGGCCGCGCGCGCGGCGGGAACGTCGGGAAACTGAGAGCTAGAGTCTGGCTCGGATTGTATTTCGTCCGATCAACACGCTTGGCGTCGTCCCTGCCTCCGCAGGGACGACGTTTTTGGTGCTGCAAATCCGCCCGCAAAACGAATTCCCGGCCAATCCCTGACGCTGAGAGAAGGACCGGCATTAAGATCAAGCGGAAATTTCCGCATATTTCGCTTGGCCGTCGAACCGTTCTGTGACAACTGCTGCCGTACACCACCGGCAGCAGGACCAGAATGAGCTTGACGATTACACGCGACGCCTATTTCGACCTCGTTGGCAAGGAAATCGGACTTTCCGCCTGGCACACCGTCGATCAGAGCCGGATCGATGCTTTCGCCGACGTTACCGAAGACCATCAATTCATCCACATCGATCCCGAACGGGCGGCGCGCGAAACGCCGTTCGGTGCCACGGTGGCGCACGGGTTCCTGACGCTGTCGCTACTCAGCGTGTTCTCCTATGAGGCGCTGCCGAAGATCGAAGGCGCGACCATGGGCGTCAACTACGGTTTCGACAAGCTGCGCTTCGTCTCGCCAGTGCGGGCCGGTTCGCGGGTGCGCGGGCGCTTCACGCTGACCGAAGCGAAGATGCGCGGGCCGAACGAACTGCTGTCGCGCACCAGCGTCAGCGTTGAGATCGACGGCGAAACCAAGCCGGCGCTGGCCGCCGACTGGCTCGGCCTCCTGTATTTTGCTTGAAACTGGGAATGACAACATGACAATCAGGTTTGACGGACGCGTCGCCATCGTCACCGGCGCGGGCAATGGTCTTGGACGCGCGCATGCGCTGGGGCTGGCGCGCTATGGCGCGAAGGTCGTCGTCAATGACTTCGGCGGCGCGCGCGACGGCACCGGCGGCTCGATGACCGCGGCCGAAGCCGTGGTCGAGGAAATCCGCAAGGCCGGCGGCGAGGCCATGGCCGACGGCGCCGACGTCTCCGATTTCGAGCAGGTCACCGCGATGGTCGCGAAGGCGACCGAGAAGTGGGGCGCCGTCGACATCATGTGCGCCAACGCCGGCATCCTGCGCGACAAGTCGTTCGCCAAGATGGAGGTGGCGGATTTCGCCAAGGTGCTCAACGTGCATCTCACCGGCACCTTCTACTGCTGCAAGGCGGTGTGGGAAGGCATGCGCGCCCGCAACTACGGCCGTATCGTGCTCACCACCTCGTCGTCTGGTCTTTACGGCAATTTTGGCCAGGCCAATTACGGCGCGGCGAAATCCGGCATGGTCGGGCTGATGAACGTGCTCGCCGAGGAAGGCCGCAAGACCGACATCCGTGTCAACATCATCTCGCCGACCGCCGCCACGCGCATGACGGAAGAACTGCTGCCGAAGCAGGCTCTCGACCTGATGCGGCCGGACGCGATCACGCCGGCGGTGCTGTTCCTGCTCGGCGAGAACGCACCGACGCGCACCATCATGGGTGCGGGTGCAGGCTCCTTCGCCGTGATCAAGATTCTGGAATCCGAAGGGATCAACCTGCCGCAGAGCGAGTGGACTCCGGACGCGGTCGCCGCGCACTTTAGCGAGATCGCTGATATGTCGAAGGCAAAGGCGCTCGAAGGCGCCTTCCAGCAGACGCAGAAATATGTCGCGCAGGCGGCGGCCGCCGCCGGCATCAAGCTGGAGAAGTAAGCGGCGACCTTCGCGGAAGATCGTCATTGCGTGCGCGCGGATCAGCGCTTCGCGCAGTCTGGACAAAGGCTCCGTGAAGCACTTCCCCTCTTTTTCCTCTCCCGCTTGCGGGGGAGGGCTAGGGTGGAGCTCTGAATTGCTTCGTCGCTTCGCTCCTCGCCATGACGAGGGTGATCAACGCAAAATCGGAATGAGTTGCGATGGCTGCCGCTCCGAAACCAGACGTCGCGGTGATCGGGGCTGGGCCTGCCGGCTTGATGGCGGCCGAGGTGCTGGCGGATGGCGGCGCGTCGGTCACCATCTACGACGCGATGCCGTCGGCCGGGCGCAAGCTGCTGATGGCCGGACGCGGCGGCCTCAACCTCACGCACAGCGAACCGTTGCTGCAATTCATGGCGCGTTACGGCGATGCGGCAGCGCGCTTGTCATCGGCAATTGACGCATTTTCTCCGGAGGCGCTACGTGCGTGGAGTGAAACGCTGGGACAGCCGACCTTCATCGGCTCCAGCGGGCGGGTGTTTCCGCGAGCCTTCAAGGCATCGCCGCTGTTGCGCGCGTGGCTGCGGCGTCTCGATGCGAGCGGCGTGGCGTTGGCTTTGCGGCATCGCTGGATCGGGTGGGCGAACGACGGCCAACTTCAGTTTGAGACACCGCAAGGGCTGGTGACGGTGCAGGCCGCCGCGACCGTGCTGGCACTCGGCGGAGCGAGCTGGCCGCGTCTCGGCTCCGATGGGCATTGGGTCGATTTGCTGACGCAACGGGGTGTGAGCATCGCACCGTTGCGCCCGGCCAATTGCGGGTTCACCGTGGCCTGGTCCGAAAAATTCAGCGAACGCTTTGCCGGTCAGCCGCTGAAGAATGTCGAACTGCGGTTCGGTGCGAATAGCGTGCGCGGCGAGGCGATGATCAGCCGCGGCGGAATTGAAGGCGGCGCGATCTACGCGTTGGCTTCCGTCTTGCGCGAGGAGATCGCGCGAGCAGGGCGGGTGACTTTGCACCTCGCCTTGCGGCCTGATCTGGATCGGCAACGGTTAGTCGAACGGCTGGCGAAGCCGCGCGGCAAGCAGTCCTTCGCAACGTATTTGCGCAAAGCCGCCGGGCTCGCGCCGGCGGCGATCGGGCTGCTGCACGAATCCGCGTTGGCGACGAAAATCGATCTACCACGCTTGTCGCCGGCCGATCTCGCCGCGCGGATCAATGACGTGCAAATCAGTCTGACCGGCACCGCCGGGCTCGCCCGCGCCATCTCGACGGCCGGCGGCATCGCGTTCGACGAACTCGACGACGCCTTCATGCTGCGCCGTTTCCCCGGCGTATTCGCCGCTGGCGAAATGCTCGATTGGGAAGCACCGACCGGCGGCTACCTGTTGCAAGCGTCGTTTGCGACGGGAGCCGCGGCGGGCCGAGGCGTGCTGAAGTGGTTGGGACGGTTCAGTTTGTAATCGTTTCGTTGTTTGCGGATTGCTTCGTCGCTTCGCTCCTCGCAATGACGGGGAGGCGGTCATCGCGAATGTTCGTTACCGCAACTTCCCGCGCGCGGCGACGGGGAGGACGCCGACGATCTCCTCGCCGCGCACCATCACCACCTCGTCCAGCATGTTGACCACAACGCAGACATGGTTCGGCACGATGCGCACCACGTCGCCGATGTTCGGCCGGGTGTTGCTGCGCGCGAGATCGAGGAAGCCATGCTCCTCGGCGAAACGCGCGATTTTCGCTTCCGGGTGTTCGAGGATCAGGCCGAAACCATCAAGGCCGCCGCTGTCGGCGGTCAGCGTCTTGGAGCCGGCATCGAGAATGCCGCGCTCAGGCGCGGCGCGGCTCACCACTGTCGAATAGATATGCAGCGCGCAGTCGTCGAGCGTCGCAACGCCCGCCGCCATCTGCATCCGATCGTTGTAGATGTAGGTGCCGGGCCGATGTTCGGTCGCGCCGCGCAACTGGCCGAGGTTTTTCAGGTTCGGTGTGCCGCCTGTGGAAACGATAGCGGGCTCGAGGCCGAGCGCGCGGACACCGGCCAGCGTTTCGTCGAAAAATGTCTGCGCCTGCGGCCAGCCGCTTTCGGTTGGGTACATCATGAAGCCCGCAAAACTTAGTCCGGGCGATGTCGAAATGACGCGCGCGAGTTCGATGGCCTCGGCGGGCGTCTCAACGCCTGCGCGCTTGCGGCCGGTGTCGCACTCCACCACCACCGGCAGCGCGCGGCCGGCGGCGGCCGCCGCCTTGGTGAGATCGGCGACGACGACAGGATTGTCGGCGGCGACGGTGACGTTGATGCGGCCAAGCAATGCGCCGAGCCGCGCCATCTTCTCGTCGCCCAGCAGGTTGTAGCTGATCAGGATGTCGTCGATGCCGGCGTCCGCCATCACTTCGGCCTCGCCGAGCTTCTGGCAGGTGATGCCGCGCGCGCCGGCCGCAATCTGAAGCTTCGCCAACTCCGGCGACTTGTGCGTCTTGATGTGCGGCCGGTTGGCGACCCCGGCCGCGTCGCACGCCGCCTGCACCCGCGCGATGTTGCGCTCGACGCGGTCCATGTCGATCACCGCGGCGGGCGTTCCGAATTCGCGAGCAATTTTCGCGGCGAGGGGAGTTGTCATCAGCGCATCCTTTCAGCTCTGCTCGATTTCCTCGCGCAGCATTTCGAGTTCGAGCCACTTGGTCTCGGCGTCCGACAGCTTGTCGTGCGCAGCGGCAATGGCCTGCGAGACTTGATCGAATTTTTTGCGATCCTTACTGTAGAGTTCGGGATCGTCGAGCAGTTTCTGCTGCTTCGCTATCTCAGCCTGCAAGGTTTCGATTGTCTTGGGCAGCGTTTCCAGCGCGTGCTTCTCGTTGAAGCTGAGGCGGCGCTTGGCTTGCGGCGCGGTTTTCGCTTCCTTCGGCGCGGCTGTTTGTGCGGCGCTCGCCGGTTGCTTGATCGCCCCGCGCTGCAAGTCCGCGCCGCGCTGTGCCAGCATATCGGAATAGCCGCCGGCGTATTCGATCCAGCGGCCCTTGCCTTCCGGCGCGATCACCGAGGTCACGACGCGGTCGAGAAAGTCGCGGTCGTGGCTGATCAGGATCACGGTGCCCTGATAGTCGCCGAGCATTTCCTCAAGCACGTCCAGCGTCTCAAGGTCGAGATCGTTGGTCGGTTCGTCCAGCACCAGCAGATTGGATGGCTTCGCCAGCGCGCGCGCCAGCATCAGGCGGCCGCGCTCGCCGCCGGACAGCACTTCCAGCGGCGTGCGCGCCTGTTCCTGCGTGAACAGAAAGTCCTTCATGTAGCTGACGACATGCTTCGGTTTGCCGCCGACCATGACGTGATCGCTGCGGCCGCCGGTCAATGCATCCGCCAAGGTCGATTTCGGATCGAGGCTTTCGCGATGCTGGTCCAGCGTCGCCATCTCGATGTTGGCGCCGAAGCGAATGCTTCCGCTGTCGGGTTCGCTCGCACCGGTCAGCATGTTGATCAGCGTGGTCTTGCCGGCGCCGTTGGGGCCGACGATGCCGATGCGGTCGCCGCGCTGGATGCGGATCGAGAAATTGTCGACGATGGCGCGGCCGTCGTAAGCCTTGCCGATGCCCTTGGCCTCGATCACCAGCTTGCCGGATTTGTCGGCCTCGGCGGCGGCGAGGCTGGCGCTGCCGGTCGAGCCGCGATAGTTGCGGCGCTCGGCGCGGAGCGCATGAAGGTTGCCGAGACGCTTGACGTTGCGCTTGCGCCGTCCGGAGACGCCGTAGCGCAGCCAGTGTTCTTCCGCGACGATCTTGCGATCGAGTTTGTGCTGATCGCGCTCTTCTTCCGCCAGCACCTCGTCGCGCCATTCCTCGAAGGCGGAAAAGCCGCGCTCGATGCGGCGGATTTGTCCGCGATCGAGCCACGCGGTGCTGCGCGACAGGTTGGAGAGGAAACGCCGGTCGTGGCTGATCAGCACCAGCGCGCTGCGGCGCGATCCGAGTTCGTCTTCGAGCCATTCGATGGTGGTGAGGTCGAGGTGGTTGGTCGGCTCGTCCAAGAGCAAAATGTCGGGCGAGGGCGCCAGCACGCGGGCGAGCGCCGCGCGGCGTGCTTCGCCGCCGGAGAGTTGCGCCGGGTTCTTGTCGCCATGCAGCCCGAGTTGCTCCAGCAGATATTGCGCCGGATAGGGATCGTCTCCGGGGCCGAGGCCGGCCTCGACGTAAGCGAGCGTTGTCGCGAAGCCGTCGAAATCCGGCTCCTGCGGCAGATAGCGCACCGTCGCGCCGGGTTGCACGAAGCGCGAGCCGCTGTCGGGCTCGACCAGGCCAGCCGCGATCTTCAACAGCGTCGATTTGCCGGAGCCATTACGGCCGATCAGGCAGACGCGCTCTTCCGCCGACACCGACAGTTCGACGCCAGAGAGAAGCGGCGTGCCGCCGAAGGTCAGGCCGATATCTTTCAGCTGGATGAGAGGAGGCGCCATATTGCTTTCAACTGGATCGAAATTCGAGTGGTCTCAGACGTTGCTGGTCTGCGCGCGCAGAATGCGCCGGATAGCCTGATCGAGCGCCGAGAGAAAGGCGGAGCGATGACGCGGCGAGAACGCTGCAGGGCCGCCGGTGACTTCGCCGCTGGAGCGCAGGTCGGTCATCAGGTTGCGCACCGCCAGGGTCATCCCGATCGACTCCTCGGTAAACGGCTTGCCGGTCGGCGCGATCACGGTGGCGCCGGCTTTGACGCAACGGCTGGCGAGCGGAATGTCCGCGGTGATGACGATGTCATGTCGGCCGGCGCGCTCCGCGATCCAGTCGTCGGCGGCATCCATGCCGTTACCGGCGGCGATGCGCTCGATCAGCGGATCTTGCGGCACGCGGATGAACTTGCCTGCCACCACGCTCACGGGCAGATTATGGCGCGCGGCGACGCGATAGACCTCGTCCTTCACCGGGCAGGCATCGGCGTCGATATAGATACGCGGCGTGGTCACAAGCGAATTTCCTGTCGGCGGAATGTGCGGCCCGTCTATCTATGCGATCGCGCCGCAAAATGCGAGCGTTGCAAAGGGCGGCCTTGCCATCACCGGCTGGGCGCGTAGCATTGGCGCAATTGTCGTCAATCGAGAGTGGAAGATCGATGTCCAGCATGCAGCCGTATCGCGTCGAGGCCTATAACACCGCGAAACAGTCCGAAAACAAGATTCACGACGACGCGGTGGCGCGGCAATATGGCTTCAGCGGCGGGCTGGTTCCCGGTGTCGAAGTGCTGGCTTACATGATGCATATGCCGATCGCGCGCTGGGGCCGCACTTTTCTGGAGCGCGGGCGGATCGAGGGGCGTTTTGTCAAGCCGGTCTATGATGGCGAGATGGCGGACGTCATCGCCGAGGAGAATGCGCAAGGGCTGACGCTGCGGGTCGAAAGCAAGGGACAGCTTTGCGCCACCGGACAGGCCTCATTGCCGGACCGCACCGAACGCATTTTATTGAGCGATTACCCTGAAACGCCGCCGGTCACGGAGCGCCTTCCAGTGGGCGACAATTCCTACAAACTCGGCGCCTGGCTCGGCACCGCGCCGCGAAGCTGGAGCAACAAGGAGTTTACCGAATATCTCGCCGACGTGCGCGCCACCGATCAGATCTATCGCGATGCCGGCGCGCTGCATCCCGGCATCTTCCAGCGCATCATGAATCAGGTGCTGGTGCAGAACGCCATTTTGGGGCCGTGGATTCATGTCGGCAGCGCGATGCAATTGTTATCGTCCGCGCATCCGCACGATGAACTCGCGGCGCGCGCCAAGGTCGCTGCAAATTACGAGAAGAAGGGCCACCGCTTCGTCGAACTCGACGCGCTGGTGGTTGCCAACGGCCGCACTCCGGTCGCGCACTGCCATCACGTCGCGATTTACAAGCCGCGCGTGCAAGCGGCGGCGTAGATCGATCGGCCGGCTTTTTTTGCACGGATGGACAACACGACATTGTCGTCCCGTGAGGACTCCCTCATGGCCGGGCTTGTCCCGGCCATCCATGTTCTTGTTGATTGAATTTCCGTAAGGACGTGGATGCCCGCGACAAGCGCGGGCATGACGACGGGATTTGAGACTACGAACCGTTTCGAGTCAGGCGCGTGCAGCCCGCCGCGCGTCACGCAGGGCGCGCCACACGCGTTCGGGCGTCAGCGGCATTTCGATCTGCGTCACGCCTTCGTCCGCCATGGCATTGATCGCGGCGTTGACCAGCGTGGCGAGGCTGCCGGCGCAGCCGGCTTCGCCGCAACCCTTGACGCCGAGCGGATTGCTGGTCGCGGGCGAGGGCTGTTCGCCGATCGTCATCGCCGGCACGTCGCTGGCGCGCGGGATGGCGTAGTCCATGAACGAGCCGGTGATCGGCTGGCCGTTGTCGTCGTAGCTGACCTTTTCCATCAGCACCTGGCCGATGCCCTGCACGACGCCGCCATGCAACTGGCCCTCGACGATCATCGGATTGATGACCACGCCGAAATCGTTGACGCCGGTGTATTTCACAACCTTGGTCACACCGGTGTCGGGATCAATTTCAACCTCGCTGATGTGGCAGCCGTTCGGAAATGTCGATGGCACACCCGGCGAGGCATGATCGACATCGAGCGAGGTGGGCTGTCCGTCCACCGGCGGCGACGTGCGCAGCGTGTTGGCGAGTTCAAGCAGACCGATCGAGCGGTCGGTGCCGGCGATGGTGAAGCGCCCGTCGGCGAATTCGATGTCGCTTTCGGCGGCTTCCAGTTTGTTGGCCGCGGCCGTCTTGCCCTTGGCGATCACCAGATCGCTGGCTTCGACGATCGCGGTACCGCTCGCCATGATCGAGCGCGAGCCGCCGGTGCCGCCGCCGCTGTGCACGACATCGCTGTCGTTCTGCATCAGGCGGATGCTGTCGAACGGGACACCAAGTTTTGCAGCAAGCACCTGCGCGAACGGCGTCGCATGGCCCTGGCCGTAATCGAGCGTGCCGGTGGTCAGAAGCACGGTGCCGTCCGGTTCGAAATCGATCTTGCCGAGTTCGGCGAAGCCGGCCGTCACTTCGAGATAACAGCCGACCGCGATGCCGCGCAGCTTGCCGCGCTTGCGCGCCTCGCGCTTGCGCTGGGCGAAGCCGGCGTAGTCGGCCAGTTCCAGCGCCTTGTCGAGCACGGCGGGGAAGTTGCCGGAATCGTAGGTCATGCCGTTGGCGGCGGCGAACGGAATTTGCGTCGGCTTGATCAGGTTGCGGCGGCGCAAGGTCAGGCGGTCGATGCCCATCTCGGCGGCGGCGCGATCCAGCAGGCGCTCCATGAAGTAATTGGCTTCGGGGCGGCCTGCGCCGCGATAGGCGCCCATGAACGTGGTGTTGGTCACCACGCACTTGATGTCCACTTCGATCAACGGCGTGCGATAGACACTGGCGATGTTCTTGGCGATGTTGAGCGACAGCGGCAGCGGCCCGACGCCGGCGACATAGGCGCCGAGGTTGCCAAAGCCCGTCACGCGAACGCCGAGGATGACGCCCCTGGCATCCAGCGCCAGTTCGGCGCGCACGTCCTGCGCGCGGCCGTGATTGTCGCTGAGAAAGCTCATTGAGCGTTCGTCAAGCCATTTCACCGGCCGGTTCAACTGCCGCGAGGCATGCAGCAGACAGACATATTCCGGATAGCCGGCGTTCTTCATGCCGAACGAGCCGCCGACGTTGTAGGTCAGCAGCCGGATTTTTTCCCGTGGCACGTTCATCAGCTTGGCGAGGGCGGTCAGGTTGCCGGAGACGCCTTGCGTCGCCACATGCACGGTGAAGCGGCCGCTGGCCTTGTCGTAGGAGGCAAGCCCCGCGCGGGGCTCCATCGGCACCACGGCGACGCGGGTGTTGACGATATCGAGCGAGGTGACGTGCGCGGCGTTGGCGAAAGCCGCCGCCGTCGCGTCGCGATCACCGGAGTAGTAATCGAGCGCGATGTTGTTGGGGATGTGATCGTAGAGCAGCGGCGCGCCGGGCTTGATGGCGTCCTCGGATTTCGTCACCGACGGCAGCGGATCGATCTCGACGATCACCGCCTCGGCGGCGTCGCGCGCTTGCGCGGCGGTCTCCGCGACGACGCAAGCGACCGGATCGCCGACGAAGCGGACCTTGTCGATTGCCAGCGCCATGCGATTGGACTGCAGCAGCGGCGAGCCGTCGGCGTTCTTCAGCGGCAGGGTGCAGTGGATCGGCGTGTAGCCGGCCTCGGCAAGATCCTTGCCGATATAGATGCCGAGCACGCCCGGCATCTGCCGCGCCGCGCTGGTGTCGATGGCGCGGATCACGCCATGGGCGTGGGAACTGCGGACCATCCAGGCATAAGCCTGGCCGGGCAGGCTGAAGTCGTCGGTGTAGCGGCCCTTGCCGCGCACGAGGGTATCATCTTCCTTGCGACGGACCGGCTGCCCGATCGCGTGCTTGTGCAGGGCAATGGCATTGTCGCGGGCGAGGCTGGCGATCGATCGGGGCGTCTTGTTGTCCATGAAACCATCGATTCCCGGGCGTTTCGCGCCACATGCGCTAGCGCTTCCCGACCGAGATAACGCAAGCCCGGGGTACCGGCAACGCCGGATTGGGCATGGCGGCTGCGTGCCGTGGTTGCGCCCCCACGCTTGTCCTTTTGTTTGAGCCTGATCTTTTCCGAAAACCGGTTTCCACTTTTCGGGATCATGCTCTAAACTTTCCGTGAAACATTATTCCAGTCGGCCGGTCCGGCCGCGAGAGACAGGTTGCATGAACAACGACGCCCGGCGCAGCGATGGCCCGGAGCCGCCCCGATCGCATCAGCGCGCCAACGGCCATGCGGCCGCGCCGCTTGTTGCTAGCCCGGCGCTCGCCGGCGCCGGCGTTTACGCCGCGCTCGACCTCGGCACCAACAACTGCCGCCTGCTGATCGCCTGCCCGGAGGGCGAGGGTTTTCGCGTGATCGATTCGTTTTCGCGGATCATCCGGCTCGGCGAGGGCATTTCCTCGACCGGCCGCATCAGCGAGGCGGCGATCGGCCGCGCCATCTCGGCGCTCAGCGTTTGTCGCGACAAGATGCGCCATCGCAACGCGCAGCGGCTGCGCCTGATCGCGACCGAAGCCTGCCGCGCGGCTTCCAATGCCGAGGCGTTCCGCGACCGTGTCGCCACCCAGACCGGCATCGCGCTTGAAGTCATCAATCGCGAGACCGAGGCGTCGCTGGCGGTGGTCGGCTGCTCGCCGCTGGTGGACCCGGAGGGCACCGGCGCGATCCTGTTCGACATCGGCGGCGGCTCCAGCGAACTGGTGCGGATCGACCGCAACGGCGGCGCGCCGCGCGTCGAGGGCTGGATGTCGATCCCGCTCGGCGTCGTCACCTTGGCGGAACGCTTCGGCGGTAAGGACGTCAGCGCCGATGTCTATTCGCGGATGGTGCAGGAAGTCTCCCGCCACGTCGCGCCGTTCGCGGCCAAGCATGGCGGCAACCTCGAGACGATGCACCTGCTCGGCACCTCGGGAACCGTGACGACACTCGCCGGCATCCATCTCCGGCTGCCGCGCTACGATCGCCGCCGCGTCGACGGGCTCTGGATGAACGACGGCGAAATCACCTCCGCCATCTCGACGTTGCTCGGCATGAGCTATCAGGAGCGCGCCAACAACAACTGTATCGGCTTCGAGCGCGCCGATCTGGTGCTGGCGGGCTGCGCCATTCTCGACGCCATCCGCACCGCGTTTCCGCTGCCGCGCCTGCGCGTCGCCGATCGCGGCCTGCGCGAGGGCATGCTGGTGGAAATGATGCGCGAGGACGGCGCCATCGGCGCGGCGTGAGCGCGGCCTATCGCGCATAGCGTTTTCACGATAAGCAACCGCCATGGCAAAGGACACCACCGGGCGCCTGCACGTCACCGTCAAGAGCGCCGGCAAACGCAAGCTGTCGTCAAAGCTGTGGCTGGAGCGGCAGCTCAACGACCCCTATGTCGCGCAGGCGAAGCGCGACGGCTGGCGCTCGCGCGCCGCCTACAAGCTGATCGAGATGGACGACAAGTACAAGCTCCTGAAGCCGGGGCAGGTGGTGGTCGATCTCGGTGCCGCGCCCGGCGGCTGGAGCCAGGTCGCAGCGCGCAAGGTCGGCGTGCTGCAAGGCAAGGGCAAGGTGGTGGCGATCGATCTGCTGGAGATGCCGGAAATTCCCGGCGTCACCTTCACGCAGCTCGATTTCATGGACGACAAGGCACCAGAGATTTTGCGCGAGATGATCGGCGGGGGCGCCGACGTGGTGATGTCGGACATGGCAGCCAATACCACCGGCCACCGCAAGACCGATCAACTACGCATCGTCGGCCTCGTGGAAGCCGCCGCAGCCTTCGCCGCCGAAGTGCTCAAGCCCGGCGGCACCTTCATCGCAAAAGTGTTCCAGAGCGGCGCGGACGCCGACCTGCTGGCGCAGGTGAAACGCGACTTCGCCACAGTGCGCCACGTCAAGCCGGCGGCGAGCCGTCAGGATTCGTCGGAGCGCTATCTGCTCGCCACGGGCTTTCGCGGCGAGCGTCTAGATTGAGAAAACATGGTCATGGCAGGGCATAGCCGTTCGAAGAACGGCGTCGCTTCGCTCGCCTATGGTCCCGGCCATCCATGTCTTATCGCAAGAATGTCGGCAAGAACGTGGATGCCCGGCACAAGGCCGGGCATGACGAGAGCTATCGACGCGTGCCATCCAGTCTCAGCGCGACCTTTTTTAGACCCCGCTCAGCACGATCACCGTCGGCGTTTTCGGCAAGGCAGCAGCGGAGATCGTGAACGACGGTTCGCTGCGGCGGTCGATGGCGAACTGGCCGCGCAGGCGGTTGAGCAGATCGGAGAGCGGCGTGCCGAAGCGGTGCATCGGCAGCACGATCGACGCGCGCAATCGCCGCACGATCTCCGACATGCCGTCGAGCGACATCGTATAGGTGCCGTCGATCGGCACCATGACGATATCGAGCCGGCCGATCGCGGCAATGTGGCTGTCGTCGAGCGGGTGATGCAGATGCCCTAAATGGCCGATGCACAGGCCCGCCACTTCGAAGATGAAGATCGAGTTGCCGTTGGGGATCATCGCGACATTGGCGCCGTCCTCGTAGAACGAGCGGCGGATATCGGTCGGCACGTTGCGGATGAAGACGTCGCCCACCCTCAGTGCGTGCTTCGCGGCTTCGCCGTTCTCGCCCCAGCCATGCAGCACGTATTTGATGCGCGGATCGGGGTTGAGCGTGTAATGCGTCGAATGCGCCCGGTTCATGGTGACAACGTCCGGCAGGCCGCCGGTGTCGTAGGTGCCGCTGTAGTCGGTGGCGATCCGCACGCCATCGGGCGTCTCGATCACATAGGTCGAATGTCCGGCATAGCGGATGGTGACTTCATCGGCACGCGCGGCGGTGCTGATGCTGGCGTAGATGACGTGAGGAAGCGTTTGCGCCATCGCGAGGCACTGGCTTGCCGGCGGACGCTCGGCGGCATGGCCGGTCGCGGGGCCGAACGCGATCATCAGGAGAGCCGTGATCCACCACAGTCGCGCCATACTTGCGTCTCCGTGCCGTCAGCCCGGCGTCAAACAAACCACGCCGCTTGCGTGGCCGCAACAGGTTCGGATCAGCCCAACTTCTGGTCGCGCGCGGTGGCGGTTTCCCGAGCGGCTTCTTCCTCCGCCTCGGCTTCGCGGGGCGGGGTGACGACGACGACCTGGCGGCCCGAAATCTGGTGGCCGGCATCCGCCGGCATGCGGAAGAAGAACCAGCCGGAGAGCGCCGCGAAAATGCCCACCACCACGAAGGCCGGGCCGAATTCCTTGGCGGTGAGTTCGCTGGTATGGCCCAGCACCAGCGTCGCTTCCACCGAGAACGCACCGATGGCGACGCCCGCCGACACCGACAACTGTTGTGCGACGCTGACCAGCGTGGTGGCGCGGCTCATCTTCTCCGGCTCGATATCGGCATAGGCCAGCGTGTTGAGCGCGGTGAACTGTAACGAGCGGAAGAAGCCGCCGACGATCAGGATGATGACAATCAGCAGCAGCGGCGTCGAGACGGTGAACAGCGCGCAGGCGGCGAGGAAGACGGCGCTGACCAGCGCATTCACCGACATGATGTTGCGGAAACCGAAGGCGCGGATGATGCGCGCCGCCAGGGTCTTCATGCCCATCGAGCCGAGCGCCGAGGTGAACGTCACGAGGCCGGATTTGAACGGCGACAGGCCGAAGCCGAGTTGCATCAACAGCGGCAGCAGGAACGGCAGCGCGCCGATGCCGAGCCGGAACAGGAAACCGCCCATGACGCTGGCATACATCGTCGGATGCCGCATCAGGGTGAAATCCAGCACCGGGCTGTCGGTGCGCTTGGCGTGGCGGACGTAGAGCACGGTGAACAGCACGCCGCCGCCGATCAGCGCCGCCAGCGCCGGCCACGGCATCAGCCCGAGCCCCGCCACGGACAAGCCGAAGGCGAGGCCGCCGAGCCCGAGGCCGGACAGCACCATGCCGATGAGGTCGAAGCGGTCGGGGTTCTCGCTGCGGATCGGATCGATATAGCGTTGCGCCATCACGATGCCGACGATCCCGATCGGAATGTTGATCAGGAAGATCCAGTGCCACGAGAAATAGGTTGTGATGAACCCGCCGAGCGGCGGCCCGATCACCGGTCCGATCAGCGCCGGCACCGTCACCCAGGCCATGGCGTTGACCAGCGCGCTCTTGTCGATGGAGCGCAGCAGCACCAGCCGCCCCACCGGCGTCATCATCGCGCCGCCGAGGCCCTGCACTACGCGCGCGATCACGAAGTCGTTGATCGAGGAGGAGACGGCGCAGCCGATCGAGCCGATCATGAACACCGCGATGGCGGCGCTGAACACCTTGCGCGCGCCGAAGCGGTCGGCGGTCCAGCCCGAGGCCGGGATGAACACCGCGAGCGAGAGCAGGTAGGACGTGATGGCGAGCTTCAGCGTCAGCGGACTGGTGCCGATGTCGGACGCGATCGCCGGCAGCGAAGTGGCGATCACCGTCGAATCCATGTTTTCCATGAACAGGGCCGTCGCCACGATCAGCGGGATCACGCGTTCTTTGTTCATTGCACCTTGCGGGGATGAGAGACGTGCGAGAGCCGGGCCTTTAGCATCCTCCGTGGACTGCGACTATTGTACAATCCGGAATACGTCCTAGATGCTGGCTGCGAAGGTCCACCGCATGGTGCGGGGCTGGCCTGTCTGACGGAGTTCCGACGATGATCTATGTCCTCGCCGCTTTGCTTCCGCCGCTCGGCCTGTTGTTCAACGGCCAGCCGTTCTCGGCGATCTTCAACGTGCTGCTGCTGGTGGTCTGCCTGATCTTCGGGATGATCTTCCACGTCCTGCTGTTCGTCCCGTCGGCCCACGCCATTCTGGCTGTCTACATGAAGCGGGAGGATCGCAAGCACCGCGAGGTGGTGGAGGCGATCCGCCAGCACGGTCCGCCGCCGGGCTACCCCCGCTAGGACCCTCCCGGTTGTTCCCCGGGCGCAGCGCAGCGTGAAACGGTGCGCTGCTGAGCCGGGGTCTTCGCGATGTTTGCTGCAACGATCCCGGTTCTGCGCATCGTCACTTCGTGCCGCAGCGCGCCCGGGACACCCCGGGAAGCAAACTTTTCAAACGGGCTCTTAGCGAGTCGGTTTCGTCCCGGGCCGCTGTAAGAGCGGCCGACTTGTTAGGGATGCCGCCGTACTTGGCGCAAGGGGGGCCGATGGCGCGGGATAAGCGGTCCTGCATTGCGGCAAAGGCCTTTGAAACGCCGGGACACCGTGCTATCGACCACCGCCAATCCCTCGTAATGGGTTCCCGATTCCACGGCGACGCGCCGCCTTTGCGTCACCGAACGGACGCTCATTCCGGGTAAGCCGGCGGCACGAGGCCGTTGGGATTTTATTGAGAAGCGTTTCTTCACGCGAACCGGTACCCACTTCGCTTGAAAACGCTCTGTGGAGTTGGCGATGACACGTTTTCAAGGATCTGATCGGTTTCAAGAAGGCTTTACCTTCGACGACGTGCTGTTGAAGCCCGGCCTGTCCGACATCCTGCCGTCCGAAGCCGACATCCGCTCCCGCGTCACCAAATCGATCTCCGTCAATATCCCGATCCTCGCCTCCGCGATGGACACCGTCACCGAGGCGAAGATGGCCATCGCCATGGCGCAGGCCGGCGGCATCGGCGTCATCCACCGCAACTTCGATCCCGAGGGGCAGGCGGCGCAGGTCCGGCAGGTCAAGAAATACGAATCAGGCATGGTGGTGAACCCGCTCACCATCGGCCCCGATGCCCAACTCGCCGACGCGCTGCTGCTGATGAAGGATCACGGCTTCTCCGGCATTCCGGTGGTCACCGGCGGCGGCCATGGCGTGCCCGGCAAGCTGGTCGGCATTCTTACCAACCGCGACGTCCGCTTCGCCACCGATCCGCACCAGAAGGTGTCGGAATTGATGACGCATCAGAACCTGGTGACGGTCCGCGAGAACGTCAGCCAGGAAGAAGCCAAGCGGATGCTGCATCAGCACCGCATAGAGAAGCTGCTGGTGGTCGACGATCAATATCGCTGCGTCGGCCTCATCACCGTCAAGGACATGGAAAAGGCGGTGACCCATCCGCTGGCCTGCAAGGACGCGCAGGGCCGTCTGCGCGTCGCGGCGGCGACCACGGTGGGCGAGGGCGGCTTCGAGCGCACCGAGCGGCTGATCGACGCCGGCGTCGACCTGATCGTGGTTGATACTGCGCACGGCCATTCCTCGCGCGTGCTGGAAGCGGTTAACCGCATCAAGAAGCGCTCCAACTCCGTGCAGGTGATCGCCGGCAACGTCGCCACCACCGAAGGCACGCAGGCGCTGATCGATGCCGGCGCGGACTGCGTCAAGGTCGGCATCGGACCGGGCTCGATCTGTACCACCCGCATCGTTGCCGGCGTCGGCGTGCCGCAGCTCACCGCGATCATGGACGCGGTGGAAGCGGCGAAGAAGGCCGACATTCCGGTGATCGCCGACGGCGGCATCAAGTTCTCCGGCGACCTCGCCAAGGCGATCGCGGCGGGTGCCGACGTCGTCATGGTCGGCTCGCTGCTGGCCGGCACCGACGAGACGCCCGGCGAAGTGTTCCTGTGGCAGGGCCGCTCCTACAAGGCCTATCGCGGCATGGGCTCGGTCGGCGCGATGGCGCGCGGCTCGGCCGACCGCTATTTCCAGCAAGATATCAAGGATACGCTCAAGCTGGTGCCGGAAGGCATCGAGGGGCAGGTGCCCTACAAAGGGCCGGTCGGCAACGTGATGCATCAGCTCGCCGGTGGCTTGCGCGCGGCGATGGGTTATGTCGGGGCGAAGACCATTCCCGAATTCCACGACAAGGCCCGGTTCGTCCGCATCACCAGCGCGGGCCTGCGCGAAAGCCATGTCCACGACGTCACTATCACCCGCGAAAGCCCGAATTATCCGGGCGGCGTGTAGCAGCGGTTGTCGTTACACATGAAAACACCGCCATAACGCTCTGTTTTGGCGAAATTTTCCGCATGGATATTCCGGTTTCCCCTCTGCGGTAAAACGCGGTAGGATCACCGGGCGGGACACCGTCGTTCCGTGTCAGAACATGGAATCGCGGTTGTCATGTACGAATGGACGGACGAACGGCTCGAAGCTCTCTCCACGCCTGAGTTGAAGAATCTGCTCGGCAATGCGGAGCGCAAATCCGCCGACGATCTGGCCGCCAAATGCAAGGCGGTGCTTGAGACGCGCAACGCGTTGAAGCCGAACCGCATCGCCAAGCCGCGCACCGAACTGAAAGAATTCGAGCACAGCGTCGCCGACCAGATTGCCGCCGTCGGCAAGGAACTGGCCGGAAAGTACGATCTCTCCGAAGAGACGGCGAAGGCGCGCTCGGCCGACGTCAAGGGATTCCGCGCCCACAAGCTGCTCGACTCCAAGGGCTCCGCCAAGCTCGGCGGCATGCAGCGCGACGGCTCGGTCGCGATCGAGCGTTACATCTCCTATCGGCGCGGCAACGACACCGTCTATCTCGGTGTCTTCCTGCTCAAGGACGCACCGCTTGAGGATCACGAATTTCATGTGCTGGCACCGGCCGCATTGCTGACGGGCGCCAAACCCGTCGCCGAGATCCGCCCGACTGCGACCGAAAAGCAGAAGCAGCCCGCCGGCGCCGGCCTTGCTTTCAAGGACCTCGCTTCGGCGATCGCCGCCTTCGATGCTGCGCTGGCCAAGATCACCGCCTGACCGCTATCGTCGCGGCTAGCGCTGCGTCCATCAAATACTGTTCAGAGGAAACGTCATGTCCCAGTCCGCCAAGCGTATCGTTCTGGCTTCCCGCCCGGTGGGCGAGCCGACACCGGCCAACTTCCGCCTCGAGGATTACGCCGTGCCGACGCCGGGCGACGGCGAGGTGTTGCTGCGGACGATCTGGCTATCGCTCGACCCCTACATGCGGGGCCGCATGGATGACGGCCCGTCCTATTCCGCGCCCGTGCCGATCGACGGCGTGATGGAAGGCGGAACGGTCTGCGAGGTGGCGACCTCCAACAACCCCGGCTTCGCCAAGGGCGACATCGTGCTGGCCCATACCGGCTGGCAGCAATACGCGCTGTCGAACGGCAAGGGGCTGCGCAAGATCGATCCGACCATCGCGCCGATCTCGACGGCCGTGGGCATTCTCGGCATGCCGGGCATGACCGCCTACACCGGGCTTCTCGCTATCGGCAATCCGCAGCCGGGCGAGACGGTGGTGGTCGCCGCCGCTTCGGGCGCGGTCGGCTCGGCGGTCGGGCAGATCGCGAAGATCAAGGGCGCGCGGGCGGTCGGCATTGCCGGCGGCAAGGAGAAGTGCGCTTACGTCAAGAATGAACTCGGCTTCGACGAATGCATCGACCACCGCGATCCCGACCTGCGGGCGCGGGTGAAGGAAGCCTGTCCGAAGGGCATCGACGTCTATTTCGAGAACGTCGGCGGCAAAGTGTTCGACGCCGTGCTGCCGCGCTTCAACGATTTCGCGCGCATTCCGGTGTGCGGCCTGATCGCCGACTACAACACCATTTTCGGCAAGGACACGCCGACGCCGCCGTGGGCCAACACCATCATGCGGCAGATCCTGGTCAAGCGTCTCAACTTCCGCGGCTTTATCGTCCGCGATTTCGCCGCGATGTATCCGGACTTCATCCGCGACATGTCGCAGTGGCTGCGCGAGGGCAAGATCAAGCACAAGGAGTTCGTCACCGAAGGACTCGAGAACGCGCCGCAGGCGTTCATGGGCCTGCTGAAGGGCGCCAACTTCGGCAAGCAGCTCGTCCGCGTCGGTCCCGACAAGGCCTAGTCGGGCGACCGCGCGCCACGCGCAACAGAACGGAGACCCGCGATGTCCGTCCAGATGGTGTTGCTGCCGGTGTTCGTGCTCGTGGGGCTGACTTTCGCGCTGCTGCTGATGATGGCGGGAGTACGAACCCGCGCGCTGACCTCGGGCGAGGTGACCTTCAAGGATATCGCGCTCGGCCGCAACTGGCCGGATCGCGCCACGCAGATCGGCAACTGCTTCAACAACCAGTTTCAGTTGCCGCTGCTGTTCTATGTGCTGGTCGCCATCGCGTTGCCGCTGCGCCGCGCCGATCTGGTGTTCGTGCTGCTGTCGTGGGTGTTCGTCGTCACGCGCTTCGCCCACGCCGGCATCTTCGTCACCAGCAACGACGTGCGGCAGCGTTCGCTGGTCTGGTTCGCCGGCGTCCTTGTGCTGATGGCGATGTGGCTGTACTTCGCACTGCGCCTTTTGCTTTTGCTCTAGCGGCGCTTTACCGAGGATTGTCATGACACCGGGCGCAAGGCTCGCCGCAGCCATTGAAGTCATTTCCGCCATCGATGCGCAGCGGGTGCCGGCGGCCAAGGCGCTGAAGGAATGGGGCACGGCGCATCGCTTCGCCGGCTCCGGCGATCGCGCGGCGATCTCCGGGCTGGTGTTCGACGTGCTGCGCCGTAAGGCGTCCAGCGCCTGGATCATGGACGACGACACGCCGCGCGCGCGGGTGTTCGGCATGATGAAGCTGGAGCGCGGCGTCACGGCCGACGCGCTCGCCGCGCTATGCGACGGCTCGCGCTTCGCCCCCGATACGCTGTCGCCGGCCGAGCGCCACGCGCTGACCGTGCGCACCATCGAGGGCGCGCCGGCTCCGGTCGCGGGCGACTATCCGGAATGGATGGACGACCACCTGGCGGAGGTGTTCGGCGACGATCGCGTGGCGGAAGCCGCCGCCATGGCGCGCCGCGCGCCGCTCGACCTGCGCGTCAACACGCTGAAGACGAAGCGCGAGAAGGCGGCGGCTTCGCTGGCCCATCTCGGCGCCAAGCCGACGCGGTGGTCGCCCTGGGGGCTGCGGATCGTGCTCGGCGCCGATGCGCGCAATCCCGGCATCCACGCCGAGGAAGATTTCCTTAAAGGCGGCGTCGAGGTGCAGGACGAGGGCTCGCAACTCGCGACGTTGTTCTCGGGTGCGAAACCCGGCGAGCAGGTAATCGACCTTTGCGCCGGCGCGGGCGGCAAGACGCTGGCGCTAGCGGCGATGATGCAGGGCAAGGGCCGGCTGATCGCCACCGACGGCGACAAGCGGCAACTCGCCCCTATCCATGAGCGGCTGTCGCGCGCCGGGGTCCACAACGCCGAGGTGCGCGCGCCGAAGGGCGACGTGGACCCGTTGTCCGACATCCGGGCTTCCGCCGATCTGGTGCTGATCGACGCACCCTGCACCGGCACCGGCACCTGGCGGCGCAACCCGGACGCCAAGTGGCGCATCCGCCCCGGCGCGCTGGAGGTTCGGCTCAAGGCGCAGGCCGAGGTGCTGGACCGCGCCGCGCCGCTGGTGAAGCCGGGCGGCCGCATCGTCTACGTCACCTGCTCGGTGCTGTCGGCCGAGAACAACGCGCAGATCCGCGCTTATCTCGCCCGCCATCCGGAGTTTTCGGTGCTGCCGCCGGCGCAGGTCGCGGGCCCGTTATGGGACAAGGCCGAGGATTTCCTCGCCGCCGTCCTGCAAAGCCCGGAAGGGCTGTTGATGACGCCGCGCCGCACCGGCACCGACGGTTTCTTCGTGGCCGTGTTGCGCAAGGCGGGGTAGTTGACTTCGTCACGCCCGGGGCACAGCCGTTCAAAGAACGGCGTCGCTTCGCTCGCCTATGTCCCGGGCATCCACGTCTGCCTGTCGATCGGCCGCTGGAATAAAGGCGTGGATGGCCGGGACAGGCCCGGCCACGACGGTTTCCCGGCTTGCGAGCCCGCCCCCGGTCGCGTATCTCCTGCCCATGACAGCACACAGCCAGACGAGCGCGGCGGCCACGGACATCGCGGCCGCGCACGAAAAAATTCTCATCATCGATTTCGGATCGCAGGTGACGCAACTGATCGCGCGGCGGGTGCGCGAGGAGGGCGTCTATTCCGAGATCGTGCCGTTCCAGAAGGCCGAAGCCGCCTTCCGCGAGATGAAGCCCAAGGGCGTCATTCTGTCGGGCGGCCCCGCATCGGTGCTCGACAACGACGCGCCGTCGGCGCCGCTGTCGGTGCTCACTGCCGGCGTGCCGGTACTCGGCATCTGCTATGGCGAGCAGACCATGGCGCAGCAACTCGGCGGCACCGTCGAAGGCGGGCACCATCGCGAGTTCGGCCGCGCCGCCATCGAAGTCATCGACGACTGCGCGCTGTTCGAGGGCGTCTGGCGGAAGGGCGGCAGGTATGACGTCTGGATGAGCCACGGCGATCGCGTCACCAAACTGCCGGATGGTTTTCGCGCCGTGGCGAAGGCGGCCGGCTCGCCGATCTCGGTGATCGCCGACGACAAGCGCAAGTTCTACGCGATGCAGTTCCACCCCGAGGTGGTGCATACGCCGGACGGCGCAAAGCTGTTGCGTAACTTCGTGCGTAAGGTGGTCGGCCTCAAGGGCGACTGGACCATGCGCGCCTTCCGCGAGGAAGCGATCGAAAAGATCCGCGCGCAGGTCGGCAAGGGCAAGGTGATCTGCGGCCTTTCCGGTGGCGTCGATTCATCCGTCGCGGCGATCCTCATTCATGAGGCGATCGGCGACCAGCTCACCTGCGTGTTCGTCGATCACGGCATGCTGCGCAAGGACGAGGCGAAAAGCGTCGTCGACATGTTCCGGAATCACTACAACATCCCGCTGGTGCACGTGGACGCCTCGCAACAGTTCCTCGGCGAACTCGACGGCGTCACCGATCCGGAGGTGAAGCGCAAGACCATCGGCCGGCTGTTCATCGACGTGTTCGAGACCGAAGCGAAGCGGATCGGCGGCGCCGATTTTCTCGCGCAGGGCACGCTCTATCCCGACGTGATCGAGAGCGTGTCGTTCACCGGCGGCCCGTCGGTCACGATCAAGTCGCATCACAACGTCGGCGGCCTGCCGGCGCGCATGAACATGAAGCTGGTGGAGCCGCTACGCGAACTCTTCAAGGACGAGGTGCGCGCGCTCGGCCGCGAACTCGGGCTGCCCGACATCTTCGTCGGGCGCCATCCGTTCCCGGGGCCGGGCCTCGCGATCCGCTGTCCCGGCGAGATCACGCGCGAAAAGCTCGACATCCTGCGCGACGCGGATGCGATCTACATCGACCAGATCCGCAAGGCGGGTCTCTACGACACCATCTGGCAAGCGTTTGCGGTGTTGCTGCCGGTGAAGACAGTGGGCGTGATGGGCGACGGCCGCACGTATGAATACGTCGTCGGCCTGCGCGCGGTGACCTCGACCGACGGCATGACCGCGGACTTCTATCCGTTCGACATGAAATTCCTCGGCGAAACCGCAACCCGCATCATCAACGAAGTGAAGGGCGTCAACCGCGTCGTCTACGACGTGACGAGCAAGCCGCCCGGCACGATCGAGTGGGAGTGAGTGGGAGTGCTGCAGAGTAAAGTCGGCTAAAGCGGCGTATGATAGGATGGTAGTCGATAGTGTTCGTGTCGCTCTGAGAGCTGCAAACTGCGCGGCCGTGGACCGCATGCGAAAGATCTAAGATCCATCAAGGCCAGCTAAGAGCTTCCGGGCGCGCGCCTGCATGGCAGGGCTTCCACTTTGGAGAATATCCGCCAAGATCCTCGGCAATTGTCTGCGCAGGACTCGATCGTTCTGCGCAAAGTCCGCCAATGCCTGCATGGCAAAAGTCTTCACGATCTTGCTGGGGTCGTTGAGGTAGTCAAACATGACTCTCACCGCGACACGATGCTCGACGGCACCGAGCGTTAGGCGCGGAAGCATTTGCGCCAGATGCCAGCGCAACTCTTTCTCCGTGGCACGCGCCGCAAGTTTGATGAGGACTTTCTTATGCGGCTTAAGCCATTCAGGGTGGAGGGCCGATACCTTTTCCGCGACATCCGCGCACCGCATACGCACGAGGGGATCGGCGTTAGACAGGCCGGCGATGACCTCGACCAGTTTTGACGGATCCGCCAGCACGTGCTGCGCCACCGTGCCTGCATTGCCGATCGATCTCCGATCGCCCCCCGCCAGTTGATCGAGAAACGCGCTCACGCGCGATCGAGGGAGCCGCCATGTGCTCCCTGGCCTACCGCCCCCATGCCCAATGCGATGATCGGGATGAGGAGATAACGCAGACCGATGTCATAGAGATAGAGCAAGAACGACATTTTGAAGAACGCTACGAGCACGACGAGATCGAGGAGAACGTTGATCGCGAGCCAATAGAGTCCGAGGATCAATCCCGATGCCGGCGAGGCGAGGTTACGCCGAAAGGCTACGACAAGTAACCCTACGCCCACGAGCCCGCCGACTACAACCATGATCGACTTGAATAGAGGCTGTGAAATCAGAAGCTGGCCCGTGCGGTCAAAAAACAGGAGCGAAGCGAGAAACGGAATAAGCCAGGATACGACGCCCAGCAGAGTCGTGCGAACAGTGATTGCGCCATGCATGGAGATTGTTCCATTCCCGCTGAGGCTCAACCTTCATTGTGCATAGCCGGAATTGGGCGGTCAGGGCGTTGATCTGGGTCAATGTCATCAATCAGACGGAGAAAGGTGAACCCGGGACGTCGATATCCCGGCCCTCAGGTTCAAGCACTGTCGCGCGCCGAAGTGACGAGCTTGCACTGCGCCGCCGGCAACTGCCTTGGGTTCGGATCGACAAGGAATATGTCTTCGATGTCGAGGCGGTCGGCTGGGTGAAGCGCTGCCCCAATCCTATGCCGGGACCGAGCGAGATTGAAATCCGGCCGCTGTATGAACTGGCGGATCTGCTATCGGGTTCTGACGCCGGCGACAGGCCGTGACGGTATCTGGTCCCGACGCGGCCTGCCGATCCGGGCCACGCATCGGACGTGGCCCATCAGATACATGGTCGCCGTCAGGCGATCATCGGATTGCGGGCGTCGGCAACCGGCGTTGCGCTGGCCGGTTCGCTCTTGCTCTCGGCCGGGTTGGCCGGCAGTTGCACGATGGCTGCCCGTTGTCCCGGAACCAGATCGGTCAGCAGCACGATGGTGCCGTTCGAGAATTCGAGGGCGTCGTGATGGTGCATCGGGCTGTCGAGGTCGACCTGGCGGAAGCGCGCCAACCGGGCGCCGACGCTCTGATGGAACATCATACGCTCGCGTCGCACATCGGCTTCGAACGCAATCTCGGTCCCCGGTCGCAGGCAGACGGCGACCCTCGGATTATCCAGCCCTGAAAAGCCTCGCGTCGAGGTCAGATCAAATCGGGTCGTGACGAGGGTTTCGCCTGCGACGGCTGCACGCGATGCGACCGCGTGTAAGCTGTAATCGCACATGGGATGCGCTCCTATGATCGCCACCCAGCAAATCCGCAACGCGCCGCGCTGCCTTTGGTTGCTAGGTCACGCAGAAGAAATTTTCGACCGTCACCGCCGCGTCGTGACGCGGATGCTGGTCGCCATGGTGGCCGGCGGCGCTCGATGATGGGGTAATATTCCTTGTTGCGGCAGCCGCGGTAGCTTCGATCCGGCCTCGCATCGAATCGGGTCGCGATGTCCGCGATTGTGCACAACCGGTTTGCGGTTGACGGGTCACCAGCTAAAAGGAGCGCCCCGACGGCTCATCCCATGGGTGAAACGCGCATGAGCGTGACGATCTACGGCATCAAGAACTGCGACACGATGAAGAAGGCCCGCGCGTGGCTCGACGCGCACGGCGTTGCTTATCACTTCCACGATTACAAGCAGGACGGCATCGACAAGGCGCGCCTTGCGGGATGGGTCGGCAAGGTCGGCTGGGAGACCTTGCTCAATCGCGCCGGCACCACCTTTCGCAAGCTCCCCGAGTCCGACAAAGCCAATCTCGACGAACGCCGCGCCATGGCGCTGATGCTGGCGCAACCGTCGATGATCAAGCGTCCGGTTCTGGAGAAGGCCGGCAAGCTCGTGGTCGGTTTCAAGCCGGACAATTACCTGAGCGAGATCGCGCCGAAGCGCTGAGATCGCGCGGCGGCGAGTTCGGTCCGGCGGGACGCCTGACCGGGCGATGAAAGATGGCGCTCGTCCGCCGCACTGGACGCCGCGCTCGGCCCCGACTAAGGGCTAATATCGATCGTGATGGACCGTGCGTGCTTTGTGCCTTGCGCTGGTGCGGGCAAAAGCGGCATATTCCGGAGCAATAGGCCAGCCGGTGATAGTTCCCAGAACATTGTCGGGAAGGCTGTTGACACAATTCGGTCACGCGTGGGACACAGCGCGCGAAGGCTGAGGGGGAAATTAATTGGCCGATGAGTTCATTCTCGAAACCCAGGGACTGACCAAAGAGTTCGCCGGGTTTCTAGCGGTTCGCGACGTCAATCTGAAGATACGTCGCGGCAGCATTCATGCGTTGATCGGACCCAACGGGGCCGGCAAGACGACGTGCTTCAATCTTCTGACCAAGTTCTTGCAGCCGACCGCGGGGCGGATCGTCTACAAGGGCAAGGACATCACGTCGATGGCGCCCGCCGACGTGGCGCGGCTCGGCCTCGTGCGCTCGTTTCAGATTTCGGCGGTGTTTCCGCACCTGACCGCGCTGGAGAATGTCCGCGTGGCGCTGCAACGCCAGCACGGCGCATCGTTCGATTTCTGGCGTTCCAAGTCGGTGCTCGACCGTTTCAACCCGCGCGCGAAGGAATTGCTCGAGGACGTCGGCCTGAGCGAGTTCGCCGACACCCAGGCGGTCGAAATGCCTTACGGCCGCAAGCGGGCGCTGGAGATCGCGACCACGCTGGCGCTCGATCCCGAAATGATGCTGCTGGATGAGCCGATGGCCGGCATGGGCCACGAGGACATCGACAAGATCGCGGCGCTGATCAAGCGCATCTCGGCCAAGTACACCATCCTGATGGTAGAACATAATCTGAACGTGGTGGCGAACCTGTCGGATGTCATCACGGTGCTGACGCGCGGCAAGGTTCTGGCGGAAGGCGTCTATGCCGACCTGACCAAGGACGAGCGCGTCAAGGAAGCGTATCTGGGGGCGGGTCATGGTTGATGTGAAGACGGCGCCCAATGCTTCGGCAGGATCGGCTCCGGCCAAGGCGGCTTCGGGAGCCTCGCTGCTGGAAATCCGCGATCTTCAGGCCTGGTACGGCGAATCCCACGTTCTCCACGGCATCAATTTCGATGTGAAAACCGGCGAGGTGGTGACCTTGCTCGGCCGCAACGGCGCCGGCAAGACGTCGACCTTGAAGTCGATCATGGGCATGATTCCGAAGCGCACCGGTTCGGTCCGCTTCGACGGCCACGAACTGATCAAGATGCCGTCCGACAAGATTGCGCGTCTCGGCGTCGCGATCTGTCCGGAGGAGCGCGGCATCTTCGCCAGCCTCAACGTCCACGAAAACCTGATGCTGCCGCCGACCGTGCGCAGCGGCGGATTGTCGACCGAACAGATTTTCGAACTGTTTCCGAACCTGAAGGAACGGCTGTCATCGAGCCAAGGCACCAAGCTGTCCGGCGGCGAGCAGCAGATGCTGGCGATTGCCCGCATCCTGCGCACCGGCGCGCGCTTCCTGATGCTCGACGAGCCGACCGAAGGTCTCGCGCCCGTCATCATCCAGCAGATCGGCCGCACCATTCAGCGGTTGAAGTCGGAAGGCTTCACGATCCTGCTGGTCGAACAGAATTTCCGCTTCGCATCCACGGTGGCGGATCGTTTCTACATCGTCGAGCATGGCAAGGTGATCGATGGCTTCGCCAACTCCGAACTGCAGGCGAACATGGATAAGCTCCATACCTATCTTGGCGTGTAGGACAACGAAGAAAAACCGGGAGGAGATATGAACAAGAAACTATCGGCTTTGATGCTGGGAACGGCGCTTGCGCTGGCGACCGGCACCGGCGCGTTCGCGGGCGACAAGGTCGTCAAGATCGGCGTGCTCAACGACATGTCGGGTCTTTACGCCGACCTGGCGGGACCGGGATCGGTGATCGCCGCGCAGATGGCGGTCGAGGATTCCGGCCTGACCAAGAAGGGCTGGAAGATCGACGTGATCTCCGCAGACCACCAGAACAAGCCGGACATCGGCGTCAACATCGCGCGCCAATGGATCGACGTCGACAAGGTCGACGTTCTCGCGGACGTGCCGACCTCGTCGGTCGCGCTCGCGGTCTCGAACCTCGCGAAGGAAAAGAACTCCCTTCTGCTCGATTCCGGTGCGGGCACCTCGGACCTCACCAACAAGGCCTGTTCGCCCAACACCATTCACTGGACCTACGACACCTACACGCTGGCGCACGGCACCGGCACGGCGCTGACAAAATCCGGCGGCAACACCTGGTTCTTCCTGACCGCGGACTATGCGTTCGGCGCCGCGCTCGAGCGTGACACCACCGCGGCGGTCGAGGCCGCGGGCGGAAAGGTCGTCGGCGCGGTCAAGCATCCGCTGAACACGGCCGACTTTTCCTCCTTCCTGCTTCAGGCGCAGGCCTCGAAGGCCAAGGTCATCGGTTTGGCCAATGCCGGCGGCGACACCGTCAACGCGATCAAGCAGGCGGCGGAATTCGGCATCACCAGCGGCGGCCAGAAGCTCGCCAGCCTCTTGATGTTCATTTCGGACGTCCACGCGCTCGGACTGAAGACGGCCAAGGGCCTCAACCTGACCGAGACCTTCTACTGGGACTTGAACGACGGCACCCGCGCGTTCTCCAAGCGTTTCCAGGAGCGCATGAAGAACCATGCGATGCCGACGATGATACAGGCCGGCGTCTATTCGTCGCTGCTGCATTACTTCAAGGCGCTGGACTCGCTCGGCGAGAATCCGCATGACGGCGCGAAGATGGTCGCCAAGATGAAGACCATGCCGACCGACGATCCGGTGTTCGGCAAGGGATCGATCGAGCCGAACGGCCGCGTGTTGCATCCGGCCTATCTGTTCGAAGTGAAGTCGCCGTCGGAATCCAAGGGCCCGTGGGACTACTACAAGCTGGTCGCGACCATTCCGGCCAACGAAGCGTTCACGCCGCTCGACAAGAGCACGTGCCCGCTGTTGAAGAAGTAAGTTAGCGACGCCCGGCAGCGCCGCTGCCGGGCGGATTTATTCAAAGATGTCGGCGGGAAGATTATGCAGGCTCTATACGCCCAACTTCTGGTTGGATTGATCAACGGCTCGTTCTACGCGCTGTTGAGTCTCGGTCTGGCCGTGATTTTCGGAATGCTCAACATCATCAACTTCGCGCACGGCGCGTTGTATATGATGGGGGCGTTCTGTGCGTACTTTCTGCTCAACGGCCTCGGCCTGAACTACTGGTACGCACTGGTGATCGCGCCGGTCGCCGTCGGTATCTTCGGCATGGTGCTGGAGCGCACGCTGCTGAAATGGCTGGCGGGGCTCGATCACCTTTACGGCCTGCTGCTGACGTTCGGCATCGCGCTGATCATCCAGGGCGTGTTCCAGAATTACTTCGGCTCGTCGGGCTTGCCTTATGCGATTCCGTCGCAGCTTCAGGGCGGCATGAACCTCGGCTTCATGTTCCTGCCGATCTATCGCGGCTGGGTGGTGGTGTTCTCCCTCGTGGTGTGTCTCGCCACCTGGTATCTGATCGAGCGCACCCGGCTCGGCGCTTACCTGCGCGCCGCCACTGAAAATCCGAATCTGGTCCGCGCGTTCGGCATCAACGTGCCGCGGATGATCACCTTGACCTATGGCCTCGGCATCGGCCTCGCGGCGCTCGCCGGCGTGCTGTCGGCGCCGATCAATCAGGTGCGGCCGCTGATGGGCGCCGATCTGATCATCGTGGTGTTCGCCGTGGTGGTGATCGGCGGCATGGGCTCGATCATGGGATCGGTCATCACCGGCTTCGCGCTCGGTGTCGTCGAGGGATTGACCAAGTATTTCTACCCCGAGGCTTCCAACACCGTGGTCTTCGTGCTGATGGTGCTGGTGCTGCTGGTGAAGCCGACGGGATTGACAGGACGGGCGACTTAACATGTCAGTGATCACCGAGAACTCCACCCCGGCCTCCGGACGCGGAATTCGCGACGAAATGGTGGCGTTCGTCATCATGGCGGCGCTGCTGGCGGCGGTGCCGTTCAGCGGCATCTATCCGTTCTTCGTCATGCAGGCGTTGTGCTTCGCGCTGTTCACCTGCGCCTTCAACCTGCTGATCGGCTACGGCGGCCTGCTGTCGTTCGGCCACGCCATGTTCCTCGGCACCGCCGGCTATTTCACCGCCCATGCACTGAAAGTGTGGGGCGTGTCGCCGGAGATCGGCATCGTCGTCGGTACCGCCGGAGCCTGCGCGCTGTCGATCGTCACCGGCTGGATCTCGATCCGCCGCCAGGGCATCTACTTCGCGATGATCACGCTGGCGCTGTCGCAACTCGTGTTCTTCGTCTACTTGCAGACACCGTTCACTCACGGCGAAGACGGCATCCAGGGCATCCCGCAAGGCATGCTGTTCGGGCTGTTCGATCTCTCCAAGCCGACGATCCTGTACTACGTTATTCTCGTGGCCTTCCTGCTGGCCTTCCTGCTGATCTTCCGCGCCATCAATTCGCCGTTCGGCGAGGTGCTGAAGGCGATCCGCGAGAACGAGCCGCGCGCGATTTCGCTCGGCTACAAGACCGACCACTACAAGCTGATGGCCTTCATCCTCTCGGGTACGCTGTCGGGCTTCGCCGGATCGCTGAAGGTGTTCGTGGCGCAGAACGCCTCGCTTACCGACGTGCACTGGACGATGTCAGGCGAAATCGTGCTGATGGCCCTGATCGGCGGTCTCGGCACCGTGTTCGGCCCGGTGGTCGGCGCCTTCATCATCGTCGCCATGCAGCAATATCTCGCCGGCTTCGGCCAGTGGGTGACGGTGATCCAGGGCGTGATCTTCGTGGTCTGCGTGCTGACCTTCCGCCGCGGCATCGTCGGCGAGATCGCGGCCCTTTTCAAACGCTCGCTGTAACATCCGATCGTCATTGCGAAGCAATTGACCTTTCCTCTCCCTCTCTCGCTTGCGGGGGAGGGTCGGGGTCGGGGCATTTTTGGATTGCTTCGCCGCTCGCGCTGCTTGCAATGATGAATAAATGAGGTTCACCGAACGGCCTCATCGCACTCCCGCCGGGGTGCGATTGAGCAGGCTTCGGATCCGCGCCAATTCCAATGATTTGGCGGTATTTGCGCATTCCGATCCCTTGCCGCGGGCGGGAATGCTTTTCCGTGCATAGCGTGCATATGTTGTGATCGATGGGCTCGGCTGCCGCCGGGGCGATTGCGCGCGGTCCGAAGAAGTGTTTTATGACAACGCAATGACGCGCCGTCGCTTGTCGATGGCCTGTCGCATCGGGGGTCGAGACGTCCTGTCTCGGCATTTGGCCCGGACGGCGGCGCGGTCTTGAGGCGGGCACGCCGGTCGCATGACGGTGTTGGCGCGTCAACCGGGTACCGCCAACCGAATGGCCGGGGATTAACAATGCTACGCTGGTTTAGAGCTCTGCTGCCCAGGGAAGAGAAGTTCTTTGCCCTGTTCGCCCGCCATGCCCAGGTCGCGGTGCAGGGCGCGCAGGCGTTGCAAGGCATGCTTGAGGGCGGCGAGGAAACGCCGGTCTATTGCCAGCGCGTCAACCAGTTCGAGGGCGACGCCGACGGCATCACCCGCGAGGTGCTGACCGCGGTGCGTCGTACTTTCATCACCCCGTTCGACCGCGTCGACATCAAGAACCTGATCACGGCGATGGACGACGCCGTCGACCAGATGCAGCAGACCGCCAAGGCCGTGGTGCTGTTCGAGGTGCGTCAGTTCGAGCCGCCGATGCGCGAGATCGGTACGCTGATCGCCGAATGCGCCAACCTGGTCGGCCGCGCCGTGCCGTTGCTGCAATCGATCGGCGATAACGTGACCATGCTCACCGCGATCACCGAAGAACTCGGCAAGCTGGAAGGCCGCGTCGACGATCTGCACGACATCGGCCTCAAGGAACTGTTCCTCAAGCATCGCAATGCCAACGCCATGGACTTCATCGTCGGCGCCGAGATTTACGATCATCTCGAGAAAGTGGCGGACCGTTTCGACGACGTCGCCAACGAGATCAACAGCATCGTCATCGAGCAGGTGTAGGGCAGGGGCCGCCGGGTGGACGCCACGATTGCTTTTCCGGTTCTGGTTGGCCTGATCGCGGTCGCGCTGCTGTTCGACTTCCTGAACGGTTTGCACGACGCCGCCAATTCGATTGCCACCATCGTGTCGACGCGGGTGCTGCGGCCGCAATACGCGGTGTTCTGGGCGGCGTTCTTCAATTTCGTCGCGTTCCTGGTGTTCGGGCTGCATGTCGCCAACACCATCGGCACCGGCATCATCGCGCCGGAGATCATCACGCCCGCGGTGATCTTCGCGGCGCTGGTCGGCGCCATCGTCTGGAATCTGGTGACTTGGGCGCTCGGCATTCCCTCCAGCTCCTCGCACGCGCTGATCGGCGGTCTGGTCGGGGCGGGTGTCGCCAAGGCCGGCCTCGTCGCCGTGGTGTGGAGCGGGCTTTCCATGACCTTGCTTGCCATCGTGCTGTCGCCGGTCGTGGGATTTCTGCTCGCGCTGGTGCTGGTGGCAATCGTGACCTGGGCTTCGGCCCGGTCCACCCCGTTCGCGGTGGATCGGGCGTTCCGGATTTTCCAGTTCTTTTCCGCGTCGCTGTATTCGCTCGGCCACGGCGGCAACGACGCGCAAAAGACCATGGGCATCATCGCCGTGCTGCTCTATTCGCAGGGCCATCTCGGCGGCGAATTCAGCGTGCCGTTCTGGGTGGTGCTGGCGTGCCAGTCGGCGATGGCGCTCGGTACGCTGCTCGGCGGCTGGCGCATCGTCCGCACCATGGGGCTGCGCATCACCCGCCTGACGCCGATGCAGGGTTTTTGCGCCGAGACCGGCGGCGCGGCGACGCTGTTCCTGGCGACCTTCCTCGGCGTCCCGGTCTCGACCACCCACACCATTACCGGCGCCATCGTCGGCGTCGGCGCGGCGCGGCGCGTCTCGGCGGTGCGCTGGAATGTCGCCAGTTCGATCGTTTATGCCTGGGTGATCACCGTGCCGGCCTCGGCGCTGGTGGCGGCGCTGGCCTATTGGGCCGTGTCGATGCTGCGGTAACTTGTCAGGTCACCAGCTTGAGCCCGACGATGCCGGCGACGATCAGCCCGATCGCGCCGAGCCGCGCCGCGGTGGCCGGGTCGCCGAACAGCACGATGCCGAGAATGGCGGTGCCGACCGCGCCGATCCCGGTCCAGACCGCATAGGCGGTGCCGACCGGCAAAGTCTTCAGCGCGAGGCCGAGCAGCACCACGCTGAGCGTCATCGCACCGAGCGTCAGCACCGACGGCACGAGGCGGGTGAAGCCCTCGGTGTATTTCAGGCCGATGGCCCAGCCGATCTCCATCAAGCCGGCAATGAACAGGATGTACCAGGCCATGAGGCCCTCCTAACATGTTAGGCAGGGCCGTCCCCGCGATGACCGAATGAACCGGAGGGTCGTCCCTCCGCCGGGGAAATATGGGGCGGCCGGAACCGGCTGGCAACCCACCGCGATCGGCACGGAAACTCCTTGATCCCGCCCGCATTCCCTGCCACAGGCTCGCCCCATGACCGATATCGCTACCGCAACCGAACCACGCCCGGCGCTGGCCGCCGAAGTGGCGCGCCGCCGCACCTTCGCGATCATCTCGCATCCCGACGCCGGCAAGACCACGCTGACCGAAAAGCTGTTGCTGTTCGGCGGCGCCATCAATCTCGCCGGGCAGGTCAAGGCCAAGGGCGAGCGCCGCAACACGCGCTCCGACTGGATGAAGATCGAGCGCGACCGCGGCATCTCCGTCGTCACCTCGGTGATGACCTTCGAGTTCGACGGCCTCGTCTTCAACCTGCTCGACACGCCGGGCCACGAGGACTTCTCCGAGGACACCTATCGCACGCTCACCGCGGTCGACTCCGCCGTCATGGTGATCGACGCCGCGAAGGGCATCGAGGACCGCACGCGAAAGCTGTTCGAGGTCTGCCGGCTGCGCGACATCCCGATCATCACCTTCATCAACAAGATGGACCGCGAGAGCCGCGACACCTTCGACCTGCTCGACGAAATCGAGAAGACCTTGGCGCTCGACACCACGCCGATGACCTGGCCGGTCGGGCGCGGCCGCGATTTCCTCGGCACCTACGACATCGCAACCGGCGGCATTCGCCTGCTGGAAGGCGGCGGGGCCAAGACCGGCGCGGCGGAGCAGATCGCCATCGACGATCTCGCCGCGCGCAATCCGAACCTCAACCTCGACGAGGTGAAGGAAGAACTGGCGCTCGCGACCGAAGCCTGCAAGCCGTTCGACCTCGCCGCGTTCCGCGAAGGCCATCTCACGCCGGTGTATTTCGGCTCGGCGCTGCGCAATTTCGGCGTCGGCGATCTGCTCGAAGGCCTGGGCAAATTCGCGCCGCCGCCGCGCGCGCAGGAAAGCAGCCAGCGCCTGGTGCAGGCGGACGAACCGAAGATGACGGCCTTCGTGTTCAAGATCCAGGCCAACATGGACCCGAACCATCGCGACCGCATCGCCTTCGCGCGGCTGTGCTCGGGCAAGCTGACGCGGGGCATGAAGGCGAAGCTGGTGCGCACCGGCAAGCCGATGCCGCTGTCGTCACCGCAATTCTTCTTCGCGCAGGACCGCGCCATCGCGGACGAGGCTTATGCCGGCGATGTCGTCGGCATTCCCAACCATGGCACCCTGCGCATCGGCGATACGCTGACCGAAGGCGAGGATGTGTCGTTCGTCGGCGTGCCCAGCTTCGCGCCGGAAATCGTCCGCCGCGTGCGACTCACCGATGCGATGAAGGCGAAGAAGCTGAAGGAAGCCTTGCAGCAGATGTCGGAGGAGGGCGTCGTCCAGGTGTTCCGCCCGCGCGACGGTGCGCCGGCGCTCGTCGGCGTGGTCGGCATGTTGCAGCTCGATGTGCTCAAGGCGCGGCTCGATGCCGAATACTCGCTGCCGGTGGAATTCGAGATTAGCGAATTTCAACTGGCGCGCTGGATCTCGTCGGACGATCCCAAGAAGCTCGACGCCTTCGTCGCCGCCAACAATTCCGGCGTCGCCGACGATGTCGACGGCGATCCGGTGTTCCTCGCCAAGAACGAGTTCTATCTCGGCTACACCCGCGAGCGCGCCGAAGGCATCGTGTTCTCCAACGTCAAGGACGTGAAGAAGACCGGCAAGGCGGGGTAGCGCGCGGCGTGATTTCGCAAGCTTTCGTCACGGCCGGGCTCGTCCCGGCCATCCACGTCTTTTACGCCAGTCGATCGCAAGAAAGACGTGGATGCCCGCGACAAGCGCGGGCATGACGACGGACAGGGCTTGGACGAGCTCTGCACCAGCCGAAGAAAAGAGGCCGGCGCGTGCGCCGGCCATGGAGTTTCGCCTTGGAGAGAGGTTAGCGCGACATGCCGCCCGGCGTCGTTCCGCCCGGCGCGGTGTCGCTATCGATGCCGGAGCCGTTGCGTTGCATCGCCCCTTCCGGGGCCGGCTTCACGCTCTTGCCGCTGCGGCTGCCGGCATGGTTCGCCGATCCGACGGTTCCGGAGCCGGTGCCTGCCTTGCCATGGGGCGTGGTGGTGGAGCTTCCCTGTTGCATTTTATGAGTCGGCTGCGGCGACGTCTGTGTCTGCGCCTGCGCGGCGGTCGCGGCAAGAGTGGCGATCGCAGCGGCGGTGGCGAGATATTTCAAGTTCATGCATTCAGCTCCATGGTGTTGATGGAGCGTTGATGCTTGACGGATGACGCGGTCATTCCGCGAAATTTCCAAGGTGATTGCGTGATGATGTTGCGGCGTCATCGTGAACGCGCGCAACGTGCATATCCGTCGCATGCTATACGGATGCGATGATGCGCAGGCCCGCGTACTGAAAGAATTCCGTCATTTCGAGGAGGCGGATTGAGTCAAATCCTCAAAACGTCGTCCGGCTGCTGCGGGCTTCGACGTTGCGCTTGATGGCCTCAAGCCCGAGGCGCGCTTCCTGGTCCATCCGCGCGATCACCTCAAGGCTCGGCGGTTTCGGCCGTGCGGGATTGCGCAGGGTGCGGGTGAACTGCGTGCCGCCTTCGACGCTTTCGCAATTATATTGCACCACCACCGGGCCCATGAACGAAGTCTGTGTCAGGCCGATCCACACATGCGGGACGTCGCAGGCGATCACCAGCCAGTCGAGTTCGACGTTGCCGGTGCGCGTGCTCCAGTATTCGTGAAACGTGTCGCCGAACCGCATCGGGCGATCATCGCAATCGATGTGATGCGATGTCGGCAGCCATTCGGGCCATGACTTCGGATTGGTGACGTAGTCGAACACCGCGACCGGCTTTGCCGCGATAACGATGGAATGGTGGCGCTCGAACGGATGCGTCATATGCGGCTGCCCTCGATGATTGGATCATCTGAAGGCAGCGCGGGAAGCGAGTCAAGCGGCGCGGCCGACGCGCTTCACATCGACCGGCGCACACGATCACGAGACGGTTTCAGGCCTTTCCGGGATACTTGTATTCCGGCGCGGCCTTCAACTTGCCGGCATCGGTGTCGATCTTCGCACTCCATGCATTCTTGTGGTTGTCGTAGCTGAGATCGATTGCCGACGGGGTGACGGCGACATAGTGGGTGTCGATCCCGAGGAATCCGCCGACGCTAAGCACGTAAGCCGTCACGTGCCCGTCGTTGTCGATGGCGATATCCTTGATCTCGCCGATGTCCTTGTTCTCCTGATTATAGACATTGGTGCCGATGATCTTCGAACTCAATTCCTCGCCCCGCGGAATCCGCACGAACAGGCCGTTGTCGGTGGACGCGGAAGGGGAGGGCTGGTTGTTGTTCATGGCGATGGTGGTGATTTCCGCCATGGAGTTCGGCGTGATGAACATCGAGACGGGGTTGCCGTCCTGATCCTTGGCGCTGACATAAAATGAGCCCGGCGCGACTTTCACGTCGGAGAAGCCGGATTGGTTGAGGTTCGCCAGCATTCGCTGCTGCAAGGTCTGCGTATCGCTCGCCGACGCAGCCCGCGCAAGCACAAGGGATGATGCAGTCGCGAGCGCGACCACGCCGACGACCATAAGCCGTTTCATGGTATGTCTCCTTGATCTCCCCCGGCCACATTGTCTCAATTGGAAAATAGTGAGGATCGTTCCTGCCGGCGAGCGCATGGAGGAAACTTAATTCTTCGATCGGTTCACCGACGGGCGGCAACGCGATGCCGTTGCGTGATTGCCGACAAAAATGCTAGCGATTTCGATGTCGAAACAGTCCGGCGGGAAAGCACGATGGGGCTCGGAATTCTGATCGTCGGCCTGGCCGTATTCTTCGGCACGCATCTGGTGACGACGCGGCGCGAATTGCGCGCGCGCTTGATCGCGGCGCGCGGCGAGGCGGGCTACAAGATCGGCTATTCATTGCTATCCGCCATCGGCCTTGTGCTGATCGTCTGGGGCTTCGCGCATTATCGCGCGACCGGGTGGATCGACGTTTGGCATCCGCCGGTCGCGATGCGGCACATCACGTTGGCCTTGATGCCGTTCGCGGTGATCCTGGTGGTAGCGTCCTATGTTCGCGGTCGCATCTACGCCAAGCTCAAGCATCCGATGCTGGCGGGCATCAAGCTGTGGGCCTTCGCGCACCTGTTGGCCAACGGCGATCTCGGCTCGATCATCCTGTTCGGCTCGTTCCTCGCGTGGGCGGTGTACGACCGCATTTCGCTGAAGCATCGCAGCGATCCCGGCGCGCCGCCGATCCCGGTCGGCGGCCTCAGTAACGATGTCATCGCCGTCGTGCTCGGCATCGTGATCTATCTGGCACTGGCGCTGGTGTTTCACCCCTTCGTCATTGGCGTGCCGGTGATCGGGGCTTAGCGTATCTTTCCATCGATCGTGAACGTCATTGCGAGGAGCGATAGCGACCTCAGTGTCGTCCCCGCCTGCGCGGGGACGACGGTTTTCGTGTTGCGTGTCTGCAATAATTTCCCGTCAGATTCTCACGCCGGCATCTGATATCCCGGCGTCGAGCGCGACAGCGCCACCTCCGCTTCATCCATGTCCGCCGGAATGGCGTCGAACAGCGGCGTCGAGAGATAGCGTTCGCCAGTGTCCGGCAGCATGCAGAGAATGACGGAGCCGGCGGGAGCCTTCTCGGCAATCTGCCGCGCCACGCCGAAGGTCGCGCCGCCGGAAATGCCGGTGAAGATGCCTTCGCGTTGCGCCAGCGCCTTGGCCCATTCGATGGCTTTCGGGCCGGCGATCGGGATCAGTTCGTCGTAGTAGTGTTTGTCGATCGCTTCCTGCAACACCTTCGGAATGAAGTCCGGCGTCCAGCCCTGGATCGGATGCGGCTCGAAGGCGGGATGGCCCGCGGCCGGTTCGCCGTCCGCCGTGCGTTGCTGCGGCGTGCCGCTGCCGATCAGTTGCGCGTTCATCGGCTCGCTGAGAATGATCTTCGTTTCCGGCCGTTCCTTGCGCAGCACGCGCGAGACGCCGACCATGGTGCCGCCGGTGCCGTAACCGGTGACGAAGTAATCGAGCCGCTGGCCGGCGAAGTCGTTGATGATCTCGCGGCCCGTGGTCGTTTCATGGATCGCCGCATTGGCGGCGGCCTCGAACTGATGCGCGAGAAACCAGCCGTGCTTCTCCGCGAGTTCGACCGCCTTCCGGTACATGCCGTAGCCTTTTTCGGCGCGCGGCGTCAGCACCACCTTGGCACCCAACATCCGCATCAGCCGCCGCCGCTCGATGGAGAAGCTGTCCGCCATCGTCACCACCAGCGGATAGCCTTTCTGCGCGCAGACCATCGCAAGGCCAATGCCGGTGTTGCCGCTGGTGGCTTCCACCACCGTCTGGCCTGGCTTCAACGCGCCGCTGCGTTCGGCCTCCTCGATGATGCCGATCGCCAGCCGGTCCTTCACCGACGACGCCGGATTGAAATACTCGGCCTTGACGTACATCGTCACCTTGTCGACGCCGATGTGGTTGATGCGGATTGCGGGCGTGTCGCCGATGGTCTCGATCACGCTGTCGAATAGCCGGCCGCGGCCCTTCGTCGTCCGTATTGCCTTTGCGGTCATGTCCATCTCTCCGTCATGCGTCACGCGCTGATGCGTAAGGCTGCGAAAATAGGACGTCGAAGGGCCGGGCGGAAGCGTGGGTTGCCGCGATACATGCGACAATCATGTCCCGTTCGAGCATGCTGGAGCATCCTTGCTCATCCCCGGCAAAAAATGATACCCCTTCGCCTCGATATTGCGGTGCGGTGGGTGCGAAGCAGCGGACCCCGCGCCGGAGACAGGCGCGAAGCGGGCAGGCGGCCGGCGTCGCGCTTCGAGGGAGGCAAGCGGGCGGAAGATGGGCGTCGATCTCACCATCATCATCCATGGATTCGCATCGCTCGGCGGCGCGGCTGTGCTGGCGCCGGCGACGCATCCCTCCATCATCGGTGTTCCCGTTCTCGGAGTTTAGTATGTCCGTTCAATCGACCATCCGGCGCAAGACGTCGGCCGATATCCGCGCGCGCAAGAACGGCGAGCCAGTGGTGATGCTGACGTCGTATCACGCCCACACCGCGGCGCTGGTGGATCGCTATTGCGATGTCATCCTGGTCGGTGACTCCCTCGGCAATGTCATGCACGGTTTCGAGACCACGCTGCCGGTGACGCTGGAGATGATGATCCTGCAAGGTCACGCGGTGATGCGCGGCTCGAAGCAGTCGCTGGTGGTGGTCGATCTGCCGTTCGGCAGTTACGAGGCCTCGAAGGAGCAGGCGTTTCATTCCGCTGCGCGGGTTTTGAAAGAGACGCATTGCGGCGCGGTGAAGCTCGAAGGCGGCGAGCGCATGGCCGAGACGATTGCGTTCCTCACCGAGCGCGGCATTCCGGTGATGGCACATATTGGCCTCACCCCGCAGTCGATCAACGCGCTCGGCTCGTTCCGTTCGCAGGGCCGCGAGGAAGCGGAAGCGATCGCACGCGGCGAGAATGTGATCGGTCCGATCCAGAAGGATGCCCGCGCGGTGGCGCAGGCCGGCGCGTTCTCCGTCGTGGTCGAAGCGGTCGCCGAACCGCTGGCGCGCCGCATCACCGAGACCATCGACATTCCCACCATCGGCATCGGCGCCAGCGCCGCTTGCGACGGACAGGTGCTGGTGCTGGAAGACATGCTGGGCCTGTCGGAGTGGGTGCCGAAATTCGTCCGCCGCTACGGCAAGCTCGGCCCGATGATCGAGGAGGCCATTCAGGGCTACGCCAACGACGTGCGCTCCCGCGCATTTCCCGGCCCGGAGAATGTCTACGGCATCAAGCCGAAGGGCTGAGGCATCCGGCAGCAAGAAAGGACACCATATGCGCTTCCCGCTCGCCGCGATCGCCTTCCGGGCCTTCGCGATTGTCGCCACCGCCGCGTTCGTCGCCGGCGCCACCTCCACTCCCACACTGGCACAGGCCAAAGGAAAGACCATGACCACAGCTTCGGGTTTGCAGATCGTCGATACCCAGGTCGGCACCGGTGCGACGCCCACGCGCGGCCAGACCTGCGTGATGCACTACACCGGCTGGCTCTATGTCGACGGCAAGAAGGGCAAGAAGTTCGACAGCTCGGTCGACCGCAACGAGCCGTTCGAGTTTCCGATCGGCAAGGGTCGGGTGATCGCCGGTTGGGACGAGGGCGTCGCCACCATGAAGGTCGGCGGCAAGCGCACCCTGATCATCCCGCCGGAACTCGGCTACGGCGCGCGCGGCGCCGGCGGCGTCATCCCGCCGAACGCGACTTTGATCTTCGACGTCGAGCTGCTCGCGGTGAAATAACGCTGCCCCGGAATCGTCATCGGATCGCCGCAAGAGTCCCGCGGCGCCTCTGGCGGTTCCGTGCGCCGCGAAAGCGCCAACTTTGCCTTGCGGCCGCCATACCGCTAGGGTATCGCCTGACCGGTGGGCAATCGCCCGGTTTGCCGCTGGGCGAGCGGCGTTGCCGCAATGGGGTTCTTTAAGTGTCTGAGATATTTAACGAAATCGATGACGAGCTGCGCAGGGAGCAGCTCAAGAAGATCTGGGACAAGTACTCGATCTATATCGTCGCGCTGGCGGTGCTGATCGTCGCCGGCGTCGGCGGCTGGCGCGGCTACGAATACCTCGCCACCCAGAAGGCCTACAAGGCCAGCGCCGCTTTCGATGCAGCCTCAACTTTATCCGATGACAACAAGCACGCGGAAGCGGAAGCCGCTTTCAACGCGCTCGCGGCCGATGCGCCCGCGGGCTATCGCTCGCTCGCGCAATTGCGCGCGGCTGGGGAAGCCGCCACGCGCGATGCAGCCGCCGGCGTGAAGCTGTACGACGCCATCGCCGCGGATTCGAGCGTCGGCGCCAACGAGCGCAGCCTCGCAACAGTGCGTGCAGCGGCGCTGCTGGTCGATACCGCCAGCTACGACGACATGGTGAAGCGTCTCGATGCGTCGGCGCAGCCGGGCGCCATCTATCGTCACACCGCGCGCGAATTGCTGGCGTTGTCGGCTTGGCGCGCCAAGAACGCAGCCGAAACACGCAAATGGCTGGACCAGATTGCCGAGGACGGCGAGACGCCCGCGAGCCTGCGCAATCGCGCCGAAGCGTTGCAGGCGCTGCTGCCGCCGGCTGCCAAAAGCTGAGTTGATCTTGTTGGAATGCCGCGTCCGCGCATGATCCTGACGAACCAGAGTTGAAAAGCGTCCCATGGCTACTCGCCGCTCGCATCGCCTGATCGCTACCGTCGTCCTGATTGCTATGTCGGGAATCCTCGCTGGTTGCGCCAGCTCGAGCAGCTTCGATCCTACCGACATGTTCGACATGTTTGACACCAAGAAAAAGCTGCCCGGAAATCGCGAGCCGGTTTTCCCTGGTGGTGTTCCTGGGCTCGAGCAGGGCGTGCCGAAAGAACTCTACAAGGAAAACGTCGACCGACAGCAGCTTCAGCAGCAACAGCCGGCGCCTGTCGAAGCCGCGCCGCCGCCTGCGGCCGAGCCGCCGAAGCACCGTACCTCGTCGCGGTCGCGCCGGGCCAAGCAGCGTGCAGCCGAGCCCGCGCGTGAAGGTGCGGCCACGTCCGAGCAGCAGCAAGAGGCGACCACGCCGCCACCTGCACCGAAGCCGGCGAAGCGGACCGTTCGTCATCGCAGCACCACGGTGCCGCCGCCGGATTCCGAAACGCCCGCGCCTCAAGCGCAGCCACAAGCCGCGCCCCCGGCTGCATCGGGCAACTCATTCCCGGCGCCGCTGCCAAGCGGCAGTTTCCAGCGTCAGTAAATCCGATCCGGACTTTGTGGTTCGGCTCCACGCATTGACATAACATCGCCGGTGGGCGAACGGATCGACGATGTCTTTCACCTTCGCGATCATCGGCCGGCCCAATGTCGGCAAATCGACGCTGTTCAACCGTCTGGTTGGACAGAAGCTGGCGCTGGTCGACGATCAGCCGGGCGTCACCCGCGATCGCCGCGAAGGGCAGGCGCGTCTCGGCGATCTCTCGTTCACCATTATCGACACCGCTGGCCTCGATGAAGGCGCGCGCGGCTCGCTGACGGCGAGGATGCAGGAGCAGACCGAGGCCGCGATCGCCGCCGCCGACGCGCTGATGTTCGTCATCGATGCGCGCATCGGCCTGACGCCGACGGATCGTTCCTTCGCGGACCTTGCCCGTCGCGCCAACAAGCCCGTCCTGCTGCTGGCGAACAAGAGCGAGGGCAAGCATGGCGAACTGGGCGCCATGGAGTCTTACGCGCTCGGCCTCGGCGATCCGATCCAGATTTCCGCCGAACACGGCGAAGGCATGGGCGAACTGTACGACGCGCTGCGCGACATGATGCCGGAGTCCGCCGACGAGGACGATGATGCCGATGCTGACGAGGATGGCGGCGCGTCGCGTCCTATTCGCGTCGCCATCGTCGGCCGGCCCAACGCCGGCAAGTCGACGATGATCAATCAGTTGTTGGGTGAGGAGCGATTGCTCACCAGCCCCGAAGCCGGCACCACGCGCGATTCCATTTCGGTTGAGATCGATTTCAAGGGACGGCCGTTCCGCGTGTTCGATACCGCGGGACTGCGTCGCCGTTCGCGCATCGAGGAGAAGCTCGAGAAGCTGTCGGTGGCGGACGCGTTGCGCGCGGTGCGTTTCGCGGAAGTCGTTGTGCTGATGCTGGATGCGCAGACCAAGTTCGAGGAACAGGATCTGCGCATTGCCGATTTGATCGAGCGCGAAGGGCGGGCGTTGGTGATCGCGGTCAACAAGTGGGACCTGATGGGATCGCGCGCCAATCAGGTCGGTGCGCTACGCGCCGAGGTCGATCACTGGCTGCCGCAAGTCAAGGGCGTGCCGATCGTCGCGGTTTCGGGATTGATGGGCGAGGGTATCGATCGTCTGATGAAGGCGATTGAAGACGCCTACGCGGTGTGGAATCGACGCGTTTCCACCAGCGCACTCAATCGCTGGTTCGAGCAGGCCGTCGCCGCCAATCCGCCGCCCGCAGTGTCGGGCCGTCGCCTGAAACTCAACTACATCACGCAAACCAAAGCGCGGCCGCCGAGTTTCGTGGTGTTCTGTTCGCGCGCCGACGCAGTGCCGGAATCCTATCTGCGTTACCTGATCAACAGCATTCGCGAGAATTTCGAACTGCCCGGGACGCCGATCCGCATCACGTTGCGCGAAAAAGCCAACCCGTTCGCGCACAAGCGCAAGCGTCCGTCATAAAAAACGAGCGGCCGGTAAGGGCCGCTCGCAATTATTATCGATGGTTGGCTGCCGATTACTTCTTCAGGAGCGGACAGGGGTTCTGGTCGAGCGGCACCGCGACGTCCTTCGGATCGAGCTTCGCGATCAGCTTGTAGTAATCCCACGGTCCCTTCGACTCTTCCGGCTTCTTCACCTCGAAGAGATAGGCCGGAACCATGCGGCGACCGTCGGCGCGAATTTCGCTCTTGCCGAACAGATCGTCCTCGGCGACGGTTTCCTTCATCTTGGCGACGACCTTCGCGCCGTCATGCGGATTGCCGCCCATGGCCTCCAGCACCTTGAGATAGTGCCGGACCGCCGCGTAGACGCCGGCCTGGGTCATCGAGGGGCGCGCGTTCTTTGAGGCCTTTTCAGAGAAGCGCTTCGACCACGCGCGGGTCTTGTCGTTCAAGTCCCAGTAAAAGGATTCGGTGAAGTTCAGGCCGTTGGCCGTCTTCAGGCCGAGCGAATGCACGTCGTTGATGAACAACAGCAGCGCGGCCAACTTCTGGCCGTGCGAGACGATGCCGAACTCCGCAGCCTGCTTGATGGCGTTGGTGGTATCGCCGCCGGCATTGGCGAGGCCGATGACCTTGGCCTTCGAGGCTTGGGCTTGCAGCAGGAACGACGAGAAGTCGGCGGTGTTGATCGGATGTTTCACGCCGCCGAGCACCTTGCCGCCGTTCGCGGTGATCACAGCCGTAGCGTCGCGCTCCATCGCATGACCAAACGCATAATCCGCCGTCAGGAAGAACCACGTATCGCCGCCGGCCTTGGTCAGCGCCTTGCTGGTGCCGTTGGCCAGCATGTAGGTGTCGTAAGTAAACGACAGCGTGTTCGGCGAGCAGGCCTTGCCGGTTAGGTCGGCGGTTGCCGCACCGGAGTTGAGCATGATGATGTTCTTCTCGCGCACCAGATTGCTGACGGCGAGCGCGACGCCGGAATTCGGCGTGTCGGTGATCATGTCGACCTTGTCGACGTCGATCCATTGACGCGCAACGTTGACGCCGACGTCGGGCTTGTTCTGATGATCGCCGGCGAGGACATCGATTTTCCAGCCTTTCGCGAGCAGGCCGGAATCCTCCACCGCCATCTTCGCCGCCACGACTGAATTCGGTCCGCCGATGTCGGCGTAGAGGCTCGACATATCGTTGAGCACGCCGATCTTGACGGTCTTGTCCTGGGCGATGGCCGAGGTAGTGGCGCTGAGAGCGGCCAGTATGATGGCCATAGCTCCGCAACGCGTGACGATTGTCCGCATGATCTCTCCTTGGTTTCCTCCGGGCAGACCGTCTTGTGCGGTTTTCCCGGCGTCTTGGTGATTGACTTCCTACCGCGCCGGCCCGGCATCTGATGTGCCGGTACGGGTGATAAGCGGCCACATCACACCACAACCGGGAACCGGCGTCCATGTCGGAAATGCGCGACTCGCCCTGTCGGGCGCGGAAAAGGATCGCTGCGATCGGACCCTATCGCAGCACACATATCGGCAGGCCCGGAAGTCCCCGCTCAATTGGCGCGGGACCACGTCGTCGATTTGCAGATCACGCTCATGACGCAACCGGCGGTGGTGAGGGTGTCGCCGCTCAAGGTCATCTTGCCGGTGTAGGTCTTGCCGTCTTCCGGGTTGAAGGCGCTGCCGTTCCAGGTGTTATCGCCGCTCGGCTTCATATCGAAGAAGACGCGCTGGCCGACCTTGGCCTTGGGATCCGCGCCGGGCTTCAACCAGACGATATGGCCGCAGATTGGGCCACCGCATTTGCTGAACCTCACCTTGGAAGCGCCAGTATCACGCAACCAGGTGCCGGACACATCGGCGGCGAACGAAGGACCGGCGATGCCGGCGATAGCGAGGACAGTCACGGCAGCAAGCAGGCGACCCATGGGCGACATTCCTTTTCTGATCCGGCATAGGCATGACGGAGCGCCGCATTGTGACTGCGGCGCGTGACGGCTGCAAGATGTCGCCTGTCAGTGTCTTGGTCGGCTTAGTCGGACGCCGCGATCAGCGGATCGCGAAACGCCATCAGCGCGCGCGAAGGATAGTGATAGAGCTTGCCGCTTTCGGTCCATTCCGGCGCGCACATCGGCACGATGAACTCCGCGACCTGTTCGGCGGTGTCCAAGGTCATCGGGTCTTCGCCGGGAAACACCTGCGCTCTCATCCGGGTGCGGATCGGGCCGGGGCTGAACAGGTTTACTTTGATCGGCGTGATGGCGGTCTCTGCGGCCCACACCCGTACCAGCGCGTCCAGCGCCGCCTTGGAGGCGGCATAGGGGCCGAGATAGGCGGTGGCCTTGTTGGCGATGCCCGAAGTGACGAACACCGCGCGCCCGGCATCGGATTGCCGGAGCAGAGGCTCCATGCAGCGGATCAGCTGGAAATTCGCGGTGACATTCACCGCGATCACGTCGCTCCACGGCTTCAATTCGATGTGGCCTAGCGGCGACGACGGCCCGGCGATGCCGGCGTTGCCGACCAGGATATCGAGCTTGCCGTGACGTTCGTGCAGCGCCGCGCCGAGCCGGGCAATTCCTTCGGAATCCGTCATATTGAGCGGCACCAGGGTCGCGCTGCCGCCGACGGCCCGAATCGCGTCGTCGAGCTCCTCGAGTCCGCCCTGGGTGCGGGCGACCGCCACGATATGCGCGCCGGCCTTGGCCAGCGCCAATGCTGTCGCGTAGCCGATTCCGCGGGAGGCGCCGGTGACGAGGGCAAGGCGGGAGGCGAGGGGCTTTGTCATGGAAAGGGCGCTTTGTGCTAGGACCAGAGGGATAAGGAGTTCGGCGCGTTATGCCTGAATTATCTCTCGAAGCCAAAGGGCAATGGCGGCCGATGGTCGCCGCCGATCTGCCGGGTGTGCTGGCGGTGGCGGACTGTGTGCATCCGGCCTTTCCGGAAGACGGCGCCATCTTTGAAGAGCGGCTGCGGCTCTATCCGGTCGGCTGTCTGGCCTTCAGTTCGGGAGAGGGCATCCTCGGCTACGCCGTCAGCCATCCCTGGCGTGCGTATGATCCGCCGGTGCTGAACGCCCGGCTTGGCGAGCTGCCGCATCGGCCGGAAACCTACTACATCCACGACGTCGCGCTTCTGCCGGAGTTGCGCGGGACCGGCGCGGCCGCGCTGGTGGTCGCGCTGCTGCTGGCGCGTGCGCAGAAGGAAGCGTTCACGTCCGCCTCGTTGGTGGCCGTGAACAATTCGGCAGGCTTTTGGGAGCGCCACGGCTTTCGCAACGTCGCGTTGCAAAGGGTGGTCAATGTCACGCTGGCACGGAAACTGCGAGGCTATGACGAGGCGGCGGTTTTCATGGTCAGGCAGCTTTGACCAAAGCCACGCCAGCACATGATGCGTCGACGCAGATCGTGAATCTTTACGAGCGGCACGCCCGCGAGCCTCGATCCCGAGGACTACCGGAGTTTACTGGCGACGAACGGCTTTGACGTCATCGATCACGTCGCCGAAGATGCAACGTGCGGCGGCCACACCATATGGCTGGCGCGTCAAATGCGGGAAGTTACAAGAGTTAGGTGGCTGCCAGCCCGATCAACTCGCTTCCGCCAGCAGTGACAACTGCCGCGGCTGGGTCTCGGTCTGGTTGAGGTCCGTCAGCGGCGTCGGATATTCACCGGTGAAGCAATGATCGGTGAATTTCGGCTGAGCCGGATCGCGGCCGGGTTCGCCCATGGCGCGATAAATGCCGTCCACCGAAAGGAACGCCAGCGAATCCGCGCCGATGAGGGCGCGCATTTCTTCCAGCGTATGCGTCGCCGCCAGAAGGCCGGAGCGATCCGGCGTATCGATGCCGTAGTAATCCGGGTGAGTGATCGGCGGCGAGGCGATGCGGAAATGCACCTCGCGGGCGCCGGCGTCGCGCATCATCTTGACGATCTTCCTCGAGGTGGTGCCGCGCACGAGGCTGTCATCGATCAGCACGATGCGTTTGCCTTCGATCGCCGCGCGGTTGGCGGAATGCTTCATGCGCACGCCGAGTTCGCGCACGCTCTGCGTCGGCTGAATGAAGGTGCGGCCAACATAGTGATTGCGGATGATGCCGAGTTCGTAGGGGATGCCGGCGGCACGGCTGTAGCCGAGCGCGGCCGGCACGCCCGAATCCGGCACCGGCACCACGACGTCGGCGGGGACGTGGCTTTCGTGGGCGAGTTGGGCACCCATGGCCTTGCGGACTTCGTAGACCGGGCGGCCGCCGACCACGGAATCCGGCCGGGCGAAATAGATGTACTCGAAGATGCAGGGACGCGGCGCCATTGGCGGGAACGGCTTGTGGCTCTGTGCGCCATGGTCGTCGAACACGATGACTTCGCCGGGCTCGATATCGCGGACGTATTTCGCGCCGATGATGTCGAGGGCACAGGTTTCCGACGCCAGGATAGGGCTGCCATCCAGTTCGCCCAGCACCAGCGGGCGAATGCCGAGCGGGTCGCGCGCACCGATCAGTTTCTTGTTGGTGAGCGAGACCAGCGCGTAGGCGCCTTCAATGGTGCGCAACGCTTCGATGTAGCGGTCGATGAAGCGGTTGCGCTGCGAACGTGCGACCAGATGCAGGATCACCTCGGTATCGGTGGTCGATTGCATCATGGCGCCGCCGCGCACCAACTCGCGGCGCAGCGTCAGGCCGTTGGTGAGGTTGCCGTTGTGGGCGACGGCGAAGCCGCCGGCATTTAATTCGGCGAACAGCGGCTGCACGTTGCGCAGGATGGTTTCGCCGGTGGTCGAATAGCGGGTGTGGCCGACGGCGGCGGTGCCGGGCAGGCGGTCGATCACGTCGCGGCGGGAGAAGGTGTCGCCGACCAGACCGAGCCGGCGTTCGGAATGAAACCGTTCGCCGTCGAAGGAGACGATGCCGGCGGCTTCCTGTCCGCGATGCTGCAAGGCATGGAGCCCGAGCGCGGTGATGGCGGCGGCGTCGGGATGGTTGAAGATGCCGAACACACCGCACTTTTCGCGCAGCGTATCGTCATGCTGGTGAAGATCGGACGGAGGGGCGGCGGCGGCAGGTTGCGGAGGGGTCTGCATCTCGTCCATCGCGCCTCACTTTCGAGGGAACTCATCCCTCGTTCAAGATAACTAGCGTGTCGCCGGTTTGCCGTCGATCAATTGTTTCAGGCTGTCCCGCGCGGGTTTCGAGTACCCGTCGTTGGAGCCGGGGTTTGCCGGCTCGGCGTCGGTCTGCTCGTCCTCGGGCTTGGTCTTCTTGAATCTCTTCAAGATGGTGTTCTCGGGGTCGTCCGGCAAGAGCGACATCAGCCAATCGCCGGTGGATTGCAACATGGTTAGCGATTTGGCGCTGGAAACCCAGTCCGGCCGCTGCTTGGCGGGGACCAGCCATGCAAAGAACAGGAAAGCGACCACGACGATCAGCAGGCCGCGCGCGAGGCCAAACAAGAAGCCCAGCGTGCGGTCGAGCGCACCGATCCGGGAATCCAGGATCATGTCCGAGATACGGACGGTGATGATCGACACCACGATCAGGGTGGCGATGAAGACGCCGGCGATCACCGCGACGCTCGCAAGGGTGTCGCTAGTGATGTAGGTTTTCGCCGTCGGCAACAGCTTCTGGTAGGAATACAGCGTGACCAGCGCGGCGGTGCCCCAGGCCGCGATCGACAGGATCTCGCGCATGAAGCCGCGGACCATGGCGAGCAGGCCCGAGATCAGCATTACCGCGAGCAGCACAAGATCAAGGATCGTTATCGGCATCGGCTGGTCAGGTCCGCTTTCAAATCCATCAACCGCGAATCGGCGCGGTGCGTGACAGTCTACGTGATGACGCTACGCCGCGTCGTGCAAAGCCGGAGTTCCCGGCTGCGCGGGTGGGTATAGCGAGGACGGCAGCAGAGGTCACGCTCGGTTTAGGAATCTTGACGGCGGAATCGAGGCGGTGCGGCATTTTTCCCCGAGGCTGTGGCGCGCATGCCGCCATTTTCGTCGGCGCCGCGGTCCTTGATCACAGCGCGAGGCGTCCCGCGCGCCGCGATGTCGGCGACGAGGCTGCTCAATCCGCCGATTGTGTTGAGCGAAAGCCCGGCGTCGCCGCCGCTTTCGCCGCGCGCCGATTCCGGCAGGACGGCGCGGCCGAAGCCGAGTTTGGCGGCCTCCTTGAGGCGCGTCGAGGCCTGCGCCACCGGGCGCACCACGCCGGACAGCGACACCTCACCGAAATAGACCGCATCAGTCGGCAACGGGGCGTTCGCCAGCGACGACACCAGCGCGGCGGCCGCCGCGAGATCGGCCGCCGGTTCCTGAATGCGCAGACCGCCGGCGACGTTGAAATAAACGTCGTAGCCCGACAGCTTGACGCCGCAATGCGCCTCCAGCACCGCCAGCACCATCGAGAGGCGGTTGGAATCCCAGCCGACCACGGCGCGGCGCGGGGTGCCGAGCGAGGTGGGGGCGACCAGCGCCTGAAGCTCCACCAGCACCGGGCGCGTGCCTTCCATCCCGGCAAACACGGCGGTTCCCGGGGAGCCGAGGTCGCGTTCCGACAGGAACAACTCGGATGGATTGGTGACTTCACGCAGACCGAGGCCGGTCATCTCGAATACGCCAATCTCGTCGGTAGGGCCGAAGCGGTTCTTGACGGAGCGCAGGATGCGGAACTGCTGCGAGCCCTCGCCCTCGAACGACAGCACCGCGTCGACCATGTGTTCGACCACGCGCGGGCCGGCGATCTGACCATCCTTGGTGACGTGCCCGACCAGGATGACGGTCGCTCCGGACTTCTTGGCGAAGCGGATCAGCGCCTGCGCCGACGCGCGAACCTGGGTGACCGTGCCAGGTGCGGATTCCACCGTGTCGGTCCACATGGTCTGGATCGAGTCGATGACGATGAGGCGAGGAGTCTTTCCTTCAGAAAGGGTTGCGATAATATCTTCAACCGATGTCTCGGCTGCGAGCTGCACCGGCGCCTTGGCTAGGCCTAGCCGCGCCGCGCGCAACCGGACTTGCGCAATGGCCTCTTCGCCGGAGATGTAGACGGTGCGATGACCGGCGCTCGCGAGGACGCTGGTTGCCTGCGTGAGCAGCGTGGACTTGCCGATACCCGGATCGCCACCGACCAACAGCACTGAACCCGGCACGAACCCGCCGCCAGTGACGCGGTCGAGTTCGGCCATACCGGTCGGCAGCCGCGGCGCGTCGCGGCTTTCCCCGGCGAGGCTTTCCAGCGCGAACAGCCGTCCTTTGCGCTTCGAGCGAATGCTGGCTGGCACCGAATTGGCGCCGCTGACGTCTTCCTCGACCAGCGTGTTCCATTCGCCGCAGGACTCGCACTTGCCCTGCCAGCGGTTATAAGCGGCGCCGCAGTTCTGGCAGACGAAGGAAAGGGTAGCTTTGGCCATGAGGTGCAGTTCGCCGTATCAGGTCGCGTGAGTCGCGTTCCAGAGCATTGATAGGCCGGCGAGCAGCATGATGCCATCCATCACCAGCCGGAACACGTTCGGATCGAGCTTGAGCACGAACCGCTTGGCGATGAAGGCGCCGAACATCAGCGATGACCCGGCGATCAGGCCTTTCAGGAAGACCGCCATGTCGAGGGCGCCGAAGCGTTCGAAGGTCACGGATTTGCTCAGGTACAGCCCGAGTGAACTCGCCGCTTCGGTGGCGAGAAAGGCGCCTTTGGTCAGGCCGTAGAACAGGAACAGCGGAACGCTCAGCGGCCCGGTCGAGACCACGATGCCGGTCAGATAGCCGATTACCGCGCCGCCGAGCGCAAGGTGCCAGAGGGTGATTTTGATGTCGCGCTTCGCCAGCCAGTGGCGGGCCGGCACCATCGCCATGAGAAACAGGCCGATGGCGATATCGACCGCGCGTGACGGCAGCACCAGAAGCGTTCGTGCCCCCAATGCTGCCGCCGGAATGCCGGCGACCGAATAGGCGGCGCAGGCGCGCCAGTCGACCTCGCGCCACCACGCCACAATGCGGGACAGATTGGCCATCACCGCCGCGACGGCCATGATCGGGACCGCTTCCTTGGGGCCGAATTCATAGGCCAGCACGGGGATCAGCATGATCGACGAGCCTGTGCCAACGATGCCGCTGATGGTGCCCGCGACCAGCCCAACCGCGAGGACGAAGAGATAGGCCAGCACGGACGGTCTCCGCGATTGATGCGCTGGATCAGGGCGGACGAATCTGTAGTGTCGCCGACAGCCTAGCCAACGCGGGCAAAGGCGCGAATAGAAATCAGCGCCGCTGACAGACCGTGTCCGTTATCTCGGCGTAGCCCGGTGAGGTCAGGCCGCCCCGCCCTTGTAGACACGGGCATAACGATGGCCGAGGCTGGTCAGCACCTCATAGCCAATGGTGCCGAAATGGTGGCCGAGTTCATCCACCGTGATGCCGTCGCCGAGCAAGGTCACCATATGGCCACGGCGCACGGCCTTCTCCGGGAGATCGGTGATGTCGATCGCGATCAAATCCATCGAGATGCGCCCGGCGATCGGGCAACGCCTGCCGGCGACGATGACGTCGGCGCTTCGGGTGCCGTCAGTGCTGCCGGCGGCGCGGAAATAGCCGTCGGCATAGCCGGTGGAAACGATCGCCAGCCGGGTCGGCCGACGCGCCGTCCAGGTCGCGCCGTAGCCGACGGTGTCGCCGCGCTCCACCTCGCGGACTTGAATGATGCGTGTTTTCAGATCGACGACCGGCCGCATCGGGTTGTCGGCGTCCGGCGTCGGGTTGACGCCGTAGAGCGCCGCGCCCGGTCGCAGCAGGTCGAACTGGAATTGCGGGCCCAGGAAACAACCCGACGAATTGGCCAGCGACGCCGGCACGCCGGTGAATTGCTGGGCGATCTCGCGAAAGCTAGCAAGTTGTCGCGCGTTCAGTGGGTGCTGCGGATTTTCGGCACAGGCGAGGTGGCTCATCACCAGCGTGATGCCGTGATCGCCGGCATGAATGCGCGGCACGATTCCATGCGCATCTTGAGGCGTCAGCCCGAGCCGGTTCATGCCGGTATCGATGTGGATCGCGGCGCCGCCGGACCATCCGCTGCGCCGGCAAAAGATATCCCACTCGGCGAGTTCGTTGAGATCGCCGATCACCGGCTGGCAATTCAACTCGGCGAAGGTCTCCCCGCAATTCTGGAAACAGCCGCTCAGGACGTAGATAGTTGCCGACTTGGAGGCAGCCCGCGCGGCGCGTGCTTCATCCAGCGTTGCGACGAAAAACGTCTTGCAGCCGGCGGCCGCGAGCGCGCGCACCACGGGCTCTGTGCCGCAGCCATAGGCATTGGCCTTGACCACTGCTGAGCACTCCGCCGGCACGCCCTGGCTTTCCAGCTTGCGCCAGTTGGCGACGATGGCGTCGAGATCGATGGTCAGAATGCCGGTGGCCGTGGCGGGAGCGTTCGCATCGGAGGAGGGCGATGCGGCAGCCGGAACGGCCGGCGCAATGTCTGTGGCGGTGTCTGAAATCTGATCCATGAGCGCCGACGCTATTCCTTCGCGCGACACGCCGCGCCGATTCTATATCATAGTCCGAAGACTACGCGTCGCCCCGCATCGTTTCAAATTCCGGCTTATATGCGGTCGGGCAGGTTGCCGTCATGGGCGAGATCGCTGAACCGCGTGAACTGGCCTTCGAAGTGCAGTTCGACCGTGCCGGTAGGACCGTGGCGCTGCTTGCCGATGATCACTTCGGCTTTGCCGTGCGCGAGGTCCATATCGGTCTGCCATTTCTCGTGTTCGGGCGTGCCGGGGCGCGGCTCCTTGTTCTGGAGATAGTATTCCTCGCGGTAGACGAAGACGACGACGTCGGCGTCCTGTTCGATCGAACCGGATTCACGAAGGTCGGCAAGCTGCGGGCGCTTGTCGTCGCGGTTTTCGACCTGACGCGACAACTGCGACAGCGCGATGATCGGGACGTTGAGTTCCTTGGCCAGCGCCTTGAGGCTGGTGGTGATCTCGGTGACTTCCTGCACGCGATTGTCCGAGCGTTTGCCGGAGCCTTGCAGAAGCTGGATGTAGTCCACCATGATCACGTCGAGCCCTTTTTGCCGCTTCAGCCGCCGGGCGCGGGCGGTGAGCTGCGAGATAGACAGGCCGCCGGTTTCGTCGACGTAAAGCGGCAGGTGCTCGAGTTCGATGGTGTGGTCGCGGATCTTGTCGAATTCGTTCTGAGTGATGCCGCCGCGGCGGATCGTGCTGGAGGCGATGCCGGTCTGCTCGGCAAGAATACGCGTGGCGAGCTGCTCCGCCGACATTTCGCAGGAAAAGAAGCCGACGATGCCGCCGTTGATCGTCTTCATCGTGCCGTCGGCCTGGGTCTCGCCCCGATAGGCGCGCGCAATGTTGTAGGCGATGTTGGTGGCGAGCGCGGTCTTGCCCATGCCGGGGCGTCCCGCCAGCACCAACAGGTCGGAGCGTTGCAGGCCGCCCATTTTTGCGTCGAGGTCGCGCAGGCCGGTGGCGATGCCGGACAGTTTTCCATCACGCTGATAGGCATTCGCCGCCATGTCGAGGGCGACCTTCATGGCCTGCGAGAAGCGCTGGAAGCCGCCGTCGTAACGGCCGGATTCCGCCAACTCGTACAGCCGGCGCTCGGCATCCTCGATCTGCGCGCGCGGCGCGAAATCGACCGGCGCGTCGTAGGCGACGTTGACCATGTCCTCGCCGATTTGGATCAAGTCGCGCCGCAACGACAGCTCGTAGATGGTGCGGCCGTAGTCGGCGGCGTTGATGATCGTCGTGGCTTCGGCGGCCAGGCGAGCAAGGTATTGGCCGACCGTCATGCCGCCGCCGAGGTCGATGTCGGCGGGCAGGAAGGTCTTCAGCGTCACCGGTGTCGCAACCTTGCCGGCGCGGATCAGGCTCGCCGATGTCTCGAAGATCGTCCGATGAATCGGCTCGAAGAAATGCTGCGGCTCGAGAAAGTCCGAGACGCGATAGAACGCGTCGTTGTTGATCAGGATGGCGCCCAACACGCTCTGCTCGGCCTCGATGTTATGCGGCGCGGTCCGATACGATGGGCTGGCGGCATCCGGAGCCAGTTTGAGAACGTTGGAATCAAGGGACGACATGGCGGACGATGGTTTCTCTCGGATGTGTCGGAAGCTGGGCCGCTACTATAACAGCCCCTGACTGGAAGCACCGTCCGCGCGCGCGGAAAAGGACGTCATCTGCCTTATTCACACGCTTGGCTAAAAAAACGGTGCGGAATGATTCCACGCGATCTTACCACTTGACGCTGCCGTTGTGGTCATTCGCCGGAAAGCCGAGCCACTGACTGAACCATTCCCGCTCATCGTTCGACCAATATTTCAGAGATCGGCGGAACTTTACCGGCGTGTCAGGCGTTTTGGTTGCCCGCCAGCCGGAAAAGCCCTCTTAGGGCAAGGAGTTCAGGTGGTCCGCGACGAACAAATGCCGATATCCAAGCAATGGGATGGCTGGCTTGGTTCGCTGGTCGAGACGCTGGAGGCGACGACGGCGAGCGAAGGCCTCAGACGGTGCGCGCCGATGTCGTGCGCGGTAGCTCGGGATGCGATCATCGCGCATCTGTCGCGGCCTGCTGGAAGCCATCAGCCCACCGGAGTCCCGGAGCCGTTCAGCTTTTCCGTGCACCGGATGTCTATTCGCCGGCGATCTGCAACCGTGGCCGGCTGCGGCGCTCGATGCCGCGCAATCTTGCCTCTTCGTGCATGATGTAGTCACGCGTCATCGGCACGATGCCCTGACGCTTGGTGATCTGAATCTGGAAGTTCATCAGGTTCTGCTTGCGGAACGACATCTCCGAGGCCGCCAGATAAAACTCCCACATCCGGACGAACCGCTCGTCGTAGAGCGCGGCCGCTTCCTCGCGCCGCGCCAGGAACCGCTCGCGCCAGGCCTTGAGCGTTTCCGCATAGTGCAGCCGCAGGATCTCTATGTCGCAGACCAGCAATCCGGCGCGTTCGATGCAGGGAAGGACCTCCGACAGGGCCGGGATATATCCGCCGGGGAAGATGTATTTGGCGATCCAGGGATTGGTGATGCCGGGGCCTTCGGAGCGTCCGATCGAATGCAGCATCATCACGCCGTCATCGGTGAGCAGTTCGGCACAGCGCTTGAAGAACGTGTCATAGTGGTCGACGCCGACATGCTCGAACATGCCGACTGAAATGATGCGGTCAAATGGACCGGGAACGTCGCGATAATCCTGCATCAGGAAGGTCGGTGCGCTCGCGCGTGGCCGCTCGCTGGCGCGCGCCTGCGAGACGTCGAACTGTTCGCGCGACAGCGTGATGCCGGTGACCTTGGTCGATGCGATATCCGCCAGATAGAGCGCCAGCCCGCCCCAACCGGAGCCGATGTCGAGGATGCGCTGACCGTTCGCCACGAGCAGCTTGGCAGCCAGATGGCGCTTCTTAGCGAGCTGGGCATCGTCGAGGGAGGATTCAGGCGTTTCGAAATACGCGCAACTGTATTGCTTGTCGCTGTCGAGAAAGAGCGAATAGAGCTTGCCGTCGAGATCGTAGTGCCGCGCCACGTTATTCTTGGAACGACTGCGCGGATTGAACTGCTGAATGTTGCGGACAAGATAGCGCAGCCACCATTGCAGCTTGGCCCAGCGTGGGATCATGTCGGGCTGGTCGAGGGCGATGGCCAGCACATCGGCGATCGAGCCCTGTTCGATGACGAGAGCGCCTTCGGTATAGACTTCGCCGAAGGTCAGTTCGGGGTCGAGCAGCACCTGTCTTTCCGCTGCCCTGGTCGCGAACCGTAGTGCTACCGCTTGTCCGGTGCCATCACCGCATGTGAAGCGGAAGCCGCTCGCGGTTGTGACTGTCATCGTTCCGCGCCGGATATACCGGCTGAGAAAGAACTGTAACACACGGTCCATCGCCACCACCCAACGGTCGATTAGACGCGCGCCAGAGGTGCAGGCCCATCGTTGCCTAGCGTGGACCCTTGTGCGCAATCTGGCGCATCCAGAGATATTAGTGTCGATGCCGGCTCTGTTCCAGTGCCATGGCTGCACATGGGATATCTCAAATCGCCATGCTTCTCGGCCGCTTCATTCGCATCCGCGCACTTCCATTCGCGCCGCAATAAGATAAAAGATGCGGCGCGCACGTGGTGTGACGGCTCAATCCCCTGAGACATCCCACGGCGAATGTGGACGCGGACGACGCCAGTAGATTTGGACATCTGTGGATTTGTAAGCGTACCAGTACGGGTCGACATCCGGCTTGCTGCGTTGCGGCAATGCGAGGACAAAGTCCCGCGAGAGTGACGGTTTCGACATTTGGAGGATAATATGCTTGGCCGGGCGCTTGGTTCCGCCGCGTTAGCGATTGCAGTTTGTTTTTCGGTCTTCGCGCCGGCGCAGGCCCAAAACCTTGAGGCCGGCAAAAGCCCGGCACAGATTTTCAACGGAGCATGCACGGTCTGTCACAAGAGTCCGCGCGGTCTGGTGAAGTCGGTGCCGCCGAATGCGCTGCCGACATTTTTGCGTCAGCACTACACCACCAGCAGTGATATGGCCGGTGCGTTGAGCAGCTATCTGCTCGCCAATGGAGCTGTCGACCGTCGTCCCGGTGCCGCCGAGACGCCGCGGCGCGGTCGGGAGGCGGCGCCCGCCGTTGCTGCACCGGTGGCGGCACCTCAGCCTGCGCCTTCGCAGAATAGTTGGTGGCCGTTCCAGCGGCAGCCGGCGGCGCAGACCGCCGTGCCGGACGGTGCGGGTGAGGCACCGCAACATCCCAGCCGCAAGCAACGCACGAAACACAAGAAGAAGAGCAAGGCCGCACCGGCTCAGGAAACTGCGCCGAAATCAGAGCTGTCTCATAGCGCGGCTGGTAGCGATACTACCAAGCCGGAGGGCGCGAGTTCGCCTGCGCCAAAGTCAGAGCCGGCACAGAGCGTGCCGGCGCAGCGGCCCGATCCGGTGCCGGCCGTGACGCCGGCGGCGGAGCCAAAAGCTGCTGAACCAAAGGCTTCGGAGCCTAAGTCATCGGACTCGAAAGCCGACTAGCTCCGCGGGCTCCAGTTCTGAGGCGATGCTGCTAATCTAGAATTATCATATATAACAAATAGAAATGGCCAGACTTGAATCTGAATTATCAGGTGTCGAGTCTGGCCATTTTGACGTCTGAGTGGAGCTTAGGACTCCGCGGCTCCGCCTTCACGCTCGTCGTCGTGCTGCGCTTCCGGATCGAAGAACTCACCGGCCGCGGCCAGCGCTTCGGCGGCAGCGTCGAGATCTTCCTGACGGCTGCTGACGTCTTCGCCGCGATTGATGCGCTCGGCTTCGTCGGCGCTGCGGGCCACGGTGACGCTCACCGACACCTCGACTTCGGGGTGCACGGCGATGGAAACGCCATGCTGGCCGATGGTCTTGATCGGGTGGTCGAGCAGCACCTGGCTGCGGCTCAGGGTAATGCCGTCGCTTTCGAACGACGCCATGATATCGCGCACCGACACCGATCCGAACAGCTGGCCGGTTTCGGACGCCTGACGCAGGATGACGACGTTACGGCCGTCGATCTTCTCCGCGACCTTAGTGGCTTCGCCCTTGGCCTTCAGGTTGCGGGCTTCGAGGTCGGCCTTCATGCCGTCGAACTTGGCCCGGTTATCGGCGGTGGCGCGCAGCGCCTTGTTGCGCGGCAGCAGGAAGTTGCGGGCAAAACCGTCCTTGACGCGGACGACATCGCCCATCTGGCCGAGCTTGGCGACACGTTCGAGTAGAATGACTTCCATGATGGATCTCCTGTTTTGAGTGACGTTCGGTTGCTGTGATCAGGTAGAGGAAAGGGGTGGAGGCCTTCGTTGCAGGTAGCGTTGGCGGATGCCGAAAAAGGCGTCGATAATGCCGAGCGTGATCATCGCGATGACTGGCCAGCCGAACACCAGCACCAGTGCGTAAGCGAAGCTGAGGACGACGCCGCGGCTTTTGATGCCCAGCGTGACCGTGTGCAGAACGGCAAAGCCGGTCAGGGCGTAGCCCAGCATCAGCGCGGCCGTGGCGATTTGCGCGAGCAGCGCCAGCAATCCGCCGGTGAAGCAGAGCGCTAGTGCGACAAACAACGCCACCAATGTCATCGGCGGCATGCTGACCTCACGCAACACCGGCCATGGGCGCCGCAGCCGCCCCGAGGCCGACGTGACATAAGCGGCGAGCCAGACGTTCAGCGTCAGCGTCGTCATCGCGATGATGGTTGCCGCCGCCGGCGCAATGGCCGCGAGCGCGTCGATGATCTGTGTCGATTCGGTTGGAGCGGACGGCATCTGCATGATGCGTCCCAGGCCGTGGCGAAGCCCGGCCGCGATGGTTTCGCTATCGGTGCCGAGCGTGAAGAGGGCTGACACCGTGGTGAGGGCGGCGAAGCCTGCGATCCAGAGCAGGAGGCGTCCGACGGGATACCATTCGACTGCGTCAACGGGAGGTGTAGCTCCTCCGACTGTGGCTCCAGTCGTTGGCCGTCCTAGCAAAACGAGATGGCCGAGCCACCATGCCGGCAAGGCCACCGCCAAAAGGAAGGCGACCAGATAAGGCAGGCTGAAAATCAGGCCGAGCGTGCCAGCCGCCAAGATGCCGCCGATCGCGGCGCCGGCCGGTCCCCAGCCGATTGCGGCCAGCATCAGCGGCAGCGGTGCCAGATAGAACAGCAGCAGCGATATCAGCGCACCCGAACTGATCGAGGCGAACATCAGCGCTGAAGCGCAGCCGGCCGCAATGGCGATGAGGAGACCGATCATCATGAGCTGTCCCGCCCCCTTCGAGCGGTTAGGGGCGGTAAGCCCCAACTGTCGGCAACCGGTGTCCCGGAAGCCTTATGAAGTTTTCAAGAAGTTGGCCGCGGCGAACGCCGCGGCCGGTATCGATTTAGCGGATCACGTAGGGAAGCAGACCGAGGAAGCGGGCGCGCTTGATGGCGCGGGCCAGTTCACGCTGCTTCTTGGCGGAGACGGCCGTGATGCGGCTCGGCACGATCTTGCCGCGCTCGGAGACGTAACGCATCAGCAGCTTGGAATCCTTGTAATCGATCTTCGGCGCATTCGGGCCCGTGAACGGGCAGGTCTTGCGACGACGGAAAAACGGACGGCGAGCACCTGCATCAGCCATGGTCAATTACTCCTGAGAAGCTGCTGCGGAAGCGTCGACGTCGTCGCGCGAGCGGCGCGGACCACGATCGCCACGGAAGCCACCGCCTTCGCGGTCGCCACGGAAGCCGCCGCCACGGTCGTCGCGATCACGGTCGCGATCAGCCTTGCGCATCATCGCCGACGGACCTTCCTCGAGTTCCTCGACGCGAACGGTCAGGTAGCGGATGACGTCTTCGTTAATGCGCTCCTGACGCTCGATCTCGGCAACCACGGCCGCCGGGCCATCGATGTTGAGCAGCACGAAGTGCGCCTTGCGATTCTTGTTCATACGGTAGGTGAGGGAGCGCACGCCCCAGTTCTCGGTCTTGGTGACCTTGCCACCGAGGCTCTCGATCACGCCGGTGATCTGCGTGGTCAATTCCTCGACCTGCTGGGCGCTCGCATCCTGACGCGCGAGAAAAACATGCTCATAAAGAGGCATGGGTGTCCTTTCCAAGTGTTAGCGCGGTTCCCGGCGGCAAGCCCTTCGAACCCTTCGGAAAGGACTCGAACGCTCAGAAGGCGGAAGCACGGGACGACGGACCGATTGGCCCTATCTCATCACGATCGCTAGAAGTGAAAATGCTGAGATCGTCCGTTCAGCTCCCGGCCGGGATCCACGGATGGCGCGGGTTATACGGATTTCGGTCAGCTTTGCAAGGGAAAGCGGTGAGAAACAGGGGTTTTATGTGCCAATCGGCCGGTCGCGGAAGTCACCTCCTTGACATAAAGCCCGATGGCAGTGTCTTTCGGCCCACTTACAGGATTTCAGGGGCGCAGATGACCGCAGCATTCACCTTCCCGGGACAGGGTTCCCAGATGGTCGGCATGGGCAAGGCCCTCGCAGACGCTTTTCCAGCCGCACGCGCGGTGTTCGAGGAAGTCGATGCGGCGCTGGGGGAGAAGCTCAGCACCATCATCTGGGAAGGCCCCGGCGAAACCCTGCAACTGACGGAAAACGCCCAGCCGGCGCTGATGGCGGTGTCGCTCGCGACGCTGCGGGTGCTGGAGACGGAAGCCGGGATTTCGGTGGCGAAGGATGCCGCTTTCGTGGCCGGCCATTCGCTGGGCGAATATTCGGCCCTGGCTGCTGCGGAGAGCTTCTCCATCAGCGATACCGCCCGCCTGCTGCGGACACGCGGTCTTGCGATGCAAAAGGCGGTTCCGGTCGGCGTCGGCGCCATGGCCGCGCTGCTCGGGCTCGATTACGAGACGGCCGTGGCCGTCGCCGAGGAGGCCGCGCAGGGCGACGTCTGCCAGGCTGCCAACGACAACGGCGGCGGTCAGGTCGTGGTCTCCGGCGATAAAGCGGCGGTCGAGCGAGCCACCGAGATTGCCAAGGGCAAGGGCGCCAAGCGGGCGATGCTGTTGCCGGTATCCGCGCCGTTCCACTGCCGCCTGATGCAGCCCGCGGCCGACGTGATGGCCAAGGCGCTGTCCGAGGTGACGGTCAATCGTCCCGTTGTGCCACTGGTATCGAACGTGCTGGCAGCGCCGATCTCCGACCCGGAAGAGATTCGCAAGCGGCTCGTCGAGCAGGTCACCGGCACTGTGCGCTGGCGGGAATCGGTCGCCTATATGGCGTCGGAGGGCGTAACGCATTTCCTTGAGATCGGCGCCGGCAAGGTGCTCAGCGGTCTGGTCAAGCGGATCGCGGATGGTGCGGTCGGCGTTGCGATCGGCGGTCCCAACGATATCGCGGCCGCCAAGGATGCATTGGCTGCGGCGCGTCCCGCCTGAATTGAGCGGCAACGCCGCACGAAGGAGAATTCGATGTTCGATTTGACTGGCAGAACCGCGCTCGTCACTGGTGCGAGCGGTGGCATCGGCGGCGCAATCGCCAAGGCGCTGTATGGGCAGGGCGCGACCGTGGCGGTGTCCGGAACGCGGCGCGAGCAGCTTGAAAAATTGGCCGGCGAACTCGGCGAGCGCAGCCACGTCCTGCCGTGCAATCTCGCCGATACCGCCGATGTCGAGGCGCTGATTCCCGCTGCCGAGAAGGCGATGGGACAGGTCGACATTCTCATTTGCAACGCCGGCATCACCCGCGACAATCTATTCGTGCAATTGCGCGACGAAGATTGGGACGACGTCATCAAGATCAATCTCACCGCGACCTTCCGCCTGACACGCGCCGCGACCAAATTGATGATGCGCAAGCGTTTCGGCCGCATCATCGCGATCACGTCAGTGGTCGGCGTCACCGGTAATCCGGGGCAGGGCAATTACACCGCCTCGAAGGCCGGCCTGATCGGCATGATCAAGACGCTGGGCGCCGAGTATGCCCGCCGCAATGTCACCGCGAACTGCATCGCGCCGGGTTTCATCGCGACCCCGATGACCGATGTGCTCAATGAGAAGCAGCGAGAAGCGATCCTGACCAAGGTTCCGGCCGGCAGGCTCGGCTCACCGGACGATATCGCCGCCGCAGCGGTCTATCTGAGTTCGAACGAAGCTGCGTACGTCACTGGCCAAACCATCCACGTCAACGGTGGAATGGCGATGATTTGAGATATTTCACGGCGTATTCGGGCAACCGTGGACCGCATCCCGGGCCGTATAGTCAAGGCTGGGGAAGTATGGTAACCGGACCCCGATGGGTAGGCAAAGAAGCCATTGCAGGATTCCGAAACCATGTATATTGGCGTTGCCGGACCTGACGTCGTTCGCCGGGTCTCCGTGGGTTGCGACGGAGCGATTGCAACAGAGCGCAGCTACGACGGGATCTAACTAGTTAAGCACCACGACGGCTCGTATCGTCCAACGGTCGAGTCCAATTGAACAAGCACGAGGTTGAACGATGAGCGAGATTGGCGAGCGGGTTAAGAAGATCGTGGTGGAACACCTTGGTGTTGAACCCGAGAAGGTGGTCGACAACGCGAGCTTCATCGACGACCTCGGCGCCGACAGCCTGGATACCGTCGAACTGGTGATGGCGTTCGAGGAAGAATTCGGCTGCGAAATTCCCGACGACGCGGCGGAAACCATCCTCACCGTCGGCGATGCCACCAAGTTCCTCGAAAAGAACGCAAAAAGCTAATACACCTACTGGGTGTCGATGAAGCCGGACGGGTCGTGATCGCGCGGTCCACCGGCTTCTTGCTGTTGATCGTGAACATCTATCGGCGGGAGTGCTCGATATGAGGCGTGTTGTCGTCACCGGCCTGGGCATGGTTACGCCGCTTGGCTGTGGTGTCGAGCCGACCTGGAAGCGCATTCTCAACGGTGAGAGCGGCGCCAGAAAGATCGGCACGTTCGAGGTATCGGATCTTCCCAGCCATATCGCCTGCATGATTCCCCGCGGCGATGGCACCAACGGCACCTTCAACGCCGACCAGTGGATGGAGCCCAAGGACCAGCGCAAGGTCGATGACTTCATCGTCTTCGCAATGGCCGCGGCGCGTCAGGCGTTGGACGATGCCAACTGGCATCCGGCGACCGAAGAGGACCGCTGCGCGACCGGGACCCTGATCGGCTCCGGGATCGGCGGCCTATCCGGCATTGCCGACGCCGCCATTCTGGTCAAGGAACGGGGACCGCGCAAGCTGTCGCCGTTCTTCATTCCCGGCCGCCTGATCAATCTCGCATCCGGCTATGTTTCGATCGAGCATGGCCTGAAGGGACCGAACCACTCGGTGGTGACGGCGTGCTCGACGGGTGCGCACGCCATCGGCGATGCCGGTCGTCTGATCGCGCTCGGCGATGCCGACGTGATGGTTGCCGGCGGTACCGAATCGCCGATCTGCCGCCTTGCGATGGCCGGCTTCTGCGCGTTGCGTGCGCTGTCCAGCGGCTTCAATGACACGCCGGAGAAGGCATCTCGCCCTTACGACAAGGATCGTGACGGTTTCGTCATGGGCGAGGGCGCGGGCGTTGTCGTGCTGGAGGAATACGAACACGCCAAGAAGCGCGGCGCGAAGATTTACGCCGAGATCATCGGCTATGGCCTGTCGGGCGACGCCTATCACATCACGGCACCGGCGCCGGACGGCGACGGTGGCTTCCGCTGCATGAGCGCGGCGTTGAAACGCGCCGGCATCGAGCCCGCCGATATCGATTATATCAACGCGCACGGGACCTCGACGCCTCTCGGCGACGAGATCGAACTGGGCGCGGCGCAGCGGCTGCTCGGCAACGCAGCGTCCAAGGTGTCGATGTCGTCGACCAAGTCCTCGACCGGACATCTGCTCGGCGCGGCCGGTGCGATCGAAGCGATCTTCTCCATTCTGGCGATCCGCGACAATATCGCGCCGCCGACCATCAATCTCGATTCCCCGTCGGTCGAAACCCCGATCGATCTCGTTCCCAAGACGGCGCGCTCGCGGGAAATTAATGTCGCATTGTCGAATTCCTTCGGCTTCGGCGGCACCAACGCATCGGTCATCATGCGGCGCGTGACGAATTGATCGTTGCCGGAGGCGCGTTCCTCCGTTTCGCCGTATTCCACCCTGAATCCTGTCGCGCCGTCTGTTCGCGTTCACTCGGATTCCGTGAACGTCGTTGCGTTGCGGTGCGACTGATACGGCGATATCTCGCAATGTGGCGAGGGCAACAATCGTTCGGATCGAATCAATGCGGGATGACAACGTGTTTTCCAGATGCAGCGATGTCGTGATCCGAAATCCGCTTCGCACTTTTCGGCAAAATGCTTTAATGCTGACGATGGGCATAGGGTTATGATCGAGCCGACGGGATACCATCTTGCATGAGTGAGGGATCACCCATTTCGCCGCGCAGCCCGCGCGCTGCGTTGGAGCCGGAACAACTCCCGCCGCCGCCCAAGCGTTCCGATCGTGCGCGCAATCCATTCGTCGTGGTCGGCAACGCGATCATTACGATCCTGCTGCTGGCCATGATCGGCGGCGGTGGATTGTACGTCTACGGCAAGCAGAAGATCGAAGCGCCCGGACCGCTCGAACAGGACAAGGTCGTCAATATCCCGCAGCGCTCCGGCATGTCGGATATCGCCGACATTCTGCAACGTGAAGGCGTGATCGATAACAATCGCTGGGCCTTCATCGGCAGCGTGTTCGCGTTGAAGGCGCGATCCGATCTCAAACCCGGCGAATATCTTTTCACCAAGAATGCCAGCCTGCGTGAAGTGATCGGTACCATCGTCGAGGGCAAGGTGGTGCAGCATTCGATCACCATTCCGGAAGGGTTGACCTCCGAGCAGATTGTGGCGCGCATCACCGAGAATGACATTTTCTCCGGCACGATTCATGCGATTCCCAGCGAAGGCTCGCTGTTGCCGGAGACCTACAAGTTTCCGCGCGGCGCGCAGCGCGAGCAGGTGATCGCGCGGATGCAGCAAGCGCAGCGTCGTGTGCTTGCCGACGTCTGGGAGCGCCGCAATCGCGACCTGCCACTGAAGACGCCGGAGCAACTCGTGACGCTGGCCTCGATCGTCGAGAAGGAAACCAGCAAGCCGGACGAACGCAGCCGGGTGGCGGCCGTGTTCATCAATCGGTTGCAAAAGAAGATGAAGTTGCAGTCCGATCCGACCATCATCTACGGGCTTGTCGGCGGCAAGGGTACTCTCGGACGTCCGATCAAGCGCAGCGAGATCCAGCAGCCGTCGCCTTACAACACCTATGTGGTCGATGGCCTGCCGCCCGGGCCGATCGCCAATCCGGGCCGTGCTTCGCTTGAAGCCACCGCGAACCCGGCGCGGACACGCGATCTGTTCTTCGTGGCCGACGGCACCGGTGGGCATAGCTTCACCGAAACCTACGATCAGCATCAGAAGAACGTTGCCAAGCTGCGGGCCCTGGAAAAGCAGATCCAGAACGATACCGTCGAGCCGCCGGAAGAGGCGCCGACCGGATCGGCCGCACCCAATGCGGGCGATCAGACCAAGGCGACAGCGGAGCAACCGTCCGCAACTCCCAACCCGGAAGCGAAGGCGAAGGGCGCGGCGCAGAAGTCCTCTCACAGGCCGGCGCGCTCCGAGCGACGGTAACGTCTCGAACCGGCGCGAGCCGGCTCGGATGGCAGACCCGGCGTCGTTCATGGGCACGGGTGGTCGCTTGATCGAGCGCGTTTTCTTCGCGCGAACCGGTATTCAGTTCGCGGGAAATCGCTATAGTGCGCGAGCGCTAGAGCATGATCCCGAAAGGTGGAATCCGGTTTTTGGAAGAGATAATGCTCAAACAAGATAAACGGCGGGGCTGATTCAACGCAGTAGGATCAGCCCCCAGTCAGAATTCCTCATTTTCAGATTGGAGCAAGTGACGCGATGGCGCTGTCGAGCATGACCGGCTTTGCGCGAAGCCACGGCACGAGCGGACCCTACACGTTCGAATGGGAACTGAAATCGGTCAACGCCAAGGGCTTCGACTTCCGGATGCGCCTGCCGCCGGGGTGGGACGATGTCGAATTGAGCGCACGTAAACGCGCCACAGAATTGCTGTCACGCGGTACAGTCTACGCCAATCTCAACGTCAAGCGATCCATCGCAGCTTCCAATATCCGCGTCAACGAAGACGTTCTGGCGGCCGTGGTCAGAATCGCCGGGCAGCTTGCCGCGCGCATCGACGCGGTCGCGCCGAGCATCGATGGCTTGCTAGCGATCAAGGGCGTGATCGAAGTGGCGGAGCCGGAGGCGAATGAGGCCGAGGAGCAGGCCGCACGCGTAGCGGTTGCTGCGTCGTTTGAACAGGCGCTCGCCAGCCTGATCGATATGCGCAAACGTGAGGGTGCGACGCTGGGCGATGTCCTGAAGCAGCGGCTGGATCAGATCGAGCAACTCGCGGGACGGGCTGAGAAAGCTCCGGGGCGCCAACCCGAAGCTATCCGCGCGCGGCTTGCTGAACAAATTGCGGTACTCATCAGCGCCTCCGATCGTTTCGATAGCGATCGGCTCACTCAGGAAGCCCTGCTGATGGCGACCAGGGCCGACATCCGCGAAGAACTCGACCGCATCGCCTCGCACCTGTCGCAATCGCGCGCGTTGCTCGATAAGGGCGGGGCAGTCGGACGCCGGCTGGATTTCCTGGCGCAGGAATTCAACCGCGAGGTGAACACCTGCTGTTCGAAATCCAACGATCTTGAATTGACCAACACCGGACTGGAGATGAAGAACGTCGTCGAACAGTTCCGCGAGCAAGTACAGAATCTCGAATGAATGACGCAGACCAGGGTTTTCGTGGTGTCGAACGGCGTGGACTGATGTTCGTTCTGTCGTCGCCCTCCGGCGCGGGCAAGACGACACTGTCGCGCATGCTGGTGAAGGAAACGCCGGATCTCCAGATGTCGATATCCGCAACGACACGCGCGAAGCGGCCGGGCGAGGTTGATGGTCGCGATTATTTTTTCATCGATCAACCTCGCTTCGATGCGATGGTCAAAACCGGCGAACTGCTCGAATGGGCCAAGGTTTTTGACAACAGCTACGGCACGCCGCGCAAACCAGTTGAGGATGCGCTGGCTGCCGGCAAGGATGTGTTGTTCGATATCGATTGGCAAGGCACGCAGCAATTGCGCGACCGCCAAGCGAACGATGTCGTCAGCGTTTTCATTCTGCCGCCGTCAGTGCAGGCGCTGGAGCAACGTCTCCATACACGAGCACAGGATTCCGACGAGGTGATCCGCGGCCGCATGAAGAAGGCCGGCGATGAAATGAGCCATTACGATGCGTATGACTACATTGTCGTCAATGACAACATCGGGATTGCATTCGAGGCGGTGAAGGCGATCTTGCGAGCCGAGCAGCTCAAGCGCGAGCGCCAGGTGGGCCTGGGCGCGTTTGTACAGAAGCTCAGGCAACAGCTTTAACGCAACGGCCGCGTTGCGTTCGGCCGTTGCGCCTTATTGCTTCGTAGCCGTCCAGCGACCGTGACAGCCATCCGATCGCTGAAAAGTCCCCGATCCGCTGCGGCCGGAAAAACGGCCGCGGCTGGTGACGCCGATGCCGTTGTAATTTCCGCTGCCGGTAATCGATCCGTTGGCGCTCACCGATCCGCTGCCGTAATTTCCGGTCAACCTTCGTCCGCTCACCACTACGGTTTCCCGGAAGGTGTCAGAGCAGTTGACCCCGGCGCTCGAAATCGACCATGCGCCATCGAGGTTGCCACCGCTTCCAGCGTTATGCGAGGCAGCCGGTCGATGGCTCTCTTTCGGCCTACTCTGCCTTGCAGGGCGTTCTGGCGCAGCCTCACGCGATCCCGACAATGATTTCTCGCGGTTGCCAATGGTGCCGCCCATGCTGCCGGATTGGGCAAGGCGGACATGATTGGCCGCATGCGGCGTAATCGCCCCGGACAGTTCGGTCACGGATGCCGATGCAGTCATTGGCGAGAGGCAAAGAAACGCGGTGCTCAGAACTGTCGGCACTAGCCGCACATGGAAAGAAACGTTCATTCGAACAACCTCACGTGTCATCGTTGATCGGGGAGACCGGAGCCGTCAGCACAAACGGCGCCAATGATGTTGCAGGCTTTTCCCGACTTACCGCAGGCGTCGAGTGCCTCGAACTTGGCTTTGTCGATGGTGTCGCGCGCCATCAACGACCATTGTTTGCCGGAAATCGCGAAGGCGCCGCAGGTCTTGCCATAGAAGCTCAGTTCGATCGGGCATTTGGACGAACCGCATTTGGCGCGCGCATCGGCAACGGCTTCCTTGCGTGAGGCGTGTCCCCAGGACAGGCCCCATTTGCCGCTGTCTTCACCGTAGACAATCGAACCCCACGGACCGACGTGCTTGGTTTCACGCAAACGCCGCAGCAATCCTTCGGTCGCTTCGCCGGTCTGCGGCAGGCCATTGACGGACTGGAAGTCGCGGATCGCCACATTGATGGCTGGTTTCCCGCTTCGCGTTTCCGGATCGAAATTCAGTTCGTAGAGCCGCTCCTTGATTTCCTGAAGCCGTGCCCGATCGGTAATCGCCCTAGCGTCATCATTGTCATCACCGCGGGGCGATAGCGTCAGCCCCGCTTCCCGTCGTGACGGTTCCGCGGCCAGAGGTGCTGCGTGCGGAATGAAGTCGAAGGCCCCGTCGATCGGCGACGACGGGGCCCGCGGCCTCGCATTGTTCGTCAGATTGTCGAGCCGCGTGACATTGACGGAGCTGAAATTGCCGACGATGAGCGCAACGTGCTTTTCCGCGGAGGCGTCCGCGGTGACCAGAACGAGGATGGCAATCGTTGCGAAGAGAAATTTCGCAATAGAAAAAAACGGCGTCGGCATGACGGCACGATCCGGCGGCAATCCCCGGACGTTAGCAGCAGATCGTGGATTTGGGAAAGGGGCCGGCAGGATCGCGGACGCGGATCGCTTGCGCTGACGATGAGGCCCTCTCGGCGCGCCGGGATACGGTTGGGTGTCTCGCACCGCAACCGTATCCGCAGATGCAGGAAGCCCGAACTTCCGTTTAGTTGCAGAGCATGATGCGGCCGACCACCTTGCCGGCACGCAGTTCGTCGATCCATTTCTGGACGTCGCGCATCGGCTCTTCCTTGATCGGCGGCGGCTGGATCTTGCCGGCGCGGGCGAGTGCCAGCAACTCCTTGCCTTCCGCCAGGGTGCCGACCATGAAGCCTTCGATGGTCATGCGCTTGTAGATCCACTGCACCATCGGCAGGCTGAAATTGCCACCCATTAGTCCCGACACCACGATCTTGCCGCCACGTGCGACGGTCGAGACAGCGAAGCCCATCGACTTCTCGTTGCCGGCGAAATCGACAACGCCATCGAAGCCGCCGCCGCTTTCCTTGAGCATCCGTTTGACCACATCCGGTTCTGACGGATCGTAGGCGACGGACGCACCGTTCTTGAGCGCGGCTTCGCGCGCGGCCGGGCTCAGGTCGGCGACCGCGATGTCCTGCTTGAACATGGCCTTCGCAAAAGAGAGGCCCATCATGCCGACACCACCGAGGCCGATCAGCAGCAGGTTGCGCTGGCGCGGACGGTCGACCAGCCGCTTCAGGGCACCGTAGGCGGTCACGCCCGAGCACATCAGCGTCGCCGCTAAGTTGACTGGCAAAGGATCGTATTCGAGCAGGTACTTAGCGTCCGGCACCAGCACATGGGTGGCGAAGCCGCCGTCGATGGAGACGCCCATGAAGCGATGCTTGGCGCAAAGGTTCTCGTCGCCGTTAAGGCAGTCGTTGCACTTACCGCAGCCGATCCACGGAAAGACCGCGTACTTCTTCCCGATCAGGTCGCGCGGCGCATCCGGGCCGACCTCGTCGACCACGCCGGCGATCTCGTGACCGAGCGTGAATGGCAGCGTCATGCCGCGCGTAGTGTCGAGCCGCTTGCCGTTGCCCAGATCGGCGTAGCCGTCCTGGATATGCAGGTCGGAGTGACAAAGTCCGCAGCGCTCGATGCGGACCAGCACCTCGCGGCCTTGCGGCTTGGGTGTATCGACGATGGTTTCGCACAACGGCGCATCGAACTTGACCAGTGATTGACGAAACATCTGCGCCATTGCGTATTCTCCTAGACCGATTGGGAATTTTCGGCCCGTATATTGGCCAATTCGCGCGCCATGGCAACAAAGCCTGCCAATGGAATTGTTTCGGCGCGCTGGGTGGGGTCGAGAGCGGCCGCGGCGGCAAGCCGCTCAGGGGCGACACCGAGCGATTTGAGGCTCTGGCGGATCATCTTGCGGCGCTGGCCGAATGCCGCGGCGGCGACTTGCTCCAGCGCCTTGCGGTCGCATGACATCGGAGCGGGGCGCGGCAGCAGCCGCACCACCGAGGACGTGACCTTCGGCGGTGGGACAAACGCGGCGCGTGAAATGTCGAACAGGATCTTGGTTTCGGCGCGCCAGTTGGCGAGCACGGCCAGTCGCCCGTAGGCTTCCTCATTGTCGTGCGCGACGATACGCTCGGCGACCTCGCGCTGAAACATCAGCACCATCGTGTCGTACCATGGCGGCCAGGGCTCGACAGACAGCCAGCCGACCAAGAGCGCCGTGGCGATATTGTAGGGCAGGTTGGCGACGATTTTCGCGCGCTCCTCACCCAGCAGCGGGCGCGGATCAAATGTCATGGCGTCGGCGCAGACGATCTCCAGCCGCCCCGGGTAATGCGCTGCGATTTCCTCCAGCGGCCCCAGGGCGCGCTCGTCACGCTCGATGGCGATCACCCGCCTGGCGCCGACGGCGAGCAGGGCACGGGTGAGCCCGCCAGGACCGGGGCCGATCTCGATGACGGTCGATTGCTCAAGCGGTCCGGCCGCCCGCGCGATCCTCGCCGTGAGGTTCAAATCGAGCAGGAAGTTCTGCCCCAGCGATTTGCGGGCCGACAGTTGATGACGCTTGATGACGTCACGCAGCGGCGGCAGATCGTCGATCGCACTCATCCCTGCGATGCCGCCATGCGTGCGGCGAGTCGAAGCGCGGCAATCAAGCTTGACGGATTGGCGCGTCCGGTCCCGGCGATGTCGAAGGCCGTGCCGTGGTCCGGCGAGGTGCGGATGAAGGGCAGGCCGAGCGTGACGTTGACGCCATCGTCGAACGCCAGCGTCTTGATCGGGATCAGGGCCTGATCGTGATACATGCAGACGGCGCAGTCGTAGGTCTGGCGTGCGGCGGCATGGAACATGGTATCGGCCGGCAGCGGGCCGCGCGCATCGATGCCTTCGGCACGCAGAATCGCGACCGCAGGCGCAACGATGGCTTGATCCTCGTACCCGAGTGAGCCGCCTTCGCCGGCGTGCGGATTGAGGCCGGCGATCGCCAGGCGCGGTCGCGCGATTCCGAAGCGCTTGATCAAGTCGGCGACGAGGATGCGCGAGGTGGTGACGATGGTTTCGCTGGTCAATTGCGCGATCGCTTCGCGCAACGGCACGTGAATCGTGACCGGCACGACAGCGAGCGTCGGAGACCACAGTAACATTACGGGCAGCGGCGTTCCGTCGTCGTGCGTCGCGAGTTCGGCGAGAAATTCGGTGTGGCCAGGATGCGCGAAGCCGGCATCGTACAACACGCTCTTGGCGATCGGGTTGGTCACGACCGCGGCAGCGCGACCAGCGGTGACGTCATCGACGGCGCGACGAATGGCGGAGATGGCAATGGGAGCGCTGCTTGCGTCAGGATGACCGGGCTTGGCCGTGGGGGCTTCGCCGATGTTGACGACGGGCAGGGCTTGCGCAAAGGCGTTCGCCGCGCCTTGCGGCTCGACTTCGGTGACGGGGATCTCGACGCCAAGAGATTGCGCGCGCCTGCGGATGAAGTCGGCGTTGCCGAGCAGATAGAACGGCGGGATCTGATTTTCGGCACGGCCGCGCCAGGCCGCGATCGTAATATCGGGGCCGATCCCCGCCGGCTCGCCTACGGTCAGTGCGAGAGGTTTCTGCATTGATCTGCGGCCCATGCCCACTCGAAAGACAGTCCTGCTCGCCAAAGCAGGCAGCGACGGCGTTGCCTGTTCATAAATGCGGTTCGAGCGAGGTCATTTCGAGCGGTCCGCAATCCGAGGTGAAGCGCAGGTCGCTTCCGACTTCCGGCATCACGCTCTATCGATACTCGATCATCGCCGCCTTGCGGATGTCCTGGAGGTAGGACTTCGATTTCGACTCGTACTTCTGCATATAGAGTTTTTCACGGATTTTGCGCTGTTCGGGGGTGTCGCCGCTGGTCGGCTTGCGCTCGCAAAGTGCGACCATCTCGATGCCTTGCCGTGTGACCTCCGGGGCGGTCAGGTGGCCAATGGGGGTCTTGTCCAGCAATTCGCGAAGGGCTTGCGGCAAATCAGCCGAGGTCTTGACCACCGTGTCGCGGATCGTCGCGTTGCGCATCGAACGAAACAGCGTATTGGCATCATCGCAGCTTTGCACGCGGCTTCGCAGGGCTTCAGCTTCCTTGCGGCGCATTTCGATGGTCGCCGGAGCCGAACCGCGTGGGACCACCAGCACGATGGGGCGCATCTGATATTCGAAGTTGCTGCTGTCGCTCTTTCCGTCCACAAGATCGCCAGATGCCGTGCGGACCACCTTGTCGCTGACCATGAGGCTGTCCTTGAAGCGGCCGCGGACGAGGCTGCTCCAGACCATTTCCGCCCTGACCCGGTCGCGCAAAGTTCCCGGTCGAATGCCTCTACTCGCCAGCGTCTGGATGAGTTGTTCGGGCGACATGCGCATCCGCTGCGCCATCGAGGCGATGGATGCATCGATATCGGAGGCGGACGGGTCGACGCCGTATTTTTTGGCTTCCTTGATCTTGACCTTCTCGTCGATCAATTCCTCAAGGACCTGTTTGCGGCTACCCTTTTGGTTCGACAGCGCCTGTAACCGCATCCGCTGGTCGATATCGTAATTGGTGATCGGCTCGCCATTGACCATCGCGGCGACGGACTGGGCTCGTGCGGGCGTGACGCCAAGGGTTGCCGAAAGGGCGGCGATGGAGATCAGAGCCGAGAATGCCAGACGAAGCGTAAAAGTCATCATATCCTGTGTTGACGAGCTTTCGGGCTAGAACTTTGGTCCACTGGGTTGCGGAGCGGCGAACTCGATGCGCGTCGCGTGATTAATAGACACCGGATCCATTGGAGCCGGCTGACGTCTGGCCCAAGGTTCGCAATCCGAGTTGCAGCATGACAGCATGGCTAAGCTGTGGCGCTACGCCGCTCGTATACGACGAATACGAGTAGTTGGTGACGTAGTTAACGCCCAGGATGAAACAGTCGTCAACATAGCCGAAGCCGATGGCGTAGGTGTCGATCGAACTGCTCTCGAGATTGAAGCGAGCCGCGCCGGTCGCTACCCAGTTCGAGGCCAGCTTGATCGAGCCGCTGCCCAGAATGCCCGACCGCCGGGTCAGGTAGCCGAGGTCAGGCTGCGCGGCATAGTCGCCATACATCAGGCTGACCGACCACCGATTAAAGCTGGCGCGACCTTCAACTTCGAGCCGTTGAACCGCACCGGTCGCTTCGTCGAAACGGGCGCGCGAACTGAACGAATAGGTGCTGTTGGGCGCATAAGCGATGCTGGCGACGTAGTCCGACACCGGCTTTTGCAGGCCGGAATCCACGGCTGTGTTGGTGGCATCGGCGACCGCGAACGAGTTCATGCCGAACAAGTGATACGACTGCCCGAACATCGCCTTGACGGTGCCGCCATGATCGAACTGGGTCGTGGCCTGAATACCGACATTGGCGCGGCCGCCGCCCTCGACCCGGTCATAGCCGGAGAACTTGTCAACACTGAACAAGTTGCTGGTGTCGAAGATCATGCTTTGCGCGTCTTCGTTCGGCAACCGGCCGGCGTACTGCTCGTTCGGACGCGCGATCACCTGAGCGATCGGCTCGATGATCGTGGTGCCCCACGGCTGCACATTGATGAAGGGATAGCGGTACTCGAAGCCGACGGTCGGCATCCAGCGCACATCGTTGACGCTGCCGGTCGGCAGGAAATTGGACACGCCGGGCTGATTGACGATCGAGGCGTTGATCGCATCGGCGCGGATCGAAGCAAAGGGCGTCCAGATCTGACCGATCGGATCGGTGTACGAACGCCGCCATTGAGCTTCGGCCGTCAGACGGGAGTAGGTGCCGGGGAAGCCGCGCAAAAGGCATTGGCTTGGTGTTCGGGCCAGCGGATCGGCAGATGTCAGACTGCACAATGCATTGAGGCGGGCCGTGTTGGTAATCGGATCAAACGCCGCCGAGTCGCGCGTCAAACTGGTGAAGTTGGTCTTGTAGCTGACTTCGCCACCAAGGATCGGGCGATTGAATACGTTCGAGTAGTCGATCACCGGCGCGACGATCGGCACTTGCGACTGGTTGCCGGAGAGGCTGAGATAGTAGATCGCACGCGCGTCGAAGTAGCTGCGGTTGCCAACACCGGTCAGGTAAAGCTGCGAGATCGCTTCGGTCGGCAGGCTGAGAAACGCCGCCATCGGGTCGCGATATTGCGCCAGCCGATAGTCGGTGAGGAACGCATAATCCGACAGGGCCACGCCATCCCAGCCCCATGACCAGCGATCGTTGATCGCAAACTGACCCTTGGTCTCGACGCCACCACGCAAAGTACGGTCGCCTGGTCGTCCCGCAAAGGCGTTTGGGTCTTCCTGGCTGATGCCGTAAGCGCGAATGCGATAGGCCCCATCGATCAGCCTTTGCTGGAATTCGGCCTGCATCAGCACGCCCTGGCGCGTGGTAAAGCGCGGCGCGAAGGTCGCGTCCATGTCCGGCGCGATCGCCCAATAGAACGGAATGCTGACGCCGTAGCCGGTTTCACTCGTATTCGAGAAGCCCGGCATCAGGAAGCCGGTCTTGCGTTTGACGGTTGGGTCCGGGGTCGAGAAATAGGGCAGATACGCGATCGGAACGCCAAAGAACTCAAGTCTGGCGTCTTCGAAATAAAGCGTCTTGTCGGTCTGGTCGTGAATGACGCGGGCGCCCTTGACCTGCCAGAGCGGCGGCTTCTTGGGGTTGTCGCGGCACGCGGCGCACGCAGTGTAAACGCCGTTCTGGAAGACGGTGTAATTGCCCTTCGATCGGTCGGCACGAGTCGCAGCCATCCGCGTCTGGTCGGCGGTATCGACGCGAAGCGAATCGACGAATCCGTCGCGATAGTCGTCGCTCAGATCAAGGACGTTGGCATAGGTGATCTTGCCGTCTACGTCGGTCAGCCTGATGTTGCCTTCCGCGTGCAGCCGCTTCGATTTCTGATCGTAGGTGACCTTGTCGGCCTGCAGCGACGTGCCGTTGTAGAAGATTTGCACGTTGCCGACCGCCGAGACCTGCGAGTCGTTGTAGTTGTAATCGACCTCGGCGGCCTGCACGAGCATCTGTCCGTTGCTGCTCGCGGGCGGCGGCGGCGGGACGGGGCGCGTGTGAGGCGTGTTGTAAGTGAAGCCCTGCGCAGACGCAGGTGCTCCGGTCCCCAGCAGCATCGCACTGCCGGAAAACAGGCCGAGAACGGCAATCCATGTGGACAAGCTTCCACCGTTGCGGCGCAGCCGGGCGCGTCGCATTGCGGCAGTCAAACGTCCCTGGCGGGTGGCGACGCTGGCCACTACCCGTCCTCCTGATACAGCAAGGCCAGAAAGCCGGTCAGGCCACCCACGCAGACGGGCAGCCATGCGGCAGCGATTGGATGCATCAATTCGGCCTTGCTCAAATCTTCAGTTACCTTGGAGAGCACATAGAGCAGAAAGCCAGAACCCACGCCACTCAAAACCATCTTCTGCACTCCGCCGAACCGAAAAAACCGCAAGCTGACGGATGCAGCCAATAACACCATAGCTATCAGCAAAAACGGCTGTGCCACAAGTTTATGATACTGCAATCGATATCCGGCGCTGGCCAGTCCGGAGCTTTCCGACGATTTGATGTATGATGGCAGTTGCCAAAATGACACAGTTTCCGGGGTGGAAAAACTGTTCCGAACCTGAGCCGGGGTCAAACTGGTGGGCAGATTGAGCGTGTCTTGGATCACCGGGGGAGAATCAAGGGAGTATCTGCGCACCGCCTTCAGCACCCATTGTCCCTTCTGGAGGGTGGCTTCGCGGGATTCGATTCGTTCGATGAAGCGGTGGGCGTTGTCGAAGCGGAACACAGTCAGTCCGGTCAACCGCAATCCTTGCTGCTCGCTGCGGGTCGCATTGATGATGGCCTGGCCGTCGCTGTTGACTTGATTGATCCAGAACCCGGTCGCTTCCTGCAGGCCGCCTCCCGGCGCACTGCCGAACAACTCCGCCTCCAATTGCTTCGACCGCTCGCGCAGATCGGCCGACATGGGATTATAGAGGGTGGTTGCGACGATCCCCAGCACCAGCGCGCTCGCCAAGGCGGGGGAGATAAATTGCCATGCGGAGACGCCCGCCGCGCGCGCCACAACCAGTTCGAGACGCCGCGACAGCGCCAGATAGCAGGTCATGGCGCCGATCAGGACGCAGAAGGGCGTTAGCTTTTCCAGAAGCTGGGGAACGCGGAACAGCGACGTCTCCGCGACCATGATGGCGGAGGCATTCACGAGGCTTGAGGTGCGCCGCACCATCTCGATGTAGTCCACCAGCACCAGCAGCACGAAGATGCTGGCGAACACGCCGACCGCCGACACCAGGAAACGGCCGGCGAAATATCGTCCCAGTGTGTTGATCAACATGCTCATGGCGTCACCGGGCGTCCGATCAGGCGGAGCAGGCGGGCATTGGACCGGTTGATCGCCTCCATCACGGCCGCCGGAGGTTCGATCACGACGCCCCTCAGGATGATCCAGATGCTACAGCCGATCGCGGCGACCAGCATGAGATACTGAAACAATGCGGCCATCGGCGATTTGACCGCCATGACGGAACAGGCGAAGCCGACCATCCGGATTCCGAAAACCGCAAGAATCGACGCGGTGATGGAGAAGTTGCGGCTCTGCCGTGTGGTTCGCGGCGTGCCGAGGAACGCGAAGGTCAGGGCAGCGAAGGCGAACGGATAGAGCGGCGACATGAGGCGATCGTGCAAATCAGCGAAGAACTGCCCCGGCAGCTGCTTATACATCGGATCATTCGGATCCGGCGAGATCAGTTCCCAGAGATAGCGTTCGCGAATGCCGTAGGTGATATCGCCGCTGCGATTGGAAAATTTCGACATGTCGAAGGCGTAGCGCTCGAACGAGACCAGGACCGGATCGCGCTTGTCCGCCTCAAACCGTTCGAGATGTCCATCCTGCAGGACCAGGAACGAGCCACGCTCGTTTTTTAGCACCGTGCCGCGCTCGGCCATGATGCTGATGCGTTCCTTGGGATCGCGGCGGTCGTCGACAAAAACGCCTGCCAGCACACCGCCGGGAAGCCGCTCGCGGATTCGGATGGTCAGATTCGGCTCGAGTTGCGAGAAGCGGCCTGGCTGCAAGATATTGGCGAGGACGTCGGCGGTGATTTCCGCGTCCCATTGCTTGATCCGCCGCATGCCGTCCGGCGCGAGATAGGCCGCAATAAAGGCGACAAGGAGTGCGACCATCGCCGTCGCGATCAGGAACGGCCGGAACAGGCGGATCGGCGACAATCCGGCGGCGTTCATCACGATGATTTCGGAATCGGTGGCCAGCTTGTTGAGGGTGTGGGACACCGCAATCATCAAGGCGATCGGCGCGATGATCAGCACCAGCGCCGGAATCACAAGGCTTGTGATTCCGAGGAAGGTCATGATGGTCTGACCCTGGCTCGTCATCAGATCGATGCCGCGCAACGCCTGCGTGATCCAGATCACCCCTGTGAGGCTGATCAGAACCACCGCGAACGAAGCAAGCGTCGTCCGGACGATGTACTTGTCGATCGACCCCATCGGGTAACGCTGTCCCCATCCATTACGCAAACCGCGACATAACCCAGATTCGCAAGGAATCTCCCCATGGGCTGCCGCAGAACTCCGGACACTACCAAGAATTCGGCCGGATAACACCGCCCTGATCGGGCAACAAAATGGCTGGGCCGTGGCGTGCGCCGGGTATCGTTAACAACATGTCGATGACCTGCGGTTCGCCCCGAAACAAACGCGGAGCGGGCAACCCTGCAGTGAACCGGCCGGTTGACGCGAATTGCGCTTGACGGATCGGTTGTTGCAACCAAAAAACGATCGTCGACGATGCGCCGTCGCTGTGGACGATGCTCGCGCAGATGATTGAATGGAGGATTGTTCATGCCCGACGCCGTCAAGCTCGGCTTCGTTTCGTTTTCGGCAGCCGCGCGCGGTCCGCTGGTCGTTTTCTGTGACGACGCATTGAAGCTCGGGGCTGCAACCCGGAAGGCGCTGGGCAGCGCAACCGATACCGTCAAACGTGCGGCGGCGACCAACCGGTTCAAGGGAAAGCAGGGAGCGGTCCTCGATATCCTCGCGCCGGAAGGGGTGCGCGCGGATCGGCTGATCGTGATCGGACTTGGCAAGGTCACCGATCTTGCGGAGCGGGATTTTCTAAAGCTCGGCGGGATCGCCGCCGGCAAGATCGGTGCAAGCAACCGTTCCGCAACGGTTGTTGCCGAATTGCCGACGGCGGCGATGACGCCGGCCCAGGCCGCATCGCTGGCGCTGGGAATGCAACTGCGCGCCTATAAATTCGATCGCTACAAGACCAAGAAGAAAGATGACGACAGCAGCGACGTGCGAACCGAAATCGCCATCGCGGTGAATGACGTTGCTGCCGCGCGCAAGGCGTTTGGGCCGCAAAGCCATATCGGCGACGGCGTCTTGCTGGCGCGCGAACTCGTCAACGAACCGCCGAATGTCCTTTTCCCGATCGAGTTCGCCCGGCGCGCCAGCCTGCTTCGCAAGCTCGGCGTCAACGTCGAAGTGCTCGACGTCAAGGCGATGGCCAAACTGAAAATGGGCGCGCTGCTCGGCGTCGGGCAGGGCTCGACCCAGCCCAGCCGCACCGTGATCATGCGCTGGAATGGCGGCAAGCGCGGCGATGCACCGGTCGCCTTCGTCGGCAAGGGCGTCTGCTTCGACACCGGCGGCATTTCGATCAAGCCGGCCGGCAACATGGAGGAGATGAAGGGTGACATGGGCGGCGCCGCTTGCGTCGTCGGCCTGATGCACGCGCTTGCGGCCCGTAAGGCCAAGGTCAACGTCGTGGGCGCGATCGGTATCGTCGAGAACATGCCGGACGGCAATGCCCAGCGGCCCGGCGATATTGTAACGTCGATGTCCGGGCAGACCATCGAGATCATCAACACCGACGCTGAAGGCCGCCTGGTGCTGGCCGATGTGCTTTGGTACGTCGCCAAGAAGTTCAAGCCGAAGTTCATGATCGATCTGGCGACATTGACCGGCGCCATCATGGTCGCGCTCGGGACGGAATATGCGGGCCTGTTCTCCAATAACGATCAGCTTGCGGCGCGGCTCGCTGAAGTCGGGCAGGCGACCGGCGAACGGGTCTGGCGGATGCCGCTTGGGCCGGAATACGACAAGCTGATCGACTCGCAGTTCGCCGACATGAAGAACACCGGCGGCCGCCATGGCGGCTCGATCACCGCGGCGCAGTTCCTTCAGCGGTTCGTCGACGGAACGCCCTGGGCGCATCTGGATATTGCCGGCACCGCCATGGGCGCGCCGAAGACCGATATAAATCAGAGTTGGGGATCGGGCTATGGCGTCCGCCTGCTGGAGCGGCTGGTGGCCGAACACTACGAAGCCAGGCGATGACGGAGATCCTGTTTTACCATTTGCAAAACATGAGTGTTGAAAGCGTGTTGCCGTCGTTGCTTGAGAAATCCTTGCAACGCGGCTGGCGCGCTGTGGTGCAGACCGCGTCGGAGGAGCGGGCCGACGCACTCGACGCGCATCTGTGGACCTACCGCGAGGATTCATTTCTTCCGCATACGACGTGGCGCACGGCTGACGCCCACGACCAGCCCGTCGTTCTTGCCGCCGCGGAAACCAATCCGAACGAAGCGCATATCCGCTTTCTGGTCGATTGCGCGGCATTACCGGCCGATGCCGACAGCTATGAGCGTGTTGTGCTGATGTTCAATGGCAATGACGACGAGGCCGTCGCCGGCGCACGGAGCGCATGGAAGGATGGTAAGGCGCGAGGTTTCACCGTGACCTATTGGCAAGCCGACGAGCGGGGACGGTGGCAACGGCGGGAATAATATTGTTAAATATTTAACGATAGAGGCATTCTCGACGACCTTTAACGCGGTAGGGCCCATGCCGGTCATGGTCGTGCCGTAAATCAGTGGTGGACACGGCCTCAGATAGACCTCGATGGACTAAAGACCGGATTGAACGTGCGGAATAGCTCTTCACATCGAAATGTTTTGCTTGCGGCTGTGCTGCTTGCACCCCTGCTGGCTGGCTGTTCGGGAGCCAGCATGTCCGATGTGTTTTCCAGCGACCTGATGTCCAAGGACGCCCAATGGTTCTCGCGTGCCGGGCGCAGCCTGAACCGGAACGTCTCCATTGAGACACCGCCGCTGACACCGGAAAAGCCGGTTACGCCCGAGGATCTCATCAGCGCCGAGGGTCAATGTCCGGGCATGGCGCCGCCGAGCGAGGCCAGTGCCATGGCCGATGGGCCGGGCGCCGCGCCACCCCCGCAAACCGGACACGTCGCGCTGGGACACACCGAATGCGATGTGGCACGCGGCGCCGGCGCTCCCGACAGCGTCAACCTGTCCACAGGACCGGGTGGCGAGCGCATCGCCGTGTTGACCTACACCAAGGGACCGCGTGCCGGGATCTATACCTTCAACTCCGGTCGCTTGAGTTCGATCGAGCGCCTGCCCGAAGCGGCGGCACCTGCCAAGCCAAGCCGTGCGAAAGCCAAGAAGCGTCACGCCGGCTAAACCGGCTCTCCACTAAAGCTGATCATTCATTTTATTACTCGTCATTGCGAAGAACGCAGCGACGAAGCAATCCAGTCTTCGGCTCGTCGCCTCTGGATTGCTTCGCTCCGCTCGCAATGACGCTTCTAATCAGCCGACCTCCTCGTCCAGCGCAGTGCTGGCCGCAAGCCATTCGTCCTCAGCGCGTTGAAGCGCTGCGGCTGCACCAGTGCGTGCCTTGCCAAGCTGCGCGGCTTGTTTGGGGTCGCGCTGATACAAGTCCGGCATCGCCAACGCCGTATCGATCTTCGCGATGATCTCGCTGATGCGCGCGATTTCCGCCTCGGCTTCCGACACTCGTTGCTTCGGCGACGCGCGCCTTTCCGACTTCGGACGCGAAGTCTTGTCCCGTGTGCGGGGATCGGTAGCGCGATCGCGCGAGGAAGCCGGTTGCGCGCCGCGTGCCGATAGTATCGTGCGACGATAGCTATCGAGATCGTCGTTATATAGCGAGACGGTGCGGTCGGCGACCACCCACAATTGATCGGCGCAGGCTTCGATCAGGTAGCGGTCGTGCGACACCATGATGATCGCGCCGGGAAATTCATTGATGGCTTCGGCGAGCGCGGCACGGCTGTCGATGTCGAGATGGTTGGTCGGCTCGTCGAGGATGATCATGTTGGGGGCGGCGAAGGTGGCAAGGCCCAGCAGCAGCCGTGCCTTCTCGCCGCCGGATAAATTCCTGACCGTGGTATCGCCGGCCTTGCCGGAAAAACCGATGGCACCGACCCGAGCGCGGACCTTCGATTCCGGCGCCTCCGGCATCAATCGGCGGACGTGGTCGTAAGGCGAGCCTGCGAGATCGAGTTCGTCGGTCTGATGTTGCGCAAAGTAGCCGACCGAAAGCTTGTCGGCGCGAACGATCTTGCCCGAGAACGGCGCGAGTTTGCCGGCGAGCAGCTTCACCAGCGTCGATTTGCCGTTGCCATTGGCGCCGAGCAGCGCGATGCGGTCGTCGTTATCGATGCGCAGCGTCACACGGTTGAGCACCGGTTTGGCGGGATCGTATCCGACCGTGACGCCATCGAGTGCGATGATCGGCGGAGAGAGCGTTTTCTCGGGGATCGGAAAAGTGATCTCGCGGACGTCCTGCGTCACCAGCGCGGTGACCGGCTTCATTTTCTCGAGCATTTTAACGCGGGACTGGGCCTGCCGCGCCTTCGATGCCTTGGCCTTGAAGCGATCGACGAAGTCCTGGAGCCGTTTGCGCTGCTCCTGTTGCCGCTTGGCGTGCTTGGCGTCGAGCATCTCGCGCGCCGCGCGCTGTTCCTCGAACGAGGAGTAGGTGCCCTTGTAGAGCGAGAGCTTGCCGTGATCGAGGTGCAGGATCTGATCGACGGACGTATCCAATAGGTCGCGGTCGTGGCTGATCACGATCACCGTGCGCGGATAATGGGCGAGGTGATCCTCAAGCCATAGCGTGCCTTCAAGATCGAGGTAGTTGATCGGCTCGTCCAGCAGCAGCAGATCGGGCGCGGCGAACAGCGTGGCGGCGAGCGCCACCCGCATCCGCCATCCGCCGGAAAATTCCTGACAGGAGCGAGCTTGATCCGCCGCCGAGAAGCCGAGGCCACTCAGGATCGCGGCGGCGCGGGCCGGTGCCGAATGGGCGTCGATGTCGGCGAGGCGGGTCTGGATATCGGCGATCCGATGCGGATCATGGGCGGTTTCGGCTTCGCGTAACAGCGCGTCGCGCTCGCGATCGGCCTTGAGCACGACATTGATCAGGCTCTCGGGCCCGTCAGGCGCTTCCTGTGCGAGGCTGCCGATCGTCCAGCGCGGCGGCACGCTGATGCTGCCGCTCTCCAGCGGCAATTCGCCGCGAATGGCATGAAACAAGGTGGACTTGCCGACGCCGTTGCGCCCGACGAAACCGACGCGCGAGCCCGGCACGATCTGTACGGTGCTTTGGTCGATCAGGAGGCGGCCGGCGATGCGAACCGAGATGTCGTTGAGCGAAAGCATCCGGGCTTTTCACCAAAGATGCGTCCGAACGCAAGCACCGTCCGTAAGTGGAGAGATTGTCGCGATTTACCCCGTTCACCGCAGGTGGGCGGCCTGGGACGGCGGTTCGGAGCCGGAATGCTGCAGGTTTTCCTGCCTTTCCATCGCTGCAAGGAGGGATTGGAACTCGGGGGGGAGGCTGGCGTCGTCAGACGATCCCGCTCCGACCAGCTTTTCCCCGATCGCTCGGCAGATCGAGGTGCTGGTCGCGTAATCGAGGCGGTCTGGGCTGTTGGTTGATTGCTCCGCCATCTCTAGTTCCATTTGCTCGATTTCATTCAGTCGACGTAGGAATAAAGCCAAGAGGGTTGAGATGGTTTCATTCAAATCGGGCGTTGATGTTGTTTAGTAAAGATTGACTAAAGGGCAAAACCCCTGGAACCGGACGGCGTGAAAAAGCCCCGTCGCCGATGGCGAACGGGGCAATTCCACCGCGAGCGTCAGGTCCTCAGTAGCAGCGGTTCACCCAGCGCCAGCGCAGGCCATAAGGCGTCGGAACCAGACGGCGAACCGTACATCCATAGCCGCCGGCATAGACCGGGCCGCCAATGAAAACCCGCGGACCACCATGGAAACCATGATGGAAATGCCCGCGGAAGCCGTGGTGGTGAAAACCGTGATGACCGCCGGCGGATGCGGTGCTGGGGGCGAGCGTGGCAAGCCCGAGAGCGGCAACGGCGGCGAAAGCGAGTGCAAACTTCTTCATGATCATCTCCTGTTTCTGTGTGACGCGATCCGCCGTGGATGGGTTCGAGGCAATTTCGAAAGCGTCGTGTCTGCCGGTTGGGTCGCAGCGATTTTCGGTCCCGTTCAGCCTGTCGAACACGAAATGTGATCGCAGCCCGAATTCGGCCTTGAACCTCTTCGACCGTTGGCTGACTAAAGCGGCGTTTGACAGGAAATGTCGCCTTGCCGGGGCGCGATGGCGCCGATATAAGCCCCGCAACCCTCAATGGTTGTTGCAAGGACGAAGACATGGCGATTGAACGCACCTTTTCGATTATCAAGCCCGACGCTACCGCCCGCAATCTGACCGGCGCCATCAATGCACTGATCGAGAAGGCCGGTCTGCGCATCGTCGCGCAGAAGCGCATTCGCATGACCCGCGAGCAGGCGCAGACGTTCTATGCCGTGCACAAGGAACGACCGTTCTTCGGCGAGTTGGTCGATTTCATGATCTCGGCCCCGGTTGTCGTGCAGGTGCTCGAAGGCGAGGGCGCGATCGCCAAGTATCGCGACGTCATGGGCGCCACCGATCCGTCGAAGGCGGCCGAGGGCACCATCCGCAAGGCTCACGCCAAGTCGATCGGCGAGAATTCGGTGCACGGTTCCGACGCGCCGGAAACCGCGGTGATCGAGATCGCGCAATTCTTCTCCGGCAACGAGATCGTCGGCTGAGCGCGAGAGCGCACTTCTCCCAACGGATATCGATATGTGACACAGCCTTCGGTATCTCAGCCGGAGGCTGTTATTCGTTAGATGGACGGGATCGCGAGTCGATTACGCTGCGCGATGCCCGTCGTGCGAGCCAAGTTAGACTTGTCTCAAACAAAAGACTAAGAGCGGTTTCCGCACTGAATTCGTAAAAGCGGATCACGTAACGCGAACTGTTGGCCGGAAGGGGTTGGCCTTGGATTGGCTGTTACACATCGTTGATCCAGCGACGATTGGGGCTCTCGTCACCGATTTTCAGAATCAAGTGCATCAGCCGTCGTTCTGGGTCGCGGTCGGACAGATCATCTGGATCAACATTCTGCTGTCGGGCGACAATGCACTGGTGATCGCGCTGGCATGCAGGGGATTGCAGCCTCGTCAGCGGCTGTGGGGCATGGTGTTCGGTGCTGGCGCCGCCGTTATCCTCCGAATTATCTTTACGGGAATCGTCGCAACTCTGATGGAGTTACCCTACCTCAAGCTGGTGGGTGGACTTGCCTTGTTGGTGATTGCCGCCAAATTGCTTGTCCCCGAAGAGGAAGAAGGCGAGGAAGGCATTCAGGCTGCGGCACATCTCATCGCGGCAGTGCAGATTGTTGTCGTCGCCGATGTCGTCATGAGCCTCGACAATGTCATCGCGGTGGCGGCTGCGGCAAACGGTAGCGCCCCGTTGCTGATCTTCGGACTGGTGATCAGCATTCCGCTGATCGTTGCGGGCGCCGCGCTCATTATGGCCGTTCTGACCCGACTGCCGCTTTTGGTGTGGGCCGGTGCTGCGCTCCTTGGCTGGATCGCAGGCGAGGTCATTGCCACCGACCCGGCGATACGCCCGCTACTTGATCGGCTTCTTGGCGGCGGAGTTACGCTCATTCTCGACTCAACGTCCGTATTGTTTGCGCAAATGCCGCATCTCGTATTCCGTGGTGAATTGGCCGAGATGGTATGCGGCGTGCTTGGAATGATTGTTGTCCTGATTGCCGGTGGCATTTGGCGCGGCCGCCGCTTGCGTCAATTGAGGCGAAGCGAAACCAACGGAGTGCCGCTCGTCAGGGAATAGCGCCGCCAACTTTCTCCTTGTAATTACAAGAAAGTGCGCTCACGCGCCCGGATCACTCGCACCAGCGTGTCATTGACGGGGGTTGGAACGCCGAGCGGCTTGCCGAGACGTGGGATTGATCCGTTGATCGCGTCGATCTCGCAGCGCCGCCCGGCCTCATAGTCCAGCAGCATCGACGGCTTGGCGTGCGGGATTTTCCCGCCGAGCTTGCGGATGTGCGCGATCGGATCGCCGACTTCGAGCTTGATGCCGGAAGCGTGCGCAACCGCGACCGCTTCCTCGGCGCAGCCGCGTGCCACCGGCCAGGCATCGGCGTCGTCCATTACGCCGCCGATGGTCAATCCGGTGGTGCAGCAGGTCGCGGAGAAAGTGACGTTCATGATCAGTTTTTCCCAGACCATGCGCTTGATGTCGTCGAACAGCGTCACCTTGAAGCCGGACGATTCCCAAATCGCCGCGGAAGCTTCGAGCTTTTCGCGCGGCAATCCGGCGAACGCACCGAAGCGGATCATCTCCATGCCATTGTGATGGACGTGACCGGGGCCGCGCATCGACGCACCGAAGCCGCCGACCACGCCAACGGCGAGACGATCCGCGCCGACGACCGGCGCTGCGATTTCCGGCGAGCCCAGCCCGTTCTGGATCGATTGCACGACGGTGTTCGGGCCGATCAGCGACAGGCTGGCGCGCGATGCGGCTTCGACATCGAACGCCTTGGTGGCGATGATGACGAGATCGCAGACGCCGATGCCGTCCGTCGTCGTGGATGCATGGAGGCGAACGGTGCGGTCGCCGCTGATGCCCTCGCAGCGCAGACCGTGAGCCGCCATTGCGGCCGCATGATCAGGCCAAAGGGTAATGGCGTGGATATCATGGCCCGCATCGGCCATCAGCGCGGCATAGACGGAGCCCATCGCCCCGCAACCCACGATCGCAACCTTCGCCATGTTGTTGTCCTTGTTGGTGTCGGTTCGTGCGACTGATGTCTAAATGATCGCGGGAGAAACCAATGTATCGTCGGGACTGCCGGTCGCGTCGGTCCTGCAAACGTCGTCGTCGATCCGCGTGCCGCCGCTCGCCACCAGCCGAAGTGCATCTGGGTAGATGCGATGCTCGATCCTGAGCACGCGCTCCGCCAGCGTGTCCGGGGTATCATCCTCGCGCACCGCGACCGCGCCCTGCGCGATAATGGGACCAGCATCCATTTCAGGGGTCACGAAATGCACCGTCGCGCCGGAAATCTTCACGCCCGCGCGCAATGCCTGACCGTGTGGATCGAGGCCGCGAAACGATGGCAGCAGCGATGGATGGATGTTGAGCATCTTGCCGGCCCAGCGCTCGACGAACTCCGTAGTCAGCAGACGCATGAAACCGCCGAGGCAGATCAACTCGATCCCGTGTTCATCGAGCGCTGCCTGCAAGGCCGCCTCGAACGCTGCGCGGTCCTTGCCGAACGGCGCGCTGTCGATCACCAATGTTGCGACATTGTTCTCTTTCGCCTTGGCAAGACCGGGGGCGTCCGGCTTGTTGGAAATCACCACGGTGATCTCGGCTGGAAATCCCGGCGTCTTGGCCGCCGCGATCAGCGCCGCCATGTTGGAGCCGCGTCCGGAAATCAGAATGGCGACGCGCCGTTTCACCACGGTCACCATGCGAGGTTGAGGTGTCCGTCATAGACGACGCGTTCGCCGTCGCCGCTCTCGATCACCTTGCCGAGTTGCACGGCGGTTTCGCCATTGGCGCGGAAACTGTCCATGACAGCGCCAACTGCATCGCGACCGACGATCGCGATCATGCCGATGCCGCAATTGAAGGTGCGCAGCAATTCCAGTTCGGCGATGTCGCCCTGTTGCGCCAGCCATTTGAACACCGGCAGCACCGGGAGCTGAGTGAGATCGATGCGGACGCCGAGCGACTTCGGCAGCACGCGCGGAATGTTGTCGGTGAAGCCGCCGCCGGTGATGTGAGCCAGCCCCTTGACGCCGCCGGTGTCGCGGATCGCGCGCAGGCACGACTTGACGTAAAGCCGGGTCGGCGTCAGCAGCGCGCCGCCGAGCGTCATCACCGGCGCGAATGGAGCAGGGGCGTCGAAACCCAGCCCGGACTTCTCAACAATCTTGCGCACCAGCGAGAAGCCGTTGGAGTGAACGCCGGAGGAGGCGAGCCCGATGACAACATCGCCCGCCGCGATGTCGCGGCCCGGCAGCAGCGTGCCACGCTCGGCCGCGCCCACCGCGAAGCCGGCAAGGTCGTAGTCGCCGTCCTTGTAAAGGCCCGGCATCTCGGCGGTCTCGCCGCCGATCAGCGCGCAGCCGGACTCGCGGCAGCCCTCTGCGATACCGGCGACAATCGTCGCGGTCGCTTCCGGATCGAGCTTTCCGCAGGCGAAGTAGTCCAGGAAGAACAGCGGCTCGGCGCCTTGCACCACCAGATCGTTGACCGACATCGCTACCAGATCGATGCCGATGCCATTGTGGATGCCGGTCTCGATGGCGATCTTGACCTTGGTGCCAACCCCGTCAGTCGCCGCCACCAGGACCGGGTCCTTGAAGCCGGCGGCTTTGAGGTCGAACAGGCCGCCGAAGCCGCCGATCTCGGCGTCGGCGCCGGCGCGGGCGGTGGCGCGCACCATCGGTTTGATGAGGTCGACCAGCCGATTGCCGGCATCGATATCGACCCCGGCATCGGCGTAGGTCAGTCCGTTCTTGCGCTCGGTCATGGTTTTGATCGGTCCTGGCCGGTTCCGTAGTGTATCGGTACGGCGCGGCGGGGAAAACGTGGATTTCAAGGGTGGTTACGTCGAATTCTTCCGCCGTGCAATGGTTCGGCAAGCTACGGCGACCTATACTGTGTACAGACCCCGCCAGTTGCGGCCATGACGGCCCCAACTCCTTGTGGAGACAGGCGAAAGCCCGGAACGTCCTCGTGAGCATCCCGAATATCATCACGCTCATCCGCATTCTGCTGGTTCCGGTGATCGTCTGGGCCATCGCCTCGGGCCAAATGAAGATCGCCTTCGGGATCTTCGTGATCGCCGGGGTCAGCGATGCGGTGGACGGATTTCTGGCCAAGCGCTTCAACATGGCAAGCGAATTGGGCGCGTTGCTCGATCCGCTGGCGGACAAGGCGCTGCTGGTTTCTATCTATGTCGCGCTGGGCATCTGGGGCGCGTTCCCGCGGTGGATCGTGATTCTGGTGGTCTCGCGCGATATCATGATCGTCGGTGCCGTGATCATTTCGTGGCTGTTCGACAAACCGATACCCATGAAGCCGCTGATGGTATCCAAGCTGAATACTGGGGCGCAGGTGGCGTTGGCGGCCTTGGTTCTGGCGGCATTGGGATTCAATTTCAGCGCTGCGCCTTATGAGTTGATCCTGATGGCGGGCGTGACGATCCTGACGTTGTTGTCAGTCGCTTTCTATATGGTGGAATGGGTCCGCCATATGAGCACGATCGAACTGAGCCGCTAACGTTGCGTGCCCGCGCCGCCGGAATGGAGTCCATGCGTGTCAGTGAGTGCCCCGCCCCGTCAGTTAGCATTTGCCCTGCCGCATGCGGAAAGCCTGTCGCGCGACGATTTTCTTGACGGCCCATGCAATGCCGCCGGGTTGGCGCTGATCGAGCGTTGGCCGGACTGGCCAAGCCGGGTGATGATGCTGGTCGGCGCGGAGGGCTCCGGGAAAAGCCATCTGGCGGCGATATGGGCCAAGGAAGCGGGGGCTCGTGTGACGTCTGCACACAGCCTGGCAGCGGCGACCGTGCCGGCCGAACTTGCGACCGGCGCCCTGGTGGTCGAGGATCTCGATCCCGCGACCATGGATGAGCGGGCGCTGTTTCATTTGCTCAATCTCGCCCGCGAGCACGAAGCATTCGTTCTGATGACTGCACGGCAGTCGCCATCCGCCTTCGAGGTCGGCCTGCGCGACTTGCGGTCGCGGCTGCGCGCCTTGCCGGTGGTGGCTCTCGATCAACCCGATGACGGCCTGTTTCGTGCTTTGATCGTGAAGTTCGGCGCCGACCGGCAGATGCAACTCGACGAGGCCGTCGTGAGTTATCTGGCCAGTCGGCTCGAACGGTCCTTCGTGGCGGCGCGGGAAGCGGTGGCACGGCTGGACGCAGAATCCCTGCGGCTCGGTCGGCCGATCACTCGTGCGCTGGCGGCTGATTTGCTGCGGCAAGCGGCGCCCTTCGACAAGTCATAGGCATGCCGCTCGAGCGGCTGAGACGAGATGTCCTGCCGCATGATGGCGCATGCGACCGGCGGTGACTTGATCCTTACCGAGGCATGTCATTGAATTGTCATGTCGATAGAACATGGTCGGCGCGGTTGTCGCTGTTCCGGTTGATTTGGGTTTTCGTCGATGGATGCTGTTCAAACGACTATAATTGAAGATGAAAAGGCGGTTTCCGAAGCGGCGCCATCGATTGCGTCCAGTCCCGAACGCTATATCAACCGGGAATTATCCTGGCTGCATTTCAACCGCCGCGTTCTGGAAGAATCGGTCAATGCCGGCCATCCGATCCTCGAACGGGTCCGCTTCCTGTCGATTTCCGCAAATAACCTTGATGAATTCTTTATGGTCCGCGTCGCCGGCATCAAGGCGCAGGTGCGCGAAGGCATTCTCGAACGCAGCCCCGACGGCCTGACGCCGGCCGAACAACTCGTCGTCATCAACGAGACGGTGTCGCGGCTGGCGATCGATCAGCAGGCGATCTGGCGCGATCTGCGCGGCAGCCTTGCCGAGGTCGGCATCGTTCTGGTGGACGGCAAGGATGTCACCAAGGCGGAGCGCGCCTGGGTCGAGGATCACTTCCTGCACAACATCTTTCCGCTGCTGACGCCGCTGGCGATCGATCCGGCGCATCCGTTCCCGTTCATTCCAAGTCTGGGATTCACCGTCGCGCTGCATCTGATCCGCGTCTCGGACGGCAAGCCGATGGATGCGTTGATCCGCATGCCGAGCAAGATCGATCGCTTCATCCGGATGCCGCAAAACGGCAAGGACACCTCCGTTCGCCTGATGACGCTGGAGCAGGCGACCAGTCTTTTCATCGGCCGTCTCTTCCCCGGTTATCTCGTCAAGGGGCAGGGTTCGTTTCGTGTGATCCGCGACAGCGAACTTGAAATCGAAGAAGAAGCCGAAGATCTGGTGCGGCTGTTCGAGACAGCGTTGAAGCGCCGGCGGCGCGGTTCGGTGATCCGGCTCGAGATCGAAGCGACCATGCCGGAGGACCTGCGTGCCTTCGTGCAGCGCGCGTTGTCCACTAGTGACGACGAGGTGCTGCTGGTCGATGGTGTCTTGGCGATGAACGAACTGTCGCAACTGACGCGGCTTGATCGTCCTGATCTCGAATTCGTGCCTTACGTGCCGCGGCATCCCGAGCGGGTGCGCGATCATGGCGGCGATATCTTCGCCGCGATCCGGCAGAAGGATCTGATCGTCCATCATCCTTACGAGTCGTTTGACGTCGTGGTGCAGTTCCTGCAACAGGCGGCGCGCGATCCGGATGTGGTGGCGATCAAGCAGACATTGTATCGCACCTCGCGCGATTCTCCGATCGTGCGCACGCTGGTGGAAGCGGCGGAAGCCGGCAAGTCGGTGACCGCGCTGGTCGAACTGAAAGCGCGGTTCGACGAGGAAGCCAACATCCGCTGGGCGCGCGATCTGGAGCGCGCCGGCGTGCAGGTGGTCTATGGTTTCCTCGAACTGAAGACGCACGCGAAACTGTCGCTGGTGGTACGGCGCGAGGGCGGCAGTCTCACCACCTACGTCCATACCGGGACCGGCAACTATCATCCGGTCACCGCACGCATCTACACCGATCTGTCGTACTTCACGTCCGATCCGATCATCGGCCGCGATGCGGCGCGCGTGTTCAATTACATCACCGGCTATGCCGAGCCGAGCGACATCGAGAAGATGGCGGTGTCGCCGCTGACGCTGCGCAAGCGCATCCTAGCGCACATTCAGGGCGAGATCGCATTCGCGCGGCAGGGCAAGCCCGCCGCGATCTGGATGAAGATGAATGCGCTGGTCGATCCCGAGATCATCGACGCGCTGTATGCGGCGTCGCAAGCGGGCGTCTCGATCGAACTGGTGGTGCGCGGAATCTGTTGCCTGCGCCCCGGCGTTCCCGGCTTGTCGGACAACATTCGCGTCAAATCGGTGATCGGACGCTTCCTGGAACACGGCCGGATCTATTGTTTCGGCATGGGCTATGCGATGCCGGGCCCGAAAGCGGCTGTGTATATCTCGTCGGCCGACATGATGCCGCGCAATCTCGACCGTCGCGTCGAGGTGCTGTGCCCGTTGCAGAATCCGACGGTGCATCAGCAGGTTCTCGAACAGATCATGGTCGCGAACCTGAAAGATACCGAGCAGAGCTGGCAGTTATTGCCGGATGGATCGTCAACGCGTATGAAGGCGGCGAAGGGCGAGGAGCCCTTCAACCTGCACAACTACTTCATGACCAATCCGAGTCTGTCCGGCCGTGGAAAGTCACTCAAGGAATCGTCGCCGCGTCGTCTTACGCGTAAATCCGAACGGCAGTCGTCCTCATCATAGAGGGACTGTCGGGTGACAGTGCGCCCTCGCAAGCGCGCATCCAGCGTGGCGGTGATCGACATCGGTTCGAACTCCGTGCGTCTCGTAGTTTATGAATCGCTCGCGCGCAGCCTGGTCTCCATTTTCAACGAGAAGACGCTGTGCGGCCTTGGCCGCGAGGTGCAGACCACTGGTCTGCTTGCGGCGGATGCCGTTACCAAGGCGCTGACGTCGCTGCGGCGGTTTCGTGCGCTCTGCAGGGTGATGAAGGTCGGCAAGGTTTATGCCGTTGCGACGGCAGCATGTCGCGATGCAACCAACGGGCCTGAATTCATCGCGCGTGCCGAGAAAATTTGCGGCGTGCCGATCACCATTCTCTCCGGCAAGCGCGAGGCGCATCTGTCGGCGCTCGGCGTCGTATCCGGCATCTATAAACCTAACGGTATCGTCGGTGACCTCGGCGGCGGTTCGCTGGAATTGATCGATATCCATGGCGGTCGTTTGAGCAGCGGCGTGACGTTGCCGCTCGGCAGTCTTGCATTGCAGGACGCCTCACAGAAATCATTGAAGCGCGCGCAGCGCATCGTCCGCAACGAACTGGCGCGCGTGCCGCAACTTGCGGCAGGCAAGGGCCGCACCTTCTACGCGGTCGGCGGCACCTGGCGCGCGCTGGCGCGCATTCACATCATTCAAAGCGGATATCCGCTGAAGGTGATGCACGGCTATTCGATTCCGGCGGCGGAAGCGCTGCGGTTCGTGCGGCGGTTGCGTCGTCTTGTTGCGAGCAACGCGCTCGCCGATATCGAAGCCGTCGCGGATGCGCGGCAACCGCTGTTGGCTTATGCGGCGCTGGTGCTCGAGCACATCATTCGGATCGCAAAGCCGGATGCCATCGTGTTCTCGACCTATGGCGTGCGCGAAGGCCTGTTGTACGAGATGCTGCCGGAGCCGGAACGCGCGAAGGACGGTCTCGCATGCGCCGCGCAAACGTTGAATGTGTTGCTGTCGCGCTCGGTACGTCACGCCGAAGAACTGATCGCGTGGACCGATCGCTTCATCAAGATCACCAAGCTGCCGGAAACACCGGACGAGCGCCGCTTGCGTCACATCGCGTGTCTATTGTCTGATATCGGTTGGCGCGTACATCCCGATTATCGTGGCGAACAGACGCTCAATTTGGTCTGTCATGGCAACTTCGGCCAGATCACGCATGAAGGCCGTGCGTTCGTCGCGCTGTCGGTGTTCTATCGCTACGCCGGTTTGCGCGAAGAGAATGAATCGCCGCCGACGGTGCGCGAATTGGTGTCGCCGGCGATGCTCGAGCGGGCGCGGGTGTTGGGGGCGGCGTTCCGCGTCGCGCATTTGATCTCGGCGGCGCGGCCCGGCGTATTGCCGGCGACGCACTTCCGCAGCAAGGGGCGCAAGCTGTCGCTCATCTTCGAACACCGCATGGTCGATCTGGTCGCTGACCGCGCCGGCAGTCGCTTCAAGCAACTCGCCAAACTGGTCGGGCGCTCGGGATCGATCGTGCGAAAATAGCCTCGACGGGCGGCTCGAAACCACTCGGGATTCTTGCGGCGATAGCGTGGCCGTTTCCGGGCTGGATTGAGGCGCCCCGAACAGCGGGATTCAGGCGCGATCGACCCGGACCACACGGCCCTTTTCCATCGCCAGGGCCAGCCGGCCGTGCTTGAGGGCGAGGGCGGCATCGCCGAACAGTTCGCGCCGCCAACCCTTGAGTGCGCCGACGTCGGCGTCGTCGTTGGTGGCGATCTGTTCGAGGTCGTCGACGGTGGCGATGATCTTGCTGGCGACGGCGTAACGCTCCGAGGTCATCCGCAGCAGCACCTTGAGCAGTTCGACGGTGGCGGAGCCGTTGCCGTTATGGCGCGGCTTGTCGAGCTTGGGCAGTTCGCGCGGATCGCGGGCGAGGCCGCGCTGCACGGCCTCAAGGATATCGGCGCCCCATTTCGAGCGCTCGAAACCTTTCGGCAGCGAGCGCAGGCCGGCCAATCGTTCGATGGAGGTTGGCGCGTGGGTGGCGATGTCGCCGATGGCGTCGTCCTTGAGCACGCGGGAGCGGGGCACGTTGCGGGTCTGCGCCTCCAGCTCGCGCCAGGCGGCCACTTCCATCAGGATGGCCAGTTCCTTCGGCTTGCGGACGCGGTTTTTCAGCCGCTCCCAGGCGCGCGCCGGGTCGGCGTCGTAGGTTTTGGGCGAGGTGAGGATTTCCATTTCCTCGCTGACCCATTCGCTGCGGCCGCGTTTCCTGAGGTCGGCGTCGAGCGCCGCGAACACCTCGCGCAGATGGGTGACGTCGCCTTCGGCGTAGTGGATCTGCGCCTCGGTCAGCGGCCGCAAGGACCAATCGGTGAAGCGGTGGGTCTTGTCTGGGCGGTGGCCGGTAATCCGTTCCACCAATTGGTCATAGGCGATGGAATCGCCATAGCCCAGCACCATGGCCGCGACCTGGGTGTCGAACACCGGATGCGGGACGATGCCGGCGAGGTGCCAGATGATCTCGATGTCCTGCCGGGCGGCGTGGAACACCTTCAGCACCTTCTCGTTCGCCATCAAGGCGAAAAACGGGGCGAGGTCGAGGCCCTCGGCCAGCGCGTCGATCACGGCGGATTCCTCCGGGCTCGCGATCTGGAGCACGCAGAGCTGCGGGAAATAGGTGGTTTCCCGCAGGAATTCGGTATCGACGGTGACGAAGGGGTGGCGGGCGAGGCGGTCGCAAACGGCCGCGAGGTCGGCGGTTGTCGTAATCAGGTCCATCGACGCTGAATAACGCGTCTTTTCGCCGTTGTCGCCCCGATTTCGATGCCGGGCAGGATTGTTCCTGACCTGTTCGTCGGGATAGGGGTCAGCCCCAGAGGGTGCCGCCGGTTCCGAAACCCAAAGTCCCGGTTCATTCCGGGCACTATCGCAAATAATTCACTGGTACCGGGAGGATTACAGGCGCACACTTCTAATTATCACCGAACGGCTCAAGGTATCTATCGGTGATGAGAACGCCCAATTGCGCTCCCGCCTTTTCACTTGCGGAAAGGAGCGCGCCATGTTCAAGCGGCGACGTTTCAACCAACAGACTTCCCTGCAAGACCGTCTCAATGCGTGGGCCACCCGGCTTCGCGCCCAAGCGGATCGGCTGAAACCGGGTCCGCAGAAAGAATTGCTCCTGCAAAAGGCCGGTCAGGCCGAAACAGCCATGCGCCTTGACGCCTGGATCAATTCGTCGGAGCTGAAGCCGCCAAAGTAAGGCCGCCCCCGGTGCGTGGCCTGATTTCCCTCCGGGTGTCCGAGAACGTGGACAGTCCCGGCGGAGGAGGCTTTTCGCGCGGTTGCCGGGCGGGGGCGGCTCGGGTAAACCGTGGCCTCCTGCCGGGTTGCAAAGCCTCGCGATTCCGCATCCTCTGACGTATTTTGGGACTTCCATGCACCGTTATCGCTCCCACACCTGCGGCGCGTTGCGCGACGCCAATATCGACCAGGCCGTTCGGCTGTCTGGCTGGTGTCACCGCATCCGCGACCATGGTGGCTTGCTGTTCATCGACCTGCGCGACCACTACGGCCTGACACAGTGCGTCGCCGATCCGGATTCGCCGGCGTTCAAGGATGCCGAGCGGCTGCGCGCGGAGTGGGTGGTGCGGATCGACGGCAAGGTGCGCCGGCGACCCGAGGGCACCGACAATCCGGACCTGCCGACCGGCGCGGTCGAGGTGTTTATCAACGAAATCGAGGTGCTGGGCGAAGCCGGAGAACTGCCGCTGCCGGTGTTCGGCGATCAGGAATATCCGGAGGATACCCGGCTCAAGTATCGCTTCCTCGACCTGCGCCGCGAGAAGCTGCACCAGAACATCATGACGCGCGGCGCCATCGTCGATGCGATGCGCCGGCGCATGAAGGATCAGGGCTTCTTCGAATTCCAGACCCCGATCCTCACCGCGTCGTCGCCGGAAGGCGCGCGCGACTTTCTGGTGCCGTCGCGCATCCATCCCGGCAAATTCTACGCGCTGCCGCAGGCGCCGCAGCAGTACAAGCAACTCTTGATGATGTCGGGCTTCGACCGTTACTTCCAGATCGCACCGTGCTTCCGCGACGAGGACCCGCGCGCCGACCGCCTGCCGGGCGAGTTCTATCAGCTCGACGTCGAGATGAGCTTCATCACGCAGGAAGACGTGTTCGCGGCGATGGAGCCGGTGATCACCGGCGTGTTCGAGGATTTCGCCAAGGGCAAGAAGGTCACGCAGAACTGGCCGCGCATTCCGTTCGCGGACGCCATCCGCAAGTACGGCACCGACAAGCCGGACCTGCGCAATCCGCTGGAGATGCAGGACGTCTCCGAGCACTTCCGCGGCTCCGGCTTCAAGGTGTTCGCGCGGATGCTGGAAGACACCAAGAACCAGGTCTGGGCGATCCCCGGTCCCGGCGGCGGCTCGCGCGCGTTCTGCGACCGCATGAACTCGTGGGCGCAGGGCGAAGGCCAGCCCGGCCTCGGCTACATCATGTGGCGCGAGGGCGGTGAGGGTGCAGGTCCGCTCGCCAACAACATCGGTGCCGAGCGCACCGAAGCCATTCGTGCGCAACTCGGGCTGAAGGCCGGCGATGCGGCGTTCTTCGTCGCGGGCGATCCGGCAAAGTTCTGGAAGTTCGCGGGGCTCGCGCGCACCAAGGTCGGCGAGGAGTTGAATCTGATCGACAAGGATCAGTTCGCGTTGGCGTGGATCGTCGACTTCCCGATGTACGAATACAACGAGGAAGACAAGAAGGTCGACTTCTCGCACAACCCGTTCTCGATGCCGCAGGGCGGCTTGGAAGCGTTGAAGACGCAGGACCCGCTGACCATCAAGGCGTTTCAGTACGACATTGCCTGCAACGGCTACGAGATCGCGTCGGGCGGCATCCGCAACCACAAGCCGGAAGCCATGGTGAAGGCGTTCGAGATCGCGGGCTATGGCGAGGAAACCGTGATCGAACGCTTCGGCGGCATGTATCGCGCGTTCCAGTACGGCGCGCCGCCGCATGGCGGCATGGCGGCCGGCGTCGACCGCATCGTGATGCTGCTCTGCGGCACCACCAACTTGCGCGAGATTTCGCTGTTTCCGATGAACCAGCGCGCGGAAGACCTGCTGATGGGCGCGCCGTCAGACGTCACGCCGAAGCAGCTTCGCGAATTGCATATCCGGCTCAATCTGCCGGAGAAGTGAGGGCCTATTTGTGAGGGCGTTCGTCATCCCGATTTCCTGACCGGAAATTGTTCGGGCAAATTTGCAACATGAAGATCGTCGTCCCCGCGAAGGCGGGGACGACACTGGCGATGGTTGAGACGGACGTGCAAGCGGAGGCGAGGGTAAGGTGACGACACAGAGTTCTGACGATCTGAAATCGGCGGCCCTCGCATTCCATCAACTGCCGCGGCCGGGGAAGCTGGAAATCCAGGCGACCAAGCCGCTCGCCAACCAGCGCGATCTCGCGCTGGCCTACAGCCCCGGCGTCGCGGCGGCGTGCGAGGCCATCGCCGCCGATCCGCTCGAAGCCGCCAATCTCACCACCCGCGCCAACCTTGTCGCCGTCGTGTCGAACGGCACGGCCGTACTCGGCCTTGGCAACATCGGCCCGCTGGCGTCGAAGCCGGTGATGGAAGGCAAGGCGGTGCTGTTCAAGAAGTTCGCCGGCATCGACGTGTTCGACATCGAGATCGCGGCCAACAGCATCGAGCGCGTGGTGGAAACGGTGGCGGCGCTGGAGCCGACCTTCGGCGGCATCAACCTCGAAGACATCAGCGGCCCGGACTGCTTCGAGATCGAGGCGCAGCTCAAGGCGCGCATGAAGATCCCGGTGTTTCACGACGACCAGCACGGCACCGCCATCATCGTCGCCGCCGCCGTCACCAACGCGCTGCTGCTCAACGGCAAGAAACTCGCGGACTGCAAGATCGTCGGCACCGGCGCGGGCGCGGCGGCGATCGCATGCCTCAACTTGCTGGTGGCGCTCGGCGCGCAGCGCAAGAACATCTGGATCTGCGATCTCGACGGCCTCGTCTATGACGGCCGCAACGAGCACATGGACCGCTGGAAAGCGGTCTACGCGCAGAAGACCGACAAGCGTGTGCTCGACGACGTGATCGACGGCGCCGATATCTTCCTCGGCGTGTCGGGCCCGAACGTCCTGAAGCCCGAGATGGTCAAGCGCATGGCGGACAAGCCGCTGGTGCTGGCGCTCGCCAATCCGACGCCGGAGATCATGCCGGACGACGCGCGAAAGGCGCGGCCCGACGCGATGATCTGCACCGGCCGTTCGGACTTCCCCAATCAGGTCAACAACGTTCTCTGCTTCCCCTTCATCTTCCGGGGCGCGCTCGATGTCGGCGCCACCGCGATCAACGAGGCGATGAAGCGCGCCGCCGTCGACGCCATCGCGCAACTGGCGCGCGAGGCGCCGTCGGATGCCGCCGTGCCGGGCGCGGATGGCGGCGAGGTGCACGGCTTCGGTCCGGGCTCGCTGATCCCGTCACCGTTCGACCCGCGCCTTATTCTGCGCATTGCGCCGGCGGTCGCCAAGGCGGCGATGGACTCCGGCGTTGCGACGCGGCCGATCGTCGACTTCGAACAGTACCGCGAGCGCCTCGAACGCTTCACCTTCCGCTCCGGCCTGATCATGAAGCCGGTGTTCAGCAAGGCGCGCACGCAGCCGGTGCGCGTGATCTATGCCGAGGGCGAGGACCAGCGTGTGCTGCGCGCGACGCAAGCGGTGCTGGAGGAAAAGCTGGCGCGGCCAATCCTGGTCGGGCGTCCGTCGGTCGTGAATGCGCGCATCGAGCGGCTCGGCCTGACGATCCGGCCGGGGCATGATTTCGATCTGGTCAATCCGGAGGACGATCCGCGCTATCGCTCCTACGTGCAGAGCTATATCGACGCCGCCGGCCGCCACGGCGTGACGCCGGACGCGGCGCGCACCATGGTGCGCACCAACGCGACGGTGATCGCGGCGCTGGCCGTGGTGCGCGGCGAGGCGGATGCGATGCTGTGCGGCGTCGAGGGCCGCTTCATGAGCCACCTGCGCCATGTGCGCGAGATCATCGGCGCGCGTGCCGGCGTCAGCGACTTCGCGGCGCTGTCGCTGATGATCACCTCGAAGGGTTCGTTCTTTCTCGCCGATACGCAGGTGCGGCCCAATCCCACCGCCGAGGAGCTGGCGGAGATCGCAGCGTCGGCGGCGGCGCATGTGCAGCGTTTCGGCATCAAGCCGAAGATCGCCTTCGTCTCGCATTCCGACTTCGGCAGCTACGACACCGAGTCCGCGCGCAAGATGCGCCGCGCCACCGCGCTGTTGAAGGAACGTCATCCCGAGATCGAGGCCGACGGCGAGATGCAGGGCGGCACCGCGCTGTCGCAGATCAAGCGCGACTACGTGCTGCCGCAGTCGCGGCTGGAAGGCGTCGCCAATGTGCTGGTGATGCCCACCCTCGATTCCGCGCACGTCGCCTATCAGATGGTCAAGGAACTGGCGGACGGCCTGCCGGTCGGCCCGATCCTGATCGGCCCGGCGCGCCCGGCGCACATTCTCACGCCCTCGGTGACCGCGCGCGGCATCCTCAACATGACGGCGGTTGCGGCCGTGGAGGCACAGGACCGGGCCGGGCGGCAGCAGCCGACGTTATTTGGGTGAGATCGCGCTAGCGGTCACGCCGTTCTGAGAGTTCGGCGCGAGATGTAACGCGCACGGTCAAACCTCGGCGTCGCCCCTGCGACGGCAGGGGCCCATAGCCCCTGGCGGTGGTTATTGAGCCGAAGCGCTGCGGCGTATGGGCCCTGCCTTCGCAGGGACGACGCTGTTCGTGTGGGAAGGTCGTGACTTGGAACTATTCGCGCGCGACTAAGGCCCCCCGCATCCAAAGGGATATGAAAAACCGAAATCGCAGCCCATACTCGGTCGGCTGGTGCGCGGGGCATCGGCAGATGCGTGTGAGGGGACGATGCCAGCTTTCATCTCCGTCGGCCGTTTTCTGTTCGCGATCCTGTTTGTCGTCTCCGGAGCACTGCATTTGCTCGATCTCGCCGGCACCACCGAGGCGATCACCGCGAAGGTGATCATGCCTGCGGTGGTCACTGACTACGTGACGCAACTCGAGGGCATGACCGGAATGCCGATGGCGCAGATGCTGGCCATCGCCACCGGCGCGCTGGAATTGGTCGGCGGGCTGGCGATCGCCTTCAATCTCGGCGCGCGGGTGTTCGCGGTGCTGCTGGCGCTGTTCGTGATCGCCGCGACGTTCTACTTCCACGACTTCTGGAATCAGGCGTGGCCGGACGCCAAGAGCAACCTGATCCAGGCGCTGAAGAACCTGTCGCTGATCGGCGGGCTGTTGATCATCGCCGGCATCGGCGGCGCGCCGAGCGACGCGCCGGCTTATGCCGAGCCGGCGTCGAACAATTATTAGTGTCTGTCGTGTTCTGACGGGATTATCCGTCGTCATGCGCGGACTTGATCCGCGCATCCATCTTCTTCGAAGAAGATGGATTGCCGGGTCAAGCCCGGCAATGACGTTTCCGTCCAAACGTAAAACGCGCGTCCGTCGCGGCTCAGATGATCACCGTCGCCACGCCGTGACGCTGACATCGTTCGCAGCGTCGAGGACGCGGGTTTCCGCGGCGTGAAGGCCGTGCGCGGCGAGCACCTGTTGCGGCGTGCGGGCGGGGACGCCGGGCAGGCCCGGCTCGCCGCCGGGAATGCGAACATGCGGCGCGAACGACAGCCAGAACGTATCGAAGCGATCGAGGAACAGGCCGAACACGGTCGGGCCGCCGATAATGGCCGCAAGGCCGCTGGTGACGCCGGCACGTTCGCAGGCGGCGTCGAACGACGCGCCCGCCGGATTCCATAATGTCGCTTTCGGATTGGACGGATCGGGCGTCAGCGCCTTGACGCTGCGCGTCAGGATGATGCGCGTGCGCTTCGGTGAATTCGGCTGCTCCTCGCCGGAATTGCGGCCGTGGACGACGAGGTTCGCGTTGTCTAAGGCATCGTTGAAGAACCGCTGGTCGCCCTCGAACTTCAGCTCGGGCGGCATCACATGATTGGCATCGGCGAGCATGCCGTTGGCGGACAGGATGACGTAGCCCTCAATACGCAACAACGGCGACACGGTGCCGGTACCTCCTTCAGGTGAATCTATTCCGTCACCGTCTTGACGACGCTGGAAATCGGCCGCGTGCTGACGGTCGGCAGCTTGACGCTCTTGAGCAGTTCCTCGTCGTACTGCGGCAGCGTCTCCACCGGCGCCTTGGCGCGCATCTTCACCACCTTGTAGCCGCCGGCCTTCAGCCTGCGCAACAGTTCCGGCAAGGCTTCGGCGGTGTGCTTCTGGAAGTCGTGCATCAGGATGATGCCCTTGCCGAGCTTGTCCAGCTTCTTCATCACGGTGTCGATGACCTGCTGGGCATTGCGCGACTTGAAGTCGAAGGAGTCGATGTCGCAAGAGAACATCGCGATGTTGCGGGTGCCGAGATAGGTCACCATCGCCGGCGGATGCTGAAGCGCCGGGAAGCGGAAGAACGGCGCGGGCGCGGTGCCGAGCGCCCACTTCACCGCGCTGAAGCCTTTCTCGATCTCATCCTTCGCCGCCTGTTCGGTCATCTTCTTGCCGTTGAGGTTGGCGTGGGACCAGGTGTGCGCGCCGATGGTGTGGCCGGCGGCCGCGACCTGCTTGAGGATTTCCGGGTGATAGGTGGCGTGCTTGCCGATCGCGAAAAAGATTCCGGTGGTGCACTGGTCGGCCAGCGCCTTCAGCACCGCCGGCGTGTTGTGCGGCCACGGGCCGTCGTCGAAGGTCAGCACCACTTCCTTGTCGCGCAGGAAGTCGAGTTGCTTGAAATGCTCGAAGCCGAAACCCGGCCCGCCGGTGGTGTCGATCTCGACGATGCGGCTGATGCCGAGCGCATCCGGATTGGCGCAGGCGGCTTTCGTGGCTGGGGCGGGAGCAGGTGTCGTCGGCGCGGCTGCCGTCGCGGCGGGTTTCGCGGCCGCGGTCTGCGACCAGGCGGCGCTGCTCATCCCGAGTGAGAGCGCGCCTGCAAGGATGAAGGCTGCCGCGATGCGCATGGAACCCCTCCGATTGGCTGAGCGCGCGGTGAAACAGACGCGCAAGCCTTGCAAGAGGGGCTGATTCGGACCTGCGCGGCAATGGCGGTTTTACCGCGCGCACAGGAGTTCAGCGCAGCGGCACGATGAAGTCGGTGCCCTGGCCGGTTTCGCGGCGATCGAGCCCCTGATCCGAGACGATGATCGAACTGCCGCTGGTGAGCGCTTCCGCCAGCCGCGTCATGGTTTCGGCGGGAATGGTCAGGCGATCGAGTGCTTCGGTGGCGCTGTCGGCGGTCGGCGCCGGTTCGGTGTCGATGGCGCCGATGTCCTGTCGCCGCTTGGCCGCGTGATGGCTCACGGTTTTCGCGCGCGCTTCGACGGGCATCGACATCGCCGACCAGCGGAATGTGTCCGCCTTGTCGCCGTCGCGCTGCGCCGTGAAGACGTGGGTGCCGAGCGGACGGTCGCTCGGCGCGATGGTGATCGGCACATCGAACAGCGGCTCGAAGTTCTGCCGCGCATAGAGCCTGCCGTCCTTGCCACTGATGAACACCGCGATCGGTCCGGTGCGCTTCGGCGCGGGCGGCGTCGCGACTGCCTCGGGCGCGGCATCGCTGCCGGGCGTGGCCGTGGCGCCGTCGGTGAGCGTGGCGGGCGCTGTCGTTTGCGCCAGCGTGGCCGAGGCGTCGGCCACCTTGGTCGGCTTGTCGCCAGCGGCGAGGCCGGTCGTGGTCGGCTCGGTTGCGTCGCCACTGTGCGGCGTCAGCGACGGCCGCAGGTCTTTCAGATCGATGGCGATGGCCGTGGCGGCGGCATCGGTGCCTCTTGCGGAATCGATCGCCGCATTGATGAGCGCCGCCGGCGTGGCCGGCCTGGCGTCGGCCGAAGGCACCGTGTCGGCCGGAGGCGCGGGCTTCTGCGTGATCAGCAGCGGATGCGAGAACGCGACCGGGCTGACCTCGCCGGAGGTGACCACGACCCGCGCGCCCATCCGGGTCCAATTCCAGATCTGCGTGGCGAAATGGGTAGGCATGCGGATACAGCCGTGCGAGGCCGGATAGCCCGGCAGCGCGCCGGCATGCATGGCGATACCGGACCACGTCAGCCGCTGCATGTAAGGCATCGGCGCGCCGCTGTAGATGTTGGAGCGGTGCCACTTGTTCTTCTGAATCACGCTGAAGATGCCGAGCGGCGTCGCATGGCCGGCCATCCCGGTGGACACGGGGGCTTCGGCGAACAGGCCGTTGGCGTCGTAAACTTTCAGCGATTGATTTTTGATCGAGACCGCGACGATCAAGGGATGCTGCGGCTTGCGCGCGGGCGCGACGGTTTTCTTCACCCTCAGTGGGCGATGCTGAACCGGCCGGGCATGGCGATAATGCACCGGCGGCGGCGCGGCCGGCTCATAGATGATCTCGTCGGACGAGAAATCCTGCGGCAGCGCCATTGCGGGCGCGAGGCCGCCCAAGACGGTTGCCGACATGACGATCGCCGAGGTGAGCGGGGTCTTGGCCCAGAAGGACCTAGCCCCGAAAGATTTGGCCCCGAAAGATTTGGCCCCGAAAGATTTGGCCCAGAGGGAGGAGGGACCGCACGCAAATGTGAATTCGGCACGCGCTCCGGGAACCAGTTTGATACGCAACGCAACACTTCCTTACTTTTCGGTTTCGATCGTTAGTGCGCCAACGAAGCAAGGAGTTCACGCAGCGCCCGCCAATCTCAACCGAGCGGAAAATATCTGGCAAATCCCCTCATTTTGCCTTAACGGCTTCCGCCCCTACCGATGGCCAAAGGGTAACCCTATATGGCCGGGGTTACGTTGACGGAGAAAACGATGGCACTGGGCAGATGGCAACGCGGCGAGATGCGCCCGAAATTGATCGGCCTTGCCGTCGTGGTGTTCGCCATCCTGACCGCGTGGTCGGCCTTCGCGGCCGATGAGCCGGATTTGATCTTCCGCCGCTCCACCGTGTTCAAATGGATGAGCCCCAACGACAAGCTCGCCACCTACGGCATCGACGATCCCGAGGTGGAGGGCGTCGCCTGCCATTTTACGGTGCCGGAAAAGGGCGGCTTCAAGGGCTGGCTCGGACTCGCCGAGCAGGTGTCGGACATTTCGCTGTCGTGCCGCCAGATCGCGCCGATCCGCTTCAAGGCGAAGGACAAGATGGAGCAGGGCGAGGACATGTTCAGCCAGCGCCGCTCGCTGTTCTTCAAGAAGATGCAGATCGTGCGCGGCTGCGACGCCAGGCGCAACGTGCTGGTCTACATGGTCTACTCCGACAAGCTGATCGACGGCTCGCCGAAGAACTCCACGTCGTCGGTGCCGATCATGCCGTGGGGCGCCGGCGACACCGCCGTGCAGAAGTGCGGCGATTTCTTCAGGTAGGTCCAGCGTCAGACGGATTGAGATTTAAACCGTCAAAGTCCCTTCCACAGCAATGACGACTTGGTCAGCGCCGCGCGCCCTGGCGCGGGACGCAGGTGACGCGGCGGACCACGCCGGCGCTGGAGAGTTGCGCGCCCATCACTTCCTTGATCTGGCCCGTCGGGCAGGTGCCGTCGTCGACCTGAATGCGCTGGCCGAGTCGCAGATCGACGATATCCCGTTCGCTCGAAACCTGTTCGGCACTGACGGCGGCCGTCGACATCAAAGCCGCGCCGCAGATGAAGCCGAACCCGATCATAGTCGATTGCAGCTTGCGCATCCGAGCCACCGCTACTTGTTCTGGATTTTCAGGCCGTCCTTGCCGATGTTGATCTGGACGCCTTCCGGCTGCTTGCTGTCCTGATACTGCTTGTAGCCGAGCACCGCGACGACGGCGACAAGCAGGCCGATGATGAACATCAGCACGTTGCGGTTGATGGGCATCTGTCCTCCGCATTGGAGCGTCCAGGGTCTGCTTCAACTGCGTTGAATCAGACCTGTCGCTTTTGGTCTGCATGATCTTTTCCGAAAACCGGTTTCCTCTTTTCGGGATCCTGCTCGGGCAGGCCGAATCGATTGGCCACGATGCGATACTGATCGGCTCGATATTCCGCGACAATCCCTATCGGAATATGGTTTGATGGAACCGATGACGTGGATGAGACATTCCGCCAGAGCCGATCAAGAGGGAGAACCATGAGCGCCAACGACAACAAGAAACGTATCCTCGATGCCGTCGATGCCGGTTTCGACGCTCAACTGGAAACCACCAGGCAACTCGTCGCCATCCCCAGCACACGCGGCGCGGAAGGGCCGTGTCAGGATCTGATCGGCGACCTGTTGCGCCAGCGCGGCTACGAGGTCGACGACTGGCACATCGATCTCGACGATCTGAAAGACCTGCGCGGCTATGGCCCGATCGAGCACGATTTCTCCCGCGCGCGCACCGTGGTCGGCACCTATCGGCCGGCGACGACGGCGGGCAAATCGCTGATCCTGCAAGGCCACTGCGACGTGGTGCCGGCGGGGCCGCTCGACATGTGGGAGACGCCGCCGTTCCAGCCGACCATCAAGGACGGCAGGATGTACGGCCGCGGCGCGTGTGACATGAAGTCCGGCACCATCGCTGCATTGTATGCGCTCGACGCCATCAAGGCCGCGAAACTGAAGCCGACCGCGCGGATTCATTTCCAGTCGGTGATCGAGGAGGAATCAACCGGTGTCGGCGCGCTCTCGACGATCCAGCGCGGCTACCGCGCCGATGCCTGTTTCATTCCGGAGCCGACCAATGGCGAGATGATCCGCTCGCAGGTTGGCGTGATCTGGTTTCGCATCCGCGTGCGCGGCTTCCCGGTGCATGTGTTCGAAGCGGGCTCGGGTTCCAACGCGATCATGGCCGCCTATCATCTGATCCACGCCATCGAGCAACTCGAAATTGAGTGGAACAAGCGCGCGGTGAACGACAAGCACTTCAAGGACGTCAATCATCCGATCAATTTCAATCCCGGCATCATCAAGGGCGGCGACTGGGCGTCCAGCGTGCCGGCGTGGTGCGACGTCGACTGCCGGATCGCGGTGCTGCCGGGCTGGTCGATTGCCGAATGCCAGAACGAGATCCTCGCCTGCATCGCCAATGCCGCGCGCGACCATCGCTTCCTGTCGAACAACCCGCCGCAGGTGGAGTGGTCGGGCTTCCTGTCGGAGGGTTATGAACTGACCAATTCCGCTGCGCCGGAAGCGGCCTTCGCCAAGGCGTTCGATGCGGTCTATGGCGGCTCGGTGCCGGACCGCGCCTTCACGGCGCTGACCGACACGCGGTTCTACGGTCTCAACGCCGGCATTCCGAGCCTGTGCTTCGGCGCTTCGGGCGCGGCGATGCACGGCTTCAACGAATATGTCGATCTGGAGTCGCTGCGCAAATCGACCAAGGCGACGGCGCTGTTCATCGCCGAATGGTGTGGCGTCGAGCCGGCCTAGGGCCGTGCTGATTTGGATCGGGATGTTGGCGTCATCCTGAGGTGCGACGCGATCAGCGCGGAGCCTCGAACGATGGGCCGTCGCCCTTCGAGGCTCGGACCTTGTCCGGGCGCCTCAGGATGACGGCGATTGGATGCAAGAACGGCGGCGCGGCCGCGACGACAATGGGAGGTATGGCGTGACCCTGCTCGACAAGATCAATGCGATGAAAATGCCGTTCGCGGAGTTGAAGGGGGTCACCTTCGTCGAAGCCGAGCCGGATCGGGTGGTGGCGCGGATGCTGGTGCGGCCGGACCTGTGCACGCTCGGCAATACGATCCATGGCGGCGCGCTGATGGCGTTCGCGGATTCCGTCGGCGCGGCGGCGACCGTCATCAACCTGCCGCCGGACGCCAAGGGCACCACCACCATCGAGAGCAAGACCAACTTCGTCGGCGGGGCGAGGGAGGGGACCACGATCACCGCGACCGCCACGCCGGTGCACCGGGGCCGCCGCACCCAGGTCTGGCAGACCCGGATCGAGGGCGAAGGCGGCAAGCTGGTCGCCGTGGTGACGCAGACCCAGATGGTGCTCTGAGCGGGTGCTGCAAATCAGCAGGCGATAAAATCCTGAATCAAAATTCCGCTTATAAACCGAGCGGCTGCGCGATGTGGCGAAATTACGATTCATGTCATTCGCTAACAAATTGTTGTGGTTAATGTTTCTGCCGCGACACCCTGCCGCAATTTAAGACAATTTTGCCCCTTGAAAGGATGGTGCAACGCACAATATTCAGGGCATTAGGGTTTAGGGAACGACGCCTCCTGGAAGGGCTCTGCCAACAAAGGAGACTGGATCATGCGCGACGATACCATCGCGATCGGCTTGCCTGGCGTTATCAGGCGACTGGATCGGCAGGAGATGCCGTTGCTGCGCGAACACCTGTTGCGTCTGGACACCGAGAGCCGGCACGACCGGTTCAACGGCTTTGCCGACGAAAGTTTCATCGAGCGTTATGCCGCCAAGTGCGCGACTGACGGCACCGTCGTCATCGCCTACTTCGAGGGCGGCAAGGTGCTGGCCACTGCCGAACTGCATCCGGCGGACGGCGAGAACAGTCCGCTTCCCGAGGTCGCCTTCAGCGTCGAGCGCCAGGTGCGCCGCAAGGGGCTGGGCAGCGTGCTGTTCCGTCGCCTGATCGCGGAGGGCAAGCGGAAAGGCTACGAAAGCCTGCGCGTTACCACCGGGGCGCAGAACGAGGCCATGCGCTCGCTCGCCAACAAGTTCGGCGCGCATCTGACGTTCCGTCATGGCGAGTCGACCGGCGAGATCGATCTGCGCGAGCAGCCGGCCATGGTTGCGGCGCGCTTCAATCCTGTCGATGCGTTCGCCGCGCCGGCCGCCTTTACGCAGGCCGTCGCCCGCTTCAATCGCGACTACTGGAAGTGGTGGTTGCGGATGTATGGCTGGCGGTCACCGGCTCCGCGTGCGAGCCAGTGACACGGAACGGTTCGGATCGGCTGCTTCGCAGGCGAAGCGGCCACATTGATCTAAAGAGCTAGTACCAATGCCATCCTTGCCGATGCTGCGCGAAAGGCACAGCATCGCGGCATTTGATGACGTTGCCGCTGTTGCTGCCGTGGCCCAGGTCTTTTATTTCGACGCGTATGCCGACCATGTTCTGGTTGGCCTGACCCTCGCCGAAACACGCGAGTTGGAGATGCTCGATCGCGTCACGCCGTCGCTTTCCGATTGGGACGGCTACACCATGCAACCGATATCCGGCGCCGAGAAGCGGTGGGCGTATCTCTCGCAGAAGCACATCGATGCGATGGCGCACGGCGCACGGCGCGCGATTGCGCCGCGCCCGTGCGACCACCGATTGATTACATCCCGGGGCGGCGATCGTTGCCGAAACGGCGGACCGTGCGACGTTCCACCACGACAGTGCGCTGCGCGCCGGGTTCGCCGGCGATCACCTGCTGGGTGCGGGCGCGCGCCGCGGTGCGGCTGGCCTTGCGCACTTCGGTCTGGACGGCGGCGAGCGGCAGGCCCATCAGCGAGGCCGCAATTTCGGCCTGCTCGTCGGCATTGTCGGTGATGCCCATGGCCGCAAAAATGGCCTCGTCCAGGGTCGGCGGATCACGCCGCACCCGACGGGAACCATACTTGGTCATCCAGTTGTCGCTCATCGTCCGTCCGCCTCTGAATCGTCTCGGAGAAGGTACCGGAAAATATGCTGCAACGCAATATATGCAGTGCCGCAAGGCTGCCATGCAGGGCATGGAACCCGGGCACGGATGCAAGCGACGCGGGTAAAGGGGCGGGAACGACAACGCGGCCCGGACGTTCCCGGAACGGTCGGGGAATTCTACAATTTTTCGATACGGGTGGCGTCGTAGATGTCGATCTGCGTCGCCTCGGCGGCGAGCGATTGCAGCGTCTTGACGACCTCGCGCGAGGCCGGAACCGCAAAGTGCGCCAACAGCGCGACGCGGTCCGCCCAGCGCTCCAGAAATACCAGCCGCAGCGGATTCTCGCTGTCGACGTGGACCGCATGGGAGATACAGCCCGGCTCGGTGCGGGAGCGGCGGACGTGCGCGAGGCTGAGCTCGAGGATCTCGTCGAACGTCTCCGGGCGGGCGGTGACGCTGCCGGTCACGAGGATCATGAGTCTCTCCCTGGTTGTTGCCGTGAGGTTCAGACCCGGCCGGCGACCGGAAGCAATGCGCCGGTCACCGCGCTGGCCGCGTCGCTGGTCAGGAACAGGATGACCGCCGCCAGTTCGTTCAATGTCACCCACGCGCTGAAATCGCTGTCCGGCATGTCGCGACGGTTGGCGGGGGTGTCGATGGTGGAGGGCAGCACGGCGTTGACGGTCACCTTGCCCTTCAATTCGGCAGCGAGCGCCTCGGTCAGCCGATGCACGCCGGCCTTGGAGGCCGCGTAGGGACCCATGCCGGCGCCCGCGCGCAACGCGCTCATCGCGCCGACATTGACGATGCGCCCGGCGGACGATTTCACCAGATGCGGGATCGCCGCGCGCGACGCGTTCACGGCGGTCAGGACGTTGACGGCGTAAAGCCGCGACCACGTTGCCGGATCGCTCTCCGCGACCGTCTCGTAGGCGAAAGCGCCGGCGACATTGATCAGGGCGTCGAGTTGCCCGAAGTGGCGCGCCACCGCGTCGATCGCGGCGGCGGCCTGCGCTGCATCGGACAGATCGATGCCGCCGGCGCGAAACAGCTCGACGGTCGGCGGCGCGGTCGAGGCGGCGTGATCGATGGCGCCGACCCGATCGCCGCGCGCACGCAAGGCGGTGACCACGGCGGCCCCAAGCGCGCCCGATGCCCCCGTGACGACGACGACTTTTCCACCCATGACCGGCTCCCGTTCGGACAGCTAAAGTTTTCCGGATATTTATAAGCGAACTTCAGAGAAGTCTCGCTAGGCTACCATCTCTCCGTTCTGGAGGTTGGGACATTGTCATGTTGCGGGATTTGCCAGATCACGGTTTACCGCTTGTTCAGCTTAAGGAGTTGCGGCGGGATATGGTCGTCGCCTTGCAGAAACGCAAAGGCGCGGTCACCACGGAAGAACTGATGCGCATCGCCGCGGTGCAGGCCGCGATTTCGGCATTCGAGGACGTCATCGCCGACCTCGACGCCGAACTGGAAGCGGCCGCTTGAAGCGTTTCATCTGAGCATGACGACAAGATGTTTCTATCAACGCACTTGCCGGAATTTGCCGGGGGCCACGCCGGTCTCGCGCCGGAACATGCGGTTGAAATAGCCGGCATCGGCATAGCCGAGTAGCGCCGCGATCTCCTTGATGCTGAGCGAGGAGAACGTCAGGTAGCGTTTTGCTTCCAGCAACAGCCGCCGCTCGATCACCTTGAGCGCCGACGCGCCCAGCACGGATTGGCAGATCCGGTTGAGATGCGGCGGCGTGATGCCGAGCGCACTCGCATAGAAGCTGATCGGCCGGTGATGCCGGTATTCGCGCTCCACCAACTGGTGAAACGCCTGCGCGTGACGTTGCGCACGCCCGCCGCTGTTCCGCATCGGCTCGGTGTTGGCGAGCACGGCGCGATAGATTGCCGCCAGCGTCGAGCCGATCCGCGCGCGCATCGCGATGGCGCGGCCCGGCGCGCGCACGTCGGCCTCCGCGATCAGCGCCGTGATCTCACGCCCCACCTGCGCGATCTCCTCGCTCGGACCGTGCAGGATGTGCGGCCGGCGTAGACACGTATCGACGTCCGGGGCAGGCGCCAGCGCCTCGCGGACATCGCGTTCGAACAGTGTCACGACCACACCCTCGACATCCGGCGAGAACACGTAGCCGTGCACCGGCAGCGCCGGAATGGCGATCACCGCCGGCGGCGCGATCCGTTCGATGATGTTGTCCATCGTGACCTCGGCGGTGCCGCCGGTCAGATGCAGGATCTGGAAGAACTGTTCGTGGCGATGCGGCGCGATGCGAAAGCCGTGGAGGCGCGAGCGCGACAGCACAGTCTCCCAATGCAGCCAGTCGGGGCTGGAATCGTAACCCTGCTCGCCGTACAGCGCATAAGTGGGGATGGCGGACATCGTCTCCTCGATGTTCGAATTATCCCCTCGTTTGCCGGTTCTGTCCATTGGCAGCGCGACCGCGTCCGATCAACATCGCGAGCGGAAAGAGAAGCAAGCCGGGGAGGATTGTCATGCGCACGCAGGTTGCGATCATTGGGGCCGGCCCGGCCGGCCTGATGCTGGGACGCCTGCTCGAGAAAGCCGGCATCGACAACGTCATTCTCGAGCGCAAGAGCGGCGAGTATGTGCTGTCACGCATTCGCGCCGGCGTGCTGGAGCAGGGCACCGCCGATCTTCTGGACCGGCTGGGGCTGGGCGCGCGGATGCATGCCGAGGGTCTGATCCATCACGGCGTCGACCTGTGTTTCGACGGCGACATCCAGCACATCGACTTCACCGGGCTGGTCGGCCGCCATGTCACCGTCTACGGCCAGACCGAGGTGACGCACGACCTGATGGACGCGCGCAAAGCCTCCGGCCTGACCACGATCTACGAGGCCGAGGACGTCGCGCTGCACGACTTCGACGGCGCGCACCCGCGCGTCACCTGGCGCAAGGACGGCGCGCCCCACAGCCTCGATTGCGACTTCATCGCCGGCTGCGACGGTTTTCACGGCGTGTCGCGCGCGAGCATTCCCGAAAGGGCGCTGAGCCTGTTCGACCGTCACTATCCGTTCGGCTGGCTCGGCATCATGGTGGACCGGCCGCCGGTGTCCGATGAGTTGATCTACGCGCATCACGAACGCGGTTTCGCGCTGTGCTCGATGCGCTCGCCGACGCGCAGCCGTTACTACGTGCAGGTGCCGGAAGGCGAGAAGGTCGAGGACTGGTCCGATGACCGCTTCTGGGATGAATTGCGGCGGCGGATCAATCCGGCGGCGGCCGAGAGCCTGCACACCGGACCTTCGATTGAAAAATCCATCGCGCCGCTGCGCAGCTTTGTCGCCGAACCGTTGCGGTTCGGATCGCTTTTCCTCGCCGGCGATGCGGCTCACATCGTGCCGCCGACCGGCGCAAAGGGGCTCAACCTGGCCGTCAGCGACGTCGCGATGCTGGGCGAGGCGCTGACCGAGTTCTATGCGGAGAAATCGCGCGCGGGCATCGATGGTTATTCGAAGAAGGCGCTAGGGCGGATCTGGAAGGCCGAACGCTTCTCGTGGTGGATGACGACGCTGCTGCACACCTTCCCGGAAACCGGCACCTTCGGCCGCCGCATCCAGCGCGCCGATTTCGACTACCTCTCGAGTTCAAGGGCGGCGCAGACGAGTCTTGCGGAGAACTATACGGGCTTGAGTTTGGGCGTTTGAGCTAAGCGTTCGGCATTCAACCGTAAAACAACGCCGTCATGGCCGGGCATAGCCGTTCGAAGAACGGCGTCGCTTCGCTCGCCTGCGTCGCGGCCATCCACGATTGTAGCGGTTGTCCGAAAAGGACGTGGATGCCCGGGACAAGCCCGGGCATGACGAAGCCTGTGGATGTGGCTAGTCTGACTTGCGTGCATGTCAGTCAATGTCCAAGCCTCGGAACGACGCAATGACCCCAAACATCGCCACGATCCTGCCGCCGCTGTTGCGCGCGCTGACGGTGTTGGAATTCATTGCGCGGCATCTCGATCCGATGACGTTCGATCAGATGTTCGCCGCCGTTGGCACGCCGGACGATGCGTTGCGCGAGGCGTTGAGCGGCATCGATGGCGAAGATGACCCGGCAACCACATCGGCGCGTCTCGCGCTGTCCGCGTTCGAGGGCATGCGGACGGCGCTCACCAACGGCGACGATCTCTATGCGATCTATGGCGCGTTGCGTTTTCTGCCGCGCGCGCTGGAGGCGCTGTATTCGCTCGCGTCACGCGATCCCGTCGTCAACAGCTTCTATCTCGATCCGTCGCTGCGCGGCGACGCCGATCTTGTCGCGCACGCCGCGCAACCGCCGCGCGACGGCGAGACCGGCGTGATGCATGTCGACAACGAGCGCGGCAGCCGCGGCGGCTATTCGCTCTATGTGCCGGAAAGCTATTCGTCCGAGCAGCCGCTGCCGCTGGTGATGGCGCTGCATGGCGGCAGCGGCCATGGCCGCGCGTTTCTGTGGAGCTGGCTGCGCGACGCCCGCAGCCTCGATGCCATCGTTGTCGCGCCGACGGCGACGGGACGCACATGGGCGTTGATGGGCGACGATACCGATACGCCGAACCTGCATCGCATCCTCGACGATGTCAGTGCGCGCTGGCAGATCGATCCGACACGGCTGCTGCTCACCGGCATGAGCGACGGCGGCACGTTCTGTTATGTCAGCGGGCTCGAGGCCGGATCGCGTTTCACGCATCTCGCACCGGTGTCGGCGACCTTTCATCCGATGATGACGACGATGGCCGATCCGGCGCGCCTCAACGGCCTGCCGATCCGCATCACGCACGGCGCGCGCGACTGGATGTTTCCCGCCGAAGTCGCGCGCCGCGCCGCCGAGTCGCTGGCGGCGGCCGGTGGCGATGTCTCTTATGGCGAGATCGACGATCTCAGCCATTGCTATCCGCGCGAGATCAACGCCGCGTTGTTGACGTGGCTGCGCGAAAGGCCGCGCTGAAACGCTTTGTTAAAAGATGTTTCGCGCCATTTGCAGCGCGCTCGATTCGTTCTTTTGGAACGAAATGGAGTTGTTTCGTGAACATCTTGCGGTCATGACCACGCGATTACTCCACCAGCGGCGGCTCGCGGCGCAGCGCCAGCGCGACGCCGGCGAGCGTCAGCACCAGCGAGATGATTTCACGCGCGCCAAACGGATCGCCGAGAAACAGCGCGCCGGCGCAGACGCCGACCACCGGCACGCCGAGCGAGCCGGTGGTGGCCGCCGCCGGCTTGAGCCGGCTCAGCGCGCCGAACCAGGTGACATAGGCGATCGCCATCGGCCCCAAGGTCATGTAGAGCATCAGCGCCCCGCCGCGCGGCGACAGCGCGCCGAAGTCTGGATGCTCGAAAATCAGCCCGATGATCACCATCGGCACGCAGCCGAGCGCGAGTTGCCAGGCCACCAGCGCGAACGGCTTCAGCGGGATCGGCGTCCGTGCCGTGACGCTGCCGAAGGCGAACAGGATGGCGCAGCCCAGCGCCGTCACCACACCGATCAGCTTGGTTTCATCGAAGGCGAGGCTCTGGCCGCTGAACAGCACCGCAAGGCCGGCGAATGCCAGCACCAGCGCCGCGACGCCGCGCAAGGTCGGCCGTTCGCCGAGCACCGGCCAAGCGAACAGCATGGTCCAGATCGGCATGGTGTAGGCGAGCAGCGCCGCCTCGCTGATCGGCAGGTATTTCATCGCCAGCGTGCCGAACCCCATCCAGGCAAAGACGTTGGTAAAGGCGGCGAAGCCGAGGCGGGGCCAGAAGCGGGAGGGGACCGCGAGGCTCTCGCCGCGCCACAGCGCGATGCCGGCGAGCAGCACCGCCGCGGCGACACCGGCCACGCCCCGGGAGAAGAACGGCGGCCATTCCAGCAGCAGCACCTTCACCGCCGGCCAGTTCAGGCCCCAGGCAAGGATGGTGATGGCGAGCAGCAGGAAGCCTGCGAGGCGGGGATCGGACGGCGGTTTCGACATGCGCGTCGTTTAGGGGCTGGCGGGGGCGAAGTAAAACGGCGCGGGAGCAAAGCTGGGTTGCGCCGGCCGGTTTCACGGGCGATTCGTGCTGCGGCGGACGCAACGCAAGCAAACAATTTTGCTTTTGGGGCGTTGTCAGCGCGCTGGGTTCAGGTACGCTGAGCGCCCAACCTCCGGGAGACCACGATGAAAAGCCTGTCTTTGATTGCCGTGTTGACCCTGTTTGCCGCCGGTCCCGCGCTGGCGCAGTCCTGCAACGCCGTCAGCGCCGACGGCAAGCCGTTGGCCGGCGCGGCCAAGACCAGCTTCATGAAGAAATGCTGCGAGACCAACGCCAAGAGTGCCGAAGGCAAACCGCTCTCCGGCGCCGCCAAGAAAAGCTACGTCAAGAAGTGCATGGGAAGCTGACGCGCCCACGCGACGACGCTCCACCACAATGCAAAAGCCCCGCGCGAGCGGGGCTTTTTGTTTTGGATCATATACTATCCATCGTCATGGCCGGGCTTGTCCCGGCCACGACGGAATAACGAATGACCATCGAGCGGCTACGAAGCGCGTGCGCTCGTCGCGCCGTTACTTCGCCGCCTCCAGCTTGTCCTGCGTCTTGGTCTCGAAATCACTGGCGTCGTGGCGCTCATGCAGTTGTTGCGACAGTTCGCCGGTGACGCGATTGACGATGCGGCCGCGCTTCACCGCAGGCCGCGCCGCGACCTGCGCGGTCCAGCGCTGCACGTTCTTGTAGCTCGCGGTGTCGAGGAAGGTGGCGGCGTCGCCGTAGATGACGCCCTTCGCAAGGCCCCCATACCACGGCCAGATCGCGATATCGGCGATGGTGTACTCCTTGCCCGCGATGTATTCGTGGTCGGCAAGCTGGCGGTCGAGCACATCCAACTGCCGCTTCACTTCCATCGCGAAACGATCGATGGCATATTCGATCTTGGTCGGCGCGTAGGCATAGAAATGGCCGAAGCCGCCGCCGAGATACGGCCCGGCGCCCATCTGCCAGAACAGCCACGACAGGCACTCGGCACGGCCGGCCACGTCCTTCGGAACGAACGCGCCGAACTTGTCCGCGAGATAGAGCAGGATCGAACCGGACTCGAACACCCGGATCGGTTTGTCGGGATTGCTGCGGTCGAGCAGCGCCGGAATTTTTGAATTCGGATTGACGTCGACGAAGCCGGACGAGAACTGCTCGCCGTCGCCGATCTTGATCAGCCAGGCGTCGTATTCCGCGCCCTTGTGGCCAGCCGCCAGCAACTCCTCCAGCATGATGGCGGCCTTCTGGCCGTTCGGCGTCGCCAGCGAATAGAGTTGCAGCGGATGCTTGCCGACCGGCAGCGCCTTCTCATGCGTGGGGCCGGCGGTGGGACGATTGATCGACGCGAACTTGCCGCCGTTCTCCTTGTTCCAGGTCCAGACTTTGGGCGGCGTATAGGGGGCGTCGGTCATGCGGGACTCCGAGCAAATGGGTGTTGGTTGGTTCCCAACAGGTGGCGAAGATCGCACGCTTTGCAAGAGCTTCCTTGCATGGGTGATGGCGATGCCGCGCAAGCCGGCGGGAGGCCTCGCGCGCGTTGAGGCACGCCGATCTCGAACGCGACATAGCCGCGCTGAAGGATCATCTGTCCGTCCCTGACGTGCAGGTGAACTCGAACATGTTCTTCCGATTGACGGGGGAGGGTGGCGGCGTCTTGACAATCGACCTGCGGGCGGGACCATTGCGCGGGATTGCCCATTGCATATCGATGCATGAGGCGCGATGCGTGACCCATGGATATTTCCGCGAATGAAAGCTCCGCCTCCGTCGCGCACGGCTCGCCGATGGAGGTGCTGCGCGCCTTTCTCAAACTCGGACTGACCAGTTTCGGCGGCCCGATCGCGCATATCGGATATTTCCGCAACGAGTTCGTGTTGCGCCGGAAATGGATCGACGAGCACGCCTACGCCGATCTCGTCGGCCTGTGCCAATTCCTGCCGGGGCCTGCCAGCAGCCAGGTCGGCTTCTCGATCGGCCTGATGCGCGCCGGCTATCTCGGCGCGTTGGCGGCGTGGACCGGATTCACGCTGCCGTCGGCGCTGGCGCTTGTGCTGTTCGCCTATGGCGCAAGCGCCTTGAACGGCCCGATCGGCAACGGGCTGCTGCACGGATTGAAGCTGACCGCAGTTGCGATCGTGGCGCAGGCGGTGTGGGGCATGGCGCGCAATCTCTGTCCCGATCGCGAACGCGCATCGATCGCGGTGGTGGCGGCGCTGATCCTGCTGCTCAGCACATCGTCGATCGCGCAGATCGGTGCGATCGTCGTCGGCGCGATCGCCGGCCTGTGGCTGTGTCGCAGCGACGCGCCGGCGCCGTCGGGACACGTCCGAATGCCGGTATCGCGAACCGCGGGCCTCGTTGCCTTGAGCGGCTTTGTCCTGCTGTTGCTGGGGCTGCCGGTATTGCGGGAGGTGAGCGGATCGTCGGGCGTGGCGCTGTTCGATGCGTTCTACCGATCGGGCGCGCTGGTGTTCGGCGGCGGTCATGTCGTGCTGCCGCTGTTGCGCGAAGCCTTCGTCACGCCCGGCTGGCTGAGCGACAACGCGTTTCTGGCCGGCTACGGCGCCGCGCAGGCCGTGCCGGGGCCGCTGTTTAGCTTCGCGGCCTATCTCGGCACGGTGGTCGCGCCGAACCCGCACGGCGTCGCCGGCGCGTGCCTCGGCCTCATCGGCATCTTCCTGCCGGGCATGCTGGTGCTGGTCGGCGTGCTGCCGTTCTGGGATTCGTTTCGCACGCGGACGACGGCGCAGGCGATGATGCGCGGCGTCAACGCCGCCGTGGTCGGGCTGCTGGGCGCGGCGCTCTACGATCCGGTGTGGACGTCCACCGTGCACACGCCCGCCGACTTCGGCGTGGCGCTGGTCGGATTCGTGCTGCTGACCGCGTGGCGCGCGCCGCCATGGATCGTCGTCGTCTTCAGCGCGGCGGCGGGAACGGCGATGGCATTGCTGGCGGTTGTTTAAGTCCGATATCGACAAAAGTGATCGCGGCGACGGGATGCGAATGTTAGAACCGGATCACGAGGTTCGGTTCATGTCGCGATTCATCCGCCTGTCGATTGTCATGGTGTTGTCGCTGGCCGCCACCACCGCGACGGCGGCGCCGCGTCACAAGAAGCATGCGCTTCGCCCGCATCACTACGGCTTCCTGCCGGGCTATCAGCAGCCGCTGAACAACGCCGCGCCGCTGTTCAAGCAGGAAGCCTCGGTACTGCGCAACGCGCGCCGCAAACCGCGCCACTGGTACATCGGCCCGACGCCGCGCTACTACAATTTCTGGGACGGCCAGCTGCGCTATCCCGGCCGCCCCGGCTTCTATCGCGGCCGCTACAACGGCGGCAGTTTCGGGCCGTGCTGGACGCAGACGCCGATCGGCGCGGTGTGGACGTGCGGGTGAGGGCCTCTTTGAACGTTTGCTTCCGGGTGTCCCAGGGCGCGCTGCGGCACGAAGTGACGCAGCGCAGAACCGGGATCGTTGCACCGACCCCGGCTCAGCAGCGCACCGTTTCACGTTGTGCAGCGTCCGGGGAACGACCAAGAGGTTGTCGGGCGGCTTTTTCAAACAGGTCTCTGAGGGAGGCGTGACGACCTCCGCTGCGACCCGCACGAACAGCGTCCGTTCAGGTCGCCAATCCGCGCTTCCGCGACTAATCGACTCCGTGTTAGAAATAACGCGCGCCTGTACGGCGCGTCGCAGACGCGTTGCTTTCCATCAGAATGGATCGACTGAAATGACCGCAATTCAGGGCGTGGCGTCGGAGGACGATGCGGCTCCGAAAGTGCCGCCGGGGGTGCTGCTGGAAGGTCCGCTGGTGGACGCCAAGGTGCGCGAAATCCGTCTCATGTTCGCCATCCTCTACGGCGGTACGGCCGCCGCGCTGATCTGGGTGGTGACGCAGGGCATCGGCCGGGTCGAGATCGCGGTCTTCGCCGGCATGTATTTCCTGACCATGTTCGGAATGGGCGCGGGCATGCATCGCCTGCTGGTGCATCGCAGCTTTCGCTGTGGCCCGGTGATGCGGGCGTTCTTCTGCATGATCGGCACGATGGCGATGCAGGGCTCGGTGCTGCGATGGGTCTCCAACCATCGCCGCCACCATCTTTACGCCGACAAGCCCGGCGACGTGCACAGCCCGCAATATGACGGCGTCGGCAACCGCTATCTCAGCTACGTCAAGGGCATGATGCACGCGCAGGGCGGCTGGGTGTTCGACCACGCCACGACGCAGGGCGAATACTACGCCAAGGACATTCTGGCCGATCCGATCGCGATGTTCTTCGTCCGCACGCGCTGGTTCTGGTATCTGACGTCGATCGCCTTCATTCCGGCCGCCATCGGCTACGCGGCCGGCGGCACTCACACCATGATCGGCTGCGTGCTGTTCTCCGGCCTGTTCCGCAACTACGTCACCACAACGATGACCTCGCTGGTCAACTCGGTCTGCCACAGCGAAGGTCGCTACGGCTATCGCCGCTTCGAGATCAACGACGGCACCACCAACCAGTTTCTGGTGTCGATCCTCACGCTGGGCGAAGGCCTGCACAACAACCATCACCGCTTTCCCCGCGACGCCTACATCTCGCACGCCTGGTACGAAATCGACATCACCGGCCTGCTCATTCGCAGCCTCGGGAAACTCGGGCTCGTGCAGGATATTTTCGAGGGCGGCGCACAGGCCACGCGCTCCGGGAATGCGGAAGGCGGACAACGTTCGATGGCGGAGCAGGAAGGCGGAGGGTGAGGGACGCGCAACTACCGCGTCCCGCCAACCGATCAGCAGCCTCTGAACAACGCTGTGCTGCTACTCAGCAAGCAGCTGTAATGGCGCCGCGCCGATTGGAGCGGCGTTACGCTTGCTGAATATCCGATGGCTCTAACTTTGCTGAAAGACCTTCTGTCGGCGAAACGTCACCAGGTCGGGGCTCGCCTTCAATCAATTTGTCAGTTTTCCGACCTCTGGAAGTCTTAGACGTTCGAGAGGTTAGACTCTGTAGGTGTTCAACTGCCGCGATCTTCTCCATTATCGATTTGACTATCCGATCGATCATTTTGCCTTCGGAATAATCTGCGGGTGCAACAAATTGGACCCGGCCATCTCGTAGAATTTGGTCGGACCGCGCTTTAGCGGACGCGGTGTGTGGACGGAATACCGCAATTGAATGTCCGCCCTGTTCCTTTACCAATCGGAAGCAAGGAATATCGGTTTCTCCGTCTCCAATGAAGACCATATTTGCGAACGGGACGGGACGTTCGTCAGGCCTGACGTACTCATTGATTTTAGAGTGATCATAAACTTCATGAACACCCTTGTTAATACGAAATAGGTACTGCGTTTTTGTCGTATAGTTCAGAGCCAGCGCAGGCCATTCGGCGACGCCGTGATGATCGTAGCAGTATGAAGAAGCGTAAATATCCTGAAAATGTTTTGCTATGATCGTTCCGCTTATCATCTCCCGAATTCCGGAAGAAATAATGTGGTGAGTGACCTTTAATCCCGTCTCTTTCCCATACCGATTGATGCGATCAAACCATTCAATCACGCCATTAAAAAAAGACAGTTGCTGTCCATAGTTGGAAAAATCTTCCTTCTTGACACTCACGCGGGCAGCCCGTGCCTTTTCAAGCATGAGGCCCATGTAAACTAATATGTTATCAGCAGAATGCTGCTGGCAGCGGTCCTTAACTTCTTTCCAAAATGAACTGGTCGTCATTTGGATTGATGGGATGAAATCTCGCTCCTGCATATTTCCCGGAGCGAGAGTTCCATCAAAGTCATAGCAGATTGCAAACGGAATAAGTTTCTTGGGCAAACTTCACCCCTTTGGTGGATATGGGTCCTTACCGTAAGTGTTACGCGCTCTAATTTTGCCATCTGAACCTTGTAGGAAAGCTTCGCCGCCTGCGCCACGAGCGAGCCGACGTGTTTCGGCCCATGCTTCAGATTGATTTTCGTGTACAGATGATGCCTTGGCAGCTCCTTCCTTCTTAACGGCCCATCCATCCTCGCGCTTGGTTGTCCAATAATTTTTGGTCATTTTTCATTCCTTGAATAAAATTCGTTCCGCTACTGGCGACGGAACGAAAGTGGCATCAACTCAGGAACACCCCGTCGTGGACCCGCACGTATCGCACTTCATGCAAGTACCATTTCGCACGAGGGTGAAGTTGCCGCATTCGGAGCACATCTCGCCTTCGTAGCCTTTGGCTTTGGCTTCGGCGCGGCGTTCGGCTTTGGTCGGCGCGGCGGTTGCGGCGGCGGTGCCGGCTTTGCTCCAGGCTTGCGCTTCGAGCTTTTCGGTGGGCGAGAGTTGCGGCTCGACCAGTTCGGCTTTCAGCGCGGTGGCGGTTGCGCCGTGCGAAGCGAGGGCTGTGACCTTGGCGCCGCCTCCCTGACTGTCTCCCGCAACGGCGGAGCCGCCATGCGCGCCGCCTTCGTGCGAAGCCGGAGCCGCGCGCATCATCACCAGGTTGTCGGTGCGCGAGCGGGTGAGGCCCTTCGACAGGTACTTCATCGCCGGCGGCGGCGCGCCTTCCGGCGTCTTGCCTTCGGCCACGCCCTTGCCAAGCGCGTCGAAGCCGGTTTCGCTCGGATCGACATGGGCGAGGTCGTAGCGGCCCATGTAGCTCACCGCGAGTTCGCGGAAGACGTAGTCGAGGATCGAGGTCGCATACTTGATCGAGTCGTTGCCCTGCACCGGGCCGGCGGGCTCGAAGCGGGTGAAGGTGAAGGCGTCGACATATTCCTCCAGCGGCACGCCGTATTGCAGGCCGAGCGACACCGCGATGGCGAAGTTGTTGATGAAGGAGCGCAGCGCCGCGCCTTCCTTGTGCATGTCGATGAAGATCTCGCCGAGCCGGCCGTCGTCGTATTCGCCGGTGCGGACATAGACCTTGTGGCCGCCGACCACGGCCTTCTGCGTATAGCCCTTGCGGCGATCCGGCATCTTCTCGCGCTCGCGCAGCACGACGATGCGCTCCACCAGCTTCTCAACCACCTTCTCCGCGACCTGCGTGGTGCGCGCGGCCATCGGCTTGTCGAGCAGCGCGTCCAATGCATCGTCCTCGTCGTCGTCATCGGCGATGAGTTGCGAGTTGAGCGGTTGCGACAGCTTCGAGCCGTCGCGATAGAGCGCGTTGGCTTTCAGCGCGAGCTTCCACGACAACAGGTAAGCGGACTTGCAGTCCTCCACCGTGGCGTCGTTCGGCATGTTGATGGTCTTCGAGATCGCACCCGAGATGAACGGCTGCGACGCCGCCATCATGCGGATGTGGCTCTCGACCGAGAGATAACGCTTGCCGACCTTGCCGCATGGATTGGCGCAGTCGAACACCGCGTAGTGCTCGGGCTTGAGGTGCGGCGCGCCTTCCACCGTCATCGCGCCGCAGATGTGGACGTTGGCGGCCTCGATCTCGGCCTTGGTGAAGCCGATGGCCGAGAGCAGGTCGAAGCCGGGGGCGGCGAGCTGTTCGGCGTCGACGTTGAGGTTGGCGAGGATGAAGTCCTCGCCCAGCGTCCACTTGTTGAAGGCGAACTTGATGTCGAACGCGGTCGGCAGCGCCTTCTCGATCTTGGCGAGTGCTTCGTCGGTGAAGCCCTTGGTCTTGAGCGTCGAGGCGTTGACGCCCGGCGCGTTGGACAGCGAGCCGTGGCCCACCGCGTAAGCCTCGATCTCGGCGATCTCGCTTTCGCGATAGCCGAGCGCGCGCAGCGCTTCCGGCACCGCACGGTTGATGATCTTCCAGTAGCCGCCGCCGGCGAGCTTCTTGAATTTCACCAGCGCGAAGTCGGGTTCGATGCCGGTGGTGTCGCAATCCATCACCAGGCCGATGGTGCCGGTCGGCGCCACCACCGTGGTCTGCGCGTTGCGATAGCCGTGCTGCTCGCCGAGGCTGAGCGCATTGTCCCACGCGAGCTTCGCGCGCTCGACGATGTCGGCCTGCGGGCAGGAGGCGTGATCGAGCGGCACCGGATTGACCGCGAGCGATTCATAGCCGCGGGATTCGCCATGCGCGGCGCGGCGATGGTTGCGGATCACGCGCAGCATGTGCGCCGCGTTCTTCTTGTAGCCGGGGAAGGGGCCGAGCTCCTTGGCGATCTCGGCGGAGGTCGCATAGGACACGCCGGTCATCACTGCGGTCAGCGCGCCGCACAGCGCGCGGCCTTCGTTGCTGTCGTAGGACAGGCCCATGGTCATCAAGAGGCCGCCGATGTTGGCGAAGCCGAGGCCGAGCGTGCGGAATTCGTAGGAGAGCTCCGCGATCTGCTTCGACGGGAACTGCGCCATCATCACCGAGATTTCGAGCACGAGCGTCCACAAGCGGCACAGATGCTCATAGGCATGCACGTCGAACTGGCGCGTGGTGGTGCTGTAGAACGTCAAGAGGTTGGCGGACGCCAGATTGCACGCCGTGTCGTCGAGGAACATGTATTCCGAGCACGGATTGGACGCGCGGATGTCGCCGGACGCCTTGCAGGTGTGCCAGTCGTTCATCGTGGTGTTGAAGTGCAGGCCGGGATCGGCGGAGGCCCAGGCGGCGTGGCCGATCTTCTCCCACAGGTCGCGCGCCTTCAGCGTCTTGGTTACCTTGCCGGTGGTGCGGCCGATCAGATTCCAGTCGCCGTCGGTTTCCACCGCGCGCAGGAAGTCGTCCTTGAGCGATACCGAGTTGTTGGAGTTCTGGCCGGAGACGGTGAGGTAGGCCTCGCTGTCCCAATCGGTGTCGTAGATCGGGAAGTCGATGTCCTTGTAGCCCTGCTTGGCGAACTGGATGACGCGCTTGATGTAGTTGTCCGGCACCAGCGCGCGGCGGGCGAGCTTGATCTCGCGGCGCAGGGCAGGGTTTTTCTCCGGCAGGAAGCAGTCGTCGCCGGAGCCCTCGCAGTTGACGCAGGCGCGCATCACCGCCTTGAGGTGCTTCTGGTTGATCTTGGAGCCGGTGACGAGGGCTGCGACCTTCTGCTCCTCGCGCACCTTCCAGTCGATGTACTGCTCGATGTCCGGATGGTCGGCGTCGACCACCACCATCTTGGCGGCGCGGCGCGTGGTGCCGCCCGATTTGATCGCGCCCGCCGCGCGGTCGCCGATCTTGAGGAAGCTCATCAGGCCCGAGGAGCGGCCGCCGCCGGACAGGCGCTCGCCTTCGCCGCGCAGGCGCGAGAAGTTGGAGCCGGTGCCGGAGCCGTATTTGAACAGGCGCGCCTCGCGCACCCACAGGTCCATGATGCCGCCCTCGTTGACGAGGTCGTCCTCGATGCCCTGGATGAAGCAGGCGTGCGGCTGCGGATGCTCATAGGCCGACTTCGACTTGACCATCTTGCCGGTCTTGAAGTCGACGTAGTAGTGGCCCTGGCCGGGGCCGTCGATGCCGTAGGCCCAGTGCAGGCCGGTGTTGAACCACTGCGGCGAGTTCGGCGCGACCATCTGCTGCGCCAGCATGTAGCGCAACTCATCATGGAAGGCGCGGGCGTCGTCTTCGCTGGTGAAGTAGCCGCCTTTCCAGCCCCAATAGGTCCAGCAGCCGGCGAGACGATCGAACACCTGCTTCGACGAGGTCTCGCCGATGAAGCGCTCGGCCTCGGGCAGGGCGGCGAGCGCCTCGGTGTCGGGCACCGAGCGCCACAGCCACGACGGCACGGTTTCTTCCTCGACCTTCTTCAGGCGCGCGGCGACGCCGGCCTTGCGGAAATACTTCTGCGCCAGCACGTCGGAGGCCACCTGCGACCAGAACTCCGGCACCTCGACATTGTCGAGCCGGAACACCACCGACCCGTCCGGGTTGCGGATCTCGCTGGTGGTCAATCGAAACTCGGTGTCCGCGTAGGGAGACTGACCATCCTTGGTATAGCGTCGCTCGATCTGCATCTTCGTGCCCCGTTTTGAAACCGGAATCGCGTCGAGGCGAAGCCGGTGATGTATCTCGCGAACCTCTTCGGCTCGCAGCCTGGCCGGTGGTCCCGGCCGTCTTGTCCTCTGGAGCATGAGCAGGGCGGAGAAGGCTCCGCGACTGATCATACCCTAACGCCCCACACTGCGATTTGAGCCATTTCGGCCCGTTTTCGACGTCCCCAAACGCCTTGTCGCGAAGGCAAACAACTTCGTTTCTCCGCCACCGTGGCCGGTGAACGGAGTGTCCGATCTGGAACCCTTGAGGGAGACCCGGCGTGACACAAACACATTCGCGCCGAGCAGGATCGAAAGCTAAGGCAACTCCCTTGGGTCCGTCAAGGATTAGTATTCATTTCTCAATGAAATACTAAATATGGTGGAAAAGGGGGATAACCAAGGGGCATCAAGCACCCTTGATCGGGCTCAAGTATCGGTGAGTCCTCACGGAATCGGAAGGCAAAAAACTTTGCCGCGGCCCTTTGGAGGTGCCTGATCCCGCTGTTCACAGGGGGCCTATTTTTTGTCGGGATGGGGTTGCTTCCCGGCGACTCGCGTGATGCCGCCGCGCACCTACCCATCATGCGGGTTTGGCGATGGTCGGACGCCTCAAGAGCAGGCATGGTTGCCTTCAGCTCACCCGGTTCTGATTCCCATGACAGCCTCATCGATTGCATCCCCGGCGTCGCGAATCACGCCAGCAGGCCTGTTCTTCCTGGCCACGACGTCGATCGGCTGGGGCCTGAACTGGCCGGTCACGAAATATCTGCTCAGCGAATTGCCACCGCTGACCCTGCGCGGCGTCACCGGCATTGCCGGCGCGTTGCTTCTCGCGGTCGTGGTGCTGGCGCGGCGGCAAAGCCTGCGCGTCCCGGTCGCGATATGGCCGCGGCTGTGCCTCTACGCCTTCCTCAATGTCACCTGCTGGATGGCGCTGATGGGGATCGCGCTGCTGTGGCTGCCGGCGGGCGAGGCCTCGATGGTCGCCTACATGATGCCGGTGTGGGCGTCGCTGCTGGCGTGGCCGATTCTCGGCGAGCGGCCGACGCTGCTGCGGATTCTCGCCATCGTCGTCGCATTCGGCGGCCTGACGATCCTGCTCGGCGGCGACGGCCTTCATGTCACGCCGGCCAAGCTCGGCGGCTTCGCCATGGTGCTCGGCGGATCGATGGCCTTCGCGCTCGGCGCGGTGCTGTCGAAGAAATGGCCGCTGACGCTGCCGCCGATGGCGTCCGCGACGTGGCAGATCGGGGTCGGTTGCCTGCCTGTGGGGCTGGTTGGTCTCGCGATCGAAACGGCGGATTTCGGTGCGGTTACGCAGGTCGGCTGGTGGGCGCTGGCTTACAGCACCGTCATCCAGTTCTGCGTCGCCTATGTGACGTGGTTCGCCGCGCTTGAACGGTTGCCGGCATCGGTCGCGGCGATCGGCACCATGGCGGTGCCGGTGTTCGGCGTCGTCGCCTCGGCGATCGCATTGCACGAACCGCTCGGCCCGGTTCAGATCATTGCGCTGTTGCTGACGTTGTCCGGCGTACTTCTGGCGACGCGATCCTGAGGCGCTGTCATGGAATGCCGCCGCCATGGGCGATGGCCGGCCGTCATCCGTTGGAATTGCGCGAGATCGGTGCGCTGGTCATCACCCTCAGCGGCGTCGCGATGGCGCTGCGTTCCTGAACGCGCGACCTGGCATTCAACTGGCAATCAACCTGACATGCGAAAAGGGCGATCCCTTAAGGGACCGCCCTTCGATCGAATCCTGATGCGGCTAACGCTGCAAACATTACGGGCAGGGATGACGCAAGCCGTCGTAGCCGAGATAGGTCCCGGTCCTGACGTCGTATGACTTGAACCGCCGCCGGCAATAGGCAACGGAACCGTCGCCCGGCGCGACCGTCACAGCCGGCCCATCGACGTAATAGTCATCGTCATAGTAGTCCGGACCATAGCCGTAATAGCCGTAGGGAGCAGCCAAGGCACCACCGACGATCACTCCCGTGCCGAAGCCCGGCCAGAAGCCGCCGTGATGATGATGATGGTGGCCACCATTCCACCCGCCTCCGGGACGGCCGCCGCCATGCCATGCGGTGCCGCCGCCGCCCGGGCGACCACCACCGCCTATATAGCCGCCGCCACCTCGGCCGCCGGTGTAAGCGCTACCGAACGTGCCGCCGCCGCGACCGCCACCGCCGATGGCCGCACCTCCGCCGCCACCACCGCCTCCGCCAGCGGCTGCGCCACCACCTCCGCCGCCGCCACCGATGGCACCGCCGCCATATGCGCCGGACTGCGCCATGCTGGGCGAGGCTGTCGCAAGCGGCATCGCCACAGCCAGGGCCGCCACTGCGCCAATGATTTTCAATTTCATAACGCTCTCCATCTGCACTCGAACATTCAACCGGACGTATCCGGTTTTGTTCCTATTCTGCCTGACATTAGGCTGCAGGGGAACCGATGTACCGCCGATGAACAGATTGCGCCAAATTGGCGATAGACAGCCCGTTCTCCGAAAGGTGAACAGCCCTTGCGGCGAACTGGACATTCCCGCGGTGAGGTGGCATCTAGCGCTTCAATGCGAGACGGATACCGGCAATGAAGCAATTTCTGCTCAAGTTCTTCACCTGGTGGAATGGCCAGACATTCGGGACCCAGTTGTGGACCTGGCGATTCGGCGAGTTGGTCGGTGAGGATGCCGGCGGCAACCGCTATTATCGCACTCGCGGCGGCAAGATCGATCCGACGCTCGGCTTCGAGCGGCGTTGGGTGGTCTACAACGGTTATGCCGAAGCCTCGCGCGTCGGGCCGGACTGGCACGGCTGGCTGCATCACACCGTCGACGTGCCGCCGACCAAGGAAAACTACCAGCCGCGCGAATGGCAGAAGCCGCATCAGCCGAACCTGACCGGCACGCCGATGGCGTACCGGCCGACGGGATCAACCATGGCAAGCGGCCGTCGTCCCAAGGCGACCGGCGACTATCAGGCCTGGACGCCGGGGCAGTAAGCTCGCGGCCTTTCACTTCCGTTCGCTTTATTCCGCCGCCGAGGACTGTTTCGACAGCCCGAGACGCGCTGCCGCGCGCTGCGACGATTCGCGCCGGCGCGCGACCGATGGCGCCATCTTTTCCTTCAAGCCGGCAAGGACATCCGCCGGCGCGGTATCGGGCGATCCGGCGTTGAACGGCGGCTGCGGATTGTACTCCAGCACAAGCTGGATCGATTCCGCCGTCTTCTGGTCCGACAGCACCGAGGCAACCGTCAGTCCGAAATCGATGCCGGCGGTGACACCGCCGCCGGTGATGCGGTTGCGGTCGACGCAGACGCGCGTGCGTACCGGTGTCGCGCCGAATGCCGCGAGATTGTCGACCGCCGCCCAGTAGGTGGTGGCGCGATAGCCTTGCAGCAGACCGGCTGCACCGAGCACCAGTGCGCCGGTGCAGACCGACGTGACGTACTTCGCACCCGCGGCCTGACGGCGCAGGAAATCTAGCGTCTCCTGATCGTCAACGAGGTCGTCGGTGCCGAACCCGCCGGGTACGCAGATGACGTCGAGCTGCGGACAATCGGCGAATGTGACGGTCGGCTGAAGCGTGAGCACCGTATCGCTCGGCACCGGTTCGATCCGCTTCCAGACCAGATGGATCTGCGCGCCGGGCAGGCGCGACAGCACCTGAAGCGGGCCGGTGAAATCGAGTTGCGTGACCTTCGGAAACAGCAGGAAGCCGATGTTGATGGGTTGCTGCATGGCGTTCTCCTCATAAGCACTGCGACGGATCGTGAGGTCAAATCTGTCATGGTCAGGCTGCGTCCGAAATGGCATATTTCCCTCGTTTACTGACATGTGCGGAATATTTGCACGAGGCCAAAATGATCGCCATTCTTGTGTTTCCGGATTTCCAGCTTCTCGATGCAGCCGGGCCGATTTCGGTATTCGAACATGCGGTGCGGATCGCGCGGATGCCGACGCCGATCAAGATCGTGAGTGCAACGCCAGGCGAGGTCCGAAGTTCGTCCGGCGTGTCGCTGGTGGCGCGCTCGCTGAGAGCCGCTGCGGACGCACACACGCTGCTCATCGCAGGTGGCATCGGCGTCGATGCCGCGATCAGGAGCAAGCCGACATTGTCATTCATTCGCGCAGCCGCGCGGCGTGGCTGCCGGGTCGCGAGTGTCTGCTCGGGTGCTTATCTGCTTGCGGAAGCGGGTCTGCTGGAAGGCCGCCGCGCGACCACGCATTGGCGGCGTACCAGCCATTTCCGGATGCGCTATCCGAATGTGAAGCTGGAGCCGGACCGGATTTTCGTGCGCGATGGTGACATCTGGACGTCGGCGGGCATCACCGCCGGAATCGATCTCGCGCTGGCGCTGGTGGCCGAGGATTTCGGTGACGACGCGGCGCGGGCGACCGCGCGGCAACTCGTCGTCTATCATCGCCGCGCCGGCGGGCAATCGCAGTTCTCGTCACTGATCGAACTGAAGGCGCCGACCGGGCGTTTCGCCGAACTGCTCGGCTGGGCGCGCGCGCATCTCGATCAACCGCTGACGGTTGAATGTCTGGCTGAAGAGGCCGGCATGAGTTCGCGGCATTTTGCCCGCGCGTTTGTCGCAGAGACGGGGATGACACCATCAAAGGCCATCGAGCGGCTGCGCATCGAAGTGGCGCGGCAGGCCGTGCAATCCGGCAGCGAGGCGATCGAGCGCGTGGCGCAATCGACCGGATTCGGCGATCCCGAACGCATGCGTCGCGCCTTCATCCGCGCCTTCGGGCAGCCGCCGCAAGCGCTGCGGCGCGCCGCCCGCGCGGCGTGAGTTTCAGGTCAGCGCCCGCAGCCACGCGGCGATATCGGTGAGCGCGACGCCAGCTTTCGGCAACAGCTTGCCCATGGTGATGAAACCGTGAAACTGTCCCGGATAGGTGACGTGCTTCACGGCAACGCCGGCGTCCTTCAGGCGCGCGGCGTATTCGTCGCCTTCGTCGCGCAGCGGATCGGCGCCGGCGATCAGCACATAGGCCGGCGGCAGGCCCTTGAGGGTTTCCGCGCGCGCGGGTGAGGCCCGCCAGCCGTCGCCGTCGGCGAGGGTGTTGAAATACTGGTCGCGGAACCAGCGAATCACCGAGTGGGTGAGCAGGCAACTGGTCTCCGGCTCGCTGTGCGAGGGATGCGACATGCGGAAGTCGGTGGCCGGATAGATCAGCACCTGACCCGCGATCGTCGGTCCGTGTTCGCGCGCGTTCAGCGCCACCACGGCCGAGAGGTTGCCGCCGGCGCTGTCGCCGCCGACCATCAGTCGTGCCGGGTCGATGCCGAGGCTGTCGGCGTTCGCCGCGATCCATTGCGCGGCCGCGATGGCATCGTCCACGGCGGTCGGGAACTTGTGCTCGGGACTGAGCCGGTAGTCCACCGCGATCACCAGCAACTGACCTTCGTGGGCGAGGGTGCGGCAGACTGCGTCATGAGAGTCGAGATCGCCGATCACCCATCCGCCGCCATGATAGAAGATCAGGCACGGCGCGCGTCCGTTGTTTTCTCGCAATGTCTTGGGTCGATACACCCGCATCGGAATAGCGCCGTGGGGACCGGTGGCATCGAGCGGCTTCACCGATGCCAGTTCCGGCGTTTCGGGACGCGCGGCCTCGCAGCCTTTCAGATAAAGCTCGCGCGCTTCCGGTGGCGTCAGCGTTTCGTAAGGCGGGCGGCCGGCGTCACGAAAAGCCTTCAAAACGGCGGCGGCATCCTGATCGAGCGTTACGGGCATTCGAAAGTCCTCGTTCGAGAATGTAAATCAAGCGAAGTGAAACATGAGAAGACAGAGCTAACCTGCTGTTCGACCACCATCAACGGTATATGCTGACCCGCTGATGTAGCTCGCGGCGTCGGAGGCCAGGAAGGCGACGGTCTGGGCCACCTCGGCGGGAAGGCCGAGCCGGTGCGCTGGAATCCGGGCGAGGACTTTCTCGGAATCGGCGCGGGCATTCGGGTTGCGCCCCTCGAAGATGGCGGACAGCATCCGGCTCTGGATCAGGCCCGGACAGACGCAATTGACCCGCACGCGCGTCGTCGAGCATTCCATCGCCACGCTCTTGGTCAGGCCGATCACGGCGTGCTTGCTGGCGCTGTAGACCGCGATGTGCGGCGATCCGATCAGGCCGGCGATCGAGGCGGTGTTGACGATGCTGCCGCTGTCGGCCTTCAGCATGATCGGCAGGATATGCTTGATGCCGAGGAAGACGCCGACGACATTGACGTCCAGCACGCGGCGGAAGTTTTCGAGCGTGTAGTCCTGGATCGGCGCGACCGCGCCTTCGATACCCGCATTGTTGAAAAACACGTCGATGGTGCCGGCGGCCTCGACGGCGCGATGGACGTAAGCGGCGACATCGTCTTCGCGGGTGACGTCCGCGGTGACGGCGAGGGCGCCCGTCTCAGAGGGGAGCATCGCCACCGCGCGCTGCAACTGCGCCTCGTTACGATCGACTGCGATAATGCGAGCGCCCCTTTTGGCGAGCAATTGCATGGTCGCGGTTCCGATTTCACCGGCGGCGCCGGTGATGAGGGCAACCTTTCCATCGAGGCGCAGATCGTCGGCCATTTGCGGCGTGTCCTTCCCAG